>Ga0316221_1000007_pt1 | contig 445283 bp, 382 predicted proteins | sample TBH18007metaG_FD_206003 | JGI IMG/M metagenome (GOLD analysis project Ga0316221, IMG submission 206003) | Freshwater microbial communities from Trout Bog Lake, Wisconsin, USA - TBH18007 | ecosystem: Environmental > Aquatic > Freshwater > Lake > Hypolimnion/Profundal zone | place: USA... | reverse complement strand
GCGGGTTCGATTCTTTGATAATTTATTAAGTGTTTCGTCCACAGCAAGTGCCCACGAAGAATGATGTGGGTACTATCTTGATGCCTATGAGTTAGTTTTACGAGACGGTACAGGCCGGACGCTTACAATTAACCAGGCCAAACTCAACAGCAAGTTAGAGTGCGCAACTTTAACGCACCATGCTGGATAGTCAATCAGAACAAGGGTCTCAGGGGGTTGTCAAAAAGTTATCCACACGGTTAATCCCATCTATTGTGGAAAACTCGGAAAGCGCTACTTTGGGAGGAGCTGGAGCCGCACCTGCCTCAACTAATGCAAATACGATTCCTAACGAACTGATCCACAGCGCCGCAAAACCAATGCCCATGGTGACAAACCACTTAAGCATACGCGTCTCAAAACTCCCTAATGCCGACATAAACTTAGTGTCAAGAGCACTTAAATTAGTCAAAAATTTATTGTCAAGACTGCTCAGATTGCCCGATAGCTTATTGTCGAGCGCCCTAATATCACTCGACATTTTATTTTCAAGTGAAGCCATATCACTCGACATTTTATTTTCAAGTGAAGTCATATCACTCGACATTTTATTTTCAAGTGAAGTCATATCACTCGACATTTTATTTTCAAGTGCAATTAAATTACCAGATAACTTATTGTCGAGCGCAGTCAAATTACTAGATAGCTTATTGTCGAGCGCACTTATATCGCCCGACAGTTTATTTTCGAGTATCAATAAATGGCTGCGGGTAGCGATCTCTTGTGTCAGAAAATGATTGCGGGTTGCGAGCTCAAGTGCAAGTAAGTCGCTTCGTGTTGCGAGCGTTGGCAATATAGCGTCAATGCGTGCCTCAATAGAAGCCATACGCGATCGCAGTCTAGCGTGTGGAATAAAGGTTTTCATTCCAATATTTTAATAGTGCGACCTATGTTTGAGCTGTTTTGGATACCATTTGTCACAAATCAACACAGAGGGAAATCACAGCCGCATATACCCATGCTGGGCACCAAATGACAAAGGGCTACAGACCGAAATCTGTAACCCTTTGGTAATGCTGGTGCGCCCGGCAGGAATTGAACCCACGACCCCTTGGTTCGTAGCCAAGTACTCTATCCAACTGAGCTACGGGCGCTGAGAAGAACGAAAGTATAGCAGCTTTTTATCGATCCTTGCAAACCAGCGCTTTGACTAATAAAACCTACTGCAAACAGTCTGATACACCAGGCAAATTTGCAGCCGTGCCCACATGATTCAAACTGTTTATGCCAAGCACCTTCAAGGCCGCTGCCAGGACATCCTGTACCAGCACGTGACTAATTTCAGTCGTTCCATCGGCAGGCAACACATCCGCACTGTTTTGACGCGCCCAGAACCATTCTCGATTGAGCTCATGAAACACACCCACATACGGCTTACCAGAAAACTGTGCGAGATGTGAAGGACCGCAATCATTGGCCACAATCAATTGCGCACTTATCACGACCTGAGCAATTTCTGTCAAAGGACGGGTCATCACAAAGCTGAAATCCTTTCGTTGCAGCTGCACCAGCCATTCATATTCTTGCGCCTCGTCCGGACCGAGCACAAAGCAGAACGTCGCATCAGAATTCAAGTACGGTTTGAGACGGTCAGCCAGCTCAACAAAATACCTGATGGGCCAGCGCTTGTAATCCCCTGCCCCACCACCAGGCATCAGCACCACCTCTGCTGGCGGAGGCTGATGGCCATCGAGTCCGGCAAGCACCTCGACACAATGACGCGCACTGACGGCTGGATCGAAGGGTTTAAAGGCTGCGAGCAACTGCATATTGCCCAGTCCCATGTATTCAGAGAAATCCTTGCGATGGGAATGTGTCCAGACGAAATCTGTCACGCGCTTGTATTTAAAGCCCAGGCGATATTTAGGTCTTTTGAGCAAGGCTGCTGCGCCGTACTTGTCACTGGCAAAGTGAAGCACAATCAGTAAATCATCTGAGTGATGCATGGCGTGATAAACCTCGCCAAAGCTGTCTGCCTGCACAAAGGCATCAACCCAGGGCAAAGTCAGGTAATGCTTGCCTACGTTATCCTGAGCGACCACGCGCAAGCGACAGTCCGGCCAGAACTGCTTAATCTGATAGAGCAGCGGATAGGAAACGATTTGCGTTCCTAAAAACTGCATACTGCGAATAAAAACGACAACTTCTTTCATGAACGAGAGCTTACATCAGAGCGAGTGCGCAGCGATACGTCACAAATGAAGCCAGATAAGCCAGAGCAAAAAGATACGTCACACTGATCAGCGGAATCGTCCAGCCACCACTCTCGCGCTTGATCGTGGCCAGCGTCGACAAGCACTGCGGCGCAAAGACATACCAGGCCAAGAGCGAAAGCGCCGTTGGCAAACTCCACTGCTGGGCAAGCATGGGGCCCAGTGTGTCGGGCCCTGCGGGGCCTGTCGCAGATAACGCATAGACCGTACCCAGAGCGCTGATTGCGACTTCGCGCGCAGCCATGCCTGGTACTAGAGCAATAGAGATTTGCCAGTTAAAGCCAATCGGCGCCAATACAACCGCCAAGGCTTTACCAATCATGCCTGCAAAACTGTATTCAATCGGAGCTCCCAAAGCCCCCTCAGGTGCGCCAGGAAAACTTGCCAGAAACCACAACGCAAGTGTCATGGTCATAATCACGCCGCCCACCCTGCTCATAAATAATCTGGCGCGTTGCCACAAACCCAATGCAATATTACGCAGCTGCGGCACTCGGTAAGTTGGCAACTCCATCATCAAGGGGCGAACATGGCGTCCGGTCGCTGTAAAACGCTTAAGCACCCAGGCAACACCCATTGCCCCAAGAATGCCAGCCAGATACAGCACAAACATGACCACGCCCTGCAGCTCCAGCACTCCCAGCACCATTCTCTGCGGAATAAAGGCCGCAATCAGTAATGCGTAAACGGGTAGCCTGGCCGAACAGGTCATGAGTGGAGCAATCAGCATGGTCACGGTGCGGTCACGCGCATTGGGAATCGTTCGAATAGCGATAATCCCCGGGATGGCACATGCGAAGCTGGACAACAAAGGAATAAAGGAACGGCCAGACAGGCCAACTGATCCCATCAGGCGGTCCAGCAAAAAAGCCGCCCGAGGCAAATAACCAGATTCCTCAAGCAGCAAGATGAACCCGAAAAGGATCAGGATCTGCGGCAAAAAAACGACCACGGAGCCTGCGCCTGCAATCACGCCATCCACAATAAGACTGCGCAACCAGTTATCCGGGAGCCACTGCACCACAAGTTCAGACAAAAATACTGTCGACTCTTTAATCCATTCCATTGGAACGGCTGCCCAACTGAACATTGCCTGAAAAATAACAAACAACAGCACAACAAGAAACAGCGGGCCAAAAACAGGATGTAATAAAACGCGATCCATGCGTTCACTTTTTTCGTCGGGTGTGACGTGATCAAGATCCAGGTGAGTCAGTATCTGTTGGACCCGCTCATGGTCAAGCTGGATCTGGGGAGGCACGGTATCCTCTGCAGCAAGAGTATCTACGTGATGCTGCCAGATTGCTGGATTATCAAGTAGTTTTCGTAAGTCCCCATCGCCATTGGCCTGAATGGCGATAGTCGACACCACTGCGACACCGAGCTCTTCGGACAGTGCGGCCTCATTGACGTGAATGCCTCGGGCTCGGGCCTCATCAGACATATTCAAGGCAACGATAAAGGGTATGTTCAGTCGTTGCACAGCCAATACAAGGCGCAAACTACGGCGCAAATTGGTGGCATCGACCACACAAACAACCAGATCAGGGAGTTTTTCTCCGAGCGCGCGCCCGGCCAGTACATCACAGGTCACGCGCTCATCCAGTGAACGCGGATACAAACTATACGTGCCGGGTAAATCCAGAATTCGCAAGGTTTTACCCTTGGGGGTGCTCAATCGGCCTTCTTTGCGTTCAACCGTCACACCGGCATAATTCGCAACTTTTTGACGACTTCCAGTCAGACGGTTAAAGAGTGCCGTTTTGCCGCAGTTTGGATTACCCACCAACGCGACCAAAGGACCAGTAGCGTGGAGATAGACACGCGATTCATTCATGTTGGGGCTCGGGAGTGATATCAATACAAGCAGCCTCAGCAGCCCTCAGTGCAAAGGTCGACATGCCGATACGTACCACTAAAGGATCCGCACCCGGCATTGCGCGCCTGAGCAAGACAATCTGCTCTCCGGGCAGAAACCCGAGTTCGTTGAGCTGACGCTCACACTCAGGCATATCGGCACTGTGTCGCACAGCAATGATGCGATAAGGTCGACCAATTCGGGCGAGATGCAGTTGTTCCATTACGAGGAGTCTATATTGGGATAAGTACTAAACGATAACGATTCTTATTCTAGCGCATAACCACGGATCGATTTTCCCAGTTGTTAATCTAAATAAACCCAAGAGGGAGTGTATTCTCGTCATAAAATCTACAGAGTAGTTATTGAAATGCCTAATATTTAAGCAATACGACATAGAACAGATAATTTGGCTCTATAAATAGTTGCGGGCAATTACTAGTGGCAAGCTATTCTGCTAAAAAATAATCGCTAAAAGAGCAAGCAACATAATGAATCAACCGGTTCTAGAAGATGAGTTTAAGAGGCAATCATGGGCCCTACAGGCACATACTGAAGCCATTACTGCGCTCACTCAAGCACATTCCGAGAGTGAATTAGTCACTGAAGTGTGTAAAGCAATCACCTCCCAGGACCCTTATGTACTAGCCTGGGTCGGTTCGGCAGACTACAATACCGAAAAGTCCATCCGGTTTTTGGGCAGTAGTGGTACTGAAGAACGATACCTCACGAACATCTCTACCAGTTGGTCTGAGGACACTGACTTAGGTAGAGGCCCTGTCGGCATAAGCATCCGGACAGGAAGTTCCGTCGTAATTGCCGACGCGCTGACCGATCCTACCTACGCACCCTGGCGCGAACGCGCAATTCAATGCAATATCAATTCTATTATTGGTGTTCCGGTCCCCAATTCAGCCAATCAGACAATCGCCTCTCTACTGGTCTATTCAAAATACAAAAATTCTTTTGGTGCATTTGAAAAAAAACTCTTTGAAAACTTTGCAAAAGAGATTGGTTTTGGGCTCGATGCATTAAAAAAACAAAAAATGCTGCAGGACGTCGTTGCAAAAAATGTAATCGTCGAAGAAAAACTGACTGGTGCATTACGTGCCACGATCGAAGCCATGTCGAAAATGATGGAGTGGCGTGACCCTTACACAGCAAGACATCAAAAAAGAGTGGCGACGATTTCAGCGGCAATTGCCGGAGTATTAGGCTGGGACAAAGAACAAGTTCAATGCATTTACCTGGCAGGACTGGTTCATGACATTGGCAAAATTGCAGTACCCGCAGAAATTCTGACAAAGCCTTCGAGCCTGACGTCAATCGAGATGCAATTGGTCCAGGGGCATTCCGAAACTAGCTATCAGATACTTAAAGATATTCCTTTCCCGTGGCCCCTGGCAGACATGGTCCATCAGCACCACGAGCGCCTGGATGGCACGGGCTATCCGTTCAAGCTCAAGGGCAATCAGATCTGCATGGGCGCCAGAATTCTTGCAGTGGCCGATACGATTGAAGCAATGGCTACGCATCGCCCCTACCGTCCATCTTTAGGACTTGATGCAGCCATGAGAGCGATCCGCGCCAATGCCGCAATAGGACTCGACCCAGTTGTGGTGGAGGCTGCCTTTAAATTGATGGATCGTGCACAAACACTACAAAAACTGCTCTTAGACTAATTCATTGAGCGCAATTTAGGAGGGTTGGACACGAAAGGTTTTACACCTAATTGCGCATTGATCTCGTTGGGATATATCAGCTTGCCACGGGTGATCACAACCGACACTTTACGAATATCCTCGATATTACGGGTTGGATCCCCATCAAAAAGAATCAAATCCGCCTGTTTGCCCTTTGTAATGCTACCGCGCTCATTAAAAGTGTTTGTAAATTTGGCACCGTTTAACGTAGCTACCTGGATTGCCTCGGCTGGTGTCAAACCCGCCCTGACGTAGAGGACCAGCTCGCTATGTAGTGTAAAACCCGCCAGCCCATCTGTCCCGGCAACAATCGGCACCCCTGCACGGTACAGGCGCCCGACAAATTCAATCATTTTTTTGTATGAGGCTTCGTAACGTTTTGCGGTCTTGTCATCAGGAATTCTCATCGTCGAAGTCTTGAAAGAGCGCCTGATATCAGGCGGCATAAAGCTCGCGATACTTTTATACGGATCAGCCGTCTCGCCATCACGCTGCTTAATGAAATCAAAGGTGGCAAGAGTCGGATCCACGACGATATTATTTCTTTTTAATTTGTCGATGAAGTCCTGCACTTCAATCGAGGTCAAATCAAGATCTGCGGCTTTTTCGGCTGGAATATAAAACCGGTCAAGCGTGCGTGAATCTGTCTCTGGAGTCGACAAAAAATTCAACAATAGCTGGTTGATATGGTGCAATTCATCAAAGCCCTCGTCGACAACGTCTTCGGCACGCATAAAAGCAGGAACATGACCGCTGACTTTAAGGCCTCTCTTGTGCGCGTAAGAGATCGTATCGGGAATCAGCTCTCGAGGGAATGAGTTGTAAATTTTTAACTGTGGATAGCCTCGCATCGCATACCAGTCAATGGCATGTCGCGTATCGTTCAGATCACTGATCAGGATGCCATCATGCGAGGAGTAAGCGCTTTCACCATCCACAAATCCGGCGGGAATGAGCCGAGGAGACATTAACTTGCCATCGTCAATTTCATCGATCATCTGCTGCAATTCGGCATTCGAATTACCAAGATCTCGCACAGAGGTCACACCCGCAGCCAAATGATAAGAAGCAGACCATCTGTTGATGTGCGTATGCATGTCGTAGAGCCCAGGCAGCATCACGCGTCCTGCCGCATCGAGCTCATTATCAACTGGAGTCAAATTGACCCCAGCTGGAAATACCGCAGTGATTCTGCCTCGCAAGACATACACATCCGAAGGCGCCGAAAGCTTTGCTGTCTCAGAATTGAAGATCCTTGCATTGCGTATCGCGGTCAGGCCTGGCATAGGATGCTGCAGTTTGAGAGCACGATCCTCCAGAATCTTTGCAGACGCGAGTTCCTGACTTTTTTTGAGTTCGGCCAGATTTGATTGCCATCCCTCTTTGATCACAGCATAGTTGCCGGGCAATATCGCAGCGAACAGATGACTATCAGCGTCTGTTGTCGCCCAGAAAAACTGCGGGCTCAGACCAACTCCTGAATGCATCACCAGCTGAACAACCTGACTTTCAGAGCCGCGCGTGACAACAACCTCGTCCAGGCGCTGCTGCACCAGTGTTCCCTCAGGCAACAGGCGTAGCGTACCTGTCCTGGAGCTGGACAATGCTGCAATCATCAGAGAGTTGACTTCCCAGGACGAGTCAAGTGGTAAATAAAAAGCAGCACCTTTTACGCGCTTAGTCCCACGTTCGGATTTTGAGCTCCACTCGGCCATCGCGCTTTTACGTGTAAAACGCTCATCAACAAGGCCTCCCATCTCGGACAGGCCTGTGACCTTGTAATCAAGCATCGTCTGATCCGGTCCGATCTTGATCACCTCATCCAGGGTCGGACCGCGTCCGTTTTCCTTAAAATCGAAATGAACCTGAATCTCATCCGGACTCAGTCGCTTAACCACCTGCTCGCCCGCGACAGTGCCGTTGTCCAGAACAAAGGTGTAGCGTGTTGTTCCTAGCGGCTGCGCGATCGCCGCAAAGGGCAAGGCAACCAAAACAAAGAAATTGAGTAAAAACTTGAACATGCCTTGAACGATGAACACCCTGAATAAAGCCAACAATATTCTGATTTGTGGTTCCACCGCGCAAGCTTGATGGGTGAGGCTGCGGCAATCACGCAACATTGCTATTATACAAAGATACTTTTTAGGCATTTTGCGATGACAAACCATCCAATTGAGCAATCACCTGTGTTCAGAACCGTCGAGCGTCTGATCCAAGGCGTACAAACTTCAGATGGCGCCGGAGTACGACTGACCCGTGTCCTGACCCAGTCACTGCAAAGACGACTGGATCCCTTTTTGATGCTGGATGCATTCCGAAACGAAAATCCAGAAGACTATATCGGCGGCTTTCCCGATCATCCACATCGAGGCTTTGAAACGGTCACCTATATGATTGCCGGCAGGATGCGTCATCACGATAGCGCCGGAAACCAGGGACTGCTCGGGCCTGGTGGTGTGCAGTGGATGACAACGGGTAGTGGTTTGATTCATTCTGAGCTGCCTGAACAGGCAGACGGACTCATGGAAGGTTTTCAGCTATGGCTGAACCTGCCTGGCCGCAACAAGATGATCAAGCCGAGCTACAGGGATATTCCAACAACAGCAATTCCCGAATTCCTTTCACCAGAAGGTATCCGGGTGCGTGTCATTGCGGGCACCAGTCATGATGTAACAGGGGCGGTACAACGTCCGGATACCGAACCGCTATACCTTGATGTCCACCTGCCTGCAGCCAGCCATTTTGAGCAACCGATCCCAGCCGGCCATAATGCGTTCATTTACACCTATCGTGGCACGGTGGCAGTCGACGGCGTCGCTGTACCAGACCGCAACATGGCGATTCTGACCAATAATGGTGCTCAAGGAGTGCGCATCGAGGCCTCAACAGAAGCACGCGTATTAATCATTGCAGGAAAACCTCTCGGGGAACCCATTGCACAGCATGGCCCTTTTGTCATGAATACAACCGAAGAAATCCAACAAACCATGCGCGACTACCGCGACGGAATGTTCGAAGCCGCTGTTGTCCAATCTTTATAGGCGGGACGAATTAATGGAATCACTTCTCATATCCACTGGTGTCGTAGCGCTCGCCGAAATCGGTGACAAAACGCAGCTCTTAGCCTTTATTCTGGCCGCACGTTTCAAAAAACCTGTTCCGATCATTCTCGGTATCCTGTTCGCCACACTCTTCAACCATGGATTGGCTGGCGCACTGGGTGCGTGGATTACCTCGACAGTCAGTCCGGAAATCATGCGCTGGGTGCTGGGCGCATCGTTTATTGGCATGGCCATCTGGACACTGATCCCCGATAAAATCGAAGAAGAAGAAACACAGATCGCAAAAAAACTTGGCGTGTTTGGCGCCACGCTGGTCACATTCTTTTTGGCAGAAATGGGCGACAAGACACAAATTGCGACTGTTGCGATGGCAGCACATTATCCCAATCCAATTCTGGTTGTTGCAGGCACAACGCTTGGTATGCTGATTGCAGACGTGCCTGCTGTATTTATTGGCGACAAACTCGCGAATAAGATTCCAATGAAACTTGTGCATGGCATCGCGGCCGCGATCTTTGCCGCAATGGGAGTCGCCACCTTGCTGGGAGCAGGAAAAAGTCTGGGGTTTTAACCAGCATGATTAATTTTCTTACAAAATAATCTGCAAGTCACATACAAGGCAGGTATGAGATGCCAGGCAATGCACATAACCAGAGTGATCTGAGCGAAGCCCTGGCCTCCGAGCGATTAAAGCAAGACGGTCCAAACGAGCTTGCTCGCTCTAAGCCCAAAAGCATTGGACATCTCATACGTGAGATCACGACTGAACCCATGTTTATATTGCTGGTCAGTTGTGGTGGCATTTACATGTTGCTTGGGAATGTAAACGAAGCCCTCATGCTGCTCGGCTTTGTGTTTGTGGTCATGGGAATTACGTTTGTCCAGCAGCGGCGCACCGAACGCTCCCTTGAAGCGTTACGCGAGATGTCCAGCCCTCGCGCTCTGGTTGTAAGGGATGGAAAATCTAAAAGGATTGCCGGACGCGAATTGGTCTGTGGCGACATCGTTTTACTTTCAGAGGGGGATCGCGTTCCTGCGGATATCTGCTTAGTCGAATCTTCAAATCTGATGATTGATGAATCGATGTTAACGGGCGAATCCTTGCCGATCGCCAAACAATCCAGCACCACACAAACAGAAAACACGTCAGCGATCATCGATAACAAGACCCTGGTATTTTCGGGCACCCTGGTCACACAGGGAACGGCGCGGGGCTATGTTATCGCGACAGGAGCACGCAGCGCATTAGGGAAAATTGGAAAATCGCTTTCTGAAATTGTCCGCGACGATACGCCTATTCAGCGGGAAACCAGACAGATTGTCAAAAAAATAGCGTGTATTGGAATACTGCTGGCCTGTGTATTGGTTGTTGGTTACGGTTTGACGCATGCTGACTGGCTCACGGGACTCCTAACAGGGATCACACTTGCCATGGCAATCCTGCCGGAAGAGTTACCTGTCGTACTCACCCTTTTCATGGCATTGAGTGCCAGGCGACTGGCAAATGATCATGTTCTGGCTCGCAACATGCCTGCGATTGAAATGCTTGGGGCAACCACTCTGCTTTGTGTAGACAAAACAGGCACCCTGACCTTAAACAAAATGCTTGTGCGACAGCTTTGGTCAGATACTCACCATTACCACCACGCCCAGACCCCAGACCAACTGCTACCAGATGCGCTGCATGCGTTGCTGGAATATGCCGTACTGGCTTGTCACAGACACGCTTTTGATCCGATGGAGTCTGCCATTACCGCTGCCGGACATGAGCTTCTTCAAGGTACCGAGCACCTGCATACGGACTGGTTACTGGTGCGGGACTACCCGTTATCGAGAGAGCTCCTGGCCATGTCGCGCGTGTGGCAATCCTCAGAACATGGGTTACGCATGATTGCTGCAAAAGGATCACCTGAATCAATCATCGATCTGTGTCATTTGGATGCAGTCTCAACAAGTCGGATCGTCCAACAAGTTGAGCGCATGGCACGTGAGGGACTACGTATCATCGGAGTGGCGCAAGTCAAGTTTGTTGAAAAAAATCTGCCAGAAAAGCAACATGACTTTGATTTTGAGTTTCTTGGACTTGTCGCTCTGGAAGACCCTGTACGCAAGGAGGTTCCACAAGCTATCGAAGAATGCCAGCGCGCAGGTATACGCGTCGTCATGATTACCGGAGACCATCCTGCTACAGCCATCTCTATTGCGACACAGGCTGGTATTGCAAGACCAGATCAAGTCATGACAGGTGCGGAACTCGATACACTCAGTCAGGAAGAACAACGTCAGCGACTATCGAGTACGAACGTGTTTTGCCGTGTTAGACCCGAGCAAAAACTCAAACTCGTCCAAGCATTCAAAGATCGTGGAGAAATCGTTGCTATGACAGGGGATGGCGTCAATGACGCGCCTGCGCTCAAAGCGGCACATATCGGAGTCGCCATGGGTGCGCGTGGCACTGATGTCGCACGTGAAGCAGCCTCACTGGTCCTGCTTGATGATAATTTTTCTTCACTTGTCAGCGCAATCAAACAGGGACGGCGTGTATTTGCAAATTTGCGCAAAGCAATTGTCTTTATCATTGCTGTCCACTTACCTGTTATTGGTCTATCACTATTGCCTGTCGCGTTTGGATGGCCAATCCTGCTGATGCCCGTGCATATCCTTTTTTTGCAGTTGATCATCGATCCGGCCTGTTCTCTCGTATTCGAAGCCGAACCACTAGAAAACGATGCAATGCTGATACCCCCGCGCAGCCCGCTTGCCCATCTATTTGATAGCACAATTCTGTTGCGTGGATTCCTTCAGGGAATCGGACTACTTGTTCTGTTAGTTGGGTTTTATATCTGGGCCCAGAGTCAAACAGATGTCGAGAGTATTTCAAGAGCTATGCTTTTTACCGCACTCGTGCTGTCAAGCCTCGCTCTGATTCAGTCCAATCGATCCTGGCTCGTGAGGCCAAAAAGTGCCAAAACCATAAAAAATATTCATTCACGGTGGATTACGTTGTCAGCGCTGTTTATTCTCTGGCTCGTACTGGGGATTCCTTCTATTTCTTCACTATTTGCCTTCGCACCCCTTAATCTGTTTCAACTGGCGGGATGCCTTATGATTGCATTGATTAGTTTTTGTTGGTTTGAAGGACTCAAACGGCTCTGACATAGAGCATCACCACAATTGCAGCATAACCAGATCATGCAGGGACTCAGATGATTGCATTTTTTCAGAACACACTCGGTAATAACTATGAAAATTTATTTTCACTTTCTGGGCTTTGGTTTCTCATCAAAAGCATATTTTGCCTTCCTGGCAATCTGATCATCGAGTTCATGTCGACCCGGCAAAGCCTGACCACATTTATCCAGTGGTCATCCGATCCGCAGACCATGTTTAACGGCTGGGCCTCGGCTTGTGCATCCTTCGTCGTCTGGGTATTGCTCGCTGCCTGGATCTCAGGCACCAATAAATAATCTGCTGAGTTAAACGCTCACCCATTCAAAAGCCTTTCAGAGTACTCATACATGTCCTTACCATCCACGACCCTCACCTCGCTCCCCGAAGATATCCCTCTCGCTCAGGAGCGCGCATTTGAAGCGATCCGCTTTAACAGTCCCATCGCTGGACCGCGAATCATCATCACGGCTGCGGTGCATGGCAATGAAACCTGCGGAACATTTGCGGTTGAGCGCCTCAAGAAAGAACTTGAAATAGGAACAATCAGACTCACCTGTGGTGCCTTGACACTGATCCCTGTGACAAATCCTAAAGCATATCGTTTGCAGCGCCGCCCTGGTGATCGCAATCTGAATCGCCGTTTAATGCCAACCGATACACCGACGCAATACGAGGATTACGTTGCAAACTGGCTGTGCCCGATACTGGCAGAACATGATGGATTGTTAGACTTGCATTCGTTTCAAAGCGGCGACAAACCATTCGCTCTGTTTGGCCCTCAGAACAACCAAGATTCAATCGAGCCATTTTCTCAGGCTGAAATCGAAGAATCCCTTGTCCAGCGCCTAGGATGTAATCGCTTTGTTTATGGCTGGCTTAAGACATATGCTAAGGGCATTCAACGTCGTACCGAGCAAGTCAAGGCGGGTCGCTTTCAGGCCAAAGATGTCGATATCGATACGCACTACGGGATTGGCACGACTGATTACATGCGAACACAAGGTGGTTGGGCAATTACGCTCGAATGTGGTCAGCACGATGATATCCAGGCTCGTGAGATTGCTTACCAGGCCATATTGAATACGCTGACGCACTTCAGCATGATTTCTGGATTCTCAGAGCCAGCAGTAGCAAAAAATCCGGAAGTACTTGGCCTGTATGACGTAGTCGATCGATTTCACGAGGACGATCAGTTCGCACAGGCTTGGAAAAACTTTGATCCTGTTGCAAAGGGCATGCGCATTGGTACGCGCGCGGATGGTACGCCATTAGTTGCTGAACAGGATTGTTTTATGGTGTTCCCGAACATGAAATCGCAACCGGGTCAGGAATGGTTTTATCTAGCCCGTGCCGGTGGGAGACTAGGCTACCCAGCCAGCTGATCGCGATACCGTTGCTAAGAATGTTGTCATCGACACACTCAAAGCAATCAGTGACAATAGGACGATGTTAATGCCACAACCAGGGGGCACAAGATGAAACCTGAGCCAAAGCATTCCCCCATAAGCGCCTGGTGGCTCGAAACCGAACTTCCCGATCCTTCAGCTGCCTCGCAAGGCCTCTCGGGTGCTGAGGCAAAAAATCGCCTTTTGCACGTTGGCGAAAACATATTCCACGACAAGCCCCAGCGGCAGTGGGTGCTTCAGTACCTGTCAAAATTTAAAAACCCACTTGTCCTGATCCTGCTTGCGGCCAGTACCATCTCCGCATTTACCGGAGAGCTTACCAACTTCCTGATTATCAGCACAATGGTCGTGCTTAGCGTAACGCTGGACTTTGTGCAGGAATATCGTGCGAACGCTGCAGCTGAAAAACTACGACTTTCCGTCTCACTCAAAATCAGGGTCATACGCGATAGCGTCCTGGTTGACATACCCATACAAAAAGTTGTGCCCGGCGATATCGCTGTCCTGAGCGCTGGGGATCTGATTCCAGCAGACGGTATTATTTTCCAGTCACGGGATTTTTTTGTTAAACAAGCCTTACTGACTGGCGAACCCTACCCCGTAGAAAAAACACCTGTCATGCCACCAAATACGGCCACTGAGTTAGCGGACGCAACGAACGCTGTGTTTATGGGGACTTCTGTCATTAGCGGTAGCGCACAGATGCTGGTTGTCAAAACTGGGGCCGCGACATCCATTGGTGAGATCGCAGACAGCATCTCCCGCACATCAGACCCAACACCTTTTGAAACAGGCACCCGTCGCTTTGGCATGCTGATCATGCGACTGACCTTTTTGATGGTCATGTTTGTGTTGTTGGTCAATGCGCTGTTTCACAAGCCCTGGCTCGAGTCGTTCCTGTTTGCAGTTGCACTTGCAGTGGGACTGACCCCCGAACTGCTCCCAATGGTCATCTCTGTGACGCTCGCCCGCGGCGCCTTGCGCATGGCCAAAAAACACATGATCGTCAAAAGGCAGTCAGCCATCCAGGATTTAGGATCCATGGACGTGCTTTGCACGGACAAGACCGGAACGCTGACTGAAGCGATCATCCGCCTGGACCGAAGCGTCGATGGACAAGGTCAAGCGAGCGACCGGGTACTTGAGTTGGCGTATGTAAACAGTTATTTTGAAAGTGGCCTGAAAAGTCCCCTTGATGAAGCCATCCTGTCGTATCGAACGCTGGATGTTTCAGGCAAGGTCAAAATTGATGAAGTGCCTTTCGATTTTGAACGACGCCGCGTCTCCGTACTGGTCAGTCAGGCCGAGACCCGGATGCTCATCGTCAAGGGTGCACCTGATGATGTCTTGCAACTGTGCACACAATTTGAAACCAAAGTGGGTACTGGGTCTAACGTGCAGCCTCTCGACGCAGCGGCGCTTACACGTATCCATCAGCAATGCAGCAGCCTTGAAGCGCAAGGCCTGCGTGTGCTCGCCATTGCCTGGCGCAAAACACTTCCCACACAGATCCATGCAGTCATCAATGATGAAACTGAACTGGTGTTTGCAGGCTTTGTTGCTTTTCTGGATCCACCAAAGGAAAGCGCGGGCGTCGCGCTCACTTCTCTTGGCGCCCTGGGCGTTGCAATCAAAATCGTCACTGGTGACAGCGATCTTGTCACACGCCACGTATGTGCTCAGCTCAATATTCCCGTACAGGGCATCCTGACAGGAAAAGAAATTGCTCTGATGGATGCTCACGCCTTGCAGGCGCGTGTCGATACGGTCAATTTATTCTGTCGCGTCAACCCTGCACAAAAGGAACGCGTTATACGCGCCTTGCGCGCCCGCGGTCACGTAGTTGGTTACCTGGGTGACGGCATCAATGATGCGCCCTCCCTGCACGCTGCAGACATCGGTTTATCCGTCGATTCCGCAGTTGATGTTGCTAAAGAAGCGGCCGACATGATTCTGCTCAAACAGGACCTACGCGTGCTGCACGCTGGAGTACTCGAAGGTCGGCGCACCTTTGGCAACATCATGAAATACATCATGATGGGGACAAGCTCAAACTTCGGCAATATGTTCAGCATGGCCGGAGCGGCCTTGTTTTTGCCATTTTTGCCGATGCTGCCTACACAAATTCTGCTCAACAATATTCTCTACGATATTTCCGAAATTGCAATCCCACTCGACAAGGTCGATGAACAGGAAGTCCGACGTCCACGCACGCTTGATCTGACATTCATTCGTAACTTCATGCTGGTGATCGGACCAATCAGTTCGTTGTTCGACTTCTTAACGTTTTATGTAATGCTGGTGGTCCTCAAAGCGGATGAAAAGCTATTCCAGACAGGCTGGTTTGTCGAGTCCCTCTGCACACAAGTGCTGGTTATTTTCATTATTCGTACGCGTGGAAATCCCTTGACCAGCCGCCCTCATCCGATGCTCACGTTCACATCGCTCAGCATCGTGCTGGTTGCGGTGCTGCTGCCTTTTACACCTGTGGGCAGATACTTTGGCTTTGTCCCACCGCCACTGGATTTCTATCTGATTCTCGCAGCGATGGTGCTGGTTTATCTGGTGCTTGTCCAGATCGTCAAGCATCTGTTTTACAAATGGTACGAACGAGAATGACTCTGAAAAATATTTAATTTGATGTTTGATCAAAAAATTTTTACGAATTCAAAACAAAATCTAAAAAAATCGTTCGCAATATCCTTAGTGCTTTTGAATACTGATCAGCGCATACTTCTCATAAAAAAAACCTTCTGCGCCAAGACCTTTAAGGGGCCAGCAAAAAATCTAAAAATGATTAAAATCAGTCCCCCGCATATATGGATTTTTGTAAATGAACCCCTTTGTTGATAGCATTCTTGATGATGCACCTGAGGTCGTAACCCTCCATCCTGACTTGCTTGTTTTAAAAGATATCATGGGGTTAGATACTGTCAGAGAGTTCTCCCCTGACGCCCAGTTACGGCAGTATGTTGGCGGATACCTCGATCCAGCGCACAATCAGCGAATCATTATTGGTGAGCCCTGTAACCAGCCTGATGAGGTCTTGATCATGGTGTCGAATACAGTTTCGGCATTACTCGAAGAAGGCCAGATACTGCATAACGACGAAGATGGAATTGATGTTTTTATTGCAATGATCGTGCCATCGCTCAATATTGAAAAAGCACACGCGGCCCTTCGCGAGTTTCTTGCCAAGAATCCAGCCACCACCAATATCCCCTTTGGGTTTACTGCCTTTAGTGAAAACTAACAGATTAGTGGCAAATGTCTAAATCAAAATGATGAGAAGAACGTATTTAACGTAATCTATAAATCACATTTACACATTATTGATACTAAATGTGATTTATAGAGCGCAAATGAAAGCTGACCTCTCTGCATAAATTTTCAAATGCTTAAGCATCTGGATCCTTTGGTTCGTGACATTATGTTTGCTTGCAAAGCTCATTTTGCAAGACTATCCGAATCATGTATGAATGATGAAAAAGGTCAGGGTCAGGCAATGGGATCTTTGACTTAAACAGCCAACATCAGACTACCGACAGTCGACAGCTGATAGCTGATAGCAGACAGCAGACAGCAGACAGCATGCTGCATCCTGCAGGCAGCAACATTATTTAGCTGGCAATGTTTTCATGACGTCAAATATCAGCTCATTGATGCCACCCCAGATAATCTGGATTCCAATCGCTAACAAGATGAAGGCAAACAAACGCATCAGCACGTTTGTGCCATTCGCACCCAGCAGGCGCTTAATTCCCGTAGCCTGGCGATAAGCAATATAAATACTTATGGTGATCGCGCAGATTCCTAACAATGCCCCCACAATGGCGGAGACTTCGCTTTCGATTTCAATTCCAGCAGTTTTTTTATTATTGACGACAAGTGCTATGACTGTTGCAAGTGAGCCAGGCCCAACCGTCAGCGGAAGTGTGAGGGGGTAAAAAGTACTGCTGATCGCTGTTGAATCATTGATGCCCGAAGTGTCAGCAACATCATCGGAGGATTTGGTCGAACCTTGATTGAGAATATTCCATCCCATGACCGCAACCACCAGACCTCCTGCAATCTTTAAAACAGGCAGTGATATTCCAAAAAAGAGAAGCAACTGTGGGCCAAAAACCATTGCCCCGATCAGCATCACGAAGCAGTTCATACTGACGTTTCGGGCTATTTTTTTTCTGACCTCGTCAGAGCATCCATGCGTAAGGTTTAAAAAAACCGGCGCACCCCCCAGCGGATTAATGACGGGGAATAGCGTCGCAAACACTGTGACAAAGACTGTGAGCGCTTCGTGAATAAACTGCAAGATAAATACCCTCAGTGATTTTTTTAAATATTAGCTCATTATCATTCAGGCAATGATTTGCAGTTTTATATTGAAATCGAGGTTCGCTAAAAAAGCATCGCTTAGCGATCTAAACTATTTATCTTCAATCACTTCGATTCGTCCTCCGCACGTGACATAGCAAGAGCGATAATTCTCATCACAGCGATACGTATTCGCACTTGCATAACAAGACTGTTGAGTGCGCGAGCAGGCCTTTGCTTCATCTTTGTCATCAGCATGCCTCATGCACTGCTGGTAATTCCGGTGGTTACGCTGCTCACAGGCAGCTCGATCATTTTGAGCACGGAAATTTTTCGTTACTGATACACGTAAGAGCGTATCCTTACCAGCTAATACATATACAAACGCTATTGCAGCAAAGCTGTACACAACATATACAGAAACATCAGCTGGTAATTTAGATCAACTTCAATTCAGATGATCAGGCTTGCTCCATGACTTTGTAATCCTGGGCCACAGCAAAATCGATTTCACCCAGGGCTTTCACTTCTTCAGGTGTAAAACCTGGTGCTACGGCCTCCAGCACAAACCCACCGTCTACCCAGTGCAATACAGCAAGATCGGTCACCAGCCAGTCGACGCATTTACGACCCGTTAGAGGATATTTACACTGGCGCGGTAATTTTGTTCTGCCTTTGCTATCGGCATGTTCCATCACGATGATCAACTCAACATCGCCGGAGATCAAATCCATGGCTCCACCGATACCGCCGCGCTTGGCATCAGTAATACTCCAGTTCGCCACATTACCTTCGCGATCCACTTCATAAGCACCGAGGATAACGGTATCAATATGGCCCCCGCGCGCCATTTCAAAGGATGTCACGCTTTCAAAGAAAGAAGTACCAGGGATCGCTTCAACAAATTGACCACCCGCATTAAATACGTCTGGGTCAACCGCATCACCGGTCACAATTCCGCCATAACCCAGCACACCATTTTCTGCGTGCATCCAAACGCCTCGGCCTGCAAGAAAATTAGAAATCTGAGTCGGGATACCAACGCCTAGATTTACATAGGTGTCATTTTTGACAATTTTTGCGGCGTTTTTTGCGATGCCATTACGCGTCAACGCCTGTTTTCCGTTATACGTACGGGCACTATCGGCAGGACGTTTTTCTGCACGCGATAATGTTTTGACATCAATCGGATCGCTGATTTTCAAAACGCGATCAATAAAAATACCAGGCAAGTTAATCAACTCTGCGGGCAGCTCACCGACCTCAAGAATCTCTTCAACTTCGACAATAGCGATGCGAGCAGCTTTGGCAAAAGCCGTATTGAAGTTAGCACTCCCTCCGCGGAATTGCACATTACCTGCCCGATCAGCCCGATACGCGCTCAAAAAAGCAAAATCAACATTAATCGCATGCTCAAGTACGTGTGGTTTGCCGTTGAAATAACGAATATCTTTGCCTGCCGCCAGATCAGTGTCCACTCCAGTGGGAGAATAAAAAGCTGGGATCCCCGCACCACCCGCGCGACAACGTTCTACCAGAATACCCTGAGGGACCAACTCGACCTCAAGCGTGCCAGCAGCAATTCTTTTCTCACCTTCGGTCTGCATCCCAGCACGAATTGAAAAAGCAGCGATCAATTTTTTAACTTGATTGTTTTCGACCAGCAACTGTCCTTTTTCTGCTGGTGCCCCCAGAGAATTGCACACGAGGGTCAAATCTTTTGTACCCTGATCTCTTAACGCAAAGATCAAGGTATTGGGAAAGCGATGGGCCAAACCAAAACCTGATATTGCGACACTTGCACCCTCTGCAATATCTGCGACGGCCTGCTCAGCAGATGCGATCACCTTATCCATGCAAATCCTTTATTCATTCAAGCTTGATATTCAGAATCTTATTGAGCTCAGTTAATTCTCGTTTTTCTTCAATCATGACGGCACGGAATTGCTGAGGATTTAACAACACGAGCTCCGAACCAGCAGCTTCAATGCGTTCGCGCACCTGCGGCTGATTAAAGTATTTAACACTCTCGTCATACAACGTCTGAATAATGCTCGCTGGCGTACCCGCAGGAGCGAGCAGGCCATACCATGAGCCGCTCACATTTTTAATACCTTGCTCTGTAAATGTTGGTAAATCTGGTAGCGCTTTAGAACGCGTTTGAGATGCAACACCCAGGGCGTGCAACTTACCTGACTGGACATAAGGCAGCATTGCGGAGAGATTCAAAAATGTTGCATCAACATGACCACCCAGCATATCGTTCACCACGGGTGCAGCACCTTTGTAGGGCACATGTATCATTTTGACATTGGCTTCGATTTGAAAAATCTCACCCGTGATGTGCGTGGGACCTGCTGTTCCACTTGATCCATAGGTCAAGGACTTCGTTTTAGCAAGCTCAATGAACTCCTTCATATTTTTTGCCTGAATATGAGGAGCGATCACCAGCATATTTGGTACATCGATGATCTTAAGAATCGGTTCAAATTCCTTGATGCCATCGTAGGGCGGCGTCACACTAAACACCGGGACTGCCGTATTCGGACCACCACTGGCTAGCAGCAGTGTGTAGCCATTGGGTGCCGATTTAGCGACAAACTGCGTACCGATCGCACCGCTCCCACCTGGCTTTGCCTCAACGATAAAACTTTGCCCAAGCGATTGCGACAAACCCGCTGCAAGCTCGCGACCGATCTGATCTGCAGGCCCGCCTGCTGGATAGGGATTGATCAGTCTGACGGGCTTATCAGGATAGGTTTGGGCGATTGTGCATAATGGTGAAAGCATCAGTAAAAGAATGAAGGCTTGCAGTATTTTTTTCAACGTTTTCTCCGTTATGCAAAGCACTGTGTCTATTTACTCGCCGCGGGACTCTGGCTCAACAGGCTCAAACCGGTATCCTTGTTCACGATTGCCTCGGACATAGCCACAATGCGGCCAACCGAAATGTACTGGCATGATCAAGGCATTACGCTCAGCCGCTCGTTTGAGAAATAGCGCACGTGTCGTGCGCGCTTGCTCTGCATCGGAGTCTATCCAAGTATTAACCTGTGGCATCGCAATCTGCAGTGGACTATGCATCACGTCGCCCGCGAATATGGCCTCCTGACCTTCTGAACGGAATCGAAAATGGATGGATCCGGCAGTATGTCCTGGCATAGCCTCTGCCTCCAAACATCCGGCGACGATATCACCGTCATCAATCAGATCAATCAACCCAGCCTCATAGAGCGGCAATACGCTATCTTCAAAGGAGCCACTGATCACTCCCTTGTCGCCATTTTTGTAGGCAGCAAATGCAGCTTCGAAATCGACACGTGGCATAAAGTGACGAGCATTGGGGAATGTTGGCTTCCAGGTGCCATCGACCATTTTTGTCCCCCACCCCACATGGTCTGGATGGAAGTGCGTCACCACGACATGCGTCACATCTTTAGGATCCGCGCCTGCGGCAGTGAGCCATAAGGGCGTCAGTGTGTTGAGCATATTCATCCGCTCAGAACTACGCTTTTTATGATTACCTACACCCAGATCAATCACAATGACCTTGTCTTCATGATGCATCACCCATAACTGCATCGCGACGATAAATCGCTCGAGCGCAAGGTTGTAATGATGGGGAGCAAGCCAGGAAAGATGCGGTTTGATCTCGCGCACATCCAGTTGAGGAAACACGAAATCGGCAGCGTGCGTTGGACCGCTATATTCAATGACGTTGTAGATCTTGGCTTTGCCGACATGGCGTGAGTAAATCATGTTGTTGTCCCGTTAAATTATTTTTATCAGTGTTTAATCAGTCGTACGTCATTACTCAACTAAACGATATGTCAGTCGCCAGCGCGTATCCCGATTCATCCAGACATCAGGTCCTGCAGAAAATGAATTACCACTAGGGTCTGCAACTAACCTGCCTTTCATAAATAATTCTGCAGCTGCCTTGTCCTGAATGCCATACATGGCAAGAAAGTCTGGGCATCCTGGCGCGGGGTGCATGAATTCGCGCATACATTGATAACGCGCACTGCTGACAAAGCCGTACCCTTTCATGACTTCGCCAACGTGAATATCGTTGTAAAAGGCATTGAATTGAGCGAGCTCAGCTTCATTTGCGCCCGCTGCTGCGGTCATGCCAACCAGGTACATATAAGGTGCGGATGAAACTTTCGTGTCGCTCGGGGCATTGATGAGGTGCCGCCACATTAATCGCCACTTTGTTTGACGTTGCTGCCAGGCGGCGGGGCCATCGCTGTAGATGGGGCGATCACTTGCGGGTCCGTCGTTGCGCGCGATGTAATGCATAGCCGCATCTTTACTCTCGATGTCGTATGCTGCGATAAATCGCGGTCCACGCGGTCCCCGAGGATCATCCTGTACAAGCTCGTAACGGCGCCCACGTAAAAATCCAGGATTACTAGCGATTACTTCTGGGCGATGTATGTTGCTATAAAAATTATTAAAATCAGCTACATCGCCAGCACTGGTGTCAGCGGGTACATCCATGCCGACCCAGTACGTATACAGGGCATCACTCATCTCTTCTCCATGCAGGGGAGGCCCCTTTTGCATATTTAGCAGGGAGTTGTGCGAGTGAGTTGTTCTCTATCTTGCGTGCTGGATGTTCAAATATCCCAGCAATATACGCCTTGCCTCGTATATTCATTTGCTTTTTGTCTCCGTATTACTTTTTTTAGCTCAATATTTTTCTATTGAGTCGAAATACTTTTTTAAGTTGTGCTGTTTTATACCACTCATTGCGCAATGAACGCGTTACTTTTGGCTGTTTAAACCTGAGACTACCCTGTGTTGCAGCGTGTTCTTACGAAAATTCATTACTGTTTTAGGTTTGATGGCTTTCGATAGGCGCCAACTGCCCATATTATTGATTTAAGAGGCTAAGGTGAAACCAAAGAGTAAGGAATTCTAAAACGGCATAACCTATATGAGGTTAGCAATTTTTGCTAGCAAACCAATTATGGCGATCAGTGCTGCAACCTGAGTGCTGACACACCACATGAATTTTCTATCTAGATCTGTAAATCTACGATCCATGGTTGCGATTAAGGACTCAATTGATCTGTCTAAGCGATCAATTGATTTCATTATTTGCTCGACTTGAACTTCGAGTGTGATGATTCTTTTTTCCATGCAGTAATCATAGACATAGAACTCATATTTTCAATACGTAGTATGTCGTTTTTGCTTATTTGTTTGAGGTGAAATTGTCACAGGATGTTTCACTGCTGACTAGAAAACGTTGCTCAGCGAAAGCAGGGTTGCCCTCAAGCCAGATAAAAGTCACTGCAATGATTATTGTCACGGAATTAATCATTGAGAACACTGAACTCTCAGAACAAGAAAACTATGAGCTACCTGTGTAAGTCAACAAAAAGTCTGTGATTACAGTTTTGCTTAATTTTGAATGTCCGCAAAACTCGTCCAGGCAGCTCATATCAGCAAATTTACTCCTCAAGTAGACTACGCAGCATCCAGGCTGTCTTCTCGTGTACATCGAGTCGCTGAGTCAGCATATCTGCGCTTGGCTGATCATTCGCTTTATCAACCAGAGGGAACAGATTACGGGCTGTACGCGCCGTTGCCTCTTGTGCCTTGACTAAATACTTAATCATGTCAGTCGCTTTAGGGACACCTTCAACTTCGGAAATAGAAGCTAGCTTGACGAATTCTTTATAGGTACCTGGTGCAGGATAGCCCAACGCCCGAATACGCTCGGCAATAATATCAAGCGCGCCCCACTGTTCGGTGTATTGCGCCATGAACATCGTATGTAAAGTATTAAACTGAGGGCCTGTCACATTCCAATGAAAGTTGTGCGTCATCAAATACAGGGTGTAACTATCCGCTAGCAAAACCGAAAGACCTGTTGCTATTTTTTTTCGGTCTGAGTCAGAAATACCGATATCAATCGCCATACCTTGTTTTTTATTAGCCATAGGGCCTCCTATACGTGCTGTTGTAGTCAATGAAATTGACCTTACCTACCTGTTTTAGCATACTCCGATAGCGAAATTAAATTCGCAGAATTAGTTAGCAGAGTTAATTTGCAAAAATAAGTTAACAGAATTAAGTTAGGTCGCTACAGCGCTACAACGCTACAGGCGCGCCATACCCCGTGAGCTCCAGGTAACCCCTGCCGAGTAACTTACTGCCCTCTGTCAGCTCGACGGCGCCTTCATAATAAAAACCGCCCGTACTGTTCTGCGCATCGACTTCCTGATCGGACATCAAGGGCTTTAAATTCCATGTGCGGTCACCCACCCGCAAATTAAAGCCCTCTGGATAAGTGGTCAGTGAGCGGGGTGAGCGCCATTGACCTACAGGCTGCCAGCTCACATCCTGGCGTTTTTCGATGATTTGACCGCTTGCTTGGCGCCAGTCCCACTCACTGAACAGGGTTGCTCCTGCGGCATCACGCATACGAAAAGCCATCAGACTACTGCCATCTAGCAGATTGATGCCGATCCAGTCCCAACCGACAGCCCCCGCCATCATCAAGCTACTTGACCACTCATGATCAAACCATGCAGTCCCTGAAAGACTCAACCGCTCTTCTGCTCGGCGATAATTGCCGGGAGCTTTTTTTAAAGTGATCTTCGCTGAAACGTTTAACTGCGGGCGGCTATAGTAATAACTCGCAAATTGTGAAGAAGGTCCTTTCGAGGAGTACCCGTCTTGACCGCGTAAAACCGGTGGGAGCGAAGAAAACGCATCTAACTCCAGCGTAAATTGCTCAGCGGGAATGATTACTTTGTAATGATCATTCGCCGTGCGTTGCAAACTCCAGCCAGAGATTTCAAGTGCGGTATCTGCAGTACTAAATGAAGCAATTGCTGAAGTAGTCACAGATCCACTTGCAGAAGCACTAGATGGACCAGCTCGGCCGGCTACCTCCGCATGTCGTAACTGCCCATCGCCTGGAAACGCTAAGGCCGCATGCGCAAACATCAACTGACGCGGTGCAAAACGACTCGGATTGCTGTCTGGGTGAAGCGTGCGGCTCCTAAAAAATGTGACTTGAAAGCCCATCTTATTCGCAGCCTCGCCTAACCACCCCGTCATGTACCACCATTCAGTGCGATAGTCTGGATGTGCCCCAAAGTCCTGCGGAAAAACCAACTGTCTTGGAAAAACCTCTGGGTAAGCAGAAAGAGCTGATGAAGCTGGTGAAGCTGGTGATTCCGTTGAAGCTGATGAAGCTGGTGCAGCCCAAGATGGTAAAGAAGGCGCTGCAGCCAACAGCAGAAAACGTTTTAGCCAGACCCTGCGCAAAGCACTTTGTGCGGTGAGTTTTTCTGATGACTTAGTTGATAGTTTGACTATGCGTTGCATCACCAGTCCTCGCGTAAAGACAAAGCCAGTCGCTCAGTATCCAGGTTTCTTTTCGCTGCCCAGACTGCTGAGATCATCCCAAGTATGACAGTAAAAAGAATCAGCACGACGATAGCGACCACGGGCATACTTGTCTGCATGGTCCAGTGAAAAGATTGAGGATTGACCCGGTGAATGAGTATCTGGCTCATCAGTAATCCCAATACAGCGCCCCAGCAAGCAGCGAGTGCAAGCAACAGACCTGACTCATAGCTGATCCATTGCATCCGCTGTATAGAAGACTGTCCCAATTGCTGCACCAAGGCAAATTCCTTTTGTCGTAACAGAGCTTGCCCTGCAAAACTTGCCGCAACCGTAAAAAGCGCAACCAACAACGCTGCGACTTCGAGAGCGTAGGTCATCGCAAAACTCCGATCAAAAATCGTCAGCGACAACGCACGTAAATCAGAGGAGCTTCGAAACTCAAGCGACTTAAATTGTGGAAACTGTGTGCGCAATCGCTCAAGAACGATCGTAGCGCTTGTGTCAGGCGCAAGCCAGAGCGCAATGTCTGTGCGGCGTTTATCCTGAGTGAGGGCCTGATATGACGCAATATCAATCATCACGGATCCGTGCTGACGCCCGTAATCACGAAACACGCCCGCCACCCACACTGAGGGATACTCTCCGTTGATAGCTTTTACAGGCAGTGTATGAACCTCAGCGGGATGCCATCCATATAAATCCCGCATTGCCTCAGAGACATAAACCTCTGGCAAAGGATTCTTTTCTGCCTTCGGCTGAATAGACAGAGTACCCGTCAAGGGCAGAATCTGATCGGCACGATCCGCAGGTATTGGCCGAGCGATCAACATCACCTCTGGTTGATCAGGACGAAACAGGATCTTTTGTTGCAAGGTGAAATCCAGACGCGAAATCTCGGATACAGCAGCGATGGCTTGGATCAAGGCAGGATCATCTATCAGCGCTTGATTTAAATCAGAGCGACTCAAACTCGCATACAGATCTGCAGGTAAAACCTTATCTAACCACTGCGTCACAGAATCCCGAAAACTCGCCACCATCACCACCATCGCAACCGTCAACGCGAGTGCAGCAACCACACCAACTACCATCCCCGCTGCACTCGCAGGCGCTTGCGCCAGACGCCACACTGCGAGCGTCAATGACGAGGAGATCGCCCGCGTACGTCCGCCGAGCAGCGCCCGCGTCATCCATGCAAAGAACTGATGAACCAGCAAAGGCATCAACGCCAAGCCAGCAAATAATAAAAAGGCAATCGACAAATAGGCTGCGATTGGCAGGCCATACAAGGCGGGTAACCGTGTCAGTACGATACTGATCAGCGCAAGCGCAACAGCGATCCGGGCATTCAAGACTGGTTTGAGCGTTCGTTCCATGGCGCCTGCACGCAGCTGCTGGACTGGCGAGCCCGCGGTTGCAGCACGAGCAGGAAAATATCCAGCCACAGCACCAACGGCCAAGGACAATATCCAAAATCCAAGCAATACCGGAAGATCAATATCTAAAGAAGGTACGGTCGTTGAAAAATAACCTGCTCCGAGATCGCCTCCCAGCAGATGCAACAAGGCATAAGCTAGTCCGAGACCTAAGCCAATTCCTAACAACCCACCTATCGCGGCAACCAGTAAAGCTTGTGTCAGGACTAAACCAAACAACCACGCGCGCCCTGCACCCAGGACACTCAGTAGCGCAAGTTGGGACTGCTGGCGCAACACAGAAAAACTAATCGTCGTAAACACCAGAAACGCACCAGTGAATAAGGCAACCAAGGCGAGTACGCTTAAGTTCACGCGGTAAGCACGCGATAAATTGGACATCCTGCGATCACGATCATCCGCAGTGATCAGACTGAGCCCGAGCTTTGAATTTTCTAATGCTATGGCTAAGTCTTTAAGACTCGCTCCCTCAACCAGCTGGATATCCAATCGACTGAGCTGATCGAGCCCACTCAGACGCCACTGCGCGAGACCCAAATCCATCACCGCCAAGCTCTGACCTGCCACACCAGGTACCAGACCCGCGACATTGAATTTTTCCTTTTTACCGCCAAAAGAAATTATCAGGTCATCGCCTACAGATAGATCAAATTCCTTTAATGCTGCTGCTGAGAGAAAAATCGCATCCCGATCAAAGACTCGCATGCGCTGTGCATCAGAAATTGCGGGCAGCAAAGCAGGTGTCACTCGACCCGCTTGAAAAATATCCAGTCCCAGCACCCGCACGGGTTGGGTCGCACGTTCGAGAACGGGACTCACTGCACGTATGCCTAACTCCTTTTGGCGAGCGATCACTTCATCAAACAGATGATCGGAAAAATCACCGGAGGACGATACTAATTGCGCCGAAGCCTGGCCATTTACCGTATCCAGTGCACGTCCAAATTCACTTAAGGCAGAACGATTGACTGTGTGAATGGCTACGGCTAAGCCAATACCCAGCGCAACAGTGAGTCCGGCAATCAACCAGCGGCCTGGTTGAGCCCGAAAAGCAGAAGTCAGGAGCCAAAGGAATAGCATTAGCCTGTCAAAACAAAAGTTCGATCGAGCCGTGCCGCAGCCTCAGCGGAATGCGTCACCATCAGCAGCGCCGCACCTTGTGCACGACATGTACTGCATAGAATGCTCAGCGCTTTGTTGGCGGTCTCAGGATCAAGATTGCCCGTAGGCTCATCTGCTAATACAACTGCTGGCTGATGGACAAGCGCTCGCGCGAGTGCGACGCGTTGCTGCTCGCCACCCGATAAAACAGAAGGAAACGATTGAGAGACATTTGTGAGATCAAGTGCACCGAGTAGATGCTCGGCACGCTCTTTGGCTTGGGCGAACGCTATGCCCGCTAACAAGCACGGCACCATCACATTTTGTAAGGTAGTGAGATGCGGCATTAAGTGAAATGCCTGAAACACAAAACCAAAGGTAGCGCGACGCAAAGCCAGCTGTTCACTCTTGCTCATATCGGCGAGACTCTTGCCCTTTAAGAGCACACGCCCCTCGTCAGGAAGATCCAGTCCAGCCATCAGGTTGAGCAGTGTAGATTTGCCCACGCCTGAGGCACCTCGCAGAGCGAGTTGCTCGCCGGGTGCGACAGAGACATTCAAATGACGAAAGAGCCAGCGCTCAGATGAGACCTTTTTTGAGAGGCCTTCTGCTTGAAGTAAATCAGTCTGGTTCAGCATCATATTTTGATCTTAGCATCACTGCTATTTGCATTTTTACGAATTCGCATTGCGCACTAAAGTGAATACTTGGCCATGATATATAAACCCATTCGCTACCAAAGTTTCACTATTCCCAGCGCGACAATTACTTCACTCGCTGTTTTTCCAGCTTACGCGCCAAGGTACGTCGATGCATGCCCAGGCGACGCGCTGCTTCAGAAATATTAAAGTTAGCTGCAGCCACCGCCTCATGGATATGCTCCCACTCAAGCGTCTTGATCGAAGTCGCACGCGTCGTGAGTCCCACGGCTGCGTTACCCTGCGAGCGTCCAAAGGCTTCTTCGATGTCATCAGTATTGGCTGGCTTAGCCAAGTAATGTTGTGCACCCAGTTTGATTGCTTCTACAGCGGTAGCAATACTGGCATAACCTGTCAGAACAACAATCAACATCAAAGGATCGTACGCGTGTAAAAGCTGCACACAAGACAGGCCTGAGGCGCCCGCAGCAAGCTTTAAGTCCACGACAGCATAATTAGGTTGAAAATCCAACAGCAATGCAGGCACCTCTGCAAGACTAGCGGCTCGCTTGACCTGATAACCGCGACGCTCAAACGAGCGGCTCAGTGTCATACCAAAAGCATCATCATCCTCGACGATGAGCAAGCGACGGTTAGTTTGCATGATCGAACCTTTCTTGCCGCGTTAAAGAAGCCAGCGGTAACTTAACAAGCACCTGCGCACCACCGGCAGACAGATTACTTGCCTCAACTGTGCCGCCAAGAGCGCGCACCACATTAACTGACAAAAATAATCCTAAGCCACTGCCCGGTCGCCCTTTGGTGGAATGATAGGGTTTAGCAAAATTTACAAGCATCTCGGGACTAAAGCCTGGTCCAAGATCCCGGATACAAATCCTCAGCCATTGCTCGTTACTTATGACGGTAAGCTGCAAAGAATCAGAGGGGGCTGCATCAACTCCGTTATCAAGGATATTCCCAATGACCTGCTTGAGGGCTGAGTCAGAAATGACAGGTGTATTCAGTAAATCAGTACGGTCGTAGTCGAGTACCTGAGAGGGTCGCGTGCTACGCCATTCGTCAACCAACTGGTCAAAAAATGCATGTAGCGTCGTTAAAACAGTTGTCTCTCGGCGTGTCTCGCCTGCCGACATCAAAATACCACTGACGATTGTCTTACACCGTTGCAGTTGCAATTGCATCAACTTAATCTCATCGAGCATCACATCATCATCAATCAGTGGAGCACTGTGTGACCAGTCTCCCAATATCACCGACATCGTCGCGAGCGGCGTACCAAGTTCATGCGCTGCACCTGAGGCTAAAAGACCCATACGGACAATGTGTTGTTGTTCAGCTGCGCGCTGTCGCAAGTCGGCCAGTCGCGCGTCGCGCTGCCGTAAATTTGTGCTGATGCGGTGAATAAATATCACTAACAGCACTGCGTTCAGTATGAAACAAATTAATAGTCCGCCAATGTAATTCGGTGGGAGCGAAATCCCAGAAAACTCTGGCAGCATAAGTGGCAGATGCCATTGCGTGAGCCACAAAAAACACGCAATAGCCAGGATCACAAACGCCCAGATGTAGCGCGGCTTAAGCAAAACCGCACCAACGGCAACCTGCAGCAAATAAAGATAAATAAAGGGATTAGTAATCCCTCCGCTGTAATAAAGGAGAGCGGTCAGCAGGAATAAATCAACGAGCAAGCCGATAAACAACTCGCCATTAGCGATTTCGCCAACCGTTGTGCGAAATCGTAACCAAGAGGCCAGATTAAAAACCCCGAGCACCAAGAGCACGAACAGCATCTCGGTGAGAGGAAGCTGAACCCCCAGAAGAAAAACCACACCCAGGATCGTAGCAAACTGACCAGCGACCGCAAGCCATCGCAACTGAACCAGTTGCAGTAAATTGTTACGACTCAACAAAATCGCTGTCGCGTCACTTACTGCGCCCGGGCCACCGAAGCTCTCAACAGAAGGTAATGACAAGGATGATGTTCCTTCACGCACGACTAAACTCAGGTTCAACAGCTGCCATTGCAGCACGTAATTTTAGTTCAGAACGCAGCAGATAGACCGTCGCGCAAGCCAACATGGCTGCCAATACAAACCAAGTGATGGCATAGATCACATGGTGATTATTGAACTGTATGACCGTCAAACCCTCACGTGGCCAGCTCGAGCCACTGGTCTGAGCGTCAGCGTCTATAAAGTATGGCGCGATCAGCGCAGCGCCAGATACATCTGAAGTCCCGCTAAGATTGACCTGAGACGCAATCGCCTGCACATCACGCGAATACCAGCGCCCCTCAACAGCATTGTTACGCTGCAACAGGCTACCTCTGGGCTCGCTCAGACGTAGCAGACCGCTCACCTGCTGTATTTGTGCACTAACTGCTTGTGATGCTTGCGCCGATTCAGCCGTAGGAACAAAACCTCGATTGACCATAACCCAGAAGCCGGCTGTCGTACGCAGCGGTGTCATCACCCAAAAACCCCGGCCAAGCTCAGTACTCGCGCGAACAAGCGTTTCTTTACTATGGTCAAAATGACCTGTCACCAGGACACGGCGGTATTCACTATTTTGACCATTCACAGTAGCCCACTCTGAAGGATTGGGCGCATCTACTGGAAAAGCGTTTACACGCTGTTCAACGCGTTCAATCAAGTCGAGCTTCCAATACAGACGTTGAACTTGCCAAATACCCAATGCAGTGAACCCAGCAAACATGGCAATTGCTAACAATACCAATAGTGCCAACCAAACGACCTTAATGGGTTGTTGTAGCGCACTATCAGTCATTGTTCTTGTCATGGCATCAAACGCATTTGCGTCATATCATGCACGGGCATCATGCTGGTATTTAAGTTGTACATCACCCAGATCGATCCGGCCAGCATGATTAGCACCAATACCGCAGTGAATAGCAGCGCCAACATGGACCAGCCTCCTTCTACACGCGCGTTCATGTGCAAAAAGTAAACCATATGCACAACGATCTGCACTGCAGCGAATCCCAGAACGACTAAGGCAGTCACGCCCGGTGTCGGTAAGACCTTAGCCATCACCAACCAGAAAGGCGTCGCAGTAAGTAAAACCGAGAGAAAAAATCCAGTCACATAGCTCTTCATACTTGCGTGGTAGCCACTGTATTTATCCACTGCTGTATGTTCACTCATGCTAACACTCCCATCAAATATACAAAAGTAAACACACCGATCCAGATCACATCCAGAAAGTGCCAGAACATCGATAAACACATCAATCGTCGTTGGTTTTCGCTGGTCAACCCCAACTTATATACCTGAAGCATGAGTGTGACTAACCAGATGATGCCAAAAGTGACATGTAATCCGTGCGTGCCCACCAAAGTAAAAAACGATGATAAGAAAGCGCTACGCTGTGGGCCGGCGCCTTCGGCAATCAGATGAGAGAACTCATAAAGCTCAAGCCCCACGAAAGCAGTTCCAAGCACAGCTGTGACTGGGAGCCAGCTCAGCACCGCTTTTTTATGCCCATGTTGCATGCCTATCATGGCGAGCCCAAAGGTCACCGAAGAGAACAACAGCAAACCAGTGTTCACAGCGACCATTGGAAGATCAAACAGATCAGCACCTGCGGGCCCCGCAGCAAAGCTGCGACCCAGCACCGCATAGACTGCGAACAGGACCGCAAAAATCAGGCAGTCACTCATGAGGTAAATCCAGAACCCCAGCAACGTACCCTGCTGGGGATGATGCGCACCATCGTCATAAAAGCGGACTGCGTCGATGGTCGCTAAAGAGGGAGAGATCTGCATGATGATTAACTTTTTAAAAATTGTGCTTGGCCTAGGCCATCAGCAGCGCTGTGCGCTGGTTTTCAGTAGACGCGACATGAGCTGCCGAAATGTAGAAGTCGCGCTTGTAATTGAAGGTGTGCAAAATAACAAAAATCAGTGTCAGCGCACCAAACAAACTTGCGAACAGCCACATGTGCCACACCACCGAAAAACCAGCCGCAGCGCACAACATAGAAATGACAAAACCTGAGGCGGTATTTTTAGGCATGTGGATGGTTTGGAAAGCCTCCACTGGACGCTGGTGACCACGCATTTTCATGTCGTGCCAAGCGTCGAGCTCATGCACGATGGGTGTGAAGGCAAAGTTGTAATCCGGTGGAGGCGAAGCAGTAGACCACTCAAGCGTGCGAGCGTCCCAGGGGTCACCAGTCACATCGCGCAGTGCGACGCGATTGCGATAACTCACGACCAACTGAATCAGGAAGGACGCGATACCCAGGGCGATCAATACCGCACCAAAGGCCGATACCTGAAACCATATCTGCAGGGACATATCGTCAAAATGACTCATGCGCCGTGTCACACCCATTAGCCCCAGTACGTAAAGCGGCATAAAGGCGAGGTAAAAACCAATAAGCCAGAACCAGAATGAGCACTTACCCCAAAACGCATCGAGCTTGTAACCAAAGGCTTTGGGAAACCAGTAATTAATCCCGGCAAACATCCCGAACAAGACTCCACCAATAATGACGTTGTGAAAGTGCGCAATCAGAAACAAGCTGTTGTGAAGTACAAAGTCGGCAGCGGGTATCGCCAGCAGCACGCCCGTCATACCGCCAATCACAAACGTGACCATGAATCCAATGGTCCACAACATTGGCACATCAAAAACAATGCGGCCACGATACATGGTGAATAACCAGTTAAAGATCTTGGCGCCAGTGGGGATCGAGATAATCATGGTGGTGATACCAAAAAAGGCATTCACACTCGCACCCGAACCCATCGTAAAGAAATGGTGCAGCCAAACCACATAAGAAAGTACTGTGATGACCACCGTGGCGTACACCATTGAGGCATAACCGAACAGACGCTTGTGACTAAAGGTAGACACAATTTCTGAAAAAATTCCAAAGGCTGGCAAAATCAGGATGTAAACCTCTGGATGTCCCCAGATCCAGATCAGGTTGACATACAACATGGCGTTGCCGCCTAAGTCATTGGTAAAAAAGTTGGCCCCTATCGTACGATCTAGTGTGAGCAAGGCTAAAACAGCAGTCAGTACCGGAAACGCTGCAACGATCAACACATTTGTACAGAGTGCAGTCCAAGTAAAAACTGGCATTTTCATCATTGTCATGCCGGGTGCCCGCATTTTAATGATCGTGACAATCAAGTTGATGCCAGATAACGAAGTCCCAACTCCCGCGATCTGTAGAGCCCAGATGTAGTAATCGACACCTACGCCTGGACTTTGTAAAATCCCTGAAAGCGGTGGATAAGCCAGCCAGCCTGTGGTGGCAAACTCGCCCACAAACAAAGAGAGCATCATCAACATCGCGCCGCTTGCAGTCATCCAAAAACTAAAATTATTCAAAAAGGGGAAAGAGACGTCACGCGCACCAATTTGGAGAGGCACCACAAAATTCATGAACCCTGTAACCATGGGCATCGCGACGAAAAAAATCATCAAGACGCCGTGCGCAGTGAAAATTTGGTCGTAGTGATGCGGTGGTAAAAAGCCAGAATTATCACCAAACGCAGTAGCCTGATGCGCCCGCATCAATAGCGCATCCGCGAAGCCACGCACTAACATCACCACACCAAGAATGATGTACATAATGCCGATTTTTTTGTGGTCGATGCTGGTAATCCAGTTATTCCAAAGTGGCCCCCAGGCACGGAAATAGGTCATTGCAGCGAGCAATGCCGTACCGCCTAGCAAGACCATCGCAAGCGTCGCCAACACTATGGGATCGTGCGGTATTGCATCCAGGCCAAGGCGACCCAGAAAAAGCTGCGATAAAGATTGAGCGTTGAACATATAAATCCTGAGAGCTATTTGTATTCACTACGTAATGGTTTTCAAGGCTCTTAGCGTGTCGCTAGAACATCTTCACCACGAGGGTTACTGGGAGTGCATAAGGCCGTCACATATATTTTCTTGTTATCGCGCCATTTATTAGAAGACAAGCCGTAAGTACCGCCCTTACCCAACCCGCCTGCCGCATCAATGGCCATCATCTGGTTCATGCACATCTTGTTGCGATCGACGCAACGGTTTAAGACCGCCTCATACAGCCTGTCTTCTACTTTGGCGAACCGACGAACAGGGTCTCGTTCGCTCGGCTTTTCCAGGCTGAGATACTCACTGCGTCCAAGCTGCTCGCCAGTGATTTTGGTTGTCTGCACCCAGTTCTCAAAGTCGTCCGTTGAGAGCGCCAAGAATTTAAAACGCATATTCGAAAACCCGCCACCGCTGTAATTTGCAGAAAAACCATCGTAAACACCTGTAGCGTTAATAACAGCATGTAGCTTGGTCTGCATTCCAGGCATGGCATAAATCTGACCGGCCAGTGCTGGTATGTAAAAAGAATTCATGACTGTGGAGGATGTGATTTTGAATTCGATCGGACGATCGACTGATGCTGCCAGCTCATTGACTGTGGCAATACCAAGCTCTGGATAAACAAACAACCATTTCCAGTCCAGTGCGACCACCTCGACCACTAGGGGTTTAACGCCCTCGACTAATTGCCTATTGGCGTCGATACGCTCGAGCGGACGATAAGGGTCCAACTTATGTGTACTGATCCAGGTGACTGAGCCAAGGACGATAATAATAAGTAAGGGCGCACCCCAGATCACCAGCTCAAGCCGCGTCGAGTGGTCCCAATCCGGCGTATAGGTAGCCGCTTGATTGGCACGTCGATAGTGCCAGGCAAATACCAAAGTCAGGACAATCACCGGCACGACGATTAGCAACATCAGCGAGACCGCGGTAATGATGAGTTGGGATTGTTGCTGCGCAATGTCGCCCGAGGGCTTCATCACGATCGTTTTACACGCTGTTAAGGAAAGCGTAGCCAGTATTAAAACTACGCGTTTGAGGGTAAGAAATTTGGGAAATACAGGTGACATATGCAGTCGCTACACATAAGGGTTAACGCTAATTGCGTCTATGCAGCGACTGTAAGCTTGTTGATCTAAATCAACAATTGGACATATTGTCCAAGGTACTTTTTAAAATAAGGGTGTTTTCCAGATCAAACAGGACGCGCAGTCCAGGGCAAACTGGACAGCACAGTATGTGTGGAACCGAACATGTAAAAACTACACCTTCAGTTAGCATGATTTACATTCATGCAATTATCCTACGTCACAATCTATGAAACTATGATCAATAGAATCTTGTTAGCCCTGCTATTCAGCCTCTCTACCTATGGATCTCCAGTCATGGCTACCGAAGAACCTCCCTATACAGTCGCTCTCAACGAAGGTGATTTTGAAATACGCGAATATCCACTACTGATTGCCGCAGAAGTCACCGTAAGCGGTGAACGCAGCGAAGCGATAAGCGCAGGGTTTCGACTTCTTGCTGGCTATATCTTTGGCGGCAATACCAAAAAGCAAAGTATAGCGATGACGGCGCCCGTGACTCAAGTGCCAGCGGAGAGTGAAAAAATCCCCATGACGGCACCCGTCACTCAGAGTGGCAGTGAGGCCGGTTGGGTAGTGCGATTCATTATGCCGCGTGCATATTCGCTCGATACGCTACCCACGCCCAACGATCCAAAAGTCATGTTGGTCACGCTGGCACCCGAACGACTCGCTATCGTGAAATTTTCTGGTTTGGCAAAAGAACCCGATATCATTGAGCAGACAAAGCGACTCAATGCATTTATCGCTCAACAAAATTTAACAGCAGCGGGTCCAGCGACACTCGCGCGGTACGATCCGCCGTGGACCTTATGGTTTTTACGGCGCAACGAAGTGATGATTCCTGTTAAAGGTGTCACTACAAGTGAGAAGTGAGGAGTCAACTTATTTTGGATCGACTAGACAAGCCCCTAATAAAGCTCGAGCATTTTTTGTATCATCTCTTTGACTTTTTTTTGTAGTGCTGGAGGGGAAAGCACCTCAACATCTTGGCCTTGCCTCAAAATGTCTTGAATGAGTTCCCAATCCTCACCATACGGGACTTCGAGCGTATAGCTACTATCCGCATGAACTTGACCGACTTGTTCTGGGTGCCAAATCTCCCGTGCGACCCATTGAGCCCTGAAGGGTGTGAATTTAAGCTTGGCTACCTGGGTGTTTTTACCAGTGAAAATTCCATAACTGGTCTCAAAGGTTTCACCTAATTGCTCCTCATCGACGGCTTGAGCCGTCTGATCGAGTAACGTAACTTTAGACAACGCGTCCAGCGTAAACGCGCAGGATCGGATCCCAGGCAAAGGGTATGCCGATCACGCATGTAAGCCAAATCACAATTTAATGTTGCACGAGACACCTCTAGCGTGTCTTGCATTTATTTCATTGTGACGGAGAGTTTGGCCATTAGCATGGCCTGGATTTTATAAAAGCGTTCGGTGCGATCCATTTGTATACGTCACTGCTTAGCTGATCATCATCATTATGAAAATAATAACTAACATTTGAAGCAAATCGTCTTAATAACTACGCTCACCGAAAATCTTAACGACCGTACACGTTATACCCGCCGGCTCCATTTGGCATTGTTTGAGTCGTACCATTCGGTCCGTAGGTGTTATAGCCACCTGCCCCATTCGGCATTGTTTGAGTCGTGCCGTTCGGTCCATAACTGTTGTACCCGCCTGCACCGTTAGGCTGGACTTGAGTGGTACCGTTAGGACCATAAGCGTTGTAACCCCCTGCGCCATTTGACTGAATCTGCGTCGTGCCATTTGAACCATAGGCGTTATAGCCCCCCGCTCCATTAGGCATGACCTGGGTCGTACCCTGCGGGCCATAGACGTTATAGCCGCCCGCACCGTTTGGCATCACCTGCGTTTGTGCATTTGCTATCCCTGCGCTCAGGACACTGATCAGTAGAATGAGAATTTTTTTCATAGTAAAGCTCCTATTACTAAGATGATGCCCCGAGACATGTCTCACTAGACGACACAGGCAAAATACGATTACAGGCTAAGCGATAAAGATTACAGCTTACTCATAAAAAATCTGAGACAAAATATCTTTTCTGATCACTGTGTACATTGCCTGGATTTCAGCCATTTTTTCTGGCTCACACACGCGTCCTGATTCTTGCGTGCGCAAAATTCGCGAAACACGGATTGTTTGCCTGTCTCGTACATAACTAGATTCATAACCCAATTCTGAATGTACATCAGCAACAACATAATTCATATCCTTTGGAACTCGTGGTGGACTTCAAAATCCAACGGAATAACAGAAGGATTCCACACTAAAATGGAAATGATGTCCCGAAGGGCATATGGATTTAGAAACTTTGAAAATTACCGTCTGAGGGTCTTGGCCCACTGCGGTTGGAATGGCGTATTTAGCCGTGTTTGATGAGTACTGCTATTTAATAAATACTGGTCATCCCCCGTTAATGGGGGAGAGCCTTGGCGTACGCACAACAAGAAAGCGCCCACGAGGGGCGCTTAATCATTCAATATTTGGCGGAGGCGCAGAGATTCGAACTCTGGAAACACGTTTTAGCGCATTTACTCCCTTAGCAGGGGAGCCCCTTCAGCCGCTCGGGCACGCCTCCAAACCAGCCGGTATTCTAGCACGACAGTGGCCCACTGTTTTGGCCACTGCGTCCCAGTACCGAATAATTTAAATCTTAGTCGGTGCAGCCGTTTCCAGACCAAAAGCCTTGTGCAGTGCGCGCACGGCCAATTCCATGTATTTGTCGCTGATCAGGACCGAGGTCTTGATTTCGCTGGTGCTGATCATCTGGATATTGATGCCTTCTTCGGCGAGGGTCTTGAACATCAGGCTGGCGACGCCTGCGTGCGAGCGCATGCCAATGCCGACGATCGAGACTTTAGCGACTTTTTCGTCGTACGAAATTTCGCGTGCACCGACATCGGGGCCGATCGTGCTGTCGAGCAAAATCTTGGTGCGGGCGAATTCATTGCGTGGCACAGTAAACGAGAAATCCGTTGTGCCGGCGACCGACTGGTTTTGAACAATCATGTCTACATCGATGTTGGCATCGGCGACTTTACCCAGAATTGCGTACGCAATACCTGGCTTGTCCGGCACAGCCAACAGAGTGATTTTGGCTTCGTCACGGCTAAAGGCGATGCCTGAGACCACTGCTGCTTCCATTTTTTCGTCTTCCTCAAAAGTAATCAGGGTGCCGGATTTCATTTCTTCGGCAAGCGGGATATCGGGGTCTGTCAGTGATGACAGCACGCGTGTCGGTACGCGGTATTTACCAGCGAACTCGACCGAACGAATCTGTAATACCTTGGAGCCGAGCGAGGCCATCTCGAGCATTTCTTCAAAAGAAATGACGCTCAGGCGACGCGCATCGGGTTCGACGCGTGGGTCTGTGGTGTAGACACCATCGACATCGGTAAAGATGAGGCACTCATCGGCTTTAAGTGCGGCGGCGACTGCCACGGCCGAAGTATCAGAGCCGCCACGACCCAGGGTCGTGATGTGACCGGCTTGGTCGACACCCTGAAAACCTGTCACCACCACGACACAACCTGCATCGAGATCGGCGCGGATGCGCGCGTCGTCAATTGAGGTAATGCGTGCCTTGGTGTAGGCCGAATCGGTCCGCACGGGGACTTGCCAGCCAGCATAGCTGCGGGCGTTGAGGCCTTCGGCTTGTAGCGCGATTGCGAGCAAACCGCTTGAGGCTTGCTCGCCGGTGGCGGCAATCATATCTAGCTCACGGCCATCGGGCATGGGCGAAATCTCGCGCGCGAGGCCCAGCAGGCGATTGGTCTCGCCTGACATGGCTGAGGGAACCACCACGACTTGATGGCCTGCGGCATGCCATTTAGCGACACGGCGCGCAACGTTTTTGATGCGCTCAACGGAGCCCATCGAGGTGCCGCCGTACTTGTGAACAATGATAGACATAGGATTCAGTAGATATGTGCAGAACGGTGTGTTGGGGCGACGCGTGGCATCGCGAATACGTACAAAGCCCTATATTCTAGCGCGAAGCTTGTCAGGACTGGCGCGCAAGCAGTAACACCCTGCCCTGAAGGCAGCGCAACTCGACTGCGCCATGCTGCCAAAGCAGGTCGCGGTCATGTCCAAGCGCATGCAACTGACGTAACTGGCGCAGCAGGTCCGCGAGGCGTCGATCGCCCGGCATGGCAACGCCCTGCGACTGCAACCAGTACCTGAGCACCAATGCCTGTCGGGCCGGGCTCAGCGCACGCCAGCGCCGCAAACAAAAGCTGCCGTCCTCTGTCCGGGGATCAAGACCAGCGAGGTCGCTTTGTGCAACTTCGTCTAATACTTCTATGGCCTCTGCGGCCTGTCGGGCATGCCTGCCAAGGGTCTGCTGCCAGGCGGGCCAATAGGCTTGCAGGACGGGCAGCATCTCAGCGCGCAAGGCACCCCGTGCATAGTGCGGATCGGTATTGCTAGGATCCTGGACTGGCTCCCAGCCAGTCTGTGCCGTGTAACGCCGCACGAGTTCGACCAGCATGGTGCGCTCGGTATCGAGCCATGGGCGTATCAATCGCAAGCCCTGGCGTTCTGTGTCGACCTGCATGGCTGCTAGACCATGCACACCAGCACCACGCAACAACCGCAACAAAACCGTCTCGGCCTGATCTTGACGATGATGGGCGAGTAAGAGCGCCTGCACGCCGCGTGCAGCAGCCATCGCGGCAAGCGCTGCGTAGCGCCCCTCGCGCGCCGCGCCTTCGATGCCCAGACCGCTATCCTGGGCAACCTGAATTTCTTGTAAATCAAGGGGGACATCGAGTTGGCGGGCGAGCGCACTCACCTGCTCTGCCCAGGTATCAGCCTGAGCAAACAATCCATGATGAATGTGAAAAAAGTACAGTGGTCTGTTTGATTTTTTGCAGACAGCCGCCGTAACGATCGCCAACGCAGCGGAGTCAGCGCCACCACTGAGTGCGACGGCAACCGGGGCATCACCTGGCAAAGCGAGCAGCGCATCGGCTACGCTGCGAACCAGCGCGGGCTCAAGCGCACCATCATCGGGCGCTTGGGCAACAGGATCAGGCACGAACTTCCTGAAAACGGCCATAAGAAAGCAGTCGCTCGAGACGATGATCGATCAATTGCTTAGGCGTCATGCCTGCCAACTGACGCAAAGCATCACCAAGCGAGCGACGCAGCAAGCGCGCCATCACGCGTGGATCGCGGTGTGCGCCGCCAATTGGCTCATTAACAACGCGATCAATCAATCCGAATTCCATGAGGCTAGGCGCAGTAATCGCCAAGGCAGCCGCAGCATCGGCTGTCTTATCCGCACTGCGCCACAATATCGACGCACAACCCTCTGGTGAAATCACCGCATAAGTTGAGTATTGCAGCATCAGCACGACGTTACCGACTGCAATCGCGAGCGCACCACCCGAACCACCCTCACCAATGATGGTGGAGATGATCGGCACTTTAAGTTCGGCCATAGCGTACAGATTATGTCCGATGGCTTCGGACTGGCCGCGCTCTTCGGCGCCGATTCCTGGATAGGCACCAGGCGTATCGACAAAGGTAAAGACTGGCAGGTTAAATTTCTCGGCAAGCCGCATCAGGCGCAGGGCTTTGCGATAGCCTTCGGGACGTGGCATCCCAAAATTACGTGCAGCACGTTCTTTAGTGTCGCGTCCTTTTTGGTGGCCAATCACCATACAAGGCGTGCCATTAAAACGCGCCATGCCACCCACGATGGAGAGGTCATCGGCATACATCCGATCGCCATGCAGCTCATGAAAATCAGTGAAAATCTCACGCACATAGTCCAGCGTGTAGGGACGCTGGGGGTGACGGGCAACCAGCGCCGTTTGCCATGGCGTGAGCTTGGAATAAATATCCTTGGCTAGTTTCTGACTCTTTTGCTGGAGGCGATTAATTTCATCTGAAATATCGACAGCCGAATCAGCCTGCATAAACCGCAGCTGTTCGATCTTGCCTTCAAGTTCGCCAAGAGGTTGTTCAAATTCTAGATAAGTATTTCGCATAACTTGAAATTCCGTATTCTGTCATTAAGGTCATTCAACACGGGTCAGACCCAGTCACCACCTCACACCACCGCTCAATATTCGACCGGGATGGGGTCAAGACTGCGCCACAAATACCAGGTTGCCACCGTACGCCAGGGTTGCCAAGCCTGGGAAACCTCTCGTGCCTCGAACCGTGACACAGGTTCGCCGCTGAAATAGTGTAACGATATTGCTTTCAGGAGTCCCACATCGTCGAGCGGCAGAATGTCAGGGCGTTGCAGATTAAAGATCAAAAACATCTCTGCCGTCCAGCGTCCGATCCCGCGAATCGCCGTCAGCTCCTCAATCACAGCCTCGTCCTCCATCTCAGCCCATTTTTGGGGGTGGACACGCTTTTCACTAAAATGTACCGATAAATCAAGGATGTATTCGGCTTTACGGGCAGACAGCCCTGCCGACCTCAGTTGATCCACACCGGACTTTTGCACAGACGCCGGAGTTGGACGCTTGCCGCACTCGAGCAGGAACCTTTGCCAGACCGATTCGGCGGCCTTGACTGAAATCTGCTGCCCGACGATCGATCGGGCAAGGGTCACAAAGGGATTCCCACGGGTCCTGAGCCAGATATCGGGGTGCTTGGGGATCAGTTTTTTCATGATCCGGTCGCGCTTCATCAGCTGCACCGTGGCAGCATCCCAATAGTCAGGCTTGTTGTCAGTCAGATCGGATTGAGTCATGTCGCTGGCCTTAAGCACGGCGCCACTGCGTCAAGCCACCTGGCTTGTCGTCGAGCTCGATCCCTGCGGCTTTCAGTTTGGCACGAATCGCGTCGGCTTCGGCAAAGTTTTTTGTTTGCTTGGCGTTGGCACGCGCAGCGATCAGGTCTTCGATCTCTTGTTCAGACATCGCGGCCTCAACAGAACCCGCATGTCCCTGACCGGCTTCGTCAATCGCACGACGGGTGTAGCGCGTCGGACTTTGGAAGTATGCAGAAGGATCTTGCTGCAACAAACCTAATACCGCCCCCAGCGCCTTGAGCTGGGCGCTGATGGCGGGATCTTTGGTGCGATTGGACTGTGTGGCGAGCTCGAACAAGGCAGCAACTGCACCTGCTGAATTGAAATCATCATCCATCGCCTCGCTAAACGCGATGGCTTCGGGTTGCTTCCAGTCGGGCGATACAACATCCGCGCGCGGCGGGACATTTTGCAATGTCTGGTAGAGGCGATCAAGCGAGACCTGGGCATCGACCAGATTATCGGGTGCGTAATTCTGGGCACTCCGGTAGTGGTTGCGCACAATAAAGAAACGCAACATTTCGGCTTCGCGTGGGTTGACCTGGTAGGTCGCGACATCCGTTGGCTGGTCAGGCATGCCAACGGTCTGGCGGATCGTTCGAAAATTGCCCAGAGACTTGGACATTTTTTCGGAATCGACCATTAGCGGTCCACAATGCATCCAGTTATTGGCCAGCGTCCCGCCAAAAGCACCCTCTGTCTGGGCGATTTCGTTTTCGTGGTGAGGGAATTTAAGATCAGGGCCTCCACCATGAATATCGAGCGGCAATCCGAGCAAGGCTTTGCTCATCGCGGAGCATTCGATATGCCAGCCAGGTCTGCCCCAGCCGTAGGGAGAATCCCAGCGTGTATCCGCGGGTTCGTGTGCCTTGGCGGATTTCCACAGGACAAAGTCAAGCGGATCGCGCTTGGACGATGCCACAGCCACGCGCTCTCCGGCGCGCAAATCATCCAGTGATTTACCAGAAAGCTTGCCGTACCCCGGGAACTCGCGCACCGCAAAATTCACATCACCATCGGGCGCGTGGTAAGCGAGGCCCTTTTTTTCGAGCTGACCGATGATGTCGAGCATATCGCCGACATACTCTGTCGCACGGGGCTGCTGATCGGGCGCCTGGACGCCCAGAGCGCCTTCATCAGCATGCATGGCGGCGATATAAAAATCGGTCACCTCACCAATGCGACGATTGGATTCGACAGCGCGTTTAATGATTTTGTCATCAATATCGGTGATATTACGCACATAATTGACTGTTAAACCGCTTTGGCGCAGCCAACGCTGGACCACATCAAAGCTGACCAGCATGCGTGCATGGCCCAGATGGCACCAGTCATAGACGGTCATGCCACAAACATAGAGGCCTACTTTGCCTGCCTGAACAGGGGTAAAGGGTCGTTTGGTACGGGAGAGGGAGTCGTAAATCTGAAGCATGCGATACGGAAGGCCCAAAGCAAGGCTAAAATGCGGATCGTTAAGTATAGCAATTGAGGATTTCACGCCTTGACTCTGCATAAAAGAATTTGTTGCGCCCTGCTCATGGCCTGTTCGGCAATAGCCTTGCCCAAAATTGCCTGCGCGCAATCCTATCCTGGCGTTATTCCAGGATCGATCAACCCGTTGTCAGCGGATCAGGGGCGGCCTTACAACACCATGCCTTCAGCCATGCCGAAGGACAAGCCTGGCTTGATTCTTGGCGATAAAGAGCCCGATGCGGGCTGGGATGGGCTGGCAAAATTGCTTGAGGCCATCTCGCCGTCAGTCGATACGCGCATTCCTCTTACCCCTTCAGATATTACGACCCGGATCGAGGGTTTACTTCGCGTAGGCCGTAACCAGGAGGCGCTTGAGGAGCTCGATAAGCGTCTCGCAGTGGAGGCTCAGCGTACAACACCCGGCACGGATGTACAGCTGATGTTTCAACAGGCCCGGGTGATGACGGCGCTCAAGCGTCTGAACGAAGCTGAGGCCATTTATCAAAAAATGACCATGCGCTTTCCCGAGCTCCCAGAGCCCTGGAACAACCTCGCTGTGATTTATGTCCAGCGTGGTGAACTCGACCAGGCCAGACGCGCGCTTGAAATGGCGATCATGATCAATCCGAACTATGCTTTTGCCCAATCCAACCTGGGGGATGTCCAATTAAGCATCGCCCTGCTCGCCTACCAGCGCGCGGCAGCAGCCGGTGCGCCAGGTGCGCGCACGAAAGCCCGTGCGGTGAGCGCACTTATTGAAGAAAATGCTGAGGCCGCCCCAAAATGAACAGACGATTTTTTACCTTACGCCTGATGCGTAATCTTGCACTGACCGGTATGATCCCGCTGGTGTCTTTTAGCGCAGTAGCTGCGCCTCCTTCCAACTCGACCACTCCCACACAAGGCGTTAATTCCATGAGCACGAATCCCCGCGTCAAAATGAGCACCAATCTTGGTGACTTCGTGATTTCCCTCGATGCAGCCAAAGCACCGAAGACCGTTGCAAACTTTCTGGCCTACGTCAATGACGGTTTTTATAACGGCACAATTTTTCATCGTGTTATCGATGGTTTTATGGTTCAGGGCGGCGGTTTTGAGCCAGGAATGAAACAGAAAGCCACCAAGCCACAAATCGAAAACGAAGCCAACAATGGCTTGAAAAACAACAAGTACACGCTCGCCATGGCACGCACCAACGAGCCGCACTCGGCGTCTTCACAGTTTTTCATTAACGTGGCCAACAACGAATTCCTTAACCACACCGCACCGACCTCGAACGGTTGGGGCTATGCCGTGTTTGGTGAGGTCGTCGAAGGCCAGGACGTGATCGATAAAATGAAAGCCGTCAAAACTGGCAATAGCGGCTTTCATCAGAACGTTCCCGTTGAAGATCTTGTGATCACCAAGGCTGTCGTCATTGAATAAGATCTCTCTTGCAGGTCCTGTATGGCTGGCCTCAGATATCCATCTGGGCCAGAACACGACAGGTACCTCAGAAGCTTTTCGCGAGTTCCTCAAACTTGCCGCAAGCGAGGCGCAAGCCTTGCTCTTGCCGGGCGACATTTTTGATGCCTGGATCGGTGACGATGTCGCCGTGGTCGCCCCTCCCTGGCTTGCCCAGGATCTGATGGCGATCAAAGCCTGTGCGGCAAAAATACCGGTATGGCTGGGTCGCGGGAATCGTGACTTTTTGATGGGTGAGGCGCTGGCTGCCGGTCTCGGCGCACGGTTATTACCCGAAGAAGTCCTGATCACCGTTGGCGAGCGCACCTTGCTGCTCAGTCATGGCGATGAGTACTGCACAGACGATACGGCTTACCAGCAGTTTCGCGCGATGGTGCGCAATCCTGCCTGGCAGTCTGGTTTTCTGGCACGCAGCATCCCCGAGCGCCTGGCGATTGCCGCTCAGGCCCGTGGCGAAAGCATGACAGCCAACCAGACCAAAACAAGCGAAATCATGGATGTCAATGCAGAGGCCGTTGCGCAAGCAATCCGTGCGGCTGAGGTGTCTCTGGTGGTGCATGGGCACACACACCGCCCGGGTCGCCATGTGCTGACCGTGGACGGCAAAGTCTGTGAACGCTGGGTCCTGCCTGACTGGGACTGTGATCACCTCGAAGCCAACCAGACTCCGCGCGGCGGCTGGATGGTCATTGATGAAGAAGGTCCAAGCCTGTTTGACCTGGATCACGCCTGAAAAAGCAAATTCGGGATTGTCACCTTCAAAGGCGAGAATCCCGAATGTTTGCTTGGATGACAAAAGTGACGTTTGCTTGGATCAAAATTGATGTTTGCTTAGATCAGAAAACGTGACGTTTGCTTAAAATCGCTAGTCAAAAAAAATCGGCTTGAAACTAAACAGTCGATCTAGCCGTAATCGGGACCCTCGGCATACTCTGCGGAATCGATGTGCTTCTCGATATTGACCTGGGCGATGCGCCTACCGTCAATCTGCACCACCTCAAATTTGAAACGCGCATGTGCATGTGCGTACTCGCAAGTATCTCCCGGTGCAGGCAAATGGCCAAAGCGCGATAAGAGATAACCGGCCAGGGTCGTGTAATCCTCGTCTTCGTCAACAAGGCCTTCGGTCTCAAGCACTTGTTCGAGATGATGCAAGTCTGCTGCTCCGTCGACTTTCCAGTGATTCTCTCCATCCGGAATGATGTCGGGGGTTTCGTCTTCATCCGGGAACTCCCCTGCAATAGCCTCAAACACGTCTATAGGCGTAACAAGCCCTTCGATCGTGCCGAACTCGTCTGCCACCAGAACAAGCTGCCCACGGGAGCGTTTAAGCGTATCCATCAGGCGGATAATGCTGATAGTGTCGTGCACCATCATGGGTTCGCGCAAACTCACACGCCGGATATGACCATAAGTAATCAGGTCTGCAATCATGTCCTTGGCGCGGCCAATGCCCTGGACGTTATCCAGAGAACCGCGACAGACAGGGAAAAAACTGTGAGGCGCCTGAGCGATCTGCTTTTGGATCAATGCGGGCTCATCATCGAGGTTGACCCACGAAACTTCAGTCCGCGGCGTCATCACAGAGTGGATCGAGCGCTCAGCCAGCGTCAGCACGCCACTCACCATGTTGCGTTCTTCGACGCCAAAGGTCAGAGCGGGTTTGCCTCCGGTTTCATCAACTGACGCCGTATCGGCCTCATCAGGTAATTGTTTGCCGAGCATGCGCAAGACGGCTTCGGCTGTGCGTTCGCGCATGGGACGCACAGATTCCATCTTGAGGCCATTGTGACGTGCGAGCTGATTGAGCAACTCAATGGCGACCGAAAAGGCAATTGCAGCGTAGAGGTAGCCTTTGGGGATCTTAAAACCAAAACTCTCAGCCACCAGCGAAAAGCCGATCATCAGCAAAAAGCCCAGGCAGAGCACCACAACGGTAGGATGCGCGTTGACAAAGCGGGTGAGAGGTTTGGATGCCAGCAGCATGAGACCGACCGCAATCACCACCGCGGCCATCATCACGGTCAGATGATCGACCATTCCGACTGCAGTAATGACAGCATCCAGGGAAAAGACTGCGTCAAGCACGACGATCTGTGTCACGATCACCCAGAAATCTGCATAGATACGTGCGCCAGAGGCATGGTGTCGCCCGCCCTCCAGTCGCTCATGGAGCTCGACCGTGCCTTTGAAGATGAGAAAAAATCCACCTACCATCAGGATCAAGTCGCGTCCTGAAAACCCAAAACCCGCCACATGCACCCAGGGGTCTTTAAGCTGCGCAAGCCAGGACATGCCCGCAAGCAGAATCAGTCGCATAACCAGCGCCAACAGCAAACCCATGACGCGGGCACGATCACGAACCGCTGGCGGAAGTTTTTCCGCCAGGATTGCGATAAAAATCAGGTTATCAATACCCAGGACGATTTCAAGTACGACCAGGGTAAAGAGGCCGACCCAGATTGTCGGGTCAAGCAGCCACTCCATCAGGAGCTCCGAGAGTTACTAAGCAGTGAATGGTAACGGATAAATATGACAATGCTAATAATTAGCAACTGTCACTGCATTGAGCAACTGTCACATCGCTAATTATCAGCACCTGTCAAAGTGCTACTTAGATGCTGTCCTACTTAGATGCTGCCGGATTCAGATGGGCCAGCATCTGGGTGAAAATCTTAGGAGTAGCAGCCAGCACATTGCCACTATCAATCCAGGTCTGCTCACCCTCGAGATCCGAAATCAGTCCGCCTGCCTCAAGAACCATCAGGCTAGCCGCTGCGAGATCCCAGGGCTTGAGACCCAGGCCACAAAAGCCATCCAGACGCCCGACTGCAACGTAGACAAGATCCAGTACCGAGGAGCCCGTGCGGCGCAAGCCAGCACAGCCTTGTGCCAGTTCGGAAAAACGTGAAGCCAGCAGGTTATCGGGTAATTTGGAACCAGGCCAGCGCGCGCCGAGCAAGGCATCGTGATACTTAGTCTGCGTAGACACGCGCATCCGGCGGTCGTTGAGGAAAGCACCACCGCCGCGACTGGCTGTGAACATTTCGTTACGCGCTGGGTCGAAGATCACCGCTTGCGTAACCTGGCCGCGCTGACGCAGCGCGATCGAAATCGCATAGGTCGGAAAACCATGAATAAAATTAGTCGTGCCGTCGAGCGGATCAATCACCCATTCGTTCTCATGATGCTGGCCTGGCTCGAGCTGGCTGCTCTGGCCGGACTCTTCGGCCAGAAAGGCGTGATCAGGATATGCCGTGCCGAGCACATCGATAATGGCTTCTTCAGCGGCGCGATCGACTTCCGTGACATAATCGCTTGGCCCTTTTCGGGACACTTGGATGCGATCAAGATCAATGCTCGCGCGGTTAATGATGGTTCCGGCGCGCCGGGCCGCCTTGATGGCGGTATTAAGCATTGGATGCATATTTGTGGCTATTATTTGTTAGGCTAAACAGGGATTTTAAATGACATCGCCATTTTCTCGCGTTCGGTTCATTATGACCGAACCGAGCCACCCTGGAAACGTCGGTTCTGCGTCGCGTGCGATCAAGACGATGGGGTTCCATGAATTGGTGCTGGTAGCACCAAAAACCGAGCACATCACCTCCCAGCCGGAGGCGATTGCACTGGCAAGTGGCGCCTCGGATGTGCTCAATAACGCCCCAATCCTGGACACCCTGGAACAGGCCCTGGCGCCGGTCACGCTGGCCTTTGCCCTGACAGCCAGGGAACGCGATCTCGGCCCCTCAGTCTGCGATATCCGCCAGGCCGCCCAGATTGCCCAGGAGCACCTTGCAACGCATCAGGAGGCCCGTGTCGCGCTGGTAGTGGGCACTGAGCGGTCCGGACTCACCAACGAACACATCGGGCTCTGCCATCGCGTCTGCCACATCCCGGCCAATCCGGAATACAGCTCGCTCAATGTGTCCCAGGCGCTTCAATTGGCAGCCTGGGAGATGCGCTACGCACTCATGCAGTCCCAGCCGGCCACACAAGCCAGCCTGCCTCCCCCCGGTCGCCGGCCTGCCAGCACCGAGGCGGTACTGGCCCTGCTGGTCCACTGGGAGCAAGCCCTCGAAGCCGTTGAATTCCTCAATCCTGCTTATCCTAAAAAACTCATGCCTCGGATGCGGCATTTGTTCAGCCGCAACAATCTGACTCAGGACGAGGTCGATATGATGCGTGGGGTCTGTACCGCCATGATCCAGACCGCTCGCTTTGGCCCCCGCAACCCATCCGTCAAGTCGGGTTAATCCCTGTTCCCCAATAAGGATGCGATACCATTGCGCTCATGTTGAATAATCTTCGCGAAGACATCGCCTGCATACTTGAGCGTGACCCGGCTGCCCGTAGCAAGCTCGAGGTCGTCACCTGCTATCCAGGCCTGCACGCCATCATGACGCACAGACTGGCCCATCGTCTGTGGCAGGCGAATTTATTCTGGCTGGGACGGCTGGTCTCGCACATCGGACGCATGCTCACAGGCATTGAAATCCATCCCGGCGCACAGATCGGTCGGCGGGTCTTTATTGACCATGGCTTTGGTGTGGTGATCGGCGAGACCGCCATCATCGGCGATGACTGTACGATCTATCAGGGCGTGACGCTAGGCGGCACACGCCTCTACAAAGGCACTAAACGTCATCCTACGCTCGGCCGGGGCGTGGTGGTCGGTGCCGGCGCCCAGGTGCTTGGCGGCTTTACAGTTGGTGATGGCGCCCGGATCGGCTCAAACGCCGTGGTGGTCAAACCCGTCCCTGCGGGAGCTACGGCAGTAGGTAATCCTGCCCGCATTATTGAACAGCCTGACCAGGAACGCGGTCAGACTGCAGCGCCTGAGGTGGATTCTGCAGTGATGACTGGCGTGACCGTTGGAGTTGCTTCTGGAGCGAGTTCTGACGCCACTTCTGCAGTGACTTCTGCAGTGACTTCTGAGGTGACTTTTGTAGTGACTTCTGATGTCACGAATCTAGCTATTTCTGAATTGACGACCGGTTCCACGCTTGACGTTGAGACTGACCCCCTCGCTTCAGATCCGACCAGCCTGCAGACCGACCATCAGACAACACCCCGTTCGACACCCCAGACTTCAGGCCAGACCACGTCCCAGACGGGGCGTTCTCCCTGCGAATCGGATTTTGAAGCTGCACCCTTGCAGGCGATGCTCAACAAGGGCACCCCAACTGCGCAACAGGAGACGGGCGGCACCTTTACAGCCTATGCCGTAGATCCTGGCGCGGGCGACCCCTTAGTCAAGGTGCTACATGAACTGATCACCCACGCAGCCGTTCAGGACGCACGGATCGCCCAGCTGTGCAAAACCATCGAGTCAATGGGATCCAAGGTTGAAGGCAACGCTGCGACGATTGATGCGCAGCGCCTGAACAAGATGGTCGACGAATAAAGCTGTGGTTCATGCAAGGCTAGAGAACCAGATCCAATCCTGTCATACGCCGAAGTTCTTCTAGCCCCGCACCGGACATGTCATCCACCACACGGACCACGCCACCGGGTTCGATCTGAAAGACACCAACATCGGTGTAAATCCGTGACACACAGCGCAAACCAGTTAAGGGATACGTGCACTGATCCACGAGTTTACTGACGCCTTCTTTGGTCTGTAAATCCATCATCACAAAGACGTCGCGCGCACCAGCGGCCAGATCCATCGCACCGCCCACAGCGGGGATCGCGCCTGGCTCGCCTGTGGACCAGTTCGCCAAATCTCCAAACCGGGACACTTGAAAAGCACCCAGCACACAGATATCGAGATGCCCACCACGCATCATCGCAAAAGAATCTGCATGATGAAAATAACTGCCACCTTTGAGCAAGGTGACGGGTTGTTTACCGGCATTGATCAGGTCGTAATCTTCTTCGCCTGGCGCAGGTGCGGGACCCATGCCGAGCACGCCGTTCTCGCTTTGCAGAAAAATGTCTTTATCGGTTGGCAGATAATTAGCGACACGGGTTGGCAAGCCAATCCCCAGATTAACTACTGCGCCTTCGGGAATATCGAGCGCTACGCGGGCAGCAATCTCGTCTCGGGTCACTCGTTTCATGCTTTCACCCCTGTGGGAATGCGTATCACGCGCTTGACATACAGACCTGGTGTCACGATGGCCTCGGGATCGAGCTCACCGAGCTCAACGATCTCTTCGACCTGGGCAATTGTGAGCTTGGCCGCGGTGGCCATGACCGGACAGAAATTCCTGGCCGTCTTGTTATAGACAAGATTGCCCCAGCGATCCGCTTTGTAGGCCTTAATCACGGCGACATCGGCCTTGATGGGCAATTCAAATACATAGTCGTCACCATCGAGATGACGCACTTCTTTGTTTTCTGCCAGCTGGGTGCCTACGGCTGTGCGGGTAAAAAATCCGCCAATTCCAGCGCCGCCCGCACGAATGCGTTCAGCTAGCGTGCCTTGTGGCACCAGTTCCAGTTCAAGCTTGCCTGCGCGGTACAAACCGTCAAACACCTGAGAATCCGCCTGACGGGGAAACGAGCAAATAACCTTGCGTACCAGACCGGCTTCGAGGAGTGCGGCGATGCCAGTATGACCTGAGCCTGCGTTATTACTCACGATGGTGAGGTCGCGGGCCTTATGGGCAATCAGTGCGTCGATTAACTGGTGAGGCTGTCCGGCACCACCAAACCCGCCAATCAGGACGACGGAGCCGTCTTGAATGCCAGCCATCGCTGCGCGAAGATCAGGGACAATTTTTGAGATCATGTTCAGTCGCTATGAAACGGGGCTTTGCAGCCCCGGTGGATATCAATGAGTGACGCCAAGCATACCCCTTGGACGAGGTAGACTCCAGTCAGTCTGCCTGAACGCCCGAAGCCTTAACGACGGTGCCCCAGGTGTCCACTTCTTTTTTAACAAACGTATTGAACTCTGCTGCGGTCATTGGCTGGGGAATTGCGCCCAGATCCAGCAGTCGTTTTTGGACTTCAGGCTTGGCAAGGGCTTTGGTGACAGCAGCATTGAGTTTTTCAACAATGGCATCAGGGGTTTTGGCAGGTGCCATGAAACCGAACCATGAGGACACATCAAAGCCCTCGAACCCGGCTTCTGCCATGGTTGGTACATCTGGTGCAGCAGGCGAGCGTGCGGGTGCTGTGACGGCGAGCGCGCGTAACTTACCTGATTGAACCTGAGGCCAGGCTGAAGGCATGTTGTCAAACATCATCTGTACCTGACCGCCCATCAGATCCGTCAGCGCAGGCGAGCTTCCTTTATAAGGGATATGCGAGATATCAATCTTTGTTTGCAGCTTGAACAATTCGCCTGTCATATGAATCGAGGTGCCTGAACCGGATGAAGCAAAATTGAGCTTGCCAGGATTCTTATTCGCGTAATCGACCAGTTCCTTGACAGTATTGACGGGCAATTTAGGGTTGATCACCAGGATGTTGGGGACCTTGGCACCCAGAGCTACTGCGCGTAGGTCCTTGGTCACATCGAATTTGAGGTTTGGATAAAGCGTCTGGTTAATGGCGCTGGTCACAGCCATCATAAGCAGGGTGTAACCATCGGCAGGCGCACGTACGACGAACTCGGTCGCGATGTTGCTGCCAGCACCGGGTTTGTTTTCAACGATAAAACTCTGACCCAGTTCATCTGTTAGCTCTTTGGACAACACGCGGGCGACGACGTCAGTTGTGCCGCCAGCCGAAAAACCAACAATCACGCGTACAGGCTTATCCGGATAATTACCCTGCGCAGCAGCGGAAACAGCAAATGTCGTTGTCAATCCTGCCAACAAACAGAATGTTGCACGACGCGCAAAATTAATAACTGAAGAATGCATGGTTGAACCCAATAAAAATGAAAGCATATCAATTGCAAAATGCAGCGAATACACGATTATAGGGAATCAACAAGCAGAAGGTGAAATGGGACAGTCCAATTTAAATTTCGATCACCAGCGGCTAAAACTTACTTACCTGATTGCTTGGCGGGTTGCTGACTGAAAATCCTCTAGATCAAGCACCAGCCCACAACCAGACTAAAAATTAGCGCCGGAAAGGAATAAGCATGAAAGGTCCACCAAATCGACCGATCCCCCGACATTCTCAACGCAATCAGATTGGCCATGGATCCCAGCACCAGGCCAAAGCCTCCGATATTGACCCCATAGGCAATCGCGGCACTCGGCTCTGTGTACTGAAGCATCAAAATTGTCGCGGGCACATTGCTGATGAATTGCGAAACCAGCGCTGAACTCAAGAACTGCAGGCCGGGATTGCCGTGGGCAAAGGGTTCAATCGCATCATGCACGACGGGCCACTGACTGAGCAGAGAGATATCCACGAACATCAGTATGAAAACCAGAATCAGTTGCCAGTCGGCTTGCAAAACGAGTTTGCGCTCTTTCCAGCCGATCAGGCATAGCACGACCACTAGGCCCCAGGCGGCCTGTTTATATTCAACTGCCACGATAAAGCCGACGAACAACACCGCGCATATATTCGCTAGCAGGCGGTCAGAGGATTTAGCAATCGGGGCGGGATGCAAAGCAATGGTTTGCGCAGGAAAGCTCCAGACTGTCAGCGCAAGCAGGCCCAGCATGCATAGCCCCGCCAAGGGCAACATCTGCCCTGTAAAGCCCCAAAAACTCAAACCCGACTGTTGCCACAGGAGAATATTCTGGGGGTTACCTATAGGTGAGAGCAACGACCCCGCATTGACGGCTAAGGCCTCAAAAACAATGAGCCGGCTGATAGGCAACACCGCGAGGTGGCGCAACCCGAGGGTCAGAGGCACCACAACAAATAAAGCAATGTCATTGGTGAGCAAGGTAGACAGCAGCGCAGCCGTCAGCACCAGGAATATTGCCAGCGAGCGTTGCTGCTGCAGGTGCATCATCATGGCGCGTGCGAGCTGGTCCAGCACGCCACTGTACTCAAGTCCACGAGCCAGGATCAGCAAGCCACTCAATGTCAGGATCGTGGACCAGTCGATCGACCCGGCAAATAACGACAGGGCCGGCCTGAAGTAGAGCGTCAGCACAATCGCCACGATGACCAGCACCAGCAACAGGCGATCATTTAACAGCGCGCGCGCGAGACGCAGGGTGAAAAGCTTCATGGTGAGACGATATTCAAGGGCTACGCCCAAGGATACAGTGAATGGGGCTGAGCGCCAGACCGTCAGACATAAACATTCCGTTAAACTTGCTGTTCAGCACGGCGCTGGGTGCATGCCTGACAATCGGGGCACCTGCGCATGACGCACACCCGTTCCAAAAGAGAATAGACCAGCTTGAAAACTCAAGGCCTGAACGAGTCGCCCGCCAGCGACCTCAGCAATCACACTCCGATGATGCAGCAATACCTGCGCCTCAAGGCCGAAGCAGGACCCTTGCTGCTGCTCTATCGCATGGGTGATTTTTATGAGATGTTCTATGAGGACGCTGAGCGCGGCGCCAAGCTGCTCAATTTAACGCTGACACGGCGCGGCTCATCTAACGGCGTGCCGATCCCGATGGCCGGACTGCCTTACCATGCCGCCGAACAGTATTTGGCCAAACTCGTTGCACAAGGCGTGTCTGTCGCGATCTGCGAACAGATCGGTGATCCAGCGACGAGCAAAGGCCCCGTTGATCGCAAGATTGTTCGGATTGTGACACCGGGCACACTCACCGACGAGGCACTGTTGCCCTCGAAAGCGGATCGGTGCGTGGCCGCCGTGTTTGTCCCGCGCAAAGGCAGCAAGTCACCTCGCGCCGGGATTGCGTGGCTGAACCTGGCCAGCGGCGCCTTTAAGATCTCTGAATGCGCGCCCGACGCCCTGGACTCAGAACTGCATCGTATCGATCCAGCCGAAATCATCATTGCCGATGATGCAGAACTTGACCTGACCCTGCAAAGTGCGGCCACCCGTATTCCGCCCTGGCATTTTGAAACGGAACAGGCTCAGGCCCATTTGCTCGCACACTTTAAAACCCAGTCATTATCTGGTTTTGATGTGGATGACCTGCCGACTGCGATCTGTGCCGCGGGTGCTCTGTTACGTTACGCAGGACGCACCCAGACACACGCGCTCTCTCATATCCAGACGCTGGTGGCCGATCGTGCCAGTCAGTATGTGCTGATGGATCCAGCGACCCGCCGTAATCTCGAACTCACACGCACCCTGTCTGGTGAAGAAGCTCCCACGCTCTTTTCCATCCTGGATACGTGCTGCACACCAATGGGCAGTCGATTGCTCAGGCGCTGGCTGCATCATCCCTTACGCGACAACGCGAGCGTTCAGGCGCGCCAGCATGCGATTGCATGCCTTATGGGCGCGAGTGCGCAGCGCAGCGAACTGCTGCACGCCACGTCGTCACTACAAGCTTTACGCCAGGAGCTCAAGAAGCTGCCTGATCTTGAGCGGATCGCCACCCGCATTGCGTTGCTGTCTGTTCGTCCGCGCGAACTCGCGAGTCTGCGCGATGCGCTGATTGCCTTGCCAGATTTACAGCAAAAAGTTCTCATGGCGCTTGAGGGCGATTCAGCGTCAACACCATCGATGCAACGTCTGACGGATATCGTGCAGATGCTGCTGCCGCCAGCTGGCATGCAGGATTTATTACAGCGTGCGATTACCGAAGAGCCCGCTTCCATGGTGCGTGATGGCGGTGTTATCGCGACCGGCTTTGATGCCGAGCTTGATGAGCTGCGTGGCATTTCTTCGGACAATGGCACGTATCTGCTTGAGCTCGAAGCGCGTGAACGGGCGCGTACAGGTATTTCAACATTGCGCGTTGAATTCAATCGCGTGCATGGATTCTTTATTGAAGTCAGCCGTGCACAGTCTGAGAACGTGCCCGAGGACTATCGCAGACGCCAGACGCTGAAAAACGCCGAGCGCTACATCACACCAGAACTCAAACTCTGGGAAGACAAAGTCCTCTCCGCACAGGATCGCTCTCAGGCACGCGAAAAATGGCTGTTTGAGCAACTGCTCGATCAGCTCGCTCCGATGGTATCCGGGCTCGCAAGCTGCGCGGCCGCTTGCGCTGAGCTCGATGCACTGGTTGCACTGGCCCATCACGCGCAGCATCATGCGTGGATTGCTCCGACCTTGACCGAACATGCAGCCATCGAAATTGAGCTCGGGCGTCACCCTGTCGTTGAGCGTTCGATTGAACGCTTTACACCCAACAGTTGCATTCTGAATGCGCACCGTGCCTTGCTGGTCATTACCGGCCCTAATATGGGCGGCAAATCAACCTACATGCGCCAGGTCGCACTGATCGCCCTGCTCGCCCGGATCGGCAGCTTTGTGCCGGCAAAATCTGCATCGATTGGCCCACTGGATCGCATCTTTACACGTATCGGTGCCGCAGATGACCTGGCGGGTGGTCGTTCGACATTTATGATGGAGATGATCGAAGCCGCGGCTATCCTGGCCTCAAGTACCGCACAAAGTCTGGTGTTGATGGATGAAATCGGTCGTGGCACCTCGACCTACGATGGTCTGGCGCTAGCCTGGTCGATCGCTCAACGTCTGGTCACGCATAACCGGGCCCTGACGCTATTCGCCACCCACTACTTTGAAATCACCCGCATGCCTAACGAGCAGGCGAACACCGCAAACGTGCACTTGGCAGCGGCGGAGTCGCCAGCAGGTATCGTGTTCCTGCACGAAGTCAAAGACGGCCCAGCCAGTCGTAGCTACGGCATTCAGGTCGCTCAGCGCGCGGGCATTCCACCTGCCGTGATCCGTCATGCCACACGAGAGCTCGAACGCCTGGAGTCCCAGGGTGCGCCGACGCCGCAACTCGGCTTGTTTGGCGAAATCGTCGACACCGAGGCGTTGAATCAGGAAGCCGCACAGGCCGCCGAGGCAATGGCTGAGCTCAAACAGGCGGTCAGCGCACTGGATCCCGATACGCTTAGTCCGCGCGAAGCACTCGACGCGTTATATCAACTGAAAAAACTCTATGCATCCTGATAAGCCTTTGACCATGCTGGGAGGACTCACTCCCGCCCAATTCATGAAAACCTACTGGCAGCGCAAGCCTTTGCTTGTCAGACAGGCCTTTCCTGGCTTTAAATCACCGATCTCCATCCCCGCACTTAAAAAGATGAGTCGCCGCGAGGATGTGGAATCGCGTCTGATCCAGCGTGAGGGGGATCAGTGGCAGATGGACTGCGGCCCGTTTACCCGCCTGCCAAAAATGTCGGATCCCGACTGGACACTGTTAGTCCAGAGCGTAGATATCCATGATGACGCGGCATGCGCACTGATGAATCAGTTTCGCTTTGTACCGGACGTACGACTCGACGATCTGATGATCAGCTTTGCAACAGTGGGCGGCGGTGTAGGTCCACACTTTGACAGTTATGATGTGTTTCTGATCCAGGCGCACGGAACGCGGCGCTGGCAGTTTGGACAGCAACGCGACTTGGCGCTCGTCGATGGCCTGCCGCTCAAGATCCTGAAAAACTTTGTGCCCGACCAAGAGTTCGTGCTTGAGCCTGGTGACATGCTCTATCTGCCCCCTCAAGCTGCACACGATGGCGTCGCACTCGATGACTGCATGACAATCTCCGTAGGCTTTCGTGCGCCCGACGAAGCCGCGCTCGCGCGTGGCATGCTCGAGGCCGCAGCCGATCAGATTGTGGCGCGCGCAGGCTTGGCCAGTGGCCCCTACGGCGAGCCCCCATTGCCTGGCCCCAAGCTTGATGCGCTCTATCGTGACCCCGCCCAGGACGCCACTGCCCATGCAGCACAAATCCCTGAGCGCCTGACACAAGCCGCGCTCAAAGCCGTCTCAAAAATCCAATTCAACGAGGCCCTCGCACACCGATTCCTGGGATGCTGGTTAACAGAACCTAACCAGGCCGCAGTGTTTGATGGTGATGATTGTTATGCCGAAGAGGACAGCGACGCGCCTTACACACATTGGATACTGGACCGCCGCACACGCATGCTCTATCAGGGACAGCAATTATTCATCAACGGGGAAGTCGCCCCGGTGCGTGCCGAGGCAGCGCTGCGCATCCTTGCCGATGCACGCGAACTGGCCGGCAACAACCCCGCTGCAAAGAAGTTATCCGAAGAGGCTGTCGAGGCCTTAGCGGAGTGGCTCGATGCGGGGTGGATTCACCTGGTGCGTCGGTGAGTAAATCTACCTTTCCCACATAGAAGAGAGAGGTATGTCTAGCTCCGATTAACCAACTGAAGGATGGTTACTCAACCAATCTTTAAGTGCTGCATCTACTCTAGTCTGCCATCCATGCCCAGTAGCACGAAACTTTGTTACGACTTCGTGAGACAGGCGGATTGTTATACGATCTTTGACGAGAGACTTCTGCTGACCACGAACAGTTATTTTTTTTAATAACGATGCAGGCAAGACCTCAACAGCCGGCTTAAACACACCGGCAGGGAGTTGAGACAAATCCGCTACTTCGCCATCAAGCGTTGTAAGTGCTTTTTTCTTTGCCATACTATCAACTCGTTTTCAAACATCCGGCTTTTTCAATAAATTGAATTACCTCATCGAGTCCTTCGCCCGTTTTGAGGTTGGTCATCACCCAGGGGCGCTCTCCGCGCATACGTGCCGTATCGTGACGCATCACATCAAGATTCGCACCAACGTATGGCGCGAGATCAATTTTGTTAATCACCAGCAGATCGCTCCGCGTAATACCGGGGCCGCCTTTACGCGGAATTTTTTCGCCACCGGCGACATCGATCACGTAGATTGTCAGATCAGACAGATCAGGGCTAAAGGTCGCAGCTAAATTATCGCCACCGGACTCAATAAAAATCAGCTCCAGATCTGGGAAGCGCTTTTGCATGCGATCAATTGCCTCAAGGTTGATCGAGGCGTCTTCTCTGATTGCGGTATGCGGGCAGCCGCCTGTCTCAACACCCATGATGCGATCCGCGGACAAGGCCTCAGCGGCCACGAGCAAACGTTCATCTTCTTTGGTGTAAATGTCGTTGGTCACAACAGCCAGTCGGTACTGATCACGCATACGCTTACACAGGACTTCGACCAATGTGGTCTTGCCGGATCCGACTGGACCACCGATACCGACGCGCAAAGGATTGGATGTTTGCATGGTGTGTTGAATTCTCTGAATGATTGATATAAAAATATTAAATATGGACTTCTGCGGTCAGCTTCTGAATAAACGACTGTACTGCGATTCGTGTCTGGAGCTCGCGATCGAAAGCCCGACTGCTACGGAGCCGAGATCCTCTGGAGAGATTGACATTGCTGTGTTGATGGCGCGTTCAATATCGATTTTCAAACGATGCAACAAAATCTGTCCATCGATTTGTCCCAGAGGAATAATCTTGACGGCTGCGATGCTTTGATTTTCGACCCAGCTCCAGAGGTAGGCGGTCAAGGCCATCTGCTCATCAATGCCGGATACAGCAGACAGCGCAGCATGCGCCGACGGGTACACCCAATTGAACTCAGTCAATTCCAGCAATGCAGCACCACCCTGCCACTGCTTAAAAAGCTTTGCCATGGAATGTCCCATCTGGATCGACTCCAGACGAAATTCAGCCGTCTCCCTCAGGGCGTACAGTGCGTCGTTTACGTCACGTAAAGTCTGCCAGTCTCGCGCAAGCGCAGCACGGTGACAGACCAGCCACAATGGCAATTCTTGCCTGGCCAGACTCAACACCATGACATCACGGATCCAGACATAGGCCTGCTCCATAGAGCTCACCCAGCGGTCTTCAACGGCCTGTTCAAGCCCTTGCGAATACGCAAAGCCTCCCACAGGTAACGCAGGACTCGCCAGATGCAAAGCGGCAAGAAGTGGATTGCTATGCTTCATTCTCAACCCATCCGCCATTGTCAACAGCTGTAATCTTTGTGAATGGTAGCGAAAGTGAGTGGTTCCACATTATTGTTTTTTGGCGTGCGCGGCAATGGACAGCTCTTCACCGAGCTTACCCATCGCCTCATCACGCTCGACATCGCCACACTCATCAGCATGATGATGGTGCTGATGACCGGCTGCGCCATGACCCGCAGAATACGCTCCGCCCTCAGGCACAAAGGCCTCTTGGACGAGATCGACATGCCCGCCCTGGCGACGCACCATATCTGCAAGCACGGCATCCGGCTCAATAAAAGCTGCCTCCGGCTTCAGCATCGCACGCACGTGACGATTGGCCAGGTGATACACAATGCGCATGAGTTCAAAGGTATTGCTGGCACGGATACGCATCAGCTCTTCGACCGCAGCCTGCACCAGAACGCGCTCGCCCAGATCACCACACAATACGCCACCGTGTTGCATGTTTTCACCTCGTGCGAGGATCACAGCAACCGCTTTACCATTGGGCAACATCGCAGCCAGTCGCGAGCGCTGACGATCACCATAAGACAACTCAAGCACTGGCCAGGGTTCTGGCCAGGCCTTGGTATCTGCCTGTAGTGCAGGGTCATCGTGTGCGAGCTGACGATTTAAAGTAATAGCCATATCAGTAATTGCATAAAAGTAAGTATCAAAGGCAAGGCACAACAGAATTAAAAATCATCAGATACATGTATCTTCAAAATAGAACATGCATCTTCAAAATAGAACATGTATCTTCAAAATAGAAAATAGCGTTGTGCCATCGGCAGGGTTTTGGCGGGCGGGCAGTCCAGCAGCACACCATCCGCATACACCTTGTAATTCTCAGGACTCACCGTAATTTTTGGTGTCGCGTCATTGAGTTTCATGTCTGCCTTGGTGAGGCTACGCATGCCTTGCACAGGTGCAATATGTCGCTTGAGTCCGAGCTCTGCAGGCAGGCCTTTGTGGATCGCCGAGCCTGACAAAAAGGTGATGCAACTCGAGGCAATCGCGCTCGGTGCGGCACCAAACTGTGGCCGGAAATGCACAGGCTGGGGAGTTGGGATCGAGGCATTCGGATCCCCCATCGCGGCCATGGCGATCATGCCACCTTTGATGACGGTCGAGGGCTTGACACCAAAGAATGCCGGGCGCCACAACACCAGATCAGCAAATTTTCCGACTTCGATCGAGCCAATTTCTTTGGCCATCCCGTGGGTGATCGCAGGGTTAATGGTGTACTTGGCAATGTAGCGCTTGATGCGAGCATTATCGCTGGTCGAGGGATCGGAGAATCCTGCCTCGCTCATCGAGCCACGCTGCTCGCGCATTTTGTGTGCGGTCTGCCAGGTCCGCATGATGACTTCACCCACGCGGCCCATGGCCTGGCTGTCTGACGAGATCATCGAAAACGCACCGATATCATGCAGGATGTCTTCGGCGGCGATGGTTTCGCGACGAATACGACTTTCGGCAAAGGCAATATCCTCGGCAATCGAAGCATCCAGATGATGGCAGACCATCAACATGTCGAGATGCTCATCAAGCGTATTGATGGTGAAAGGACGGGTTGGATTGGTCGAGGATGGCAACACATTCGATTCACCACACACGCGAATGATGTCGGGTGCATGACCCCCACCCGCGCCTTCGGTATGGTACGTGTGGATCACACGGCCTTTGATGGCATTCAGTGTGGCTTCGACAAAACCTGATTCATTCAAGGTATCCGTATGGATCGCGACCTGCGTGTCGGTTTCGTCTGCAACATTGAGGCAGTTATCGATCGCAGCAGGTGTTGAACCCCAGTCTTCGTGCAGCTTGAGTCCTACTGCACCGGCATCGATTTGCTCATGCAAGGGCCCTGGCAGAGACACGTTGCCTTTACCCAGCAAACCAATATTGATGGGATAGGATTCCATGGCCTGCAACATGCGCGCCAGATGCCAGGGACCAGGAGTCACCGTCGTGGCAAAGGTACCAGTCGCCGGGCCCGTGCCGCCACCAATCATGGTGGTCACGCCTGAGCTCAGGGCTTCTTCGATTTGTTGCGGACAAATCAGGTGAATGTGGCTGTCAATCCCACCCGCCGTGACGATCATGCCCTCGGCTGCGATGACTTCGGTGGCCGGTCCCACTACGATGGTCACCCCAGGCTGGATGTCAGGATTGCCGGCTTTGCCAATGCCACTGATGCGTCCATTCTTGATACCAATGTCGGCCTTGACGATGCCCCACCAGTCAATGATGAGTGCATTGGTAATGACGGTGTCGACGCAGTCTTTGCTCATGCGCTGGGATTGGCCCATGCCATCACGAATGACTTTACCGCCACCGAATTTCACTTCTTCACCATAGATGGTGAAATCTTTTTCGACCAGAGCAAACAAAGCGGTATCCGCTAGACGGACACGGTCACCCGTGGTCGGGCCGAACATTTCGGCATACGCTTGTCGAGATATTTTCATTTGTCCAGACTCCCCATCACTGCACCGGTAAATCCATAAACCATACGATCGCCAGCGAGGGCAACCAGCTCGACTTCACGTTCCTGACCGGGTTCAAAACGCACCGCAGTACCCGCAGGAATATTCAGGCGAAATCCTGTCGCGGCCGCCCGATCAAAACGCAAGGCACCGTTGGTCTCGGCAAAGTGATAGTGCGAGCCAATCTGCACAGGGCGATCACCGGTATTGGCTACCAGCACCTTGAGCAAAGCGCGCCCAACGTTTATTTCTATCTCACCTGGCGCGACCAGCATCTCGCCCGGAATCATTGGAGTGGCATTCATCGTAAATCCTTACTGAATGGGTTGATGCACGGTGACGAGTTTGGTGCCGTCAGGAAAGGTTGCTTCGACCTGGATATCCGGAATCATTTCGGCTACGCCTTCCATCACGTCTGCGCGTCCAAGGATGCTGCGGCCTGCGCTCATGAGATCGGCCACTGTTTTGCCGTCACGCGCGCCTTCCATGATTGCCGCAGAAATCATGGCAATCGCCTCAGGGACATTCAATTTCAAACCTCGTGCCTGGCGGCGTTCGGCAAGTAAAGCCGCCGTAAAAATCAGCAACTTGTCTTTTTCTCTTGGTGTCAGATCCATACGTGCTCCTGAGTGCTCCTGATTAAGTTGCCCACAAACGTGGTGCAACCGCTGGCCGTGCAAAAACATGCGGGCGTAAAAAATCCCAGGCACGGTGCAACAATAATTTCAAATCTAAAGGGTTGGCAAGTACACGACCCACCAGCAGGCGGGGGTGCAATACTGTCCAGCTGATGGCCTGCGCAAGATCAGTTACCCCATGGGTCGCGGTGCAAGCAGAGTGTTCGCGCAACGACTGGATAACGACCTCGTCCCAGGCACCCGTCTCCGGTAACACCGCCCATACGGTTGCAAGCGCATGATGGCCTCGCAGCCCGATCGGTGAAGCAAACAAAGCGTCGCTGCCCTGGAGCACAAGTTTGTCGCGCCACACGTCGCGGCCATTGATTTCGATATCCAGGGTCTGATGAAAAGACCCTGTCTTAAACGTTTCGCCTGAAGCAAAGCGTCCAAAAATTAAATGGTCCCAGCCGATCATTGCACCTGTCGCCGAGGCACGTACCTGGATGTCGGAGCGCACGCGGGCACGATCAAACACAATCGTCTCCTGAGGGAGCCATTCAAACTTGCCGTCCAATTCGATGTCAATCAGTTGCGAAGCATGCGCTCGCGCCTCGGTCCCATACCACTTTGTCGCCGAGGGATTCGTGACTAAGCCATGACTACCCGCGCGACTCTTGACGAGAATTTCGAGACGATCACCGCAGGCAATCCCTCCCGGGGGGTGAACCACAATGGCATGGCAGGTCGAGGGGCCTTCGGGGTAAAGCGCTTTTTGAATTCGCAATGGTCCGAGATGCCTGAAACCCAAACGGGTCCTTTGAACAAGTAGCTGATCTTCGATCAGTGGCGCGGCGCTTGGATCAACATTAAAGTCGAGTTCAAGCCGAGCCGTCCAGGAGCCGGAAGGTTCGATTTCAATATGCTCAACAGGGGGTTGGAGCTGCCCGACTTCCACAAGCGACTGCATCAATTCATCAACAATTTATCTAAGGTGCAAGGTTTACAAGTTTGCCAGAAGTTTGACTTCTAACAGATGTAAACAGTGAATTCTGACAACATTCATCAGCAATATCTGTGCCACGATTCGATAGACCTCAAGCTAGCAGTCTCTCAGAGCGCCTACCAGACCAGCACCATTTGGGTGCAATCCGGCCTGAAATCTCATTTAGGCCTGCCCATAAACAGCGCATCGGTTTGAGTCTCAAGAATACCTCCCAGTATTTCACCCTTATAAAAAGGTGAGGCCGCGGCAACAGTTTTGGAGGAAATTTCAATTTGATTCATCCCTGCACGCACAAGTGTCTCAATCGACGAGGCAAAAACGACGCCACCAACCCCTGCCCAGATCAAGGCACTCATGCACATCGGGCATGGCTCACCCGTCGTATAAAGGATGGTATCCGCCCATCCTTTGTTACCGTGCCGAGAAACATAGTCATTGAGGCAGACGATTTCGCCATGAAAACTTGGATTCGAGCGCGAATTGTTCACCCCTCTGGCCAATACATCCCCCGTTCGGGCATCCGTTATCACGGCACCAAAGGGAAATGCCGGATTTTTTTTCCCTTCTTCGATTGCCAGGGACATCGCATATTCATGCGTGGCAAGAGGTATCGTGCGCAAACTGATTGATGCTTGCGCCTTGGGCAAATATTGTGTCATGACTAGGCCACAAGAACAGGTGAGAAAAGCACGTCTGGATATCATATAGTGTTGAGAGTTGGGATTGGGTGATTGGATAACAATGCCAAACAACGTCAACTTACCTTACACAGTATGACTATAACTGGCGAGGTACTGCGACACAATTTACCTTTAAAAAGATAAACAGATGAAAACCGAACTCAACCCTGGCATGATCACAACATCACCTGCTCCGATCAGTTTTCGCGAAGCTTTCATGTTCTGGTTAAAACTCGGTTTCATCAGCTTCGGCGGGCCTGCCGGTCAGATCTCAATGATGCACAGCGAGCTGGTTGAAAAAAAACGCTGGATCTCTGAAAAAAGATTTTTGCATGCACTGAACTATTGCATGGTGTTGCCTGGTCCAGAAGCACAACAACTGGCAACCTATATCGGCTGGTTGATGCATCGAACGCTCGGTGGCATTGTGGCCGGAGCGTTATTTGTGCTGCCTTCGCTGCTGATTCTGATTCTGTTGTCGTGGCTATATGTGGCTTATGGTCACACCACGCTCGTGGTCGGAGTCTTCTATGGCATCAAGCCTGCTGTTACGGCGATTGTTTTGCAGGCTACCCACCGCATCGGCTCACGTGCGTTGCAAAATCCTGTCCTATGGTTGATTGCAGGATTATCTTTTATCGCGATTTTTATTTTTAACGTTCCTTTCCCTGCCATTGTCGCAACTGCGGCGCTGCTTGGACTTCTTGGAGGGCGACTTTCTCCAAAGACGTTTTCACTGGGAGGTGGACACGGAAAAGCACAACAATCGTTTGGTCCGGCCATCATTGATGACGACACACCTACGCCTCTTCACGCTAAATTTCGCTGGTCCGGACTCGCCAGAATTGTTGGGATCGGCGCCCTGCTTTGGATAATCCCGATGGCTGTGCTGACCCTGACAGTCGGATGGCAACATACGCTGACGCAAATGGGCTGGTTTTTTACCAAGGCCGCCATGTTGACGTTTGGAGGCGCCTATGCCGTGCTTCCGTATGTCTTTCAGGGTGCGGTTATGGATTTCAACTGGTTATCCGCTGGACAAATGATGGATGGGCTCGCACTCGGTGAAACAACGCCAGGGCCTTTGATTATGGTCGTTGCGTATGTTGGGTTTGTAGGCGGCTATCTGAAAGCGTTCCTGGGATCTGACAGTTTATTTTTGGCTGGCGCACTCGCAGCGTGCGTAGTGACGTGGTTTACCTTCCTGCCTTCCTTCTTGTTCATTTTTGCGGGCGGCCCGTTAATCGAGACGACGCATAACAATATTAAATTTACAGGCCCGCTGTCAGCGATTACTGCAGCCGTTGTTGGTGTCATTCTGAATCTTGCGTTGTTCTTTGGGTATCACGTACTCTGGCCGCAAGGCATTGCTGGAGCATTTGACTGGATCTCAGCCCTGATTACATTGATCGCAGCCTATTTATTAATCTTGCAAAAACGCAACATCATTCATGTTCTGCTCGGATGTGCATTGCTTGGGCTGGTCATTAAACTACTCCATGGGTGAGGCATTGAATATAGCGACGTAGCCAAGTTATTGCGCAACAAAAGCAAACGCCCCGCAGATCTTGCGGGGCGTTTGCTTTGGAACTCAGTCACTGGACGCAAGCAACGCGTCACAGTCACCGGGCCATCAGGTTTACATCTTACCGGACAGCACACCAATAATACGCTGAGCAGTAGGACTCTCATCGCGTTTACCGTTGGCATCAAACACAGTCACTTCAGTTTGTGTGCCTTGCTGGGTCAGATGCAGACGATAGGTCGGTGCCTTGGCAGGATCTTTGGCACCAAACAGTCTGCTGAAGAAGTTAGGATCTTCACGCTTGGCACCGGTATCGGTATCAACATAACGCACATAGAAGTCACCTGCAGTACGGTCCCGATCATCCACCGCAAAGCCACCAGAATCAAGCGCAACACCCACACGACGCCATGCACGGTCATAAGGCTCGGCAATTATGAGCGCTGACTTGTCTTGTGAAGGAATTGCAACTTTAGGTTCTTGGGATGCAAGCTGGGCTGTGCCCATTTTCTTACGTGCACCATCGACATCTTCTCCCAGGAACACCATCAGGCGCGCTACCATGGCAGCATTCAAACCCGGGTCTTCTTTGCCGTTCATCCAGCGTACATCAACCTGACCCTGTGTGCTGTAGTTTTTTTCTTCCATGTGCACATGGGAGATATAAACTTCGGTACGGGTATTGCTGACACGTTCAATGCGTGTTTTGAATTTATCGCGCGTACCACTATCCCACAAACCATCCAGAACTTTACCAAGTGCTTCACGAATAAAGCTTTCTGGAATATTGGCGCGGTTTTCAGCCCAGTTGGTGATCATCAGACCAGCTTTGGGATCTGTCACGTCCAAGGCAAAACCGTTCTCAACCCAGAAGTCTGAAACCATTGAATAGACTTTATCTGCCGGCATGTCTACGACCAGCCAGCGTAAATCACCATCACGCATCACACGCATGTCTGTGCGTGTGGGCAAAACCGACGACTGGGAGGCAGGAACATTTTTGCCAGCGTTCTGCCCTTGCTGCTGGAACTGTGTAAAGGTGGTCGAGCCAGAGGCTGGCGCACGATAACGCGGATCGTTCGAAGCCTGTGTCAGATCGGGAGGGATACTTAACGGATCAGTCCGAACAACACTCTTATAGTCAACAGAGTTTTCACCGTTGAGAACTTGGGTCAAACCCGAACATCCCTGAAGTGTCACGATCAAGACCGAGATGGCCGCGACCAAACATGTTTTACCGCTGAAAAAACTTTTCATATTAAAGCAACCCCGCCTGAACCAACGCTGTGCGCAAAGGCGCGTGAAACTGAGCACTCAGCTCGACCAGAGGCAGACGCAGACCAGCAGGCATGCGTCCCATCTGGGCCAGAGCCCACTTGACTGGAACTGGATTACCTTCGACAAACAGAAGTTTGTTGAGGGTCCCCAGTAACTGATTGATTTCGCGAACGCGGGCCAGATCGCCCGACAAGGCTGCTGCGCAGAGATCATGCATCGCGCGCGGCGCAATATTGGCGGTGACAGAAATATTACCGCGCCCACCCAGCAGAATCAGCGCTGCGGCCGTCGCATCGTCGCCACTCAGCACATGAAAATCTGCCGGCACATCCCGAATCAGCAAGGCGCCGCGACCGATATCGCCCGTCGCATCTTTGATCCCGATGATTCCGGGGACCTGGGCGAGACGCAAAACTGTCTCATGAGCCAGGTCTGCAACCGTTCGCCCTGGAACGTTGTACAGGATCGTTGGCAGATCGACGGCTTCCTGGATGGCTTTGAAATGCTGATACATACCTTCCTGGGAAGGCTTGTTGTAATAAGGAACTACCGACAAACCAGCATCTGCACCCAGGCTACGCGCATGCTCTGCAAGGTCAATGGCCTCGCTGGTCGAATTCGCGCCCACACCCGCAATGACAGGCATGCGTCCAGCGGCATGACTTACCGCGACGCGAATGAGCTCTGCGTGTTCATCCACATCGACAGTTGGCGACTCGCCTGAAGTCCCCACCACGACAAGCGCATCGGTGCCTTCTTTAGCATGCCAGTCAATTAAGGAACGGTAGCTGTCATAGTCAAGACTGCCATCAGGGTGCATTGGCGTGACTAACGCAACCATACTCCCCTGAAACCGGGGGCCTTGAGAAGATGAAATCGACGATGCCATAGATGGGTCCAGGACGCGTGTAAAGGCGCAATTGCACCAAGATTAAATAAGCCGCAAGTTTACCGGATTGTGGGTGAAATAAGGCTGGCTGAAACGACTTGTCACTTTTATAGGGCTAAAGGAGCCCAAGTTGTAGGGCTAATGGAGCCCAAGCCTAGAGAAAAAGTCGAATAATTCCTTGTCCCAGAGCCATGACGGGCTCAAGAATCACCCATAAACTGCCGGTGGCCAGCAAGGCGATCACAATCAGCATGCCATAGGGTTCAATCTTGCCGTACTTCCAGGCTAGACGGTTCGGCAGCAGGCTAAACAGCACACGACCGCCATCCAGCGGCAAAATCGGAAGCAGATTCAGCGCCATAAGAACTAAGTTAATCTGAATTCCCACCAGGCACATTTCAAACCAGAAACCGTCCTGTTGGCCGCCTTCGAATAACAGCCGCAAACCAAGCGCCCAGAGAATAGCCATGAGCATATTGGCCATAGGGCCGGCAAGTGCCACCCACAGCATGTCCTGCTTGGGGCGATGCAACCGGCCGAAATCGACGGGTACGGGCTTGGCCCAGCCAAACAACAGCGCGGTGGTCCGCCCATGAGCTTTGAGGCGATGAGGATACCAATTGGCACCGCGATGGTCCCGATTGGATCAATATGGCGCATCGGATTGAGGCTGACGCGTCCTGCCAGACTGGCAGTGGGGTCGCCAAACATCTTGGCAATATAGCCGTGCGCCGCCTCATGTAAGGTAATTGCAAATATTACAGGCAAGGCGTAGACCGTCAGGGTCTGAATGATGTCGTTCATAATTTAATTGATGGCGTCTTTGGTGAAGTTGCTCTAATCTAGGCCAAGCACAGCTGGATCGCCCCGCCCTCTGCGCACAACCACCGGATTCGGACCTGTCAGGTCTATCACCGTAGTGGGTTCAAGCGAACAACTCCCGGCGTCGATGACGGCAGCCAGCACATGTTGGTAACGCTCGCGGATGTCAGTCGGATCATTGAGTGGCTCGTCTCCATCCTGGGGAATCAGGGTCGTAGATAGCAAGGGCGTATCGGCGGCCTCAAGTAATGCCAGCGTCACAGGATGATCGGGGACACGAATCCCTATGGTCTTGCGCGAAGGATGGGAAACGCGACGCGGAACCTCGCGCGAGGCATCCAGAATAAAGGTCCAGGGCCCGGGGGTCGCCTGTTTGAGCAGGCGATACTGCGCATTGTCGACGCGGGCAAACAGACTGATCCCTGCGAGATCACGACACAGGACAGTCAGGTGATGCCGCTCATCGAGGCCGCGCAAGCGGCGCAAACCATCTGCTGCAGACTTATCATCCAGACGCGCAACCACCGCATAGCTGGAGTCTGTTGGGATCGCGATCAAGCCGCCATCGTGCAAAAGCTGGGCGGCCTGCTTAATCAGTCGCGGCTGAGGATTCTCGGGGTGAACTACAAAAAGTTGTGACATACCAACACAATACAACGGAATGACGCATTGTTAAACAAGCGATTCAGAACTGCTATTACGGGCTTAGCCAAGACAGTTCAGGCAATCCTGTCCAGTCGCGGTTAGAATAGCGCCTCAGTGTGTCCCCGTAGCTCAATTGGATAGAGCACCCGCCTTCTAAGCGGGTGGTTGTGAGTTCGATTCTCGCCGGGGGCACCATTCATTGCAGAGCCCCGCCCCACATGACGCTGCGCCAACCGGACCGGCGGAAATACGCCGATCCAGCCGTGTCTTATTGCGTAACTTTTGCTGTGTCGCGTAGCTTTTTGACATAGTCAAAGCGCTGTTTCTGGATCAGCAACTGGCGGATTTCATTCTTGCTTTCGTCCAAGGTCGGTGCCTTAAAGGGGCGCTTGTCCTCAAGTTTAAGAATATTCCAGCCTGCCTGAGTCTGAATCGGTGCTGCAACCAGCCCGCCCTTGGACAGATTAACCATCACGTTCGCGATCGCAGGCAAAATCTGACCCGGCACGACCCAGCCAATGCTGCCACCGTCTTTTTTGCTTGGATCAATTGATTTTTCTGCTGCAACTTTTGCAAAGGCTTCACCTTTGCGCAGTCTTGCCAGAACCGCTTTGGCTTCTTCTTCGGTAGGCACCACAATCAGGCTGATTTTGTACTGCTCAGCGCCATTCATGGATGCAAGCTGTTGATCGTATTCAGCTTTAATCTGCGCATCCGTGATCGGATTACGCTTCATGTAGTCGTTGAGCAACAATTCAACCAGGAATGTCTGACGCAGCTGCAACCATTGTGACTGGGCGTCGGGCGTTTTATCCAGCCCCAATCGGGCGGCCTCCTGTGCCAGAATTTCACGATTGATCAGCTCATCTCTGAGCACCTGGCGCAATTCAGGGGAATCTTTCTGACCCTGGGCCAGATTGGCGCGCACATTCTGCTCGAGCAGCGCTTCAGGAATGGCAACACCGTTGACCGCAGCCATTGAACCGGCAGGCTTGGTTTGTGCAACAGACAGGGTACAGGCACTAGTCAGCAACAGCGATAACAAGGTATTTTTTAAAAGATGAGCATGCTTCATATCTGGATTCGGACCTGTAGTGACTGCGTTAATCAGGATAAAACGCGGTATGCAAAGCAGTATGCATTGAACATACCAAGCTTATTTGAAGGCGATTATATGACCTGAGAACGGGACAGGCGCCCCAACACGCCGCCACGCAGTTAAACGCGTGACGACTTTTTGACCTTACAGGAACCGGGGCAGCACTGCTCGACCCAAGACTTCTTGTCGCAGGGCTAGGTATCGGAGTACTCTCAGGCGCAATACCTTATTCACTTGAAATGGTCGCACTCAGAGGGCTCCCTGCGAAAACTTTTGGAATGATGCTGACCACTGAACCTGTTATTGGAGCCTTGAGCGCCGCCATGATTCTCAAAGAACAGTTAAGTTTGCCACAGTGGCTTGCGATTGCCTGCATCATGATCACATCCGCTGGGAGTGCCGCCAACGAAGCACAGAGTCCGCCCCCGGAGGCGAAGCCCGATGCTGCGACCAGCCAGACGAACAATCCTCAGATCCCCCTTAAAAATAATATAGAGAGACTCAACGTGAATCCTGAAATCGTAAAAGCTTTTGCGCCGACCGGCGTGCTGCGGGCTTCCCTGAACGTCGGCAATCCCGTGCTGGCCAACCTGGATGCACAAGGCAAACCTGTTGGCATTTCTATCGACCTGGCCCAGCAATTGGGCAAACGACTTGGAGTCCCGGTCGAACTGATTGTCAATGAGACTGCAGGCAAGTCTGTTGCCACAGTGGAGTCAGGTCGTGCGGATATCGGTTTTTTTGCCGTCGACCCGGAGCGCGGCAAAGAAATTTCTTTTACCGAGGCCTACGTGCTGATCGAGGGCTATTACCTGGTACGCGAGGACTCTCCCATCAAAAACAATGCACAGGTCGATGTGGCACATAACCGAGTGGTCGTTGGCAAGGGCAGCGCGTATGACCTGTTTCTCACACGACATCTCAAACACGCAGAAATTATCCGTGCGCCCTCCTCCCAGGCAGTTGTAAAAACCTTTCTGGATAATGGGATCGAAGTCGCTGCAGGCGTCAAACAGCAACTTCAAGCCGATACACGCGATGTCAAAGGTGTACGCATGCTCGATGACCGCTTCATGGTGATTCGTCAAGCGATGGGCGTACCTAAAAACCGCGGCCCTGAGGCAGCGCTATTTTTAAGAACCTTTGTCGAAGACATGAAGGCGCAAGGCATTGCACGGGAATCGATGTTGCGTCATGGCATCGAGGGTGCAGACATCGCGCCTGCGGCTAATCCTGAAATTGATCCACTCAGCGTACAGTAATATGTTTGCCTATGTCGGTACACGCACCTCACGCGAGCGCCAGGCGCGGGGCGAAGGGATCAGCGTCTTTGCAGTCTCGGCCGATCAGCGCCGACTCGAACTCATTCAGGTGGCCGGTGACTTACTCAACCCGTCCTATCTGCTGATGAATCGTGCTGGGGACAGACTCTATACGGTCCATGGTGACGCGCAACAAGTCAGCACCCTGAGCGTGGACCGTGACAGCGGTAAGATTGCGCTGATGCAGCAACAAGACTGCGAGGGCACAAACCCTGTCCATCTGGCACTGGATCCGAGCGAACAGTTCCTGGTGATATCGAATCACTGGAGCAGCACGCTCGCCGTGTTGCCTGTCCTACATGACGGCACCTTGGCGCCAGTCAGTCAGCTTGAGACCTTGCAGGGCGAACTCGGTCCGCACCGCATCGAACAACAATTTGCCAAACCGCACTTCAACGCTTTTGATCCTTCGGGCAATTTCGTGGTGGTTCCTGACAAGGGATTGAACCGGATTTTCAGTTTTCGCTTCAAAGACGGCAAACTTCATCCCTGCGAGCCTGCTTCAGTTGTCACACGCGAAACGGCCGGACCCCGTCACATCGCGTTTCATCCAGCACTGGATGTTGCCTACGTGATCAACGAGCTGGACTCGACCGTAGGTGCCTACCGTTTTGACCCGCAACAGGGCACGCTGACAGCGATGCAAGTCCTGAGCGCCCTGCCTGATACGTACACAGGGGACAGCCGGGCTTCAGCGATTCTGGTTCATCCGAACGGTCGGTGGCTATTTTGCTCCAACCGGGGTCATGACAGTGTCACGGTCATGCGCATCGACCCCCAGACCGGGCATCTGAAGTTCGTCCGCGCACAGTCATCGCATGGTCAGACGCCACGCTTTATGACCTTAAGTCCGAACGCACAAGTGCTCTGGGTCTTAAACGAGACAAATGACACGATGGTGCCATTCAATTTACAGGCTGACGATCCGGCAGATCCGTTTGGTGCAGCGGGTGCGCCTGTCCGTTGCGCAAGCCCCGTCTGCATGGTGTTCGGTGGAAAGTAGACTTAGAGATAAGGCGAGGCAACTTAGATATAAGGCGATGCGACTTAGAGATAAGGCGAGGCGAGCCACACCATTTTGTTGCGCAGCCTGACCCAGAAAGGCTGCCGGTATAACGAGGCCAGCGTAATGCGTTGAGCCGTAGCAATCGAGGCATCAATCCGCGCGTCGAGCTGCGCGGCCAGATTTTTGTCATAAACCTCAATATCCAGTTCAAAATTCAGGCGCAGACTGCGTGGGTCAATATTCGAAGACCCGATGTAGGACCAGGCCGCATCCACAGTGAACAGTTTTGAATGATCAAACGTGCCAGAGGCTCGCCAGATCCGGCAGCCTGTCTGGATCATCTGATCGAGCTGGGCTGACATCGCCGCATTGACCAGCTTCAGATTGTTCGAGCCCGGAATCACAACGTCAACGATCACACCTCTGCGGGCTGCGGTCGACAAGGCAGCGATCAATTGCAGATCCGGTAAAAAATATGGCGACTGAATGCGGACGTGATGCTGTGCAACGGACAGTGCACCGAGCAAGACATTATGCGTATTGCCCAGCGTACTGTCCGGTCCAGATGGCACACAACGTAACGGCACACCAGGCTCTGCAAATTCTGGGAGAACCTTTGGGAACCAGGCTTCTCCACCGAGTTTTTCCTGAGTGGTGAAATACCAGTCGTGGGCGAAGTTGACGATCAGCTGATGCACGACCGGTCCAGACACCTTGAAATGCGTATCGTGTGTGACATGCTCCTTGGCAATCGCCGTCACAAAACTCTCACGAATATTCATGCCACCTGTCAGTCCGTGCACACCATCGATGACAAGTAGCTTGCGGTGGCTGCGCAAATTTGCATACACCAGCTTGATACCGATTACTGGCCGCATGAACAGCGCTATGGTGACACCACCCTTGATCAGGAGGTTTGTAATGGGAGGATGGGAGTACCTGGAGCCGACCGCGTCGATCAGCACTCGCACCTGGACGCCTCTGTTTTTCGCCTCGATTAATGCCTGGGCGATTTCGATCCCGACCCGATCGTGATCGAAAATATAACTTTGCAAGGCGATCGAGTGTCGCGCACCCCGAATAGCCTCCAGCATAGCGGGATAGGTCTCATCCCCACCCGAAAGCAGTTCAATCGCATTATGTCCCAGCAACCTAAAACCACTCACATGATCGCCCAGCGTTTTGAGTGCGGCAAACTGAGGCCCGGAGAAAGGCACTACATCACGCACGATCAGGCGATCGATCACTTCTTCGGAGTACTGCGTACTGGCGCGCTGCTGCGACACCCGCTCTTTGCGTATCCGGTTAATTCCCGCAATGGCATAAAGCAACGCCCCAAAAATAGGCGAAAACAGAATCACAGCGACCCAGCCTGTGGCCGCCCGAACGTCCTGTTTAGTCATCGCAGCGTGTATGGAAGCGACGGTGCTCGCCACGACGGAGATCACAAAAATCAGATGTGGCCAATACTGCACGAGTACTTCATGGAACTTCATCATAGGGTCCAAATCAAAAAATTTTCAAACATGCTAAACTTCTTTCCCTGCGGTGGCTGTAGCTCAGTTGGTAGAGTCCCAGATTGTGATTCTGGTTGTCGTGGGTTCGAGCCCCATCAGTCACCCCAGCACCCCTCTTTATATTCAAACATGCATTTTCGAAGATGTATTTTTAACAATGCATTTACAAAGATGCACTTTCAAAAACGTTTTTTCGAATGTTTGAATCATCTCCCTTGAATACCCCCAGACTGTAAGTAGCCTGAGGATACGTCAGTGTATTAATCAATATCAGGCACTTAGACTGCTGCACCCGACTGCGTCTTGCCACACCCGGCCTCACCCTTTGCAAAACTCGGCTTTAAAGTCCGGATGAGTCGTGACTTTCCATAGCGTGCCACCATTAGGCTGGACAAATGCCGGAGTATTGTTCTTGAGGAACGGCCAATAGTCGGACATATAGGAATCCCCCCGCACCCAGAACACCTTGTTTTCTGTCGCGCACAGTCTAGGCATCAAGGACTCAAGATTGACCAAAGTTTGCTTGGCGAGCTCCGGATCAAAGTTTCCCGCGTCCAGCAATTCGTTGCGCCAATTATCGCGTACGGGTAGTTTGGGCCAGTTTTCAACAATCCAGGCGGGCTTGTTCATCGCAGAATAAAAAGCCAGATCAAAAGGATAATTCATCAAGTAGATGAGTGTGTCTTCCGGGGACTTTTGGGCAACGATATAGTTGCCCATTTCGTAACCACTATCACGCTGGATGTAGCGGAACACCCCGATCGCGATCAGGCATCCGACCATGGCTCCGACAAAACATCCCAGCACCAGGCGAATGACTGGCAAGGCGCTGTAGCGGCGCATCACCCGGACCAGGACCTCAGCCAATAACACGGCCAAGGGCGGCAAGGTGGGTAAGGCATAGCCAATCAGTTTGGAGGCTGGGATCGAAAAGAAAATGGCGACCACGAGAAACCAGATGACCATCAGAATGCCCAGCCCAGCCGCATCACTTTTCCAGAAGGATCTGAAGAAAACACCAGGTAAGGCCAGTGACCAGGGCAAGGTCATCCCCAGGATCACAGGCAGGTAAAACCAGACGGGCTGAGGATTATTAAAGGCTTCACCGACAAAGCGTTCGAATTGCTGATGAATAAAATAGTAGTTAAAGAAATCGGGAAAACGCTGTTGCATCAGCCAAAACCAGGGGACCGCGACCACCAGGAAAGCCAGGACTGCCGGTGGCCAGAGGAGTACACCAAGTTTGCGCCAGCGTCCGGTCAACGTCAGCCAGAAAAACAGCACGCCTCCAGGCAGTACAACACCAATCAGACCTTTGGAGAGCACCGCCAGGGCAGCACATATCGCTGCTACAACGGCCATCAGGCGATAGGCCTGTCTGTGCTCACTGCGCAGCACCGCATCGGCTCCTGCAAGCACAGTGAGTGACATCATCGATGCCACCAGCATATCCAGATTGGCATATTGTGCGCCGCCATAAAAATACGGCATCGTGAGCAATACGGCCAGTGTCACGGTCGCCGTGGCAACGTCGCGGTATTTACGAATAAAGAGGTATAGCCCAATTGCGCATGCCCAGGCCGCGAGCCAGGACGGGATTCTGGCTGACCAGTCATTGGCGCCAAACAGCATGAAAGCGATCTCATTGAGCCAGTAAAACAGTGGGGGCTTATGAAAATAAGGCAATCCGTTTAACAACGGCACCGAAAAACTATCCGCGCGCGCCATATCAAAAGCCACACCAACATAGCGGCCTTCGTCAGGCAAATGCAGATGCCGGACCCATGACAGACATCCCAGCCAGAAACCCGTACCCAGGATCACCCAGGGCAAAGCATGAGGCTGCTGGGCGGCGGCCCACAAACGGAAAAGTAATTTTTTCATATCGACATAAAAAACGAATCTATGCTGATTGTAGGATGTTCGGACAAACGGACCTCTGGACAACAGGGTCGCGGAATTCCATTATTCTGTGAAATACGATCAAAACAACCAAAAATGAACCAGACAATGACCTCTAGCGAATTCGCACAAGCCCTGTTTGCCCCTCGTGCGATTGCACTTGTGGGTGCCTCAGGCAATCTGCAAAAAAATACTGCACGCCCAATGCGTTTTATGCGCAAGCACGGTTTTGCCGGCAAGATCTACCCGATCAACCGCACTCAGACTGAAATCATGGGTGAACCGGCCTATCCCGACCTGGCGGATCTGCCGGGTCCGATAGACCATGCCTTTGTGATGGTAGCCAGTGAACTGGTGCTGCCTCTGCTTGAGCCCATTGCCCGTGCAGGTGCGCGCGTGGTCACTATTTACTCCGACGGGTTCGGCGAAACCGGCCCCGAAGGCATGCTGGCACAACACGCGTTGCTCGAACGGGCACGCGAACTGGGCTTGCGGATCATTGGACCCAACAGTATTGGTCTGGCTGATCTGCACAGCGGCATGATTCTGTCGGTCAACGCAGCCTTTGAAGCCGAAACCCTCATCTCCGGAGAACTGAGCCTGGTGTCACAAAGTGGCTCAATGATGGGATCTCTGCTTGCACGTGCGGCGGCGCGCGGCTTTGGCTTTGCCAAGTCTGTCTCGGTCGGCAACGAAAGTGATGTCTCTGTTGGCGAGATTATCGACGCGCTGGTCGACGATCCTGATACTAAAGTTATTTTGCTTTTTCTTGAAACCATTCGTGATGCTCCCAGACTCGGTGCGGCGCTCGAGCGTGCCCGCGCACAGAATAAACCCGTCATCGCCTACAAAATCGGACGCTCAGAACAAGGCGATGCGCTGGCCCAATCCCATACCGGCGCACTAGCCGGCAATGATGTCGCGGTCGATGCCTTTTTACGTGCCCACGGTGTCATGCGCGTTCGCAATCTCGAAACACTGTTTGAGCTGGCGCCTCTCGCACAAAAATACCTTGCGCACACTCCGCCTCATCCAGTGCCTGCTCGCGTCGCGGTCATCACCACTACTGGGGGGGGTGCGGCCACCGTGGTAGATAACCTCGGTCTGCTCGGCATGGTCGCAGTCCCGCCACCGCCTGCCTTTGTGGCACACATGGCGCAGCGCGGCATGCGTATCCGTGAGACGTCCATTATCGATCTCACTCTCGCTGCCACGAGTGCGCAATATAAAGATTTGCTTGAACAGTTAATGGAAACAGACTGGTGTGATGCAATCCTGAGCGTGGTGGGTTCATCTGCTCAGTTCCACCCAGAACTCGCCGTCAAACCATTGGTTCAAGCAAACCGCCCTGTTACTAAACCTCTGGTGGTATTCCTCGCCCCAGAGGCCATGACGTCCCTGGGGCTGTTGCAAAAAGCCGGCATCCCGGCATTTCGTACGCCTGAGTCCTGTGCAGATGCCCTGGCGGTATTTTTTGAATCACGGGGCGCCGCCCCGGTCCTGCCCGACTCCCTTGCCTGGCCCGACCATCTGCCCCGGCACGGCCAGCTGACCGAGTACGAAGCCAGTCAGGTCTTTGCCAGTCTAGGCGTGCGCGTCGCGCAGACCCAGATCGTGGGGCTTGCAGCACCAGCACATCAGGTGCCCTACCCTGTTGTTGTAAAAATCTCCTCACGCGACATCCCGCACAAAACCGAAGCCGGTGGCGTGCGTGTCGGTATCAAGGATGACCATGCTTTTGCTCAAGCGTCACGGGATATACAAACAAGCGTCCAGAACTACGCCCCACAAGCGCAGCTAGAGGGTTTGCTTGTGCAGCACATGGAAGGACGGCTGCTGGAACTGATTCTGGGCTATCGCAACGATGCACTGGTCGGACCGACCATCTTGCTGGGAGCAGGAGGGATTACCGCAGAACTGTCTCCTGACTTTTCACTACGTCTGGCACCTGTCACCCTGGAGCAGGCGCATGCGATGATTGACGAGGTCCGGGTGACACAGCTCATCAAGGGCTTCAGGGGGCTGCCAAGGGGAGACTGTGACGCACTCGCGCAGGCCATTGTTGACTTCTCAACGCTGGCTGCGCTGGAGGGGGTCGAGATCATCGAGGCTGAAATTAACCCCTTGTTTGTGCAAGCTGACGGGGTCGTAGCCGTAGACGGGTTGGTGCGGCTTAGTGCGCCGCATGGATAACACCCGCTCGCTCACCCACTTTCTGGGGATCGGGCAAATCTGCTCCTGGGGAGCGTTTTATTACGCATTCCCCATGATTGCCCTGGCGATGCAGCACGATCTGGGTTGGTCTAAGTCCGATTTATATGGAGCGCTCACGATTGGCCTGCTAGTTTCTGCAGGACTGAGTTTTCCAGTGGGTGTGGCGATCGACCGTGGGTATGGACGCCTCGTCATGGCTTGCGCCTCGGCAGGGACCGCCACATTGATGGTGGGATGGTCGTTTGCGCATACGCTGCCGGTCTTTTATCTCCTGGCCGGCGGGATCGGCGCTCTGCAGGCGGCCATCTTGTACGAGCCCGCTTTTGCCGTGCTGGCACGCCGGGTCGGCCCACTGAAATCGCGGGCAGGCATTACGCACATTACCCTTTGGGGCGGCTTTGCCAGCACCATATTTATTCCTATAGAACAATACCTGCTCGATGGCTGGGGCTGGCGCGCTTCGCTCTGGGTCCTGGCACTGGTCAATATCTGTTGTGCAGCAGGTTATCTGTATTTCGTTCGCCCGCAGCTTGATGTGATCCACGCCTCACATGCGGGCACACGGGCCGCGAACAAAGCGCGCGACAAAACCATCGTGCGCGATGCGCTGCATGGTCCGGTATTCTGGCTGCTGCTCATCGCCTTGACGATTTATGCCGCAATGATGTCAACGTTTACCTTTCACATGTATCCCTTGCTTCAAGAAAGAGAAATCGGCACCACCGAGGTGGTCCAGATCATTGCGGTGATTGGTCCGGCCCAGGTGTTGGGCAGAATGCTGGTGAGCCGTTTTGCGAGCACTCTTTCCATGCGCACGCTGGGCGCAATCCTGGTCGGGATTTTTCCTTTTGTATTCTGTCTGTTGCTCCCAGACTCAACATCTTTCTGGCTCCTGGCGGGCAGCTTTGGCGTCTATGGACTCACCAATGGCGTCTTTACCATTGTGCGCAGTCAGGTCGTTCCTGAAATGCTGAGCCAGCATGCCTATGGCGCACTCAATGGCTTGTTGACGATCCCAGTCACCATCGCGCGGGCGATTGGCCCGGTCGCAGCAGCCTGGCTCTGGGCGATCGATCGTTCTTATCACCTCGTGATTGTTGCTATTGTCTGGGCTTCACTACTATTGGCTGTTTCGTTCTGGGCGGCCAACCGTGCATGCCAGTCGCACACATCGATCCGCTTGTAAAACTTATAAAATACCGCATCACTTTTAGAAGGGTACCCCTCCCATGTCGAACCAAGCGTTGACTCCTTCCACTGATTCCACCACGGATATCGTCTCTCTCAATGCGTGTGATTTATCCCGCGCCATTCATGCGCGTGAGGTCTCTTGTGTCGAAGTACTCGATGCCTTTTATGCGCAAATCGATCGCCTCAATCCTAAGGTCAATGCAATTGTCGCGATGGCTGACCGCACTGAACTGAAAAAACTCGCACTAGAACGCGATGCGCAACTCGCACGCGGTCAGAGTATGGGACCACTTCATGGCTTTCCGCAGGCACCTAAAGATCTAGCCCCTGTTGCGGGAATGGTCACGACCAACGGCTCCCCAATTTTTGCGGGACAGGTCACGCGTGTCGACTCGGTCGCTAACGCCCGCGTCCGCGCAGGCGGTGCCCTCTTTATCGGTCGCACAAACTCACCCGAATTCGGACTGGGTGGTCATACTTACAACCAGGTATATGGCATCACACGTAACGCCTTTGATCCCACACGCTCGGCTGGCGGCAGCAGCGGCGGTGCGGGCGTGTCGGTTGCCCTGCGGATGCTGCCCCTCGCAGACGGCTCGGACATGATGGGTTCATTGCGCACACCAGCAGCCTATAACAACGTGTTCGGCTTTCGAACGTCGCCTGGATGCGTGCCACATGGCCCCGGCGAAGACGTCTTTTTTCAGCAGTTCACCGTGACCGGTCCCATGGCGCGCAACATTCCCGATCTGGCCATGTTGCTCTCGGTCCAGGCCGGGTTTGACACACGACTGCCGTTAACGCGCCGCCAAGATGACCCAAAAAAATTCCTGGAGCCACTTGAGTGTTCACTGAAGGGCAAGCGAATCGGCTGGCTGGGCAATCTCGGTGGGCATTTATCGATGGAGCCAGGGCTGCTTGATATTGGCGAACAGGCCCTCACGCACTTCAACACGATGGGTTGTACGGTCGAAGCGATTGTTCCTAACTTTGACCTGGAACAACTCTGGCGCGCCTGGATTGATTTGCGCAGCTTTACGTTCGCCGGGAGCAACGCAGTGCACTACCGTTCTCCCGAAAAGCGCGCCCTGCTCAAACCTGAAGCCGTCTGGGAAATCGAACGCGGACTTAAGCTCACGGGTCCTGAGGTGTTCGAAGCTACCCGGGTCCGGAGTGCCTGGTATCAGGAACTGAATCGCCTGTTTCAACAGTTTGACTTTCTGGCCATGCCAGGCACACAAGTCCAACCCTTTGTGGCCGAGCAACACTGGCCAGCAGAGATTGCCGGACGCAAGATGGATACGTACCATCGCTGGATGGAAGCGGTCGTTCCCGTCGCGATGGGTGGCCTGCCAACGCTGTCCGTGCCGGCAGGCTTCAGTGATGCAGGCTTGCCTGTGGGTATGCAGCTTATCGGCCCTCTGCAGGCTGATTTTGAAGTATTGCAAATGGGCCACGGCTACGACCTAGCAAGCGGTTACAGCAAAGTGCGCAGCCCGTTATTGGCAAATTGAATGCGTCATGTCACAAGAGTCCTCCAGCCTGGCTGGAAAATGCTTGGGGTTGCCTTGCTCGTAATCTGCCTGGGCGCCTGTGCGTCCAGGCAACCCACAGTGGCTCAAGGGCTTGCCCAGTTCGACGATGGTGATGTCAAGGGCGCATTAAGCACCCTGACGACGCTGGCACAACTTGGCGACGCCAAAGCCCAGCAAGTACTGGGCGTCATGTATCAAAATGGCCAAGGCGTCGCCAAAAATCCCAAAGAAGCCCTCACATGGTTCAGGCTGGCCGCAGCCTCAGGCAATGAGGCTGCGCTCTATCAGCTCGGCTTCATGTATGCAACGGGTGCAGGTGTCGCACGAGATGACGTTCAGGCACTTAAATGGTATCGCTTGGCCGCGCAGCGCGGTCAACCCAACGCCCAGTACCAGCTGGGCACAATGAGCCTGGCAGGTACCGGAATGCCTCAGGATGCCGGGATCGCCCTGCAATGGTTCACGCTTGCCGCCTCGCAGGGTGATCCGCAGTCGCAATACCAGCTTGGCTCGATGCTTGTGAATGGTCAGGGCGCCGCGCGCGATTTGGTGCTGGGCTACATGTGGATCGATATTGCCCGGGGCCTCGAAGAACCCGCCGCCATCAAGGCTGCCCAAGCGCTCTCCAGAACCATGCCTGCTCAGGCTCTCGCTCAGGCAGAAAAGATGTCGCGCCAATGCATCATTCAGTCCTATCAGGATTGCGCAAAGATCGTGCGTTCAGCATTACCTTGAACGCATGCACCTGGCTACAGACACCAGATAACAGATACTAGGCTGTAGACATTAGGCATTAGGCATTAGGCATTAGGCATTAGGCATTAGGCATTAGGCATTGGCAGTAGTCGAACAAAGCACTGTTAAAATTCACATCATGACGACTCACCGAAAAATTGCCCTGGTAACAGGTGCTGCCAAGCGCCTTGGGCGCTCGATCGCCTGGGCGCTTGCCAATGCCGGCTGGGACATCATTGTGCATTACGGTACGTCCTCAAGCGAAGCTGATGAGTGTGTTGCCAGCATCCGGGAACTGGGCAGAGAGGCCGTGGCGCTGCAGGCAGACCTTTCGCAGGAGGCAGAGGTCAACACCTTGATTGCGCGCTGCGAGCAGACTCTCGGCCTGCCCGACTGCCTGGTCAATAGCGCCTCACTCTTTGACTTTGATGCGGCGCCTGACTTTAGCTTTTTGCAACTTGAACGACACATGCGGATCAATACTGCCGCGCCGGTCGCCCTCGCGCGCGACCTGCATCAGGCACGAGTGCGTGCAGGTCACCATGCGCGACCAGGCGTCGTCATTAACCTGCTCGACCAGAAGCTAGCAAATCCAAATCCTGATTTTTTGTCCTACACCCTGTCCAAGGCCGCTTTGCTCGAAGCCACGACCTTGCTGGCACAGGCTCTTGCGCCTGAGATCCGGGTCGTTGGGCTAGCACCTGGAATCACTCTGGTGTCTGGTGACCAGACCGTCGAAGGCTTCAGCCACGCGCACACCATGACGCCACTGGGTCGCTCATCGACTCCAGACGACATTGGCCAGGCCGCAGTCTATCTGGCAAGCGCACACGCAATTACCGGCACCACCTTGTATGTCGATGGTGGCCAGCACCTACAACCTTCTGGACGTGATGTCATGTTCCAGACTTCTTAAGTTGATGCAATGACTTTTCAAACAATGCCTACGGCCGAACTCGCTAATTGTCGCCGTCTGTTTCTCAAAAATTTTGTCATCAATATGAATATTGGTGTGCACGACTTTGAAAAAAAAGGCCAACAGCGCGTCATTGTGAATGTCGATCTGTATATTCCGCTCGCGCTCAACACCCCCAGCCAGGATGATCTGAGCGAAGTTGTCGATTATGACTTTATGCGCCAGACCATTGCGGACATCATTGCAGATGGTCATATTCATTTACAAGAAACCATGTGCGATGAGATCGTTAAACGCATGCTGGCCCACCCTCTGGTCCAGGCCACCCGTGTCTCAACAGAAAAACCTGACGTCTACCCAGATTGCGAAGGCGTAGGTGTCGAGGTTTTTCGTAGTAAATAACGCGTTGCCCGGGATTTATTTATCGCGCGCCTCCATGGCACTGATCACTTTTACAAAAGCCTTGGGACTGACGGATGTTTGTCCATTGAAGGGCTCGTCAAAAATAAAGACGACCGACAGCAAAGCGGCAAACGCCATCATCTGAATCGTAAATCCGAACGTCCTGATGGGGCTGAGTTCGACAAAAAATGTCAGCAAAAGCACAGCACTGAATGTAAGAATCACCATTAGCCAAAACACGCTTGCGAGAGAAGTAGAGGTACTCTCCAGGCGCGCTTCGCGTGCCTCGGCGATGTCATCTGCCTTCTTGACCATTTCTGTATAAATCACATTCTGACGGCCCGCGGCCGGTTGAATGGCAATGACGCCCTGGGAGATAGGAACAAACAGTGCACGGGTTTTATCACTGCCGTGCCACTGACTGAGTAACGGCCATTCGTCTTCGACGATCGATTTTGTGTAAGCCAGCAACTCATCTCTTAATTCAGAAGCATCCGTGTGCCCATAGCGCACCATCATCCGGTCCATATTATTAATCAGTGAGGCTTCGGCTGCTGCAGCAGCTTCGGCACGATTAAAGTTACCAATCACTGTCACCAGCGAAAAGGCCAGTACCAGACTGCACATACCAATCAGCGCCGTACGGACGCCAAGCAGAAAGTCATCTGTTTTTTTAATTTCGTCAGCAGTTCTGGGTGAGCGATAAACAGGAATATATTTTCTGAGCAGATAAAGTGCCAACATTAATACTACGCTGCCCGAGATAAACAAAAGCACAATCACTGCATCAGGCAGTGTGTAAAGATAAGCGGTCATTGCGCACCCATTAGAATTTGTGAGTATTGATCAGGATTGCAGCATTTTATGGGGAACTCGGAAATGCTGTAAATCAAAGCTTCAGATAACCAAGTAAATTTTATAATTGTTTACACCTGATCTTTCGTTTATACCTTGTCTTTCGTTAGTATCTAGTCTTTCAAGACCATTCAATTCGACATCACTACTGCTTAGGCACCCCTGATTCGACAATATTCTGGAGGTGTAAGGCCTCACTCCAGATGACAGACTGATTACGCCCCATTTTTTTAGCGTGATACATGGCCTCATCCGCACGATTCAACAACTGCGGCAACAATTCTGCCCTGCCATCATGTCCAGATAATTCGTGTTTAAGAGTAGAGATACCAATACTGATCGTGATATGAATGCTCACACCTTGCTGGGTGCAGTGGGGCGTTTCGGCAACATAATTGCGAATCCTCTCGGCCGCCTCAAAGGCTTGACTTGCGTCCGTATCGGGTAAAAGAATCAGAAACTCCTCGCCACCAATCCTTCCAAACTGATCATTCAAGCGCAATTTGGATTGACAGCATTGCGTCAGACTCAACAGAATCTCGTCACCAACCTGGTGTCCATAGCGATCATTGACTCTTTTGAAATGATCGATATCCAGTTCAAGGATGGAAAGAGGCTGTCTGCTGCGCTCCACGCGCTCAATTTCGGCCTCGATCTGCTTGAAAATTTCTGCGCGGCTAAGCGCATGAGTCAAAAAATCAAAACGATTGAACTTGATCAGTTCATTGTTTTTATTTTCCAACTCCCTGAAAACGTTACGAATACTGTAAATTCCAACCAATAGAAAGATTGAAATCAATAGGCTGAGGACAACATCTGTGGAGTTATAGCGATCGCTTGAATACACATCAACTAGGCTCGTCACCCGCCGACCAATCATCAGAAAAAAACCGGTCGCCAGGATGAACCACGCAACCCTGAATTTCCCCAGGAACCGAAAAGCACTCAAACATAAGATCACTGCCCCCGTCTGGACGAAGAGTGAAACGTAATACAAAAGAATCACGAAATTTTTCATATGGATGCGTCGCGTGTACGGGAGCCTAAAACCAGTTTACGACTGAAAACCGGATTTGACTGCTTCCAGATGTATTACCTTCGATTCAAGTAGAGACTGAGCAGATTCAAGGCACGCAAATATCAAGCGCAAGAGGGAAAAGGGAAGTAGCAGAATGCCCACAAAACTTTAAATCCTCTCAGTTCCTCGCACTTAATCAAAATGAAGCCACTCAGTGGATTCTCCTTACGCATAAGCTCTTGATACGACTACAATATATGGTGATTTATCCAGTCAAACAGGTCGGCACATCGATCAACTGGAGTGGTTTTTCATTTACCTAGGATTGAGCACGCTTCATGACCGAATTAGATCACGACAAAAAAATCAATATTTTTCATTTTCTACCTTGGCTCGGCGCGTTTTTGCTGGTCTGCCTACTCGTCGCGATCATCATCAACATCCCCCCAAGAAGCATCATCATCGAAGCAGGTCCAAAAGGGGGATTTTTTGATACAACGGCCTTGATGCTCAAAGAAAAACTCAAGGAAGATGGTATCGAAGTCAGTATCATCAACAACGAAGAAACCCTGAAAATCATCAAAAATATCGATGATCCAAATTCCAAAGCAGATATTGGTTTTATCGCGCACGAAGTCCCAGCCAACAAGTACAAGAACATCATGTCCCTGGGATCCATCACGATGGATCCTTTCTTCATCTATCTGCGACCCGATCTCAACATCGCTGATCCGAAAGACTTCAAAGGCCTGCGGTTGGGCATCAGTCCAGCTAATACCGGGGCCCGCATTGTGACTGATGCAGTGCTCGGACTGTATGGCATCGACAATAAGAATGCCACCTTTGTGCCCCTCTCCCTGCTGGACATGGCCACCGCGATCGAAAATGGTAGCGTAGATGTCGCATTCTTTTTACAACCAACGGATAACAAAATTGTTGCCCGGCTAGGTCAGTCAGGTGTGGCCAAGCTCATGTCCCTTGACCGCGTTGAGGCGATTATCAAAAAATACGGTTACCTTCACCACCTGACCATTGATGCAGGTGCATTTAATCTGGACAAGGACTTGCCCGCGACACCCATTGAAATGCTTGGCGTTCCTGTGACAGTGATTGCTAAAGACACCCTACACCCAGCAATTGTGACTTTAGTCAGTCTGGCGTTAAAGGATGCGTTCCGGCCACCGACGCTTGTGACAAAGCGTGGGGCCTTCCCGACCATGGAGTATGAGCGTGATCTCGATATCGATCTGGATGCCGAAAAAATTTACAAAAATGGTACGGGCTACATCCCACCACTTTACAAGGTCCTGAATTTCTGGGTCGCAGGTGTCCTGGACAAGATTTTATTACTACTCAGTTTTATCTTGAGCGTATCAATCGTATTCAGTTTCATTGGTTTTCCGTCGCCCTACAACATATGGATCGACAGCACTTCGGAGCGCTATGTCGTTGCGCTTGAAATGCTGTACAAAAAATCGCTCAAAAAACCACTTTCCAATAAAGAATTGGCAAAGATCAAGAAAATTCGCGCCTTTTTTAATGAAGGGAATCATGCGAGTAAAAAAGCATCCAAACTCATCATGGACATTACTGCCAGACATGCAGGCACGACAGAATCCAAAAAAAGCAGCACAACATGATCCTGCCAACCAAAATCAAGAAGTAACGCGTATTTCAAAAAATGAAAATTCTCTTTTGTACTAAAAACGATGTGTTCGGCGCGACGATCCTGAATTTTATTTTGCCAAAGCTGCGGCATCACGAAGTCAAAGTCCTGCTTTCGGACAAAACACGCTCCGAAGAAAACAAGGTCCCTGAACTCGTTGAGGAAAAATTCCTCGAACGGGATTTCCCTCTTGGTGTGCTGTTTCCATTGATTGATGCAGACCAAACCTCTTGCGGCACCTTGCTGACATTTGAAGGCTGTGCAAAAAGATATGGTGTCCCGATCGACACCATCCTGGATATCAATGGACAACAAGGTGAGCAGATGGTCAGGGACTGGGCGCCTGACGTGATTGTTTCAGCTCGTTTTAGTCTCATTTTTAAAAAGAATATCGAAGAGATTCCACGTCATGGGATCTTTAACATTCATCCTGGCGCCTTACCCGGTTATGCCGGCTTGTGCGCGCCACTCAGAGGTCTGCTCAATACAGACGAAAAACTGGGCTGTACGTTGCATCAAGTCGATATGGGTATCGACACGGGTCCGATCTACTCTGTATCCTATATGCCTGCCTCGCCACAGAAATCTATCTTCAGCCACATCGGTAACTTGTATGAAATGGGACTGACAAGACTGCTTGAATTACTTCAGACAATCGAGAATGGCGAGAGCCCTGTCTTGCAGGTACAAGACCCCGCAGACTTCAGGTACTACCGTTTGCCAGATGAACAGGTGTTCGCCGAACTGCGCGACAAAGGCATCGAACCTGTTTCTTTTGAAATCTACAGTCAATTGATTCAAAAATTCTGTCCAGACGCGATGCGAACCAGTCTTGCAGAATTTATCACCCCTTCAGCGCTTGCCACGCTCACGAAATCAATCCATACACACGGGATTGAGGCTTGCGTAGAACGCTATCGCACGACGATTGACTCGCAACTCATGCCCAGTGAAAGCTGATTTTTCGTAGAGATCGTTGCTTTGCTGAGATCGTTGCTTTGCTGGGAGTGTGGCCTAGTGCACGATCTCAGCGACTTTCAGCACTCTGATCGGTGGATAGTGATGCAGGGCTGCAGCAACCCGCATGTTGACCACCAGAGAAAATCCTGGTGGCGCGACGATGGGGATATCCTTCGGGCTCACGTGCTTAGCTAAAATCAGCTCTGCCTTAGAGGCAGTTAACTGACCCACGGTGTAGTAGTGGTTCACCACACCAAACAAGGCATCCGCCTCCTGGACAACAGACTCAGAGGTCGCCAGTACAGGTAGATCCAGCGACACCGCCGTTTGTGTAATCACATTACGGTTCAAGAGCAAAAAGGTATCTGGCGCAAAATACAGATAATCAACCTTTTCTGCGGCCAGTTCGCGAACAAGGGATGGCAAACTTGCCGCATCCGGCTTACCTGCTTTATTTAGCGGCACGACCCGTTCAACGAGCTCAAAGCTGTATTTTTTCTGTGCGGCACGTAACTCATCCAGTACCACTTGCGAGTTATTTTCAAGAGGGTTCAAGATGAACCCTACGCGCTTGAAGGGCATATAGAGTTTGGCCACATTCAATTGCGTATCGACTGGCACGATATACAGTGTGCCGCTTGCATTGCGCCCAGGTGAAGCGAGGCTGCGGACCAGCCCTGACCCAACAGGTGTCGAGGCGATCATGAACAGTGCCGGAATATCGGTCACATATTTAGATGGGTTAGCTTCATCGATCGTACCCAGCATCTCGAGCGATACGGAGGTCCCCCACGTCACGAGCAGATCGGGCTTGGTGGCTTTTACTTTTGCAATAAAGCCAGGAATTTTTTTGAGATCATTATTCACGTCGAGAATTTCAATCTCAACTGGAATCTTGTGATCTGCCCAATAGTCTTTAAAGCCCTGGCAAGCCTGCTCGCAGCCGCGATACACCACCATCGTGATCCGATAGGGCTTGACCTGCTCAGCATGCGCCAGGGACAACGAACCAGAAGCCGCAACCAGAAGCCACTGCAGCGCCACGAATAACCGAAACAGATTTTTACGCATGTATCACCGCCCTTTTAACTGGTGAGCGCAGTAATTGCACGGTACCCAGTCCAAGGATTAAAACAATTAGCCCGAGAATAGCCGTCGCATCGCGATAACCCAGCGAGGCCGACAGGAGCGCGGCCAACACTGCGCCAAGGATTCCCCCGACACGTTCAAAGGCGCGCGCAAGCGAAAGTGCCCTGGAAGACGGCACGCCAGGCATTTCACGCGAAACAATATCCAGTAGCACAGTCATGAGAGGGGTAAGAAGCATGCTTTGACCTAGCCCAAAACAGAGGATTACACCTGCTAGTGCCAGAGGCGTATTGAACCAGACCATCAGCAATCCACCGGCACCACTGAGTAATGCTCCCGCAACGACCAGGCGTCGCTTAGCATGCAAACCCGGATTCAGACGGCTGATCAGGGCATTACCCAGCGCGAGCAACACATAGTAAAGAATAAAAAACTGTCCAATACTGGCCTGTGACAATTCGTACTTTTGCAAGAGCAAAGGCGTAATGTAGAACAGCATGCCTGCCATCATCAGCTTACCTGGCAGCACGCCACAGACCATGGAGAGCAGAATATTCCCGTTTTTTAGCAGCGCACCAAATCCTGAAATTCCACTCGCACCTTGCTTGAGTGTATCTGTCGCAGGCACAGCAGGCATGACAATTTTTCGAAAGAACAACCAGGACATCAAAGCCATGAGTGCTGCGAATAGCAGGGCAACCGGTTTACCAAGCATGTCTGCAATCACAGCACCCACTGGAGCGCCACATATGCAGGCTGCTGTCACCGCTGCCACAAAAATCGAGAGCGCCCGCATGTTGCCCTGCTCATTGAACGCCGTGCGTGCAATGTAGACCTGGCAAGCGATCGTTGCCACCGCGTAACCAAAAGCGCTGACAGAGCGCCAGAGGACGAGTTCAAAAACAGAGTGTGCAACGGCCAGGCCGCAAAGGCTGACAGTCGAAATCAGCACACTCAGACCAAATGCTCGACGCAACCCCAGACGCTCAACCAGGCTCCCACCAAACAAAGTCCCTACGCCAGCGACCAGCATGTACGCCATGATTGGGGCGCTAATAGCCAACTCCGCGCTCATGCGTGACGAAGTATCGACCATTTCTTTAATGTACAGCGTAAAGAATGAGCGCAGCAGTTCTTCGGAAAACACAAAAAGAAAAAGCGCTGTCCTGACATCGCGCGCCTGAGGCTGGTACCAGGCGAGTGTCGCCTGTTTGGCCACACTGGATTGTGCAAACGATTCTCTTAACGCTGCGATCTTGGCATTCGACAGACGTAGTAACTCAGAAAACGGACCGTACTCGGACTGATGAAGATCACGCTCAAGTTCACCACGTTCGATGCCACGAATCATGGCACGCCAGGTATCGATTGGACGCATCAACCAGCGCACCATAAAAAACAGTGCAATCTCAAGTCCGGCAATCATGGCCACAATCGAAACCACAAAAGCATCGCCGAGGATGACCTGGAGTTTTTCCTGAATATAGGAGGCCCTGACAGCCACCACGACACGCGGCGCATTGTCCTTTGCCTCAATTTGCTGAAGCACAACGTCCTCGGGATGGTCAAGCGAATAGCTGGCACGCAATTTTGCATACTCCCTTGCGCCATCTTGCTGCACCTTGATATAGGCAATCTCAGGATTCTCTTCGAGTGTATCGGCGAGATAGTCTTCCATTCCCACCAGGGAGTCATACGGAATCCCCAGCTTGACCGCATCCTCGACCGTGCTGCGCACAGAACTTGCGATCACGTTTGATTTTGACAGAACCTGAGGAAGCAAGATTTTTTCAAAATGAGACAGTGTCAACCACGTCAGCAAGGCTACCGCGCACACACTACATACCAGGAAAAGTATGTAGGATTTACGTGCGAGCAGGCTCTCGACACTGCGTCTGAGGGGTTGCGTTGTCTGGACGTTCATTTTTGATTTTGAGGTTGCACTGTCACACCAGACTGGGCAACCTGCGTCGCCAAATCACAAATTTCACTCGACCGATCACCTGAAGTATTAGGTGTCTCGCCCTTGAGGATTGCACCTGCAGCACCAATCAATCGATCCAGACTTAAAAACAGGTAGATGAGAATCGGCGCTAAAAACAGCATTGAAGCCAGACACAGCAGAAGCCAATAACGTAACAGGTGTGTGCGGGCATCCACAAGGAGCAACTTTGCAGCATCGTTATCCACTCGCAGGATCAGATCCGCGACAGAATGTCCGAGCGGATCGCGGATAGACCATACCTGAAAGAAATGCGAAGGTGAACTGGCATCGAACCACATCTCTTTACCTATCTGCCGATGTCCCGCTACGGCATGCTGCGTATCAGCGGCTGACGTCTGCTCACCCGACTCCCAGAACACTTTACCCAAGTCCGCTTTGGTATCAACCAGCTGGAGCGACTCAATATCCGGATATTTTTCAATTGCACTTTCGAGCATGATTTTTAATTGGGCATTGCTTTGAAGCGGCAAACCCAGGGCGAGCGAACGCTCGATATCGCTTTTAAGCGCTTGCGCAGTTACGCTGATACGTGAAGAATTGACTTCAAAAAGCAGGGTCTGAAAACGATAGTACTGAAGCACTGCGAGCAGAGTCAGTAAAAAAAACAAAATTCCAACCACTACGGAAGCCATCTTTAGCTTTTGGAACATAATCGGTTTGGTATTTTGAGGTTGGAATATCTGGAATTTTGAGGTTGGTGAGTATTTCGAGTTATGTTCGGATTTTATCGCACAAAGCAAAAAGCCAACCCCTAAGGATTGGCTTGAATGCGTAATACAAGTACTGAATATTGGTCGGGGCGGTGGGATTCGAACTCACGACCCTCTGCTCCCAAAGCAGATGCGCTACCAGGCTGCGCTACGCCCCGAAGACCGAAACTATAACAGAATTCTAAAGACTTTGCTTTAACCGAACCGACCTGTAATGTAGTCCTCGGTTTCTTTCTTTTTAGGCTTTACAAAGATCTGATTTGTTTCACCAAATTCCATCAACTCACCCAGATACATATAAGCAGTGAAATCTGAACACCGGGCAGCCTGCTGCATGTTGTGCGTCACGATTACGACGGTATAGTCATTTTTGAGTTCGGCAATCAATTCTTCGACCTTCGCCGTCGAAATCGGATCCAGCGCAGAACAAGGCTCATCGAGTAGCAATACCTCGGGCTTGATGGCCACCCCACGCGCGATACATAAACGCTGCTGCTGACCGCCAGACAGGCTATTACCGCTCTGATGCAGCTTATCCTTGACTTCATTCCAGAGTGCAGCTTTTGTCAGCGCCCATTCGACGCGCTCTTCCATCTGGGCTTTATTCATGCGCTCAAACAAACGCACACCAAAGGCGATGTTGTCATAAATGCTCATCGGGAACGGCGTCGGCTTTTGAAAGACCATCCCGACCTTGGCACGCAGCAACGAAATATCTGTTTTGGTGGTCAGCAGATTTTCGCCGTCCATCATGATTTCGCCCTCGGCACGCTGTCCAGGATAGAGTTCGAACATGCGGTTAAAGGTGCGTAACAAAGTGGACTTGCCACAGCCCGATGGGCCAATGAAAGCCGTGACTTTATTTTCGGCAATGGACATATTCACATTGCGCAGCGCATGAAAATTTCCGTAATGAAAATTCAGATTATTCACCTGAATTTTGGGAGCGATAACAGCTTGATTTGCTTGAGTGTCCATGTGCAGAGCCATATGTGTGATCAGTTCAATGCGGGATGAGAGCCCATCCGATACGCATCAGTTGGAATAAGCATCAGTGCTTGCGAAACATATTACGTGCAACGATATTGAGCAGGAGTACCGCAAGCGTAATCAGGGTTGCGCCTGCCCAGGCGAGCGTATTCCAGTCTTTAAACGGACTTGCAGCAAACTGGAATATCACCACGGGCAAATTGGCCAGTGGCTTGTTCATGTTGAACGACATGAATTGATTATTCAGTGCAGTGAACAGTAAGGGCGCAGTCTCGCCCGCCACGCGTGCCACAGCCAGCAATATGCCAGTGATAATCCCCGAGCGTGCAGCACGGTAAGACACCAAGACGATCATGCGCCACTTTGGACAACCCAGCGCAAAACATGCCTCACGCAGACCGTTCGGGACCAGCATCAGCATATTGTCTGTCGTACGCACTACAACAGGAATCACCAGAATAGCCAAGGCAAAGGATCCTGCCCAGCCCGAATAATGACCAACCTGCGAGACATAGATGGCATAGATGAACAGACCGATCACAATCGATGGTGCCGAAAGCAGCACATCGTTTAAGAACCGTGTTGCAGGCGCAAGCCATCCACGCTGACCATATTCAGCCAGATAAGTCCCCGCGAGGATCCCGACGGGGGTTCCAATCAGCGTGCCGACACCGACCATCACAAAGCTGCCCATAATGGCGTTGAGCAATCCACCGGCCTGCCCGGGTGGCGGGGTGCTCTCAGTGAGCAGCGTCATCGAGAGCGATCCGCCGCCTTTGATCAATAGTACTGACAAGATCCAGCAGAGCCAGAACAAGCCAAAGACCAGAGCCGCGAGTGATAGACCCAACATGAGCTTGTTAGTCAGATAGCGTCTTTTGTAGACCCAGTTATCTGCACGTATGGCTGAAGTCGGAGGTGTTAAGGTCAATTTGACATTGATATTCATGATTTTTTACCTTCAGCCCGGTCCATACGCATCAGCATCATTTTGGCCAGCGCCAGTACAACCGTCGTAATCAGGAACAGGATCAAGCCCAACTCGATGAGTGCAGATTTTTGCATGCCACCCGCCTCGTTGAACTCATTGGCCAGAGCCGAGGCGATTGAATTGCCGGGCGAGAAAATAGAATTTGGCATCTGAAAAGCATTACCAATCACAAAGGTCACCGCCATGGTTTCGCCCAGTGCGCGTCCGAGCCCCAGCATGACACCACCAATGACCCCTGAGCGTGTAAAAGGCAAGACGATTTTCCACATGACCTCCCAGGTCGAGCCACCCAGACCATAGGCAGACTCTTTGAGCATGGGTGGAACCAGCTCAAATACATCGCGCATCACTGCAGCAATGAAAGGAGTGATCATGATGGATAAGATCAAGCCCGCTGTAAAAATACCGATACCGAACGGCGCACCGGAAAACAGGACACCAACATAAGGCAAAGGACTGAGTGCCGCGATCAGACCTGGCTGAACGTACTCCTGGAAGAAGGGGACAAAAACAAACAGACCCCACATTCCATAAATAATCGAAGGAATTGCAGCGAGCATTTCAATAGCGGTACCGACTGGTCTGCGTAACCAGGCGGGCGCAAGCTCGGTTAAAAACATGGCAATACCGAAAGAGACGGGTATCGCAATCGCCAGCGCGACTAGGGATGTCAGCAGCGTGCCGATCACAGGGACCAGTGCACCAAATTCGCTCTGGACAGGATCCCATTCGTTGGTCCACAGGAACGACAACCCGTATTTGAGAAGCGTCTCCTGGCTACCATAGAGCAGCGACACCATGATGGCCGCTAATAAACTAAACACTAGGAAAGCAAAGGCCCGCGTCACAAATTTAAAGAGCGCGTCGTGAAATGAGTTTGCAGCCATCACTGAATTTCCTGCGAATCAAACTTGAAAAAGATAAACCCTCCGATCATGCGTTGAGCGCGACCGGAGGGAGGACTGAACTTATTTCAACAAAGGCTTGCCATCGGCCTTGAGCTCAGCGTGCCAGGCAGCACGAATTTTATCCGTGACTTCCTTAGGCAGTGGTACATATTCCATATCCGCAGCAGTCTTGGCACCTTTTTCAAAGGCCCAGTCAAAGAATCCTACTGTTGTGCGGCCATTTTCAGGTTTAACCTGGTCTTTGTACAGCACAATAAAGGTTGCGCTGGTCACGGGCCACGAAGCAGCACCTGGTTGTTCAGTCAGCACAACACCCATTCCTGGTGCGCTATCCCATTTTGCATTGGCAGCCGCCGCAGCAAAAGAGGCTTGCTCAGGCTGTACAAAGCTACCTGCCTGGTTCTTAAGCTGTGTCCAGGCCAAGTCATTTTGCTTGGCGTAGGCATATTCAACGTAACCAATCGAATTCTTGAGCTGTTTAACGTAGGCTGCAACACCTTCGTTGCCCTTACCGCCCTGGCCTGCTGGCCACTTGACTGCCTTGCCTTCACCAACCTTGTCTTTCCAGTCAGCGGAGACTTTGGTCAGGTAATTGGTCCAGCCAAATGTCGTACCCGAACCGTCTGAACGGTGCACAACAATAATGTCCGCTGCAGGCAATTTCACGTCAGGATTGAGCGCCTGGATCGGTGCTTCGTCCCATTTTTTGAGTTTGCCAAGGAAAATATCTGCAAGCACTGGGCCGGTGAGCTTGAGCTGACCGGGCTTGACACCTTCGATATTGACCACGGCGACCGTACCACCGATCACAGCGGGGAATTGCATCAGACCAAGTTTGTCGAGCTGCTCGCCGCTCATTGGATCATCAGTTGCACCGAAATCCACTGTTTTAGCTGTAATCTGCTGAATGCCGCCGCCTGAGCCGATTGATTGATAGTTCACTGCATTACCTGAGGCAGCTTTGTAGTCCGCAGCCCATTTTGCATAGACTGGGAAGGGAAACGTGGCGCCAGCACCAGTGATGTCGGTTGCCTGCGCGGTCAGTGCGGCCATACCAAGCACCACACCTGAAGATAATTGAATTAATGCACGCTTAATCATTTGCGTAACCTCATAACAGTGAAAAATCAAAAAAACACCTGCAATGAAGAAATGTTAACCACTGAACGTGACCGCATTATGACAGTCACAAACAAATATGGCCCCTAAAGGGGCCATAAAGCAACAAAAAGGTAACACTTTGATTTACTTACCTTTTCCGACAGTATCCATCAGATTGTCATGTAAATTAAACCCCGCCCTACGGCTGCGCAGCAACACATAGTTACCATCCTGGTGCTGGACCCAGGTCAGACGGTTATCTTTCAGGGGTAAATTAAACGCCTCATCAATCACACGTTTTTTAAGCGCCTTATCCAGTACAGGAAAAGCGATTTCGACACGCCGGAAGAAATTCCGGTCCATCCAGTCTGCCGAGGACAGGAATACCGACTCCAGACCTTGCTCATAAAAATAAAATACCCGGGCATGCTCCAAAAACCTGCCAATGATCGAGCGCACGGTAATGTTCTCGGATAAACCTGGAACGCCCGCGCGCAGGGCACAGACGCCACGCACTATCAGGTCAATCTTGACGCCGGCCTGACTGGCTTTGTAGAGTTCCTGAATGACAATGGGCTCAAGCAAGGAATTCATTTTTGCCATGATGCGTGCTTTTTTACCGGCGCGTGCTGCGCGTGCCTCAGCCCGGATTTTTGCCACAACAGACTCATGCATGGTGAAAGGCGACTGCAACAGCAGCTTAAGCGTGCGTCGTGCCCCCAGCCCTGTCAGCTGTGAAAAGACCTTATCCATGTCCTCGCACATTCGTGCATCAGCGGTCAGCAAACCGAAATCCGTGTACAGACTTGCCGTGCGCAGATGGTAGTTGCCGGTCCCCAAATGGCCGTAGCGACGGATGCGACCTTTTTCACGTCTGAGCACCAGTGCCATTTTGGCGTGGGTCTTATGTCCCACGACACCGTAGACCACGTGCGCCCCAACCTCTTCGAGGCGCGCCGCCCAGTTAATGTTGGTCTGCTCATCAAAGCGCGCCATCAGCTCGACCACCACCGTGACCTCTTTGCCGGCTCGCGCTGCGGCAAGCAGCAGGTGCATCAATTCAGAGTCTTCACCTGTGCGATAAATGGTTTGCTTGATTGCCACGACATCCGGATCAATCGCAGCAGCTGTTAAAAAGTCGATAACTGGCTGGAAAGACTGGTAAGGATGATGCAACAGCCGATCGCTCTTGGCAATCGCCTCAAAAATCGCTTCGGGTCGACTGGCCAGGTCATCAAAGGGAGGCGGCACCAGGCCGCGAAACTCCGGGAACAACAGATCTGGACGCTTGACAGCCGAGCAGATATGCATGAGCCGTGACACGTTCGCGGGACCGTTGACCCGGTAAGTATCGACTGGCGACAACGAAAATTCTTTTTGCAGGAAGCCCTCAATCTCAGGTGGCGTCTGCTGATCAATCTCAAGACGCACCGCAGAACCAAAGTTACGCTGAGACAATTCGCCCTGGAGAGCCTGGCGCAGATTGGTGACCTCTTCCTCATCCACAAACAGGTCGCTATTGCGCGTCACACGCCATTGATAACAGCCTTCCATGACCATGCCTGGAAACAGCTCGCCCACAAAAGCGCGCAACAAGGCTGTCAGCAAGATAAAACCATTGGGCTGGCCGGAGATATTCGGCGGCATGCTCATCAGTCTGGGCAAGGCACGCGGCGCCTGTACGATGGCAATCGTCGACTTGCGACCAAAGGCGTCTTTGCCCGAGAGCGGCACAATGAAGTTAAGACTCTTGTTGTAGACGCGGGGAAAGGGGTGCGCAGGATCAAGACCGATTGGCGTGAGCAAAGGCATGACGTCGCGCACGAACACACTGTGCGCCCAGGCACGCTGCGCTGCATTCCAGTCGTTGGCCTGATGCAGAACGACCCCCTCCGCACGCAAATGCGGCAAGATATCGTCATTGAGCAGCGCGTACTGACGATCCACCATTTTGTGCACAACAAGCTGGACTTGCTCAAATGCCTGTGCGGCCGTCATCCCATCGTCACCTTTCAGATTCGGATCCTGAGACATCTGTTCTTTGAGGCTTGACACACGAATTTCAAAAAACTCATCGAGGTTGGAGCTGACAATACAGACATAGCGCAAGCGCTCAAGCAATGGCGTGTCTTTGCGCTCAGCCATGGCGAGCACGCGCTCATTGAATTTCAGCAGCGATAACTCGCGATTTAAAAATAACGGCTCGGCTTTTTTACGTGCGGGCATGGGTCGCAATCCTGGATAGTCAGTCTGACTTTTATTTTCAAGTTATCTTTTACCCTACTTATATGTCAGTTTAATAACAAGATACTCTTTTAGTTTGATAATAGTTTGTCACCAAGATACCCTTTTATAATAGGTGCTGTTGAACATTTGGCTAGATGCATGGAACACCTACTTGCTGCGATTGACCTTGGATCAAACAGTTTTCGACTGTCAATTGGCCGCGTTGCCGTTCAAAATGGCGTCAAACACATTTATCAGATCGATCGTCTCAAAGAAACCGTGCGACTGGCTGCGGGCCTGAATGCCGACAAAATACTCGACGATGCCTCCGTTGAGCGCGCCATCGAGGTACTGGGACGTTTTGGAGAGCGCCTGCGCAGCTTTCATCCGGATCGTGTCCGTGCGGTTGCGACCAATACCTTTCGCGTCGCACGTAATGTTTCGGACTTTTTGCCGCGCGCCGAAGCTGCCCTCGGATTCCCCATCGAAGTCATCGCCGGACGCGAAGAAGCGCGTCTGATTTATACCGGTGTGAGCCACACCTTGCCTGTTTCTGATGAAAAGCGACTGGTGATTGATATTGGAGGCGGCTCGACTGAAGTCATTATCGGCAAAGGGGACGAGCCTGTCCTGATGTCCTCGTTATACATGGGTTGCGTAAGCTACAGCCGCAAATTCTTCCCCGATGGCGTGGTGGATGCCCACACCATGAAACTCGCCGAGCTTGCTGCGCGCCGCGAGATCGAAGTCATCACAAAACCCTATCGAAAAATGGGTTGGTCGACTGCGATTGGTTCGTCAGGAACAGCCAAGGCACTATATGCCATCCTGACTGAAAGCCGTTTTTCGACTGGCGGCATCACGCGCGAAGGCATCGAGCGACTCAAAACCAAGATCGTGCGCGCTGGGCGCGTCATTCCCGAAGACCTGCCAGGCATCAAGACTGAGCGCGCGGACGTCCTCACAGGCGGGCTGGCCATCATGAGCGCCTTTTTTGACGAAATGCATGTCGACATCATGAAAACCGGCGACGGTGCGTTGCGCCTGGGCGTGCTGGTCGATATGGCAGGTCGCGAAGAATCACACGATAGGCGTGACGAGTCTGTCAATGCCTTCATGAAACGCTACCATGTTGACACGCGACAGGCTGCACGCGTCAAACGTTGTGCCCTGAGTTTGTTTGATACGCTTTTCCCTGCCAAGTCCCCGCAAGACGAACTGCGGCATACCCTGAGCTGGGCGGCGGATCTGCACGAAGTCGGCATGTCCATTGCTCAGGCTGATTATCACAAGCACAGCGCCTATATCCTGAATCACGCGGATATGCCTGGTTTTTCGAGGGCGGATCAGTCACAGCTCGCACTGCTTGCGCTCGCCCACACAGGCAAACTAACCAAAGCGCAAACGCTTGTTCAATCACGCGACAAATGGCTGACGATTCTGTGTCTGCGACTGGCTGTGCTGCTTTGCCGACGTCGCGAAGACATTACAAAACTTCCCATCACGATCAGTGTCAACAATACGTCAATCGTCTCGCGAGTGGATAAAAAATGGCTTGCCAGCCACCCTCTTACTGATTTTTCGCTGCATGGCGAAGAACGAGAGTGGAGCAAAGTCGGCTTTGACTTTGAACTGATCCCCTTCTGACATTTTTTGTCAGAACTTACGTTATGAGATATGACCCAGAAACAATGGGTTAAGGCCGCATTAAATGTGGAACGCATCCTGCACTGTGCAACCGGCAATGAGCAGCGGGCACTGTGCGGCAGGCACTGTGCCGCGGATAATGCGCAGCAATGCGTCGATTCACTCCAGGGTTGGAAACCCAAAATGTCTGCGATAGCGCGTACCCATGTTACGCAGCGACAACAGCATTGGAAAATCAGCGGTATTAAAATCGGGATCCCATGCGGGTTCACCGCACACACGGGCACCGAGCTTCAGATAGCCTTTTAACAAGGCCGGAACATCTGCTGGGAGTGCGCTGTCAAGCTGTTCGACAGGGTAGCGGCACAACGGCGTCACGTTTGGTCGGCCACAAAGACCCACCTCCGCGCGGACCTGACGCCAGACCTTTGCTGCAGTATTTCCATCATCACGCAAACTCACGCTTGCACAGCCAAAGACATGCTCGTACTGGCCTTGTTTGAGGATCTCGGCCAGGCCAGACCAGAGCATCATCAATACGCCGCCCTGCCGGTGGTCTTCATGGATACAGGCTCGACCAAACTCGACCAGCTTGTTTTTTATGCTACCCAGTCCCTGCAAATCAAATTCGGATTCACTGTAATAACCGCCCGCGCGTCTGGCCTGAATCGGCGTAAGTACGCGATACGTGCCGACAACACGATCGGTATGCAGTTCGCGCACCATGAGATGCTCGCACCAGGGATCAAAAGCATCCTGATCGATACGGTCCGGATGATTCCCAAGCACCGCGCCGTATTCAGAGGTAAAGACTTCAAAACGCAAACGTTGAATGTGTTCGAGCTCTTCAGGGGTTTGTGCCAGGCCGACGACCAAACCCGTCTGGGCTTGCGGATTTGCCGGCAAGGTAAAAAAACTGGACGTACTACGCACAAGCTCAAGCATCTCATCTTCTCCTGATATCCCCACTATTCTGATCAGGGGGGATGTCAGGGAAATGACAGGATGATGAAGAATTGTTGACAGCGGTTGCCCGCAAGGCCTATCGTGTGAGGTCTACCGCGGCAAGTAAGTTGACGCATTGCGTGGCCAGGGCATCATCCTCTGCCTCGACCATCAGCCGCAGCTTGGGCTCTGTACCGGAGGCACGGATGAGCACACGACCACGATCTCCCAGTAACTCTTCTGCCTGCCTCTGTGCATCAATCAGTCCCTGATGACTGGCCCAATCAACACCAGGTGTTAACGGGACATTGATCATTTTTTGCGGATACATACGCAATTCAGACACCCAGTCTTCGAGTGTCGAACCGCTGCGCTGGAGCGCAGCCAGCACCTGCAGGGCAGCAATAATTCCATCACCTGTCGTGTGACTGTCCAGGCACAAAAGATGCCCTGAACTCTCGCCACCATAGAGCCAGCCTCTATTACGCAATTGCTCAAGCACGTAGCGGTCACCGACTTGTGCACGTTCAAAGCCGATTCCGAGTTTTTTAATCTGACGCTCAAACCCGAAGTTCGTCATAAGTGTACCCACCACCCCTGCTACAGGACCACGCGACATGCGCTCTTTAATAACAGCAAACAACAACTCATCGCCGTTATAGACGCGTCCCGAGGCATCGACCATTTGAACGCGATCCGCATCACCATCTAACGCGATTCCTAAATCTGCTCCGCGCGCACGCACTTCAGTCACGAGGCTCTCAGGATGCAAAGCGCCTACGTTCTTATTGATGTTGAAACCGTCTGGGGAGACGCCAATTGCATGGACGTCGGCACCGAGTTCACGAAAAACATGCGGAGCGATATGGTATGCGGCACCATTGGCCGCATCAACCACGAGTTTTAATCCACCAAGATCCAGGTCGCTTGGGAAGGTACTTTTGCAAAACTCAATATAGCGGCCAGGCGCATCATCAATCCGTCGGGCACGGCCGAGTTTTTCGGATGATACGCATTCAAGCGGCTCATCGATCGCGGCTTCGATAGCGGCTTCGGTTGCATCAGGGAGTTTCATTCCCTGCGAAGAAAAAAACTTGATACCGTTGTCATAATAAGGATTGTGTGAGGCACTGATCACAATGCCGGCCACCAGACGCCAGGTCCGCGTCAGATAGGCAACAGCGGGGGTCGGCAATGGTCCAGCCAACAGCACTTCAATTCCTGCTGAAGCCAGGCCAGCCTCCAGCGCCGACTCCAGCATATAACCACTGATACGCGTATCTTTGCCGATCAGCACAGTCGGTTTACCGCGACGTGAAGACGAGTGTTCGCGTGCGAGTACTTTACCGGCCGCATACCCGAGCCTTAACGCAAATTCAGCATTGATGACACTGCCACCCACCAGGCCGCGTACACCATCTGTACCAAAATATTTTCTGTTTTTCATTATGTCTGAATTCCTTCGAATACTGCTCGCCATACATTGAGTGCGTCTCGCGTCGCGGCAACATCGTGCACCCGCAAGACTTTCGCACCCCGCGCCACTCCCGCCAGTGCGGCAGCGAGGCTGCCTGGAAGCCGTTGGCCAACTGGCTGTCCGGTCACCGCGCCAATCATCGATTTGCGCGAAACGCCTAGCAATACCGGATAACCTTGCATGACAAGCTTGTCGAGCTGCGCGAGTAATACAAAATTTTGTTCAACGGTTTTACCGAAACCACACCCTGGGTCAAGACAAATCCTATGCCGCTCCACACCGAGCGCTTCGAGCTGGCGCGCTTGTCCAACCAAATAGTCCTTCACCTCGCTCACCACATCCTCATATTGAGGGTGCGCTTGCATGGTGCGCGGTTCACCTTGCATGTGCATGATGCACAAGCCGCAGTCGGCATATTGGACAACTAATTCACGCGCGACTGGATCACGAAAACCCGTCACGTCATTAATCATGTCCGCTCCAGCCTCAAGAGCTGCACGCATGACTTCAGGTTTGCAGGTATCAACGGAAATGGCCACACCTGCATCTTGCATAGCAAGGACTACTGGAATCACACGCGCAAGCTCTTCGTCCACACTGACAGGCGCTGCTCCCGGACGCGTAGATTCCCCGCCTATATCCAGGATCTGGGCGCCTTCTGATACGAGTCGCCTGGCATGCTCAATGGCAGTATCAATCGTTGCATGTTCGCCGCCATCGGAAAAAGAATCAGGCGTGACGTTGACGATACCCATTAAAATCGGGCGCTCGAGAGTGAACTCGAAGCGCCCGCATAACCACTTATCAGACATTCAGTCTCTCAGTCGCAATCAGACAGCTGCAGCGGCATCGCCGGTCGCACCTGGGGCTGTTCCGGTTGGGGTATCTGACGAATCAGAAGGACCCTGCGGAACTTTCGGTGGACGTGGAGGACGTCCCTCGATAATGTCATTAATCTGATCTGCATCGATGGTTTCCCACTCAAGCAGCGTCTTGGTCATGAGTTCGACTTTGTCGCGATTACCTTCAAGAATCGTGCGGGCAACATCGTATTGCTGATCAATGATCTTGCGAATCTGGGCATCCACTTTTTGCATCGTCGCTTCAGACATATTGGTCGTCTTGGTCACGCTGCGACCCAGAAAGACTTCGCCTTCATTTTCTGCATAAACCATCGGACCGAGTTCAGTCGTCATGCCATAACGCATCACGATATCGCGCGCGATGGTCGTCGCACGTTCAAAATCGTTCGAGGCGCCGGTTGTCATCTGATTCATGAACAATTCTTCGGCAATCCGGCCGCCGAACAGCACTGAGATCGTGCACAGCAAACGCTCTTTGTCCATGCTGTAGCGATCGCCCTCTGGCAGTTGCATGGTCACACCTAATGCACGTCCGCGAGGAATGATCGTGACCTTATGCACAGGATCAGTCTTAGGCAGCATGCGCGCCACAATTGCATGACCTGATTCGTGATACGCCGTATTGCGACGTTCTTCTTCAGGCATCACGATGGAGCGACGCTCTGCGCCCATCATGATTTTGTCTTTGGCTTTTTCGAAATCGGACATATCAACCGTACGGCCATTGCGACGTGCAGCAAACAAAGCCGCTTCGTTGACCAGGTTAGCCAGATCCGCACCAGAAAAGCCAGGGCAACCGCGGGCTAAAACATGAGCATCCACATTTTGTGCAATCGGCACTTTGCGCATATGGACTTTAAGAATCTGTTCGCGTCCGCGAATATCTGGCAGCGGAACTACAACCTGGCGATCAAAACGGCCTGGACGCAGCAACGCAGGATCCAGCACATCAGGACGGTTGGTGGCAGCGATCACAATCACGCCAACGCCAGATTCAAAGCCATCCATCTCGACCAGCATCTGGTTGAGGGTCTGCTCGCGCTCATCGTTGCCGCCGCCAACACCTGCGCCACGCTGACGACCGACCGCATCAATTTCGTCAATAAAAATGATGCAAGGAGAATGTTTCTTTGCGTTTTCAAACATATCACGCACACGTGCCGCGCCTACACCGACAAACATTTCTACGAAATCGGAGCCCGAAATACTGAAAAAAGGCACTTTGGCTTCGCCGGCGATTGCCTTGGCGAGCAGGGTCTTACCTGTCCCAGGCGAACCGACCATCAGTACACCACGTGGAATACGACCGCCAAGCTTTTGGAATTTTGAAGGATCGCGTAAAAAGTCGACCAATTCCTGGACGTCTTCTTTTGCTTCGTCACATCCGGCGACATCGGCGAAGGTGATTGCGTTCGTGGTCTCGTCCATCATCTTGGCGCGAGATTTGCCAAAGCTAAACGCTCCGCCCTTGCCGCCACCTTGCATCTGGCGCATGAAAAACACCCAGACACCGATCAACAACAGCATCGGGAACCAGGAGACAAAAATACTCATGAGCAGCGAGGGTTCTTCGCGTGCTTTACCTGAAACCTGAACGCCAGCCTTGAGCAAGTCTGAAACCATCCAGAGATCACCGGGCGAGGTCAGGGTGTAAGGACGACCTGAATCAGGGGTCACGTGCAGGACGTCACTCTGGACATCGACTTTGCGGATTTTGCCGGACTTGGCGTCATCCATGAACTGGGTATAGCTCACGGTATCCTGGGGCTGAGAGCGGGTGTCAAACTGCTTGAATACAGTAAAGAGCACCAGCCCGATGACCATCCAGATCGCGACTTTAGAAAAAGAATTGTTCAAGGCCGATCTCCTGCCTATCATGTCGATAGGCGATATTCTGATAAGCGATCACCCTAATGGCCTATAGGGCATCTCGCAATTGACTCTATAGCCATTCTACCCCTCTTTGTGAGTGAGATTCGAACAACTACCCAATGCGTATAACCAAGCAGACGTCAAATGACTCAGGCCTTTTTCTTCAGACCACGCGCCACTAAGAAAGTTTCAGAAGATCTAAAACGAGAAGCTTTTGGCTTAATTTCAACCACTCGCTTGAAATGCCGCTTAAAACTTTCAACAATCTGAGAAAAACCGCTGCCATGGAACGCTTTAACAATCAACGCTCCCTCAGGTTTGAGGTGTAAAAGCGAAAATTCAAGAGCCAGATCGCAAACTAACTGCACTCTGGCCGAATCCGCCAGACCGACACCCGACAAATTAGGTGCCATATCTGACATCACCAGGTCAACCGGACAGCCATCGAGGGTTGCATTGAGCTGCTCGAGGACGTCATCCTGACTGAAATCACCCAGAATGAACTCCACATTGGCAATCGGCTCCATCGGCAACAAATCAAGGGCGATGATGCGACCATCCAGCACCCCGGCTTTACCCACGAGTCGCTCGCGCGCGACCTGCGACCAACTCCCCGGTGTCGAGCCCAGATCGACAATCACATCGCCTTTGCGCATGAGTTTCTCCGTATCGAGAATCTCGGTCAGTTTGAACGCTGCCCGGGCGCGATAGCCCTTTTGTGTCGCTAATTTGACGAAAGGATCATTAATATGCTGCATGACCCATTCTTTTGAAAATTTGTTCTTAGCCATTCCCGTACAATAACCCCTATGACTATTATGGAACTTACCCCTCGCGAGCGCGCTGCGCTCCGCGCAGCTGCCCACCCACTGAAACCTGTCGTCCTGATTGGTGACAATGGGTTGACCGAGGCAGTGTTAAAAGAAATCGACCTCAACCTGTCTGCACACGAACTGATTAAGGTCCGTGCAGGTAACGCAGATCGAGAAACTCGTGATACGTTGCTTGCAACGATCTGTGACACCTTGTCGTGCGCCGCCGTGCATCACCTTGGCAAAATGCTGATTCTTTATCGGTACGGATCAAAGGGTACTTACCTTAAATCCGAAACCGCGCCCGTCAGCAACAAGCGTAAAGCATCCGAACCGCACACGCCTAAAAAACTTGCGGCAGCCGGTAAAAAACTCGACAAGCCATCACGTCGTACACGTGCTGAGCGTGACGAAGAAGTCGAAGCCGACCGCCCTCGGGTCTTCAGTTCAGATCGCCCAACCCGGCCCAGCACACGCCCTGCCAGTGGCAAGGATACTGCACATGGCATTCCGCGTCGCAGCGGCAGTGCCATGTCCTTACGTTCAGGTGCTCGTCGCGGCGCTGTCGGTTCGACAATGCGTAAACGCCCACCTGTCAAACGCTAGACATATTTATTATCTGTCAGGAATAAAAAACCCCGGTCGTGTTATCCGGGGTTTTTTATGTGCCCTTTATTGCTGGGCCACGCCAATCAATCAGATATAACGAATGCTGATGATCTCGTATTCACGCAGGCCTGAAGGCGCACGGACCTGAACAACATCACCCTCGTACTTACCGATCATCGAGCGTGCGACGGGACTAGAAACCGAAATCAGGTTTGATTTGATATCTGCTTCGAGGTCACCCACGATCTGATAGGTGACTTTTTCACCAGACTCCAGATCCTCGATCTCAACGGTTGCGCCAAATACGGCACGACCATCCGCATCAATCGTGGTGGGATCAATGAGCTGCGCATTAGAAAGTGAGCCGTCAAGCTCGCTGATACGGCCTTCGATGAAGCCCTGGCGCTCGCGCGCAGCGTCATACTCAGCGTTTTCAGACAGGTCGCCCTGCGCGCGCGCTTCGGCAATCGCACTAATGACGGCGGGGCGTTCGACGTGCTTTAAGCGGTGCAGCTCGGCTTGCAAGCGCTCGGCCCCGCGCACGGTCAGAGGAATTGTGGACATGGTGTTTTCCTAAAAAAAGCAAAACCCCGGCTCGGGTCGGAACCGGGGCAATCAACAGCCTCTATTGTGAGGAAATTTTAGGTCAAATGCAAGCATGAGCTCTCAGGGTCCTCAGAAATGCATGCGAAAAGCACTATTCCAATGGTCCGAGACAGTCGCAGGATGCGTGACTGATGCGTGATTGATGCGTGATTGATGCGTTTAATGTGTCGTTCAAAAATTTTGTTTCAAATGCATTTGCGCGCCCTTCGCACACTATTCATGCTCCGAACAACTAGCCTGCATTAGCTTATAGCGTTTGGGTCGTTGCCCGCAGACAGCCCCCCGTTGTAGTATTCACTACAATTCTCGGGACACATCCGCGACGAACCTGCCAATTTAATTACAATCAATACTTACCAGTAACGGGTGTTATCACTGCTTAATTGCAGCGGGCGTGCAAGACAGCCCCTGATTTCAGCCATTCACAATCAAAAGTAGCCTAATCATGAGTGCATTCCTCGAAGAGCGCGTATTAAGCGTTCACCACTGGACCGATCGTCTGTTCAGTTTCACCACAACACGCGATCCGGCACTACGCTTTAGCAATGGGCACTTCACCATGATCGGCTTGCGGGTCAACAACAAACCTTTGCTGCGCGCCTACAGTATTGCAAGCGCCAATTACGAAGAGCATCTTGAATTTTTAAGCATCAAAGTCGAGGATGGTCCACTGACCTCCAAGCTTCAGCACATCAAGGTGGGTGACAGCATCGTCGTGGGGCGTAAACCCACAGGCACGCTGCTCATCGATTACCTGCTGCCCGGCAAACGCCTCTATATGTTTTCTTCAGGTACCGGCCTGGCGCCTTTCCTGAGCGTGATCCGCGACCCGGAAACCTACGAAAAATTCGAAGAAGTCATCCTGGTGCATGGCGTGCGAGAAATCGCCGAACTCGCCTATCATGACTACATCACACAAGAGTTGCCCAAGCACGAATTTCTGGGCGAGATGGTCACCAAGCAGTTGCGCTATTACCCAACCGTGACACGTGAGCCCTACAAGCATATGGGACGTATCACCGCGCTGATCGAGAATGGCAAGCTATTCACCGACCTGGGCGTACCGCCACTGGACCGCGAACAGGATCGCATCATGATTTGCGGCAGCCCTGGCATGCTGCGCGATTTGAAGGGCTTGCTCGAAACACGTGGCTTTAACGAAGGCAATACCTCAAAGCCCGGTGACTTTGTTATAGAGCGCGCTTTTGCAGAACAATAATCAGTTCAACGGACGCACAGGATGACTGAAATCTGGGTAGTACGGCATGGCGAAACGCCCTGGAACACGGTGCGCCGCGTGCAGGGCTGGGTCGATACTGAGCTCAACGAAAACGGCATCAGTCAGGCACAGGCTCTGGGTCAGCACCTTGCCCGCAACCTGCAGGCAACACAGCCAATTGACGCGCTCTACACCAGCGATCTGAAGCGCGCGCACCAGACTGCCAGCATCATTGGGACATCCATTGGCCTCACACCTGAAATCGAAACAGGCGTGCGGGAACGTCATTTCGGAGTCTTGCAAGGCTTGATCTTTCATACGATGGCAGAGCATCAGCCCGAAGCCACAAAGATCTGGCAAAGCAGAGATCCCGAAGCCGAACTGCCTGAGGGTGAATCGCTTGGGACCTTTCATCGTCGTGTCGTACAGGCCATCGATAACATTGCTGACAAGCACCGGGGACAACGCGTCATGGTAGTGAGTCATGGCGGCGCCATGGATATTATCTGGCGACATGCCAGTCAGGTCAGCTTGCAAGCGAACCGCGAGGCACCTTTGCATAATGCCAGCCTGAACAGGATCGAGGTCTCTGCTGATGGCTGGAAAATCATCGACTGGGGCGATGTCAGTCACCTGGAACAAGTATCTCAGGATGATGTCACGCCCTGAGGGTGATGTCACGCCTTGGGATAATGTCACGCCCTGAATACTCAGAATGATGTCGTGACGCACTGAAACGCGACGACCTCAAACGTGGTTATGTCTAAGGAGCACTCTTCCTCGGCTTACGTGGCGCGTTCACCGCCAGACGGTCGTACAGCCAGTCAGGCAAGACGCGCATCAGCTTTGCGACAATGCCCATTTGCCAGGGAATCACACAGTACGAACATTGACGGGCAATTGCCCGCGCAGCCCGTGCGGCAAAGAGATCCGCATCCATTAAAAAGGGCATCGCATAGGGGTTGTGCGCCGTCATTTCGGTTCGGACATAGCCCGGAGCGATTGTCACAACCGCCACGCCTTGAGGCTTAAGTTCCAGACGCAAGCTCTCACAATAGGTCGCCACCGCCGCTTTGGAGGCGCTATAGGCCCCTGCGCCAGGCAATCCCCGCACACCTGCGACGCTGGCAATACCGACCAGGGCGCCTGCGCGACGTGCGATCATCCCATGGATAAAGGGCTCGAAGGTCGAGACGGTTGACATCACGTTGGTCTGAAAAATAGAGCTGAACACACCAAAATCGTCGAGCTCTGCGGTCAAGGTGCCAGCACTGATGCCCGCACAGGCAATTACGATATCAACCTGCGCGACCTGCTCGATAAAATCACGCCCGGCGGCGTGGAGTGCCTGCCGATCACACACGTCAACCACATACAGGTGATGCTGGCCTGGCAAACTCGCGGCGAGCGCCTCCAGGCGATCAGCACGCCGCGCGACCAGACCAAGGGTATGGCCCGCCTCGGCATATTGCCTGGCAAGGGCTGCGCCCAGCCCACTGCTCGCACCGGTAATAAAAACGCTCATCAGTTCGCCTTGGCGCCAGACTGGCGCACGATGGCTTCCCACTTCACGGTTTCAGTCTCGTTATATTTTTTAAAGTCGGCTGGGGTTGAACCGACAGGCTCTGCACCCATGCCAGCATATTGCTCAATGACGCTCTGCTTTTTTAATGCTTGTGCCGCGGCAGCTGACAACTTGGCCACGATTGCAGGCGGCGTACCCTTTGGGGCCCAGTAGCCATACCAGGTTGCAATATCAAAACCAGGATACCCAGACTCTGCAATTGTTGGCAGCTCGGGCAAGGCTTGTGCACGTTTTTGGGTAGTCACGGCGATCGCCCGCAATTTACCGGACTTGATAAAAGGCATCGCCGAAGGCATCGAATCAAACATCAGCTGAATCTGACCACCAACCAGGTCTGCGAGAGCTGGCGAGCTACCTTTGTAGGGCACATGCTGCATTTCAATACCAGCAGCAATTTTGAAAGACTCTCCTGCCAATTGCTGTGCGGAGGCGTTACCAGAGGAACCGAAATTCAATTTCCCCGGATTGGCACGGCCATATTCAACCAACTCCTTGACGCTATGTACTGGCAGACTCACTGGCACAACAAGAACAAGGGGAACGGCCGCAAGCTGGGTAATCGGGACGAAATCTTTCAGGGCATCGAACCGCATATCAGGATAAACAAAGGGATTGATCACATGCAGAGAGGCATTGGCCAAAATCGTATAACCATCAGGTTCCGCTCGAGCGACCATTTCTGCTCCGATCATCCCGCTGGCTCCGGGACGATTGTCCGCCACCACCGTTTGACCAAGCGTCGCACTCATTTCAGCTGCCACGACACGGGCTGTCAGATCAGTCGGTCCGCCTGGAGGATAGGGAATCACCATCCTGATCTGTTTGCTTGGATAGGCGGCGGATTGTGCTGAGGCAGAACTGAGAGGAGAACCTAACAGCGCGATTGCAAGTGCAGACAGTGTGCCTGTATGCATAAAACTACCGATGACTGAGCGCAATTGACGATGTTTCATTTGTTGTCTCCTGTTATTTTTTATTCGGCCTGGAATAGTTCCTGAATCTGGAAGGTTTTCCTATACCTGAAATGTATCTGATTGCGATGAATCGCTGTTGCGAGCCAGACGCAAACTTACCGCGACTGGGCGACCACACCTGCCGCGATCAGCTGATCGATGCGCTTCGCGTCGATGCCGGCTCCTTGCAGGATAGCGATCGAGTGCTCGCCAATGCGTGGTGCCGCACTCACCTGACGATGGTGGGGGTGCGTGGGCAAACCAATGTAAGGCAGTGTCCCGACGCCAGCCTGTTCGAGTTGCTGGGCCATTTCGAGATGCACAGCCTGAGGATGCGCCAGGACCTCGTGGTAGTCACGAACGGGCGCATGCAGAATATCGTGCTGCTTGAGAAGCTGCGTCCAGTAGGCGGACGGGTGAGCGCGCACCAACCCATTCAGAACGTCGTACAGCGCCTCACGATTCGCATAACGCAAGGGGTTACTCAAAAAACGGGGATCGACAATCCAGTCGGGACGTTGAATCGCCTGACATAAACGACCAAATTGCTCATCGTTGAGCACAACGATGGAGATTTTTCCATCCGCCGTCGCAAAGACAGCATTCGGGGCACTGACCGCTCCAAAGGGGCGTTGTCCAGCGATCGCCTGCTCAATGAAACAAGCGCCCTGAAACGCCGCACACGCCTCGAACAGACTTACCTCTACATGAGTGCCCTGCTTACGCGCAAGACGCTGATACAAGGCCGTTGCAGCCCCCTGGGAGGCATACAACCCCGTCAGCACATCAGCAGCAAGCAAGCCAATACGACGCGGCGCGCCCTGCTCATCCTGGTTTGAAAACATCAGGCCGCTATCAGCCTGCATAACAGAATCCGTTGCAGGTGAATCGGCATACGGCCCATCCGGACCGTAACCGCTGATCGATACGTAAACGAGATCGGGTTTAACAGCAGACAGATTGGCCCAGCCTACGCCCATGCGTTCAGCCGCACCTGGACGAAAATTCTGAATGACAACATCTGCTTGCAGAGCCAGTGTATGCAAGACGGCTCGGCCCTCTGGGGTGCGCGCATCAAGCGCCAGCCCTTTCTTGCCTGCATTGAATTGAATCGATAAGGCACTGTGTTCGCCGCTTGTGACGCCGACAAAACGTATCCAGTCACCCGCAGGGGGTTCGACCTTAATGACGTCTGCACCCTGCTGCCACAAAATATGCGCGCAATAAGGGCCTGCGATGCCCTGACTGATATCCAGGACACGCAGGCCGGAGTATGGAAGGCTATCCATGCGCCTTTACTCTTTAGTGCTTGAGGGACTGATGCAGATCCTGCAGCGAATAGACCTTAATGCCCAGGCCTTCTCTCAAGTACTGCATGCCTTCAACGGCGGCCCATGCACCAGCGATCGTCGTGTAATAGGTCACCCGTGCGGCAAGCGCCTGGGTGCGAATCGCACGCGAGTCGGTGATCGCATTGCGACGCTCTTCAACGGTATTGATCACCAGCGAGACCTCGCCGTTCTTGAGCATATCGACAATGTGTGGACGCCCTTCAGCGACTTTATTGACGATGGTCACTGGAATACCAGCCTGCTCAATCGCCGCTGCGGTCCCACGTGTCGCAACCACTTTGAATCCGAGCGCATGCAAGCCACGCGCGACTTCGACGGCCTTGGGTTTATCCTGATTACGCACACTGATAAACGCCGTACCCGATTCAGGCAGATTCACGCTCGCAGCCATTTGCGACTTAACAAAGGCTTCGGCGAACGTGACACCTACGCCCATGACTTCACCCGTTGATTTCATTTCAGGACCGAGAATCGTATCGACACCAGGAAACTTCACAAACGGGAACACGGCTTCTTTGACAGAAAAATAATGCGGCACGACTTCTTTGGTCACACCTTGCGAGGCCAGTGACTGCCCAGCCATCGCACGCGCGGCGATCTTGGCCAGCTGCAGCCCGGTTGCCTTGGAAACAAACGGCACGGTCCGCGAAGCACGCGGATTGACCTCAAGCACATAGACATCGCCATTTTGAACGGCGAACTGTACGTTCATCAGGCCCTTAACATTCAAGGCACGTGCCATCAGTGCCGTCTGGCGTTTGATTTCGGCCGTCATCTCGTCAGACAGTGAATAGGGAGGCAAGCTGCAGGCTGAGTCACCTGAGTGCACGCCCGCCTGCTCGATGTGTTCCATCACGCCGCCGATAAAAACTTCCTGGCCATCGCACAGACAATCGACATCGATTTCAATTGCATTATTGAGGAAGTGATCCAGCAACACAGGGGAATCGTTACTGACCTTAACGGCCTCGCGCATGTAGCGCTCGAGATCAATTTGTTCGTGCACGATTTCCATGGCACGCCCCCCCAGCACGTAGCTTGGACGAACAACCAGGGGGTAGCCGATTTCCTGGGCATGGGCCAGCGCTTCGCTCTCTGTACGCGCAGTGCGGTTAGGCGGCTGGCGCAGATTAAGCTTGGTCAGCAATTTCTGGAAACGTTCGCGGTCTTCGGCAACGTCGATGGACTCGGGACTGGTGCCGATAATTGGTACGCCGTTGGCCTCCAGGGCACGCGCGAGTTTGAGCGGAGTCTGTCCACCGTACTGGACAATCATGCCAACCGGTTTTTCAATATGTACGATTTCGAGGACATCTTCGAGGGTCAGCGGTTCAAAATACAAACGATCCGAGGTGTCGTAATCGGTTGATACGGTCTCTGGATTGCAGTTGATCATGATGGTTTCGTAACCATCTTCGCGCAAAGCGAGTGCAGCGTGTACGCAGCAATAATCAAACTCAATACCCTGACCGATACGATTAGGACCGCCGCCAAGCACGATGATCTTTTTACGATCAGTCGGCTTGGATTCACACTCTTGCTCGTAGGTCGAATAGAGATAGGCAGTGTTGGTCGCAAATTCAGCAGCGCAGGTGTCGACGCGTTTGTAGACGGGACGCACGTTGAACTGATGACGTAACTTGCGCACCTCAGCTTCAACGGTATCGAGCAGGAAAGCCAGACGACGATCAGAGAAGCCACGACGCTTTAACTGTAAAACGGTGTGTGCGTCGAGATCGCCTAACGTATGCTGTTCCAGCGCGAGTTCGATATCGACGATTTCCTTGATCTGCGAGAGGAACCAGGGATCAATCTTTGTCAGCTGGTGGACCTCATCGAGCGTGAAACCCTGGGCAAACGCATCGCCCACATACCAAATGCGCTCAGGACCAGGCTCACCCAGTTCGATCTGAATTTTTTCGCGATCGGTCGTTTTCTGATTCAGACCATCGACGCCGACTTCCAGGCCGCGCAGGGCTTTCTGGAAAGACTCCTGGAACGTGCGCCCAATCGCCATGACTTCGCCGACAGACTTCATCTGCGTGGTGAGACGCGCATCGGCAGTGGGGAATTTTTCGAAAGCGAAACGTGGGACTTTGGTGACCACGTAATCAATCGTCGGCTCAAACGATGCCGGGGTGGCGCCACCGGTGATTTCGTTCTTGAGCTCGTCAAGCGTATAGCCAACTGCCAGACGCGCGGCAACCTTGGCAATCGGAAAACCAGTGGCCTTTGAGGCCAGAGCCGATGAACGCGAAACACGTGGATTCATCTCAATCACAATCATGCGACCGTTGTGCGGATTCAAGGCAAACTGAACGTTTGAGCCACCCGTATCCACGCCGATTTCGCGCAAGACGGCGATCGAGGCGTTACGCATGATCTGATATTCTTTATCGGTCAGCGTCTGGGCCGGCGCAACGGTAATCGAGTCACCAGTATGCACCCCCATTGGATCGAGGTTTTCGATTGAGCACACGATGATGCAGTTGTCTGCCGTGTCGCGCACCACTTCCATTTCGAATTCTTTCCAGCCCAGCAAAGACTCTTCGATCAGTAACTCACTGGTCGGCGAGGCTTCGAGGCCGCGACGGCAGATGGTTTCGAATTCTTCGGCGTTATACGCAATCCCGCCGCCACTGCCACCCAGCGTGAAGCTTGGGCGAATCACACTTGGAAAACCGGAGGTCCCAAGTTCAACGGCAATGCGCTTATGGACTTCCCAGGCTTCTTCAAGCGTATGTGCCACGCCTGACTTGGCGGACTCCAGTCCAATCGTAGTCATCGCGACTTTGAATTTCTGGCGGTCTTCGGCTTTTTCGATTGCATGCGCATTCGCACCAATCAGCTCGACACCGTATTTAGCCAGGACGCCGTGCTTATCCAGATCCAGTGCGCAATTCAGTGCGGTCTGTCCGCCCATGGTTGGCAACACAGCGTCTGGACGCTCTTTTTCAATGATTTTTTCAACGACTTGCCAGGTAATCGGTTCGATGTAAGTCACATCGGCCGTCTCAGGGTCGGTCATGATGGTCGCGGGATTGCTGTTCACCAGAATCGTGCGATAGCCCTCGGCCTTCAAGGCTTTGCAGGCTTGTGCACCAGAGTAGTCAAATTCGCAAGCTTGCCCGATGATGATAGGGCCCGCTCCAATAATCAGAATGCTTTTTAGGTCTGTACGCTTAGGCATGGGGACTCTTTATTTTTGACCGGCCATCTGGCTCATGAATTTATCGAACAACACGACGATGTCGTGAGGACCAGGACTGGCTTCAGGGTGACCCTGGAAACAGAACGCAGGGCGATCGGTTAATTCAAACCCTTGCAGCGTTCCATCAAACAGCGAAATGTGTGTGACACGGGCGTTCGCTGGCAAAGACGTGGGGTCCACGCCAAAACCATGATTCTGGGCCGTGATGAACACGCGCCCGGTTGCGACATCCTGCACGGGGTGATTCGAGCCGTGATGGCCCGTTTTCATCTTGATCGTCTTGGCACCAATGGCCAGGCCCATGATCTGGTGCCCCAGGCAAATCCCGAATACCGGGAGCTTACGCTCAAGAAAAACCCTGGTCGCAGCAATTGCATAGTCACAAGGATCCGGATCCCCCGGACCGTTGGAGAGGAACACGCCATCTGGATTGAGCTTGAGGACATCTTCTGCGCTGGTCTGGGCAGGTACCACCGTAATGGTGCATCCACGCTCAGCAAGCAGGCGCAGAATATTGGATTTCACTCCAAAGTCATACGCCACAACCAGGGGCTTTTTGCCTTCTGCTTTGGCATAGCCATGACCGAGTGTCCAGGTGGACTCCGTCCAGCTCGCGGATTCCTTAATGGAGACCACTTTTGCCAGGTCTTGACCTGACATCCCTGGAAAACTGCGCGCAAGCGCGAGTGCTTGTTCAGCATCCTCACCCACCAGGATGCATCCGCCTTGCGCACCACCCTCGCGAAGTATGCGAGTGAGCATTCGGGTATCGATATCGGAAATAGCGACGATCCCCTGGGCTTTCAGGTAGTCCGGCAAGGACTGTGTGGAACGAAAATTCGACACCCGGGCAGGACAATCGCGCACGATCAGTCCTGCCGCATGGATTTTGGAGGACTCGACGTCCTCAGTATTGACGCCCGTATTCCCGATATGGGGATAGGTCAGCGTGACGATTTGTCCGCTGTAACTCGGATCTGTCAGGATTTCCTGGTAACCCGTCATGGCGGTGTTAAAGACCACCTCGGCGACCGAGTGACCATCCGCGCCAATCGAAATCCCCTTGAAAATCGTCCCATCGGCCAAGGCTAAAATCGCTGTTTTAGGGCGTGTGTGACCCGCGGTTTGTCCTGCGGCTTGCCCTATAGCATCATGAGCGAACTTGCTATTACCGCTACTTGTGGCATTCTCTGGAAATATATTCGGCAGCACAATCAACCCCGGCATCTGTATCAATAAGCAAACCTTGGAAGTATAACCCGATGACCACCCTTCTCGATTCTCTGCGTTCATTTACCACTGTGGTTGCCGATACAGGCGATTTTGAGAGCATGCGGCGCTACCAGCCTACCGACGCCACCACTAATCCTTCGCTGATCCTCAAAGCCGTCCAGCAAGACGCCTACCGTCCCCTGCTAGACCGTTGCGTCAAAGACAATCCCCATCGCAGCGCGGACGAACTGGTCGATCTGCTTCTGGTGTCTTTTGGGCGTGAAATCCTTAATATCGTGCCAGGACGGGTTTCGACAGAGGTCGATGCACGTCTGTCGTTTGATGTGCGTGCCACCGTCGATCGTGCCAGACGTCTCATCGCACTATACGAAAAAGCCGGCTTTGGACGGGATCGTATTCTCATCAAGATCGCATCGACCTGGGAAGGTATTCAGGCCGCTCGCATCCTGCAGTCCGAGGGAATTCACTGCAACCTGACGCTGTTGTTTTCGCTAGTACAGGCTGTGGCCTGCGCAGAGGCAGGTGCCCAGCTCATCTCTCCTTTTGTCGGGCGAATTTATGACTGGCACAAAAAGCAGCAAGGCGCGTCCTGGGATGAGGCTGCCTCGAGCGGCGCCAAAGATCCTGGCGTCGCCTCTGTATCGGCGATTTATCGTTATTACAAGAAGTTTGGCATTCCCACCGAGATCATGGGAGCAAGCTTCAGAAACACCAGGCAAATCCTGGCACTTGCTGGGTGTGACTTGCTGACAATCAGCCCTGACTTGCTGGCACAACTCGCAGCTGTCACCGAGCCGCTGTTACCCAGACTGACGCTTGAGACCGCACAGCGGGATGCGCCAGTCAGCATTCAGGCAGATGAGCGGAACTTTCGCTTCATGCTCAACGAGGACGCCATGGCCAGTGAAAAGCTTTCAGAAGGCATTCGTGCTTTTGTGGCGGATGCGGCCAAGCTCGATACACTGATTTTGGCCCAGCGAAGCAAATAGCTGTCAACATGAGCCAATGCAGTGATCCGCTTGACTGGATCACTGCGTGACGCAAGCTGGTTTGTCTTGACCAGCACATAGCTCGGTCTGGCGCGAAGCTCGCAACTCAGCGCTGGTATGGCGTGAGACTTACAAAGCTGTGCGCGGCTGCCGCGACAATCGCCCTGCTACGAAAGTCTGCTGATGAGTTTTGCTCAGAGTTTTTCTGTTTCGCCTGACTTAGGCTGCCATTTCATGAGTCGCTTTTCAACGACGGCAACCAATGTATCCAGAGCAAGCGCGAATACCGTCAACACCACAATTCCGGCATAGACCGTATTGACATCAAAGGTCCCCTCAGCTTGCAAGATCAGATAGCCAACACCCGCCGCTGACCCCAGATATTCACCCACGACTGCACCGACGAAAGCTAGTCCGACCGAGGTATGGAGACTGGAAAACACCCAGCTCGTAGCCGACGGCAAATAGACCTGACGTAATAATTGTCGGCGGTCCGCACCCAGCATGCGCGCATTGTCTAGCAAGGTTGGACTCACCTCACGCACACCCTGATACACATTAAAAAAGACAATGAAAAATACCAGCGTCACCGCAAGGGCGACCTTGGACCAGATCCCCAGACCAAACCACATGGCAAAAATTGGCGCAAGTATCACCCGCGGCATCGAATTGGCAGCTTTGATATAGGGATCAAGCACCGCACTGGCCATGGGTGACAAGCCCAACCAGAGACCTGCCCCAAGACCTGACGCCGTACCGATTACGAACGCAAGCGCGGTCTCGGTCAATGTAATGGACAGATGGTGATAGATGTCTCCATTGACGACAAACCAGTCCCATATCCTGGACCAGACGCCCAGAGGGCGGCCAAAGAAGAAAGCAACTTTAGGATCACTGGAAGCGATCTGCCATACCGCCAGGATAATAATCAGCAAGCTAAGTTGCCAGAGGCGCAAGGACAGTCGGGATTTGGGTTTAAGCAGATTCCACATGATTTCAGGCTCGCTTTTGTTGGGCGTAGCCCTTCAGAACTTCGTCACGCAACACAGCCCAGATCGCTGCATGCAATTCAATAAATCTTGGCTGGACACGCACCTCGGCGACATCTCGTGGCCTGGGCAAATCGATCTCGAATTCTCCGATCGGATGAGTGCCAGGTCCCGCAGACAGCACCACGACCCGATCGCTCATCGCAATGGCTTCATCGAGGTCATGGGTAATGAACAGCACGGCCTTACGTTTAGCCATCCACAGGTCAAGCACTTCGTTTTCCATCAACTGACGCGTCTGAATGTCGAGCGCAGAAAATGGCTCGTCCATCAGGATGATGTCCGGATCACGAATGAGCGTCTGAGCCAGCATGGCACGCTTTCGCATGCCACCCGACATCTGGTGCGGATAGCGGTCTTCAAAGCCCCCCAGACCCACGCGACGCATCCAGACTCGCCCCTGATCGAGAGCCTCTGCACGTTTGACGCCTGCAAACTCTAGTCCTGCGACAACATTATCGAGCGCCGAGCGCCAAGGCAATAAGGCCTCGCCCTGGAACATGTATCCCGCACGCTTGTTAATTCCAACCAGCGGTTCGCCAAACACCCGCAGCATCCCCGAAGATGGTGACAGCAAGCCCGCTCCAACGTTCAGGAGGGTCGACTTGCCACAGCCCGTCGGACCGACCACCGAGACAAATTCACCTGCGGCAATAGACAGCGTGGTTTCGCTGACAGCCGTATAGCGCTGAGTAGGATCATCTCGCGAGACGAATGTACAAGAAATATTCTCAAGTGAGAGGGCTGCAGCTTCGGACATGGGTAGGGAGTGCTTCCGTATCAGAGATTGACATCAGGGTATTTTTCATTGGCACGCTTGGCAAAGTCATTTGTCCAGGTTTTACCAAGATCGACTTTCGTGCCTTTGAGTTCAGGACTGTAAGCCTCAAGAGCCTTCAGTGACGTGGCTGGACCATCCTCAGGCATCATGCCATCAGGAGAGAGGCCTTCCATACCTTTACTGACAGAAAGCGTGTAGACCGCAGGATCGCCAAGCAGGTAATTTTCTGGCACAACCTTCGTCACTCCAGCGGGGCCTGCTTTCTGAATCCATTTATTGGCGCGAACGATTGCGTTGGTCAATGCCTGAGTCGTACCCGGATTCGCATCAATATAAGCCTGGGGTGCATACAAACTACCTGCAGGCATATTGCCGCCAAACACCTCGATCGTGTCCTTGACTTTACGTGTATCGGAAATAATCTGGATATCTTTCGAGGCTTCAAGCATTGACAAGACGGGATCCAGATTCGAAATCGCATCGATCTGCCCGGAACGCAATGCAGTCACTGCACCGGCACCCGCCCCCACGCCGATGATCGAAACATCTGAAGGTTTCAGGCCATGTTTGGCCAGAAAGAAATTCACCATCATCTGGGTCGACGAACCGGGAGCGGTGACACCAATTTTTTTGCCTTTAAGATCGGCCGGCGACTTGTAATCAGGCATATTCTTGGTCGATACGCCAATCGCAATCATCGGCGCACGGCCCTGCAACACAAAACAGCGGAAAAACTGACCTTTGGACTGCATATTGATGTTGTGTTCAAACGCACCTGACACAACATCCGCGCTTCCGCCCACAACGGCCTGAAGCGCTTTGGACCCACCAGCAAAATCCGAAATCGTCACATCCAGACCTTCGTCTTTAAAGTAGCCAAGCCGGTCAGCAATCGTGAGGGGCAGGTAGTAGGTCAGCGCTTGGCCACCCACAGCGATATGCACTTTAGTTTTTTCTGGTTTTTGTGCAAAGACAAAGCCAGGTGCGATCGACATCGCGCTGGCAGCGCCTGCAAGTTTGAGCAAATGACGGCGTGATATCGACATGGTGTTCTCCGACTAATTTTTAAGTATTCTGGATTTTAAGGTTTTATTTTCTGCAACGTAACGGATCAGGCGACCCCTGCAGCACTCAGGTGGGTTTGCGTTCCATGAGCGCCCAGGCAACGGTGCCGGCGTCGACATATTCTATTTCGCTACCGGCAGGCACGCCGCGTGCCAGACGCGTCACCTTGATCCCGCGGGACCTCAGGGCTTCAGACAGATAGTGTGCCGTGGTTTCACCTTCGGCTGTAAAGTTGGTGGCGAGGATGACTTCTTGGACGACACCATCATTGGCTCGCTTGAGGACACGATCAAAATCCAGCTCATCAGGCCCCATACCCTCAAGAGGAGCTAGGCGGCCCATCAAGACGTAGTACAGGCCCTGGTATCCATGCGTGGCTTCGATGGAGTTCTGGTCAGCGGGCGTCTCGACAATACACAACAATGTATTGTCGCGCTCTGGATGATCACAGGTCGCACAGACGGGGATTTCTGTGAAGCCATTGCACAATTCACAATGCTGCAAGCGTTGCACCGCCTCGGTGAGCGCGCGTCCAAGCTGCTCGGCGGCTTTGAGATCGTGTTGCAGCAGATGATAGGTCATGCGACGTGCCGTGCGCACACCAACGCCCGGCAGGCGACGCAAGGCGTCAACCAGTGCCAGGAGTGGCTGTGGTTCGGACGAGGAATTTTCCATCAGAAAGGAAGCTTCATTCCTGGTGGCAAGGGCATACCCGCCGTCACGGCCGACATTTTTTCCTGCGAAGTCGCCTCGGCCTTGCGCAATGCGTCATTAAATGCCGCAGCGACGAGGTCCTCGAGCATATCCTTGTCTTCGGCAAGCAAACTGGGGTCGATGGTCACCCGCTTGACATCATGACGGCATGTCATCGTGACCTTTACGAGGTTGCCGCCAGCAGCACCTTCAACCAGAATGTCCGACAAGGCATCTTGCGCCTTTTTCATATTTTCCTGCATTTGCTGGGCCTGACGCATCAAACCTGCGATTTGTCCTTTCATCATTTTATGGATTCCTGATTGGGATGATTCAAAATTGATCTGCGTAATATTGGAGGTATGAAATTCAGAATAAGGGGTCTTCGATGAGTCCGGCTGCGTGCAAACTTAAAGCACCGCTCCCGGCCTCACAGAACCTGGCACAACCTGGGCACCAAAGTCTCTCACCAGTGCCTGGACAAAGGGGTCGCTTTGCACCGACTGCTCTGCCTGCTCCTGACGCAAGACCTGTGCAGCAAGATCCATCGTGTGTGCGGACTGTCCCTGCACTGCACCAATCTCAAACGCGAGATGTACCGCAAAGCCAAAATACTCCGACAAGACCGTGCGTAGTCGGTCGGCATGCGGCCCTTCAGTGAGCGCTTTGGTCGAAACGCGCAAAGTCAAGGTCTTGCCGCTGACTTGCATGCATTCAGACTGGCGTGCAAGTTGTGAGGCCAAACCGGATAAAGGCAGCTTAGCTGAAAAGCTTTCCCAAGGCTCAGGCAAGACGATGATTTCTGACAGGCTGGGGGTCGCAAGTGAAAAGCCAGCTTCGACAGGAATATCGAGATCCATATCTGGTGGCAAAGCGCTGCTGCTAGAGCGAATCATCATGTCATCTGCCTGCCCATACTGGGCCGAGGGGTCTAGTTCTTCGCTGTCATCCTGCTCATCGCTGCCTGAGGTATTGTCCTGCAAGGCAGGCTGCATCGTTTCATTCACGTGCCGCTGCTCAGATTCCCAGGGCGGCGTCACTGCAGAAGCGCTTGAAGGCTGAGCGATGGGAGTGCCAGATGTTGCAGGTGCGATGGATGCTGCAGATATGACGGGTGTATCTGCAGGCGCTGCCGCTGTTAAAGAACGAACGGCAGGGATCGCCGAAGCAGACTCTGTGAAGTCAACTGGAGGACTCGCCACAGCTGGCGTCACGGCCAAGGGCTGACTGGCCGCACCGGACTGCGCAAACAAGGACAACATACGCAGGCAAGCCATCACAAATCCCGCATACTCATCGGGGGCAATTGCCAGCTCAGAGCGGCTGTGCACAGCAATGGTGTAGAACAGTTGCACGGCATCGGGATGCAATGCTGTCGCAAGCTGGACAATGTCCTCCATCAGCGGGTCGGACGCATCGGCAGCCTGGGGAACGCGCTGAAGAATTGCAATACGTGACAGCAAAACGGCCAGATCGGCCAGAGCCGCACGGAAAGACAGCCCGCGCGTCGACAGTTCATCAGCAATGGCAAGCACTGCTGCGCCCTCGCCTGACTGCAAGGCCTCGAGCAAGCGGATAAGATGCCGCTGGTCGATAGTACCCAACATGCCACGCACCGACTCTTCGGTCAGATTACCAGCGCTATAGGCAATCGCCTGATCAGTCAGAGATAGGGCATCTCGCATCGAACCCGAGGCAGCCTGACCCAGCAAACGCAAGGCTGGCGTCTCAAAGGGAATGACTTCTTCGGCGAGGATGTGCTCGAGATGGCCAACAATTGATTCTCCTGGCATTTGTTTGAGATTGAACTGCAAACAACGTGACAGGATGGTGACAGGTATTTTTTGGGGATCTGTCGTGGCCAGGATAAATTTAACGTGCGCAGGAGGTTCTTCGAGCGTTTTGAGCATTGCATTAAACGCGTGGCCAGTCAACATGTGGACTTCGTCGATCATGTAGACCTTAAAGCGGCCGACGCTAGGCGAATACACCGCCTGCTCAAGCAACTGGGTCATTTCGTCGACACCACGGTTGGAGGCCGCATCGAGCTCGAGATAGTCTACAAAGCGACCTTCATCAATCGCTGTGCAGGCCTGGCAAACACCGCAAGGCGTGGCAGTAATGCCTTTTTCGCAATTCAGGGCCTTAGCCAGAATCCGAGACAAGGTGGTTTTTCCAACACCGCGAGTCCCCGTGAAGAGCCAGGCATGGTGCAGGCGCTGTGTTGTCAGCGCATGTGAAAGAGCCCGGACAACGTGATCTTGCCCTACGAGGGTTTCAAACGTTCGGGGACGCCACTTGCGCGCCAGCACTAGATAAGTCATGGACGAGTCAACCACCGACAAAAATTAAAGAGGCGAGCCTGACTTCGGCACTGTTTCTGCACGGCTGTGGCTGCTTCGTTCCCGACCTGACCAGATTGACCGCCGAACCATGCGAAGGGGCCCGCCAACCTCAATTCTAGCAGGGCTTGGGACTTCAATCACGATTCAGGGCAATCCAGAGGTCATCGCGAGGAAAATAAAGTGCTGCGCGGGCCTGGCGACCATCGAGCGCGCGCAACTGTTCGCAATAACGCTGGAGCTGTGGCGTGTAGCGTTCAAGCATGCGCTCGCCAAACGCCTGCAGGGACTCGCCCGGTCCGGGGCGGCCGGTTTTGTAATCGACCACCAGCCAACTCTGGTCGTCATCGAGCGCCAGATCAATAATCGAGACTTTTCCTGAGGCATCAAGCAAGGCCCATTCACGATAAGAGTGTGGATGTCCAAGCAACCAGCGGCCACGCTCATGGGTGAGCATGGCAACTAAAGACTCAATGACCTCAACTGCAGCAGACTGGGCTGCCTCCAGATACAAACCCGCCTGGGTCAGTTGACGCTCAATCAGCGAGGTCTTCTCGACAATGGCCTGGGTTGTCCAGCGCTCAAGACCCTGCTCGCCAATCTGGGCAAGCCAGAGATGCACCAGCGTGCCAATTTCGCGATCATGTGTAGCCTGTGTCTGCCAGACAAACGCAGCATTGCTTCGCAGGCGTGGCTTTGTTGCAAGCTCTGGCAGCACAGTGATCTCAGCGCGGCGACGCAGCGGTCCGCCCTCAATGGCAGGAACCGGAAAAGTCGACACGTCCTCAAACTGCAGGTCTGCGTGCAGATCAGGTGCCTCGACAAAAGGCCACAACCGCGCGAGCAAACTTCCTGACATGGGCTTGGCAACCAGAGAGGTTTTTTTATCCAGAACGACTTCGGCAATCAGGTGTAGTGATTCTTTGGCCCGCGTGGCAGCGACGTAAAGCAAGCGGTCCACTTCATATTCGGCCCGTCGCTTTTCACGTTGTCCCAGATACTTTGAAAACACATCATGTTCGGCACTGGCGCGAGGTTTGACGGGCCCGAACAAGACGTGCTCTTGCACCTGTTCAATTCGTACCAGCGGGCTCTGATCCGGACGCGGCCCATGATGCAAGCCAAACAGAATGACACATTCAAATTGCAATCCCTTGGCCTTATGCATCGTCATGACTTCAACCGCTCGGGAGTCTGCATCAGGCGAGGCGTACAGTTTTTTTAATTTAGACTCAAACGCGTCTAAATCCAGACCACCATAGGGCGCCAGCTGTTCAATCAGCTGGAAAACGCGCTCTGCATCCTGCAGATCGGCCTGTCCCGTCGCGAGCGCGGGTCCTCCCAGCAATCGCCACACCCGTTCAACCTGGCTGGCAAAGGGCTGGACATCGTCTTGCTTCGATACTGCCAGCAGTATCGGTGCGACAGCACACAGTCGCTTGAACTCCTCCGGAGCAAGCAACTGCTGCGCAGCACAGGGCTGACCATCAATACTTGTTCGCAGACACTGCTCAAGCAATGCCGGTACCGCGGCCTGGGGCTCTGCCGCCACCAGAGCATGAAGACTATGAAGCGTCAGTCCACAATAAGGCGAGCGCAAAACAGATACCCATGCCGCACGATCTCCGGGATGCGACAAGGCGCGCACGATCTGCACCAGGTCCACCACAAAGGGGCGCTGATATAAAGCCACGAGCTCGACCGCACGGCAAGGAATCGACGCCTGGCCAAGTAATTGCGTGACTTCTTTTAAATGCGTTCTGGCCTTGACCAGTATGGCAACAGGATGATCGCTCTCGGGATAAGCCACGAGTGCCTCACGGGCCAACTCCACCACTATGGGTTCTGGCTTTTGTCCCGCTTGAACAAAGACGGGATGAAACACCACCGCGGGATCCAGCGTGACCCCGTGAAAAGCCTGAGAAGGAGCATAGGATATGGCTCCGGCAGCAGGCTCATCTTTTGGAGGCAATAGTTTTGAAAAGACCTGGTTGACCCACTGCACGACCCCTGCTTGCGAACGAAAATTATCTTTCAACCGCAAGGATTCGAGTGAGACGCTATCCAGACCCTCATCACGAATCTTGAGGAAAAGTGACACATCTGCTTTGCGGAACCGATAGATGGATTGCATCGGATCCCCCACCAGAAACAGCGTGCGCCCATCGCCCTCTTGCCAGCCAAGGGTGAGCTGTTTGAGCAATTCAATCTGGGACTGACTGGTATCCTGGAATTCATCAATCAGCAGATGCCTGATATTCGCATCGAGTCTGAGCAATAAATCTGTCGGATCCTCTGCCGTCCCGAGTGCCATGGCTGCGCGACGTGCAATCTCGATAAAGTCGACCTCGCCTGCCTGCGCAAACTGGAGCATCAACTGGGCCGCAGCCAGACGTAAGCACTGAATCTGCGCTTTCAGTATCTGCCATTGCTCTTCAGTGAACGCTGGATCGGGGGTTGATACGACATTGTGCAACCGCATCACCCACTCGGCAGGCTCAATGCCTTCGTGTGCTCCCAACCATGCGAGTAACTGAGCCTTTTGTTCAGAATTTGGCGGACAGCCATTTTTGACGTTCATCGTCCGCCTCAAATTCCCTTCTGTCGTGAGCAACAAAGCTGCGAGCGCTTTCCAGCGAGGCAAATCTTCGACGCCGGGAAAAAAAGGCTCTCCGTCCCAGTCAATCAGTTCAACCATTGCATGCGTTGGCTGATCGCGAGACAAGAGCTCGGCAGCCAGCCGGGTCGCGCCCGCCAGTTGCTCCGCCCAGCCAACGGGCATCAATTCAGCGAGCACTACCAGGTCTTTTTCAATGGCGCGTTGCAGATTGTCTTCGAGTGCATCCCGGTCATCACCGTGGTCAAGGAGCGGCAACCATTGATCTCGCTGCCCAAGCATATCTGCCAGAGCATTGGCCGCGACTTCGACATCCAGATCGAGATGTTTGAGCAATTGGGTCACATACGCGAACTCTCCCTTATCGGCCAAATCAAGGGTCTGACGTGCGGCGGCAAGGTAATATGGCCGCGCATCATCGACGATGCCAGGCACGCCCCCCATCTCTGACAACCAGGGCATGGTGCGCACCAGCGATGCACAGAAGGCATCAATGGTGCGAATGGTCAGTCGGGCGGGATGCTGTAATAGCTGCCAGCCTTTTTCCTGATCGCGTTTAAGCACCGCGCGCGCCAGCTCCCAGCTCTGACGGGCATGTGAGCGATCAGGGGGCTGGGTCTGCAAACCTGCATTGAGTTTATGCAGCACCCGCTCATGCATTTCAGCAGCGGCTTTACGCGTGAAGGTGATCGCGACGATCTCTTCGGGTCGATTGACCGTAGCAAGCAAAGCCAGAATGCGATCAGTCAGTAGTTCGGTCTTGCCCGAACCTGCCGGAGCCTGAACTAAAAATGATTGTGTGGGATCAATTGCACGCGCACGTACCACCGCATCAGATGGGATTTTTTCACTCATCATCATCCCCATCGAATACCCGTAGGATCGGCAGCACATCACAATATTGAAGATCGCTCTTGCGCCAAGAGCGGTTCATCGCCTGACCGCTTGCGAACTCATCAGCCAGTAACGTGATCGAGTGATTCAGCCTGGCCATCACTTGACCCCATGAGGCATCCGAATATTTTGCATCTTCGATGGTCTTTGGCCCACTAAGCCCCAGCTCAGCATCAGTCGCAATAATACCCATCGTCGTAACCGCCTTGCTGTGCAACTGCACCAGCACCAGGCCTGCCAGCCCGCATGCGGCGCCCTCGGCGCCCATCAAGGCGGCATAACTGGGAAGCTGCAGATGCACAGGACGGTCCTGCTTCCAGTCCTTCAAGACATCGGGTAATTTAGTGCCCGATTTATAGTCGATCACGAGCTGGCGGCCATCTTCGAGTATATCTAGCCTATCCAGACGCAATTCGAGTCGTAGTTTTTGCGTTGTGGAACCGATCACCAATAAGCGCTTCTGTTCAATCTCAGTGACTACAAAGGGTGTGCGTTGCACTTCCTGTGCCAGCCATTGCGCGACCAGCAGGCAGGCACGTTCTGCCTCGAGTTGTTGCCACATCACTGGATAATCGTGGAGTTTTTTGGCAGCTTCGTCACTGACAAGATCGACAATCCAGCTTTCGATATCTCCGCGGGCATAGAGTGCGACGAGATGCGCATGATCTGCGAGCACCTCCCAGACTCTCTGCATCACCGCGTGCAAAAAAATGCCACGCAGGGTTTTTGAAGGCAAGCTGGCATAAGGCTGGAGCCCACGCACACGGAGTCGATGCCTGACGAATGCCCACAGCGGATTACACGCCTGCGTCTCCAGGACGTTCACGCCACCGGGAGTGATCTCTGACACATTCAACGCAGGCCCGCAATCATCGTTCAGCACCTCGAGTGCCGACGGCTGGAGAGCGCTAAGCTTGGGTGTCCAAAGGTCTTCTGACTCTGGTATCGCGGTAATCAGCGGCGAGGCGCGCAAACCGCGCTCACCTTCCTGGCGTGCAGCGCTGACGATAATCTGCGGAGCCGTCAGACAAAGCTGGCGATAAATTTGCTGTGCCCAGTCATACTCTCGTTCAGGTGTTGCGCGCGGCGCACGTGCCTGACGCAAAGCAGGCAGGGGTATAAATGGATTGGGTCGGGCCGCTGCGGGCAGCACCTCATCCGTTAGACCAAGCATCCAGATGGCATCCCATCTCCCCCCCTCTGCCTCGAGTAAACCCAGGACGTCCAGTCTGGCGAGTGGATCGCGCTGAGGCTGGAAAAGCGAGTTGTTCGCAAGCCGACTCAGCGCTGACCAAGCCTGTGTCGACGAGACACGACCGAGCACAGGTGTCAGCCCAGCGAATCGGTCAAGCAACGCATCTAACGCTTCGGTAACCTGGTAGTCGACTGAGCTCTGCTGAGACTGCCCTGGAAACCCAAGCGTGGCGAGCGTGGCACGAAAATACTCTGCCCACTGGTGAGCGTGCGCCTGACGCGGATAAGATTGCCAGGCCTGCCAGGCCATTTGCCATGCCGGTGCAAGTGAGGGCAGCGCCTCAATCGCACGCGTCCAGGCATTCAGATTGATCCGGGTCGTCTGGTAATCGCGCCAGCTCGCATCAATCCGCGCACGCGCGCCCTGCTCCTGCGTGTCACCGGCACAATATCCAGACAACAGTGCCTGACCAAAATCCACGGGTTCTCCGCCTGACTGGTCTTTGAGCAGGACAAAGGTTCTCAGCCATGCGAGCAGTGCACGGCCAGCACGCCACTGTGACAAAGGTCTTGCAACAGCGACGTTAAAAGCATGCGGCGTCTGCACTCCATCGGCCAGGACGCGCTCCAGGACCCGCCTGGCATAAGGCGCCTGAGCATCCAGGCTAATCGCCACAATGGCAAACTTTGCTTGCGGGTCAGCATCAAGCTGCGCACGTGCCCAATGCGCAGCAACCAGCCATTCGGCTTGAGCGCTGGAGGCGGACACCCGCGCAACGTCGCCAGGCTCAGTATTTTTTTGGTTGAGAATCGTGATCGAAACGCCCAGCAATACGAGGACATCGAGCAGACGTCCCATACGCGGAGGCAACTCTGAAAAGCCGGCGATCACCACATGGGCAGGCATTGTCAGGGCAGATGAGCCCTCAGCGGCAATCGCGGCAAGATGCACGATGACCCGTTCAATCAGTAAGTTTGGATCCAGTGCATCGAGCTTATGCAGTTGTTCACGATATAAACCACGCCAGCGGCTAAAACTTTCGTATTCTGCTGTGATATCAGATTCCGGCACATCAATGTGCCATTCATCGAGTAAGACATCGGCTTGCATGGCGGCACTGGCAGCCTGATTCACATCCAGCAGCGGGCGGTCCGCCTCAGCGCGTTCAATGACACGCGCCCAGAGAGTTTGTGCGGTAAAGGAGTCCAGAACATATGAGGGCGCAGGCAGATGCTCCTGAAAACTCAACTGCGCCAACACATGCGCTAACCAGCCAGACCAGGGAGCCACCATGGGAATTTCAGCGGCATGTTTGGTAAATGTGGAGTCGACCTGAGCGAGTGGTGCAGCAAGCGTTTGAATCACCTGGCGGGCCAGTCGGTTATTGACAGTAAGCACTGCAGTACTGCGGGGAGGCAATGTACGCAACCGCTCAAAATCTATCGCCGGGAAATCTTGTGGGGTGTGCATCGTGCTCACTTCAAAAACCGCACATCGTCGCGATGGTTTCCAAGTTCAGACGCATGCCCGGCGTCATGTAACCCAGAAATCCAATCGCAAGCACAACCATCAGCAACACGCCCAGGCCGACTCTGTAAAACAGGTTAGATCTGGACAATATTTTTTTCATGATCAGGAATTATGCAGGCATGGGTGACAAGGAAAGCCCAAGCGGCTTTTCCTTAATCGGCAGACATAGAACCGCAGCAAGAAGCGCCAGGGCAATTCCCATCCACCATACAAGATCGTAACTACCCGTGAGGGCCTGGATTTTGCCACCCAGGTATACACCACTAAAGCTGCCGAGCTGATGTCCGAGAAACACCATCCCCGACAAGGTGGCCGCGTAACGCAAACCGTAAATTTGTCCGATCAGACCCTGAGTCAGCGGCACCGTGCCGAGCCAGAACAAGCCCATCCAGCCAGCAAACACATACACCACCCAAACGGTGGTTGGCATCACCAGTATCCACAAAATGCCAAAGGCACGCATGGCGTAGATAAAGGCCAACAAATTCTTTTTGCTATGGGTCCCACCAAGCTTGCCTGCCGTAAAAGAACCAAAGACATTAAATAATCCAATCAGTGCAATTGCAATAGCACCACTACTCGCATTCAGGCCCGCGTCCGTGACAAACGCAGGCAAATGCAGCGTAATGAACGCTGTATGAAAGCCACAAACAAAATAGCTCCAGAACAGAAAATGGAAGGTTGGGTGGCGCAAGGCCTGCTTGATGGCAGACAGCATGGACTGATGCGGGCCGGTCGACGCTGCGGGCTTGCCGCGCAAAAACCAGGTCAAGGGCAGGGTTGCTGCAAGCACAACAGAAAGAATCCAGTACGCACCGGTCCACTGATAGGTATCGATCAGCAGCTGCCCGGTTGGCACAACCAAAAATTGGCCCAGGGAGCCCCCGGCACTTGCAATCCCCATTGCAGTACTGCGTGAGGCAGGCGGAACGGTCCGCGCAATCACCGGAAGGATCACAGCAAACGTTGTACCTGCCTGACCCAGGCCGACCAAGATGCCTGCGGAGAGATACAACTCTGTGACGCTTGAGGAAAAACGGATGCCCACGAGCCCCAGCGCATAGAACACCGCGCACAGAGCAATCGTGCGGCCCGAACCAAAACGATCGGCCATCATCCCGGCGCCGATTGCGCCAAAACCCCACACCAGATTCTGTATGGCAAAGGCCATGGAAAACACTTCGCGTGGCCAATTGTGCTCCAGACCCATTGGCTGCATGAACAAACCAAAGGTCGCTCGCGTACCCATCGCCAACAGTACAAAAAAAGTACCAACCAGGATGGTGCGCACTGCATTGGAATCGTTTTGAGTTGTGCGAGCGTCTGTCATGAGGGAGCTTTCAGTTTGGGTCCGGAGTCATTGGTCGGATGGCCAATCAGGGAGCTCTCGGAGATCTCTGATCATAACTAAAAGCAGGCTCCCTTGGGCGAAGAGCTTATCTAAAAGAAAGCTCCCCCGAGCGACGAGCTTATTGCGGATTTTTGCGTAATTGTCCAACCTGCTTGGCCACAAGCACAGACCACTTATCAAAAGCGTCTTTAGCATAGGACCAGGACTGGAAGGAGTTGAGATAGCCATTCGCCCAGGTCTGGGCTGCAGTCGCTGCACCCGCATTCATATCTGCGGCGTACTTTCTGCCGATCTCCGTATCCCTGCACTCAGCAAGCACGGCGCCTGACACGCTGTCCCGGAACTGCATCTCCATGCCGGTTTCACCCAGATAAGGCGTGGAACCAGCTGGCCTGCCAGTAGCTGAACCCGAACCAGCTTCAACAATAAAGGCATAGGGTATGAGCGTGCCTGCGAGGCTATCACCGACTGTTGTGGGGACGAGGTCGGTCAGGGCGACCCGCATTACAGCGACACCTGGTCCGGGATGATCCACAATTTCGATCTCCGATTTCAAGTTTTTGACCAGCGCCGCATAAAAATAATCAGTCAGCGTTTTCAGGTCTGAAGGATCAATCGTTTTTTCAGCAGTTTTGTCTGTTGAAGGTGCAAACGAGACCACAATTCTAGAAATCATCAGTTTGTTATAGCGCGCGGCATTCAAACCGGGCTCTTTCCAGCACTGAATTCCCTGCCCCCAGGTGGTCGTCTTGAGCCGAGCATAATCAGTCAAAAACCCGCTACGGGTCAGTCGTGCGGGATCGGTCACCGTCACACCGGTCGCTTGGCCCAGCACAGAAGGATCTGCTGCACAGCCAGCAAGTAGCAAAGCCGAGACCGCCATCAGGCAGGCTCCGGATCGATGCAGGGTCCTGAGTGTATTTGTCGCAAAAACCATGGGGTGATGTTTCCTGTCTGTGCAAATATATGGTGCCGCCGAGACGAATCGAACGTCCGACTCCCTTCTTAGGAGGAAGGTACTCTATCCACTGAGTTACGGCGGCGTGTCCGCTAGTTTAGCAAGTGCGGGCAAGTCATGCTGCGCTGGCTCGGATCGTGGCATGCCGACAGGTTGAACCACGCCCTTGGTTATAGCCCTTAGCCTCGCGGATGATGCTGCGCATGCAGGGACTTGAGGCGTTCACGTGCCACATGTGTATAAATCTGTGTGGTCGAGATATCGGCATGCCCGAGCAGCATTTGGACCACGCGCAAATCCGCGCCATGGTTGAGCAGGTGTGTTGCAAACGCATGGCGCAACACGTGCGGTGACAAGGGGGCGCGGACCCCTGCAAGCACAGCGTATTTTTTAATCAATAGCCAGAACGACTGGCGGGTCATCGGAGCAGCACGCGCCGTGACAAACATCGCAGGACTGGTCCGGGCACCCAGCAATTGAGGTCTGGCAGTCTGCATGTATGTGGAGACCCAGTGCGCGGCTTCTGCGCCCATGGGAACCAAGCGGTCTTTGCCGCCCTTGCCTTGCACCACACGCACCACGCCATCAGTCAAACTAACATCAAGGACCCCAATCCCAACCAGTTCAGATACCCTTAGCCCAGTCGCATAGAGCACCTCGAGCATCGCGCGATCGCGCAACCCTCTGGAGGTGTGCACAGGAGGTTGCTGCAACAGTGCCTCGACTTGACCTTCAGACAAGGTTTTAGGAATTCGCAACGGCTGACGAGCCGTCAACAGTTGCAGACAGGGATCAGTCTGGACACGCTGGTGCCTGATGGCCCAGAGATAATATCGACGCAAAGTCGCCAGGCGACGGTTGGCGGTACTGGGCTTGGAATCTGCATGACGTGCGGCAAACCAGGCTTCGAGGTCGCCGGCGCTCGCGGCATCGAGCCCAATCTTGCGCTCGAGCATCAGCCACTGCTCAAACGCAACGAGGTCGCGGCGGTACGCGCTGAGGGTATTGGCAGCCAGGCCGTCTTCGAGCCAGACAGCATCGATAAACTCTGAAATGCCAGCGGATTCAACTTTGGACATGTCCGACAGAATATCCTTTTACGACAGGCTTGTGTCATGTCATCGCGACAGGCTGCAATGCAAAAGAGACCCGCAGGTCTCTTTTTTTATCGAGATACTGAAGTCAAACTGAATTAATTCAGCTCAATTTTCTGTGTCTTGACCACATCCTGCGCCCAGTCAAACTGCGCTTTGATTTCTTTGGCGAATTCTTCAGGGGTATTACCAGACGCCATCGAACCCTGCTCATCCAGTACCTGAATGACGCGCGGATCTTTCAGTGCAATCACTGCAGCATCGCGCAGTTTGTTAATGAGTTCCTTAGGTGTCCCTTTTGGGGCAAGCAGACCGTACCAGACAGGCTGATTCAACTGCGGATAACCGACTTCGGCAAGCGTTGGGACATCCTTCATGGAATCAATGCGCTTATCCCAGGCGACTGCGAGTGGTCTTAATTTGCCAGCCTGGATCTGCGGCATCGATGAGGGCAAGTTATCAAAGAGAATTTCGACTTGTCCGCCTACTGCATCGGCCAGAGCTGGGCCTGAACCTTTATAGGGAACGTGCACGATATCTGTGCCGGTCGCCATTTTGAAGGCTTCACCAAACAGATGCAGTACGCCGCAGGTGCCAGAACTCGCGTAGGAAAACTTGCCAGGATTCTTTTTCAATTCCTCAACAAAAGACTTGAAATCTTTGGCAGGAAACTTTGGATTGATGGAGATCACGTTTGCAGTGTTTGCAAAATTCGTGACCGGGGCAAAATCCTTGATGGGGTTGTAAGGTAAATCATTGGGTCGGCAAGCTGGCAATACCGCCATGGTCGAGACTGTTGCAATCGACAAGGTATAGCCATCAGGCGCGGCACGGGCGCCTTCGGCCGCACCAATCGCACCACCAGCACCGGCTTTATTCTCAACCACAAGGGGCTGTCCAAGCTCTTGGGACATGCGCTGCGTCACCAGACGCGCAATGATATCGGTTGAACCACCCGGCGCAAACGGCACAATCACGCGAATTGGCTTGTTTGGATAGGTTTGGGCGGACGCCAACGGAGACGCTGCGAGCGCTGCGAAGGAAAGCGCAGCAACCAAAATTTGGATTTTTTTCATGGAGACCTCAGAGACAAACGCCGGTCAACGCAAACAAGACGCTTGCACCGGCATAACAAAACACTCACCGTGGGCGAGCACGTGCAAACTGCGAAAGAATAGTAGCATTGAGCTTGGGCACGGCCTGACTGCATGCCTGGGCATTGTCTGAGTGCGGGCTTGAGTATTGACTGTTTGCATTCAAGGCTTGTGTGCATTCAAGCTCGGCTTTGCCCGGCCGTGCTCAAGCGCAATCATTACAGATGGCTCGTTATTCCCAACAGATGCCTCGTTATCCTCAATCACCGTTGCCCCATGTCCATAGCACTTCTGGTATTGCCTGATTTTTTGCTGATTGCGTTTGGATGGATTCTGAATCGCAAGCTCGGATTTACGCGCGAGTTTTTTACGGGCCTTGAAAAACTCGTCTATTACGTGCTGTTTCCGGCCCTACTTTTCCAGTCCATCATGCGCACACCGATCAGCATGGGCACCGCTGCGGATATATTTCTAGCAACAGCAGCAACAGCGATTTGTGGAATCGCTCTGGTGTGGATCGCCAAACCGCTTTTGCATCCTTCGCCAATTTCCATGGCCTCGGGTGCGCAATGTGGCTACCGCTTCAATACGTACATCGCGCTCGCGCTCGCACCAAGCCTGGCGGGTGCAGTCGGCCAATCGACCATGGCACTGATTGTTGGCTTTGCAGTACCGATTGTGAACTTTGCCGCAGTGTTTGCACTGGCCAGGCATCAGGGGTCACATATCGGTAAAGCCCTGCTCAGCAACCCATTACTGATGTCCACTGCACTCGCAGTGATCTGCAATATTGCGGGACTACACTTGCCTGCTCCGATCGACATACTGCTCGCCCGCCTTGGCGCTGCGGCTGTCGCCCTGGGTATTCTCTGCGTCGGTGCCAGCCTGATGTGGCAACCCGGACAGACAAAGTTTTCGCTGGTGGCCTGGATTTTGAGCGTCAAGCTGATTGCCCTGCCTGCCTGTGCCTGGTTCATTGCCCTGTGGCTCAACCTTGATCCGGTCAAGCGACAAATGCTTGTCCTGTTTGCTGCCATGCCCCCTGCCAGTGCGGCTTATGTTCTTGCGGTTCGCATGGGAGGCGATGGCAGACTGGTCGGGTTGATTATTTCCATTGGCACCCCACTTGCAGCGATCACTATTCCACTCTGGCTTTTACTGGCGACCTGATGGCCAAACACACACCCCTAAAAGTCCTTGAACTTGCACTCGCTGATGAGGTTGCCACCGATTCTTTAGGTCAGGCGCTCGCCGAGATCGCAGCGGACCTGCATCCTGACGCATCCGGCGTACGAACACCTGGTCCCCTGGCCGGAGGCCGCATTCACCTCCAGGGCGAACTTGGCGCAGGAAAAACTTCCTTAGTCCGTGCGTTTTTAAGGGAATGCGGCGTAACGGGCCGAATAAAGAGTCCAAGTTACGCACTACTTGAATCTTATGCAGTTTCTAACTTATACTTGTATCATCTTGATTTTTATAGATTTAGCGACCCCTCAGAATGGCATGAGGCGGGGTTTCGCGATATTCTGAGAGATGATGCGCTTGTTTTGATTGAGTGGCCTGAGCGCGCTGCCGACCTGCTAAGTGCCCCAGATCTGTTAATCGAACTGGGCTACCTGCAGTCAGGCCGACATGCCACGCTTAGTGCTTTGACTGGAAAAGGGCTCACATGGCTCACCGCGCTGTCCCAAAACAGGATGACCAATCGCTTGGCCTAAAAGCGCCTAATCGTCGCGCGCTCCTGGGTGCAGCGACCACGCTGCTGCTCTTACCAGTCATTCCCAGGGTCGCAATGGCCTCACGTCTGCTTGCCGTACGCACCTGGCCTGCCGACGAATACACACGTGTCACCCTTGAACTCGATAGCGAGCTCAAAGCCGAACATTTCACGCTTGAAGCTCCGCACCGGATGGTGGTCGACATCCAGGGCCTGGACATGAGCCCGGCGCTCAACGAACTGGTGCGCAAAGTCCGCACCGATGACCCTTACATCAGTTCACTGCGCGTAGCGCAAAATCGTCCGAATATCGTACGACTGGTGTTTGACCTCAAGCAGGCCATCGCCCCCCAGGTCTTCACGCTCAAGCCCGTTGGTGACTACAAGTTCAGACTCGTGCTGGATTTATATCCCAAAACTGCGCAAGATCCCTTGATGGCGTTGCTCAAAAAGCAACCCCAAAAAAATGATGAGGATCCTCTGGCCAGGATTCTGGAAGATATTGGACGCAATCCCAAGGGCACAGGCATGGCAAGCACGCCTGTACTTCCTGACGCAATTGCACCACCTGTTTCACCCACTGTTGCACAGACCGAGGCAGAAAGTCCAAAACTTGGCAGACGCAAACGAATTCTCACCATTGCACTAGACCCCGGTCATGGCGGCGAGGATCCGGGTGCCATTGGCAAAGGTGGCACGCGCGAAAAAGACGTTGTCCTGCAGATCGCGCAAAAGCTCAAAGCGCGTATTGATGCAACGACGGGCATGCGCGCGTACCTGACGCGCGATGGCGATTATTTTGTTCCTTTGAATGTGCGCGTCGAAAAAGCGCGTCGCGTGAAAGCCGATCTCTTCGTATCCATTCACGCGGATGCCTTTATACGTCCGACTGCTGGTGGCAGCTCCGTATATGTACTGTCGGCAAGTGGTGCATCGAGCACTGCGGCCAGATGGCTGGCAGATAAGGAAAACGCAGCAGATTTGATCGGTGGAATCAATCTGAATGTCCAAGACAAGCAGGTCGCAAAAATCCTGCTCGATCTATCCACGACCGCACAAATTAAAGATTCCGTATCAGTTGCGGACAACGTCCTCGGTGACTTGAAAAACGTCTATCGTCTGCACAAGCCACAAGTCGAACAGGCGGCCTTCGCGGTACTCAAGGCGCCCGACATTCCCTCGATTCTGGTCGAAACAGCATTCATCAGTAACCCAGACGAAGAACGCATGCTGCGCAACAGCGCCGATCAGGACAAGTTTGCATCGGCGTTGCATGGTGGCATCACACGGTTCTTTGCAGCCAATCCACATCTTGCCTCTACCGGCTGACAGGCCCTTGGCACCACGGGATCGGACAAGCCTCTAAAATAGGGGCTTCGCTCCTGATTCGGTCCTTATGTCCAGCCGCCGCCCCATCGCTCAGTTACCCGATCTGCTCATCAGCCAAATTGCGGCAGGTGAAGTCATTGAACGTCCCGCTTCGGTTCTGAAAGAACTGGTCGAAAACGCGGTAGACGCTGGCTCACAGACAATAGAAGTCCGACTCGAAGCGGGTGGGATTCGACGCATTGCAGTCATTGACGATGGCAATGGCATTGCCACTGAGGAGCTTGGGCTCGCACTCACCCGGCACGCCACCAGCAAGATCACTTCGCTGACAGAGCTCGAATCGGTTCATTCAATGGGCTTTCGCGGAGAAGCGCTGGCATCGATTGCCGCCGTTTCCCAGCTCACCCTGACCTCGCGCACCCGCGAGGCTTCGCACGCATGGAGCCTGAGCTCAGGCATGACCGAACCAATTGCAGCCGCTGGCGCACTCGGAACGACAGTCGACGTCAGATATCTGTTTGATACGGTGCCAGCACGACGCAAATTCCTCAGAGCTGAGGCAACCGAGTTCGGCCATTGCATGGATGCGATGGATCGGATTGCACTGGCCTTCCCTGAGATCGGCTTCAGAGTTTTTCATAATGATCGCGCGGTCAGACAGTGGTTACCTGCCCCTGCCCTGCAACGCATCAGTGATGTCCTGGGTGATGAGTTCAACGAACACGGGATCGAGGTCAACGCCCAGGGTGGATTGATTTCCCTGATGGGGGTCATCACACGACCCACCGCATCGCGTGCGCGGGCTGACCGGCAATTTTTGTATGTGAACGGCAGACATGTACGCGACCGGACGGTTGCGCATGCGATCCGCAGTGCCTACGCCGACGTGCTCCACGGGGATCGTCAGCCAGCCTTTGTTTTATTTCTGAGAATCGATCCCACCGCAGTCGATGTCAACGTACATCCTGCCAAGCATGAAGTCAGATTCAGGGATAGTGGGGCGGTGCATCGTTTCGTACATCACACAGTTAATCAGGCCCTGGCGGGGACCGCGGGCATGGCTGGGTCAACCTCCGCACAGCTTGCCGGGACAGGAGCCGCCCCTAACGACACTTACCCGCATCAGGCGAATACCCAGCAGCCTGCGCCCTACTCCTGGCAATCCGTCGCGCAGCAGCCGTTGCATTTACGTGAGCCATCCACACTCTCGGCCAACTATTCCGGCGGCTATGGGGGCGTGCGCACGGGTGCTTCGCCCTATCCCGGCTCGACCGATTCGACGGGTGCAGCATCGTGGCAACCGGTCTACGAACCCCTGCACGCGCCTGAGACTACCTGGCCACTGGGTCGCGCACTGGCCCAGGTCCATGGCATTTATATTTTGTCTCAAACGCCAAAGGGTCTTGCGCTTATCGATATGCATGCCGCCCACGAGCGTGTGGTGTACGAACAGCTCAAGCATGCGCTCGATGCGCAAACCTTGCCCCAACAAACCCTGCTGGTCCCAGTCGTGTTTCGCGTGACTGAAAAAGAGCTCGCTCTGGCACAGGAATGCCATGATCAGCTGGTCGAACTCGGTTTTGAAATGGCTGCAGCAGGGCCACAATCGATGACGCTGCGTGCTGTGCCAGCGATGCTGGCCAAAGGAGACCTCGAAGCACTCGCGCGCGGTGTCCTGCGTGATCTCGATCAGGTGGGCGCAAGCCGCTTGCTGACCGAACAACGCAACACACTGCTGGCCACGATGGCCTGTCACGGTGCCGTGCGTGCAAACCGTCAGCTGACAATCGAAGAAATGAATGCCTTGCTGCGACAGATGGAGCAAACCGAACGCGCGGACCAGTGTAATCATGGTCGTCCAACCTGGGTGCACTGGAGTGTGTCTGATCTTGACAAATTTTTCTTGCGCGGCCAATGACGCATTCTGAACATGCGCCGCTAATCTGCCTCGCAGGTCCGACTGCCTCGGGTAAGAGCGCCATGGCCCATGCAATCGCACAGCGTTGGCCCACCGAAATCATCAACGTCGACTCTGCCACCATTTATCGTGGCATGGATATTGGCACAGCCAAACCATCCATAATTGAACAACAAGCAATCCGGCATCACTTGCTTGACATTCGTGACCCGGTCGAGGCCTACTCTGCCGCAGCGTTTCGTCGCGATGCACTGCAATGCGTGGCCGATATTCGGGCGCGCGGCAATTTACCCCTGCTCGCGGGGGGTACGATGCTTTATTTCAAAGCTTTGCGCGATGGGCTCAACGATTTGCCTGTTGCCAACCCAGCGATCCGTCTCGAACTCGAGGCACGTGCGGCCCATCTAGGCTGGCCTGCGATGCATGCGGAGCTTGCCAGCATTGATCCGGTCACCGCAGCCAGACTGGCCCCCAATGATAGTCAGCGCGTCGGTCGCGCACTCGAGATCTGGATGATCAGTGGGCAACCCATGTCCACCTTACTGGGGCAAGCAAACCAGACTGATGCGCCAGTCCCTTGTGTCACCATCAGCCTTGAGCCTGGCGATCGCAGCATTTTGCACGCACGCATTGCAAAACGATTTGATCAGATGCTTGCGCAAGGGTTGATTGACGAAGTGCGTGCACTGCATGCAAGACAGGATCTGCATACAGGGTTGCCATCCGTGCGTTGTGTTGGCTATCGACAGCTTTGGGCCATGCTTGATGGCGAATGCACACTCGAACAGGCGCGCGAACAAGCGATTGCTGCGACACGTCAGCTTGCCAAGCGCCAGCTGACGTGGTTACGTAGCCTGCCTGACAGGCTGATTGTCGATACACTGGCCCCAGACGCGCTCGAGCAGGTACTCGGCCTGGTCGAGGGGCTGCAGGGCTAAACGACGACTGTTTGTGGCTGATCAGCCTGAGTCGCGCGGATATCACCGAGCTGATAGACCGTCTCGCCCAATGCGGTGAAAGCAGCCATGATGGCCTGCGCTTTTGCTGCAGGGACCACAACCACCATGCCGATGCCGCAATTAAAGACCCGATGCATTTCAGTGTCGGCTACGCCACCTTGCTGCTGCAGCCACTGAAAAAGTTGTGGCATCTGCCAGCCATCACGATGCAGGTGCGCTTGCAGGCCAGGCTGCAAAATGCGTGGTACGTTGTCAAGCAAACCACCACCCGTGATATGTGCAAGACCTTTGATGTCCGCACCGAACTCAGCCAGAATCGCCAGCACAGGCTTGACATACAGCCGTGTGGGCGCCATCACCACATCCCCAAGGGAGCGGCCATGGAAGTCTTGCTCTGGGCGCGCGTTGGCTCGCTGGAGGATCTTGCGCAACAGTGAGTAGCCATTGGAATGGGCACCACTGGAAGCCAGGCCCAGCACGACATCACCAGGAACGATGGATTTACCATCAATCAGTTTGGATTTTTCGGCAGCGCCCACGGCAAAACCAGCCAGATCATATTCGCCGTCGGGGTACATGCCCGGCATTTCTGCTGTTTCGCCACCGATCAGTGCGCAACCAGACAACTCACAGCCCTTGGCAATGCCACCGACCACTTGGGCCGCGACATCGACAGATAGCTTGCCGCATGCGAAATAATCAAGGAAAAACAAAGGCTCGGCACCTTGGACCAGAATATCGTTGACACTCATGGCGACCAGATCAATACCAACCGTATCGTGGCGCTGCCAGTCAAAGGCGAGTTTGAGTTTGGTGCCCACGCCGTCGGTACCCGAGACCAGCACGGGCTCTTTGTAGCGCTTGGGGACTTCGAAGAGCGCACCAAAACCGCCGATTCCGGCCAGGACTCCCTCACGCATGGTGCGTGCAGCCAGGGGTTTGATACGGTCGACAAGGGCGTCGCCTGCATCAATATCGACACCAGCATCGCGATAAGTCAGGGGAGTTTGTGATTGGGTCATAGGAAAAAGCCGTTGTTATGTGACAATTGCGGGGTTTTGTAAGTGATTTTACTAATTTTACGATGAGTCGATGAGTCAGCAGTTACTTCTTGAAATCATTCCTGCTTCTGACCCCACTTTTGACAATATGGTGGTGGGGGCAAATGCAGCGGCAATTGATGCTGCGCGTGGGCTAGCGCCTGGTCGTGCCCTCTATCTGTGGGGTCCTCCCGGATCAGGTCGCAGCCATTTTCTGCGCGCGCTCGCCTGCGCGGTTGACAGTATCTACTTTAATACCTCCTCGACGGCCGACGACATGATGGCGGTTGCCACCAACGGCTCATTCGCGCCGTCGTCATTGGACAACGCAGGGCACGGTCTTACCGAAACTACTACAGCATGCCCTCTGCTCATTATCGTTGACGATATTCAGGACATGGACGAAGGGCAGCAGGCATCCGTATTTGCCCTGTACAATCGATGGCGTAGCTCGGCAACGACGGCATCTGCGTTTGCATTGGCAGTATCGGGCAATCTTGCGCCAATAATGATGCCCTTGCGTGAGGATTTGCGCACTCGCCTGGGCTGGGATCTGATTTTCAGACTTGAGCCGCTGTCCGACGACGACAAGTCCGCCGCCATCAGGACGTATGCACATGGCCAGGGCTTGCCGCTTTCTGCAGAGGTACTGGACTGGATGTTCTCTCACTATTCGCGTGACATCCGTCAGCTGTTTGCACTGGTCGATGCCCTTGACCGTTATTCGCTGTCTAAACACAGGACAGTCACCGTGCCGCTTTTACGCACGATGCTGGCCGATCGTGATTTTCTTCAATCAATATGACCTCCAGACGCCTGGCACTTTTTGATCTAGACCATACGCTTCTCCCCCTAGACAGCGACCATCAATGGGCAGAATATCTGGCCAAATCTGGTCGGGCAGGTGATCCTGCAGAGGCATTGCGACGCAACGAAGAGCTTATGGATCGTTACAACGCCGGCGACCTGACTGCCGAGCAAGCCGCCGAGTTCATGCTGGGGCTCCTGGCCGCTCACCCACCTCATTTGCTGGCAGCGTGGCATGAAGACTTCATGCGCCATGTCATCCGCCCCGCCATGACCGACGCTGCAGTCGAGTTAGTGCAGCGTCACCTTCAAGCAGGTGACTTGTGCGCCATGGTGACCGCCACGAACAGCTTTGTGACGGCACCCATCGCACGCGCCTTTGGTGTGCATACGTTGATCGCTACAGATCCGCAATACATTGCAGGTCGTTACACAGGCAAAATCGCCGGCACACCCAGCTTCAAACATGGCAAAGTCCTGCGCGTCAACGACTGGTTGGCAGGTATGGATAAAAGTCTGAAGGACTTTGAAACATCCTATTTCTACAGCGATTCGATCAATGACTTGCCCCTTCTTGAAGTGGTCACGCACCCGATCGCGACCAACCCAAGCGCCAGCCTGCTCAAAATAGCCGAGCAAAGAAACTGGCCGGTTCTCAACCTGTTCACCCATTTGGCAGACAACAAATCCTGATGATTACCGACACAATCAAGCGCTTTGTTGGGCAACTGTTCACAAAACGTTCGCAGGGAATGCAACGTATTAGTCGTGAAAAACATGGCATCGACCGACGCAATGTTTCGCGTCACGCGATCAAAGTCTGTGAGGTCCTCCAGCACGAAGGTTATCAAGCCTATATCGTGGGCGGAGCGGTACGGGACTTGATCGTCGGACTCGAACCCAAAGACTTTGACGTCGCCACCAACGCGACGCCCGAGCAGATCCGCGCGTTGTTCAGACGTGCGCGCATCATTGGTCGACGGTTTCAGCTGGTACATGTGGTGTTCGGACAGGAAATTATCGAAACCTCGACTTTCCGTGCCCCGGCCTCGCAAACCCAGGAAACCGATGACCATGGCCGGATTTTGCGGGATAACGAGTTCGGTACCCACGAGCAAGATGCCGTACGCCGGGATTTCACCATCAATGCCCTCTACTACGATCCCACAAACGAAGAAGTCATCGATTTCCACCAGGGAGTCGAGGACCTGAAAAAACGGGTCGTACGCATGATCGGCGACCCCCAGACGCGCTATCGTGAAGACCCCGTCAGGATGCTGCGTGCGGTGCGTTTCGCGGTCAAGCTCAATGGCACCATCCATCCCGCCTCCAAAGAGCCACTCAAGGCGATGGCCGAGCTAATTGAAAACGTCCCCGCCTCGCGCCTGTTTGACGAAATGCTCAAACTCCTGACGTGTGGGCACGCGATGGATTGCCTGCAGCAATTGCGTCAGGATGGTCTGCACCACGGCTTATTGCCGCTGCTTGATGTGGTGCTTGAGCAACCGGGTGGCGAAGCCTTCATCGAGCTCGCACTGGATCGCACTGATCACCGCGTGCGCAGCGGCAAAACAGTCAGCCCCAGCTTTCTCTTTGCGGCCCTGCTCTGGCACCAAGTCGCTTTACGCTGGAACCAACTCCTCCAGAAAGGCGAGATCACAGGTATTCCCGCACTAATGCAAGCGGCCGACTCCGTACTAGACGAACAAACCGAAAAACTCGCAATTCACAAACGCTTCAGTTCGGACATGCGTGAGATCTGGTTTATGCAGCCGCGTTTTGACAAGAGATTGCCCAAATCGATCTGGCGTCTGCTTGAACAACCACGCTTGCGAGCCGCGGTGGATTTCCTCCAATTGCGCGCAGCGGCTGGTGAATTCGACAGTGTACTGGCGCAATGGTGGATGGATCTTGCCAATGCGGATGATGCAACGCGTGCGACGATGATAGACGACCTGAGCAAGCTTCCACGAGAAGGCGGTGCAAGTCCTCGTACACGGACGCGCAGGCGCCGTACGAGTCCAACAACGCCACCACGTGATCACGGCAACGCGCCGACGGTAGGGTAACGTACACGATGAATGCTTGTGCCTATATCGGCCTGGGTGCGAATCTGGGCGATGCACGGCAGACGATTCACGACGCGCTCGCCGCACTCCACGCCTCGCCAGGCGTCTTGCACTGCAAATGTTCTAGCCTCTACACAAGCGATCCCGTCGAGGCAACTGGCCCAATATTTATTAATGCCGTCGCGCGTATCCAGACCACGCTTGCACCGCTCAATTTGTTAGACACCCTGCAGGCGATCGAACAACGACACGGACGTGAGCGCCCCTATCGCAATGCGCCACGCACGCTCGATCTGGATCTGCTTTGGTACGATGCGATTCACATTGACACACCCCGACTGACCCTGCCTCACCCACGCATGCATCAGCGAGCATTTGTCCTGCTACCACTCAAAGAAATCGCGCCCGATCTGCAGCTTGCACAAGGCTCACTCAAGGCGCTGCTTGAGACCTGCAGCGACCAGGGAATCTGGCTGCTGCAGGATGAAGTCTGATTGGATTGATTGGATTGATTGGATTGATTGGATTGATTGGATTGACTGAATTGATCGATTGGATTGAGTAATCGGTGTGATGAATGAGCTGATCGTGGCAGCTTAAATCGCTCGATCCGTTTTCAATACAGCGATAGTGTCCTCAGATACACCCAACTCTTTCAGAATGGCCAGGGTGTGTTCCCCAACATCGGGGATTGGATCCATCCGTGCCTCAAACTGATTATTAGTCGCAGGGGGAATCAGCGCAGGCAACGCGCCGACCGGACTACCCACCTCGGTCCAGCGCTGCCGAGCCTTGAGTTGGGGATGCGCCCAGACGTCTTTCATTTCGTTGACGCGTGCATTGGCAATCCCTGCATCCTCGAGATATTGCACGACCTGCTCAATTGTCATTTTTGCAAATGCGTTGACGATCAGGCCGCGCAAACGATCCCGGTTTGCCACACGCAAGGAATTCGAGAAGAAGTCTGCCTCATCCGCCAGTTCAGGCTGATTCAACACTTTTTCACAAAATACTCGCCACTCGCGTTCGTTTTGCAAACCCAGCATGACCTGACTGCCGTCGCCTACCGGAAAGGGGCCATAAGGATAGATCGTTGCGTGCGCAGCACCTGCACGTGGCGGCGGGCTCGCCCCCTCAAAAGCGTAATACAGGGGAAAGCTCATCCACTCGACCATGCTCTCAAGCATCGACACATCAAGATGACTCCCCAGTCCGGTTTTGTTGCGCAACAAGAGTGCATTCAAAATGCCCGAGTAGGCATAGGAGCCCGCTGCGATATCAGCAATCGAACAGCCCGCTTTGGCAGGCGCATCGGGCGAACCTGTGACCGATACAAAACCACTTTCACTCTGAATCAGCAGATCGTAGGCTTTTTTTGTTTCGTAGGGACCACCTTCGCCATAACCTGAAATGTCACAAACAATCAGCTTGGGAAAGCGCGCATGCAATGCCTCGAACGACAAGCCCATGCGGGCCGCAGCACCGGGCGCGAGATTCTGTACCAGGACATCTGCCTGACCCAGAAGTTCTTCAAGAATAGGTGCGGCCTGTGGATGTTTAAGATCCAGCGTCAGGCTTTCCTTTGAACGATTGGTCCACACAAAATGCGAGGCCATGCCGCGCGTACGTTCGTCATACTTGCGTGCAAAGTCACCAACCCCGGGGCGCTCGACTTTAATGACTCGCGCTCCCATATCGGCCAGCTGACGTGTACAAAACGGTGCGGCAATCGCATGTTCCAGGCTGATGACGGTCACGCCATCCAACGGTCGAATCACGGCCTTCATGGTTCAAAACCCAATTCAGCCTGGTGCGCTAGGGTGCCATCCTGTTCGGCCCACAGCTGCGCCAGCCCGGGCGCAGAAACATTACCTGCCACATGAAAAGGCGTGGGGGCAATCAAGGGACGCAGGCCACGGTAGGTGAGCTTTCGCAGTGTTGCTTCTGGATGCGCGTGCGCAAACGCCTGGCACATCAGCGTCGCGATCATCGGACCATGAACCACCAGACCTGGGTAGCCTTCCTTTTGGGTGACATAGGGATAATCATAGTGAATCCGATGACTATTGAAGGTCACCGCCGAGTAACGAAACAACAGCACTTCGGTCGGATTGATCGGTTCTTTCCATTGCGAGGCAGGGGCGGCTTCGGTCCCGACCAGCTTTGGTGCACTGGGTTCGCGATAGACAATGTCCTGCTCCTCACTCACAACCAGAACACCCCTCTGCATGATGTCATGCTTGACCGTCACGAACAGGAGTGAACCGGTCCGACCTTTTTTTTCTTGGATCGCGGTGACCGTTGATGTCTTGTGCGCCTCAACGCCAACTTCCAGTGCACCGTTGAACGCGACACGTCCTCCCGCCCACATCCGGTTGCGATTATCCGCAGGGGGCAAAAAACTGCCACGCGCCGGATGTCCATCAGAACCTGTCATGGCGATCGGCACAGTCTCCAGAAAATAGGCCCAATGCCACAGCGGTGGGAGTGTTTGACCCAGGCCAGGGACGGATTCACCCAGAGTCACGGCAATACATGCAGCGTGATTGGGGTCGAGTCGATCCACCACGGTCTGGGATTTACCCAGCCAGGCACTGAGATCGGTCGTTGACATGAATATTCCTTTGTAAATTAGGTGACTTAGTTACCGAGGTCCTGCATGCGTTGAAGGTGGAAGTTGGTATCACCCAGCAATAAATCGGTATAGGTCAGACGTTTGAAATAGTCGCCAACCTCCAACTCATCTGTGACGCCCATACCGCCATGCAATTGGACTGCAGACTCACCGACAAAACGCGCTGCCGCGGCAACTTCGACCTTAGCCATTGAGACCAGTCGGCTGCGCTGGGCGGCATCTGTTTCGGCGAGACCGACTGTCGCGACATACGTCATCGACAACCCCATTTCCTGTTGCGACAACATATCGGCCAGACGATGCTGCAATACCTGGAATGCAGCCAGGGGCTGGCCAAATTGTTTGCGTGTTTTGAGATACTGGATCGTAATCTCGGTCAGAGACTCCATTGCGCCACAAGCATGGGCGCACAAGGCCACAATGCCAAAGTCCAGAGCGAGCGTTAATAAACTATGCGCCTGAGGACCTTTTGCGATTAGCTGATCACGTCCGACCAACACACGATCGAGCGTGACGGTCGACGCGCGTGCGCCATCCATGGTCGGATAATCTGCGATTGCCATGCCTTTTGCGTCGGTAGGCACCAGAAATAAAGCCATCTCTCCATCCATCACCGCAGAGACAATCAAAGCCTGTGCGCCTGCAGCGTGCCAGACCAGAACCTTGCGGCCATCAATGGAATATCCTTCTGCCGTGGGAGTTGCACGCATACTGAGAGGTCTCAGGGCATAGCGTTCACCCTCTTCTTGCCAGGCGATGGTCAGAACAGCTTCACCCTCAGCCTGCGCTGTCAGCCACTGCTGCTTGATGGCTTCGTTGTTGCAGTGACTCAGTAAGGTCACCGCCATCACAGCGCTCGGAATCGCGGGCTCACTCACCAGTCCGCGTCCAAGTTCACGATGCACGGCAAGCATCGTGGCGGGGCTCTCTCCAAAACCACCGAATTGCTCAGGTACCATCAAACCTGCAACACCCAATTCAACCAAGTTACTCCAGGCCCCGCGATCGAGCACACCTACACGCTGGCGCGCACGGCGCTCAGCGTATGTCCAGCGATCGGTCATGAGGCGTCGCAAACTGTCTGTCAGCATGCGTTGTTCTTCTGAGTATGCAAAATCCATATTTATTCCTTAAGTCACTCAAACGCCAATGATCTGCTTGGCAATAATGCCCTTCTGCACTTCATTGGTGCCGCCGTAGATCGCTGTTTTGCGCATATCAAAATATGACGCAGCCGCTGCGGGTGAATAATCGGCTCCGGGACCATGGAAATCTGATTCTGCCAACATCCAGTCAGGGTCGTAAGGCCAGGCATCCGCGCCTGCAACTTGCAACTGCAGGCGGGCAAGTTCCATTTGTATTTCTGAGCCACGAATTTTAAGAATCGAAGCCTTAGGGCCCGGCTCAGAAGAATCATCAGCCGCGACACGCAGAACCATCATCTCGAGAGCAAGCACTTGCGCCTCAATCCGGTTAATACTGTCACGCACACGCGTGTCCAGACTGAGTGACTCACCGCTGGCCATGGTGCGCTCTGCGAGGGACTTCAGGATCGCAAGTTCGCGATGGCAGTGACCGATTCCTGCAATACCTGTTCGCTCATGCCCGAGCAGGAACTTGGCATACGTCCAGCCGTTGTTTTCTTCACCGACCAGATTCTCGATTGGTGCGCGCACATTTTCAAGCCAGACTTCGTTGACCTCGGCGCCACCATCCAGAGTCTTGATCGGACGCACGGTCACACCAGGCTGCTTCATGTCGATCAGAATCAGTGAAATGCCACGCTGGGCTTTGGCTGCCTGGTCCGTTCGCGCCAGACAGAAGATCCAGTCAGCGTGATGGCCCAGTGTCGTCCAGGTCTTCTGGCCATTGATAATGTAATGATCACCGTCGCGATCGGCACGGGTTTTCAGCGAAGCCAGGTCCGAACCTGAACCGGGTTCGGAATACCCCTGACACCACCAGTCATCCATGCGAATAATGCGCGGTAAAAAATAATCTTTTTGTGCTTGTGAGCCGTATTTAATCAGCACAGGACCAATCATGCTCAGGCCAAAAGGCAAGAGACGTGGGGCACCCGCTTTGAACGACTCAATTTCAAAAATCAGTCGCTGCAAGGCGGTCCAGCCAGTCCCACCGAATTCCTTTGGCCAGGCTGGCGCGCCCCAGCCGCGCTCTGCCAGCTTATGGTGCCAGCGCAGATAATCGTCTCGCTTGAGACGATTATGAGAAAAAGCCTTGGCGCGCAAATCGGCTGGCAGGTTCTCTTTCACAAACGTCCGCACTTCCTCACGGAAGGCGCGTTCTTCGGCGGTCCAGGTCAAATCCATCGCTTTTCTCCTAATGCCGATATCTTAACGCCCGTCCGGACTTATGTTTCTCGTATTTTGGAAGCCGGTATTTCGCTTACCCAAATCCCCTGTTCAGGCAATTGAAAGGGTCGGCAACAGACTTGCGAGCATGACAGGCCCTTACAATCAGTCAAAATAATCTATAAGAATTCTAAAAGGAGATCAGCATGAAGAAACTGTTTTCAGGTTTGCTCGTGACGTGTAGCGCACTGGCAATCAACAGCAGCGCGCTGGCCGCCTGGCCCGAAAAGCCCATCACGATCATTGTTCCTGCGGCACCCGGAGGCACCTCTGATATTTCCGCACGGATTCTGAGTGAAAAACTGGGTGCTGAGCTCGGTACCACCGTCGTGGTTGAAAACCGTGCTGGCGCAGCAGGCATTATTGGCTCGCAAGCGCTAGTGCGCGCAGCACCGGACGGTTACACCATCGACATGGGCAACATTGGCCCAAACGCCATCAACTACAGTCTGTACAAAACGCTGCCCTATAAACCATCGGATTTCGCACCCATCACTATGGTGATTTCGGTGCCGAATATTCTAGTGGTCAATAGCGCGTCGCCCTACAAGACGGTTAAAGAACTCGTCGATGCGATTAAAAACGATCCGAAAGGGAACTACGCTTTTGGCTCGTCTGGAACAGGTCAGTCTCCGCACCTGTCGGGTGAAATGTTTCTGCAGCGCGCCGGCATCAAAGCACCTCATATTCCATATAAAGGTGCTGGACCGGCTGTTTCGGCATTACTCGGTCAGCAGTTCACTTTTATGATCGACAACCTCCCGAGCTCCATGCCTTTTATCAAATCGGGCCAATTGCGCGCCTTGGCCATCACGGGCGACCAGCGCTCACCCGAACTGCCTGATGTACCCACCATGGCAGAGGCAGGCATCAAGGACATGGTTGTGACGGCATGGTTTGGGTTAGTGGCCCCGGCAGGCACACCTGCAGACATCGTGAACAAAATTCAACTGGCGACCAAAAAAATTCTCGCTACACCTGACATGCAAAAAAGATTCAAGGAAATGGGTGGCACCGCCGGCGGCGACACGCCTGCCGAATTTGGTGCCTTTATGGATAAAGAACGCGAAAGCTGGAAAAAAACTGTTGAAGCTGCAAAGCTTTCTCTGGAGTAGTCATGCTAGACAAGATACGCGCCTCGCTTGAAGATGCGATTGCCCCAATCCAGGATGGCGCATCCATCATGGTCAGTGGGTTTGGAGATTCTGGAATTCCGTTTGAACTGATGTCCGCGATCATGGACAAAGGTACACGCGAAATCACCATCATCAGCAACAATGCAGGCACCCACGAGACTGGTATTGCCGGATTGATCAAGGCCGGGCGGGTACGCAAGGTCGTGTGTTCTCACCCTCGTCCACCGAATTCACAAACGTTTGCGAATGCGTATCGCGCCGGACAGGTAGAGCTTGAATGCACCCCTCAGGGAACACTCGCGGAAAGATTGCGTGCAGCCGGTGCCGGCCTCGGGCCCTTTTTTACACCGACCGGCTACGGCACGCTTGTTGCAGAAGGAAAAGAGCAACGCGTCATAAACGGCAAAGGCTATGTGCTTGAAGACCCCCTGCATGCCGACTTTGCTCTGGTGCGCGCACATCTGGGCGATCGCTGGGGCAATCTAACCTATCGCTGGGCAGGCCGTAATTTTGGGCCGGTCATGTGCATGGCTGCCAAGCATTCGATTGCCCAGGTTAACCGCATTGTGCAATTGGGCGAACTGGAGCCAGAACACATTATGACCCCTGGGATTTTTGTACAGTCAGTAGTTGCAATCGGAGGTGAACGATGAGTTACCAGCCTCTTTCGCGCGGCGAGATCGCCTATCTCGTGGCGCACGACTTCCCGGATGGTTCGGTCGTCAATCTGGGCATTGGGATGCCTACGCAAGTCGCAGACTATTTGCCTAGCGATCGTGAAATCCTCCTGCACAGCGAAAACGGAATCCTGGGTATGGGGCGTGCGGCCGTCGGTGATGAGATTGATCTGGACATCATCAACGCCAGCCGTGTTCCCGTCACCTTGCTCAAAGGCGCCTCGATCAGCGAACATACCGTCTCCTTTGCCATGATGCGCGGCGGCCATCTCGACTATTCGGTTCTGGGTGGATTTCAGGTTGCCGCAAACGGCGATTTGGCCAACTGGATTACCTCAGGTCCAGACGCAATCGCAGCCATTGGTGGTGCGATGGATCTGGCAATTGGTGCGCGTAACGTTATCGTCATGATGGAGCATGTCGCGAAGGACCAGACGTCTAAACTCATGCCAGCCTGCACCTATCCTTTGACTGGAGCAGGTGTCGTGAATCAAATTTATACGGATCTGGCAATCGTTGATGTCAAGCCAGAAGGCTTTGTCGTGCGTGCAATGGTTGAAGGCCTCACGCTTGAGGCCCTTCAGGAAAAAACAGGTGCTCCCCTGCATGTATCAGGACCGATTGCGGTGATTCGTCGCCCAGCCCCGGGACAACCCTGCTACTGAAGCCGCACGACTCACAGACAAGGATTGCACCATGCACATCATAAAAAAAACACGCCTGTTACTGAACGTTGCAGCGACATTGCTGCTGGGCGGCTCAGTCTTGCTGGGCACGCAGGCTCAAGCACAGGATAACTGGCCGCAGCGTCCTATAAAACTGCTAGTGGGTTATGCCGCGGGCGGTCCAGTCGACGTCACCGCACGCACGTTTGCAAAATATCTGGGCGAGCAACTTAAACAAACCGTAATTGTTGAAAACCGTGCAGGCGCAAGCGGCATGATCGCTGCAGACACTACGGCAAAAGCAACTCCGGATGGCTACACGCTCAATCTTGTTGCCAGTCCCAGCATGACAATTACTCCGGTTGTTCAACACAACAAAGTCTTTGATCCACGCAACGATTTCACGATGCTGGGCTCTGTGGTCACTTATGCCAATGTGCTGTTGATTGGGCCACAAATTCCAGCGAAAACAGTACAGGAACTGGTTGCTTATGCGAAAGCCAATCCAGATAAAGTTGCATTCGGCTCCGCAGGTGTGGGGGCATCGAATCACCTGTCCGCAGAGTTGCTCAGACAATCTACAAACACCGAGATGCTGCACGTTCCATATAAAGGTAACTCACCCGCGATGATGGATGTGGTGAGCGGTAAAACCACCTTTATGTTTGACATCACCAGTACAGGTAAAGTCTTCATCGAGAGTGGACAGGCACGCGGCCTGGCCGTGACCTCCAAAGTACGCAACCCAAGTTTGCCTGATGTCCCGACCATGATTGAAGCTGGCATTGCAGATTACGAGGTAGTCGGGTGGTTCGCCCTGATTGGTCCAAAGAAACTACCAGATGCGATCGTAAAAAAACTTTCCGATGCCGTCGATGCTGTACGCAAGAATCCTGACTTCCGTAAAACTGTTGAAGAAGGCGGCTATACCGTTGACACCCTCAACACGCAGGAAATGCAAGCTCGCATTGACCGTGAAATCACGCTCTGGGAACAAGTGGTGGCCAAAGGAAATATCCAGGCCCAGTAATCTTGTGTGTGGGTACGATGCTCGACAGTGTTGAACTGTGTTGAGTTGAAATGCATGAATCCTATTGAATAAGGTGAAGCAATGATTACCAGTCCCGTTATCGAAAAGCTGCTCCAGCACACACGCATACCCGTGATTGGTGCACCGATGTTTCTGGTGTCCGGCACAGACCTGGTCGTTGCACAGTGCACCGCGGGTGTCATCGGCTCATTCCCTTCGCTCAACGCACGTCCACAAGAAGAGCTCCCTCTCTGGATCCAAGACATCCAGAGCAGACTAAGCGCCTACCAGCAGGCCCATCCTGACGAGATCGTCTCGCCCTTTGGTGTGAACCTGATCGTGCATCCCTCAAATCCTCGCTGGGAAGGCGATCTGGAAATTTGCGCAAGTCACAAGGTTCCATTATTCATCACCTCATTGCATGCCCCGAATAAAGTAGTCGAACGCGTTCATCCTTACGGGGGGATCGTCCTGCACGATGTGACGAATGCCAAACACGCACGCAAGGCAATCGAAGCGGGCGTAGATGGATTGATTCTCGTGGCAAGTGGTGCAGGCGGACACGCAGGCACGCTCAATCCGATTGCCCTGGTCAATGAAATTCGCAGTTTTTACGATGGCCCTCTGATTTTGTCAGGGTGCATTTCGCATGGCAAAGATGTACTGGCAGCGCTCGCACTTGGCTGTGACTTTGCCTACCTCGGCACGCGCTTCATTCCGACCGAAGAATCCATGGCGCCAGATGCTTATCAGCAGATGATCATCAATGCGGATTCGACGGATATTATCTACTCACCTTTTTTTACAGGCGTACCTGGCAACTACCTCAAGCCAAGCATTCTGGCCGCAGGACTCGACCCCGCAGAGGTGTTGGCAGCAAAACCTGGTGGCGCGGTGACGTTAAACAAAGACGCCCGCCCCAAAGCCTGGAAAGATATCTGGGGCGCAGGACAAGGCGTCGGAGCGATTGCCAAAACAATGACGACACGCGCGTTAGTCGATCAGTTGATCGCAGAATTCAATGCTGCCAAATCGCGTCTGCGCGGATGACTATTGACGATCAGGTCGTTAATCATCAACCTTGATATTTGCGCTACGAATAATATCGCCCCACTTTTTGATTTCATTCGAGAGCAGCACCTGAAACTGTTCAGGTGTGCCGGGCACAGGTTCAGCACCTGCAGCCATCAGGGCATCGGCTGTCGCAGGGTCAGACAACACCTTGACCATATCTGCATTCACACGACGCACGATGGCATCCGGGGTACCCACGGGCGCGACAACTCCAGTCCAGGAGTAGGCCTCGTAACCAGGCAGACCTGCAGAGGCAATCGTTGGAACATCAGGGAAAAATTTAGAAGGCTCCGGATTACCCACGCCTAGCGCGCGGATCTTGCCAGATTTAATGAACGGTAATGCTGACGGGCCATCGGCAAACATCACCTGCACCTGCCCACCTACAAGATCCTGCATGGCAGGCGCACTTCCCTTGTATGGGATGTGCTGCATACTCGTCTGGGCCATGCTGTTGAACAACTCACCCGCCAGATGCGTGCCACCACCTGTCCCCGAGGAACTGTAAGACAACTTACCCGGATTCGCCTTGGCATAGGCAATTAACTCAGCAATGGAGTTAACCGGTAAGGATGGATTGACAACCAGCACGATAGGAAAGCGCGCAGCCATCCCGACTGGTACAAAATCTTTTTGGATATCGTAGGTCAAGTTGGGTTTAAGGCTGGGCAAAACCGAATGATGGATAGCAGCAAAGAAAAAATGATAACCATCTGCCGGTGCCTTCGCCGCAGTCTGCGCGCCAAGGATTCCGCCAGCACCGGCCTTATTTTCAATCGGTGTCGCAACGGACCAAAGTTTGCCAAGCGGCAGCGTGGTCAGTCGCGCTGTAGTGTCAACGGGACCACCCGGTGGAAAAGGTACGATGAAATTCACGGGCTTATCTGGCCAGGTCGACTGGGCGCATGCGCCAAGTGATACCAATCCGATTACGACTGCGCCTGACAGGCATGCTATGCGCGAAAAAAATTTATTCAAAGTACTTACTCCAGTCTCTTGTCTTGATTTGGTGTCTGATTGTTTTGTATATGGATACGCACTGCCCGCACAACATCGGCACAGGGTTTTCCCTCAATTCTACGACTTAAATCCTTCAGTTTTTGTCTGGACTGTTTCAATCAGCCTAAGGCTCCCCTCCTGAAATCTGAATACCGATATACCGAGAATAACTCTACTATCTTCATCACGGAAAATCGTTATCCAAATATAGTTGGATCTAGTTGTTAGTTGACTCGATATATTTTCCCCATAGATATTTTGCATCGAACATATTTTTAAATGCTTGATCATTGCATTGCATAATCGAGCACATCACTGGAGAGTTTTCATGAGTGGAATGTTGGCGGGTAAAGTTGCAGTCGTGACAGGTGCTGGTGGCGGAATTGGTCGTGGCATCGCCCTGGCCATGGCCGCAGCTGGCGCAAAAGTCGTTGTCAACGATATTGGCGCCAGCCTGGCGGGCGAAGGAACGGGAGTCGGTCCAGCACAACAAGTGGTTGACGAGATCATCCAGGCAGGCGGCCAGGCAGTCCCCAACACCGATAGCGTAGCTGGTCGTGCAAGCGCCAACAACATAATCGAAACCGCTGTCCAGCAATTCGGTCGTATCGATATTGTTGTCAATAACGCAGGCAACTTGCGTGATCGCGTATTTCACAAAATGAGCGACGAAGAATGGAGCCAAGTCATTGATGTGCACTTAAACGGTACGTTTTTTGTGAGCCGCGCTGCTGCCAATTATTTTCGTGAACAAGAGTCAGGTGCGTTTGTGCACATGACCTCGACCTCAGGTCTGATTGGCAATTTTGGCCAGTCGAACTACTCTGCCGCAAAACTCGGTATCGCAGCGCTCTCCAAATCGATCGCACTTGATATGAACCGCTATGGCGTGCGCTCGAACTGTATCGCACCATTTGCCTGGAGTCGCATGACCAGCTCGATTCCCGCCAATACAGACGAAGAAAAAGCACGCGTCGCCAAACTGCAAAAAATGGAATCGGGCAAGATCGCCCCAATGGTCGTCTTTCTCGCAAGCGATAAAGCTAAGGACGTGAACGCGCAAATCTTTGGTGTGCGTGCCAACGAAATCATGCTCTTTAGCCAACCACGCCCGATCCGCTCGGTTCACATGAGCACGGGCTGGACACCTGAAGCGATTGCCGAGATCGCAGCGCCAGCCTTGCGTCATCATTTCTTCCCGCTTGAGCGTTCACCCGACGCAATCGACTGGGATCCAATCTGAAATGGATTATCAGACAATCAAGAACTGGGTGTTCCCCGAGGTCGATCAGACTTACTCGATCAATGACAGCATCCTGTATGCCTTGGGCATCGGCTTTGGACACGAACCCACCAATCCCGATCATCTGAAATACGTGTATGAAAAGGACATGCAGTCCTTTCCAACCATGGCGGTCGTGCTCGGCTACCCCGGTTTCTGGATGAAAGATCCCAAGGCCGGCATCAACTGGGTCAAGCTGGTCCACGGAGAGCAACGCCTGACGATTCACCGTGCGCTCCCGACCTCAGGCCGAGTCATCGGCAATAGCCGCATCACCCACGTGATCGACAAAGGCGCCGACAAAGGTGCGCTCGTCATTACTGAGCGCACCTTAAAGGACCCTGACGGCAACCTTCTGGTTACGATCGCCCAGACAACCTTCTGCCGCGGTGATGGGGGATTGAGTCTGAGCGATGAGAGTCCAACTGCACTAGAAGCCACCCCTGATCGCGCACCAGACCTAAGCTGTTCGATCCCGACCCTGCCCCAAGCGGCGCTTATCTATCGCCTCTGCGCCGATAACAATCCGCTGCATGCTGATCCGGCTGTTGCCGAAAAAGCGGGTTACCCCAGACCGATTCTGCATGGTTTATGCACCTATGGTGTGGCAGCCCGGGCAATCGTACAAATGGTCTGCGATAATGACGCCTCGCGCCTTACGGCACTACACACGCGTTTTTCGTCCCCTGTGTTCCCTGGAGAAACACTGGTGTGCGAAATCTGGCGCGAAGGCACCGAAGCCGTCCGTTTTAGGGCGAAAGTTGCAGAACGCGATATCGTAGTGCTCAGCCACGGCTTCGCAGGAATCAAAGCATGACACAAACTAGACAGGCACCACTGACCGGCATTCGCATCCTGGATCTCTCACGGGTGCTCGCCGGACCATGGTGCACCCAGAATCTGGCAGATCTCGGTGCCGATGTCATCAAGGTTGAACGCCCTAAACTTGGCGACGATACGCGCGCCTGGGGACCTCCATTTTTAAAAGATGAAGACGGTCACGATACGTCAGAAGCGGCCTATTACCTGAGCACAAACCGAAACAAGCGTTCAATCGAAATCGATATTGCAAGCCCCGAAGGCATCAAGCTTGTCAAAGAGCTCGCCAGCCATTGCGACATTCTGGTCGAAAATTTCAAGGTCGGCGGTCTGAGTCAGTACGGCCTGGACTATGCCAGCATGAAAGATGAGTTTCCGCATCTGATCTATTGTTCCATCACAGGCTTTGGTCAGACAGGTCCTTTTGCCGAGCGTCCTGGCTACGACTTCGCCATCCAGGGCATGGGTGGACTCATGAGCATCACCGGTGAGCGTGACGATATGCCAGGCGGCGGTCCACAAAAAGCAGGTGTGGCCGTCACCGACATCATCACAGGCATGTATGCCGCACTCGCCATTATGGGTGCGCTGCAGGAACGTCAGCGCAGCGGACTGGGACAGCATCTCGATATCGCCTTGCTGGATTGCCACATTGCCATGCTGGCAAACCAGAATTTGAATTTCATGACCTCGGGTGTCGCGCCCAAGCGTGCAGGCAATGCGCACCAGAATGTGGTGCCTTACCAGGTCTTCAAAACTTCAGACGGATTCATGATTGTGGCGGTCGGCAACGATTCACAATTCCGATCCTACTGTAAGGCGATTGGCCAACCTGAGCTAGGACAAGACCCTCGCTTTGTCACAAACGGTCAGCGCATTATCAATCGGGCGGAACTCATCCCCATGCTTGAAAAAATCATGGCCACAGGTGAACGTGATGTCTGGATTACCAAGTTCGAAGAGGCCGGAGTGCCCTGCGGTCCGATACAGTCCATTGATCAGGTCTTTGCGCATCCACAAGTCATCGAACGGGAAATCTGGAAAACCATGCCACACCCTCTCGGTGGCACCACGCCGACCACGGCAAGCCCCATGCGTTTTTCAGCAACACCGGTTCAATATCGGCGCGCAGCACCGACACTTGGCCAGCATACCGACGAGATTCTGAAGGAACTGGAAGCATTTAAAAAGCCTTAAATTTTTTCTTTAAAAATTTACGTTTCACTGAAAAAATTTACGTTTTTCTTCAAACATTTACGTTTTACTAAAAAAATTTACGTTTACTGCAAATATTTACAAAAACTTTTTACCGCAAAATTTTAAAAAAATCCGCAAACTAATAGCGGAACAAATCACTAACGGAGACAACGTCATGAAAAAACTGATCGCAGGTATTGCACTGTTACAAGCCGCCTGGGCCTTACCCGCCCTGGCGACCGATTACACAATCGGTGCCGCATTTCCCATGAGTGGTGCCAATGCTGAATATGGTGAGGTATTCAGTTCGGCTGCCAATATGGCGGTGGATCACATTAATGCAGACAAAAAACTATCAGGCAAACTGAGCATCGTCTACGAAGACAGCCAGGCACTGCCCGCACAAGGCGTGATCGCGGCCAATAAGCTCGTGAACGTCAGTAAAGTTCCCTTTGTCTTATCAGCGTTTACTGGCGTATCCAAAGCGATTGCACCGATTGGCACACGCACCAAAACAGTCATGGTCAACGGCGGCGGCGTAGGCCCCGATCTGGCAGCACTGGGTGAATACTTCTGGAACACGATTCCACTCGCTGACTTTGAAGTACGCGCAATCGTGCCCTATCTGGTCAAAGAGCGCGGACTGAAAAAAATCGCGCTGATCTATGTGGATGATCCGCTGGGTCAATCCATTCTTGCCGAACTGGGTAAAGAGCTTAAGGCCGTGGGTGGAGAGCTCGTGGGTTCATTCTCGATCCCAACCACGATGCAACAGTTCTCAGGGATTGCCGCGCGCGTGCGTGACACCAAACCTGATGCAGTCTACTTTGCCACGTACGGCAACCAGCAAGTCCAGCTCGTCAAACAGTTACGTGATAATGGGATTAGTCAGCCGCTGGTGAGCTACTCTGCTGTCGGACTGCCATCCATGCTGACCTTGCCTGAGGCAAAAGGGCTCATCTATACCAGTCAAAAAATGAACTGGGACAATAGTGATCCACAGGCACAACGCCTGATGAATGATTACAAGCAAAAATATGGCAAAGAACCCAGCGCTTACGTGCTGAACTATTACAACGCCGTATTGACCTTTGCGGACTTGGCCGCCGCACTCGAAAAAGCAGGCAAGCCTGTCACGGGTGAAAATCTGCTTGCACAGCGCAAAGCGACTAAAACGTTTCAGTTTGTAGGGGCGAAAGTTTCGTTTGCAGATAACGGAACGGTCCAGTCTCCGATTCAAATCAATGATGTCGTGGGTGATGGCACAACGAAAGCCATCGCAGAAGTGAAATAACAGTATCCCCCACCATTAGAAGAGAATCGCCCTATGTTGTTCGTTCAACTGTTAGTTAACGGGCTGCAGACTGGTGCGCTCTACGCACTGATTGCAGCCGGGTTTTCGCTGATCTTTGGCATGACCCGAATTTTTCATGCCGCACATGGGGCGACCTTCACGATTGCCGGCTTTATTTTTTATGAGTGTTACTCAGTACTGCACTGGGTGTGGCCGCTAGCGGTCATCGCCTCGGCGCTGGCCGCGAGTATTTTCGGGATTCTTCTTGATCGCTGGGTATATGCTGTGATCCAGCGTCACGAAGGATCTTTTTTCACTGTGTTTGCGGCCTCCTTTGGTGCGGCAATCGTAGTGCAGAACCTGATCTCCATTGTATTTGGTCGCGGGCTAGTGACCGTTAGCACACCTTTGAGCAAAAGTCTTGAAGTCGCTCCCGGTCTGTTCATCGCCCCGATCGCCGGTGTGATCATTGCCTGTGCCATTATTTCGTTTGTCGTCTTGCAATGGCTGCTGACACGTACCAATCTTGGTATCGCTCTGCGTGCGCTGGGTGAAAATCCCGCCCTCATCGAAGTGTATGGCCTCACGCCCAGACGCTTGTCCCAGTATGTATTTCTGATTGGTTCGATTCTGGCCGTCCCCTCCGCAATCCTGACTGCTGCAACCTCAGGCCTCAATCCTGCGATGGGCAACCACGTCATGCTCATCAGTGTTGCTGCGACCATCGTAGGAGGCGTTGGAAGTCTGCGTGGCGCCGCCCTCGCTGGACTGTTGCTCGGCCTGGCCGAAAACCTGTGCTTATCCGTGATCGATCCCCAGTGGAGCGAAGCCGTCACCTTCGTGATTCTTTTCCTGTTCATCCTGTTCCGCCCCAGTGGTGTGTTCGGACGAGCCATTGTGTCTTAAGGGGAATCCAAACATGATTGCTTACCTTCAAAACATTGCAGTTCTTTTTTGTATCAACGCGATTCTTGCGCTGACACTGAATTTCATCATGGGTTATGCAGGGATTTTTTCGCTGGCGCATGCAATATTTTTTGGCGTTGGTGCATACACCACAGCCTATATTGCGCTGCATTTCAGCGATTCATTACTGCTATGCATGGGCGGCTCGGCCCTACTCACCGCACTGCTTTCTATGGCGCTCGCCCTACCAGCACTGCGCGTACGGGGCGAGTATTTTGTTGCTGCATCCATGGGACTACAAGTCATTGGTGTCACGATATTTTCGGAATGGAAGTCTGTCACAGGCGGTCTGGGCGGAATGATCGGCATCCCACGTCCCAGTCTGTTCGGTTATATCTTTAACGACGACCTGGCCTTTCTTGTGCTGTGCGTGCTGATATTGCTGATGGTCATTGGCCTGACAGCGTTGCTAGTCAGGGGGAGCTTTGGGCGCAGTCTAATGGCCATCCGCGATAGCGAATCAGCTGCGCAGAGTTATGGCAAGCATGTCAATGCGGTCAAGGCATTGTCTGTTGCGGTATCAGCAGCGCTGGCAGGGGTCGCAGGGACGCTCTATGCGTTTTACATGAGCTTTATCAACGTTGAAAGTTTCACCCTTGAGTTTTCGATTCTGCTGATGGCCATGGTTATCATTGGCGGCACGGGCACCTTGTTTGGGCCTGTCGTTGGAGCAGCCTTGCTGATGTCCCTGCCTGCAGCCCTGACCTATCTGCCTTTCTTGCCGCCTAGCGAACTGGGCACGATTCAACAAATTATCTACGGTATTGCAATGGTGTTGCTGATGATGTTCCGTCCCGGTGGGCTCATTGGCGGTCGTAGTCGGGAGAAGTCAGCATGAATACTTCAATGCAGACAAACGACATCTTGCTTCAGATTCGTAATCTGAATAAGAATTTTGGTGGCTTACAGGCGATTTCAGATGTCACCATGGATCTGCCTGCGGGTGTGATCACCACACTAGTGGGACCAAACGGTGCGGGTAAGACAACACTATTTAACCTGATCACAGGACATATCGTCCCGACGAGCGGGTCTGTGCATTGGCTTGGGCAGCCACTCAAGGGGATTGAGCCCTGGCGCATTGCACGCATGGGGATCGCTCGCACATTCCAGGACTTGCGGCTGTTCAGCCAGATGACGGTTGAGGAAAACATCATGACTGTGATGGAGCGCAACAGCTGGCTTTGGCAATCAGGACGCACCGCCGCTGAAAAGCGTGTCAATGAAATACTTGAAGAAACGCAACTCGCCGATAAACGCCATGAGCGCGCCGTCGACCTGGCCTATGCCGAACGTAAATTCCTGAGCCTTGCGCGCATCATGGCCAGTCAGGCCAAATTATGGCTGCTCGATGAGCCCGCATCTGGTCTGGATCCACGCTCGTTCGAGCGCTTTGTAGCGCTCTTGCGCAATTACGCTGCGCGCGGCATCACTATTTGCATCATTGAACACAACCTCGATATCGTGATCAAACTTTCCGATCGCGTCGCGTTTCTGGATCAAGGCAAACTGCTGGCGCAGGGCAGCTCACAGGAAATCCTTAAGGATCCTCATCTGGCCGCGATTTATTTTGGAGATCGCTCATGAGTACAGGTAATTTTCTACAAGCCAGTAATCTGCGCGTGGGCTATGGTGGACGGCCTGTTCTGGATCAGTTCAGCGTGAATCTTGCACACAACGAAGTGCTCTGCCTGATCGGGCATAACGGCGCAGGCAAATCCACACTCCTTAAGTCCTTGTTTGGTCTGGTGCCACTTGAGGCGGGCACAATTCTGCTGGAGGGCAAACCTGTAAGCAAACCTGATCCGCGGGCAATGAACGCGGCAGGCATTGCACTGGTACCAGAAGGACGGGGCATTTTCCCAGGCTTGACTGTGGCTGAAATCATGCGCTTAGGATTCTGGGCCAATGGCATTGCTGCAGGAGAGCAAGCGGCCAGACTGGACTGGGTCATGGGTGTGCTGCCCATGGTCAAGAAGTTTTACAGCCAGCGGGCGGGTACGCTGTCGGGCGGTCAGCAGCAGATGGTCTCACTCGGCCGGGCACTCTTGAGCCAGCCTCGGTGCCTGCTACTCGATGAGCCTTCCATTGGACTGGCTCCCAAGCTTTTCCAGGATCTGGTCGGACCGATTCGCGCCTTGCAGAAGGAGCGCAAGATGTCGATACTGATCGTTGAACAAAACGTGCGTGAAGCGCTGAAAATTTCAGACCGCGTCATCGTGATGAAATCTGGCCAGCTCATCCGTGAAGGCACGCCCGAAGAGTTCAACAATAATGCGGCACTGATGGAACTGTATTAAACGCGTCATCAAGGGGAATACAATGAGAACGACTCATCCCTCCTCTTTTTCAGCCCGCTTATCTGCAGACCATGTGGACGTTAAACAATCACCCTTTTTATATTTTCCTTCTTTCTCTGACGGGACTATGCGCAGCCGTATGGTTCGGCGGAGCTATTCTCAGGCGCTATAAACGACACGAAAACTGGGTGTACGAGGATTTCATCCTGGTCCAAACGACAACGTTAACCTTGCTTGGTTTGATTATCGGTTTTACTTTTTCGATGGCGCTGGAGCGCTTCGACCAGCGTATTGTTCTCGAGGAGGCAGAAGCCAATGCAATAGGCACAGCGTATCTGCGTGCCGACTTAATGCCAAAGACCGAGGGTGAAGAAATACGCCAGCTACTCAAAGCTTATACAGCCGAACGCATCTTGTTCTACACCGTTGAGCTAGATGCCCTCCCGCCTGTACGCTTGCGTACCCATACACTCCAGCAGACCTTATGGTCCAGCGTCGCACGGGCAGCATCCCTACAACCAGATCCCGTTATGGCAATTGTTGTGACCGGCGTCAATGATGTGCTCAGTACAGAAGGACGCTCGCAGGGAGCCTCCTGGAACCAGATCCCAAAACCGGCCTGGTATCTGCTCGCAGCGATCGCCATCTGTGCAAACCTGATGGTTGGTTTCGGTGCTCGCAAATTCAAGGGTCATCAGGAAATCTTATTCATCCTTCCGATAGTGATATCGATCACATTTTTTCTGATTGCCGATATCGATAGCCCACGTAGTGGGGTGATCCGCGTTGCGCCAAAAAACCTCATTACCCTGATGCAATCGTTGCAGTGAGCAATCAGCAATAAGCTATACGCAATCAGCAATCAGCAATCAGCAATCACCCTCCAACTATAATCAAAACAGCCCCTGTCGGGACGTGTTCAGATCAGTCGTCAGTTTTTAGCGAATCCTTAGCTTTATGCGCCCAAACCAGCCCTCCTCATCTGTGACACCTGTTACGACGGAACTTTCAATACCCGACGCACTCGGCCAGGCTTATGCCCACTGGAACGCAGGTCAAGCCGACCAGGCCGAAATGCTCTGCCAACGCGTACTCGCGGTCTGGCCAGGTCAGGCAGATGCTTTGCATTTAATGGGTCTGATGGCGTTCGCGTACAACAATCTGGATCTGGCGATCGAACATCTGCGCCGCGCCTGCCAGGCACCACGCACGCCCCCAACGTATCTCAGCAACCTGGCAGAAATGCTCCGACAGAAGGGATTGCTCGTTGAGGCCGAACAGGCCGCAAGGCGCGCCCTGGCCATCGACAGCACGCTCCCAGCCATCTGGAACAACCTTGGCATCATTCTGCAAGAGGCCGGCAAACTCGACGAAAGCAAGCGTTGCCTCGAAAAACTGCTCATGCTCCAGCCCAATAATGCCGAGGCGCACAACAATCTTGCCAACACCTGCAAACGCCTAGGGCTCCTTGAGCAGGCACGTCACAACTGGCAGCGTGCGCTCGAACTTAAACCTGAATACCCAGAGGTCTTTAGCAATCTGGCCAATCTGCACAATGATCTTGGTGAGTATGAGCAGGCACTCGACTATGGCAAGCAGGCCATCGAACTGAGTCCAAACCTTGCCGATGCATACATCAACCTGGCAGCAATCGAGACTTCATGTAATCGTCACACTGAGGCGTTGCGCTGGCTGGATGCGCTCCTCACGTTTGCCCCTATGCACATTGCCGGGCTTTCGGCGCGCGGGCTCGCACTGATGCACCTGGATATGCTGGATGCGGCGCTCGCCTCTGTTGATAGCGCACTTGAGTACGCGCCCGACAATCCAGAAGCCCTCAATACCCGCGGCCTCATTCTGCAGAACATGGAAGAGTACATACAGGCTGAACAGGCGTTCACACGTGCAGCGGCCATTGAGGGCCTGGTGAGCGAAAAAGCACGCATCAATCTCGCTAATCTGCAGATGCAGAATGGTCAAACCACGGAGGCTGAACAAACTTTTAATGAGATTCTCACGCTCAATCCGCAGAGCGCATCAGCCTGGTTCAATCGTAGTGATATGGTGCGCTTTAAACCCGAGGATCCCAGTATTGAAAAAATGCTCAAGGTACTGAATAGCGAGCAAGGACTGGGTGAGCAGGACAAAATGCTGATGCATTTTTCACTTGGCAAAGCCTATCTTGATGTGAATGACTCCACACGCGCCTTCCATCATTTAAATACAGGCAATGCACTCAAACGTAAAACATTTTCGTTTGACTCTGGCGCTACAAATGCGTGGCTTGAGCAGATCGCCCAGACCTTTACGCAGGAATATATCAATAGCCTCCAATCCACGGATACGCTGAATTTATCGCGCGCACCCATCTTTGTTCTGGGCATGCCTCGATCCGGCACTTCACTCGTTGAACAGATACTGGCCTCTCACCCGCAAGTCACTGGGGCAGGTGAACTCAAACACATCCAGCGCCTCGTGGATCGCTTGCAGGGCTATCCAAACACAACACCTGCACTCACCCAGGGCGTGATCACGCAATACGGCCAGGGATATCTGGGCAAAATCGAATCACTGAAAAAGGACCGCAAGCATCTTGTAGACAAAATGCCAGCAAATTTCATGCATGCCGGACTGATTCACATGGCGTTACCTGGTGCCCGTATCATTCACTGCCGGCGCGACCCGGTCGACACCTGCCTGTCGCTCTACAGCAAACTATTTTCCGACGAGCAGTTATTTGCCTATTCCCTGCCTGAGCTTGGAGCGTTTTACCTCAGTTATCTGGCACTCATGGAACACTGGCGCAACGTGCTGCCAGCCACACACTTCATTGAAATTGACTACGAGTCCGTTGTGCAGGACATCGAAGGAGAATCCCGACGCATGCTGGAGTTTTTAGGTCTGCCCTGGGATCCAGCATGCCTGGCCTTCCACAAAACTAAACGTGTCGTGCGCACGGCCAGTACCAATCAGGTGCGGCAACCGGTCTACCAGAGCTCAAGTGGTCGCTGGAAGCAACACGCCGAACATCTAGCGCCGTTGCTTGAAGCGTTAGGGCACACGGATGCATTACAAACGTTCAAATGAGTGATGTCGTGACGCAAGCCACTCTCGAACAGTTGATCAGCGACGTCCAGCAGCTCATCGCACAAGGTGCGCTTGAGCAAGCCGAAGCAGTCTTACGGCCTCTGCTGGCCTCAGGCAGCGGACCCATTCCCTTATGGCGTCTGCTCGTGCAGGCGATTCGCCCTCAGGGGAAAATTACCGAAACGCGCAACATTCAGGAAATGCTCGTCAACCATTTTCCGGGTGACTTGTCCGAACGCTTCAATTTGGCGGAAACATTACTACTATCTGGTGAGTTTAAAAGAGGCTGGCGCGAGTATCGTCACCGCTATAGCCTGCAACACACCAAAATCATTGAACGCAAAGTTCAGATGCCACGCTGGGCAGGCGAAGCCATACCGGGCCGTACGCTATTGATTCATGACGAACAAGGTTACGGGGATACGTTTCAGTTCCTGCGTCTTGTTAAAGCGGCTCAGGTCAGGAGCGGCGCCCGCATCATTCTTGAAATCAACCCGGACAGCCTGTCAATCGTGCAACGCAGTCTGGGACATGTCGTGGATCAGATTATCTCCAAAGGCCAACTGCCCGGGCATTTTGATGTTCACTGCGAGTTGATGAGTCTGCCCAACGCACTCGGGCTGACGCTGGACGATCTGCCGGGAGAAATCCCCTACCTCACACCAGATCCTGCGCGAGTGGCACACTGGCAAACACGGTTATCAAAACTGCCCAGACCGTTGGTCGCGCTATGCTGGGCAGGACGCCCGACCCATATGAACGATGCCAACCGGTCTACCACCCTTGAGACATGCGCCCCTCTTGCCATACCAGGAGTGTCTTTTATTGCCATTCAAAAAGGACCTGCCGCAGAACAAGCAGTGCAGCCACCTCAAGGGATGTCCCTACTCGGACTCGATGCCGAAATCAAAGATTTCGAGGACACCGCAGCGATTCTGTCTGTCGTCGATCTGCTGATATCGGTCGACTCTTCGCCCGTTCATCTGGCAGGAGCGCTGGGCTGTCCAGTATGGCTCATGCTGCCGATGGTACCTGACTGGCGCTGGTTACTCGAACGTACCGATTCGCCCTGGTATCCAGGACACACTCTCTACCGACAATCCCAGCGCGGTGACTGGAATAGCGTCATGCAGCGCATGCGTGCCGATCTGATTGCCTTTCAATCAAACGCGCGTCGTTGAACAAAAGGGAGTATTCGTGTTGATTCAGGATTGCCCGCAACCCGATCACCTGGAACGCCTTGAGGCCGAGAGTCTGCACATACTGCGTGAAGTATTCGCCTGCACCGCACATCCCGTTTTACTCTACTCCATCGGTAAAGACAGCTCCGTTTTATTACATCTGGCGCGCAAAGCGTTTTATCCAGCTGCGCTCCCACTGCCCCTCCTGCATATTGATACCGGCTGGAAGTTCAAAGAAATGATCGCGTTTCGCGATCAGGTCGCAAGTCAGTTTCAACTGGATTTACGTGTCTACACAAATCCACAGGGCCTACAGCAAGACATCGTACCCTTTGGTGCAACCGCGTCACACTACACCGATCAAATGAAAACACAGGCGCTCAAACAAGCCCTTGAACAATTCGGCTTTACTGTGGCCATTGGTGGTGCGCGCCGGGATGAGGAAAAGTCACGTGCCAAAGAACGGATTTGCTCCTTTCGTGATGCCAAGCACCGCTGGGACCCAAAAAATCAACGCCCTGAATTGTGGAATCTGTATAACCTCGCGATCAACCCTGGCGACAACATGCGTGTGTTTCCTCTCTCGAACTGGACCGAGCTCGATATCTGGCGTTACATCGAACGTGAGAACATCCCTGTCGTGCCTCTCTACTTCGCACAGCACCGCCCAGTCATTCAACGCAACGGAACCTGGCTCATGGTGGATGACGACCGCTTACCAATCGCGCCCCAGGAACAGATCGAAACGCGCATGATCAGATTCAGGACTCTGGGCTGTTACCCCCTCACCGGCGCGATCGAATCACAGGCCCAAACCGTGCAGGAGATCATCAGTGAAATGCAAACGACTCAGGTTTCAGAGCGACAGGGAAGACTGATCGACCACGATGGTTCGGCCTCAATGGAAATGAAAAAACGCTCGGGGTATTTTTAATGCAACCGTCAACTGAACGCGCGCTCTTAAGATTCATCACCTGCGGCAGCGTGGATGACGGCAAGAGCACGTTGATGGGACGCATGCTATTCGATTCCGCGAACGTCTACCAGGACCAGATCCAGGCGATGCGTGACAGCAGTCATCAGGCAGGTTTTGATCAAACGCATCCAGACTTTTCTTTACTGCTTGATGGACTCGCGGCAGAGCGAGAGCAAGGCATCACCATCGACGTCGCCTATCGATACTTTGCGACGCCCACACGCAACTTTGTCGTGGCCGACACACCTGGCCATACCCAATACACGCGCAACATGGTGAGCGCGGCCTCAACCGCAGACTTGGCTATTGTGCTGGTCGATGCGCGTAAAGGTCTGCTGGCACAAACCCGACGACATACGTTGCTTGTGTCGCTGATGGGAATCAAACAGGTGATTCTGGCCATCAACAAGATGGATCTGGTGTCCTACGAGCAGCACGTCTTTGAGCACATCGTCAGTGCGTATCAACAGTTTTGCGCACAAACAGATATCGAGCAGGTACAGTGCATTCCACTCTCAGGACTGAAGGGTGACAATGTGACCGTGTCTAGTGCGAACATGCCCTGGTACGAAGGCCCCACATTATTTGAATTACTGAACCAGGTCCCCATCCACCAGACAGCGGCACGTATGCGTCCCGTCAGGTTTCCTGTCCAATGGATCAACCGCCCACACCAGGACTTCCGTGGGTATGCCGGGACGCTTGAATCAGGCACGGTCCAGCCAGGTGACACATTACGCGTACAACCTTCTGGTCATCTCGTACAGGTGGCAACAATCATCCATGGAGAGAAGACTCTGACGCTAGGTGTCCCAAGCCAGGCGTTGACGATCACTTTACGCGAGCATGAGGATATTTCCCGTGGAGATGTGCTGGTATCGCCTACGGATGTGGCGCAGGTCGCGGATCAATTCCAGGCAACCGTGATCTGGATGTCCGAAGACGCGCTCTACCCGGGACGCCAATACCAGCTCACCCTCGCGACACAAACGACGACGGCTGTCGTCACACGCATCAAACATGTCCTTGAACCAGACACCTTTGAAAAACGTGCGGCCAACCACATCAGTCTCAATGAAATTGCCGTATGTAATATTTCAACCGACCAGATGCTTGTGTTTGATGCGTTCAGGACGGACCCGGCACTCGGACGATTTATCCTGACAGATCTGACAACGGCCAATACGGTAGCGGCTGGCCTGATTCTGCATACCTTATCGCGCTCCAACAATGTTGTGACACAAGATTTCGAGATTGATAAACAGGCACGCGCCCGACTCAATCAGCAGCGCCCGCTATGCATCTGGCTCACCGGACTTTCAGGCTCTGGCAAATCCACAATTGCCAATGCACTAGAAAAACAGCTGTATGCCCAAGGCAAGCGCACCTACATTCTGGATGGAGACAATGTCCGTCAACACCTGAATCGGGATCTTGGTTTTACCGAAGCCGACCGGATCGAAAACATTCGCCGTGTCGCCGAAGTCGCCAGGCTGATGGTCGATGCAGGACTGATCGTCATCGCGACCTTCATCTCACCCTATTTGCGCGATCGACAAACAGCCAGGAATCTGTTTGCTACAGACGAGTTCGTCGAAGTATTCATAGACGCTCCCCTGGAAGTCTGCATCACACGCGATCCCAAGGGTCTCTATGCCAAGGCACAAAAAGGTGAAATCAAAAACTTCACCGGCATAGATGCGCCATACGAAGCCCCCGAACACGCTGAAGTTGTTTTAAAGACAAATGACCAATCCGTTGACGAACTTGTTCGTCAACTTCTTGGTCATTTGCACATCGCTACCGAGGGAACCCGATAGCGATGTCAGAGTATTACTTGTTGCAGTTCAGCTAGCTATTCAAGCGGCAGTTCAGGCAGCAGCCCAGCTAGCTATTCGCTCAGCAGCTCAGGCAACAATTCAGGCAGTCACGACTGGAATCCCTGCAATTTTTGCTGACCACTCTTTGGGACCTGTCGTATGGACAGAAGTACCCTTGGAATCCACCGCAACTGTCACGGGCATATCCACGACGTCAAACTCATAGATCGCTTCCATACCCAGGTCTTCGAAGCCGACAACCTTGGCACCCCGAATCGCTTTGGAAACCAGATAGGCTGCGCCACCGACTGCCATCAGATACGCAGACTTGTGTTTGCGGATAGATTCAATCGTCGCTGGACCACGTTCAGCCTTGCCAATCATGGCGAACAAACCTGTTTGTTCCAGCATCATGTCAGTGAACTTATCCATGCGCGTCGCTGTAGTTGGACCTGCAGGCCCGACCACCTCATCACCCACTGGATCCACTGGTCCGACGTAGTAAATGGTACGTCCATGAAAATCGACGGGCAATTTTTCACCCTTGGCCAGCATGTCCTGAATACGTTTATGCGCCGCATCACGACCGGTGAGCATCTTGCCATTCAACAACAACGTCTGGCCTGGTTTCCAGCTTGCAACCTGTTCCTGCGTCAGGGTATTGAGATCGACCTGGGTTGAGGACTTGTAGTCTGGTGCCCAATGTACATCCGGCCAGTCAGACAACGAAGGTCGGTGCATGTGCGCAGGTCCCGAACCATCCAGCTCAAAATGCGCATGGCGAGTCGCCGCACAATTGGGAATCATCGCTACAGGAAATGAAGCGGCATGCGTCGCAAAGGTTTTGATTTTGACATCCAGCACAGTCGTTAAACCGCCCAGGCCTTGTGCACCAATCCCCAGCGCGTTGACCTTCTGGTAGAGCTCGATGCGTAACTCTTCAAGCTTGGTCTTTGGACCGCGCTCGAGTAACTCATACATATCGAGGTCTTCCATGAGTGCCTGCTTGGCCATCAGCACAGCTTTTTCTGCCGTGCCGCCGACACCAATGCCCAGCATGCCTGGCGGGCACCAGCCAGCACCCATGGTGGGCACCGTTTTCAGGACCCAGTCGACAATCGAATCGTTTGGATTGAGCATGGCGAGTTTTGACTTGTTCTCGGAACCACCACCTTTGGCAGCGACCTGCACATCGACTTTGTCGCCCTGCACCAGTTCGACATTGACGATACAGGGGGTGTTGTCTTTGGTGTTCTTACGCGCAAAGATCGGATCATCCAGCACCGAGGCACGCAAGGGATTTTCAGGATTCAGGTAACCACGACGCACGCCTGCATCACACAATTCCTGGATGTTCATCTTGGTGTTAAAACGCACATCCATACCGATTTTCAGAAAAACGTTGACGATGCCGGTATCCTGACAGATTGGACGACGACCCTCTGCACTCATGCGTGAATTCGTCAGGATCTGCGCCATGGCATCCTTGGCGGCCGGACTTTCTTCACGCGCATAGGCGCGGGCCAGATGCTGGATGTAATCGGCGGGATGGTAATAACTGATGAACTGAATCGCATCGGCGATTGAGGAAATAAAGTCTTCTTCCTGAATGGTGACTGACATGATGGTTACCTGTGAGTGAATCAAAAAAAATTATTTGCTCTTCCAGACGGGTTTGCGCTTTTCTGCAAACGCGAGTGAGCCTTCTCGTGCGTCTTGTGAAGTAAAGATGTGGCTGATCAACGGACGCTGCATTTCGAACATTTCTGTTGTCGGAAAATCCAGCCCCTGGTTCATCACGCTTTTAGCAGCCTGAACCGCCAACGGACCATTTTCGCAGATCTTGCGGGCAAGGACGAGCGCCTCGGCCAACGCCTGACCTGGCTCGGTCATGACGTTAATCAGTCCAAACTGATGGGCACGCTCAGCCGACAGCATATCTCCCGTCAGAATGACTTCCATGGCGATATGGTAAGGAATCTGACGTGGCAGGCGAAGCAATCCGCCTGAACCAGCCACCAGGCCACGTTTGACCTCAGGCAAGCCAAATCTGGCATTGTTGGCTGCGACCACCAGGTCACAGGCCAGCATCATCTCAAAACCTCCTGCCAGGGCAAAGCCTTCAACTGCCGCGATCAGCGGTTTTTTAGGCGGAGCTTCGTTCAGTCCGGCAAAGCCTTTACCCTCGACAACTGAACGAATACCCGTCCTGGCAAAATCCTTCAGATCCATCCCGGAGCTAAACGTACCACCAGCGCCCGTCAGTATGCCAATCCGGACATCTTCGCGTGCATCCATTTCGTCGAAGGCTGCAGCCATCTGGATGGCGGTATCAACGGAGATCGCATTGCGTGCTTCAGGACGGTTAATCGTGATGATCTGAATACCATCAATAAAATCGACACTAACCAGTGATGACATAGGGACTCCCAGGGTAAAAATCAGTCAAAAAACAGGATAATTCCATGAATCATAGGCGATTCGGGCCAAAGCCACCGCCCAGCGCTCCCCCACGCTAAAATGCTCGGTTATTCAGCCCTTAACGCGTCCAACTACATTCATGCTTACTTTTCAGCAAATCATCCTGCGCCTGCAAGAATATTGGGGTCAACAGGGCTGCGCCCTGCTCCAGCCCTACGATATGGAGGTTGGCGCGGGCACCTCGCACACGGCAACGTTTTTGCGGGCGATTGGCCCAGAGCCATGGCGTGCGGCATACGTGCAGCCTTCACGACGTCCAAAAGACGGTCGTTACGGTGAAAATCCAAACCGTCTGCAACACTATTACCAATATCAGGTCGTGCTCAAACCCGCACCTCCGGATATTCTCGACCTCTATATTGGCTCTCTGGTTGCCCTGGGCATCCGCCCGACCGAGCACGACATCCGCTTTGTCGAAGATGACTGGGAAAACCCAACACTGGGCGCCTGGGGTCTGGGTTGGGAAGTCTGGTTAAACGGCATGGAAGTCACCCAATTTACCTATTTCCAGCAGGTCGGCGGACTCGATTGCCTGCCAACGACTGGCGAGATCACCTATGGTCTCGAACGCCTGGCCATGTACCTGCAGGGTGTTGAAAGTGTCTACGATCTGGTCTGGACTGAGAGCCCGCATGGCAAAGTGCTCTACCGTGATGTCTTTCATCAAAACGAAGTTGAGCAATCCACCTATAACTTTGAATATGCCGATGCCGAGATGCTGTTCAGGCATTTCACGGATTACGAAACGCAGGCCAAACGCCTGATGGACGTGCCACTCGCCTTGCCTGCCTATGAAGCAACGCTCAAGGCCGCTCACACCTTCAACATGCTCGATGCCCGAGGTGCGATCAGCGTGACTGAACGTGCCGCCTACATTGGTCGTATTCGCAATTTGTCACGCGCAGTGGCTCTTGCCTATTACGAATCACGCGAAAAACTTGGTTTTCCCATGCTCCAAACTACTCAGGAGGCGCGTTAATGTCAGCCCGTCCTCTGCTCGTCGAACTGTTCACAGAAGAACTCCCCCCAAAAGCGCTCGCCAGACTCGGCGAGTCCTTTGCACTTGGCCTGCAAAACGCCCTGCACCAGCAAGGCCTGATTGCACCGGACAACGAGCGCGTCGTGTTTGCGACACCGCGTCGACTGGCCGTGCGCCTGACGCGGGTGCTCCCCCTCGCGCCCGACCAGACCTTTACTGAAAAACTCATGCCAGTCAAAGTCGGACTGGATGCCAGCGGTGCCGCCACGCCCGCCTTACTTAAAAAGCTTGCAGCCAAAGGCTGGGAGAACATGGATGTAGCAACTCTGGCACGCGAATCCGATGGCAAACAGGACTACCTGGTTGCGCGCGGTACCGCTGCGGGTGCGTTGCTCACCAACGTCCTGCAGGCTGCGATCGAAAGTGCCATTGCCGGCCTGCCCATTCCAAAAGTCATGCGCTACCAGCTCGCGGACGGCCTGACCTCGGTGAAGTTTGTGCGGCCCGCGCATGCGGTGATTGCGCTCTTTGGTGAGGACGTTGTTCCACTCCAGATCCTGGGACTTGAAAGTGGTCGGGACACGCACGGTCATCGCTTCCTGCATCCAGGAAAAATTTCCATTCACTCGGCCGATAGCTACGAAAAGCAATTGGCCGAGACCGGTCACGTTGTCGCGTCCTTTGATACCCGTCGCACACAAATCGCAGGCATGCTGGCAGATCAGGCCACAATCCTGGGCGCAACGCTCGGCCAGGATCCAGAGGTTGAGGCCTTGCTAGACGAGGTCACGGCTCTCGTTGAGTCACCCATCGTCTATGTAGGTGCTTTCGAGCCACGGTTTCTTGCCGTGCCTCAGGAGTGTCTGATTCTGACTATGCGTCTGAATCAAAAATACTTCCCTCTCTTTAACCCTGCCACTGGCGCGTTGACACATCAGTTCCTGATTGTCAGCAACATGCCGACCAAGCATCCCGAAGCCATCATCGAGGGCAACCAGCGCGTCGTCCGTCCACGTCTGGCTGACGCACAGTTCTTCTTTGATACGGATCGCAAACTCCCTTTGCACGCGCGCGTCGAACATCTCTCAACGATCGTCTATCACAATAAACTTGGCACGCAACTCCAGCGTGTCCTGCGTGTGCAAAAGATTGCTGCCTGGATTGCGCATGCACTAGGCACTGACCCAGCACCTGGCGCACGTGCCGCAAGTCTGGCCAAAGCAGACCTGACCACGAATATGGTGGGTGAATTTCCTGAGCTGCAAGGCATCATGGGGGCGTACTATGCGCGCGGCGACGGAGAATCCGAAGAAGTCGTGCAGGCGCTACTTGGCCAATATCGTATTCGTCTCGAACATCCTGTCGACCCCACACAGTTGACACCAGCGATTCTATTCATGGCCGAACGTGCTGAGACACTCGTTGGCATCTGGGGCATTGGCCTGGCTCCGACCGGAGAGCGCGATCCTTTTGGTTTGCGTCGTGCGGCACTTGGCCTGATCAGTGCCTTTGAACAACTGACCGCAGGCGGTGTGCTCAGTATTGTGCAAAATGGTCCGTTAACCATGGATGGCTTGATCGAAGCAGCAACACTGGCTTTTGATGCAGGCACGCTTGCGGATACAACATCCAGTGAAGTGCATGCTTTTATTATCGAACGTCTGCGTAATCAGCTGATCCAGAATCATGATCGCAATGCTGTCGAAGCTGTATTGGCAATCGAGCCACCGATTCATCAAGTACTCGCACGCGTGCAGGCGGCTGCGGCCTTTGCCCTGGGAGCCGATGCGATCAGTCTTGCAGCTGCGAACAAACGGATTGGCAACCTGCTCAAAAAGGCCGATGACACACTGAGTCCTGTGAATCCTGACTTGCTGACTGAACCGGCGGAACAGGCACTTGCACAAGCCCTGGGTCAATTACAGCCCATTGCACAATCCTGCTTTGATACGGGTGATTACATGGCCGCCATGCAAACACTGGCACGTGCACGTACGCCAGTGGATGCGTTCTTTAACGACATCATGGTCATGGCCGATGATCCTGCTGTGCGTAATAATCGCCTGGCACTGCTCGCTCAATTGCATGGCCTGATGAATCTGGTTGCTGATATTTCAAGGTTGGCACCATGAAGCTCATCATCCTGGATCGCGATGGCGTGATCAACCAAGACAGCGCAGCCTATATCAAGCACCCGGATGAGTGGATTGCCATCCCAGGGAGCCTGCAAGCGATTGCACGACTGCATCAGGCAGGTTGGACGATCGCGGTCGCCTCCAACCAGTCTGGTCTGGCCAGAGGGTACTTTGACACAACCATCCTGACGGCCATTCACCACAAACTGCGCAAGGAACTTGCCCAGGTCGGTGGCTCGATTGATGCTTTTTTTGTTTGCCCGCATGGGCCCGAAGATACCTGCGTATGCCGCAAGCCCCTACCCGGTCTGTTTCACGATATTGCCCAGCGGTTTGATACTGATCTGACAGGCGTACCTGCTGTGGGAGATTCCCTGCGCGACCTGCAGGCCTCCTATGCAGTAGGTTGCACACCCTGGCTCGTACAGACCGGCAATGGTGCAAAAACAATCAAACAGGAAGGGCTTCCGCCCACAACAAAATTTGCAGCCGATTTGGCTGTAGCTGTTGATCAGATTCTTTCAGGACCTTAAACCCGCTATGCTTTTTATCCGGTCAACTGTTTACGCCCTGTTTCTGATCACAACAGTCATACCTTATGCCTTCGCATGCATGATCTGGTCGCCTTTACCCCTGCATTGGCGCTTTAAGCTCACCATGGGCTGGCCCAGACTGGCGATCTGGGGCGCACGCGTGATATGCGGTGTACGCTGGCGCGTGCAAGGCTGGGAAAACCTGCCTGAAGGTCCTGCCATCGTTCTGTCTAAACACCAATCGGCCTGGGAAACGCTATTCCTGCCATCGCACCTCCCCCGCGAAGTCTGTTTTGTTTATAAACGTGAACTGCATCGAGTGCCCTTTTTTGGCTGGGGCCTGGCCATGCTGGCAATGATCCCGATTGATCGCAGCAAAGGCCGTGATGCTTTTGAGCAAGTCGTCAAAATCGGTCAGCAACGGCTGGATCAAGGTCGCTGGCCTATTATGTTCCCAGAGGGCACGCGGATTGCACCAGGCAAAATGGGACGCTTCAAAATGGGCGGTGCGTTATTGGCGACCCGCACGGGAGCACCTGTCATCCCGATCGCATTGAATGCTGGTGAATGCTGGCCACGTAATGCGTTTATCAAACGCCCAGGTCTGGTGACCGTGTCAATCGGTGCACCGATTCCTTCTGTAGGCTTGACGCCAGAGGAGCTCAATGCAAAGGTCTCGGCCTGGATCGAAGCAGAAATGCACCGCATCAGTCCCGAGCGCTACCCTGCTAAACCACCACATAGCGGGGATGACTCCACAACTGGCACAGAAGCTGGCAACGCTCTGCGCACTCCACATGGCCGCGCTCCAGATCGGTCATGAGTCAGCTTGACCTCTTGCTAACGGATGCAGACACCCCACAACCGGGGTGGACCATTGCACCCGTTACGCTTGCGCCCGATGCAAAATGGCGACTACTTAAACACGGTGATCAGACGGTCGGATTTGTACTGATGCGTTCACGACGACGAAGCATTGGATTCGTAATCGGTGAAGAAGGCTTGCGCGTCACCGCCCCGAACTGGGTCACCTTGCAGCAAATAGACGCCGCAGTGATCGAAAAAATGCCATGGATCCTGAATAAGCTTAAGGACTGGCAAGCACGCAAGGAGCAGCTCGCCATGGCGCATACGCGCTGGCAGTCGGGCGGCGAACTTCCTTATATGGGCTGCAAAATCATCTTGCGCAGTGGTGTACCGGGTCCGCATGTGCCCCATGGCTCTCCATATTTCGATGGTGACGCCAACGCCCCACTGCCAGGTCAATCTCTCTGGCTGCCGCTGCCTCAGGATGCCGACGCCAACCGGATGCGCGACATGACACAAGCCTGGCTGCAGTCTCGGGCACGGGTGTGGTTTGATCTGCGGCTCAAACACTACCTGGATCAAACGGGTCTGCAAATCCGCCAGTGGCGACTGTCTTCAGCTGCGACAAGATGGGGTTCGTGCACCAGTGATGGCAACATCATGCTGAACTGGCGCCTGATCCACTTCGCACCGATGGTGATCGACTATGTCATTGCCCACGAACTCGCCCATCTGCGCGAAATGAATCACAGCCACGATTTCTGGGCTGAGGTCCAGCAACTCTATCCGGATTACCATACGGCGCGCCAAATGCTCAATAAGCACACTCCTGATGGCGTGCCTGAAATCTAAGCAGCCAGACGCATGCGTTGTTATGATCAGTTCTGCGTTTAAGCCAAGCCCCAATCTCCCATTAGCTAAGGAACCATAATGCGAATTCTTCACACCATGTTGCGCGTCGGCAATCTTGAACAATCGATTGCGTTCTATACCAAGGTGCTTGGCATGCACGTATTGCGCAGCACAGAGTACCCCACTGGCCGCTTTACCAACACCTTTGTTGGGTATCAGGATGAAAGCGCAGGCCCCACGCTGGAGCTGACCTACAACTGGGATACGGATGCCTATGATCTGGGTACAGCTTATGGCCATATCGCGCTCGAAGTCGAAAATGCCTACGATGCCTGTGACCGGATTCGTGCGCTTGGCGGCAAAGTCTCCCGTGAAGCAGGACCGATGAAGCATGGCACAACTGTCATCGCCTTTGTCGAAGATCCTGATGGCTACAAAATTGAATTAATCCAGAAAAAAACAGCCTGAGCAGGTTCACACGCCCACCATGCTGAACATTCTCTGGTTGAGTTTCTTTCTGATTGCAGCCGTATCCTCACTATTGCAATGGCTGGTGCTGGGGAACAGTGATATTTTTGGAAAGATGGTGGCCAGCCTGTTTGACATGGCTGCTTTGTCCGTACAGTTGATGGTGATATTGTTCGGAACACTGACTCTATGGCTGGGCTTTTTGCGAATTGCAGAATCTGCCGGAATGGTCACCGCTCTGGCTCGCTGGCTCGGCCCCCTCTTTGCCAGGCTCATGCCTGGCGTGCCCAGAGGCCATCCTGCCATCGGTCTGATCACTCTGAATTTTGCAGCGAATGCCCTGGGTCTGGATAACGCGGCCACACCGATCGGTCTGCGCGCCATGCGCGAGTTGCAGACGCTGAACCCGGACCCCGAAACAGCGACCAACGCGCAAATTCTTTTTCTGGTTCTGAATGCATCCTCACTGACGTTAATTCCGGTGAGTATTTTCATGTACCGCCTGCAACAGGGTGCGCCTGATCCTACACTGATCTTTTTGCCCATCCTGCTGGCCACAAGCGCGTCGACCTTGACTGGCTTTCTGTCCGTTTCGTTCATGCAACGTCTGCCCTTGCGCGATCCGGTTGTCCTCATGTGGATCTTTGGTATCGCACTCTTTTTAGGTAGCATCATGGCGGGCGCCCTGAGTCTGAGTACAGCAGCCCTCGCCCACATTTCCTCACTGACGGGCAATCTTGTGTTGTTCGGGATTATTGTGACCTTTGTCGCTGTGGGTGCCTGGAAAAAACTCGACGTCTACGAAGCATTTCTTGCAGGTGCGCGCGAAGGCTTTGATATCGCCAAAGACTTGCTCCCTTACCTGGTCGCCATGCTTTGCGCTGTCGGCGTTCTGCGCGCCTCGGGTGCGCTGGATATTGCACTGGATGGCATCCGCTGGATTGCACATTCTCTAAGTTGGGATGATCGTTTTGTCGATGCTTTGCCCACGGCCCTGGTAAAACCATTTTCCGGCACCGCAGCCCGTGCACTGCTCATCGAGACCATGAAATTCCACGGAGTCGATAGTTTTCCAGCACTGCTGGCCGCCACCGTGCAGGGTAGTACGGAACCAACGTTTTATTTACTGGCGGTATATTTTGGTTCAGTGGGTGTGCAGCGTGCGCGTCACACCGTCGGTTGTGCTCTGCTGGCAGATCTGGCCGGCGTGCTCGCCTCAATCGCCATCTGTTACTGGTTTTTTGGATAACCATGAAAATCGTCATCGCTCCCGACTCGTTCAAAGAAAGCCTGTCTGCCCCCGGCGTAGCTGCCGCCATTGCGCGCGGTATCAAACGTGCAGCTCCTGATGCCCATATCATCTGCATTCCGATGGCTGATGGTGGTGAAGGCACGGTCAGTGCGGTGCTGGCTGCCACACAAGGCCAAGCGCGCATGCATAGCGTGCAAAATGCCCTGGGCACACCGATCGACGCTGAATGGGGCTGGCTCCCGAATCACACTGCGGTCATCGAAATGGCTGCGGCGGCAGGACTCGAACATATTCCATCGGCCTTGCGCAACCCTATGACGGCCACCAGTTTTGGAGTCGGTGAACTGATATGCCACGCGCTGGATGCGGGTGCCAAACATATTGTGCTTGGCCTGGGCGGCTCAGCCACCAATGATGCAGGTGCCGGTATGCTGCAAGCGCTTGGTATGCGTCTGCTGGACCACGCGGGCGAAAATATCGCACCAGGTGGAGCCGGCCTTAAACACCTTGCAAGTATAGATGTCAGCAATCTGGATTCAAGACTACAAGACGTCCAGATCACCATCGCCTCGGATGTGAATAATCCCTTATGTGGCCAGATGGGAGCGACTGCCATTTTTGGCCCCCAAAAAGGCGCAACACCTGAGCAAATCAAATTATTAGACACCGCACTCAGTCATTTTGCGGACTTGTGCCACAGCCACCTCGGCGCGGATAGTCGCGAGGTGCCAGGAGCGGGCTCGGCTGGCGGATTGGGCTTTGCTGCCCATGCTTGGCTCGGCGCACGTTTCAGACCCGGTGTAGAAGTCGTAGCCGAAATTGGCGGCCTGGCCGAGGCAATCAATGGTGCGAGCCTTGTCATTACGGGCGAAGGTCGCATGGACGCTCAGACCCTGCTTGGCAAAACACCTATGGGCGTTGCGCACGTTGCGCGTGAGGCGGGTGTCCCTGTGATCGCGATTGCGGGTTCACTCGGCTCGAACTATCAGGCACTGTATGCCGCAGGTATCCAGGCAGCCTTTAGCATTGCTGCAGGTCCGTGCACGCTTCAAGAGGCGTGCACACATGCTGCGATATTGCTTGAGGACCGCGCCCACGACATCATGCGTCTCTGGCTATCAGCCAGGCGTCATGTCATCTGAATAAACAGCACACGCTCAGCGCACACCCGCGGCGTACAGCGTGTCAGTCAGAGCAATAAACTTAGGCACGCTGACTTGTTCGGCCCGCCAGGTCGGCTCGATTTCGAGCGTCGACCAGGGAATCAAGGCCGTCCATTCGCCCATGACGCCACGTAACATTTTCCGGCGCTGTGAAAATGCACGTTGCACGACTTTTGCAAACAACGCCTGATCAACGGGGCGCATGCGTTCTGGTCCCAATGGAATCATGCGCACGATCGACGAGGTCACGCGCGGCGGAGGATCAAAGGCTGTGTGTGCGACATCGAATAGTTTTTCCATTCGGTAGCGTGATTGCAGCATAACGGTCAAGCGGCTGTAGTCAGACCCAGCAGGTTCTGCAACCATACGATCGACAACCTCACGCTGCAACATAAAATGCTGATCAATCACGTGATCCGCAAAGTCAGCCAACTTAAACAATAAGGGGCTGGAGATGTTGTAGGGTAGATTCCCGACAATTCGCAGACCTTCACCAAAGCTTGCGAAATCTGTTTGCAAGGCATCGGCCTGCACGACCGTCAGTCGCTCGGCAGGATATCGATCACGCAATCTCCCCGCAAGATCACGATCGATTTCAATAACGGTCAAGTGGTCAAGCTTTTCGAGCAACGGCGCAGTTAACGCCGACAACCCTGGTCCAATCTCAATCAGTCGGTCACCTTTTTTTGGGGCAATCGCTCGTACGATCGACTCGATCACCGCCTGATCGACCAGAAAGTTCTGACCGAAACGTTTACGTGCCTGATGGGTCGCCGCCAAACTATTCCTTCGCCTGCTTGAGTCGTTTTTCAAGACGATTGTCGATATACGACTGATTACGAATCTGTTGTAACCAGACTTCAAAAGCCGCTTCGGAGCGCTGGGCAAACAGTCGTTGACGCACCTGATTACGCAAGAACTGCTCTGCCATATCCTGTGTCCGACGTTCTTCGACAACGATCAGATGCCAGCCAAATTGTGTCTGGACTGGCTGACTGACCTCGCCAACCTTCAAGCTGTTCATGGCCTTTTCGAAGGGTGGTACGGTTTCGCCAGGATTGAGCCAACCCAAGTCACCGCCCTGCGGAGCCGAACTATCGTTTGAGAAACGTTTAGCTAGATCCGCAAAGGACTCTTTTCCTTCAACCAGCCGATCACGAATCTGAACAAGCTTTTGCTTGGCCAATTCGTCCGTCACAACCTCGCTTGTTTTAATCAGGATATGTTTAGCACGCGTCTGTTCTACAGGCATCGGGCCTTGTTTTGCAACAGGTGCGCCCTGTCCTTTAGCGGCATTGGGTGCCTGAGCGGGCTGAGCAGGTGCCGCTTGCGCTGCCGGAGCCTGAGCGGGCGCTCCACCTGCACGACCCATCACTTTTAGAATATGGAATCCATTTCCGCTCTGAATCACCCCTGAAACTTGACCATCCTTAACATTGGCCACCGCGTTGAGGAACAAGTCCGGCCAGCCTTGAACCGGGCGCACGCCCATGTCTCCACCACGCGAAGCCTCCGGTCCTTCGGATACCGCCTGCGCAACTTTTTCAAAGCTCTCACCGCGCTTGATTCTTGCCAGCGCGTCCTGGGCACGGGCACGATATGCTGCCTGCTGCTCTGGTGACGAACCCTCAGGTACCCGAATCAGGATTTGTGACAAACCGATAATGGGCGGCTGATTCGGGCGTGCAGCCTGAGGTGGCTGTTGCGCAGGGGGCTGCTGTGTTGCAGGACGCTGTCCTGGCATTGGCTGACCAGCCGTCTGGGGACCCGCACCCGGTGGTTGGGACAGACTAGCCAGACCACCATTTTGTCGCGCTTGTTGGTCACGTAAAAAGGCATCGACCTCTGCGTCTGAAATCAGCACGGTGTTGTCAACCGTTCGCTGGCGTAAGCCTTCGAGCATGATTTCACGTCGAATCTGATCCTGATATTGCGCCCAGGTCACGCCAGACGCTTCGATCTGCTGACGGATCTGCGCAGGCGTCATATTGTTACGTTTTGCAACCGAGTCAACAGCCTTACTTACCATCGCATCCGTGACATTGATTTTCAGCCGTGTAGCTTCTTGTTTTTCGAGTCGCTCCTGAATCAGGCGCTGGAGCACGTCACGCTGAAGTAATTCCTCAGCAGGCATCTGCACTTTCTGCTGTTTGGAGAATTCAGATTTGACCTGCTGCACACGCGCGTCGAGTTCGCGTTGCGTAATCACATCTTTGTTGACGACAGCAACAATCGTATCGGCTTCAACGTCATTTGATGATGCTGTTGCACCAGCCGCAGCCGGGGTCGGGGCGCTCGACTGCGTTGCGGGCTTGGCTTTAGCAGTCGCTGAACGGGTTTTCGACGTTGAAGTTGAGGGTGAGTTTACCGGTGAGTTTGTCTGTGCACTGGCCTCCAGCACAAGCAGGCATCCTGCGGACAAAATCAAGGCCGTCATGCATTGACGAAACACTTTTACAACTTGCATTATTCGTACCTTTCAAACTTAGTCACGTTCGGAATTGGGGAGTTAACGTTCTGATAGTCCGGAATACTTCTGCCAAGTACGCCCATTGGGTTTTGGCCAAGCGAGCCCAGACCACTGAGTTCAAGCTGGAAAAACACAGCCGTATTAGTCTGATCAGCACTCACAATATAGCGCTGAAACAGCATGCGTCCACTCCAGCAACAATCGCCCTTGTACTCTAGACCCAGAATGGCCTGGGTAATTTTAGGTTGGGCAATCGTCACAGTCGGATCGATGAGGCTCTGGGCATCGACTTTATTAAAGGTGTAATCCATGCGCCCCACGCCATACCATTTCTTGGTCAGGGGCCACTGGAATGCAGTGCTCACTTGGTTCTGTCCAGGCGTCTGGTAAATCGCATCAGGCGGTGGATTAATCTGATATCGATACGAGACCGACATCATCGCCAGACGCTGAGGGCGCCAACGCATGACAAACTGCATACGATCCCACTGCGTTGTGTAGGGGTTGTATTGAAGCGTTGCAGTAGTATTCGTCGTATCTGTCAGGGCTGCATTCGCACCCAGCAAATAGAGCGAACGCGTATCGGTGCGGGGAATCTCACCCGGCAAAGTCACAAGCTGGTCTTCGAAGTAGAACTGCTGGGCCAGCCCCAAACTCAGTCTTTCAAAACCAGTATCCTCATCCAGCCAGCGGGTCGTCATCGCCAGGGTGACCTGGTTCGCGTTGCTGATTCGATCGTTACCGGCAAAGATATTTTCTTGAAAGATAGAAGAAAAATTCAAATCGGCAAGCGTGGTGTCATAGACAGGGATCTGGGACTGGTCGCGATAGGGTACGCGCAGATAGTAGGCGCGTGGTTCGATGGTCTGCAGAGAAGGCTTACCAAAAAACGTCGTTTCGCGATCAAAGGTCATGCCCGAATCCACCGACATGATCGGTAAGGCGCGCGAAACATCAGGCTGCCCGCCATAGCCTAAAAAGTTCTCCAGGCCATACCATTGCGTCTGGTATTGCGAGAGACTCAGTGCGACTTTAGGCGTGACAAACCAACCGGGTTGCACAATTGGATAGGCAATAGAGGAATAGGACGCTGCGCGCGTGCCATCGGGCTTCCAGCGCAATGAACCATCAGGCCCCAGCGCAAAGCGTTGATCGAGTGGCATCTGGAATTGGGTCACAGTGTTCTGTGTCTGGAAATCAAAACCACCATAATCAAACCGCGCACCGTTCAGCGCATATTCCGGCACCTTGTTGTATTGCGGGACGACCGTCGTACCACCAGACGGAACAATAGTCTGGAAGGTCAGCATGGTGAGGCTAGTCTGCCAGTACTGGTCGGACCACCCTAGACTGGCCATTTTGGGCAAAAAGGCCGTATTAGCCTGATTGACCGCAATACTCGCAAAATCCTGAAAATAGTTGTCGTCCGAGACGCCATTCAGGCTGTAGAAACCGTAAAAGCCTTTACCAAAACTCTGCATGTGGGACGCGCTATATAACCAGCGGTCAGTGCCAGTCGTGATGTCCTTATTGAGATACGTCCCGGCCATATAGCCCGAGTAGGATTCACCCATATAGCGGAATTCGTCACCCAACTGTAACCCGTGCTTGGACATCGCTCGCTCCTGCAAGGTCATGTCGTAATTAGGTGCAAGGTTAAAATAATAGGGCTGTGTGAAATCCGCACCGGTATTGGTTGTTGTACCAAAGGTTGGCAGCAGGAAGCCTGATTTACGCTCTTTTTTAAGCGGAAAGGTCAAGTATGGAGAGGCGAGGATCGGGACGTCTTTGAAATACAGCACGCCGTTGGTCGCCACCCCTTCGTTTTCGGCAAAATCGAGATCCAGCTTTTCGGATTCTATATACCAGGAAGGGTTCGGACATGGACACCCGCTGTAGGTCACATCCGTCAAGCTCATCTGATTGCGGTTAAAGACATCCGCCCAGGATCCCACGCCAGCACCACCGCTATCGAGCCAGAAATTTGGCTGATCGATACTCGCTGTGCCATCCTCAGTGTTATAGGTGATACTCGTGCCAGAGACGATATTGCCGTCACGAATGAGTCGTGCATCGCCCTGGGCATCCATCACCCCAACCCGCTGGTTGTAATTGATGATGTTTGCCTTAATCACAGCATCCTGGCGCCGGACCGAGGCATTGCCGCGCAACACTACGTTATTTTCGCCGTCACCGCGCATGTCCCTGGCCTCAAGGAACGCAGGCATCTGTTTATCTGGTGTGTTGGGACGGGTCAGCGCGGGAGAGACTTTCAGACCTGGCACCAGGAGTGCCGGTGCAGCAGAACTATCGGAAGCAGACGCAGGCGTATCTTGCGCCTGAACTGTCGCAAAACCCGGACCCAGCAGAAGCAACAGCCAAAAAAAGATACGCACGTTCGGTAAAAAAGCCTTAATGCTGAGTGTTCAAGCAAAAACGCACCCCGTCCCGAGCAGGACAAAATAAAAGATGCATGCAACCGGTATTATAGGCAAGCTCGACACATTTAGTCAGAAGCCCTTATATCTATTACGCTCCTCCCTGAAATAGCCTATTTTTAGTCGGATTTATCATGCAAACTCCCCCCCTGGATGCGCGCCTTGCCGCCCTGCTGACCTGGCTGGAATCGCTGCCTGAAGCACTTAACTTGCAACACGACACGCTCAGACCTGCTTCAAGCGACGCGAGTTTCAGGCGTTATTTCAGAATCAACTCCCCGGCGACGACCTACGTTGTCATGGATGCGCCCCCCAAAACCGAGGATTGCAAACCTTTTATCGATGTTTCCAAGCGTCTGGCCGCAGTAGGGTTAAATGTCCCGCACATTCAGGCTCAGGATCTCGAGCAAGGCTTTTTACTGCTAACCGACTTGGGGCCCACGACCTATTACGGGCGTATCCAGCAAGGGATCGATGACGCCAGCCTGCAAGCGCTGTATCGGGATGCGCTGTCAGCTCTGGTTCAGATGCAGACTGCCAACCACCAGGGCCTGCCAGCCTATGATGCCTTGCGACTCAAGGATGAGCTTGCATTATTCCCTCAGTGGTATGCGGCCACCCATTGCCAGGCCCCGCTCGATGAGGCCGCGATGCAATTGCTCAATGGCGTCTTTGACACCCTAGTCGCCCACAATGTTAAACAGCCGGTCGTGCTGGTACACCGCGATTTTCATTCTCCGAACCTGATGGTGTGCACAGAGCCACAACATGGCATCAACCCAGGCATTCTTGACTTTCAGGATGCCGTCGCCGGTCCGATTTCGTATGACCTGGCCTCACTGGTGATGGATGCACGCACCACCTGGGAAGAACCACAGCAACTGGACTGGGCCATTCGTTACTGGGAGCTGGCCCGCAAGCTTGGACTACCCGTACCCGATGATTTTGCCGACTTTCACCGCGATTACGAGTGGATGGGTCTGCAGCGCAATTTACGTATCCTGGGCGTGTTTGCCCGACTCAACCACCGGGATGGCAAAGCCGCCTACCTGAACCACATTCCACGCGTCAATCAATACGTCCGCCAGGTAGCAGGCCGTTACATCGCACTCAAACCCCTGCTCCGGGTGCTCGATCGCCTGGACAACATCCAGGCAAAGGTGGGGTATACGTTTTGATTCAGGCCATGATTCTGGCCGCGGGTCGGGGCGAACGCATGCGCCCGCTGACCGACTCCATGCCCAAGCCCCTGATTCCCGTTGCTGACAAACCCCTGATCGTCTGGCATCTTGAGCGGCTCGCCCAGGCCGGCATACGCGAGGTGGTGATCAATCACGCCTGGCTGGGCGACATGCTTGCGTCGCGCCTGGGCGATGGCTCAGCCTTTGGACTGCGCATTCGCTATTCAGCCGAAACCCACGCACTTGAAACAGCTGGCGGAATCGCGACGGCGCTGCCACAACTGGGCTCCGAGCCCTTTCTGGTGATTAATGGCGATATCTGGTGTGACTGGGATCCGGCACAGGCCATTGAGATTGCCGGACAACTGAAAAACAAGGCTGAGCTTGGGTGGCTCCTCATGGTGCCGAATCCAACTCATCATCCTGAGGGAGATTTTGTCTTGCAAGCGAGTGGCAAAATCTGCACACCTGAGAGGACACCAGCGCAACCACCTGCCTCGCGTCAAACCTTTGCAGGTATCGGTATTTATCAACCAGCACTATTTGCACAAACGCGTGCTGGTCAGCCAGCCAAACTTGCCCCCCTGTTGCGCACGGCGATGGAACGCAACTTGATATCAGGCAGCCTGCACGCAGGAAAATGGGTGGATGTTGGCACACCTGAGAGGCTCGAAGACCTCGAACGCTACATAAAGCACGTTATGCTTCAAACATGAGTGACCCAGTCAGAGGCACGACCCCGTACTGACATCAAGGAATGATTATGGTTATACGCGTACAACCCAAACGGGCGGTCTTCAAGCCCTCTCCCTACGAAACCAGCCGACGCACTAAAAGATTGCCCAGCTGGCTGATTCTGTTGTTGATCGGGGTGCTGCTGGGTGCTACAGGGGTACTGTTCATTCAGGCCAGTTATGGCCCCAAACAGCTGACGGTGCGTGAATCCCAGGACATGATGACGGAACTGAATAGCGCAACGCTAGAAAAGCAACGTTTACTTACCCAGGTTGAAGAACTCACCCGCACACTCGAAGCCGAACGCCTAGACACCACGCAAGCTCGCAAAACACTGGAAGACGAACTCGGCAAACTTCAGGCGCTGGTCGTCCCCCTCAAGGATCAACTCAATCTTTTTGCACAGACGCTGCCCTTTGATCCTAAATATGGTCAGATCGGCATCAGTACGGCGAACTTCATCCAGGCCAAGACGGGTGGCAAATTATCCTATCTGGTCTGGGTCATGCAGGATAAAGCGGACCGCCCGGAATTCAACGGCAAGCTGGAACTCGCCTTTGAAGGCAAACACGCGGATGGTCGCAACGAAACCATCACCCTCGCCCCGATTGCGCTGAACGTCAAACATTACGAGCACGTAACCGGACAGGCGGATCTGCCTGAGGGATTTGTCGCAAAACGCGTGAATGTAAAAATCCTCGACCAGGAGGCCAAAAAGCCCTTGACCTGGCGCGTCATGAACGTTCAGCAAAAATAAATCAGACCGCGGTCCAGCCTCCGTCGACCATGAGTGACGAACCCGTCACCATGGCGGAGGCGTCACTGGCGAGAAACACCACCGCCCCCATCAAATCCTGAGGTTGCCCAACGCGACCGAGTGCGATTTTTGACACAACAGAGTCCCTGAAGGCAACATCCTCAAGCATGCCGCGGGTCATATCCGTCTCAATAAAAGTCGGACAAATCGTATTGACGCGAATACCTGCCGCCCCGACCTCCCAGGCGAGCGCTTTGGTCAAGCCTTCAACGGCATGCTTTGTCGCACAATAGACCGTACGCTTAAAACCTCCGACATGTCCCATTTGCGATGAAATATTAATCAGGCTCCCTGGCAAACCCGCTTCGAGCAAACCCCGTACGACTTCGCGCGCCACATAAAAGGCTGCTTTGACGTTCAAATTCAGCACAGCATCCAGATCACTGTCTTGCATTTCAGTGAGCAAAGTTGGGCGATTCATACCGGCGTTATTGACCAGGATCTGAAAGGGGCCATGCTGTTCAATGCCCTGTTTGACCGCCTCGGCATCCGTGACATCCACAATCCAGGGCGAAGCATGACCGCCCAGCGCCCGGACTCTTGCGCACACCTCATTGACTTCGCTTGCATTGCGTGCGGCGATCACGACATGGGCGCCCGCCTCTGCCAATGCAAATACGGCGGCCTGGCCAATACCTCGACTGCCACCGGTCACCAGCGCACGGCGACCATTCAGGCGGAAACTGGGTGTTTTCACGTTGACTCCTCACATTTTTATCGAATTTCAGGGAAATACGTCTTGCGCCAGATTATGCGCCGCGCCCGTCACCCGTTGCAAGATTCCAGAAGCATCCTCTCGCAAGGGCACGGATTGCACAACTGTAACGGGCAATGTGCGATCATTACCAATAACACCAGAATGATCGTACATTGGTTCGATCACAAACTCAGATTGGGAGACCTCATGAAACACACCCTCGACGCTGGCACACCTGCGACCCGAAGTGAACACGATCTGCTCGGCTGGCGCGAGGTGCCCTTCGACGCGTATTACGGCGTGCATACACTGAGAGCGATTGAAAATTTTCCGATCACGGGTTTGCCGATTTCAATGGCGCCGGATCTGGTCAATGCCCTGGCCGAAATCAAAATCGCTGCGGCGCGTACCAATCGCGATCTAGGTCTGCTGGATCAGACGCGTTGCGAGGCCATCGTAGCGGCCTGCCATGAAATCCTCGCCGGAAAATTACACGCGCACTTCAAGGTGGACATGATCCAGGGCGGCGCGGGTACCTCAACCAACATGAATGCCAATGAAGTGATCGCCAACCGCGCGCTTGAACTACTGGGCCATGCGCGTGGCGACTACGACAAACTTCACCCAAACGAGCATGTGAATCTGAGTCAGTCCACGAACGATGTGTATCCCACCTCGCTCAAGCTGGCGACCTATCGGGGTTGCCAACGCTTACTAACACGCATGATCAGTCTGCAAGCAGCCTTTGACGCCAAAGCCGTCGAATTCAAGGACTTACTCAAAGTCGGTCGTACCCAGTTACAGGATGCCGTGCCCATGACACTGGGGCAGGAATTCCGTACCTATGCCGTGATGCTTGGAGAAGACATTTTGCGGCTGCGCGAAGCCCTCTCACTCATATGCGAAATCAACCTAGGGGCCACGGCCATTGGTACCGGGATCAATACCCATCCTGAGTATGCACAAAGCGTGCGCGCCCATCTGGCCGACATTACAGGCCTGCCGCTTGAGACCGCGCCTAATCTGATCGAAGCCACACAAGACTGTGGCGCTTTTGTGCAGCTGTCAGGCGTGCTCAAGCGCATTGCAGTCAAGATTTCCAAAGTGTGCCATGACTTACGCTTGCTCTCGAGTGGCCCGCGTGCGGGTTTCGGTGAGATCAACTTACCCGCCATGCAGGCTGGCTCAAGCATCATGCCAGGCAAGGTCAACCCCGTTATCCCGGAAATGGTGAACCAGGTAGCCTACGAAGTGATTGGCAACGATGTCACCATCAGTTTTGCAGCCGAGGCCGGTCAGCTCCAACTCAACGCCTTTGAGCCGGTGATTGCGTACTCCATGTTCAGAAGTGTCTCGCATCTGGCCAATGCCTTTGACACACTCGAGCACCGTTGCGTACGTGGCATTACCGCGAATCCGGACCGCCTCAAAGAGCACCTTGACCGCTCCATCGTCCTGGTCACGGCACTGAACCCTTATATTGGCTATCAGCATGCGACAGAAGTCGCGCAGGAAGCCCTTGAAACAGGTCGACGTGTCTATGACATCGTTCTGGCGCGCGGACTACTTGACCAGGCTAAGCTCGACGAAATCCTGCGGCCAGAAGCCCTGACGGCACCCAGAATCCTGATTCCCTGATCTTCGCCTTCGGGGCCCGGCGCAACAGCCTCAGCCCCCTGGGCGTTTATACTCAGCCGATCTTCAGGATCGACTTGACTTGCATACGCCACTTTCCACGCCCAACCCGGATCAAACTTCCCTGCTCAATAAGCGGCTCTGGGGGCTGCTTGCCCTGGGACTTCTCATTCACGTGGGTTTTGGCTGGTTACTGACGCTGTCAGTGGATGAAGCGCATTACATGCTCTATGCCGACAAGCTCGACTGGAGCTATTTTGATCACCCTCCTCTCGTCGGCTGGGTGCAATGGCCTCTGGTTGCACTGGGTGCGCCCGATGGGGTGATCCGTCTCATTCCACAAGCACTCTGGCTCATCGCCTGCCTGCTCGCCAGACAAATCGCACGCGAGTTGTACCTGCTAGTGCCTGACTGGAGCCCCCCGCTTTCTCGCGAATCCGCAGGTGTCTGGGCAGTCGCGCTGATGTTGCTGGCGCCCTTGATGCATGTGCTTGCGGTCGGCTTGCTGCCTGATACCTTGCTAATGGTGCTGACACTGGCCTTGATGCGTGTGACGGTCCAGTTGGCGGGCACTGCGCCCACAGAGCGCGCCTATCTGAGATGGATCGCGCTTGGCATCCTGCTCGGGCTGGCCGGACTGGCTAAATATACGGCGATCCTGCCGGCTGCCGTATTGATCTTGGTGCTGTGTCGACAGCAGGGCCTGAGGTTCTTGTCGCAGCCAGGCCCCTGGATCGCCCTGGTGATCGCCTCCGTGCTTGTGGCACCGGTTTTTTACTGGAATGCCCAGCACCAGTGGATTTCCTTTCTCTATCAGATCCAGCACGGCGCCGGAGGTGAATGGAAGGCTCGCCGTTTACTCGCGTTTGCTGGCATTCAGATCGTGGCCTACGGCCCACTGCTCATATGGGGAACCGTACTGGCTAGTCGCCAGATTTTCAAACAAAAACGCTGGTTTGCCGCGAGCCTGTTGCTGTTTTTTTTCTTGCCTTTTGCCGTCACTGCGTACCTTGCAGGCGGGGGTGGCAGCCTGCCTCACTGGACCGGACCGGCCTGGCTGGCGGCCATTCCATTTGCAGCCAATGCGCTGGCAAAAGAGTGGTACGCCGGTCATAAGACCTGGATCACGGCCTGCGTCCGCACTCAGGCCATTCTCTGCCTGCTGGCCTTTACCCTGCTGTTTTTCATCGGACTACCCGGGATCAGCCAGGAACATGCCTGGGGTAAAAAAAATCCACTGGCAGACTTATGGGGCTGGGACCGGGCGGGCAGCCTGGCACGCACACTGGCGCATGACCACGACATTCCCTCAATCTCGGTGCGAAACTGGACACTCGGCAGTCGTATGACCTGGTATACCCGGCCCACCCCCGTTTTTGTTCTGGATGATCGTTTTGATCAGTTCGACCTCTGGTTTGGAGAGATTCCTGCAGGAAGTGACAGTCTTTTTGTAAACTGGTCACAAATGCGCTTTGATTTACCCACAGAGCCCGGCGGTTTTGAGTCTTGTACGCTGCTTGATCATCTCGACATTCAGCGACTGGGACGTATCGTGTCGGACTTCAGTTTTTATCACTGTCGCAACTGGGGTGCGGGCGTCGCACCAACGCACTAGGCAAATTTCCTTGAAAAAAACGTTTAAAGCTCTCTGGCCTTATTTACGAATCCTGCTTTCACTGCTGCTGTTATGGCTGGCAGTCCGTAATATTGACTGGCAAACACTCACCCATACCCAGATCGAGATGCAGCCTCTCTGGCTGGTACTGGCCTGGGCGGTCATGATCTGTGCCAACCTCCTGGCAACCGTGCGCTGGGGTGTCCTGATGCGTAGCCTTGGACTGCATCAGTCCTGGTGGACATTTATTTCACTTTACTTTGCTGGCGGACTGATCAACCAGGGCTTGCCCAGTACGATTGGCGGGGATAGTTACCGGTCCATCGAAGGCAGTCGCACAGCACGGCATGGCCGCGGACATGCACAACAACTGCCCACGCTGTCCCAGGAACTGCATGAGCCGATTGACCTGCATCAGGCTCCCCCGCGGTTAAGACTGGGGTTTTTGGCCGTCACACTGGATCGTGGACTCGGACTCATTGGTAACAACATTCTCGGCGCACTCGGTCTGATCCTCGGTGGTGTCATGGTTGGCCCCTGGGCCGAACCACTTGGCTGGTGGGCTCTGGTTACCATGCTGGGCGGCACTGCCTTGGCCTGTCTGCTTCTAAATCTGCAGGCCTCACGCCAACTGATCCACAAATTAATTGTACGTCTGGGTATGCCTAGCGCCCTCTCGGGTTTAAACATGGCTTTTGGCTGGCCTGCGGTGTTGCCGCAAATGATTTTGTCCGTCACCACCCATACCTTTGGCATGCTGTCGTTCTGGTGCTGCTTGCACGCCTTCGGAGCGACCGTCCCATTGCAAGCCCTGATGATTGGCCTGCCCGCACTCGGTTTGCTGATGATGCTACCTATCAGTATTTCTGGCTGGGGCCTCAGAGAAGCAACCTTGTCTGCGGCACTGACACTTTGGGGCGTCGATGCCGGAGTCACCGTGCTGGCTTCCGTCTGCTTTGGCCTGGTATCCGTGATCACATATTTGCCCGGCGCGTATTCGCTACTCAAACGGCGCCACTCCTCCGATCCGAAAGCGGTGCCTGCAGGTACCACACACAAATGAGTCTTTTATGAGTTTAAGCGTTGACACCATGCGCACCATCGACAGGTTGGTGGGCGTCCCGCTCTGCGCGTTGATCAGTCCTGTCGTGGCGTTAATCGACCGTATAAAAAATATGTGTTCGGGTGCCCCTGCGCAACCACGCAAACTGCTCTTCATCGAATTGTCTGAAATGGGCAGCGCCATTATTGTGGATCCCGCTATGCGCGAAGCGCAAGCACGGGGTGCCGAAATATTTTTCCTGATCTTTAAAAGCAATCAGGCCAGCCTCTCGCTGCTGAATACTGTGGCTGCAAAAAACATCTTTACCATCGATGCCTCAAGCGTCTGGTCACTGGTGCGCGATACCGTCGCATTTTTGATTGCAGCCCGGCAGCGCAAGATCGATACCGTCATTGATCTTGAATTGTTTTCTCGTTTTACGGCCCTGCTAACTGGACTGTGCGGCGCCAGACGTCGCGTGGGTTATCACATCTTTCATGGCGAAGGCCTCTGGCGTGGCAGCATGCTCACGCACAAAGTACATTACAACCCCCACATACATATTGCCAAAAACTTTTTATCACTTGTGCATGCTGCGTTTGCTGTGGAACAAGAGCTTCCATTCAGTAAAATTTTTATTCCTGACTCCGCAATACGTATCGCGCAGGCTGTCATCAATCCCAACGCGCGTAACGCTGTGCTCAGTCGAATAGAAAAACTCGCCGCCGACGCCAAGCTGCCCTTTGAGCTTGGTTCGCAGCCCTTCTTTTTAGTCAATCCAAATGCGAGTGAATTGCTGGTTCAAAGACGCTGGGCACCCGAGAGTTTTTCCCAACTAATCGTGGCGCTTCACAAAAAATGGCCTGATTGTCTGATTCTGATTACCGGCTCTCCAGCTGAATTCGATTATGTTGAAAACGTACGTGTACAGGCTGGCGTGGTCAATGCCCTGAATTTTGCAGGGCAAGTCTCCTTTGCAGAGTTACCTGCGCTTTACACGCTTGCAGATGTGATGGTGACCAACGACTCTGGACCGGGTCATTTCTCTTCAGTCACCAGTCTGCATACTGTTGTGTTGTTCGGACCTGAAACACCTGCTTTATATGGTTCGCTTGGCAAGTCGATTCCCATCACGGCGCAACTCGCCTGCTCACCCTGCGTGAGCGCGGCGAACCATCGCAAAACACCCTGCACGGATAATGTTTGCATGCGTGCAATCACTGTAGACCAGGTTCTCGAAAAAATAGCCCTTCAATATGCAGCAGCCATCCACCATGCGTAATACGAATTTGCCTCGCAATCAATTTCAGGTCACACCTCAAGTCTCTTTTCTGACCTGGTTATTACCCCTTGTCCCGCTCTCGCTTTGGCTGCTCTCGACAGTCACATCCACACCTGCTGCGATATTTCTCTATGTGAATCATGCGGCGCAGACATTGCCCGATATGGTCTGGGTATTCTTTGATTTGTTTGGCAATGGCTGGTATGTGTTTTCACTGGCCTCACCACTTTTACTGTTGGCCCCACGTGCCCTGGCAGCAGGCGTGTGTGCGGGTGCTGTCGCGGGTGGGCTTGGACGCATTCTCAAGCTTGCCTTGGAGATGCCTCGTCCAGCGGGCGTGCTCGATGAGGCAACTTTTCACATTCTCGGCAAACCACTGACTGCATTGTCCATGCCCTCAGGCCATACCCTGACCGCCTTTGCCTTGGCAACGGCCTTTTATTTCAGTGTGGCACCAGGAAAAAGGAAATCATGGCTCTGGTTGTTCGGACTGGCAATCGGTGCAGGTGTCGCACGCATCGCGGTCGGCGCGCACTGGTCTGCAGATGTGCTCGCTGGCGCAACACTTGGACTGCTGGGCGGGCTGAGCGGTGCGCAGTTTGCAACCTATATTCCTGCACGACTCCTGCAGCCCAATTCCTGGATGATCCGGGCGCTGTCTCCGGGACTCATCCTGTGCATATACATGCTGGTGACACAGGAAATTGATTTCCCTGAATCCCATCCATTACAGTTGGCAGCCGCGACCATCGCACTCATCAGTTTGTTACTGTTTCTACGTCAGACGTTCAAGCGTCGTTAAACAAACAGAAAATAAACAGAAAGCAAACAAAGGCTACACCCTGCTGTCGCGCCTGTGTGAAGTGCAAGCGCTGACTGATGGCGATGCTGCCGCACCTGAGTGGGGCGACAGCGCGGACTTACAACGCTGCTGCCGCACCCGCGCGGGGCGACAGCAGAGACGGGATTATCCGAGAGCCTGGAGTTTTTGCTGCTGGCGCACCGTCAGTCGCTCAATATCTGCAATATCCAGCGCAGAGAGCTTGGGCCCTGGCTTTCTGATGGCAGCCGAGGCAATCACGCCACGTTGCGCGAGAATGTGCTTTCTGACTGCCAGACCGATACCGGCCTGTTGCTCATACTTCGCAAGCGGCAGATAGGCATCAAAAATATCAAATGCGCGATCGATATCTCCGGCGGCATGGGCGCGACAGACCTCGACCATCATCTCGGGATATGCAAACCCGGTCATGGCGCCGTTGGCGCCACGCAAAAGCTCTTCTGGTAAAAAAAGGCCACCACCATTGCCGGTCAGGATCGAGGTCGGTTTCAGTTCGCCTTTTTGCATCGCACTGCAAATCGCAGACAATTTTGCCAGTCCGGGCCAGTCTTCGTGCTTGAGCATGACACACGTCGGTGAGTTTTTAAGAATTCGCAGCACGACTGCCGTTGACATCTGCACGGTGGTCGAGACAGGGTGATCCTGCAATACCCAGGGCACATCAGGGCCCAGGGTTTCGTTCACCATATCAAAATACCCGCAGATCTGATCGTCCGTGCGTACCGATGGAGGTGGCGCGACCATGACGCCATCGGCGCCCATATCCATGACGCTTTTAGTCAATTCAGACATGGGTGCAAAACCGGGGGCAGAGGCGCCAACGATGACGGGCACCTTGCCCTGAACGCGTGCCAGCACTTGCCTGACATACTGGCGGGATTCCTCAGCAGTCAACTTGGTAGCCTCACCCATAATGCCCAAAATGGTTAGACCCGTGACACCGGACTCCAGACAGAAGTCCACCATCTTGTCCGTACTCACCAGATCGAGTTCGCCATTGTCCTTGAAGGGCGTGACGGTAATTAAGTAAACGCCTTTGGCTGATGCATTAAATGTGCTCACGCTGAATTCCTGTAAAAAATGTCTTGGATATTATTGTTGTGATGATAATTGTGTCAGGCTAATCTTTGGAGAGTCTAGCGGAAAATCCGTGAATAAATCTCTTGCATCCTGAGTGCAGACATCCTAGTCTTAGGACATAAAACAAGATGTTCGGATAGCAAGCCGAATCACTCAGAGAGAGACATGCACACTAAACAGTTCATCGCGCGTCGCACACGGCGCTCACTTTGCACAGGGTTTCTCGTTGCGCTGCTTGCAACAAGTACCCAAGTCCTGGCGCAGGATTTTCCCAAACAACCCATCAAGCTGATTGTGCCCTGGGCACCCGGTGGCAATGTAGACATCACCGCTCGCGCGGTCGCCCCGGCACTCTCAGAGATTCTCGGCCAGCAGGTCGTCGTTGAAAACAAGCCGGGAGCTGGAGGTTTTATCGGCACGACCAGCGTCGTTCGCGCAGCGCCCGATGGCTACACGCTGATGCTCGGCTCGAGTGGTTCGATTTCAGTGGGACCAGCGCTGGCAAGAAAAGCCCCCTACGATCCAACGACCGAGCTCGCAGCCGTCGGTCCCATTCACTCCGTCCCAATGGTGCTTTCTGCCTCAGCCAAAGGTGGCATCAAAAATTTTGCCGACTTCAAAGCAAAGTCCGCCAACCCCAAAGACGTCATTTCAATCGGCTCGGCAGGTAATGGTTCGAGCCAGCACCTTGCGCTTGAACTACTCGCCTTGCGGATGGGCATCAAGCTCAATCACATTCCTTATAAAGGAAGTGGCCCCGCACTCAATGACCTGGTGGGCGGACAGATCGACACCATGATGGATCAGCTCACGGCCTCGATTGCACATATCCGCAATGGCACGATTATCCCCATTGCACAAACGGGCATCACCCGCTCGCCACTCATTGCGGATGTTCCAACCTTTGAAGAACTTGGCATTCCAAAATTCGACATGGTGACCTACACAGGGATCTTTGGTCCCGTCGGCATCCCGCAGCCCGTGATGGATCAACTCACCGCCGCGCTCAAACAAGCGCTCAGTCGTCCTGAGGTGAAGGAAAGATTTGCGAACCTCGGGGTTGACATCATCACACTGGATCGACCCGCATTTCAGAAATATGTAAACGAAGATTATGCAAATTCCTTGGCGATTGGCAAGGCTGCCAACATCGTCATTAATGAATAATCCTTCAGGCATTCCACGTTAAGAATTACACATTACGAATTGCTCAACACCCATCACTCAATACCTATAGCCTAAAACGCCCAATCAGAGAACCCGTTCCAATGACCCAGACCTTACTGCCTCCCGTACTTGATTTACGCGCACCGTTGCGCCAGGTTCCTGCAGGCACAATCGACTGTCATGCGCATATTTTTGACAAGTATGACCAGTATGCAATGGATCCCGCGCGCAAATACACACCTCCTGTCTGCACAAGAGAATCCTGGCTCAATATGCATCGCATCATGGGCGTGCATCGAGGCGTTCAGGTCCACGGCTCGACCTATGCCTTTGACAACTCGATTACAGAAGACTTCATTCGCACCGACCCGGACAGATTTCGCGCCGTCGCGGCCATTGCACCGGACGCCAGTCGCGCGCACATCGCAAAATTGCATGATGCAGGCTTTCGTGCGGCCCGCCTGATGGATCAGTACCCAAATGGTGCAACGACTCGCGATCTAGAAAAAATTGCCGACCGAATTGCCGAATTCGGCTGGCATATTGAAATCAACATTCTCAAGGGTGCGGACTGGATCGGTCTCGAAAAACGCCTGATGGATTGTCCGGTCGGTCTGGTCTTCGATCATATGGGACGCATCCGGGGTGACGTGGGCGTCGAGTCCGAAGAATTCAAGGTGATTCGTCGCCTCCTGGACAATAAGCCAGACACCTGGGTCAAAATTTCAAGCTGGTATCGCATGTCCGATGCCCCGCTTCCTGCTGTCGGTATGCCAGACTATCCCGACATGAAAATGTTTGCACAAACCCTGCTCAACCATCACGTTGATCGCTGTGTGTGGGGCACGAACTGGCCACATCCCGGGATTCCAAAGAACATGCCTGACGACATTGACTTACTGGATCTGCTCGAAACCTGGATCCCCAACGAAACAGCCCGGCAAAAACTGTTCGTGACTAACCCCGAAAAACTCTACGATTTCAAACCTTACCAGGCAGTTTGATCGCCGGACACTGAATAGAAAACGACAACATGCATCAAACTCAAACCAACACGCCCGCGACACCGCAAGAAAAAATCGATACGCTTGAGGCCAATTACAAACATATTCTGGGCTTTGTCCCGGAACGTATCCATACCCGCATCGCGCTGGGCATGCAGACGGCCCCGGACATGACCGAAGGCATCGAACACCTGCGTGCACAATTGCTTGAGCCGCAAGCCCTGGACTTGAAGACCAGTCAATTGATGGCCTTTGGCATGCTGCTCATGAATCTTTCACAAGCCGCAGAAAATCACGCCGTAGCGGCCTTGCGTGCCGGCGCAAGCGTTCAAGAGCTGCAAGCCGTTGCGGGAATTGCATTCGTATTCAGAGGTATTCCGGCCATCAACCTTTCAGGTGATGCGATTGCCGGTGCGTTGAAAAAAATCGAAACGCTCGACCGAAAGTAAGCCGTGCGAAGAGTTCGCCAAATCAGACGATGAACGCTTAGTCAAACGTCCATTTTGTCCAGGCGAACAAGACATTGCCATTGCCACCCGAAACATACGCAGCCTGCATACTAAAACGCGCAATGCTGACGTAGTTTTCGGATGTTTGCACTCATATTCACCCTTTTAGAGGCTTCAGCCAATAATCAATCGTCGATTTCACCACTATTTGGCATGTCGCATATTGCGCTGCATCTAATCGTGCATAATTTTATTAAACATGCACCATTCACAGCATTCAATAACAGGATGCACCATCATTTAAACAAAATAAACTTAGCTGGCTTACCTTCCTTACCTTCCTTACCTTCCTTACCTTCCTTGCCTTCCTTACCTTCCTTACCTTCCTTACCTTCCTTACCTTCCTTACTTGCCCTCCTTACGACTGACGAAAATATCGTTATTGCGATAGAGAGCAGCCCATAGGTGTTGGCACAGGAATTGCTTCATCTGATACTGAACCCCCAACATTCTGTTCAGGAGTCAGAAACCATGTCGACACCCCCTAACAAGACGATTCGTAACACCGCCCGTCGCAAGCTTCTGGCCAAAACAGCTCAATCGGTTGGTGGCGCGAGTCTACTGGCGCTGGTCGACCCGCTCGTCAAAGCGGGTGCCTGGGCAGCTGGCAGTGACGCCCCTGAAAAACCGGAAGTCAAAGTCGGCTTTATCCCACTTACCGATTGCGCCTCGGTGGTAATGGCCTCGGTGATGGGCTTCGACAAAAAGTATGGACTGAAAATTCAACCTTCCAAAGAGGCCTCCTGGCCGGGCGTGCGTGACAAAGTCATCAGCGGCGAACTGGATGCTGCCCATGCGCTCTACGGGATGATCTACGGCGTGCAGGTCGGCATTGGTGGTCCAAAGAAAGACATGGCCGTCCTGATGACCTTGAGTACGAACGGTCAGGCCATCACGCTTTCAAAAATACTGGCAGACAAGGGCGTCAAAGATGGCGCGACCCTCAAAGCATTGATGGAAAAGGAGCCACGCGAGTACACGTTTGCGCAGACATTCCCGACCGGCACGCATGCCATGTGGCTGTATTACTGGATGGCCGCCAATGGCATCAATCCTATGAAGGATGCCAAAATCATTACCGTGCCCCCTCCGCAAATGGTGGCAAACATGCGCGTGGGCAACATGGACGGTTACTGCGTCGGTGAGCCCTGGAATGCACGTGCGATCGTCGACAAGATCGGCTTTACGGGCACCACCACGCAAGCCATCTGGAAAGACCATCCCGAAAAAGTGCTGGGTACGACAGCTGAATTTGTCGAACGCTATCCGAATACCGCGCGCGCGATGACGGCCGCAATACTGGAAGCCTCAAAATTCATTGATGCCTCGGACGAGAACAAGAAAAAAACAGCAGAAACCATTGCCGCAAAATCCTACGTCAACACCGAGATGGACGTCATTCTGGGGCGCATGCTCGGACACTATGAGGATGGCCTGGGAAAGAAATGGGACGACCCGGACTCCATGAAATTCTATAACAACGGCTTGGTGAATTTCCCTTATCTGTCCGATGGCATATGGTTCCTCACGCAGCAAAAGCGCTGGGGTCTGCTCAAGGAACATCCCGATTACCTCAATGTCGCCAAGAAGGTCAACCGCATCGACATCTATACCGCAGCCGCCGCACAGGCAGGCGTGCCGCTACCCAAGTCCGATATGCGCACCTCAACCCTGATGGATGGCGTTGTCTGGGATGGATCCAACCCCGTCGCCTATGCGGACAGCTTCAAAATAAAGGGCTAGCCCGATGACTGATACGACAGACACACAACTCGCTGCGCGCTTGCAAGATGACCAGTCAGAATTACAGTCGCTGCGAATGCGCGAGGAAAAGCGACAGGCCCTGCGTGATCAGCTTTTTCGCATCGTGGATCCTGTGCTCCCAGCGCTACTCGGCTGCATGGGCTTCGCCCTGTTTATTCTCATCTGGCAGGGTATCCATCTCGGGATTAAAGAAATCCCTTCGCCAGGATTTACGCTGCACGCCGCTATTGAGCTTTTTTCAGATCCCTTTTATTCGAACGGACCAAACGATCAGGGTATTGGCTGGAATATCCTGTCCTCACTGAGACGCGTGGCACTGGGTTTCGGTCTGGCCGCACTGGTCGGTATTCCTGTTGGATTCGCAATTGGACGTTTTCGTCTGTTCCAGGCGATGACCTCGCCGATCATAAATCTCTTGCGCCCTGTCTCACCCCTGGCCTGGCTCCCCATCGGACTGCTGCTCTTCAAAGCTGCAAACCCCGCAGCGATCTGGTGCATTTTTATTTGCTCGATCTGGCCGATGGTGATCAATACTGCCGTGGGCGTGAGCAAGATTCCCCAGGACTACACCAACATTGCCCGGGTATTGGATCTCTCAGAATGGAAAGTGTTCACCAAGATTTTATTCCCTGCCACCCTGCCCTACATGCTGACAGGCGTGCGTCTGTCGATCGGTACAGCATGGCTCGTGATTGTGGCTGCAGAAATGCTCACGGGTGGAGTAGGCATCGGATTCTGGTTATGGGACGAATGGAACAACCTTAAGGTTGAAAACATCATTATTGCAATCTTTGTCATCGGCATTGTGGGACTCATGCTTGAGTACTGCTTGCTGGCAATCGCCAAACGATTTAACTATTCCTGAACAGGCGGCCCCAATGACGAACGCTCAATTTGACCGTTACCTGATGATTGAAGATGTGCAGCAAACCTTTAAAACTAAAAAGGGTCCTTTTGTTGCCTTGAAAGATATCAATCTGAACATTCGCAAAGGCGAGTTTGTTTCCTTAATCGGACACTCTGGCTGTGGCAAGTCCACCTTGCTGAATCTGATTGCAGGGCTGACCATGCCGACACAAGGCCGACTCATCTGTGCTGGCCGTGAAATCGCGGGTCCGGGTCCAAGTCGTGCTGTGGTGTTTCAAAACCATTCACTCCTGCCCTGGCTATCCTGCTTTGAAAATGTGTACCTTGGAGTCGAGCGCGTTTTTGCATCAACAGAATCAAAAAAACAACTGCAGGATCGCACCGCGGCAGCGATGTCACTCGTGGGATTGACTGCGGCACAACACAAGATGCCCCATGAAGTCTCTGGTGGCATGAAGCAACGTGTAGGTATCGCACGTGCGCTGGCGATGGAACCTCAGGTCATGCTGCTAGACGAACCCTTTGGTGCCCTCGACGCCCTCACACGCGCCAACTTGCAAGATGAGCTGATGAAGATCATGGCGGCCACGCAAAGTACCGCCATTATGGTCACGCACGATGTCGATGAGGCGGTCCTGCTCTCAGATCGTATCGTCATGATGACCAATGGGCCAGCCGCCCGCATCGGTGAAGTCCTCACTGTTGCCTTGCCCCGTCCGCGTGATCGCGTTGAGTTAGCTAACAATGCGCTCTATCAACAGTGCCGCACGGCTGTCATTGATTTCCTCTATCGTAAACAAGGTAACCCAGCGCTGGCTGCAGCCTGATTGGAACCGTCATGAAAAAGATGAAGCTCGTACTGATCGGCAACGGTATGGCGGGAGTCAGAACGCTTGAGGAGTTGCTCAAGATTGCACCCGATCTTTATGACATTACTGTGTTTGGTGCAGAACCCTATCCTAATTACAACCGCATTCTGCTCTCGCCCGTGTTGTCAGGCGAACAAAATGTCGAACAAATCATCCTCAATGATCTGGAGTGGTATGCCAAAAACGGCATCAAGCTTCATCTGAACAAAACCGTCGTAAAAATCGATCGCACGGCGCGCGAAGTACATGCTGCAGATGGCACGATCGAGTCCTACGATCGCTTGCTACTGGCAACGGGCTCGTTGCCCTTTATTCTGCCAGTGCCGGGCAATGATTTACCAGGTGTCATTGCCTACCGCGATATCAGAGACACCAACGAGATGATCGCGGCGGCCGAGCACCACACGCATGCCGTCGTCATTGGCGGGGGACTGCTAGGACTTGAGGCTGCAAACGGTTTGCGTGTTCGAGGCATGCAGGTCACCGTCGTGCATCTGGCGTCCTGGCTGATGGATCGACAACTGGATTTGATCGCTGCGAACCTGTTGCAAAAAAGCCTGGAGGCTCGCGGGATTGACTTTCGACTTGGCACCCATACCGAAGCGTTACTCCCCAATGCAGACGGCTCGCGGGTCGGCACAATTCGTTTCAAAGACGGACAAAAAATCCCTGCCGATCTGGTGGTGATGGCAGCCGGCATTCGTCCCAACACCACACTTGCCGAAGCCGCCAGGATTCACTGCTCGCGTGGCATCATCGTCAACGATACGATGCAAACCTTTGATCCACTCGTCTATGCGGTCGGCGAATGTGTGAACCATCGCGGCTCAGTCTATGGACTCGTGGCACCACTCTTCGAACAGGCCAAAGTCTGCGCCAATCACCTTGCAGAGTTTGGCATTGCACGCTACTCGGGTTCGGTGACTTCAACCAAACTGAAAGTCACTGGCATTGATCTGTTTTCGGCCGGAAACTTTATGGGTGGAGAGGGATGCGAAGAAATCACCCTGTCTGACCCGCTCGCGGGCGTCTATAAAAAACTCGTCGTCAAGGATGACAAGTTAGTGGGTGCCTGCATCTATGGTGACACCGCAGACGGGACTTGGTATTTTAAATTGCTGCGCGAAGAAAAAAACATTGCCAGCATTCGCGACGTCTTGATTTTTGGTGAATCGAATATCGGCGATGTGGGGCACGAGGGTCACAACAAGGCAGCCGCCATGCTCGACAGCGATGAGGTTTGCGGCTGCAATGGCGTGAACAAAGGCGCAATCACCCGCGCGATTCAGGGCCAAGGACTCTTTACGCTCGAAGATGTCCGCAAGTGCACCAAGGCAAGCGCCTCCTGCGGATCTTGCACAGGTCTTGTTGAACAAATTCTGATGAACTGCCTGGGTACAAGTTATTCCGAAACACCCAAGAAAAAAGCGATATGCGCCTGCACCGATGCGTCACATGAAGACATCCGGATTGCCATTCGTGAAAACAAGTACCTGACACAAGCTGCGGTCCGCGCGGGCTTGAACTGGCGTACGCCTAGCGGTTGTGCGAGTTGCAGGCCCGCACTGAATTACTATCTGATTTCTACCTGGCCCCATGAAGCACAGGATGATCCGCAATCGAGATTCATCAACGAACGTGCACATGCCAACATCCAGAAAGATGGGACCTATTCCGTCATTCCCAGAATGTGGGGCGGTCTCACCAATGTTTCAGAACTCAGACGCATTGCCGATGTCGCCGAAAAATACAATGTCCCAACGGTCAAAGTCACGGGTGGACAGCGCATTGATTTACTCGGCATTAAAAAAGAAGACCTGCCTGCCGTCTGGCAAGACCTGGGCATGCCCTCGGGACATGCCTACGGTAAATCAATCCGGACAGTCAAAACCTGCGTCGGTGCAGAGCATTGCCGCTTTGGCACACAGCTCTCCATGAACATGGGTGTCGAGCTCGAGCACATGCTGTTTGGCATGTACGCGCCACATAAAGTCAAACTTGCAGTCTCCGGATGTCCCCGTAATTGCGCAGAAGCCGGAATCAAAGATGTCGGTGTGATCGGCGTCGACTCGGGTTGGGAAATTTATATTGCCGGCAACGGCGGTATTAAAACCGAAGTCGCTGAGTTCCTGTGCAAGCTCAAGACCGATGACGAAGTGAAAGAATATTCAGGAGCATTCATCCAGCTCTACCGTGAAGAAGGCTGGTACCTCGAACGCACGGTGCACTATGTCCAGCGCGTCGGCATGGACTACGTCAAGCAACGTGTACTCGTTGATCATGCTGGACGCCACGCCTTGTACGAACGGCTGCTGTATGCGCTCAAAGATGCACCAGATCCCTGGAAGGACTTTGAACGCGCAGGCGTTGATCTAAAACAGTTTGAAGCAATCACGCTGGCGACTACTTGAACCCAGGAATCCCACCATGCCCAATCATGAATGGAAGTTAGTCGCGCGAAAAACTGAGATCCCTGTACTGGGTGCCAGAGTGGTATCCGGTGCACACGCGGGGCCGATTGCTATTTTTAGAACACTGGATGACGCGATTTTTGCTGTGCTGGATCACTGCCCACATAAAGGTGGGCCCTTATCCCAGGGGATTGTGCACGGCCAGAGCGTAACCTGCCCCATGCATGCCTGGACGATCGGACTGGAGGATGGCTGCGCGCAGGCCCCTGATCAGGGCTGCGCACGCAGCTTCAACGTCAAATGCGTGGACGATGACATCTACCTGCAACAGGCTCAACTGGTTGAGTCCTGATGGCTGAGTTTGTTGCGTCCACACACCTGACCTCCACGATCTGCTGTTACTGCGGCGTAGGCTGTGGAATGTTGATTGAAACGGAATCGGTCAACGGGCACATCCAGATCAAACAGGTTAGTGGCGATCCGGCGCACCCTGCCAATTTTGGTCGGCTGTGCAGCAAAGGCTCAACGCTGGGGCTGACGGCACAGCCGCACATTTATGCACAGTCTCGCGCGCAGTTCCCAGAGCTGCGAGCCATTAAAACCGCAACAAGGCAGCGTGTCAGCTGGGAGCAGGCTTGCCAGGCCGTTGCGGACAGATTCGCCGACATCATTGCCGAGCATGGCCCCGATGCCGTTGCACTGTATGTGTCCGGGCAGTTGTTGACCGAAGATTATTACGTCTTTAACAAACTCGCTAAAGGCTTGATCGGCACCAACAATATCGACACCAACTCTCGACTGTGCATGTCAAGTGCGGTGGCTGGCTACAAGCAAAGCCTGGGTGCGGATGCACCACCCTGCAACTACGAAGACCTTGACCATGCCAGCACAATCTTTATCACGGGCTCGAATACTGCCTACGCACATCCCATTCTGTTTCGCAGGATTGAAGCAGCTCGCGAAAAAAACCCCAACCTCAAACTGATCGTTGTCGATCCGCGCAAGACAGATACGGCCAGCATGGCGGATCTATTTCTGCAGATATTGCCTGGCACCGATGTTGCGCTGTATCACGGTATGCTGCACATCATGCTCTGGGAAGGCTGGACTGACCAGCGCTTTATTGAGGCACATACCGAAGGTTTTGCCGAGCTCAAAAATCTGCTCAAAGACTACACGCCTAAGGCGGTAGCTGAGATATGCGGAATTGCCGAAGCAGATCTGATACTAGCTGCCCGTCTCTTTGCGCAATCCCCTGCGACACTCTCCTTGTACTGCCAGGGTTTGAATCAGTCGGCTGCCGGCACGGACAAGAATACGGCGCTTATCAATCTGCATCTGGCATGCGCGCAAATCGGTAAACCGGGTGCAGGTCCGTTCTCCCTGACGGGACAGCCCAATGCGATGGGGGGACGCGAGGTGGGTGGTTTGGCAAATCTGCTGTCTGCACATCGTGACATGAAAAACCCGGAACACAGGCAAGAGGTCGCCAGGCTCTGGGGAATCCCGAACGTACCGGCCACGCCAGGTCTGACGGCCGTACCGATGTTCGAAGCGCTTCGGTCAGGAAAATTAAAAGCCATCTGGATTGTCTGCACCAATCCCGCACAGTCTCTGCCTGATCAAACGCTCGTGCACGAGGCACTGGCACATGCGGAGTTTGTAGTGGTCCAGGAGGCCTACACACACACTGCCACAGCGGCTTATGCCGATGTACTCCTCCCCGCCACCACCTGGGCCGAAAAAGAAGGGACGGTCACAAATTCAGAACGCCGGATTTCACGCGTACGTGCAGCCTTACCGGCATTTGGGGAATCCAGGAATGACTGGGAAATCGCACTGGATATTGCGCGCCGACTTGAGGCCCGGATGCACTCTGGTCAATCCGGTATCTGGCACTCACTGTTTAATTTTTCAGATGCCCAGTCGATCTGGGAGGAGCACCGCGAATCCACGCGCGGACGCGATCTGGACATCACGGGCTTGAGCTATGCGCACCTTGAGCGCGAAGGCCCACAGCAATGGCCTTATCCCACAGGGGCCGTGACGGGTCAGGCACGTCTCTACACCGACTATCACTTTCAGACCCCTTCTGGACGCGCGCGATTTATTGCACAGCCTTACCGGGCAACGGCCGAGCACACGGATGCACGCTATCCAATCGGACTGACTACAGGACGGCTACGTGATCAATGGCATGGCATGAGTCGGACCGGGACGCTCGCGCGTCTGAATGCCCACGCGCCTCAGGCATGCGTCGATCTCTCTGTACTCGACGCACGTCGTCTGGATCTCGTCGAAGGTGAACTGGTCTATGTCACTTCCCGTCGAGGCGTACAAATCCTGCCCGCCAGGCTCACGGACTCGGTTAGACCTTCTCAGGCGTTTATTGCCATGCACTGGGGAGGCGAACACGTATCGGGTCATGCCGGCAAAGCGATCGCGCGTGGCGTCAACAGTCTCACCATCGCAGCGATTGATCCTGTATCAGAACAGCCAGAGCTGAAATTTGCCGCAGTCAAAATAACTAAAGCCAATCTTCCATGGCATATCCATGCCTTTGCCTGGGTCCCGGCGGATCAGGCAGTCAGGCTGCAAATTGAACTGAGATCACTTTTTGACCAAGCCAGTTTTGCGACCGCGATGATTTTCGGGCGTGAGGAAAATTGTTCCAAAAACGGTACGATGGAAACTGGCTTGTCGCTCAGAATGGCGCATACTGAGCCCTTTGATCCTGCGCTACTCGCGCGTATTGAAACCCTCTTTAATGCTTATACGTCTGGCGAAAATTCATCACTGTCGTTTCGCGACACACGCCACAACACGCTGCGCCTCTTATCGGTCAACCACACTGACACTGAAAAATACCTCACCTCGGTACTATTGACTGGCTCAGGCAAGGATGTTGCGGCAGAAATCTGGCTGCGGAACTATCTTGAAACCCAGGCAGACGTTTCTGCGCTGGGCAGACGTTTGCTGATTCCAGGCATCAAACCGCCTGTACCCATGGCTGCGCGCAGCCGTGTCATCTGCAATTGTTTTAATATCACACAAGACGCCATTGCTGCCCATCTGGCAGCTCACCCGGCTCTGGACAAAGATCTTGCATTGCAATCACTGCAAGCCTCGCTGTCGTGCGGCACGAACTGCGGTTCTTGTCTTCCTGAAATTAAAGCCATGATCGGTTCTGATGTCCATTAGCATTTATCTCAAACAAATTGGTCGTGGCACTAAAGGCGCCAGCAACTTAAGTCGCACGGATGCCTGTACGCTCATGCAGGCGGTACTGTCACGTTCCGTGACCGACCTCGAAATCGGTGCGTTTTGTATGGCGATGCGTCTCAAAGGCGAAACCAGTGACGAACTGGCTGGCTTTTACGATGCGGTCAAACCACTGCTACCCGCGCTGAGTTTCAAGCAACCGGTGCTGCTTCTGCCTTCTTACAACGGCGCACGTAAAACCCACCTGATGACGCCACTGCTTGCACGCTGGATGGCCGATCTGGGTTACCTGGTGCTCGTACACGGCACACACGACGATCCCCAGCGCACCAGTTCCGAACAAGTATTCAGAGAAATGGGCTGGCCAGTTGTCTCCCAGCAAGAGGACCTGCAAAACGTTTTGGAAAACAACAGACTCGCCTACTGTTCGCTTGAGGTGCTCTGCCCTGCGCTGCAGACACTGCTGTCTGTTCGCCAGGTGATCGGTGTGCGCAACTCAGGGCACATTCTGGCCAAGCTCATCAATCCGATTCAGTCTCAGTCCTATCAGATCAGCAATTACACCCACCCTGCGTATCCGGTCATCCTGGAGGAGTTTTTTAAACTGCATCAGGCCAACGTCGTATCCATGCGTGGGCACGAAGGTGAGCCTGTGGCGAGCCCCAGGCGATTACCGGAGCTCAACATTGCGCTTCATCAGTCTGGACGCGCGTGGATGACAGAAGCTGAGTTTGATGAAACACCACCTGAATATTTACAAAAAATTGATGCAGCTTCGACTGCTGCGCTCTACGCACAGATCCTGAAAGGATCCTGTCCCGCACCACAGACGCTGCTGATGCAGGTCGAAGCATTGCACCAGGCATTTTCACAAACAGGAATTTCTACATGAACGCTTCAGTCAAAAAAGGCGTAATTCTTTTTGCACATGGTTCACGGGACCCGAACTGGCGCCTGCCGTTCGAAGCCATCATGGGGCATGTCCGTCATCAGGATGACAGGCCGTCGGCTCTCGCTTTTCTTGAATGCATGACACCCAGTCTGCCTGAGGCAATTGAACAGATGGTCAGCACAGGTATTCAAGAGATTTGTGTGGTGCCCTTGTTCCTGGCGGTTGGTAGCCATGTCCGCAAAGATCTGCCACTCTTGCTCGAGCAAGCACGCACCCTGCACCCCCAACTCTCGATTCACGCGACCGCAGCGCTCGGAGAACAAGAGGACATGCAGTCTGCCATCGCGGCCTTTGCGCTCAAGATGGTCTGACTCAGGCCATTGCCTGAACCTACCCGTGCTGAATGACTTTTCTCCAGGCAGCAAGTTCACTCGACAAGGCATTTGCAAAACTTGCAGGGCTGTCTGAATAGGGCGTTGCGCCTTCGCTCAGCAAGCGATCGCGCAAATTCGGCGTCACAGCCTGAATGGCAGCATTGAGTGAATCGACAACAGCCCCAGGCGTGGCTGCAGGAGCCATCACACCCCACCAGGTTGACACGTCATACTGTGGCAACCCTGATTCGATCACAGTTGGCGTCTCGGGATAGAGCGGTGAGCGCGCCTGCGAGGTCACCGCCAGCAAGTTCACACGATGATCATCCACGTAGGTACGCATCGTCGGGACTGTTGCAAAAAAAACTTGCGTACGACCTGCGAGAAAATCCATCGTTGCTGGCCCGCTGCCTTTATAGGGCACATGCGTCATGGTAATACCAGCCGTTTGCGCAAACAGTTCGGCCGCAAGATGATTGATACTCCCGGGGCCCGCAGAACAATAGGTGAGATGTCCTGGATTTTTTTTTGCTTCGGCAATGAATTGCGCAAGCGACGACAAACCAGAGTCTTTCGAAGTCACGACCAGTAAAGGACCGCGCCCCAGCATCGCAACAGGCGCAAAGTCCCGAACGGGATCGTAGGTCGGTGCAGGATCCGAAGCCGCGTGCGTCACAAAGGTCGAGGTCGCAAACAGCAGCGTGGTGCCATCAGCTTCGGCTCGCGAGACACCGACTGCGGCAATGGCTCCACCGGCCCCGCCCTTGTTATCCACAACAACAGTCACTCCCAAACGCTCGGAGATATATTTGGCCAATTCGCGGGCGATACTGTCGGTCCCACCTCCCGGGGCAAAAGGCACCACCAGAGTAATGGGCTTGCGCTTGAGCAAAGCGCTCTGCGCAAAGCTTGTTGTGCTGGCAAGACCACTTCCAATCAAACCGAACGATCCGGCCATCAGCAGTTCACGCCTGAGCTTACTGACCTCAGTTGCTGTTTTCACTTTTGCAAACGTTCCGCCAGGGCCTGGCCTGTCTCTTTCGTGCCGAGTCGTCCACCCACATCACGGGTCGCTTCGCCAGCGGCAATCGCCTGAGCCACCGCATCGTTCAAGGCATGGCTAGCCTCGATAAAGGCTGGCAAAGTCTTGCGCTGCCCATACCAGGCCAGCAACATACTTGCCGACATGACCTGAGAAAAGGGATTGGCAAGATTCTGATCAGCGATGTCAGGGGCTGATCCATGTGCAGCCTGCGCCATGGCATAGTTTGTACCGGCGTTGAGCGAGGCGGCCATGCCGAGGCTACCTGCGAGTTCAGCGGTCAGATCAGACAGGATATCGCCAAACATATTGGTCGTGACAATCACGTCATAACGTTCTGGTGCACGCACGACATGGGCCATCATGGCATCGACAATCACGTCATCAATCCTGACCTCGGGGAACTCGCGTCCCACCGCATGGCAAGCATCGATGAACATGCCATCACCTATGCGCAATACGTTTGCCTTGTGCACGATCGTGACATGTTTTTTACGTGTCATGGCTAACTCAAACGCCGCGCGTGCAATACGCTCACAACAATGGCGCGTAATGCGACGCAGGGACACCACCACTTCAGGGGTGATCAGCATCTCACTGCCGCCGGACTCGATATTGCGATCCGCGTAAAAACCTTCGGTGTTTTCGCGTACAACCACCAGATCGAGTGGCTTGTGTTGCGAACCACTGCCCGGATAGGTCTTTGCCGGACGGATATTTGCAAAAAGATCCAGGCTCTTGCGGAAAAATTTCGAAGGATTAATTTCGCCTTTGGCTTCATCCTTGAAGTCATAGGTCGACATTGGCCCCAGAATCAAACCGTCAGCATTTTTAACCGCATTCAACAAGCCATCATGAATTGTTGTCCCATATTTTTTCAGGCTATCGTGTCCGGCGATATCATGATGCAAATCCAGATCAAGATTGAATTTTCTGGAAATAATTTCTAAAGCCGTTACCGCCACAGACATGGTCTCTGGGCCGATGCCGTCGCCGGGAATAACGATGATTTTCATATTGGGTGCCAAGTAAAAGAGTTATTTGTTGAAATGCCTAGTCAGGCATCGGGATTGTTTCGAACTGGCCAGGCAAGACAATCTCCAGAAGCTCAAGGTCTTCTGAATGTGCGATCTCGCGGTGACGGATACCCGGGGGCTGATGCACACAGGTGCCTGCCACGAGCTTGTGCTCACCGTGGCCTTCGTATTCGAATATTGCCCAGCCCTTTAAAACATAGACCAGTTGCATCTGGATATCGTGTCGATGCCACTCGCCTGTAGCATTGGTGCCCTCATGTGCCCGAATCAGATGCATGACTGCCCTGCCCTCGGTTGCGTCCATGATCCCGAGATCACGATAATCAAAATACTGGCGCAACCCATCATGTTTGAATGGCGTTTCCGCAGCATGCTGAACGCTGAATTTCATGTTGTCACCTCTGGTTATGAATATTTTTTTAGACTGTATCACCTGACCTCAAGCGAAGCAATGATCTTGCCCGCAAGGGTTTGTTGCATGAGGAGCTTGGCCGGCAAGTCCTCAATCACCTCCCAGAGGCCGTTTGTGACTGGCTGACCATGCAGGACCACAGGGATCGATTTGGTTTTCAGACGAATCACTGGCTGGGTATGAAGATAACCGGTCGAGCCAATGTGCAGAATCGCATTGGCAATCGCCTGCGCTTGTCTGGCGATCGGCTCGATGAAGCGACAGGGTGCGCCAGCAATACTGACACAATCGCCCAACGCGTAGACGTCTGGCGCACTCGTCTCGAGCGTTGCTTCGTCAACCGCAATTCCCCGATCCAGGCGCAAGCCTGCCGCTGCAGGCAGGCGCGCGTCCATGACAAGTCCGGTTGCGGCAACCACTTCATCGGCATCGAAGACCTGTGCGCACTGTGTTGTGATGCGCTTGGTGCCGTTGGAATTGCCTGTGACCGCGTGGACCTGCACCGACCCGATGAACTGAACCCCAGCCGCCACGAGTCCTTCCTGTAAACGTGTTGCAGCAATAGGTGGCAATAGAGTAGCCAGCGGCTGTGCCTGGATATCCAATAACGTGACATGATGCCCCGCACGCACGAAATCATCGGCTAGCTCACAGCCCACCATCCCGGCACCTACAATCAAAATGCGTTTGGGTCCGTGCTGGAGTTTTTGGTGCAAGCCAGTCCATGCCGCCAGGTCATTGATGCGCCAGCAAAGATGCGCGGGTAACAACTCAGGCAACGCGGGTCGCGCGCCCATGGCGATGATCAGGCTGGTGTAGTGAACGGTGCCACGTGTCGTGCGGATTTGATGCAGCGCGGGGCTGATACCCACAACAAAGGTATCGACCATCAAACAAACCCGCAAGCGCTGGGCAGCGTCTTGGGCACACTCTCGGATCAGGCTCTCGTGTGTCGCCCCCCTGGACATCGCGATCGATAACTCGGGCTTGAGATAGCGATCGCCATGACACGCGGTCACAATAGTGATGGGTAAATCTGCATCGAGCGCACGCAACGCCTCTGCCGCGGCCCAGCCAGCATGCCCTGCACCAACAATCACTACGCCTAGTCCGCGCATGGGCTGTTGAGCCAAGGGTCGAACACCTTGCGCAGGCATCGGAATCGCGGTGAGATCGTAGGGTTCAAAATCTGCTTTGACCACCCCGCATAACGGACATACCCAGTCATCAGGAATGTCTTCAAACCGAGTGCCGGGTGCAATACCGCTATCAGGATCACCCGATTGCTCGTCGTAGATTAATCCACAGGCGCGACAGATGAACTGCTTCCATACCGCGCGTGTCATGCAGGCAGTTCCTGTCTGGATAGGCGTGCCATCTCCCAACGCAGGTGCTTGATGGCTGGCGTCACGATTGCCACAAAATGGGCTTCGCGAATGCGGCGCTGTGGCGCGGTATTCATCATGTACCCGCGAGCTCCTTGATGCAGCAAGGCGGACTGTGAGGCTTTTAAGACAAATTCTGCACTGTGTGCGCGCGCGTCAAGGACTTCGATCAGATAATCCTTGCTGCCATCGTAAGGTGTGGCGGCGAGGGTTGAGATACGTGCGGATAAGTCATCATATTCAGCCTGCAAGGCATCTGGCCTATCGTGCAAAAACTGATTGACATGCCCGAGCAACGGCTCAACCTCGAGGATGGAATCAATACTGCCCTGGGCCACGCCCAGCGCCCAGCCTGTCTGCAACAAAATAAAGGCCGCACGCACTTTTGCGATGAACGGCTTTGCCGGGTCAGCAATCAAATCATCCTGACCTACGAATTTTTCGTCCAGACGGATCCCCCAGGTACTGGTGCCCTCCATGCCAGAGAATTCAGGACACTTGCGTAAGACCACGTCATCTGTGCATCGCAGCAGAAACATGATTTCGTGTGAAACGCTGCCATCATCAAGATAGACCCCTGCAACTGCGCCGCAATACTGACCGGGTGCGATATGACTGACCCAGGGCAGCGCACCGCTGACCAGATATCCTCCTGGCACCTTTTTGGCACGCAACAACATTTTTTCAATGCCTGCAAAGGTTTTCATAGGATTCGAGAGTGCGGTGCCACCAATAGTATGGGCCAGCGCATGCTGCTTGAGCACGTCCCCATTGAGCGCGGGATTGCCGGACTGCTCCATATACAAACCGCACACATCATGGCACCAGGTTAAAAACCCGGTTGAACCACAATTGCGACTGATCGCACGCATGTTGTCGATGGCAAGTCCAAACCGCGCACCAAAACCATCCAGATGGGTCGCAAACGCACCCGTCTGTCCCAGGTCGCGCATGATGTCGAGCGGATAATACCCCTCGTGATCGATGCGATACACGGCAGCAGCAAGTGACGTGTTTGATATTTCAGTGACGTGCTGCAGCACCTGCTCATCAGCAGTAAACAACGCAGTTGCAGGGATCGCATTCACTTGATTCATGTCATACGCTCTCATACAGGATATCGATCAATCCCAAGGCAAGTTTCTTTAATTTAATCTGCAAGACCGTTTAATCTGCAAGCCCAATTTCAAAAGGAATCGGATTACGCATCGAATTCGCAACTGGCGAATACATATTGGCGTGACGCACGATTTCGTCCAGGACTTCACGGGTCGCATCGCCTTCGACTAGAACCTTGACCCGAATGGCCTGAAAGCCCATCTGTGCAGGCTGTATCTCTGCTCCGCCCGCGCCCCAGGCTGCAGGATTACCAATATCGCCTTCGAGAAAGAGTTCGAGCTTGGAGAGTTTGACTTGTTTCCAGGTCGCCACGGCAGTGATGCCAACAGCCAAGCAACCACCCAGGGCACACAACACAACCTCGCCAGGTGCAGGAGCCGTATCCTGACCAAAAAGATGAGGCGGCTCATCTACAACCACTGGCGCATGGTTACCGACATAACTCAAGGTACGGTACTGGCCTTCACAGACCGTATGTACCTTGTTTGTCCCGCGGCGTGTAGGATCGGCCCGGCCTTTTTCAGCAAACCCAAGAAGACCGTCACGATCAATCGGACGCAAGTAAGCTTTGACTGTTGATGGGGTCGTTGTGCTGTTGCTCATAAAGGCTCCGTAGATAAATATATTGATTGAACTTGCTTGATATCAATGATTCTAAGCGATTGGCTACTATTGATTCAGCTCGGCGACCACTTTAAAAGGGCAGCATGGACTGAACACCCGCCAGTTCGGCAACGCGGGCGACATCGGACAACGTATCGGAGGGTAATTGCAGACCGAGACGTCGATTTTCAGCATCTGCCATTTTTTCCATTTCACCGGGGTAGAACACTTGAGCGTGACCCGCCGCGAGCGGCACATCCTTAAGTGAGGTGATGTAGGCATCCATGCGTTCATGGAATTCGCTCAAGGGCTGAAAGGCCTCCACATTCAGAGCCACCATAAAATGTCCTGCCCCGCTTGGATTGACGGGATCGTAGGGTCCGTGGACCTTGTCGAGGAACTTACTGCCTGACAATACGCCCGACAAAATATCCACCATCGCCCCCATCACGTAGCCTTTATGACCAGCCATGGGGAGAATGAAACCCTCTAGGGCGGCTTGTGGATCTGTCGTCGGGCGACCCTGCGCATCGACCGCCCAGTGATCCGGAATCGATTCGCGTCGCTTGTTAGCGAGATAAATCTTGCCGCGCGCGACGCCCGAATTCGCCATGTCCATCACGACAGGACCGTAGTCCCCACCCGGGACGGCAATAGACCAGGGGTTGGTACCGATCTTTTTTTTCAACCCGCCCCAGGGCGCCATATTGGGACCCGCGTTACTCATGAGAATCATGACACAGCCTTGTTGGGCAGCAATCCGGGTGTAATACATGCAGGTTCCAAAGTGATTGGAATTACGCACGGATACAACGCCTACGCCATGCTTGCGTGCGCGGCTAACAGCCTCATCAACGGCACGACGGGCGATCACCTGGCCCATGCCATCGTGGCCATCCATGACAGCCACTGCACCTGCGTCAACCTCCATCGTGGTGTGCGTCACAGCCTTCATCGCCCCAGACTGCAAGCGTGCGTAATACCAACCCAGGCGCAACAATCCATGAGACTGATGCCCCCACAGATCAGCCTGCACGAGGGTGTCGGCTGCGAGCCACGCATCCTGCTCCGGCACGCCAATGCTGCGATAGACGGCCGCGGCGACCTCTTGCAGCCGATCGGCATCGATTCGCTCACTCATCACGGCCTGCTGTTCTGACTCACTCATGTTTTTTCCGCCTTTATTGATCTGCATGGATACATCGAGTTTAACCAGCAGATCTCTTGAAACCGTCCCGCAGTGTCACCATTTCCCGCAGCTTACGATGCCCCGCTACGACGCCAAGCATTACGCAGCGGCACTGCTTTGGTGCCTCCCTGAGCGCATCCCTTTCTGATCGACGCTCACACGCTGCGCGAGCCAGCAGTTGGTACATGGCATGTTTATTGCTCTGGCAGGATATTGATTCATATTGACCGGAGATACTTATGACCGCCGCAACACTCGCTGCGAAACCCTTAGCTGCCGAGACCAGCATTCTAAAGTCCAAATGGACGCAGTTACTGCTAGGTCTGATCTGCATGATGGCGATCTCTAGCCCCCAGTATGTCTGGGCACTTTTTACCAAACCATTGCTGGGCGCCTTAGGTGTCGAGCTTGCAACATTGCAAGTCACTTTTTCTATCCTGATTGTGCTGCAGACCTTCTTTTCACCCTTTCAGGGCTATCTGGTTGATCGCTTTGGCGCCCGTGTCCTGCTGTCGATCGGCGCCTTGCTGACCGGCTTGAGCTGGGTACTCTCTGCCCAGGTGAATAGCGTCATGGGCATCTACCTGACCTATGGTGTCCTGGGTGGACTGGGTACCGGCATTGTCTACATTGGTATTGTCGGACTGATGGTGCGCTGGTTCCCAACTTCACGTGGTTTTGCGGTTGGCATGGTGGCTGCTGGTTATGGCATTGGTGCCATTCTCACGACATTCCCTATCGCCTCGACACTCGCTGAATCGGGTTATCAGCATACCCTGACAGTCTTTGGTTACATCATTGGTGCCGTTGGCCTGCTGGCCGCGCAAGGTTTGCGCATGCCTGATCGTATTGAAAATGTCGTCAGTAAAGTCCTCCTCCAGGCCCAGACCGGTGTCGCACCAAAAACCATGCTTAAAACACCGATATTCTGGTTGATGTTTGCGATGATGACCATGATGTCGACGTCTGGACTGATGGTGATTTCGCAGATGGGTGCCTTTGCCAAAGACTTCGGCATTACCAATGCCATGGTCTGGGGCATGGCTGCACTGCCACTCGCACTGACCATCGATCGCTTTACCAATGGACTCACACGTCCGCTCTTTGGCTGGATCTCAGACCGCTACGGCCGTGAAAACACCATGTTCATCGCCTTTGGCCTGGAAGCCATCGCGATGACAGGCTGGCTGTATTTCCGCAATGATCCAGTCATGTTTGTGCTGCTCTCGGGCGTTGTGTTTTTTGGCTGGGGTGAAATCTTCTCTCTGTTTCCCTCCACACTGACCGATACATTTGGCCAGAAGCACGCCACCACCAACTATGGCTTTCTCTATATGGCGCAGGGGATTGGCTCGATTCTGGGTGGACCGATTGCCGCGCTGGTCTATGCGGCATTTGGTAGCTGGCTGCCGGTGTTCGGACTCATGATCGGGCTCGACACGGCAGCTGCGTTGCTGGCACTATTTGTGCTCAAACCCATGCGCATCACCTACCTCAAAAATGCTGTCTAAAGCAAGCCACACTTGACAAAACAACTTGTCACCAGTCAACGACTCAGGGATGATGCGGTTTTTGACTGGTTGCACAAGGAAATTTGAAATGACAAAACTTCGCAGCGACATCACTGTTGACGAACTGAACAAGCGAAGTGGGGATAACCTCCCCGGCTTAATGGGGGTGCAGGCCACAGAGCTGTCAGAAAACACCCTCAAAAGTCGTATGGTGCTGACAAAAATGCACTTTGCGCCTAACACTTACCTCCATGCTGCCAGTGTGATCGCACTTGCAGACACAACGTGTGGCTATGCAACCGTTGCGCATCTGCCAAAGGGTGCCTATTCCTTTACCACCATCGAACTTAAAAGCAACCATCTGGGCACCGTACGCGGCGAAGGCGCGGTCATTGCCTGTACGGCTACAGCACAGCATCTGGGCGGCAATACACAGGTCTGGGATGCTGTGGTCAGTGACGAGGCGACAGGCAAAAAAATTGCAATATTTCGTTGCACGCAAATGATCCTCTGGCCCAAGGCGAGCTGAACAGACCTGCGGTCATATGCCGTGAACCCAAGATGGTAGAGGTGCAGCCCCTACCTGAAGGAGCTCCCTTAGGACTCGATCGGATAGCCTTCGGACACAGTATGATGCTCAACATTCAAAGTATTTAAATGAGAGTAATAGATGCGCAGCGATATTGAAATTGCTCAGGCCGCCCACAAGCGGCCAATCGTTGAGCTCGCTCACCAGCAAGCCGGCATCCCCGAGGATGAGCTCGAGCCCTATGGCAGGTACAAAGCAAAATTATCCCTGCGCTACATTGACTCTTTACAAGCACGTCCCAATGGCAAACTGATATTGGTCACGGCCATATCGCCCACCCCCGCAGGTGAAGGCAAAACCACCACAACGGTTGGGCTCGGCGATGCGCTCAATCACATTGGTAAACGCGCCATCATCTGTCTGCGCGAACCTTCGTTAGGCCCCGTATTCGGGATGAAAGGCGGTGCAGCAGGCGGAGGCATGGCGCAGGTCGTTCCCATGGAAGACATCAACCTGCACTTCACCGGCGACTTCAATGCCATTGCCCTGGCAAATAATTTGCTGGCGGCGCTGATCGACAACCACATTCACCATGGCAACAAACTTGGCTTTGATATACGTCGTATCACCTGGCGACGTGTCATGGATATCAACGATCGTGCCTTGCGCGAGATCGTGGTCGGTCTGGGTGGTATAGCCAATGGTTATCCACGCGAGGATCATTTTGATATTGTGGTTGCCTCCGAAATCATGGCGATTTTCTGCCTCGCCACGAGCATTTCGGATCTGAAGAAAAGACTTAGTCATATCGTGGTGGGCTATACCCTCGACAAGCAACCCATTCTTGCACGCGACCTCAATGCGCAAGGCGCTTTAACGGCATTGCTCAAGGATGCACTCGCACCCAATCTTGTCCAAACGCTCGAGAACAATCTCGCCTTTGTGCATGGGGGACCGTTTGCCAATATTGCCCACGGCTGCAATACCGTACTGGCTACGGCAACCGCCTTAAAACTAGCCGACTATGTGGTCACTGAAGCCGGGTTTGGTGCGGATCTCGGGGCTGAAAAATTTTTCGATATCAAATGCCGCAAGTCTGGTCTGGTTCCTTCGGCCGTTGTGATCGTGGCGACCGTGCGCGCCCTGAAATATCACGGTGGCATTGAGGTCAAGCACGTCGGCGAAGAAAACGTTGACGCACTGTGTCGGGGATTGATCAACCTCGAACGTCATATCCACAACATGCAGGAACATTTCGGCGTGAAGTGCGTGGTGGCGATCAATCATCGCAGCGAAGACACACCAGCAGAAATTGCGCGTCTGCAAGCAAGCGTCCAGGCGCATGGCGTCAAGGTCGTGCTCGCGCGTCACTGGGCAGAAGGTGGTGCAGGTGCGACTGAACTTGCGCATGAAGTCGTTAAGATGTGCGAGCATCCCAGCCGTTTCAAACTCCTCTATCGCGATGAGGATTCACTATGGGAAAAAGCGCATACGATTGCCACCAAGATCTATGGGGCCAGCGACATCAGCGCCGATAAAAAAGTACACGCACAGATTGATTTGCTACAAAAACAGGGTTTTGGTCATCTACCCGTCTGCATTGCCAAAACACAGTACTCATTCTCAACGGACCCCACACTGCGCGGCGCCCCCTCTGGTCATATCGTTGGCATACGCGAAGTCAGGCTTTCTGCAGGGGCAGAATTCGTAGTCATGGTCTGTGGTGACATCTTGACCATGCCAGGCCTGCCCGCCGTACCGGCATCTAACAATATTGATGTCACTGACGATGGGCGTATTATTGGTTTGTTCTAAAGACCTTTTTAATACATGCATGGTGCAATGATTCAACGTATTGGTGGGTGCAATGCAAACTGTCCTGAATTCGATTCCCGTTGATATGTTGGCAAGACTCAGCCTGGCCTTGCTTGCAGGCGTTGTGCTGGGTTTGAATCGCTGGTTACATCACAAATCTGCAGGCATCCGGACACACTCACTGGTTGCACTGGGTGCGGCTGTGGCGATGCTCATGATTGGCACCCGGGACGGCTCTGACGCGCAGGCTGATAGCCGTGTGCTACAAGGCCTAGTAACGGGGATCGGCTTTTTAGGAGCGGGTGTGATCATTCGCGAGAATTCCTCCAGGCGCATTCATGGCCTGACAACTGCAGCCAGCATCTGGGCCTGTGCCCTACTTGGGGCGGCCTTTGGAGCCGGCCAGTTCACATTGGGGCTCTTGGCACTGACAATTATCCTGTTGACGCTGCTAATCGGTGGGCCACTGGAAGAAATGATGGGGCGGTTACTGGAACGTACGCACGCCCAACAAAACAACACTCAGGACAATGCCGATAGTCATCGCAATAGCAATAGCAACAGCGAAAATGGTAATTAGCACAGTCCGTAACAGTCATCGCGCCCCGAATGACAGACGCATAAACTAGAGCCTTGCATGCAGACAGACATTATTTTGATCACAGCGCTTGCCGATGAACTTAACGCAAAAAAACTTCCGCGAGAACTGAAGATTTTTTACTCAGGCGCGGGCAAAATCAATGCCACCATGACCACCATGCGTGCAATACAGGAATGTCAGCCACGTCTGATCCTTAATTTTGGTACGGCGGGGTCAATTCAACCAGCGTGCACAGGACTACTCGGGATCAACCGTGTGATCCAGCGCGACATGATGACCGAGCCCCTAGCACCAAGAGGCCGGGTCCCATTTTGCCCACACCCTCACGAATATTTTTCTGACTCTGGCACCTATAGCTGCGGGACGGGAGATAGTTTCGTCACCCAGCAAGACCCTTGGTTAGTCGAACAGAATATTGATGTGGTCGACATGGAGCTTTACGCCATTGCTGCTGTCGCGCATGCCCATGGTCTACCCTGGATCTCATACAAATATGTCACAGACCAGGCGAATGACTCAGCAGGTCAGGACTGGTCAGCAAAGGTCAATCATGGAGAAGCGCTTTTCCTGGAGCGGCTTTCTTGCCTGCTTTGAGCGGTCCAGTCAATTCCTGGCTTGCAGGGATTGCACCAAAAAAATTATTCAGTTTTGTAGTCGTTCTGTTGGTGTTATGAATACATGCTCTAGACATTCTATGGTCGGTATGCAAACGTTCGTTAGGCGACTGTCTATATAGAATGCGTGCGCAACTGTGTGTATAAGCTTTGGAGCTGGCTAGCAAGCATGGTTGCCTGCGGAACAATGCGATAGCGCCCGGAGCCAAAGATAGTATTTGCATAATTACGTGCCGCAGGATCCATCACCAAACCATAGACCTCTAAGCGCCTGGCATCTTTGACTGCACGCGCCGCATCCTGGATCAGATAATCCGGATCAAACACATCAATATCCGAGGGTGCACCATCGGTCATCATGATGACGGCTTGCTGGTCGGAATCTTCGTGTTCGAAAAAGCGCTGCGCATGCCGGATCGCGGCACCCATTCTGGTGGAATACTGTCCGGGCGCTTCCTGCAACTGTGCAAGCGCTTGCGGGCTGAACGACCGTCCAAAATCCAGGAAACGGTAGTAATGCACACCGTGTCGGGTATCAGAGCAAAAACCATGGATTGCGACACGATCATGAACCTCTAATGCGAGATGTGCAAACATAATTGCGGCGCGCTTTTCAATATCCAGAATTGAATATTCAGAATTGTGGATGCGTGCTGTGACCGACACGGAGAGATCCAGCAATAACAGAATGCTGCACTTTTTCAAACGCATCTGGCGACGCATGTAATAGCGCTCATCTGAAGCTGTTTCCATCCTTCTGTGAATCGCGCCATCGATCATCGCAGACATATCAAAGGCATCACCCTCTCGCTGACGAAAGATCCGCGCATCGCCCACTGACCGGGCATAGAGCAGGCGCGTACGGCAAGCACGGGCCGTCTGAATCCTTTGTGTAACTGGTGTATTGGCAAGCAATGGCCTCACTGCATATTCAATCACCGTCGACCAGTCCTGGCGCATCAAGTCACCACGCGCATTCCACTCTGGATAGATAAAGCGTTCTGATGCATCAAGATAGCGTGACTGTGTTTGGGGATGAGCGTCTGAATCTGATGGAGGTTCGCTCGCGGCCATCAATTCGTTTTCAAGCGTAAGGTCTTCAGACGCTGCATCCTCCTTGAAATTCCACAAATAGCTGTTGTCATCTCGGTAGGCATGCGGCACCACAAATTGTTGTGCATTGAACTGCACTCTCATTTGACCCAGATCGTTGGCGAGGATTGAGGCGATCGCCCTAAATCCATCATAATCAGCCAGACCGTTGCGCTGCACATTCATCTGAAACAGACGATGGGCTTTGCTCACCCAGTAATCTTGCTCGATGCAGTAATCGTCCAGCAGCGAACGGGATAGTTTTACAAGCAACAGAGCAAATGTAGATAAGCCCTCGGTGTTTGTTTGCTGAAGTTCCTGAGCAAACCAGCGTTTAACGCCCGGATACTTGAGGATCAGCATGCGCTCGACTCTGGCATCTTCAATCGCCGAGACGACAGCCACACCCATGGGCTTGAGCCCTGTGATGGTTCGCCCAGACTGACTGAATAAAAGGTGTGCAACTGCATGCGCAATGCTTGCGCAGGTTAAATTGTGTATACGAGTCTGCTCCATTGCAGCCTGCACGTCTGTTGCCTGACCAGGAAGCAGTAATAATTCTGGCGTCAAAATCGGACGTGTCGCGTCGGGTTGATTGCTTGCAACAGGTGCGTTGGCTGCGTCTCGTGCGTGACCTGCGATGGCTGTGTCACATGCGCTGGCTAAGTTGCCTACATTACCTGCGAACTGGATAGGCACATGCAAACCTGACAAACCTTCAAGCAGGATCGTCCATGGATCTCCTACCAAATCGGCTTGGGCCTTCATCCAAAATGCGCATCCACGAGCGCACGCAAACTGCGGGTCAGGTCTGCATCGTCTGTGAGTGCACTGACAATTGTCATCTCGCAGCTATCGCGGACATCCATACCTTCTTTGATGAGCAACCCTGCGTAGATCAGCATGCGCGTGGATGCTCCCTCACCCAACCCCTGGTCGACAATGCGCCGGGTTGCTTGCGCAATCGCCACGAGTTTATTTGCCAACTCAAGAGGAAGATCGGTTTCGTGGGCAACGATACTGGCCTCGATTGAGGCCTCAGGATAATCGAATTCGATTGCAGCAAAGCGCTGTCGTGTCGAGGTTTTCATATCCTTGGATCGACTCTGATAGCCAGGGTTATAAGAAACAACTAACTGAAAATCGGGATGCGCGTGCACCACCTCGCCCTTCTTGTCCAAAGGCAAGATCCGGCGTGCATCGGTCAGGGGATGAATCACCACTGTAGTGTCCTGACGGGCTTCGACCACTTCGTCCAGATAGCAAATCCCGCCATGACGTACCGCCTGGGTCAGCGGCCCATCTTGCCAGACCGTCCCGGTTGCATCCAGCAGATAACGTCCGACCAGATCCGAGGCGCTCATGTCCTCGTTACAGGCGATGGTCACCAGTGGCTGATCGAGCACATAAGCCATGTGCTCGATAAAGCGTGTCTTGCCACAGCCCGTCGGTCCTTTAAGAATCAAGGGAATCCGGTGGGCATAGGCCTGACGATATTGCTCGATCTCACGACCGCTAGACTGGTAGTAAGGTTCCTGCCCAATTCGATACCGGTCAAGCATGGTTATCGATCTTTATTTATGCGCTGCAGGTTCGTGCGGGATCCCTTCAATCGGACATTCTGGTGTGCCGACTGTCGAGCGCGTAAAGGACTGCACCATCTTGCGTGTGCCTTCAGGATCACTGAGCCATTTACCGTAAAACTCATACGGGCAATCTGCGACGCCATTGACGTCTTCGCCGGAATTGATCTTGCCGGTATAGCCACGGTGCACAAGTTTGAAAAGATGGTTTTGCGACTGGGCATTCTTGCGGAAGTCGCGAATCAAACTCATCGAGAGTTCTGCATAGTTGATGCCCATTTCTTCTTCACCACACTCGCCGAGTGTGCGGCCATCAAAGCCCACAATCGCCGAATGACCAAAGTAGGAATACACCCCGTCAAAGCCGGTCGCGTTCGCAACGGCAACATAGGTGTTGTTCATCCAGGCCATGCATTTTGCAACCATGATCTGCTGCTCTTTAGCCGGGTACATATAACCCTGGCAGCGCACAATGAGTTCCGCGCCACGCATGGCACAGTCGCGCCAGATTTCGGGGTAATTACCATCATCACAGATGATCAGGCTGATCTTCATGCCTTTCGGGCCATCCGAGACGTATGTACAGTCACCCGGATACCAACCTTCAATAGGTGTCCAGGGCATAATTTTGCGGTATTTTTGTACGATCTCGCCTTGATTGTTCATGAGAATCAAGGTGTTGTAAGGCGCTTTGTTCGGATGTTCTTCATGGCGCTCGCCCGTCAAGGAAAACACACCCCAGACGTTGGCTTTACGGCAAGCCGCCGCGAAAATTTCAGTTTCTTCGCCCGGAATCGTCGAGGCGGTTTCATACATTTCCTTGGCATCGTACATGATGCCATGGGTACTGTATTCGGGGAAAATCACCAGATCCATGCCTGGGAGACCACGCTTCATCCCAACCAGCATCTCGCCAATCTTGCGTGCATTCTCAAGCACTTCAGCTTTAGTATGCAAACTCGGCATTTTGTAGTTCACAACTGCGACACCTACGCAATCATTACTACTGGATATATCACCGTGTCTCATGTAAATGCTCCTGCTAGAGGTTATAAAAATCAAAAAATTGGTACAAATTACTGATACAAAAAAGTAAGAATTACTGACACACAAGCGCACGAATTACTGACATACAAACGTACGAATGACTCACACACAAACGCACTGATACCTGTTGAGAAAACCAGATTAATGACTGATCATCCAGGGACGCTTGTTAATAAAACTTTTATTACCGTTCGCAAATGTTTGCGTGGTTGCACGTTTACTGGTGTTGCAACATCCGCAACCCGAAGGATGCTTGAGCCTGGAGTAGGAGTTGTAATCACGCGAACTCACCGGCGCATTCGCTGCGCGTTCGTTGCCCTCGATGGCGCGACGCGTGTCACGATCCACACAAGACAGCGAGGCACCAAAAGCAAAGACGCGAGCCGAGAGCGCTCCACATTCCGGACATTCAACCGCCTCATCGCGCTTGCTCATCTGCCGTAAGGCATCAAAGGGTCCGCAGGATTTGCAGGCATAGTCATAAGTAGGCATGTGAAAGCTCCCGTTACTAGTTAGTGTGAACTCAAAGATCCAGCGACAGCGGCATGTCGATGCCCGGCGTCACAAGCTTTTTAGGCCCATTGGCATTTGGACTGATATCAAAATCAAATATCTGCGTTGGCAACCAGAGCGTTGCGCAGGCATTCGGAATATCCACCACGCCACTGATATGCCCCTGAACCGGAGCAGTCCCCAGGATCGAATAGGCCTGAGCACGCGAGTAACCAAACTTGGTCATGTATTCGATCGCGTTCAGGCAAGCCTGACGATAGGCAACGTTGACGTCCAGATAATGCTGCTTACCTTGCTCGTCGACGGAAATGCCTTCGAAAATCAGGTAATCGTTGTAGTGCGGTGTGATCGGGCTTGGCTTGAACACTGGGTTCTTGATGCCGTATTTTTCCATTCCGCCTTTGATCAACTCGACCTTCATATGCACCCAGCCGGCCATTTCGATCGCACCACAGAAGGTGATTTCGCCATCGCCTTGACTGAAGTGCAAGTCACCGACAGATAAGCCAGCACCGTCGACATACACGGGGAAGTAAATTTTCGATCCACGTGACAAGTCTTTGATATCGCAATTACCGCCATGCTCACGGGGAGGCACAGTACGTGCGCCTTCAGCAGCGATCTTGTCTTTTACTGCGCCAGTTGCCTGGCCTGCATGCGCAGTTTTGGCAAAAGGAGGATTGGCCAATGGCGGGACACGATCAGGTTCAGTCGCGATGAAGTCAATCTCGCGTTTGTTCCACATATCGAGCATTTTTTGATCTGGCAAACAACCAATCAGTCCGGGATGGATCAGACCTGCAAACTTCACATTAGGAATGTGACGGCTGGTCGTGAACATGCCATGAAAATCCCAGATCGACTTTTGTGCGCTTGGAAAATGATCCGTCAGAAAGCCGCCGCCGTTCTGTTTGCTGAAAAAACCGTTAAAGCCCCACAGACTGTCGTCTTTGGCACCGATATCGAGCAAGTCAACAACCAGCAGGTCCCCAGGCTCTGCGCCTTTCACACCAACAGGGCCAGACAGGAAGTGGACGGTCGACAGATCAATGTCACGCACATCATCTGCGCTGTCATTGTTCTTGATGTAACCACCGGTCCAGTCAAAAGTCTCGAGAATGAATTCTTCGCCTGGTTTGACCCAGCAAGCCATCGGGATGTCAGGGTGCCAGCGGTTATGTACCTTTGGATTGTCGTAGGGTGAGGCTTTCAGGTCAACGGTGATGAGTGTTTCGGGCATGGTGCACCTCTTTAAATATAAGAACAGGGTTTAGATTGGTCACTACGAATAACAATGCAAAATGACTTACACCGACAGATAGTGTTTGATGCGATCGATATCAGTGTCAGAACGCGCCGTCTCATAGACAAGTCGGCCACCCTCAATGACGAACAAACGATCCGCTACATCCAGCGCAAAACTCAACACCTGTTCGGATACGATGATGGTGATGCCGCGCATACGACGAATCTCATTCAGTGCGCGTGCGATATCTTTGATGATGGAGGGTTGAATACCTTCCGTCGGTTCATCAAGAAGCAGTACTTTCGGATTGGTGACTAGGGCCCGTGATATCGCCAATTGCTGTTGCTGACCGCCCGAGAGGTTGCCCCCTTTACGCCTGCGCATATCCCACAGCACTGGAAATAATGCATAAATCTCATCCGGAATTACTTTGTCCTTATCATTCTCAAGGCCCGTCTGGATATTTTCTTCGACCGTCAGGGTCGGGAAAATCATCCGGCCCTGCGGGACGTACGCAATCCCCTTGGCAACACGACGATAGCTTTCGTCATGAGTAATGTCCTGGCCATCCACAGAAATAGAACCACTTTTGGTTGGCAACAACCCAATCAGACTTTTAAAAAAAGTCGTCTTGCCCATTCCATTGCGTCCCATGATGGCAATGGTTTCCTGCTTACCCGCTTCAAGGTTGATCCCATGCAGCGCTTCGCTTTGTCCGTAAGCAACGAAGAGATCTTTGACGCTTAGCATTTAGGTCTCCTAGTGTCCGAGGTACACATCAATAACAGCGGGATCGTTTTGGACTTTATCCATTGATCCCTCAGCAAGAATTTTTCCCTGGTGCATAACGGTCACCTTATGGGCAATTTTTTTCACGAATTCCATGTCATGCTCAATCACGATCACTGAACGATTGTTTGAAATACGCTTGAGTAATTCGGCAGTCAGTTCTCGTTCGCGCACGCTCATGCCCGCGATCGGCTCATCCAGCATCAACAGCTCAGGCTCCTGCATCAGCAGCATGCCGATTTCAAGCCACTGCTTTTGCCCATGAGATAACAAACCCGCTTCGGTATGCAAGGTTTCGTAGAGACCGATTTCCTTTGCGACCTCATCGACCTTTGCAATCACCTCATCGGTACATTTAAAAAAGATCGCACCCAAAACCGAACGACCTCTTGGAAAGGAGACTTCGAGATTCTGAAAGACCGAGAGGTTTTCATAAATAGACGGGGTCTGGAATTTGCGACCAATGCCCTTGCGCACCCGTGCATATTCCGGCAATACGGTCATTTCTTCGTTTTTGAACTTGATACTGCCTGCGCTTGCGCGCGTCTTGCCGCAGATCATGTCCAGTAATGTAGTCTTACCTGCGCCGTTCGGACCAATGATCACACGCAACTCATTCTTGTCCAGGTACAGGTTCAAGTTATCGATCGCCTTGAATCCATCAAAGGACACTGTCAAGTCTTCAATGGCCAGTACAAAATCTGTGCTGCTACTCATGGCGCACTCCTTCTGATGACTAATTCGGCAGAGTCTGTATCGGACTGGATCGCAATGGCCGAGGCTGAGTCACCTTCAACGGTCTGGGCGGCTTGCGCATCAGCTTGCCTCTCGAGTTCGATGAGACGTTGCTTGATCATGCGACGCTCAGCCATGCGGCGATTCCACCAGGGCTTAACATTCGATTCGAACAAACCTGCCAGTCCGTAAGGAAAGGCCATCGTGACTCCGATGAACAGAGCAGCCATCAGGAACAGCCAGAGATCTGGAAAACTCTCTGAAAAGAGTGTCTTGCTGGCGTTGACGAGCAAGGCACCGTAGACCGCCCCCACCAGACTCAGACGACCACCAACCGCACACAGGATGATCAATTCAATTGAAGGCACAATCCCGACAAACGAAGGCGACATGAAGCCAACCTGCAGAGCAAAAAACGCACCACCAATTCCCGACACCCCTGCAGCCAGACAGAACGCCGCCACTTTGAACATCGACACGTCATAACCGGAAAAACGCACACGGTCTTCTTTGTCACGCATGGCGAGCAACAAAGTACCGAACTTGCTGCGCTGAATCCAGGTCCCGATGATCACGCACAACAACAAACTCAGACAGCAGGCGTAATACAGAATGATCTTGGCTTCATCAGTCCGGGTATCCCAGCCATTCATGGTCTTTAAATCTGTCATACCGTTCACACCACCGGTATAGCCTTGCAGACCAATAATCAGGGTCGTCAGGATCAACGCAACAGCTTGCGTAATGATGGCAAAGTACACACCACCCACGCGTCGCTTGAACATCGCATAGCTCACGAGAAAAGCAAGGAGTGAAGGCACTGCCACGACCGCAATCAAAGAGAACGTCAGACTCTTGAAGGGTAACCACCAGATGGGTAATTCAGTAATCTGGTTCCAGTCCATAAAGTCCGGAATACCAGGTGTGGATTGAATCTTGGTCGTGATGGGATCAGAGGCTTCGAGTTTGAGAAACATGGCCATGCAATAGCCACCCAGGCCAAAGAACACACCCTGTCCCAAACTCAGCACCCCGCCCCAGCCCCACAGCACAACCAGACCAATCGCTACAAAAGCGTAAGTGAGGTATTTACCGACGAGGTTCAGACGAAAGTTATCGAGTAACGCTGGAAATACGACAAGCAACACAACTGCCAGTATTGCAATGCTGAGCACACCGGGTTGCTTGAGAAAGTTCTTGATAGATTGCATGATTGCGGGCTCCGTATAACGAGGTGATGATTAACGTCGAATCTTCGAGGCGAACAGACCCTGAGGACGAATCATCAAAATGATGACAATGATTGAGAGCGTAAAGACCTTAGCCATCGAGCCAGTCATAAAGAACTCACTGATTGATTGCGTTTGTGCAATCAGGAACGCTGAAGCGGCTGTTCCTAGCAGACTCGCTGCACCGCCAAATGTCACCACCAGGAATGCATCAACGATATAGAGCGAACCAGAGGTTGGGCCGGTCGAACCAATTGTCGTGAATGCTGCACCTGCTATACCTGCGATGCCACAGCCAATCGCAAACGTTAATTGATCTGTTTTCTTTGTATTGATACCTGTTGCATTGGCCATCGGGCGATTGCTCACAGTTGCCCTGACACGCAAGCCCCAACGACTCTTGTAGAGCGCAAGCATGACGAGCGATGTCACCAGCAAGGTCAGGACCATCACAAACATGCCATTGATTGGAATGTCTAGTCCTTCGTGTGGTGACCATGACCCCATCAACCAATCTGGCAATGTGGGGCTGACTTCTTTAGGACTAATGAACGTACGGAATACCTGCTGCATTCCGAGGCTTAACCCCCAGGTTGCAAGCAGGGTATCCAGTGGACGCTTGTACAAATGCCGGATCAACGCCCATTCAGCAATCCAGCCGCCTATAAATGCGAAACAAAAAGCGGCCAGAATTGAGAATGGGAAGTAAACCGGCATCAGACCCGGCGCATACTTCTCGGTTAACGTCGAACCCAGGTAGACGGTATAAGCACCAATCGCCATGAACTCACCGTGAGCCATATTGATCACACCCATCTGACCGAAAATGATTGCAAGTCCAAGCCCCATCAGGAGCAGCACGGCAAACAGGCTCAGACCTGCGAAGCCCTGCATCAGGGCAATATTGAGCACTTCAGACAGTTCCATCTCGATTCCTTGAGTCAAACGTTAACCATTAACTGCTTACTGATAACCCTTTGGGAATGGATCGGGTTTAATCAGTTCAGGAGACTCGGCAACCACTTTGAATTGGCCATCGGGCAACATTTCACCAATACGGGCCTTACTCCAGAGGTGATGGTTATCGGCGATCTTGACGTAGCCTTCTGGCGCGCCTTTGAACTCGATACCATCCGAAGCAGCTGCAATCTTGTCCACATCAAAGCTACCGGCTTTTTCAACAGTGAACTTCCAGAGCCATGGGCCAAGGTAGCCAGCTTGTGTCACATCACCAATCACTGAGTTAGGACCATATTTCTCTTTGAACGCTGCAACAAATTTCTTGTTGTTTTCGTTGTCCAGAGACTGGAAGTACTTCATGCATGAATAGAAGCCAGCTGTGTTCTCACCACCAATTCCGAGCAATTCGTCTTCGGTTACCGAGATCGTCAGCAGTTTTTGCTTGGCAGCGGTAATGCCGGCTGCTTTGAGCTGCTTGTAGAAAGCCACGTTACTGCCACCCACAACTGCTGCATAAATCAGATCTGGTTTTGCGGCTTTGATCTTGTTGATCAGTGAGTTGAAGTTGGTATTGCCCAGTGGGTAATACTCTTCGCCCACAACTTTCTGCTTGAGAACGCCTTCAATGTGCTTGCGGGCGATTTTCATTGAAGTACGTGGCCAGATGTAGTCTGAACCCACCAGGAAGTAGCTCTTGGTGCCTTTTTCTTTGGCGGCCCAATCCAGGCCCCACAGAATTTGCTGTGTAGCTTCCTGACCGGTGTAAATAACGTTTTTGCTTTGCTCCAGACCTTCATAGAAGGTTGGGTAATACAGCATGCCGTTTTCTTTTTCAAAAATTGGTAAAACGGCCTTACGTGAAGCAGAGGTCCAGCAACCGAACACTGTTGCAACGTGGTCGTTGACCAGCAGTTTTTTGGCCTTTTCTGCGAAAGTTGGCCAATCTGAGGCGCCGTCTTCTTTAATCACCTTGATCTGGCGACCCAATACACCGCCCATGGCGTTGATCTGGTCAATCGCAAGCTGTTCAGCCTGGATCGAACCTGTCTCAGAAATCGCCATTGTGCCTGTTGACGAGTGCAACTGACCAACGGTCACTTCTGTATCTGTTACGGCGAGTTTGGTAGTATTGACCTGCGAGGTTGGCAGCTTTTGTGCGCCGGCTCGCATGGTGGCCGCAGCAAGCGCCATACCGACGATACCTTGCAATACTTGCCGACGATCGGCACTAGCTGGAAACTCTTGCTCTGGCTTATTCATGGATTGTGCTCCTGAGGTTAACGACCGATAAAGACTGTGAAATCATTTTTTAGTGCTGTGAAATCATTCTGCTTGCTTTGTTGCGTAGCACCAATACGTCAATTGACGTATACGTTGCCCTACATGCTTTTCGTATATCCTTTGACTGCTGGTTCGCCGATTCACCGGCCACCCTTTTCCTACCCACTTCCCATCCACAGTTCATGCCTGTCAAGCAAGCCTGAGGCTGGATGCCATACTCACCACTAAACATAGATGCCTGCCTTGACGACGCCTGCCAATCAGAAAATCATTCGTATCCGGCGCGAATACAACGCCTGGGTCGCGGACGAGTCCCTGGAGGACTACGCGTTGCGATATACGCCGCAGACCTTCCGCAAATGGTCTGAATGGCGAGTTGCCAATACGGCACTGGGTGGCGTTTCCTTCCTGGCGCTCGAGGCAATTGGTGCGGTCATGGCGCTCAATTACGGGTTTTCTAATGCACTGTGGGCGATCTTCGCGGTCGCGCTCGTTACATTTTTGACTGGCCTACCTATTAGTTATTACGCAGCGCGCTACGGCGTGGATATTGACCTGCTCACGCGAGGTGCTGGCTTCGGCTATGTGGGCTCGACCATTACCTCGCTCATCTACGCAGCCTTCACCTTCATCTTTTTTGCGCTCGAAGCCGCGATCATGGCGCTGGCACTCAAGCTCTATCTGGATTGGTCCATCGTCTGGTGTTACATCATCAGTGCCCTGGTGATTATTCCTCTGGTTCTGCGCGGCATTACGCTGATTTCCAAGCTCCAACTGTGGTCGCAGGCGCTCTGGATCGTTCTGCTGGTGTGCCCGTATATCGCGATCGCCATTAAGGATCCGGGCGCGTTTACTGAATTCATGGGCTTGAGCGGTAGCATTTCAGGTAGCAGTGATTTCAGCTGGTTGATGTTTGGCGCGGCCTCGACGGTTGCGTGCTCTCTGGTCGTACAAATTGGCGAGCAGGTCGACTACCTAAGATTCCTACCCGAAAAAACCGATAAAAATCGCGGGCGCTGGTGGGGAGCGGTAATCATCGCCGGTCCCGGCTGGATCATTCCGGGTATGGCAAAAATGATTGGGGGTGCCTTTCTTGCCTTTCTGGTTTTGCACCAGGAGCTCAGTCCTGTCCTGGCCAGCGAGCCCACCAGGATGTACACGGCCGGTTTTTCCTACGTGTTTGATGATCCGATCTGGGTACTTGCGATTACCGCCCTGTTTGTTGTGCTGTCTCAGGTCAAAATCAACGTGACCAATGCGTATGCAGGCTCGCTGGCATGGTCGAATTTTTTTGCACGGCTCACACACAGTCACCCAGGGCGCGTCGTCTGGCTGGTGTTCAACGTCTTGATTGCCACCTTGCTGATGTCCCTGGGTGTATTTCGAGCGCTTGAACAAGTGCTGGGACTCTATAGCAATGTAGCCATCGCCTGGATCGGCGCGATTGTCGCGGACCTGGTGATCAACAAACCTCTCGGCCTTTCACCAAAAGGCATCGAATTCAAACGCGCCCATCTTTATGACATCAATCCTGTTGGCTTGGGTGCGACAATTCTTGCAGCACTTATCGCGTTACTGGCGTTTAGTGGAATTTTTGGCGAAGTCGCTAAAGCCTTCGCACCTTTTATTGCTCTGGTCGCATCCATTATCCTGTCCCCAGCCATCGCCTGGCTGACACAGGGTCGCTGGTACATTGCGCGTCGTGCTCATCCTGGAATCAAACCAGGCACGATCGTCCAATGCAGCGTCTGCGAGAATAGTTTTGAAGCGCCCGATATGGCACACTGCCCTGCCTATGGCGCCCCCATCTGCTCCCTGTGCTGCACACTCGACTCGCGTTGCCACGACTCCTGCAAACAAGGCTCGCGACTCGACGAGCAAGTCACCAGCTGGATGAGCCACATTCTTCCGGCAAGCATGTCGGATCGCTTCAAATCTCGCGCCGGAAGGTTTTTACTTGTCTTTCTTTCCCTGTCGCTGGTGCTGGCAACGGTGATGGGAATCGCCATGACACAGGAAGGGCTCACTGGATCCGGCCCCCATGCGATCCAGACCACTATATTTATCAATATCTTTCTGATGCTGATGTTTGTCGTGGCAGTATGTAGCTGGTGGGTCGTGCTGATTAGTGAGAGCAGACAACTTGCACAAGAGGAATCCAATGCGCAAAGCCGATTACTCCAGCGCGAAGTTGAAACATTACGTCTGACCGAAACTGCGCTCCAGCTTGCTAAAAATGAGGCGGAACGCGCCAATCATGCTAAAACCCGTTACGTCGCTGGTATGACGCACGAGTTGAGAACGCCCTTAAATAGTATTCTGGGCTATTTACAAATCCTGCTCAAAGAAAACAAACTCAACATCAAGCAGCGCGAAGCCTTGCAAACAGTGCAAAGCAGCGGCGTGCATATGGCCGGGCTCGTCGATGACCTGCTGGATCTCGCGCACATTGAATCCGGTCGCCTGCGGCTCGAGACCGCAGCTATTCCCTTACGCCTGCTACTTGACGAATTGGTCCGGATGATTCGACCCCAGGCTATATCAAGAGGCCTGGATTTTGAATACACCGTTCTGGGTGATTTACCTGAATGGGTTAAGGGCGATGCCAAACGTCTGACGCAGGTACTCATCAACTTACTGGGCAATGCCATTAAATTCACCGATCAGGGGCGCGTGACCTTGCGCGTGGATGCGCGTGCACAGGTATTGCAATTCAAGGTCGAGGACACGGGTGTCGGGGTGGCTACCCAGGATCAGCAACGTATTTTCCTGCCCTTCGAAAGAGGGGGTGCCGCGCGCCGCCGAGGCGAGCCGGGAACCGGGCTCGGTCTCACCATCACGGGCCTGCTGACCTCAATGATGGGGGGAGAACTCTCCATGAGCAGTGAGCCTGGCGTGGGAAGCGTTTTCACGGTCAGACTTTATTTGCCTGTCATGGCCGATCCAGGCATTCTGACCCAGGCACTCGGACCTGTCTCAGGATACCTAGGCAAGCGACGCACCCTGCTTGCGGTCGATGACCAGCCGGATCAAAGGCAAATGCTCGCGGCCCTGCTCAATCCACTCGGCTTTATCATGCGCGAAGCAGCCAGCGGCAGCGAATGTCTGGACAGTCTTGAGCACGAAGTCCCGGATGCCATTCTCCTGGACCTGTCCATGGATGAGATGGATGGTTGGGCGACAGCCAAAGCCATCCGTGTACGCGGCTATGACAAATTGCCGATCATTCTGGTATCAGCCAATCTTTTTGACAATCAGCCACAAAAGATCCAAGCGGCGCAATGCCAGGCGTTTGTTGCAAAACCTGTGCTCGAGTCTGAACTGGTCGGCGTGCTTGGTCGCTTTCTGGGAATCGAATGGATCCCGGCAGGACTGAGTGGTGCTGAACTCCCTGATCTGTTTAACAAAGAAAACGATCAAATTCAGGAGTCGATCCCATCGGTCTTGCGCGAACAGATGGTGCCTTTGATCCGCATTGGACATGTGCAGGGTTTACTGGATGTTCTGGACCAACACGCACGGCACGAACCCTCGCATAAATTACTCATCAAGCAATTACGGGCGCTAGTTGTAAAGTTCGATTTTGAATCCCTATTAAACTTAACAAAAGAATCAAATGCTGATGCAGAATAACCAAAACCAATGACCCATACCGCCCTCGAAATCAGACCTGTTGTTCTCCTTGTTGATGACGCACCGAGCAGTCTCGGACACCTCTACCAGTCACTGGAATCTGCGGGTTACAGCGTCGTGGTTGCCCTGGATGGGCAATCTGCCCTGGAGCGTCTCGAAATGGTCCTGGTTGATGCAGTCCTACTCGATGCGGTGATGCCTGGCCTGTCGGGTTTCGAGACCTGCAAGCTGATTAAATCCAATCCGACGCTTGCGCATTTGCCGGTCATCTTCATGACGGGCCTTGCAGAAACCGAACACATCGTGACGGCCTTTGATAGCGGCGGTATTGACTATGTCGTCAAGCCTGTTCGGGTTGAAGAAGTCCTCGCAAGACTGCAAGCCCATATCCGGACCGCACGTGTCACGCGTCTCGCACGTGAAGCCGTTGACGTGGCGGGTTTCGGTGTGGTCATGATCGACACACAGGGCCGGATCGCCTGGCAGTCCCCACAGGCCAAACTGCTCCTCGCACAGGACGTCTCAGCCATTAACCTGTCTGGTCTGCTGGCCGGCGCTCCCGAACAAGCAAGAATGCCCGGCTATCCGGATATTTCGGTGCGTAACCTCGGACAAGTTGGCCTGGGTGAAACCATGCTCTTGCTCGCTCAGGACGGACAGCGGGGCGGAGACTCTGACAGACTGCAGCAGGCTGCCCTCACACACCGCGAAAGTGAAGTGCTCTCTTGGCTGGCCAAAGGCAAAACGAATCGTGACATTGCCGAAATTCTTGGTATGAGCCCACGTACCGTCAATAAACATCTCGAACATATTTTCGACAAACTTGGAGTTGAAACGCGCTCTGCCGCTGCGGCGATTGGTGCGCGCTTTGGTCCAGACGTACACTGACGAAAAAACAATCCGGAGACAACATGTCGAAACTAATTCAAGGCTTGCTTTCATTTTGCATGCTGTTCGTTTCAACACAGACCATTTCTGCCATGACGAATGACTACCCAACTCCGCATGCTGAGGTGTGGACAGCAAAAAACTTCCGTTTTCATACTGGAGAGGTTTTTCCTGAACTGAAAATTGGTTACACCACTATCGGCAACCCCAATGGCATTCCCGTGCTGATCCTCCATGGCACAGCAGGCACAGGTGGTGGGATGCTTAGTGCAGGCTTTGCCGGGGAACTCTTTGGGCCAGGTCAGACACTGGATGCCACAAAATATTTCATTATTCTGCCCGATGCAATCGGCGTCGGGCAATCGTCAAAACCATCGGATGGTCTGCGGGCAAAATTCCCTGCCTACAACTACGACGACATGGTGCAGGCTCAATACCGCCTGGTCACTGAAGGACTGGGTCTGAAGCATCTCCGTCTGATTCTTGGCAACTCAATGGGTGGAATGCAAGTCTGGCTGTGGGGGATGCAATATCCAGGGTTCATGGATGCCCTGGTGCCTATGGCCTCCACACCTACACCCATGTCCGGCCGGAACTGGCTCATGCGCCGATTGATCATCGACTCAATTCGCAATGACCCGGCATGGATGCAGGGCAACTATACAGAGCAGCCCCCCAGCCTGAAATTTGCCTCGACATTTTTTTCGATTGGGACAAGCGGGGGTAGCCAGGCTCTGCAAAAAGCAGCCCCGACCCGCGAAAAGGCCGATGCGCTGCTGAATCAGCGTCTGCAGGGTAAATTTGCAGGGGATGCGAACGACAACTTGTACCAATGGGAAGCCTCACGCGATTACGATCCCTCTGGCAGCCTCGAAAAAATCGTCGCTCCGGTGCTTGTAATTAACTCAGCCGATGACGAGCGCAATCCACCGGAGCTTGGAATCATGGAGGTCGCGCTTAAAAAAATCAGACAAAGCCAACTCCTGCTGATTCCCGCAAGTACAGAGACTGCGGGACACGGCACGACGGGACAGGCCAAATGGTGGAAGCACAAACTGGCGGATTTTCTTGCTGGGTTACCTGCAAACTAACGCAACGCATCAAGCATCGCATTGCAAATTAAAAAAACTGGAGACAACAGATGCGCACACGAATTAAACCTGGAAAAATCGCTCTTGCAGCCAGTGCCTTAGCGCTAAGCGTGCTGACCCATTCGATCAGTCATGCACGCGTGACAAAAATCGTGATTGATGAAACACGCCCCATGGGTGCCGAAAACGGTGCCCCACCTGTTGCGATGCCAGCCAGCGTGACGCCTGGCATCGCCTACGAAATGATCGCAGGTCGGGCCTTCGGTGAACTCGATCCGGCACTTCCTCAAAACGCCATCATTCAGGACATTGATCTGGCAAAAGATAAAGACGGTCGCGTGCACTATGTCGCCTCATTCGTCCTCTACAAACCCGTAGACTTGAAACAGGCCAGTGGCATGCTCTGGCATGATGTCCCTAATCGTGGTCGTGTCTATCCTTTCGCCCCGCAAGAACAAGCCTTCGGTGACATCATGCTGGCGAGCGCCTGGCAAGGCGATAACAGTGGTGCCACAAAAGTCCGCCCCACCGCTTCGGTCACAGGTATGCAGTTTTTGCAGGTACCTGTTGCACGCGAGACAAATGGTCAGCCCGTGACAGGCGAAGTCTTTGGCCGCGTTGTGAACCGTTCAGGCAAACAGTCACAACCGCTACTCGTGCAAACCAACCCGGTCCCCTATCAGCCTGCATCACTAGACACCTCACGCTCAACGTTGACATCACGCACCGGCGAGACCATGCACGGTCAGGTACAAGGCGAACAAAAAATTGCAGATGGCGACTGGGCCTGGGCAAAGTGTGACGATACCCACCCCTTTCCTGGCACGCCAGACCCCACTGAAATCTGCTTGAAAGCTGGCTTTGATCCGACCCGTCTGTATCAAGTCGTCTTCAAGGCTCAGGATCCCTATGTCCTGGGCGTCGGTCTTGCGGCCTGGCGCGATGTGGGTCAGTTTTTCAAATCTGAAAAACAGGATAGTCAGGGCACGGCCAATCCGATTGCGGGGGCCATCACTCACAGTATCGGGCGCGGTGTTTCGCAGTCGGGCAACTTTTTACGTGGCTGGCTACATCTGGGTTTTAATCAGACAGAACAAGGCGGGATGCTGCATGAAGGCATGTGGCCCATTATCGCGGGACGACGTATCGCCTTGAATTTCCGCTGGGCGCAACCCGATGGTGTCCTGGAGCTCTATCAAGCGGGTAGCGAAGGTCCGCAATGGTGGCTGCCCCACGCAGATCCGGTGCGTGGCTTGCCTGCGGCTGGCATTCTGGATCGCTGCACGGCGACAAACACCTGCCCAAAAATTGTTGAGCATTTTGGTTCAGCAGAGGTCTGGGCACTCAAACTCACACCAGAGTGGATCGGCACCGATGCCAAAGCGGATCTGCCATTACCCGAATCGGTCAGACGTTACTACATCGCCAGCAGCACACATGGCGGTGGCGCAGGCGGGTTTGATACGAGTATTCCTGGCGCAGCATTACCAAAAACCGGCGCAATATGCCCTGGCAATAATTTCGGGGTAGGCGAGCTCCCTGCGAACCCGGTTCCGCATACCGAAACGGTCAATGCAATCCGCGTGCATTTTCGCAACTGGGTCATGAAAGGAATCGCACCGCCTCCCAGTCGCTATCCAACTCTTGCTGTCGCTGAGGGCCAAACGAGCAGCACGCTGGCGCTTGCCAATAAAGCTGAGCTGGGTTTTCCAACCATACCTGGACTGCGTGCTACGGTGCCAGAGCCCGATTTCATCATGTCGGTACTGGATTATGACTGGGGACCGCGCTTTAACGTGATGGATGCCTCGGGTATTCCCACAAATGCTCCGCCACCGATCAAACAAGTGCTCAAGATGTACGCCCCCAAGGTAGACCAGGATGGCAATGAACGCGGTGGTGTGCCCGTGGTGTTACTGGACGCTCCGCTGGGCACCTATCTGGGTTGGAATATCACGGCAGGGGGTGACAAGCCATTTCACCAGAAGCAGATTTGCGACTATGTTGGCGGAATGATTCCCTTTGCTAAAACCGTTGCAGAACGCCAGGCTACCCATGATCCTCGCCTGTCACTCGAAGAGCGTTATGGCGATCACGCAGGTTACGTCGCAGCTGTCAGACTCGCGACGATGCGCGCTGTCAAAGAAGGTTTTCTGTTACCTGTTGATGCGCAAGCTCTGATTACCAAAGCACAAGAAAGCGCTGTGCTGCGTTAGGTCTGAGCGGATCAGTTCAATCAGCTCAGATTAGGTCTGAGCTGATGATGACAAATCAGGTCAGTACCCAGAAATGATGGGTACCGTCCCTGCCTAACTGCTCGACCAGGCCATACTCCCAGTCAAGGTAGGCCTGCATCGCTGCAGGACCGTTGTCCGTCCCTTCGTAGGGGCGTTTATACCGGTCCAGTGGCGGTGAGGCCAGGTGGGTCGGTCCAGCTTCAAGGGGCTGCCCTGCCTGTTTCCACGCCTGGGTGCCACCTTGCAATACATACACTTCGGCATGGCTGCGCTCAGGCTGACTGCGAATCATGCGTGTGATTTCTTCACAGGCAAAACTCGACTGAATGCCGTCTGGACACGTCAACACATAACGCTCTGCGGCAGGCAGATTGTTCAGTGCGTCACTGAATTTCGAACGCAGGACATAATAGGCGCCTGGAATATGGCCTTGCACATACTGTGCATGTTTGGACAAGTCAATCACGACAACTTGTTGCAGTTGCGAAGATTGTTCAGGATGCGAGGATTGTTGCGCTTGCGATGTGTGTTGCACCAACCCAGCGCCCAGCCAGGCTAGCAAATCATGCGCCTGGATCTGCTGCGTCAAGGGCAGCGCAGGCCACTCTCCAATCCAGGAACCTGGTGTGTTGAACGCTTGCGGGGCGACGTGATCAAGTACACATACATCCCAGGCCATTTGTGCAAGCCAGGAAGCGGTCATGTTTGCACGCACCCCATCGGTATCGACCAGTACAAGTCTGGCGCCACGCACGGGAGCCACCATTTCAGTTTCCTGCACGAGTTGTCCACCGGGTGTAGAACGAAATCCTGGCAAGTGCCCCGCAGCAAATTCTTCAGGCGTGCGTGTATCAAAAAAATACGTCGTGCGATTCTGCTGCAGCTTCCACATTTGCACCTCGTCCAGACTGGCACGCTTGACCCCTGCGCGATCTGCAACGCTACGCGCACGCGCAGCCGCACACGACTGGGTCGCCTCGCCGACGGGTGAAAACTTTCTTTGCTGCCCGCGATCCAGTTCCTGACCAGCCAGCAGCCAACCAATTGTGCCATTGCGCAAAGCAGAAACGGAATTGGGAATACCTGCATTAATCAAGGATTGCGTTCCAATAATGCTGCGCGTACGTCCGGCGCAATTCACAATCACTTTGGTTGCTGGATCCGGTGCGAGCTCCGCAATGCGCAACACCAGCTCAGCACCCGGACAGCTGATCGCTGTTGGGATACTCATCGTGTTGTACTCGTCGTAACGGCGCGCATCCACAATCACCACGTCGGCTTGCTGATCAATAAGCGCCTGGACTTCCTCTGCGGATAACGAAGGCGTGTGAACCTTCGACTCCACCATTTCACCAAAGGATTTGCTTGGCACATTCACATCAATGAATAACTCTCCACCTGCTTGCGCCCAAGCCTTGATGCCACCGTTCAAAACCGCCACATCTCTGTAGCCGAGCGCGAGCAACCTTTGCGCTGCAAGATAGGCCTCAGACACAGTTATGTCAGCACACTCCCCTCCATCGATTGTCACAATCGGGACATCGCGCCGAGGTAGCTTTGAAAATGCGTCCTGTTCTAAACGTGACAGGGGGAAATTCGCTGCAAACAAGGGATGGCTTTGAGCGTGGGGATCTTCCTCACGCACATCAAGCAGGGCAATCTCAAGCTTACCCAGCAGTCGAGCCCGGACATCCGAATAGCTACACAGAGCAACAGGCTGTGAAGTGTGTGTCATTTGCAAAGAATTTCCCTTTAGAGGTGTTTAACGAAAATGAGGCGCAAATGGAGAGGGGAGTCGAGCGGCATCACCCAACATCAATTTCAACCTACTCAAGCCTATTCAAGTCGACTCTAGCCGACCCTAGCTGACTTAAGCCCAGAGATTTGGCACGACAGCGTTGCTGTAGCCTGAGATAAAGTCCTTGGGCTCGCCTGTGGCCGGATTAAAGACATGACGACGAATGCGACCGATATTGCCACCGTACACATGGATGCTAATAGAAGACTGGTCAGTATAAAAATTAGCGACTTCATGTGTGTCGTGTGTGGCTGGCGAAACAGAACAGACTTGGCCTGGCAACAAAAGATGCGAATCGCCGCGCTTAAAACTGCCATCCCCCTGCCTGAAATAATGCGTATCGACTTCTTGCCCGCGCAGCATTCCGATCAGCCCCCAGGTCGTGTGATCGTGCACTGGCGTTTTCTGGCCCGGTCCCCATACAAAGCTCACCATCGAGAATCTGTCTAGCGGATCGGCATACAACAGATATTGCTGATAATGCTGGGGATGGGGTTGGGTAAACATCTCAGGCAGCCAGTCATCCTGGGCCACCAGTGTGGCGAGCAAATCCCCTCCCTCTTTCAGAGTGCGAGGTTCGGCAGGTTCGTCCTGCAATAAACGACTCATCCCCTGAACAAAGCTTAGTAGTTTCTCATTTGACATCGTCAACTGTCTCTCGTGTTTTGCGATTTTCCCCAGTGTAATGCAGGATAATCGAGGGGTAAGGAGATCTGAACGGGTTTGCTGCGACCTGGCCAAGTATTGCGTTGACACCTTCCGTGCCTCTGCCTACTATCGAACCCAAGCAAGGAGACAAGACAATGCAGACAATGATCCGGAGTTCCGTGATGCGTTTCGTTTTAACCATACTCGCCATGCTGTGTTTCATGACACAGCACGCCACCGCGCAGTCCCAAAGAGATAAAGCTGAACCCCAAAAATGGGTGACCAGCTGGATCGGCTCCGTTCAGGGCCCCTATCCTTCGGGCAATCCTTCTGCCCAGCCGAATATGCGCGTGGTATTTCCTTCGCCACAAACCGGCGCAAGCAACCAATCCTTCAGACTGATTGTCAAACCTGACCTGTGGGGCAGCAAAACACGGATTCGGCTCTCGAATGCCTTTGGAACACAGCCTATTACGTTCACGGATGTGTATGTCGGTTTACAACTCGCTAGCGCAGAGCTCGTACCGGACACCAATCATGCGGTCTCGTTCAACGGCAATAAGAGTGTCACCATACCCGCGGGCGAGTCAGCATGGAGTGACCCGGTCGAACTGGCTTTTGTGACACCAGCCATGCAAAAGCTGCTCGAAGGGCGCAAGCTGGCAGTGAGTTTTTATATTCCACAGACCAGTGGTCCGATGACCTGGCATGCAAAAGCGCTGACGACCTCTTATGTGACAGCTCCCGGCGCAGGATCCCAGACCCACCACAGCAGCGAGGCAAACTTCCCCTACTCAACGGCGTCCTGGTTTTTTCTGGATGCCGTGGATATGAAAGCCCCCCTGGACACCAAAGTCATCGTCGCGTTCGGAGACTCTATTACAGATGGCACTGCCTCCACCATGAATGGCGACGACCGCTGGCCTGATGTGCTGGCGCGCAGATTACAACGTGAGTACGGGAACAAATTCGTCGTCCTCAATGCAGGCATCGGAGGCAATCAAATCGCAGGTCCAGCTGAATACTCTGCAACAATGCCCTTTGCAGGGGGTCCGTCTGCGGGGATGCGTCTAGATCGTGATGTCTTGAGCCTCTCGGGTGTCAACACGCTCATCTGGCTGGAGGGCATCAATGATTTCAGTAAAAATGGTCAGGCAAGCGCCGAAACCGTAATTTCCCAGCTGAGCAACAACGTCAAGCGTTTGCGTGCAGCCGGCATTCGCGTGATCGGGGCAACGGTCGGCTCTGCGCTGGGCAGCACCAGCGCGGCACACGGCTTTCCGGAGCAGGACGAAAAACGTAAAGCTTTGAATGAATTTATTCAACAATCGAAATTATTTGCGGGCGTCATTGATTTTGATACGGTGACACTTGACACGACGACTGGAGAAATGCGTCCCGAGTATGTCCCAGATAGCACCACTGGGGGTCCTGGCGATAAATTGCACCCTAACCGGGCGGGCTATCACGCAATGGGGGACGCGATCGACCTGGGATTAGTTGCAGGAAAGTCTCATTCCAAACCCTGAAGCAAAAACCTTCAACAGTTGGTTTTTGAATGCGCTTGAGCGTTGATCAGCAGTTATGAAGCCATAAACAAAGAGATGCTTTGTTTATGGCTTCATAACTGATAGATATGATAATTTTTTGAATGAAAAGATATCAATTTCAAATATGAAAATTTGATAGAACTGATTGTCTTATTTTCATTCTAAACACTCGCTAGTCAATATAGAATGAGTTCCTCTATACTCAAAACTTTTATCAATTACTGATAAAGAATCCGGCATTTGAAATGGCAGTTGAGGGCGTGTTTAACGTACCTTCTCCATGATTATTTTCACAGCAAAACAGCGCAAGCTTCACGTAGGGTAAGACTCGGGATGTGGATTGTTCGAACAGCGCTAGAGAAACCTTACACGTTTATCGTGATGGCGATTCTCATTTTGCTCTCTACCCCATTGGCCGTCATGCGTATGCCAATGGATGTGTTGCCTGAGATCAATATCCCTGTCATTAGTGTGATCTGGAGCTATAACGGCTTGTCTGCGGAGCAAATGGGTAACCGGATTACCCAGAACCATGAGCGCACACTCACGACTACCGTGAACGATATTGAGCACATTGAATCACAGTCGCTTGGCGGCATTGCGATCATCAAGATTTTCTTCCAGCCCAACGTCAACATTCAGGCTGCACTGTCACAGGTTGTATCCGTATCGCAAGCTGTCTTGCGTCAGATGCCTCCCGGAATTACGCCTCCGTTAATTATTAAGTATACGGCGTCAGCGATTCCGGTCATCCAGCTTGGCATGTCTAGCGTCGCACTGTCTGAAAAAGAACTCTTTGACTCTGCGTTAAATATTCTGCGCCCCCAGATCGTGACCATCCCTGGCATTGCCATGCCGTTCCCTTATGGTGGCAAGGTCCGTGCGGTATCCGTCGATATTGACCCACAAGCGTTGCTGTCTAAAGGCATGACGTCTTCGGACGTCATCAATGCCATCACTACCCAAAACCTGACGCTCCCTTCAGGCACAAGCAAAATTGGTGATACGGAATTCAACATCTCATTAAATGCATCGCCCACGACCATCGAGGGACTCAATGACATTCCAGTCAAAACCCTGAACGGTGCAACCACATACTTGCGTGAAGTCGCACACGTTCGTGATGGATTCTCACCACAAATTAATATCGTTCGACAAAATGGTCAACGCGGGCTCTTGTTAACTGCACTTAAAAACGGTGGGGCGTCCACACTCGACGTAGTCAACAGCCTCAAACAAAAACTTCCATCACTTCTACCTTTGCTGCCTGAAGGCATCGAAGTCAAACTGCTTGCAGATCAATCCCTCTTTGTCAAAGAAGCCATTGCAGGCGTGATCCACGAGGCATTGATCGCGGCAGTCCTGACGGGACTCATGTTGCTGCTTTTTCTGGGAAATTGGCGGATTACGACGATTATTGCAATCTCGATTCCCCTGTCGATTTTTTCATCGCTGATTATTTTGCAGATGCTCGGTGAAACCATCAACATCATGACACTCGGAGGACTGGCTCTCGCGGTCGGTATTCTGGTCGACGATGCGACGGTGACGATTGAAAACATCGAACGTCATATGCATATGGGCAAGGACCTGTACGAATCCATTATGGACGGTGCAGGTGAAATCGCAGTGCCTGCCTTCGTCTCCACGCTCTGTATCTGTATTGTGTTTGTGCCTATGTTCTTTCTGGGTGGCGTTGCACGCTACCTGTTTGTCCCGCTGGCAGAAGCCGTGATTTTTGCCATGCTGGCCTCTTATTTACTGTCGCGCACGCTGGTCCCCACCATGGCATTGCTGCTGCTGAAGAATCAGGGCGAACCAGGACGTGTGACGAAATGGATATTCAGCGTGCACGAACGCTTTAATCATAGGTTTGAAAAATTCCGCACGCATTATGTATTACTGCTGAGCCATCTGTTGACACATCGCAAGCAATTTATTGCGGGCTTTCTCACCTTCTGCATTCTGTCCTGCGGTATTTTCTTTTTACTCGGGCGAGATCTGTTCCCAAGCGTCGACACAGGACAGATCAAACTCCACATGCGCGCACCCAGTGGTACCCGGGTGGAGCGCACCGCCGTGATTGCAGACAGCGTCGAGGATGTGATTCGCGAGGTCATTCCCGAAAAAGAACTGGATGCTATTCTGGACAACGTCGGCCTGCCAAACAGCGGTATCAACTTGTCTTACAGCAGCTCCGGCACCATTGGTTCGTTTGATGCCGACATTCTGATTTCTCTCAAGCATGGCCACAAGCCCAGCGAAGAATACATCGAAGAGTTAATACCTGTACTGCGTAAAAAATTTCCAGGCGTTGAATTCTTTTTCCAGCCCGCAGACATCGTGACACAGATTCTGAATTTCGGGATTCCGTCGGCGATTGATGTACAGATCGTGGGTGCCAACTATGCTGCCAACCAGCAGTTGGCAGGAAAACTGGTGACACGTATCGCTGCAATCAAGGGCGCAGCCGATGTGCATATTCACCAGCGGCTGGATGCCCCATCTATTGCGATGAAAATGGATCGTTCCCGGATGCAGGGCATCGGATTGACGCCGGCTGATCTGGCTCAAAACGTATTGTTACCGCTGTCAGGCAGTGCACAAACCTCGCCATCCTTTTGGTTAAATCCGACCAACAACATCAATTACTCTATCCAAGTCCAGGCACCACAATCAAAAATCGAATCGATTGATGACTTGTTACGCCTGCCTGTTGGGCCCTCCAATGCGGCACAGTCAGCCGCCTCAGCCGCGGTCAATGCCTCAACAGGTAAAGGCCCTCAATTGCTCGGGAATCTGGTCAATGCCTCGCCTGCTGCGGAATTCGCGATTCTGACTCGCTATAACATTCAGCCTTCCATCGATATCTATGCCAACGTCCGCGGACGGGATCTAGCGACGGTTGCGATCGAAATTCAAGAAGTGATAGATGCCGCGATGCCTGAACTGCCACGCGGCAGCAGAATGGTCATGCGCGGTCAGGTCGAAACCATGCAGAACTCCTATGTTGGACTCGGTCTGGGCCTGATCGGAGCCATTGTTCTTGTTTATCTGCTGATTGTTGTGAATTTCCAGTCATGGCTGGATCCATTCATCATCATTACCGCGCTTGTCGCTGCGCTAGCAGGGATTGCATGGATGCTCATCCTGACAGGTACCAACCTCAGCGTACCTGCCCTGACGGGGGCCATCATGACGATGGGGGTCGCAACAGCGAATAGTGTGTTGGTCGTCTCATTCGCAAGACAAAGGCTAAAAGATGGTCTGCCAGCACTGTCAGCTGCCCTCGAAGCAGGATCCACGCGCTTGCGTCCCGTGCTGATGACTGCATTGGCGATGATCATCGGTATGATTCCCATGGCAATCGGCTTTGGTGAGGGTTCAGAGCAAAATGCACCTCTCGGTCGAGCGGTGATTGGGGGTCTGATCTTCGCGACGATTTCAACCGTTTTATTTGTGCCAGTCGTATTCGCTTCATTCCATCGCTGGCTCGCAATACGCAATGAAAACAGGAAACTTTCAACATGACCGAACAACGCCACGCTCACTCAGGTCTGCCAGAGTTTCATCTGCACGGCCCCAATCATGATCAGAGCAAATCCAAGGTGTTGCGCCTGACCCGTAATGTCACGATTGTACTGTTGCTGCTCATGGCCTTTGGTATGGGAAAAACACTTTTCTCACGCTGGTCCTATGGAGATGTCTTAGCCGCGCGCGCAGCAGAAAACGTCAAACTCCATGTGCTGGTCACACAACCCACTCCTGCATCCAAAAACAGTGCCTCATCCAAGGTCGTACTACCAGGAACCATGCTGGGCATCAACGAATCGCAAATCTATGCTCGCGCCAATGGCTATGTAAAGCAATGGTTTAAAGATATTGGGGATGTCGCCAAAAAAGGCGAGACACTCGCCATTCTGGATATTCCCGAAGTCAGCAAACAAGTGGAAGAAGCCACAGCCAACTTTGAACTCGCTAAAACTGTCTACGAGCGCTGGAAACGCCTGCGCGCAGAAGATGCCGTATCACAGCAGGAACTTGATGAAAAAACAGGCATTTATAAGCAAACTGAAGCCGTGTTGAAACGCCTGCGTGACCAATTGAGTTTCGGTACGGTGGTGGCCCCCTTCGAAGGCACCATCACAAGACGGAACATTAACGTTGGCGATCTCGTCAATCTGGGTAATACAGGGACAGCCCAGGCGATGTTCTCCATGGCACGCACCGATAAATTACACGTCTATGTTTACATGCCTCAGGATCGCGCAGGCCAGGTTCGTGTCGGCGAAGAAGTGGATTTGTATGAACCCAGTTCACCAGACAAACCTTATAAAGGTCAGATTGCCAGAACTGCTGGAGCGATTGATACCAACACGCGCACGTTACAAGTCGATATAGAAGTCCCGAATCCAAACGGCAAATTAATGCCAGGCGCCTATGTCGAAGCTGCAGTCAAAATCGATCCGAAAAATGTGTTGCTTGTACCCACCAACACACTGATTTTTGGTGCGGGCGGACCATATGTCGCGGTTGTCGTTGACGGAAAAGTCGAAAAGAAAAAAGTCACTCTTGGTGTCGATTACGGGATGACCGTCGAAGTCAGAAGCGGAGTCGATGCGGGCGATGAACTGATTCAGAACCCACCAGATTCAATCACACCCGGTCAGGTTGTCGTGATTGAAACGCCCCCTGCCCCACCAGCAAAGCGTGGCTCATGAAAAGTAAGCTTGCCCTCTGCCTGATTGCACTGGCCTGCGCTGGCTGCTCGCCAATTGGTCCTGACTATGAACGCCCAGCGTTCGACATGCCAGAGAACTGGAAAACTATTCCGGGAGCAGACCCTGCGCTCTGGAAAACTGCCGTACCTGCCGATGAAGCGCCAAAGGGCGATTGGTGGACGGCCTTCGGGGACAAGACGCTGGATGAGTTGGTAGCAAAATGCCTCGAAAACAACTTCACGCTCCAGTCGTCTCTTGCCCGTCTGGATCAGGCAATCGCCCAAAGCGAAGCGCGTGGCGCAGCGCTGTTACCCACGATCACCGCGGGTGCTGCTGCCTCACGCTCCCTGACCTCTGCCAATAGACCAGGAACTACCTACGACGCAATTAATTACCAGACCGTGCAAAACGAGTTCCGTCCAGTGGGACTCATGACGTACGAAATCGACTGGCTCGGAAAAGTCCGACGCGATGTCGAGTCTGCACGCGATACGGCGGAACAGGCGGCAGCAGATACCCAGAACGTCAGGCTTTTATTGAGTGCTCAGGTTGCTTCTTCATACTTTTTACTTAGACAATACGACGAAGAAATCCGGGTACTCAATTCCGTCGTGGACCTGCAGGAAAAGTTACGTGGATTCTTTCAAAAGCGCTACGCCGAAGGGGCTTCGGGTCGCACAGAGGTCTCACAGCAAACCGCTTTGACTGAGACAACCGGCGCCCAACTTGAGGTCGTCAAGTCACAGCGCAATGCCCAGGAAAACCTGCTGGCCACATTGACCGGTGTGCCAGCGGCCAATTTCAGTATTCCACCAGGACACCTGCCGACATCCCTGCCGGCCTTTCCTGTCAGTGTGCCTTCTGAGCTGCTTGAACGTCGCCCGGATATCGCCTCTGCCGAACGCGCCATGGCGGCTGCCAACGCTCAGATTGGCGTCGCCAAGGCGGCATTCTTTCCTTCTTTACTGGTTGCTCCTGCTTTTTTTGGCTCTGACTCAACAGGTCTGACTACGCTATTGAATACACCATCTCTGATCTGGGCAATTGGTTTGACCGCCACACAGACTATTTTTGATGGTGGTCGGACCAGCGCAAACTATCGTTTCGCCAAGGCTGGCTATGCTGGCACGGTTGCAAACTACAAACAGTCGATTCTTGTTGCGATTCAGGAAACCCAGGATGCCATGAGCAACTTGCAACAATATGAGCGTGCCCGGATCAAGCAAGACGAAGGTGTACAAAACTATGGCAAGGCATTGAAAATCAGTTTTATTCGCTACCGCGAAGGCCTAGACAATGCCCAGACCCTTGCACTCATCCAGCAAACACAACTCACGGCTCTACGAACCAAATGGCAACTCCATGGCAGCCAGTTCCTGGCCAATGTGGCGCTTGTCAAAGCGCTTGGAGGAGGATGGGAGGGGATGAAAAAGCCCGATTCCCCAGTCCCTCCTATTCCCTCAGATGAAGAAATTTTCGGGCTGCCGCGCGGTGGTGACTAACCGCTAAACAACCCACATGTGGTTAGACTACATGTGGGTTTACGGTTTGCGGGCTACATCCAATGCTATTCAAATAGCATGCGGTCCAGGCTCCGATAAAGCTATGCATTTAAAGCGAATTAAGCTGACTTTTCTTGCAAATGCGAGAGATGCAAGTTGCGCAACATTGGGGCGGCCATCCAGCAAGCTGCGACGACCACAAGCGTCATGACGCCGCCAAACACGATCGAAGTACTCAGCCCCATCAGACTCGCTGCAAAACCAGACTCAAGCGCCCCAATCTCGTTGGACGATCCGATAAAAATGCCATTAATTGCGGAGATCCGACCACGCATCTGATCGGGCGTGATCAGTTGAAAAATGGTTGATCTCACCACGACTGATATGCCATCAAATACGCCGGAGAGCATCAGACAGATTGCTGCAAACCATAAGCTTGTAGAGAAGCCGAAGGCAATGACCGTCAACCCAAAACCTGCAACGGCCGCCAGCATATATTTACCCACGTGCTGATCGATCGGTGCGCGCGCAAGCCACACACCGATCAACGCAGAGCCTAATGCTGGGGCCGCGCGCAGGATACCGAGATTTTCCGGGCTACCATGCAGGATCTCATCAATGAATGCTGGCAACATCGATACTGCACCACCAAACAGCACGGCAAACATATCAAGCGCCATCGCTGCCAGCATGATTTGCTTGGTGAATACAAAACGTAACCCCTGAACAATGCCTGTCCACATCGAAACGGCCACATGTTGTGACGGGACCTCATGAATATGCAACAGCAGCAACGCAATGATGCCCGTCAAGGCAAAGATCCCCGAGGCCAAATACGCGGAAGTGATTCCTGTCCAGGCAATCAAGGCTCCACCTAGCGCGGGACCCGCGACCTGTGATACTTGAAAAATGACTGTCCCCACGGCTGAGCCACGCGCAAAATCATGCCGCTGGAGGACCTGCGCAAACAAGACCTGATAAGTTGGACGCAAAAATGCACGCGCTAGCCCGGCCAATCCAATTCCAGCGTAAATGAACCACTCTGTCCGACTCGACGCAACAGACCAAACCTTGAGCGTGACGCAGACCATCAAGGCGGCAATCAACGCATGGATGGCGCATCCCATAATCGCAATCCGCCGCTTGGACAGTACGTCGACAGCATGGCCTGCGAACAACGCACTGCAAAAGTAGGGAACAACCTCTGCCAAGCCAATCAGGCCCAATGAAAGCGGGTCCTTAGTGATCTCATAAATATGCCATCCAACGGTGACGGCAAGAATCTGATAACTCAGTGTCAGTGAGATACGATAAAGCATCAGTTGCGTAAAGGATTTTGAAATGAGCATGAAAGCATTGACGGGTCAAAAACGAATCGTCCAAGCATAGCGCGGAATACCACTTTCCCGTAGCCCGCCAATGCGTTACTTTTTTACAATAATGCAGAATATTTGCAATGACTCTGGATAAGCAGCCATGACATCCCCCTCGACACGAACGATAAAGACCCCACTGCTCGAAATTGAGTATCTGGAGTGGAACCCTCAAGGCAAAAAAACAGTCGTCCTGACCCACGGCTGGCCCGATGCGCCGATTACCTGGCGAAGTGTGGCAAAGGGCCTCTGCGACACAGGCCTGCGCGTCATTGCACCGGCCTTGCGCGGGTTTGCGGGGACGCGTTTTCTTTCGGCGCAGACTCCACGCAGTGGCCAGCTTGCTGCCTTGGGGCGCGACATGCTTGATTTCATTGATGCGCTCCAGCTAGAGCATCCGATACTCGTCGGACACGACTGGGGTGCACGTGCCGTCGCCAATGCCGTCGGCTTACGGCCTGGGGTCGCCTCACATCTCGTGATGCTGTCCGTCGGGTATGGCACAAACGACCCTAATCAAACACTCACCTATGCACAGACCCGCAGCTACTGGTATCACTGGTTCATGGCTACCGCACGTGGAGAGAAAGCCGTCAAAACAGATGGCAAAGGTTTTGCAAAGATGATGTGGGACACCTGGTCACCCCAAGGCTGGTATGACGAAGCAGACTTTCTCGAGACCGCGCAGGCCTTTGAAAATCCGGACTGGGCAGCTGTCGTTTTACATTCTTATCAACAGCGCTGGGGGCATGCAGTCAGCTTTCCTGAGTATGCTGCAGAGGAATCACAGCTCAATCCTGCGCCTGTCATCGCTACACCGACGTTGGTCATGCACGGCTTGGCAGACAGTTGCAGTTACCCTGATATGTCTGCAGGAAAGGAGTCTTTTTTCTCAGGAATATATAAAAGAATATTGATCGAAGGTGCCGGGCATTTTCCTCAAAAGGAGAATCCAGCCCGTGTACTGAGTGAGATCAAGGATTTTTGTCTGTGATAGGGTCGATTTGACTCTGTAGGTTAACGATTCGACTTATGATGGATACCATTGACAAACAACATAATCTGACCACCCGGAGCCACGCATGACCTTGTTAGGAAAAATCGTTCAATCAAGGCACTTGTCCAAAATGCATCAGTCAGTCAAACGCCTGATGTCAGAGCGTGGCGAATCCAACAGCTCAAGCATGGCACAAGATGTCATCCAGCAATACCAGTTGCTGGACGAGGCAAGTCGTACGGATCTCTACACGACGCTTGCTGAAAAATATAACCCTGATGCCAAGCTCATGTTGCAGGCTGCTCAGACCTATGCGGACAAACCCACTGCCAAAAACCTGATTGCACTGACTCAAGCATCGGAGTCACCGAGACAGGAATTACTGCGGCGCATAAACCGCGCACCGGGTGGCACCAAAGCCGTCGTCAAGATGCGACGCGAGCTTTTAAAGTTGTTGGATAAACGCCCCGATCTGGCGGCGCTTGACTACGACATTCGCCATCTGCTGTCCTCCTGGTTCAACCCAGGTTTTCTGAAGATGCACCAGGTTGACTGGCGCTCACCCGCGCACGTACTCGAAAAAATCATCCAGCACGAAGCCGTTCATGCAATCGACGGCTGGGACGATCTGAGGCGTCGACTTCAGCCTGATCGCAGATGCTTTGCATTTTTTCATCCGCAGCTGCCCGATGAACCGCTGATTTTTGTTGAAGTCGCACTCCTGTCCGACATTCCAACCGCAATCGGGCCTCTGGTTGACAAAAAATCTACCCCTGCCGAAAGCTCAAAATTCAAAGTGGCCTGCTTTTACTCTATTAGCAACTGCGAGCCAGGACTGCGTGGCGTCTCACTCGGTAATTTTCTGATTAAACGCGTGGCGGATCAACTCAAGGCTGAGTTACCCAGTCTGAAAACATTCGTGACACTGTCCCCAATCCCCGGCTTTGTTGAGTGGATGACGCGTGGGGCGGACTTGACCGTCTTGACCGAGCTGCCTGCAGTGGCCAGCCGTTACGAAAAAGCTATGCAGACTATCAGCCTGAAAGGCAGGACATGGGCACAACGCATTACAGAAGGCTGGACACCCGCGAATGGTAGCGAACAAGAAAAAGAAGCACTGATCACCCTGTGTTCGATTTACCTGCTGCATTACTCGACCAGACGCGGCGGCAGCCCAGTTGCCAAATTCCATCTGGGTAATGGTGCAAAGCTCAATCGAATTAACTGGGCAGCGGACTTATCCAAGAAAGGCTTACGAGAGTCAGCGGGATTGATGGTCAACTATTTGTACGACCTGGATGAAATAGAGAGCAACCAGGAAAAGTTTGTCACGGGCGAAGTCGCGCATGCACGCGCAGTCGGAAAATTGATTTAATCAGCAATGCTCGCGACCCTCTTTAAACTTTCACTGCTCGCACTGGTTATTTGGGCAGTCTATGCACATATAACCGGACATCCATCCAAAGATTTTGTGATCCGCACGCTCAAAAAAAGTAGTGCTCTGTCACGTTCAAGAACCACGTTATGGATCTGGTGGGGGTTAATTGCAACAGGAGCCGTCTGGCTCCTGTTGTCAATCTTTCAAGCAAAGTAGAGATTACGTCAGACCGACGAGTTACAAAAGTTCATGCCGATTACAACGATTAAGACCCATTGCAATTGTTAAAACTCGTTGCAATTGTTAAAACTCATTGCAACGGTTAAATCTTGTCGCTAAGGCAGTTCCCTAGCGAGGTGTTGACCACCCTCCCCCCAAAGCTTTGAATAAATCAACACTCGCCTGTAATCGGGCGGTCCGGTTGATCACGTATGCCAGATTCGCATCATTCGCTACGCGTTGCGATTCGAGCACATTCAGGAAATCAACATATCCAGCCTCGTAGCGCAATACCGCAAGACTCTGAGCCTTATTCGCCGCCTGCACCTGCACACTGAGAAACTCCTCAGTCTTGAGAGTCTGCTGGACAGACACCATGGCATCGCTCACTTCACCAAAAGCCGTGCGCACAACCTTCACATAATTCCCGAGAAGCTCCTGCTGCTGTGCATTCGCAAAGTCCAGACGTCCTTGCAATAAGCCACCCGAGAATATGGGTTGGATAAAACCGATACCTGCAGACCAAACTGCGCTTTGCCCTGTCAGAAATGCACTGAAATCGACACTCTGCGCACCGAATAAACCAGTCAGTGAAAATGTCGGGAACAGCCCTGCTGTCGCGACGCCAATCCTTGCATTCGCAGCTTTGAATTCCTGTTCGGCACGGTTCACATCAGGCCGATCCTCCAGAATGGTGGAAGGCACACCGGCAGGCGGGACAGGCGGCAAAGGTAATGCGCGCACATCCTGCGGAGTCAGCACAATATCGAGCCTGCCGGTCAGAACACCCAGCTGATTTTGAACGATGGCGCGAACGCGTGTTTGCTCAGAGAAGCTCGCTTGCAAACTTGCAAGCGCCGAAATCGCCTGGCTCACATCAATTGGAGAAATCAATCCGCCTTCCAGTTTTGCTTGTGCAACACGGAGGGATTTTTTTCTGGTTGCAATCGAATCTTCGAGTACAGCCAGCTGGGCATCCAGTCCACGCAAACGCAGATAAGTATTTGCAAGCAGTCCTTGCAGTGTTAACAACACGCTGACCCGGTCGTACTCACTCGCAGTGACCAAGGCGTTGGCGGATTCAATACTACGCCTGACACGCCCCCAGATATCAAGTTCATACGAAGTCGAAAAACCCACCTGCGCGGTATTGGCAGAGATTCCGACGCCGGTGGTGGTGGCGACGGTCCCTGAAGATGCGCGTGTCTCGGATCCTCCGAGACTCAGTGTGGGATATTGAGCTGCACCGGTCTGCTTTGCCAGCGCTTGAGTCTCGGCCAGACGAGCCTGAGCAATCTGTACATCCGCATTCTCTATTAACGCTATTTGCATCAACGCATCAAGTTGCGGATCATTAAACAAAGTCCACCAGTCCGATTTGATCGGAGCTTGGGACTGACTCAGTGTTGATTCTGCTGCTCCAGATGCCACTGCAGTGCTTTTTTCGACTGCAGAAGCCGGTGCTTGACGATACGCCTGCGGTAACTTCAGATCAGGACGCTCGTAATCTGGTCCAAGTGTGCAACCCGCCAGACCCGCAGCGAACATGACTGAAGACAGCAGACGCATCGCACCTGGGCAGAAATAGTGCTTAGCCGTTTTGCTCATTATTTGTGCTCCTCTTGATTTGAGGAAACATCAGGATGCGCTTGCGCGATGGTCGACTCCTGTTCTGCGCGCTTGCGCTTATCGCGCGATAACCAGGTAAAAAACATCGGCACGAAAATCGTTGCAATGAAGGTCGAAGCCAACATGCCTCCGAATACGCCCGTACCCATTGAGCGACGGGCCGCTGCGCCAGCACCTGAGGAAATCACAAGTGGAAATACACCCAGAATAAAAGCTAACGAGGTCATCACAATCGGTCTGAACCTCTGTTTAGCCGCCAATAGTGCAGACTCAATACTGCTAAAGCCCTGGGCTTGCTTCTGTGCCGCAAACTCGACAATCAGAATGGCATTTTTTGCAGAGAGCCCCACAAGCACAACCAAACCGATCTGAAAGTAAATGTCATTGGGCATGCCGCGAATGAGGACAGAGACCAACGCACCAAAGATCGCAAAAGGCACTGCAAGCAAAACAGCGATCGGCAATGACCAGCGTTCATATTGAGCAGACAGAATCAGGAACACCATGATCAAACCAAAAACAAAAGCGACGCCAGAAGTCGTACCCGTTCGAATCTGCTGATAAGCCTGGCCTGACCATGCCAATTCATACGAAGGCGGCAATGTTTCACGGGCAATTTGTTGCACGATACTGATCGCATCACCTGAACTCACTCCCGCGGCAGAACTCCCAAGCACCTTGGCAGCAAGGAAACCATTAAAGCGTTCGAGCTGCTCAGGTCCAACAGTCTGGGTCACCTTGATAAGTGCAGAAACAGGCACCATACTGCCATTGTCGGCACGTACAAAAATCTGTCCAAGATCCGTCGGACTGGAACGGAACTGGGCATCGGCCTGTAACTGAACACGATAGGTCCGGCCACTCACGTTAAAGTCATTCACGTACAGGGTACCCATCGTCGCTTGCAGACTCAGGTAGACATCCGCGACCGGGATTCCGAGCGAAATCGCTTTGGCTTCATCCACTTCGACAAACAGCTGGGGCGCAGTAGGTCTGAAGAATGTATTGAGTCCAGTGAGTTCAGGACGTTTTTTAAGTGCCTCGATGAAATTACCAACTACTTCGGCCAGCTTTGCGGGCGAGGGTTCACCTTTTGACTGAATATAAAATTCAAATCCACCCGCTGAACCCAGACCGCGAATAGGAGGAGGGTTAAAGACCAACGCCATACCGTCAGGAAATCCCATTCCAATGCCAGAGAATTTTTTAGCAAGCTCCTCAGCACTGGACTTCCTTTCTTCCCAGTCCTTGAGCGGAATGAATACCGTTCCTGCATTGCTCTTGACCCCGCCGCCGATAATATCGTTACCAGCAATGACAAACACCCGATCGACCGCTGGATCCTTAACAACCGTCTCCTGAAAAGCCTCGCCGGTCGCCTGCGTGCGTTGCAAACTTGCTCCGTCCGGCAGGATCAGTGCGCTGATCAGATACCCCTGATCTTCGGCAGGCACAAAGCCGCCTGGGACCATTTTGAACATCACCACGCATCCCACAATCACGGCTGCAAACACAGAGGTGCCGATCACACGATGATGCAATGTTTTGTCAACAATACGACCATAACGCTCGGTCAGCGAAGCAAAGGCGCGATTAAACCCTCTGAAGGCTTTAGGCTCGTGGTGTGTGGGCTTGAGCAAGACGGCGCAGAGAGCAGGCGTGAGCGTCAGCGCCACCACACCAGATAAGGAAACAGCCAAAGCGACCGTCACCGCAAACTGCTGATAGAGCTTACCCGCAATACCGCCCAGAAATGCAACAGGCACGAATACGGCGGCAAGCACCAGAACGATGGCGACCACAGCACCCGAGACTTCGCGCATCGCCTCATAGGCAGCTTCTTTGGGCGGGAGTTTACGCTCTGCCATCAGACGCTCAACGTTTTCGAGCACAACGATGGCATCATCGACCACAATACCAATCGCCAGCACCATCGCAAACAGGGTCAGCGTATTGATTGAAAAACCAAACAGCCAAAGGCCTGCGAAAGTACCTATTAACGAAACCGGCACAGCGATCAAAGGAATCAGCGTCGCGCGCCAGTTCTGCAAAAACAGAAAGACCACGAGACCCACCAGGACCATCGCTTCGGCCAGGGTCATCACAACCTCAGCGATCGATGCATCCACAAATTTGGTCGTGTCAAACGGGATGACGTAATCCATGCCAGGCGGAAACTTTTTCTTGATATCTTCCATCGTTTTACGAACGTTCTTGGCAACATCGAGTGCATTGGCGCCCGACTGCAAGAAAATACCGACAATGGCAACCGGTTTACCAACTAAAGTCGTATTAGCATCGTAGTTCGCGGCGTCCAGTTCAACCCGGGCAATATCCTTCAGACGCAGGACACCGCTAGGACCATTTGAACGGATGACAATGTCACCGAACTGCTCAGGTGTCTGCAAACGACCTTTGGCCGTCACCGTATAAACCAGTTGCTGCCCCTGGGGAGCCGGCTCCTGACCAATCTTTCCTGCAACGTTCTGTTTATTTTGAGCAGCTACCGCATTGGCAACATCCGTCGCGGTCACGCCAAGCTGCGCCATTTGATCCGGCTGCAACCAGATACGCATCGAATAATCTTTAGCGCCAAAAATTTGCGCATCACCTACGCCAGGCAAACGCTTGAGCTCGTCCAATACGTTAATTAAGGCGTAGTTTGACAAATACAATGCCGAAAACTCACCCGTCGGAGCAGTGATCGCCGTGACCAGCAAAATATCATTTGAGCGTTTTTGTGCGGTCACGCCATACTGGCGAACAATATCAGGGAGTCGTGGCTCCGCGACCTTGACACGGTTGTTCACGTTTACTGTCGCGATATCAACGTTGGTCCCGACCTCAAAGGTCGCAGTGATGGTCAGCTGACCATTAGAGGCCGCGGTCGAATTGAAATACAGCAGGTTCTCTACACCAGCTAATTGCTCCTCGATCGGACCGGCAACTGTGCGAGTCAAGGTCTCGGTGGAGGCTCCAGGGTAGTTGGCTGAAATAATCACTGTCGGTGGAGCAATCTCTGGATACTGTGCAATTGGCAAGCCACGCACAGCCATCAGACCTGCGATCACGATGGTGATAGAAATCACCGACGAAAAAATCGGCCGGCTAATAAAGAAGCTGGATAAACTCATCGAGCGTCCTTAGTCTCAGTTTTTTTCTCGGTATTCATTTCTGTTGTCGCAGCCACGGGATCAAGAGGCACGACCGTTGGTGAGACCTGAGCCCCTGGTCGAATCTTGATGATATTGTCTACAACCACACGTGCTCCAGGTTTCAGACCTGACAACACGACCCAGTTCTTTCCTACCCAGCTACCCATTTTTAATGGTGTCGGGACCACCTTGTTGTCGGCGTCCAAGGTCCACACCATAAAGCCGCGCTCAGACTGGATCACGGCCGCCTGTGGAACCAGGAATACATTTTCTTGTTTGCCCGTTGTAATGCGGACCTTAAGGAACTGGCCTGGGAGAATCTGATTATCAGGGTTGGCAAACTCCGCACGCAATTGCTGAGTACCAAGCTTGGGATCGATAAACGTAGACAGGAAATTCAGCTTACCCTTCTGGTCGAACAATTTGCCATCGGGCAAAAATACTTCGACCACCGTTGGCTGGGCAGGATCCAGACGACCGCCTGGCAGCTGTGACGTATCACTGCTTGAAAGACCAAAGCGCACCCAGATTGGATTGACCTGATAGATCGAGGTGAGCAGGCTGCCGTCGCTGGCAGTCGTGATCAAATTACCCTCTGAGCGCTGGGCACGACCACTGACTCCGGCCACAGGTGCTGTAACGGTGGACCACTTCAAGTTCAGCTTGGCTGTCTTGAGATTGGCTTGTGCTACTTCGTTAGCAGAGACAGCATCGTCGAATTCCTTACGGCTCACCGCTTGCTGTCCAAACAGCAGTTTCAGACGATCGGCTTCGCGTGCGGTTTGTTTGGCACGGGCCTGGGACTCTTCGAGGGCATTCTTATAAGGTTCGGGATCAATCTGGAATAGCGGCTGCCCTTCTTTTACACGGGCGCCTTCTTCGTACAGACGCTTGACCAGAATTCCAGCCACACGGGCACGGACCTCAGTTTCTTTTGCGCCCTCGGCCTGGGCCGTGGCTTCGATGATGTTAGGCAGACTAGTAGCAGCAGCCTCAATGACCGAGACAGGTAAGCCCTGGGGCTTTGGCGCAGCATTCTGAGCGATTGCCGATGACAAGCAAAGAAGACTGATGAGGGAAGTGATCGCGAATCGGGAATAAAACAGAGTGTGTTTCACAGCAGGCGAGCGATTCGCCTGCATGGCATTGCTTGCAACTTCAAACATCTGGATCTTCCTAATGAGACCAATCAACTTTGCGAGTTTAAAGGGTAAACCCAGGGATGTCAGGTTTAACCTTATCGCAACAGGCTCTTACTAGCAAAATCCAGATTTTTGTGTGCAAATATTCCTTAAAGATTCCTGCGAACTTAAAGGTTCCTGCAAATTTCTGCCGTCACCTCGGTGCAGGAGGCAAGACCACCCAAATCGCGGGGGATGGCACGACCTTCAGAGAGTGTCTTCTCAACCGACATTTCAATGCGCTGTGCAGCATCCAGCAAACCCTGATCAGCATGCCGGTCCGCTAGCCATCTCAGCATAAAGGCGCCAGACAAAATAGTTGCGAGCGGGCTGGCAACATTCAACCCCGTGATGTCAGGTGCCGAACCGTGCGCCCCCTGAAACAAGCCATGATGGTCTCCCAGCTCGCCCGAAGGTGCGATTCCCATGCCGCCTACTGTTGCAGCACCCAGGTCTGAAATGATGTCACCAAACATGTTTTCGGCCACAATCACATCATAAAAATCAGGCCGTTTGACCAGATGCACAGTGATGGCGTCTGCATAGGCATAGTCAATTTCAACATCCCGATACTGCGTTGAGACCTCTTCGCAAATCGCCCTGAAAAAAGCATAACTGCGCAAAATATTCGCCTTGTCGCAGACCGTCACACGATGCTTTCTGTCCACAGGCGCACCGTGTCGCTTACGCGAGAGCTCAAAGGCGAACTTTGCTACGCGCTCAACGCCTTTGCGCGTCATAACAAGGGTATCGGTAGCAACTTCGCCCCGCAGCAATACGCCAGCGCCGCGGCTGGCATACAGGCCTTCGGTATTTTCGCGCACGATGATGTAGTCGATCTCCCCTGCCTGACGGTTTTTCAGAGGAGAAAAGTCACCCTGATACAGGCGAATCGGTCGAACATTGGCATACAAATCGAGTTTGAAGCGTAATTGAAGATGCAAGTCATTGCCGACCTCGGTGCCATCTGGATAGGTCACATCTGGTAGGCCCGCCGCACCATGCAGGATGGCATGGGACTGCTTGCAAGCCTGAAAGGTCTCATCTGGCAAGACCGCTCCAGACTGGACGTAATGCGCTGCGCCTCCGGGGTACTGATTGAAAGCGAGTGTCTGCGTCCCACACGCCTCCTGCAGCACCTTGACAACAGCCTGGCACACTTCTGGCCCAATTCCATCGCCTTCGATGGTTGCAATTTCATACTTTGCCATGCGTTTTATCCTTTGATTGCGTTGCAACGACATTATTTTCAAGAAGTCTGCAACAAACTCCTCAGCTCACGCACATTGGTCAGCTTCTCGATGTTAAAGACTGTATCGATCAGCCTGGCTGATTTTTCAGTGCCAAGGATGGGAGCAATCAGATCTCGGCATTTATCAATCACCTCGGCCTTGGTCATCGGATTGCGAGGGGTACCGCGCACTGCTGTGATGCGCTCAGAGAGAACGGTCCCATCGTTGAGCGTAATGTCAACAATGGCCACGCGTACTGGCAACAATTTACTCAAAGCCTCATCGTCGATCAGCTCAACTTTTGCACGCTGTTTGAGTACTGCAGGATCTTTCATTCGCGGCAAGTCATGCGCCGCCTGAAAAGAAACCGTCCCGTCCACCAGCATGATCGCCATCATGTGCTGCAGACAAATATCTGGAATATCGCGATTATTGACGACGCGTGCCGCGTCCCCTCCCAGGCGTGCAGCGACGTGCTTGACCTGATCCTTGTCAAAAGGATGACGCTTGCGAATGGCTTCAACCGCATCCAGTGGCCCCTGAATGGGCGAACCCACAGTCCATTTCTTAATGTCGGTCAACGCGATCTCGTAGCGCGTCCCGAGCTGCTCAACTAACTCAGAAGGTTTTGCATTCGGGGCATACGCCATAAAAAAATTATCGGGACCCGAAAAAATATCCCCAATCCCGGTCCAACCCGATTCCACCAGCAAGGCAGAGGTCACGCCACTGCGAGCCGGCATTCCAGCAAAAACAAAGGCTTTTTCAATGTGATCTACATCACGTCCCCAGGCCGCGATACCTGAAGACTGTTGCGCGGTGTAATCGAGCACCCAACGCATCTGTTGTTCAGACAAACTTGCGGTACACGCAGCAGCAGCTGCTGCGCCGAACACGCCACCAATACTGTGTGAGCTTTTATGGCTTTCATAACTGAAGGTCGGCCCGCCCATCGCCATCAGCACGCGTGTACCGACATCGTAGCCAAGCGTAACCGCATGCAAAAAGTGTCTGCCATCAATTCCGAACTCCTCTCCGGCCGCGAGTGCTGCAGGTACCACAGCACAGCCTGGGTGAGAGCGCGATCGCCCATGCGAGTCATCGGTTTCGTCGGAATGCGCCATCACACCATTGGCAAGCGCGGCATTAATCGCATCCGTGGTCAGTGTCGAAGCAGCAACCGTGCGATCGCCTTGCCCCCCATGCCGGGTGATGTATTTGAATGCAGCCTGGCCCGGCAATAGCTTAGAACCAGAAATAATAGCGGCCAGGGTATCAAGGATATGGAATTTAGCTTGTTCTGCGACCTCGTCAGGCAATGCTCTGCTGCCAGCCTCACTCATGTAACGAGACAAAGTTTGCATTTCAGGGCTAATGGCTACTTGCGCAGCTTTGAGTTCCGCCCCTCGCACGATTGGTGCAGAAAGCCCAAGTCCCGCCAGGGCCGAAGCCCCTAGAAGTTTGCGTCGGTTCATGTTGTCTCAATGTTTTTTTGTAATGACCCGTCGAATTTAAAACCCGGTCAGAACTTTTACCAGTGAATTTTTTGAAAAGCCAACAAATTCACCGTAAGCACAAACAAAAACAATCGTGAGCAAAAACTCAAAAACCAGGGAATCAAAGTACGGGGGATACCCGTTTAAGCATTTCAAAGCAGGCGGCAGCGCAAAAGAAACATATTGTGATGGTGCCGGTACCGATCCATTTCATCCAGCCCATACTCGTAATCAAACTGTGAACGGCACAATCCAGTCGCGAAATATCTTTTTTGATCTCGGCAATATCGTTCTTAATAGCCAAAATTGCAATGTCCTGTTTAATCTCTAGATTTTTAATGTCATCTTTGGTCGCCATATTCGCAATGTCGTCCTTGGTTGCCATATTGGCGATATCGTCCTTGGTCGCCATGTTGGCAATGTCGTCCTTAGTCGCCATATTAGCGATATCGTCCTTGGTCGCCATGTTGGCAATGTCGTCCTTGGTTGCCATATTAGCGATATCGTCCTTGGTCGCCATGTTGGCAATGTCATCCTTAGTCGCCATATTAGCGATATCGTCCTTGGTCGCCATATTGGCAATGTCGTCCTTGGTTGCCATATTTGCAATGTCAAATTTGGTCGCCATGTTGGCAATATCTTGCTTGGTTGCCATCTGGTCTTTATGGTGGACATGTGCAGCGGCAAACGCGCGTGCATGTCCCTCTGCCTGAGCACGTGGCACACCCGATTTTTCGAGCTCAGTCACATACAACAGCGTATCAAAACCCGGCATATCGCACTCCCAATATTGTTCACCGAGAGAGTTTGAACATACAATGCCTTGAGTTCAAGCGGTTACGCCTATTTGTTACACATACAAACAATTACCCATGAAAAAAACAATCAGAATTGATTATGTTTCAGATATCGCCTGCCCCTGGTGTGCGGTAGGACTAGGTGCGCTTGAGCAGGCAATTAAAAATGTCAGTGACGAGGTGAATGTTGAAATTCATTTTCAGCCCTTCGAACTCAATCCCGACATGCCCCCTGGTGGCCAGGAAGTCATCGAGCATCTGACACAAAAATACGGCATGCCCGAAGAACAGATCCGCATCAACCAGGCCAATATCCGGGATCGTGCTGCGGCGGTTGGATTCCCCTTTCATCCAGAAGGACGCAAGCATGTCTACAACACGTTTCATGCACATCGGCTACTACACTGGGCTGGTGAGGAATGTGGCCTCGACGCACAATACCGACTTAAAAAAGAACTCCTGGGTACATATTTCACGCTGGCAGTGAGTCTGGATGATCAACAGAACCTGATCGATGCAGTCAAGCGCGCCGGACTCGATCCGGTCCGCGCTCAAGAAGTGCTGTCCTCGGATCTGTTTGCTGATGCTGTGCATGCGCAACAGCTTAAATATGCCGGGATGGGGATTACCTCTGTCCCGTCACTCATTTTTAATGAGAAGTATCTGCTACAGGGCGCACAGCCGGCAGAGTCCTTTGCCAGCGCCTTGCGGCGACTGGCGGCAGAACCGGATTAAGTTTTAGGAGCCTTCACCGAGCAAGACTTCCTGGGTCATGCGTTCACGCAAACGATCCAGGAATCCCAGGCACTCTTCGATCTGGCTGATTTCGATAAACTCATTCGGCTTATGCGCGACCTCGATGTCGCCTGGTCCGACCACAACGCACGGGATACCAGCCTGATGCAGCCATCCGCCGTCCGTCGCAAAAGACACCCGGCCCAGCAGATTATTTCGTGCGAGTGCCGCGCCAAGATAGGCAATTGGCGCGTCATCCTGCGTGGCTAACGGCGCAGCGTTGGCAATCGTTTCAAATATGATGTCAGACTGCGCATAAATCTTGCGCATTTCAACTTTAAGTTTTTCTGCATACTGCTGGATCTGATTGATCAACTCGTCAGAATTGCTTTGCGGTAACGTGCGGCAGTCAAAAACAAACTCACAGTCTTTAGCCACGATATTTGGTGCCGCCCCACCCTTGATCAACCCAGTCTGCATGGTGGTGTGCGGGATTTTGAAGACAGAATCAAAGGGACCGTCTGCCCGGAGTTGCACGGACATCGTACGGATTTTTTCGATCAGACGTCCTGCATATTCGATCGCATTTACCGCTTCAGGGACCATCGAAGAATGCGCCTCAAGTCCTTTGACATTACAACGCGTCACGCGCATGCCTTTATGACCCGTCATGACTTGCATGCGGGTAGGCTCCCCCACAAAACATCCAGCAGGCCGGATATTGATAGAGGCCAGGTCACGGATGAGGGTCTGCACGCCAATACAACCCGTCTCTTCGTCATAAGTGAAGGCAAGATGAAGCGGTTGCTTGAGGTCGCTCGCCATGTAAGCAGGCATCATCGCGAGCGAAGCTGCAATGAATCCCTTCATGTCCACAGCGCCACGGCCGTAAATTTTTCCATCGGCAATATGCGCCTGAAAAGGATTGGTATCCCAGGCCTGGCCGTCAACCGGTACAACGTCGGTATGACCACACAACACAATTCCGCGCGCAGGCATGTCACCAAAGGTGGCAAACAGATTGGCCTTACGCTTTTCAGCGTCATAGGACAAGCGCGACTCCATCCCCAGCGATTTGAGATGATCGCGCACAAATTCGATGAGGCCGAGATTGGATTCCCGGCTCGTTGTATCAAAAGCCACGAGTGTTTTGAGCAGCTCGATTGTCTTTTGTAAAGTTGAGGGGGTTGTGGAATTAAACGTAGCAGTTGAAGTCATGATCAGGAATCAAAAAATATAAAAGGGCTAGCTGCCATCATTCAAATGACAGGCCGAACGGTGACCGGGGGCAATCTCTCTGAGCAGTGGTGCTTCGGTCGTGCACCGCGGCATCGCGTGCGGGCAGCGGGGATGAAAATGGCAACCTGACGGAGGATGCATGGGTGACGGGATTTCGCCCACCACCGGCTGATAGGTTTTACGTTCAAGCCGGATGACCGGCATTTCGGCCAACAAGGCCTGCGTATAGGGATGGTTGGCACGCGCAAAAATCTCGCCACCTGTGCCCTCCTCAACGACACGTCCGAGGTACATGATCACGACGCGATCGGCTAGGTGCCTGACCACACCCAGGTCATGACTGATAAACAGATAGGTCAGGTCCAGGTCCGCACGCAACTTCATAAATAAATTCAGAACTTGCGCCTGAATCGACACATCCAGCGCAGCAACCGCTTCGTCACAGACCAGGAACTCGGGATTGACGGCGAGCGCACGCGCAATACCGAGACGACTGCGCTGTCCACCGGAAAACTGGTGCGGATAGCGTTCCATCATTTCGGGCGCCAGCCCCACTTTGGCGAACAGTGATTGCGCAAAAGACTTTTTATCGCTTGCGGCAATCAATCCATGATGAATAGGGGCCTCCGTCACGGCATCGACTGCTCGCCTGCGCGGATTGAGCGACGCATAAGGGTCCTGAAAAATCATCTGCACCGAGAGTCTGGTCTTGCGCAAGGCCTCAGCCGGCATGAGCTTGACGTCCTCGCCACGCCAGCTACGCGTGCCGGCATCCGGCTCAAGCAGCCCAACGGCCAGACGACCCAGCGTCGACTTACCGCAACCCGACTCACCGACTAGCCCGACAACTTCTTTGCTTGAAACGGTTAGATTGACATCGTTGACAGCATAGACATACTGGTCGCGATGGCTCGCGCCCAACTTATTGAGTAAACGATGCAAGGGATCAACCGAGTGGCCAAACCGCTTGGTCATGCCCGCTAATTGCAGCAAAGGTTTCTCGTGACTCATGACATCAGACCCAGAGGTTCGCGATAAGGATGAAAACAGCGTGCGATATGATCTTCGCCCATCGGAGTCATCAGTGGGACTTCCTGGCAGGCCTGGGTCGAGCGCTCACAGCGCGGACTGAACGCACAGCCTTTGGGCAACTGGGATAAGGCAGGTGTCATGCCAGGGATCTGGTAAAGAGGCTGGTTAGGAGGATTCGCAGCGGGCACAGAACGGATCAGGCCGCGCGTGTAAGGATGCGAGGGATTGGCCAACACGGCATCACTTGCACCCTGCTCCACGATCCGTCCGGCATACATCACACTGATATGGTCCGCCAGACCCGACACCACAGACAAATCATGCGTAATCCAGATCACAGACGTGCCAGTCTGACGACAGATTTTCTGGACCTCTGCCAGAATCTGACCTTGGATCGTCACGTCAAGTGCTGTGGTCGGTTCGTCAGCGATGATCACGTCCGGCTGATTCAACAGGGCGATCGCAATCGCCACGCGCTGGCGCATGCCACCTGAAAACTGATGCGGATAGGCTTGCAGCCGCTCATCAGGAGAAGGGATTCCCACCATCGCCAACGCCGCCCGGCAGGCATCGAGTGCAACTTGTTTGGAGACCGGGCGATGTGCTTGGATGGCTTCGATCATCTGGGCGGAGATCTTCATGACGGGATTGAGCGTCATCATCGGATCCTGAAAGATCATCGCCATGCGATTACCACGCATCTGCCGCAGTTGCTCCGCATTCATGGTGCGCAGATCCTGGCCTTTTAGCAGAATGCGGCCACTGGCCACACGACCTGGTGCATCCAGCAAGCCCATAATCGAGAAGCCTGTCAGAGACTTACCCGATCCCGACTCGCCAACGAGTCCCATGATCTGGCCCGCGCGTAATTCGAAGCTCACCTGATCCAGCGCACGCACCACGCCATCTCTGGTCACGAATTCTGTGACCAGATTTTCAACTTTAAGCTGTGTCGTCGCCGTCATTGCATGCATACCATCATATTATTTTTGCAACCTTGGATTCAGGATATCCCTGAGACGATCCGCCACCAGATTGATGCTCACAATCATAATCAGCAACGCCACACCGGGGAAAAAACTGATCCAGTATTTTCCTGACATCAGATATGAATAACCATTTGAAATCAGCAGTCCCAGAGAGGGCTCGGTGATCGGCAAGCCTAAACCCAGAAAAGAGAGTGTGGCCTCAAGCGCAATCGCGGCTGCGATCTGCATGGCAGCCACCACAATCAGGGGCGCCATACAGTTGGGCAACAAGTGGGCAAAAATAATCCGTCGATGACTCAGGTCAAGACAGCGTGCCGCCTCGATATATTCTTTGCCCATCTCAACCAGTGCGGCGGACCGCACTGTACGGGCGTAGTACGCCCATTGCACCGTAATCAGGGCAATGATGATCTTGCTTAACCCCTGACCAAATACCGCCAGCAAAATCAGGGCAATCAAAATCGTCGGAAAGGACAGCTGGATATCCACAATGCGCATGATGAGGCTATCGGTTTTTCCACCCAGATACGCGGCAGTCAATCCTAGAGTCATCCCAATCAGCAAGGCACCAAGCGTCGAAATCAGACCAACCCCCAGCGAGATACGCATGCCATAAATAATGGCTGAATACATATCTCTGCCCTGATCGTCGGTACCAAGCCAGAACAACATCTTGTCGTCACCGGATCGCGTCCAGGGGGGCAAGCGACCGTCCAGAATATCCAGCTGCGCCAAGTCATAAGGATTTTGCGGGACCAACCATGGTGCGAAAATCGCTGCGATCACCAGCACCACCAGCACGACCAAACCGACCATGGCAATCCAGTCGGACGAAAAAGCGCGCCACAGTTTACGCGCAGGGGTTTCAACTGCTGGGACTGCTATAGCCTCTGCAAGGGAGATACTGGGAGGCATGGTGGGTTGATTGCTCATAGAATGATCTGGGCTGCCTCAGGCAGACGCCTTCGCTCCCAGTCGGACACGGGGATCGAGAAAGGCATACGCCAGATCCACCAGCAAGTTAATCACTACAAAAAAGACCACGATCACGCAAAGATAAGCCACGATGACAGGACGGTCGAGATTATTAATCGAGTCGATCAGTAACTTACCCATGCCTGGCCAGGCAAAGATTGATTCGGTCACAATGGCAAATGCAATCACGGAGCCAAACTCTAATCCGATAACCGTCACAATCGGGATCATAATATTCTTCAGGACATGCACGCCGATGATCCTGCTGGAGCGCAGACCTTTCGCGCGGGCGTATTTCACATAGTCCTGCAACAACGCCTCTTGCGTCCCGGCACGGGTCAGGCGAATAATCAGGGCGAGTTTAAATAAAGCTAGATTCAGGGCGGGTAAGAGTAAGTGCTGGAGCCCCTCAAACGAGAGGAAGCTGACGGGCATGCCCAGCAGCATCGCAGTCGGCCCTCGACCACTGGAGGGCAACCAGCCGAGTTCCACGGCAAAGAACATGATCAGCACAAGCCCTACCCAGAAGGTCGGCAAAGAAAATCCCAGGATCGAAACCGTCATGATTGTTTTACCGATCCAGGAGTCGGCTTTCAGTCCGGCGATCAGTCCGAGCGGGATCCCCAGCACCGTTGCAATAAACATTGCCGCGACAGCAAGTTCAAGCGTGGCGGGCATGCGACTGAGCAACAGTTCAATGGCCGGGGTGCTAAACATAAAGGAGCGACCCAGATCACCATTGAGGACTTGCTTAAGAAAATAAAAATACTGTTCCCACAACGGCCGATCAAGACCCAGCGCACGCGTGACCTGTGCAATATCATCCGGAGTGGCTTCGGGAGAGATCAGCATATCAACAGGGTTGCCAATGGCATACACACCGGCGAACACCAGTAGCGACATCACCAGCAGGACAAAGAAACTCTCGCCCAGGCGTCGAAAAATAAAATTCAGCATATGCAAATAATTAGGGCAACCGGGTGAGGGGTTGCCCTGAGGTCCAGATTAAAATTACTCGGGTCGGAACTCTAGCGCGAGGGTGTATTCGTCGGTACGTGGTGTGTAGACGACGCCCTTCTTGGTAGCCCAGGTATTGATTTGGTGATGAATGGGTAACAGACCAACATCCTTCATCGCGATGATCGTAGCTTCTTGTAGTAACGCTTCGCGTTTAGGATCGTCAATTGTAGACATTGCTTGGGCTAAGACAGCATCCATTTTTGGATTTGAATAACGGCCCCAGTTAAAACCACCCAGCCCCTTCTCTGGCACATAGGTTGCCAGTAGCGGACGCAAAGCAGAAGATGACTCGCCTGTCTGGACACCCCAGCCCAGCATAGCCATGGAATACTCAAGCTTCGAGGCATGCCCGAGATAAACACCCATCGGCATGGTCACAACCTTGGTCGTGATGCCAGCACGCGTGAGCATTTGCGCAACGGTCTGTGCAATCTGATCGTCATTCACATAACGATTGTTCGGTGCGTGCAGTGTCAGGTTAAAACCATTTGGATAGCCTGCCTCAGCCAGCAGCTTCTTTGCACCGTCGAGGTCGTACTTTTCGGGTGTCAGAGAAGGCTCGTAACCAAACATCGGCGAAGGCACCAGATTATCTGTAGGTAGGGACAGCCCCTCCATTACACGTGTCTTGATCGCTTCACGATCGATGGCTTTAGAAATAGCCTGGCGAACTTTCAAATCCTTAAAGGGATTTTTTTCGAGCACTTTACCGTCTTTGTCGGTGGCAAAAGGCGTCTGATCATGCAATTGATCAAGATGGAAGAAAATAATCCGGTGCGAAGTCTTGGTCGAGGTCAAGAGCTTGGGATTTGCCTTAATTTTGGCTAAGTCAGGCGTGGGGATATTTTCGATCGCATCCACATCGCCTGAAAGCAAAGCTGCCAGACGGGTCGGGTCGTTAGGCAAAATCCGCAGCGTGACTTTGTCCCAGGCCGGCTTTTTGCCAAAGTAGGCATCGTTGCGAGCAAGCTCTACTCGGTCACCGCGCTTGAATTCAACAAACTTGAACGGGCCGGTACCAATATTGACCTTGCCAGCATTGAAATCCTCGGTGGTTGCGTTAGAAGCCACTTTGCTTGAAACGACATAGACTGTTGACAAGTCGTTGGGCAATAAAGGATAAGGGGTAGCCGTTTTGAAACGAATCGTGTGATCATCGACGATTTCGCTCGAAATAATTGCTTTGGTGTAGACAGTAAACGGGCCGGGACTGTTTGGAATCTTGCCGACACGGTCGTAGCTGAACACGACATCCGCCGCAGTGAAATCACTGCCGTCATGGAATTTCACTCCCTTGCGCAGTTTAAATTCCCATGTAGTGGGGTCAACCGTTTTCCATGACTCAGCCAGATCGGGAATTAATCTCGAATCGGGATCGAGGGTCACGAGCTTACTGTAGACGTGTTCTGCAACGTTATTGTTAGGGAACAAACTTACATAATGCGGATCCATTGATGTGATATCGGCGCCCACACCGATTTTCAGATCAGCCGCATACGCTGGCGAAAAGGCTGCGAGTGCAATCGGGAGCAACAAAAGACGGGTGAGGCGACGTAGACGCATGCTTGACTCCTGTGTAAGGTTGAACGATTCTATCTGAAATGGCCAGGATTTAGGCAATTCAGGCCATACTCTTTTAAAACATAATAAATTGGAGACAACAAATGAATCTTTACTTAGCCAATCGTGTTGCATTGGTCACTGGCGGCTCACAAGGCATTGGCAAAGCCATTGCAGCCAAACTCGCTGAAGAAGGCGCCTCGGTGGTGATCGCTGCGCGTGGTCGTGAATTACTGGACCAGGTGGTCAGTGAAATTCGCTCAACCGGAGGCAAAGTCCATGGCGTAATGGCTGACGTCAGCAAGGACGAAGACTGTACCCGGCTCATCCAAGAGACCATCCAGGCGTTTGGCAAAATTGATATCCTGATCAACAACGCAGGCACCTCTGCCACCGGCGAATTCGAAGCGGCCACCGATGAGATCTGGCAGGCAGACTTTGATCTCAAGCTGTTTGCTGCGATCCGTTTATCACGCCTTGCCATCCCGGAGATGAAAAAGCATCAATGGGGACGTATCATCAACGTGACCAATATTGGCGCCAAGCAACCCGCGGCTAAATCCATGCCCACGACCGTGACGCGCGCAGCTGGTCTTGCACTGACCAAAGCACTGTCAAAAGAATATGCGCCACACAACATTCTGGTCAACAGCATCTGTATCGGTCTGATCAAGGCCGGACAACATGAGAAAAAGGCCGCAAAGGCTGGCGTAGAAATTGAACAACTCTACGAAACAATGGGTAAGAACGTACCGCTTGGTCGGGTTGGACGCGCAGAGGAAGTCGCTAACGTCGCAGCGTTCCTGGCCTCCGAGGCCGCCAGCTACGTCACTGGCAGCAGTATCAATCTGGATGGTGGGACCTCCGCCGTCATGTAAAGAGAGCTTTGTAGATCTCAACGGTTTTTTAATTCGAAAGACACAACCACCCGAATCCATTGCGGACTCAGTTTGCCGCCTTTGGTTCCGGGTGCGTATTGCCAGTTCCTGATTGCCTCAAGTGCAGAAGCATCGAGCGAGGGGACGCCGCTGGTCGCATTCAATGCCGTGCGCCCGACTTTGCCATCAGACAACACCTCGATATCGACCGTCACGCGCCCTTCCTGCCGGGCCCGAAACGCCTCTCTTGGATAAGGGGGCTTTGGACTACTCAGGATCGTGGGCAGTCGATCCGCTCCCATACCCGCTGTCACTGCACTGGCTGAATCAGCTTTGCCCTCGCCTGCCTGTAAGGATGCAGAGGGCCCTGACTGCTGGGACGGCTGATTGCTGGAGGACGTCGATGCGACGTCTGTTGGCGTGACGGTTTTGGAAGGAGCGGGTGTTGCTTTTGGAACGACGAGTTTTGCTTGAGGAGCAACAGGTTTTGCTTGAGGAGCGACAGGTTTTGCGTTTGGAACGTCAGGCTTTGCTTGGGGATCGATTGTTGTTGCTTGCGGAGGTTCACTTTTGTCAGTAACAGCCTCTGCCTTGTTTTCTGAAGCAGGCTCATTCACAGTCGCTGGATCGATCGACGAATAGGGGTCCAGTTCGCGTGGGACTGCAGACTTTGAAATGCGAGCCTTCTCAGGTTTAGGCTGAGGTTGAGGTTGAGGCTGAGCTGGCTCTGGCTTCGTAGCTGGCGTTTGCGTTGGCGTTGGCGTGTCTGGCCTGGCCGCATCCTGCGCCGCGTTGACTTGTGCTCCTGTGTCCTGCTGCGTCAAGGCTGTCGACATGGCACCTCCACCCTGCGCACCACTGGACACAAGCTCAATGACCATCACAGTCTCCTCGTCGGAGACATGCCAGACTGAACACCACAACACCGCCACAAGCGCCGCGTGGATCAAGACGACAGCAAGGACCCACCTCAGCCACTGACGGGGCCGATGACGCAAATAATATTGGGCATGGTGATCCGACTGCTCAGAATCGGCTACAGAATAGGCATGGCTAAGCTGACCCTCTAACCGCTTCCCATCCATTCTTTTTCTGGTTCCCGTGAATTCGTTTCAATGCGCCACGTTGATTTTAGCCGGCAGCACTATTAAAGTGCATTTTTCATACACATTTTTTGTGTCACACGATACAAGAAAACCCCTGGCAAGCCATATATCGTGAGCAAATCACTTGTAGAATCGTCCACAATTATAAAAACCATCACCGCCAGATTCACGCTCTTTGTGAACGGGTGCAGACAAAAACCAACTAGTTCGAGGCCCAACACTCATGCTGAACGCCAACCACTTACTCACCACAACTGTTAAAGCAATGGTGTTCGATACCTTTGGTTCTGTTGTCGACTGGCGTAGCAGCATCATTGCCGATCTGACGCGCTGGGGAAACGAAAATGGCTTTGCCGCAGACTGGGCAGCGTTCGCTGACAAATGGCGGGGCATGTATCAACCATCTATGGAACAAGTGCGCAATGGTCAGCGTCCCTGGACCATTCTCGATGTTTTACATCGTGAGTCCCTCGACGTGTTGATCGAGGAGTTTGGTTTACAAGCCATGACCGAAGCACAGCGTGTCCACGTCAATCGTGTCTGGCATCGCCTCGATGGCTGGCCCGATTCTGTCGGCGGACTCACCAGACTCAAAAGCAAGTACATCATCGCCCCCCTCTCCAATGGCAATGTATCGCTCCTGACTGACATTGCAAAATACACAGGTCTACCCTGGGATTTGAATCTGTCGACGGAAATTTTTCATTGCTACAAGCCCCAACCACAATCCTACCTGGGTGTCTGTGCGATCCTGCAGCTCGAGCCTGGCGAAGTGATGATGTGCGCGGCACACAACGATGATCTGCTTGCAGCGCGCAAGGCTGGCCTGAAAACGGCATTCTGGCCCAGGCCAACCGAATATGGACCACATCAAACTAAAAACCTGACTGCTACAGAGCCCTGGGATGTCGTCGCCAAGGATATTCGTGACCTCGCACGCCAAATGGGTGTCTGAAGACGCAGACAGTTTTTGAGTCTGTCAGGCATTCACCATGGCGCGATAATCGTCCAGTTATATCCTTACGATATGCACGCTGCAGGGAGCTTCTTCGACGATCTTGGTCATTGAGGTTCTCCAGGGAGTGACCTTGTTCGGAATTTTATGCGCTGCGCCAATCAGGATCAGACTCGCCGAATTATCGTGCGCGAACTCAACGATCCGCGAGGCAGGATCCATGGCCTCCAGAACATGGCAAGACAAGCGTTCGGGCGGCAAACCTAAGGGTTTGGCCCAGGCCATGAGTTGTATCAGATGACTGCGCACGATTCCGCTGGCTGAGTCGGACTCCTTCGTCCCTTCTATCGCAGGGGTCCCAGAAATCGTGCTCAGACATACCAGGCGACTTTCTGGACTCTCCAAAAGCAACTGGCGCGCCGCTGCTTGCATGCGGTCACGCAACACCATGTCTGTCTGTCGGGTATCAATCGCAGCAATGATGAGCGGGACGTTTTCGTAACCCACACTCGGATCAAGACAGGGTGACGGCAGATAGCCTGCCGCCTTCCACCAGCGCTTGAGATGTTTAAAGAAACCCAGCGACTTCACACGTTCAGCGCGCTCCGTCAGCTTGACACTGTCTGGTTCACGCAAACACTGCCGCAGTCGGGTTGCACTCTGGTAGCGGTCGGCGGCTCTGGACTCCAGGCATCTTAAAATCACTTCCTGCAACCAGGGTGGCGTATCGGGCCTGAGCGCACGCGGCGGCAAAGGCTCTGCCCATAAGCGTTTGCGCAAGCCCCCCATTGACTGCGGATTACCAAATGGAAATTCACCCGTCAGCATTTGATACATGATCGCACCGATAGAAAAAATATCGCTGCGACTATCTTCTCTGACCCCCATGATCTGTTCCGGCGAAACGTAGGGTGCAGATCCCACCCCCTTGCGCATTTCTTCAGCAAGTAGATCAGGGAAATGCGCATGATGCGCCAGACCAAAATCAACGAGCGTCAAATTGCCCGATGAGTCAAACAAAATATTTTCTGGTTTCAAATCAAGATGAATCACGTCCTGTGCATGCAAAGACTGCACGGCCTGTGCGAGCGCCGCACCCACACGGATGACTTCCTCGAAGGGAAATTGTTTTCCCGCCTCAAGCTGGTCCTCCAGCGGGGCGCCCTCAACTCTCTGCATTGCAATATAAGGATGCGTCGATAAGTTACCCGCCCCCAGGAACTTCGGAACAAATGGGCTATCGAGTGCGCGCAAGATATTCAGTTCAGTCTCAAAACCGATCAGACTTTCTACAGGCTGATTGCGTCCAACCCTGGGAATTTTTAACAGGATCGGCGTATCAAGCCCTTCTTTTGTTGCAGCGTACAGGACGGCCATTCCACCACGGTGCACCTGGTCACCCAGCACAAAACCATCAATGATGTTGCCTGGCTGAAACACCTCATCAACAGCTTGAATCACAGGGGAATGACTCATGGGAATGTTCCAGAGGAATTACTGCGCGGTAATAAGGCGTTCGGCAAGGCTTTCGGGCAAACCCGCCTCACGTACTTTTTGAGCGGCCGTGTAATAGTCATAGGTCACCCTCTGGAAACTCAATGTTTGTGCGGCCTGATCAAAAATCGCAAAACACGCCTGCGGTAATCCATCCCTGGGTTGCCCCACCGAGCCAACAACTCCCACCCAGCGACGGTGGTTGGGGACAGGGACTTCACGTCCAGGGTGCGGGGCAAAGCGTCTGAGCTTGCCGATTTCGGTCTGATAGAACAGCATCGGATCGTGCACATGACCGACAAAGGTATAAATTTGTTCAGAATGTTCGGCACACTGCCAGGCCGTGACATCATTATTGACGTAACGCCAGCTTTCAGGCTGATAAGCTGAGGCATGCACATAGCAGGCGTCATCTTCATTAATTAACAAGGGCAGACGGGTAAGAAAATCAACATGTTCTGCACTGAGCTGCTTGCGGCTCCATTCAATCGCTGCCCAGGCAACCGGATTCATCAACCTGCTGTGATCGGTAAAAATAGCCTGATCATGATTGCCCATGACTGCAATGGCCTGGCCGCTATGCACCAGCTCAGCGACGCGATCCACTACCGCGCAGGGGTCAGCGTTATAACCAACCAGATCGCCTAAGAACACCATCCGGGTGACACCAAGTTCACGGGCACGCGCCATACAGGCCTCTAAGGCCTCCAGATTACTGTGAAGATCGGCAAATAGTCCAATTCGCATATTCATCTCTCCATCATAGGACAGCTTGGACGGGCTTCCTAATTTAAATGATAAAATTTTGTTATGCGATACAAGATCAAAGCAAAATTTTTCTGGACATGGCTGACCGCTTTAGCGGTGCTGTTGTCTGCGCTTGCTCCTACGATCTCGCATGCAACCCGCTCACGACAAGGTGACAGTCTGGAGTTTTCTTCTATCTGCACCACCTCAGGTCTTAAATGGGTAGACGCCAAAACGGGTGAAATCCTTGAGGCAGCCCCCGCATCAACAAAAGTTCCTGGTCACGACGGATTCTGTGATGCCTGCTTCACGCATACACCCGCCCTCCTGCCTACCAGTCAGATTGACGCCTTGATTACCAAACCAACAGAAACAGCACTGCCGTTTCTGTTTCTTCATGCACCAAGAACTCTTTTTGCCTGGTCGCAATCCAACCCTCGAGCACCACCCGCTGCCTGAACCCAGAGCGCGTGATTCGTGTTTTAAGCTCGATTCAATCTCGTCGTCCAGATCGTCCCGCATGACAGTCTAAGTTCATCGCACTGCCATCACGGATCTGAGCCACAACTCGAACGCCCGCTATATGTAATCGCCGCGCACGCATGCTGTCGCAGCTATTTCAGTAAGCATTCAACACTCGAGAGACCAGAAATGAACCCAGGCAGGCCCACTCGCGCAGCACAATGCGCCGAGCAAAAATTAGCAGGCTTGCTCTCGCTACTGACCGTCACACTGCCACTATGCAGCATGGCTCAAACAGACTCCGCTCCCTCCTCACAAACTTCTCAAGCAGTCAGTGTGATTACTGTCACCGCTGGTCGTGGCACAGAACTCGAAGATCTGCCCTTAAGTACGACGGTGATCTCTCGTGAAGAAGTCCAAAACAGCCCTGAGAACTCGGCCGACCAGATTATCAACAAGATTCCAGGCGTATTCATACAGAATATTCCTTCGACCGCCCTGCATCCGACAGGAAGCACGTTTAGCATTCGGGGCTTTGGTACCAGCACCAACGTCAACACACTCGTCATGGTCGATGGCATTCCTTTTAATGATCCGTTTTTCAGAACGGTCGACTGGGCACGCATTCCCAAAAACTCCATTGACAGCATTGAAGTCATCCGGGGCGGTGGTGCAACCAGTCTCTGGGGCAATCTGGCCATGGGTGGCGTAGTCAATGTCATCACGCGCCCACCACAAGACGATAAGTTAAGCGTCTACGCTGATTACGGCAGCTACAACACCGTGAATACCGGCTTCTCGGGTGCGCTTTTTAAAACAGATAAAGTATCAATGGGAATCAGCTATGACTATTCCCGGACCAATGGCTACAACCTGACGCCTGAGCAATATCGCAGCCCTTATATGACGGCCACAGGATCACAAGTCAACAACCTGACCTTGTCGACCTATTTCACGCCCAATGCTGATTCAAAGTATTACGTCAAACTCAACCTCAACACCACGGCCGAAACCACAGCCGTCTGGGAAAACGCCAGCAACAACTGGAATAACTATGTGCTCTCAGCTGGAGGCACCACACGCTTTGCAGACAACAGTTCAATCAACATGAATGCCTGGGCCAGTTTTCAACAAATGAAAACCACCAACTCGGGCCAAACTCCTGCCTACAATATTTTTACGCCAAATATTGGTGTGCCCTACATGAGTCAGAATGAGACCGATAACTACCAGAGTTATGGTGGCTCGATTTTCTATCAGCAAGACTTCGGCCAATTCAAAAACGTTAAGTTTGGTGCTGATGCACGCCTGATCAGCTCGAATGACAATATTGACCAATTCGCCGCGACCGGCTTGAACTCAGCCAATCTGATTAACAAAGGTCAGAATACCTTTGAAGGTTTGTTTGTGACCGGCACATACAAGTTTGAAAATACTCCTCTGGATGTGAACTTCGGAATCAGGCAAGACCTCTACCAGATTGCAAACTCCAGCCTGGGCGGGGCAATCGTAGGTGCATCCGGTGCTCTGGCACCCTTCTCAGTCCCGTTGGCAAACAATAGCTACAGTAGCCTCGATCCCAGTCTGGGGCTGAAGTATTACGTCAATGACTACCTGGATATCCGTGCTGCAGCCTACCGCAACTTTGCTGCTCCGGGGATGAACCAGCTCTATCGTACGTATCTGAGCGGCTCAAGCCTGACGATTGCGAATCCGAACCTCGCACCGCAGACGAACTTTGGACAGGAAATTGGTTTTGATCTGAATACAAAAAATAAAGATGCAAATCTGTCCTTTACGATGTTCAACAATCAGCTGAGCAACTTTCTGGATTTGGCGACGATGTGTGGTACCGCCGCCAGCTGTAATGGCAGCATCGCTGGAACTGGCCTCGCACCCGGTAGCGTGTCAACCCTCAAGCAATATGTGAATGCAGGCAATGCAACAATCCGCGGTTATGAGATATTGGCCGATGCCCAAGTCACCCGGGACTTGAAGGCCAATATTGGATTCACCCAGACGTGGGCATACCTGTCTACTTCAGATTTTGATAACGGCACCAGCCCAGCTGACCCGACCAACGCGCAGCTGGGTCAAGTACCTCCCTGGATGCTCAACGCGGGGGTCGTCTGGCAGGCTACGTCCGAACTGAATCTTTCTGGGCAGTTGCAGTCCTTTCCTTCGTACTGGAACAACACTGCACATACCCAGCAGAACGATGCAGCCACGCTCGTGAATGTGGGGTTCAGATACCAGCTTGATAAAAACGTACAACTGTACGGCAGCATTCAGAACCTGTTCAACACGAGCTATCTGGCGCAGGGGATGACCTACACAACCTTTCAGGGCAGTACAGTGAGTGGCTCGGGAGTACCCGCGCTTGGTATGCCGCGCTGGTTCACTCTGGGTATGCGCGCCAGTTTTTAACCTCTTTACTTTTAAATATGCCATTCATGACCCGTCTGAACCGCACTTCACTTCGCACTTTGCCTCGCACCTCCCTGCTCGCGACAGGCGCATGGATCTTCGTCACCGCGCTGAGCGTCGGCGCACCCGGGACGAGCGCTCACGCGCAAAGCCAGGCAAATGCGCCCTCGCATGCGATGCATGCAGGTTCATCACCCTATAGCGCGATGGCTGCAAGCGCATGCAAAGAGCCAACTATCGAATGCGGTAAAGCGGCCATGCCGTATTTTGCTGCCGATGGCGCTTTATGGGTGATCTGGTCCGCAGCGGGTGCCGTTTCGGTTGCCCGCTCCACAGACCTTGGCAGGACCTTTGCACCGCGTATTGAAATTGCGCAGCATGGAGCGTTTCTGGATACGGGACCAGACGCCCGCCCCCAGCTTGTCGGTGACAAGCAAGGCAACCTGATCGCTGCCTATTCGTTCTTTCGCGACAAACAATGGAATGCGCAAGTCAACATTGCCACATCCAAAGATCAGGGGCACAGTTTTTCAACACCTGAATCCATTACACAGGATCCGAGCAGCCAAAGATTCGCAAGCCTCGCAGTGGACCCAGACGGTAAAGTCTTTGCTAGCTGGATAGATAAGCGATTGGTCGCTGCCGACATCAGATCAGGCAACAAACGCTCTGGCGGATCCATTGCCTACGCCTGGTCCGATGCGATCGGTCAGTCGTTTAAAACAGAGCACATCGCCAATCCAGACACCTGTGAATGCTGCCGGATTGCCGTTGCAACGGGCCCCAGCGGATTGCCTGTCATTCTGTACCGGGCGATTTTTGAAGGCACCACGCGCGACCATGCATCACAAGTATTTAGTGCACGCGAACAACCCGGTCCGATCCAGCGTGTCTCGACCGATGACTGGAAAACTGATGTCTGTCCTCATCATGGCCCAGCACTGACCATCTCTACCGCCGACACCCTGCATGCAGCCTGGTTTACGCAGGGCGCTGCACGCACCGGGATTTTTTATGCAAGATCTACCGATCAAGGTGCGTACTATTCAGCGCCCCGTGCGATCGGCAATCCTCAGGCACAACCGGGCCGTCCCTACCTGCTCGCACAAGGACAAAACGTATGGCTTGTCTGGAAAGAGTTTGATGGCAAGCGTGCAGCAATTTTCATGCAATACTCGATCGACGATGGCCTGAACTGGAGTGATCCGGCACAGGTGGCACAGTCTGTTGGCTATTCGGACCATCCTCTGCTCATCGCGCTTCAAGACAAAGTCTATCTCTCCTGGCTCACAGCCAGCGAGGGATACAGATTGATCGAACTGAAGCACGCACCATGAGCACAGGTAACATGAAAACACGCACCTCGAGCACACGCACCTCGAGAACAGGTCCACGCACCAGGAAACTTTCCATGCTCCTTCATACAATCATCAGACCAGGCATCAGCCAGACCACAACCGCGCTGTGCGGACTCATCTTGAGCCTGTGCCTGAGCTCTGTGCAGGCGCTCACACTGACGGATTACAAACCAGGTGACTGGCAAGCCCTGATTGCAAGCGCTGGAAAATCACCACTGATTGTGCATTTCTGGGGATTCACCTGTGGTCCATGTCTAGAAGAATTACCGCGCTGGGGTGCTTTTCTCGAAAAGAACCCAGCGCTCAAAACAATCTTTATCGAAGTCGACCAAGTCCCCGAATCGGCCAGCCTGAAGGCTCTGCATGATGCGCATCTGGACCTAGCCGATCTGCGCGTCAGCACTGCATACTTTGATGAATATATGCGATATGAAATCGATCCCAAATGGATGGGAGAGTTACCACTCACCCTGCTAATCAGTCCACAGGGTGAGGTCAAGCGCTTACGTGGAACCGTGGATTTTGCGGACCTTCGCAAATGGCTCAATACGCAATAAGGTTTTATTTACTGCGTATCTGCTCGATAAAACGCAAGGTCAGCTCAGCACACGCATCAGGATTTGTCGCAGCAATATGATATGAGTCTGCCTGTAACTCGGTCAGCACCGAACCGGGTATGCGTTGCTGCCACTTCTGCACCGATGCAACAGACTGGCGCTGACTCATGGCATCAGGCGTCTCAGGTTGTACAGCGACAATCACTTGTGTCGGGCACAGGATGGATTCCAGGCGATCTGGCTCAGCAAGACCGGGCAGCATTCTAAAGCAAGCTTTAACCGTCTGCGCAGGTGCCGCGCCCATATACTGTGTCCACCACTCCATGGCCTCCGGTGACAGCGCAGATCCCATGCGACCTGACATCGTATGTCGCGCCCAACCAATCACACCCTCCTGATCGACCCAGTCAATCCATTGCTGCACCCATTTGCCAAGCGCACCGCCTGGGGAAATCAAGACGCCAGCAAGTGTCATGGACGCAAGCCAAGCAGGTTGTTGCTGGGCAAGATACAAAATGATCTGCGCGCCTAGCTTGGTGCCAAGGACATGCACCTGATCGACCCCCAGAGACTGGATCAGCGCTTCGATATCCTGCGCCAACCGGGGAATCGTCAACACCTCATCTGTGGCCAAAGGCGTTGAGCGACCGTAGCCACGAAGGTCTGGCCGGATCACGCGACAGGTGCGCGACAGATGCGGCACCCAGCCATTAAATGCTTCTGCAGTCTCGCCAATGCCATGCAACAACATGACAGTCGGGGCTGAGGTCCAGCCATCCGTGCAATCATCTTCGAGATAGGCGATCTCAACACCCGGGGCTACCACGACGCGTTCTGCATGACGTACTGGATGAATGTTCCTGAATGTCATTGTGCTTCAACCTTTCCGTCAGCAATGACTTTTTGCCACTTGCTGATTTGCTTGTCGATTTCTATTCGCAGGTCTTTCGCGGGTAGACCCTGTACATCGACATCGAGCTGAGTCAGTTGCTTGACAAAACCGGGCTCGGCGCAGATTTCCAGCATGACTTTTTCAAGTGTCGCGACAACATCCGCGGGCATCCCTGCTGGACCCAGAATACCCAGCCAGTACGTTGACTCAAACTCCGGATATCCCAATTCAGCCACTGTCGGGACATTGGGCAAATAGGAGGCACGGTGTGCGCCTGTGACAGCCAATACATTGAGCCGGCCATCTTCTACCATATCCCTTGAGGTAATGTAGCCTTCAATCTTGACATCTACGCGGCCAGCGATGAGATCGGCCTTGGCGGGTCCTGTTCCCTGGTAGGGCACATGCAGCATTTTCAAACCCACTGTATTGGCGAGCATTGCCATCGACAGATGTGGCCAGCTTCCAACGCCAGCCGAAGAATAGACGACCTCATCCGGATGCGCCTTGGTGTACTGCACAAACTCATTAAAGGTCTTGTAAGGCTTTTGAGCCTGTGCAAGAAAGGCCCCAGGGTGGCTGGCGACAAAGACAATTGGCGTGAAGTCTTTGACTGTGTCGAAAGGCAAGGCTTTAAGCAATGACGCATTAACTGTTAAGGAGGTATTTCCCATAAGCAAGGTATAGCCATCGGGTGCTGCTTTGGCGACTAAATTTGAACCAATTACAGTGCCTGCACCAGGTCGATTTTCAACAATCATTTTTTGACCAAGCAATACGCTGGCGCGATTAGCAATGATACGTCCGACAACATCGGTTGAGCCACCTGGCGGGAATGGAACAATCAGTGTGATCGCATGATCAGGATAGGCTGCCTGCGCCCCAGTCAAACAGGACATTGCGAGCAGCCCCGCAAAAGCTATTCGGAAAAGCTTGAAGAATTTTTTCATTGTTTTGTCTCAAAACTATTATGTGTGATTCAATCGTTTTTATTCGTCAGCATGCAATAAAGCAGTGAGGTCACGGATATGTTCCAGACGCTCAAGGTCAAGCACCATCGCGAGTATTTTCTCCGACCGTTCGCCAGGCATAAAACTGGTTAAGCGACGAAACTTTGCCACGATCTTTTCTTTTGTTGGCTGCAGCGTATCCATCTCCATGCCAGACAGCGCATGCGTGATTCCGCCACAGTCTATCTCCACATCAACACGCCCATCCTGATCCGAGGCAGGATCCAGGAGATCGATTCGATCCGCAAGCGCCAAGACCTCAGGATCGGTAAAGTTTTCATAAAACTGATAGAGCTCAACTGGCTTTCCGCTCAGCGCAGCAGCCACAGTAAAGCGCGCACTGACGCGTGCCTTGAGCGGTGCTTCATAGGGGTGGATATTTTGAAAGCCAGGGTTGGTGAGTGTGGCGAGCGGTGAGCGAATTCTCACGCGATCGATCTGCTCGGGACGAAGCTGATGCTGAAGTTTGAGGACAAGTGCCAGGTGCACAGGCGTTTGCACAAAAATACATACCGGCCGCTCTTTGTAAATCACATCGTGGATCAAAAACCGTTTACCCAAATCGCGAGTCGCCTCATGCGACTGCTCAACCGACCGTGCAAACGCCTGAAAGTATCCTGACCGACCTTCAAAGGTGGTGGGGGCTGCTGTTGCACCACACTGGGCAAGCACTGCTGCAGACACGCCACTGCGTGCGGCCCAGCCGACGTTGAGCTTGACGTCCATCGTGCCATGATGAAAGCCCTCGCCAAATCCCGAAGCAAACATGGTCGAACAGCCCAGGGCATTGACGAGTTCAGCAGACTGCAGACCAAGCATCTTGCCCGCGGCAGCTGCGGCACCTACCGCACCTGCAACACCCGAGCCTCTAAAAAATGGCAACATCGTCGGCCCACCGAGATACGCGCGTGCCACTAAGTCATAGCCCACCACCACGCTGGTCAGGAGGTCTCGTCCACTACTGTTTTGCTCTTCGCCGATAGCCAGCGCCGCAGGGATCGTCACCGCCCCAGGATGAGATTTTTCAAGAAAATCATCATGCGTACACCCATTGACAAGCGTGGCATTGACAAAAGCGGCATCGATTGCGGGGACCCGTAACGCATGACCGATCACCGTCGCCTGCCCTCTGTTGTGCTGCACAAATTTTCTCGCAACCGCTGGTACCGGCAAATCACGGGCAGCAAGCGAAGTGGCGAGCGCATCCAGAATGCAGGACTTAGCAAGCAGCACCGTTGCGTCTGGCAACGCCTCAAATTTTGTGTCGAAAATAAATTGGCTCAAGTCACGCGCAAGCGTGGCCTGTGTCTTGCTGGTGTCCATATTGTCCCCAAACTCCTTTTTTACGTACGCATCTCCCCTGTGAGGAAAGGTGCACGCTGGAGTTTCTTGTTGTTACTGAAGCATGATCTTTTCTGAATTGAAAGATCTCGCATCGAGCTTATCTGCAGATGCCTGACAAATCAACATATTCTGGAGGCATCACTACGATCGCCAGACTTCCTGCTCGATCATGACCTGACCTTTGTCGTTCGAGACAAAGATTTCTGAGTCCTGAATATTGACATGCAACTGCATGCTGCGCGCGGCTTGTGCTGCCAACGCCTTGGTCTGCTCGGATGGCAAGCAAATGACCTTTAGATTACGGGTGCGTTCGAGCTTATTGCGCACGCCTTCCCACCATAATTTACTGGCGTGACCCGCATAGCAATAAATAATGACCTGCTTCGCGCGACCACAGGCCTTGAGGATACGACGCTCTTCGGGCTGCCCGACATCAATCCAGAGGTCAATTGCGCCCGTCAGATCCTTGAGCCAGACATCAGGCTCATCGACTTCGCTCAAGCCCTTGGTAAAAGCCAGGTCTTCATGAGCATTCAAGGCAAAGGCCAACAGTCTGACCATCATTCTTTCGTCTGTTTCTGAGGGGTGGCGCGCCAGCGTCAGCGCATGTGTATCGTAATAATGCCGGTCCGAATCTGCGACGTTCAGTTCAGCTTTGTAAATTGTTGCTTTGAGAGCCATAAGGGACAATTAAAAATTAAAGACTTGCGTATTGGGGAGAAGTTAGGGGATTATCGTTTATTCCGATGATCAGAGTGAGCGTTTATGACCCCAACCGATTTTTCAGCCATCGCCGCAGCCCTTTTGCAGGCACGCCGCAATCACCAGCCTGTTGACGCCTCGCCTTTTAAGGATCAACTTAAGAGTGCCTCCGATGCGTATGTCGTCCAGCAGCAGGTTCTGGCTGGAATACTTGGACCGCTTGCACCCTTTCCCATGGCCTGGAAGTCAGGCGGACCGAATCGGACCAGCCCCCTCACCCATGCGGCACTTTTGCCTGCCGGGATCCTTAAAAATGGGGCGGATATGAGCGCCTGGCCGCTGAATATTCGAATTGTTGAAATCGAAATTGCCTTCAAAATCAAACAAGCCGTCACGCCAAGCCAGGCAGCCGCCCTCACACTCGAAAGCAGCCGAGATCTTATTGAGGCCATGACGGTTTCGATTGAAGTGGTGGATTCACGCTGGCAGCAGGCAGGTGCGGCCCAAGCGTTACTCAAACTCGCAGACATGCAGTCACACGGCGCCCTGGTCCTGGGTGCGTGGCAGCCCTACGCACATAGCGACCATGCGCGCGACTGGACGCAACAAGTCTGCAGCCTGCAAATCGGCGATCAGGCTCCGGTCAGCTTTACCGGGACCCATACTTTGCAGGATCCAACCTGGGTACTCGTGCCGTGGCTCCAATATGCCACCTCACAGGGACAGACCGTACCTGCTGGAACAGTGATCACGACAGGCAGCTGGTGTGGCATGCCGTTTGCACAAAAAGGAGACCTGATCATTGCAGAATTCGAGGGGATCGGTAAAACTTCAGTTCAGCTGTAAAGTCGTTAGCAGTCAAAGCAGTCAATCAACGCAGACTTGAATCTGCGTGAACTAGAAATGAGACAAAAAATGAAAAATTCTTTTTTAAAGAGTCTATTACTCTGCGCATGCCTGCTTGTGGCGAGCCATCCTGTCCTGGCAGACCCCTATCCTGATCATGCGATTAAATGGATTGTGCCGTGGCCTCCGGGTGGCGGTGCAGATGTCATCGCACGACTCCTCGGCAATCCAGTTGCCGAGGTCTTAGGCAAACCAGTGATCATTGATAACCGGGGCGGAGCCGCCGGTAATATTGGTGCTGTTGCGGCAGCCCGGTCACCCGCAGATGGCTACACAATGGTGTTTGCCTATTCTGGGACACACTCCATCAATCGGCATCTCTATAAAGATATGCCCTTCGAAGAAAAAGATTTTGCACCGGTCATTTTTCTGACCTCTGTGCCACAGATGCTCGTTGTGAACGCAAATCTGCCTTTCAAAACTGTACAGGACATCATTGATGCCGCCCGCGCCAACCCTGGTCGCTTGACCTATGGCTCAAGTGGAAATGGCGCCATCAACCATTTAACCGGACAACTTTTCAGCGACATGGCAGGAGTGAAGCTTTTACATGTTCCCTATAAAGGAGGTGGTCCGGCTGCCGCAGCTGTCATGGCTGGAGAAGTAGACATGGTGTTTGGAGAACCTTCCACGCTATTGCCACACGTTGCTTCTGGCCGTGTACGCGCCATCGCAACCACAGGTGCCAAGCGCTCGGCGAGTCTGCCGGAACTCCCCACGATTGCTGAAGCTGGCGTGCCTGGGTATGCCGTCACCTCCTGGAATGGCGTATTGGTCCCAGCTGGCACACCCCGTGATGAGATATTGCTCCTCAACAAAGCCTTCAATCAAGCATTGCGTGACCCTGAAATGCGCGAACGTTTACTGAAAATCGGCTATGAACCAGTCGGAGGTCCACCCGAAGCTTTTTCAAAAAATATTGATGAAGAAACAGCCAAATGGGGACCGGTGATCAAACAATCCGGACTGCAGATCAATTGAAAACATGAGGGGTGATTGCATGATTTTCATGAGTCAAAGTGGAATCACAATACCCACACTGCAAGCAGAGTGGTCGCTTTGGTATGTTGAGCATCTGCGCATCATGCAGACTGTGAATGGGATTGATTCCGCGGTACGGTTTCAAACAACGGCCTCAGACTGGCCACCGTCGCTTGCGATGTACTCGATCCGCGACGCACTGGTTTTTCAAGATCCGTATTATCAAAAAATAAGGGGGATGGGACCTTGGGCTGAATTGATTGACCAGCGTTTTTATCAGCGCAATCTGTTTGAAGCGGCACAGGGTCATCCTGACATTGAAGCTCCGGTCGTTCCCCTGGACCATACCCTGCTTGTGACTAACCAACCCGAACCCACGCTCGAGATGACGGATGTTAATTTTCTGTGGCTCAAGGCTGTCGGACTGGATTGCTCTACGCCCTATCGAGGTATCGCCGTCGTTCCCAAGGAGCGAGCCAATAACTTGAAAACCCGTGCTGACGTCGCACACTACATCCCGTTATGACAATGGTTAAAAAAACTTTAATTGCGGGCGCAACAGGTCAAATCGGCAGCAGCGTCGGTCAATATCTGGCGAGTCTCGGAGACTGGAATCCGGTTGGATTGGCACGGTCGCCTCAGCTCGATGCAGACTTTCCAATGATAGCCGTCGACCTGACTCAACCTGAAGATTGTCTGCTGAAGCTTGGATCTCAAACGGATGTCACACACATTCTCTACGCCGCACGCTTTGATCACTATGGCGGAGAGCTTGAGGCAAAAGACGTTAACGTCGCCATGCTCAAAAATTTACTGGATGCAGTCGCTCCTGTTGCAAGTCAACTCAGGCATATCCACCTTGTCCATGGAACGAAATTTTACGGTCATACTGTCGCGAAGCGCTCCGTTCCTTATCGGGAAGACGATGCTTGCGGCAACTTCAACAGTTTTTACTTCGATCAGCAGTCCTTGATTGAGCAAAGACAGTCGGGCCAGAACTGGAGCTGGTCAATCTCACGACCGCATGCTTTTTGCAATTACCGGACAGACGAGCCGCGCAATCTGATCTTGATTGTCGCCATCTATGCAACGCTACTTCGCGAACTAGGCCTGCCGCTTATTTTCCCTGGTACGACTAAAAGCTATGCGTCGCACACACAATTTTCATGGCTACCGACACTGGCGCGTGCTGCGGTCTGGATGATGCAGACCGCGCACTGTGCCAATCAAGCCTATAACGTAGTCAATGGCGATCCGATGAGCTGGAAAGCATTATGGCCTTTAATTGCAGACTATTTTGAAATGCCGGTTGGTGCACCAGATTCGAGTTCCTTCGCAAGCTTTACGCAGGGTAAGGATGCGCTCTGGCAGACAATCACAAAAAAATATGGGCTCGAACAAACCGATCTTCATACAGTGGCACAGTGGCCCTATGGTGATTATGTGTTATCGGTGCAATGGGATGTTGTCTCAGACATGAGCAAAGCCCAGCGCGATGGATTTACCGAACAAATTGATTCAAAAAAAATGTGGCTTGAAGGGTTTGATTTTTTTCGCACTAAAAAAATCATTCCTTAATTCCACACATAAAAATGAGGAGACGATCTTGTCAAGCACGACAACTGACGTACTGATTATCGGGGCGGGCGGCGCAGGACTTGCCGCAGCTTCTGAAGCCGCAAAACTGGGACGTGAAGTTCTTATTCTTGAAAAAAATCCTGCGACCGGAGGCTCAACCTCCTGGTCCGTGGGTTCCATTACCGCCACAAATACTCCACATCAGCGCCTGGCCGGTATCGAGGACAGCACGCAAGCCCATTTTGAAGACATGGCTAAGCATGCTGGCGAACTGGCTCCCCGCGACAACCTCACGCTGAGGCGAATGCTCGTGGAAAACACCTCGGAGATGATGGACTGGTTAATGAAACTAGGTGTCGTCTTTGTTGGCCCTGAAGAAGAGCCGCCCCACCGGGTCGCACGCATGCATAATGTTGTCCCAAACTCAAAGTCATTTGCATACCATTTAACGCGACATTGCAAAGCGCTAGGTGTCCAGATCAGGCTAAACACCACCACACAATCGATCATCATGAAAGATGATCGCGCCATCGGAGTCCAGGCGACCCTTGCAGATGGCTCCAGCCATACGTTCCTGGCGCGTCACGGGGTAGTGCTGGCGAGTGGGGATTACAGTGGTGCGCCTGACCTGAAGGCTCAGTTAGCCAGTGCGGACGTGGCGCAAGTCGAGGCGGTTAACCCGAGCGCGACAGGCGACGGTCACCGTATGGCATTATCGATTGGTGCCACGGTCGTGAACGGTGACATTGTGCGTGGACCGATCATGCGATTCATCGCACCAACTCGTCCGAATCTTTTACAAAAATTACCGCCAACCACCTGGATTGCAAAAATAATTGCCTGGTCTGCGACCTGTCTGCCGCAGTGGATACTCAGGCCATTTTTGATGAGCTTTCTCACAACCGCCGTGAGTCCCTCGAACGATTTATATCGCGAAGGCAGCATACTCATTAATAAAAATGGAAAACGTTTTACCGATGAACTCGGCAAACCGAATCGAGACATGGCTAAACAGCCAGATCGTTTAGGTTGGGTAGTGTTTGATCAAAAAGTTGCGGAAAAATTTTCCGGATGGCCCTATTACATCTCTACGGCTCCGGGAGTCGCCTATGCCTACCTGGATGATTATCGACGCAATCGCCCTGATATCTTCCATCAATCGGCAACAATTCCTGGACTCGCCACGAGCATGGGCGTCTCGGACCAAGCCCTGACCCAGACCCTTGCAGAGTACAACGCGTCAGAGCGCCAAGCCCGTCCGGCTCTTGATCAAGGACCTTTCTATGCCTTAGGGCCGATTAAAAGCTATGTCGTCTTTACCGATGGCGGCCTAAAAGTCACGGATCAGCTTGAGGTCCAGCGCGCAGATGGCAGCATCATCAGTGGACTGTATGCGGCTGGATCTGCGGGTCAAGGTGGTCTATTACTCGAAGGTCATGGCCACCATCTGGGCTGGGCGTTTATTTCGGGTCGCATTGCCGGTCGTCATGCCGCCAAATATACGCTCCCAAAACTCTGATTACTCTTCAACTTTGATCTGGGCGGCCTTCACAACGGCAGCCCATTTCGCCATGTCTGCTTTCACAAATGCAGCAAAGTCTGCCTCTGTTGTGATTGTCGTGACGAGGCCCTGTTTGGCCAGGTTCGCAACCACTTCGGGTTGACTGAGCACGTCCAGAGTTGCCTGATGAATTTTATGTCTCACGTCCTCAGGGGTGCCCGCTGGAGCCATCAAACCATACCAATAATCCATGTCATAGCCCGGGATCCCGGCTTCAGTAAAAGTCGGTACCTCCGTCATGGCTGGTGAGCGTTGCTTACCGGTCACGGCAATCGCCTTGAGTTGCCCGCCACGCACCAGGCCCGCAATTGAAGGCAACGGTGCAAACAGAACCATATCTTTTTGTGAACCGAGCATATCAGCAGCCACAGCACCCGTTCCTTTGTAGGGAACGTGCGTGAGCCGGATGCCAGTGGCATACATAAAGAGCTCAGCCGCCATGTGGGCTCCACTGCCCGTGCCGGCCGAACCAAAATTAATCTTACCCGGACTGGCCTTGGCTTGGGACACCAGATCAGCCGCTGTCTTGATCGAGGATGTCGGACTGACAACAAGTACCATGGGCGCGGCGGCCAGTGCCGTCACAGGCACAAAATCGCGCTCAACGTTGTAAGGCAACTTAGGGTATAGGCCTGGATTAATCCCCACCTCGGAGACGGAACCCACCATTAGCGTCTTGCCGTCCGGTGCTGCGCGCGCTGTAAATTGCGCCCCGATTGCGCCAGACGCTCCAGAACGATTCTCAATCACAGCGACAGTACCCAGTTTTTCTGCGATTTTTGGCATCGTCATCCGTGCAAGGACATCGGTCCCGCCTCCCGGTGCAAAGGGGATCACGATGGCAATGGGTCGCTCATTTGCTGGCTGAGCAACGGCCTGAGGGAGCGAAAAGGAGGTACACATGGCAGCGCCAATCAGCGCTGCCCATAAATTTGACTTCATTATTGTCTCCACAATGCTTATTTTTTATATGTATTTTTATATGTTTACTTGTTTCGTCACTATATTCGAACGAAGCACATATTACCCATGAGAATGACTCCCCGGTAAAACAGTCCTTCAGATGACTTTGCATAGGGTGGATTGCCGTGTATTCTCATTCGAGAGACAAAATAAGCAAAATTGATGCGCCGCACAGTTTGGGAGCAAAGATTGAGCTTAAAAATCTCACACACAATTCAAAAGAATAACGAGATGATTCCTGATGAGCACATACCTGATGTTCACCTTTGGACCGCGTTTTTACGACGGTCCAACTTGCGTGCAATGGAACAAAGCACCTCTGTACCAAGCCCCAATGTAATGCATCACATCACTGGACGCATCCGCAGCTAACCATGGCGTGAGCATACGCCTTGCGCACCCCCACTACCCGCACTGGAGACAAAATGAGCTTTGAAGAAATCATTTACGAAGAAGATGGTCCAATTGGCACAATTACCCTGAATCGGCCCGAAGACGGCAACATGTTCACACACAAAATGTGTCATGAGATTCGTGATTGCATCAATGAAATTCGTCGTGAGTCACGCACGCGGGTCATCGTCCTGACAGGAGCTGGAGACCGGTTCTTTTGTCTAGGGGGTCGCAAGGAAGGCATGCCGGACACCCAGATGTATGAGGGTGTATTGCCAACACTGGAGATGTACGAAAGTCTGGATCGGCTGCAAAAACCCGTCATCGCTTCAGTCAATGGCTATGCGGTTGGCGGTGGCAATGTCCTGCAAATGGTCTGTGATGTGACCATCGCGGCTGATAATGCGATGTTCCGCCAGGTCGGGCCGATGGTTGGCAGCTTTGACGCCGGCTACGGCACCTGGTATCTCGAAGATCTGGTTGGCAAGAAGCGTGCAAAAGAGATGTGGTATTCGAATCCGAAAATTTCTCCCCAACAAGCTGTAGAGATGGGCTTGATCAACCGCGTGGTCCCCGCAGCTGAACTGCGCGCAGCCACGCGCCAGTGGGCACTTGAAATCGCAGATCGCGGATCGTTCGCCCTGGCATCGATCAAAGCGGCCTTCAATGCACGTCACGGCGGCGTAAGTGGACTGTCACGTATGGCGCATGACTTGCTCCTGCGTGGTTATCTTGATACTGAAGAGCATGATGAACTCGCCGCTTCGTTTGCAGAACGACGCAAGCCGGATGCATCCAAGTTTGGTCACTGAGCCCAGGGTTTTATGATGATGCTGACGTTGCATGACCCTGAAAAGACCCGCGAAAATTATGCTTGCGGATCCTGGCAACAGGATACGATGTTCATGCTGATGCAAGAGCAAGCACACAAGCAACCCGACAAACTGGCCTTGCGCGATGCCTCAACACGCATGACCTGGAGTGAAGTGCTTGCCGCCGTGGACGGTGTGGCACACAGCTTGCACCTGGCGGGACTGCGCCAGGGTGACCGTGTCGCTATCTGGCTGCCGAGTCGCATTGAAAGTGTGATTATCTTTTTAGCTTGCTCGCGCAACGGCTACGTATGCTGTCCATCTTTGCATCAAAGCTACACAGCAAAAGAAGTGATCACGCTGTTAAATCGTATCCGCTGCAAAGCATTTTTCAGTATGCGGGGCTATGGCTCGGATGCGGCAACAACATCGATCTTCAATCTTCTGGACGAAGTGCCCACACTTATTCATGCTTATTCCTTAGGCGCCAATTATCCAGAGTCCGTTGATCGTCCCGCTGATCGTCAAGCCGATAGTCATACCGGTGTTCATTCCAATGTTCATGCTGATCGTCACGCAGACGTTCTGCCATTCCCACGGCCGCTAACCCTGCAAGAAGAAAACCTGGGTACAGCGTTCCTGGCGGCGCAGCGTAATCCAGACAAGATTGTTTACCTAGCCTTTACGTCGGGTACGACCGGCCTGCCAAAAGGCGTCATGCACAGTGACAATACCCTGATGGCGAACGGCCGGGTGCTGGTCAAGGACTGGCATCACAATGCTTCGACTGTGTTGCTGACACTCAGTCCGCTGAGCCATCATATCGGTACAGTTGCCATTGAACAATGGCTGGCAGCGGGTATGGAACTTGCCATCCACAATCCAGCCTGCGGCATCAAGGCCCTGGACTGGATCATTCAAACTGATGCGACCTACGTCATGGGAGTACCAACTCATGCGATGGATATTCTCGATGATTTTCGTCAACGCGACCTGAGTAAGATGGGTCACGTCAAATCCTTCTATATGGCTGGCTCACCTATTCCACGAGAGGTCGCCGAACACTTTCTGCGCATCGGCATCACACCCCAGAATGTCTACGGAATGACAGAAAATGGCTCGCATCAATATACCTGGCCAACAGATCCCACCGAGACGATTGTCTCGACCTGTGGGCGTTCTGGAATGGGCTACGAAGTCAGGGTATTCAATTCAGAAAATCCTGATGTAGAAATGGCGTTGGGCGAAGTCGGCGAGATTGGCGGGCGTGGCGGCTTACTCATGCTTGGATATTTTGATGATCAGACCGCAACGGAGAACTCCTTTAACCGAGACGGGTGGTTTATGAGCGGCGATCTCGGTGTGCTGGATGAACAGAATTGTCTACAAATTGTTGGGCGTAAAAAGGATCTCATCATTCGGGGTGGGCACAACATCCATCCTGCGCGCATAGAGGATCTTGCGCACCGTCATGACGGGATCGCCAAGGCAGCAGCGTTTCCGATCGCTGATGAACGTCTGGGTGAACGGGTATGCCTGGCGGTGATTCAACGGCCCAATACGCAGGCGCATCCCCTGCAGGCTCAAGAGATCCTTTTACATTTGCACCAGGCTGGTCTATCAAAATACGACATGCCCGAGTACTTTCTGCTCATGGATCAATTTCCCCTGACCGCCAGCGGCAAGATCCTCAAACGCGATCTTGTCCTCATGGCACAACGCGGCGAGATCACACCTGAGCCCGTGCGTTTTACCTCTAAGCCCGCCACAACCTGAACATGCAAGCCACTCACACACCGGTCAAGTATCCAGCTTCAGGGACTACCCATATTTTTACAGGACACAACAATGCGTGTTGAACTTCTAATTGAAAATGGTTTGGCGCTGATACGCTTGAATCGTCCCGAAGCACTCAATGCACTGAGCTTCAGCATACTCGGCGAACTCAATACGGCGATCGCCACGATTGAAGCAGGCATTGCAGATAAAAAAATTCGCGCGTTGATCGTAACGGGTGCGGGTGACAAGGCGTTTTGCGCCGGAGCCGATATTACAGAACTGATGGGGAGATCAACGCTTGAAGAACATCAGGGCGCCAAAATCGGTCAAGATGTTTTTTCAAGGATTATCGCGCTGTCAATTCCTTCAGTTGCCGTCATACATGGCTATGCCTTTGGAGGTGGACTTGAGCTTGCACTGGCATGCACTTTTCGGGTTGCCACTGCACGCGCAAAGGTGGGCTTGCCAGAGGTCAAACTGGGACTGATTCCAGGCTATGGCGGCACACAGCGCTTACCCAGACTCATTGGTGAAGGTCGCGCACTCGAAATCATCATGTCCGGTCGCACAGTCGATGCCGAGGAGGCCGAACGTATCGGTCTGGTCAATCGCCTGGTGTCTGAAGGAGACCCTTTTGAAATTGGCAGGGCATTTCTGGCCCCCATGCTCAAACATAGTCTGGCGGCGCTCGACTTTGCCTGCCAGGCCGTCACGCGCGGTATGCAAACCACGTTACAGGAAGGTCTGCGCCTTGAGCGTGACCTCTCAACCCTGGCCTATCAGACAAAGGATGCCAAGGAAGGTATGCAAGCCTTCCTTGAAAAACGTCCCGCACAATTCAAGGACCATTAGAATGACTCAGAACAACTCAAAAGGCTGCATCATCGTCACAGGCGCTAGCCGGGGGATTGGTGCCACAATCGCACTGGGTCTGGCTACTGCGGGATTTGATGTGGGATGTCTGTCGCGTTCTGGTGATTTACCTCAGATCGAGGGAGTCAGTCCGGAGATCCGTCAGCGCTGGCATGCAGCCAAGTGTGATGTCAGTCAAACCGAAGCGCTTGAGACCGCTTTCAAAGAAATCGCTGCACGCTCAGCAAAACCCTTGACGGGTCTGGTCAACAATGCAGGGATTCATTCACAGGATCGCATCACAGACATCTCTCATCATGAATTCAGGCGTGTCATGGATGTCAACGCCTATTCGATCGTCGCCGCCAGTCAGGCCATATATCCATATCTGCTTGAAAACCAGGGAGGCTTGATCGTCAATATTGGATCCTTTTTTGACAAACTCGGGATTAAGCAACACTTGCTCTATTGCGCAGCAAAAGCCGCGGTGGGTGCGATGACGCGCTGCATGGCCGTGGAGTGGGCCTCAAAGGGTATTCGCGCACTCAACGTTGCCCCGGGCTACATCTTGACGGATCTAAACAGAGAAGCGATGCAGTCCGGCCCCCTTGCCGCCTATCTTGCCAAACGTATTCCTTCGGGCAAGCCCGGCGACGCCGAAGATGTTGGCAACCTGGTGACCTCACTATTTGTACTGAATTCACCCTTCATGACAGGCGAGACCATCTATATCGATGGTGCGCACGGCATGCTGGGCTAGATTTTATTAAGGATCATTCATGCATGTTTTAAATCGACTCGATGACGACCAGCAATGGACGCAAGAAGAATCTATGCTGCTCGACTCTGTGCGCCAGGTCGCCCGTGAAAAGATCGCACCCCGTGCGGCCCACTACGACAAAACCGCCGAATTCCCATGGGAGAATGTGAACGCCATTAATGCACTGGGGCTCAACACCATGTTCATCCCCGAGGAATATGGTGGCGCACCACTCTCTTACGCCTGCTATCTGGCCTGCGTCAGGGAAATCAGTCAGGCATGCGCATCCACCGGGATTATCTGGGCGACCAATTTTCACGCCATCAAACCACTCATGGATTTTGGAAATGCAGAGCAAAAGCAACGCCTGCTGCCGCGTATCGCTGAGGGTGGGCTTGCAGCACTGGTGATTACCGAACCCAGCGCAGGATCCGATGCAACAGGAATGAAAACGAGTTTTACACCAGATGGTGAAGACATCATTTTGAATGGCAATAAAATCTTCATCTCCAACGGCGATGTGTCAGACCTGTACTTGGTGTTTGGAAAATGGTCCGAAATTGAAGGTGCAAAAGAAGCAATCTCTGTACTGGTGCTAGAAAAAGGGACCCCTGGCTTTAGCGTGACAGGCGTTGAAGACAAGATGGGTACCCGCGCCTCAGGCACGGCATCGCTTTCTTTCGACAATTGCAGGATCCCTCGCGCCAATCTCTTATGCGAGCCAGGAGACGGATTAAAGATTCTTCTGGCCTCGCTCAACAAATCCCGCCCAAGCGTTGCCGCGCATGCACTTGGGATCGCACGGGCAGCCTTTGAAGACGCGATTGGCTACATGAATGAACGCAAACAATCCGGCAAAAAATTGCTTGAATTCCAGGGTTTGCAATTCAATATCGCTGATCTTGCAGCAGAACTCGTGTTGGTCGAATCTTGGATGTGGCGCGTAGCAAGAATGGTGGACGAGAATGCAACCGACTTTGGAATCGAGGCCTCCATCCTCAAGCTCAAGGCGACGGATCTAGCCATGCGAATGGCGACCGATGCCGTGCAGTTTTTAGGCGGCTATGGCTACTGCAAAGACTATCGTGTCGAGCGTCTGATGCGTGACGCAAAAATTACGCAAATCTGGGAGGGCACCAATCAGGTTCACCGCCAATTGATTGGCCGCAGTTTTCTAAGAAAGGACAAGAGATGAATCACACAAAAACAATTGGCATCGTGGGCTGCGGCACCATGGGGACCGGTATTGCTATCGTGGCCGCGCGTGCGGGCTTTAAAACGCGCATCTATGACCTGCGACCAGAACCCCTCGAAAACGCACGCAAACAGGCAGCTGCCTTCCTTAAAAAATCCGTCGAACGCGGCAAACTACCGGCCGGCGAAGACACCTTGATCATGTCGCAGTTTTTAACGACGACTCAGATCGAGGATTTTGCAGACTGCGATCTCGTCATCGAAGCCGTGTTTGAAGATCTGAAGGTCAAGCACAGCATCTTTCAACAACTCAATGCAGTGTGCCCACCGCACACAATATTTGCTTCCAACACCTCCACCATTTCCATTACCGAAATCGCTGGTGGCAGCGGCCGTGCAGATCGCTTTGTTGGGATGCATTTTTGCCTGCCCGCTCAACTGATGAAACTGGTCGAAATGTCACCCGGCATGAACACCTCAGAAGAAACCTTTGAGCAGGCACGCTCGCTCTGCGAAGCAATGGGGCAGCGCCCCGTTCGGACACGCGACACACCCGGTTTTATTTTGAATTACTTCCTGATCCCCTTTAACAACGATGTCATCAATCTGGTAGATCAGGGCGTCGCATCTGCCGCGGACATTGACCTGGCCGTCAAAACGGCACTGGGCTATCCACTCGGACCACTTGAATTGCTCGATATGGTGGGAATGGACACTCAATTACTGTTATGCGAGGCCATGCATGGACTGACGCATGAACCCAGAGCGGCTTGCCCGCCGCTGGTCAAACGCATGATTGGCGCAGGACGCCTGGGTCGTAAATCAGGTCAAGGTTTTCATACCTATGACAGCAACAAAATTTTTGGAGCTTAGGCATGTCATATCAAATTATTCAGGCTGGAGAATCACACTCGTTTCCGGACACGCATGCATTTTTTGATCATGCGGTTAAGGATGGGGCAGGCATTGTCTTCATAGGAGATGACGTTGCGGCAGCGTTTGACGAATCACTTGAGCTCATCGAGGATGCTGCATTTGTTGCGATCGAACTCGGTTGCGAATGTCTGGGCGTGCATATCGATGACGACGATGGCCCGCCAAACGTAGTGGGCTTTGCACGCTTTAGGCTCGGAGATGACGCACCAACCAAGCTTGTCGAACTCGTACGCATGCCCTACACCACGGAGCAAGCCTTGGGAGCCGCCCGCGCATGCTTTGAGGCTGCCGGACTGGTGGTGGTAGTCTGCAACGATTTTCCGGGCCGGATACTAGACCGCCTGATTCGTCCCTATTACAACGCCGCCTTGCGCCGTCTGGACGAAGGCCTGGCCAGTGCGCAGGATATGGATTTAACCCTGAGACTGGGCCTGGGCTATCCCGATGGCCCGATTGCGTTGCTTGAGCGTTCAGGTTTACATCATCACTACGCGGTGACGCAGGATCTCTTTGAACAACTCGGTCAGGAAGCCTACGCGCCCGCGCGACGTGCACGCAACGCCTGGATCAAGTATCAACAAGGTCAAGACGATGCAACCACTTAAAGGAATCAAGGTACTGGATTTCAGTACGCTGCTGCCCGGTCCGATGTGTACGCTCATGCTCGCCGATGCAGGTGCTGAAGTCATCAAGATTGAACGCGCAGCAGGCGATGAAATGCGGGCGTATGCACCAAAGTTTGGCACCGACAGTGTCAACTTCGCCCTGCTCAATAGGGGTAAAAAATCCGTTGTTGCAGACCTGAAATCACCTGTTGTTCGCCAACAGATTGAGGCGCTCATTCTCGAAGCCGACGTCTTGATCGAGCAATTCCGTCCTGGTGTGATGCAGCGCCTGGGCTTAGGGTATGAAGCCGTCTCGCGCCTCAATCCCCGTTTGATTTATTGTTCCATCACCGGCTTTGGTCAAACAGGTCCCTACTCACAGATGGCCGCTCATGACCTGAACTATCAGGCGCAGACTGGCATGCTCAACCTCACAGCGGACGACCAGGGCAAACCAGGCTTACCCCCGATGCTGACAGCGGATCTGGCCGGTGGCGCATATCCTGCAATGATGAATATTTTGCTCGGTTTACGCAAACGCGACCAAGATGGACTGGGTTGTCACCTCGATGTGTCAATGTCGGACAATCTGTTTCCACTTATGTACTGGGGACTCGGTAACGGTTGGAGCACGGGGAACTGGCCGGCACCTAATAGCAGCCTGGTGACAGGTGGTACCGCTCGTTATCAGATATACCAGACCTCTGATAATAAATTCCTGGCTGCCGCGCCGCTCGAAGATAAATTCTGGGAGACATTTTTAGGCGTCATTGGCGCACCCGAATTACGCGACATAGAAAATACTGCTTTGGTCAAAGCCAGCATTGCCAAAATCATCGCAGGTAAAACAGCCGCAGCATGGATGGAGCTTTTCAGTGAATTCGATACCTGCGTCTCTGAAATCGTCGGACTCGAGCAAGCCGTGCAAGACCCGCACTTCCAGGAACGTGGGCTCTTCGAACGAAGCGTGAGCTCGGCACAGGGCGCAAAGATCCCGGCGCTGCCTACTTCAGTGAGTCCTGTTTTTCTGGCTCAAGAAAACAACGTCCGCAGTCCGGAATTAGGTCAACACACCACTGAAATTTTGAAATAACATTTATACATACAAAAAGTTTTTAAAAAATATACGGAGAAGACAATGAAATTTAAACTGACTGCACTCGCTGCAATCACCTTAGGTACGTTATTGACAGCCCAGGCTTACGCCCAGGCAGACAAGCCCATTCGCATCGGGGCACTGGTCGATATGTCCGGCGTTTATTCAGCGCATGGCGGACCTGGCATGGTGACAGCCGTCAATATGGCTATTGAGGACTTTGGTGGCAAAGTGCTCGGACGCCCCATCGAAGTCTTATCGGCTAATTATCAGAATAAAGTTGATATTGCTTCTGCGCGTGCACGCGAATGGTATGACCGTGATGATGTCAGTATGATCATCGAGTCAACCGACTCTGCCGCCTCACTCGCCTTGCAAAGAATTGGTAAAGAAAAGAAACGAATTACGATTTTCGCCGGCTCAGCGACGTCGGCTCTGACAAATGCGGAGTGTTCACCCTATGGCGTGCACTACGTCTATGACACCTATGCCTTGTCTCATGGCACAGGGATTGCTGTCACCAAGGCGGGCGGCGATAGCTGGTTCTTCATTACTGCAGACTATGCTTTTGGCCAGGCACTTGAAAAAGATACCGCCGAAGTCGTCACCCAAAATGGTGGCAAAATCATCGGCTCGGTGCGCGCACCCTTGAATTCTCCTGATTTTTCTTCATACCTGCTCCAGGCACAAGCTTCCAAAGCTAAAGTCGTTGGTCTTGCCAACGCTGGTACCGATACGCAAAACTCTGTGCGTCAGGCTAATGAATTTGGTATTACCCAAGGCGGTCAAAAACTGGTGACGCTGCTGGTCTTTTTGAATGACATTAAAGGCATGGGTTTAAAAATTGCCCAGGGCTTACAGTTTACGGACGGTTTTTACTGGGATTACAACGACGAAACTCGCGCGTTTGCCAATAAATTTTATGCGCGCCACAAGGGCATGCCATCGATGGTGCAGGCAGGCGCCTACTCTGCCACCATGCACTATTTGCAAGCCATTGCAGCTGCGGGCTCAACCGATGCGGATGCTGTTGCTGCAAAAATGCAAGAAGCGCCCATCAATGATTTCTTTGCTAAAAACGGCAAAATTCGTGCTGACGGACGAATGGTCCATGACATGTACCTCGCTGAAGCCAAAAAACCTTCAGAATCAAAAAGCGAGTGGGACTTGTTAAAAATCAATGCCGTGATTCCGGGTGATCAGGCATTCCGCCCCTTGTCCGAGAGCGTCTGCCCGCTCGTCAAAAAAGCGTCCTGATTCAATTTACTTTTGTCATCCCGTCACGCAGGGCAGTCCCCGCGCGTGACGGAACATTTTCATAATAAATAAGTCAGAGACATGATCCTTAATTTTGCATGCAGAATACTGATGCTTGGCGCACTCGCGTGTCCAGCCCTTTCAATGGGTGCTGAGCCCTGGCCAAACAAGCCCATCCGGATCGTAGTGACGTTTGCGCCAGGCGGCACCTCGGACGTCTTGTCCCGGGCGATTGCACCTGAGTTGTCCAAAGCCCTGGGGCAACCCGTTGTGGTGGTAAACAAGCCTGGAGCAAACAGCATTATCGGCACACAGGAAGTCGCCCGTTCAGCACCAGACGGCTACACAATTGGTTTATTCATCAGTGCGCACTCCATCAACCCTTACATCAATAATCATCTTCCCTACGATTCAAAAAAAGACTTCATCCCGCTCGCCATGCTTGCTCTCATGCCTGGCCTGCTGACGGTCAATCCGAATGTGCCAGTCAAGAATGTTCAGGAGCTGATCGGTCTGGCGAAAGAAAAACCAGGCACGCTTTCGTATGGCACACCAGGCGGACTGACCTCTGGTCAGTTGTCCATGCAATACTTGATCAAACTCGCGGGCGTGGACATTACAGAAATATCTTACAAAGGTGGGGGCCCCGCAATTGCTGACCTACTGGCGGGTCACATTCAGATGCTGATCAATAGTCCAACCTCAACGATTGCTCATGTTAAGACTGGCGGTTTGCGTGCACTCGCGACAACCGGGGCTAGACGCCCTGTATCCCTTGCCGACGTGCCAACGATTGCCGAGTCTGGCTTTCCAGGTTTCGAGCTGTATGAATGGTATGCGCTGTTCCTGCCCGCCGGTACGCCACCGGAAATCGTCACACGCTTGCATACCGAAGTCATGAAAGTCATGGCCTCGCCCGAAATGGTCAAACGTATTGCTGATATTGGTGCAGAAAGCAGTACGGACACTCCAGAACAGTTTGCCCGCTTTGTCGAAAAAGAAGATCAAGCCTGGGGCAAGATCATCAAAGCGATTGGCGTGCGTCCAGACTAGCCTGACGGCATAGTGTCGTGAGCCGGGAAGTTTCCCGCTCACGGTCAAACGCTTCTAATCAGGGTCGAAAACGTGAGCCTGCATCGACGGAGATCACATCACCGCTTATGTACTTTGCCGCATCCGATGCAAAGAAGACAGCTAGGTTTGCGACTTCTTCGGCTTTACCCATACGACCGTAGGGTAAATTGGCCATCAGCTTGCCATAAGCCTGACGATCAACCTCTGTTTTGGGATGCAGCAAATTATCGGTCCGGGGGGTGTGGATCAGGCCAGGGTTAATGCCCAGCACTCGTACACCATGGTCGACACTTTCGGCACCAAACGCTTTTGTAAACGCGATGAGCGAAGCATTGGCAATCGACGTACCAATCGAGTTTGGATTGAGTTTTTCGCCAGCAATCCCGATGATGTTGATGATGACGCCAGACTTGCGCTGCATCATGTGAGGGTAGAGTGCGCGACTCAGCATGATGGTGGACATCACCTTACCCTCGAACCCCTCTCGGAACCCCGCTGGGTCTATATTGAGCAGGCTTCCCCGGCCAATGGCACCTGCAGAGTTGATCAGGATTTCGGTTTCTGGGAATGCCGCACCCAATTCCTCGGCACTGCCAGGCTCAGAGAGATTCACAGATTCGATCAATACGTCGACGGGATACTGAGCCTGGATGTTTTGCCGCGCCTCTTTGAGTGAGGCCAGATCACGTGCCACCAGTCGCAAGGCACAGCCCTCTGCAGCGAGCGCTTGTGCAATTGCAAAGCCGATCCCTTTGGAGCCGCCCGTCACTAAAGCGACCTTACCCTTTAGGTTGAAATCCATTGTCTCTCCTCATGTTGTTGTTCTTAAAATACAGCGTCGAATATAAAATGCAGCATCCAATATCCCGGTGGACTTTAGCATTCGGCGTGAGATGTTTCCAGTCCGTCCTGACTAACCCGCACACCCTAATCATGCCTGGCGCTGGAGGTGCTCGCATGCTTCAAAAGCCTGGATTTGATCGTCTGACAGGATTTTTAGCGCTTTATTGTGTATCGTTCTCCCTATGATCCACATTACAGAAATTCGCCTACCAATTGAGCATGCTCCTGCAGCGCTTGAGGCAGCTATTATTGAGCGTTTAGGCATCGAAACTGACGATTTACTTGGCTTTGAAGTCTTCAAGCGTAGTTATGATGCGCGCAAGAATAGTGCCCTCTCCTTTATTTATACTGTTGATGTCAGCGTCAAAGACCCGGAATCGGTTCTCGCCAGATTCAAAGATGATCTGCATATCAAGCCTGCGCCTGACACCAGCTACCATTTTGTAGCACAGGCCTCTGACATTGCTTCCTATTCATCCCGACTCAGACCTGTCGTAATCGGTTTTGGTCCCTGTGGGATTTTTGCAGCCCTGGTCCTTGCCCAGATGGGTTTTAAACCCATCGTGCTCGAGCGTGGCAAAGCTGTGCGTGAACGCACACTGGACACGTGGGGCTTATGGCGCAAAAATGTGCTCAACCCCGAATCAAACGTACAGTTTGGTGAAGGTGGCGCGGGTACGTTCTCTGACGGAAAGCTTTACAGCCAGATCAAAGACCCCCAGTTTTATGGCCGCAAAGTCATCCGGGAATTTATCAAAGCTGGCGCACCAGAAGAAATCTTATATGTGGCTAAACCACATATTGGCACCTTCCGGCTCGTCGGTGTAGTAGAAAAAATGCGTGAAGAAATCATTGCTTTAGGCGGTGAAATCCGGTTTTCCCAAAAAGTCACCGGCTTTGATATTGAACAGGGCCAGGTGCGTGGCGTGCGTCTTGAAAGCGGCGAGCACATCGCTGCCGATCATGTCATCCTCGCCCTGGGACACAGCGCGCGCGATACCTTTCAGGCATTGCACGACGACGGTGTCTACATGGAAGCCAAGCCCTTCTCAATCGGCTTTCGCATCGAACACCCGCAATCCATGATCGATCGCGCCCGACTCGGTCCACATGCCGGCAGTCCACTCATTGGCGCAGCGGACTATAAGCTTGTGCACCATGCCAAAAATGGGCGTGCCGTGTATAGCTTCTGTATGTGCCCTGGCGGGACCGTTGTGGCCGCCACCTCCGAACCCAATCGTGTGGTCACCAATGGCATGAGTCAGTACTCACGCAACGAACGCAATGCCAATGCCGGTATTGTCGTAGGTATCACCCCAGAAGATTATCCGGGTGGTCCTTTGGCTGGCATTGAGTTTCAGCGCGCCATCGAATCAAAGGCATATGAACTGGGTGGCGGCACCTACGAGGCACCCGGACAGCTCGTTGGAGACTTCCTCATGGGCCGACCCTCGACAGCACTGGGCAGTGTCACACCGTCCTACAAGCCTGGCGTTCACCTGACGGATCTTGCGAGCAGCCTGCCTGCTTACGCCATCGAAGCGATCCGTGAGGCCATTCCTGCTTTCGAAAAGCAGATCAAAGGTTTCTCCATGCATGATGCGGTGCTGACAGGTGTTGAAACCAGAACGTCTTCACCTTTGCGGATCAAACGAGGTGATGACCTCCAGAGCGTCAACGTCAAAGGAATCTATCCGGCTGGCGAAGGCGCAGGCTACGCCGGCGGCATCCTCTCAGCTGGAGTAGACGGTATACGTGTCGCCCAGGCTGTTGCCTTGAGCTACAAGGACGCATGAGCCGTACACGCAGGACGCGTACCGTACGCCCTGAACTTGATCCCCTCAATACTTATGAGTACCCGACGCATCTGCGTCAGGAGATTGAGGCACTACCGAACGCCCCCGGGGTCTACACCTTTCATGGGGCAGAGGGTGATTTACCGCTGTATATCGGCAAAAGCGTCAATCTTCGTAGCCGGGTGCTCTCGCATTTACGAACGGTCGATGAAGCGCGGATGCTGCGTCAAACCCAGCGGATCAGCCACATCCAAACCACAGGCGAAATCGGTGCTCTGCTGTTAGAAGCCAGCATGATCAAACAACAGCAACCGTTATTTAATCAAAAATTGCGGCGTACCCGTCAAATGTGCTCGCTGCGTCTGGTGGATGGTCGACCTGAAGTCGTCTATTCCCGAGATGTGAATTTTGCCTGCGAACCAGGCTTGTATGGTCTGTATGCCAGTCGTCATGCGGCATTGGAACATTTACGCAATTTGGCAGATGAACAAAAACTGTGCCTGGGTGGGCTCGGGATTGAAAAACTCCGCTCAGGCCAGGCGTGCTTTCGTGCAATGATTAACCGCTGCCAGGGCGCCTGTCGTGGCGACGAAAGCCTTGCGACTCATGCGCAGCGTTTACTTGAGGTGCTTGAGCGCGAAAAAATATTTTGCTGGCCATACCCGTCTGCCATTGGACTGGTGGAACGGCACGATACGAAGACGCAGATTCACGTCATTGATCACTGGTGTTATCTCGGCAGCGTGCGCGACGTGAGCGAGGCGCGCAGACTCGAGCGCCAGGCCCCAGGCTTTGACGCGGACGGCTACAAGATCCTCTGTAAACCCATTCTGAACGGTACCGCCGAAATCGTCAGTTTGGATTGAGTCTCACACCCAGACCGCGCCGACGTCTCAGTCTGGTTTTAAGGCAACGTTGTTGAGCTTGTTGATATCCTGTGGCCAGCTCTGTCTCTGTGCGGATTGCAATAAGATACGCCCCCATGACATCCAGGCATCCCAGCCAATCCGCTTGTCCCAGGTATTGCCCCAGCTAGCTACGCACTGTAGGCCACTGGCGGCGAGGCTTTCGGCTTGCTCATAACGACGATGCGTCAGATGCAGTTGCGCCAACAGCAATTGCGGCTCGCCCACCCAGGGGTTCAGTTTAATTGCCTGCTCAAGCACACCCATCGATGCGGTCGAAGAAATCAACGGTTGATTTTGCGAAACAACAGACCAGTAAAGCGCCGCAGCAGAGGCCTCCTCGGCAGGCTGCAGAATCTGTGTCCCACCCGCAAACACAGGTGGCTGAGGCAATATGTTTTGCAAAGCGGGATGCTGCAGATAGTTTGCTAACCGCGACATCTGCCCCACACGATAAGTCGTGGGGCGCATCGGTCCCGGCCACAAGGCGGCAGCCCAGTGCACTTCAGCCGAGAGCGCCTGATAGTCAGGATATCCGGAATAAATATCGTCCTGATAGCTATACCATTGCTCGCAGATGTCGGCCATTGTTGTCACGATAAATACCGCGACATCATGAGGAGCAAGCATATAGGGCTTACCCTCCAGAGTCATGGGCAGACTGCCATCTGCGGCGAGCTTGTCTTTAAAAAGTTCACGTACAAATTCCGTACGCGAGATGATGCAAAACAGATGAATCAGTCTCTCAGCCTCAACGCCAACGGCCTCTTGCAGACGACCGCGTTCAGTCTTGATATCGAACTTTGTCAAATCCACATGGGCATTGCCATAGACACTGTGCAGCAGACCCAGTTGCCTGACATGCAGGGGTTGCTGCCACAGCGTGAGCGTGCGTGTGACACCAATCAGGTGATGACGAAACGTCCCGGCTTTATGCCAGTCCTGTCCAACGCCCCGCCCCAGCACCAGGGGCATGACAGGCCCCAAGTCAGGATCATGTTGCAGCCACTCTTCGTCGAGCAAACTGATTGCGCGACGCAATTGATTAGTGTCCAGCTTTTGTAATGAAGTTTGCATAATGTGTGTTGTCTCCTTTTTATATTGGTTGTGAACTGTTCAGTTCAGTTGTATTGAGTTCTGCTGTGCTGTGCTGTGCTGTGCTGTGCTGTGTTCAATTGTGTGCTGCTGAGTTCTGTTGTGCTGTGCGTGTCGTTCGTAGGTTTTATCGTGGTCTTGAAAGCACGCGGCCTGGGCGAGCGCCTGTCGCACGACCCTGATTCCAAACAACAGCACCATTGACGATCACAGCTTCTATTCCCGCAGATAACGCAATGGGTTTTTCGTAGGTCGCGACTGCATCCACTGTTTCGTCATCAAACAGGGTGAGGTCTGCATAGGCGCCTTCTTTAAGCACGCCCCGATCTGTCAGTCCAAAATTCATCGCAGTCAATCCAGTCATTTTATGGACGGCTGTTTCGAGCGAAAACAATCCCAGTACCCGGCGATAGTGACCTAATACACGCGGGAAGGTCGCCCAGAGACGTGGGTGAGGAGATGCATCATGTGGCAGCCCATCCGAACCAATCATAGTGGGTCCGAACTGCAGAATTTTTTGGACATCGCCTTCGTCCATCCTGAAGTAGATGGCTCCTGCAGGGAGCAGTGCCTTAACTGCCGCCTCTTGCGTGAGACCCATTTTGTCGGCAATCTTGTCCAGATCCTGACCAGCAAACTCAGGACGTTCTTTTGACCAGGTCACGATTACACGCGCTGAGGTCACTGCACGACTCCAGGACAGTACCGTCGAGCCAGCTGCATAGGGATAGCAATCCAGACAGATCGGTTGCTTGGACATGCTTTGCTCAATGAACGCGAGGGTCTCGTCCGAGCGGCCGTAATTTTGTGGCCCAATCAGTTTGTGATGTGAAATCACAACTGGAACATCCACCTCTCGACCAATCCTGAAGGTCTCTTCAAGCGAATCCATCACCCCATCGGCCTCGTCGCGCATGTGGGTGCAATACAGGCCATTAAATGCCTTGAGCGGACGACAGATTTCTATGACTTCTTCGGTTGGTGCCGCGACCGCTGGCTCATAAAAAAGTCCCGTAGACACACCAATCGCACCCGCCTCCATGGCTTCGGTCACGAGTGCCTGCATCTGCCTGATTTGTTCAGGGGTCGCAGGCTGCTCCAGATCATCCATCACGGCCACGCGCAGTGTTGTATGGCCTACCAGCATGGCACGATTCGTCGTTGAAGGCTGGTCGTTCAACGCCTTCAGATAGGCCGCAAAGGTCTTGAACTTGAACCAGTCTCCGGCATCATCAAGCAAATTCAAAGGGGGTGTGACAGGATCTGGAATCGGACGCGGCATCGGCGCAAGTGAGACGCCACAATTGCCACCAATAATGGTTGTCACCCCCTGACTGATTTTGGGTGTCATTTCGGGATCTGAAAGCATGAGTCGATCATCGTGCGTATGCGCATCGATGAAACCGGGCGCGGCAATCCGCCTCTCGAGATCAATCTCACTTTTAGCAGAATATGCAGACAATTCACCGATTTTAGATATTCGATCGCCGACAATACCAATATCCGCACTATAGCGTGGCGCACCCGTCCCATCAATGACAGTGGCGTGACGAATCAGAAGATCGAAATTATCCTGCATAAAATCCTTTGTCAGATATTTTTTTATTCGCGTAATTCAAACTATATACTGAGTAGGGATTACCCACGGGCGATTATCCAGAGGCAATTTGGATTCAAGGGCCTGACATTTGCAATACGCACACATACTGAAATAAAACAAAACTCACTCACCATGCCATCCACCATGCATTCAACTCCTGATGTCACACCGTATTTAGGCAAACTCATCAGCTTCAGACGCGATCTTCACGCGCATCCGGAATTGAAGTTCGAAGAATTTCGCACCTCGGATCAAATCGCAGCTTATCTCGGCACGCTTGGCTTGACCGTCCATCGGGGCTTGAGCAAGACAGGCGTAGTTGCAAGCCTGCGTGGTACTGGGCCGCGCGCAGACGATCCTGGGCGCACCATTGCCTTGCGTGCAGATATGGACGCGTTGCCCGTTACTGAAATCAATCAGTTCGATCACATCAGCCAGAACCCGGGCCGCATGCACGCCTGTGGCCATGATGGCCATACCGCCATGCTGCTGGGCGGCGCGACCCTGCTGAGCGGCAAACCCGACTTCGATGGCACGGTACATTTTATTTTTCAGCCTGGCGAAGAAGGTGGTGCCGGAGCGCGCATCATGATCGAAGAAGGTCTCTTCGAAAAGTTCCCAGCGTCTGCAGTCTTTGCGCTACATAACTGGCCCGCGATGCCTGCCGGAAAAATGGGCGTGCGTGTGGGCCCCATCATGGCCTCGGCTAATCGCTTTGAAATACGCATCAGCGGTCGCGGTGGTCACGCGGCACAACCGCACAACACCATTGACCCAATTCCAGTGGCCTGCGCACTCGTGACGCAATTGCAGACGCTCGTATCGCGCACCATTGATCCACTTGATAGCGCAGTCCTGACCGTTGGAAAAATCGAATCCGGCACCGTCGAAAACATTATTCCAAACGAAGCAGCCATCTACGGCACCTGTCGGACCCTTACGCCCGAGACACTGAACCACCTGATCGCCGGGATTGAACGCATGAGCAGTCATGTCGCCGCCGCGCATGGCGCCACGGCAAAGGTCACCATTAAGCCCGGCTACCCCTGCACCATCAATCACCCCAAAGAAGCACGCTTCATGGCTCAGGTAATGGCAGCAACCGTGGGTGCAAAGAACACGAACAGCGATGTGGCACCCGCCATGACCGCAGAGGACTTCAGCTTTATGCTGGAAAAAGTCCCCGGTGCGTATGGGTTCATCGGCAACGGTCATGGTGGTCTGCCAGGCATCAGCCTGCATAACGCAGCTTACGACTTCAACGATGACATTCTTGGGGTCGGGGCGAGCTTCTGGGATCGCCTGGTTCGCCAGTGGTTTGAACAAGAAGCCGCACTATGACTACGCGACGCCATATCTTAGGACTGGGGGCAGCCTGCCTGCTTAGCCTGCATTTATCGCAGGCCGAGGCGCAATCTGCAAACTGGCCGGCCCGGCCTATCAAGATCATCGTCCCCTACCCGACTGCAGGCGTGAGTGACACGATCGTCAGGATGCTTGCCGAGCGGCTATCTCTCGCGCTCGGCCAACCGTGCATTGTCGAGAATCGTGCAGGGGCAGGTGGAACACTGGGCATGGATATCGTCGCAAAAGCCAATCCGGATGGTTATACGCTTGGTTTTGCTGCAATCAGTCCGCTGACACTCAATCCCCATGTCATGAAAGTCCCATACGATGCTTTGAAAGACTTCGCACCGATTGCCTCGGCCATGTACTCACCGATCTATCTGCTGGCGACCCAGAAATTTGCTGGCAATACCTTTGAAGACGTCATCGAACTGAGTCGTACCAAACCGGGTTCGATCACAATCGCGACCTCGGGTTATGGCACCGTCGGTCACATCATGGTTGAGCAATTACGCAAAAAATCAGGTGTCAATCTGACGCACGTTCCTTACAAAGGTGGCGCACAGATATCAACAGACGCACTGGGCGGGCAGTTTGATCTGATGCTGGCCAATCCCTACGCAAACCTCAATGCCATGATTGAGCAAGGCAAACTGCGGGCGCTCGCGATCGGTGCGCCAAAACGGTTGGCTAATTTGCCAAAGGTGCGGACCTTCGAAGAACTGGGCTACCCAGAAGTCAACCTGACCTCCTTATTTGGTTTCTTTGCACCAGGCGGAACACCGACTGACATCATTGAAAAACTGAATACAGAAATCAACAAAGTGCTCAACGAAACCACAACCCAGGAGCGGGTACGTAAAACTGAAAACCTGGTGATGATCAGCACACCGGCAGAATTCACTGCAACGATCCGTCGCGAGTTTGCAGCGAACGCCATCATCGTCAAGGAGGCCGATATCAAAGCTGAGTAACGCAGTCGCTCAGCAAGTGATATTCAGGTAGTCGCTCAGCACGTAGTACTCAGGCAGTCGCTCAACAAATGAACTCAGCCAGCGATACAGGCACCTTCGTCACCCAGATCCCAAAACAACCCTGCCATCAGTTGCAGAGACTCACGCGCAACTGAACCCAGCATATGCTCGTTCGGAGCATGCTGCGAACAGGCAGCATAGGAATGTGGCACCCAGACCGTAGGCAGTCCGAGAATCTTTGAAAAGGCATCATTGGGCAGCGAGCCACCCAGGTTCGGTAAGATATCGACCGTTTTGCCTGTCGTGCGCACAATGGATGCAGCAGCCATTTTGACCCAGGCATTGTCAGGATCAAGTCGCGTTGCTTCGGCAGCATCTCCGCGACTAGCTTGCACGTCTATATCCGTATAGCCGTGGGCATCCAGATGGTCACGGATATGCTGAATAAAATTCTCGTTATCGCTCCCGACTACATAACGCAGCTGACAATAGGCCACGGCATGCCCCGGAATCGCATTGACGGGCGCATCGGGATTACCAGTCTTAAAGGCGAGTGTCTCAAAGGTATTCCAGCCGAACACACGCTCGGCTGAACTCAGGCCAGGCTGTGCCCAGTCCGGATCTATTTCTGGATCATTAGGCCCGCCTCCGACTTCAATATTGGCGAGCGCACGTTTGACATTATCAGGCAACGAATCTGGTAACAGACCCGGCACCAGAATATGGCCCTGTTCATTACAGATTGACGCAATCGCATTCGCGAGTCGAATTCCAGGATTCCTGAGCAAACCACCCCAGTTGCCAGAGTGATGGGCACCGTCACGCAAATGAATCTTCAATTCAAAATTAAAGGCGCCTCTTGAACCTAGAAAGAGAGTGGGTCTTGTCGCGGAGACACGCGGTCCGTCAGAGGCGAGAAACACATCCGCCTTGAGCTTGTCGCCATGCTGTTCACACATTTCGCGCAAACCGGGCGAACCCGTTTCCTCTCCCATTTCTATAATCAGTTTGACGTCATAGCCCAGTTTGCCATCACGGGCCTGAATCACCTGCTCGAGCGCCGCGAGGTTAATCGTGTGCTGTCCTTTATTGTCAGCGGTCCCACGACCATACCAGCGGTCGCCCTGTATATTGAGTGACCAGGGAGCCAGGCCTGCATGCCACTGAGGCGCATACCCACGGACTACGTCGCCATGACCATAACTCAACACAGTAAACGTTGAACCGGGCTCACGACGGTGTGCAAGCAGGAACGGTGCACCGTCCTCTATAGGATTCGGGACGATCGAGCATTCAAAACCGAGCGTGCTGAGAAATGGCGTCAGCTCATCTGTCAGGTAGGCCGTGAGGATCGCCAGCTTGCCAGGCTCCTGGCTTTCGGTGGGCATGGCCACGCGTCGCGCAAGCGTCGCTTGAAAAACACCCTCGTCAAAATAGGCGGTGGCGAGGTCTACGGCTTGCTGACGGCTCATGAAAGGCTCTTTTGAAAGATTCAGAATCTCAAAAGCATAAGGCTTTGCAGATCTGAACACAACCATTGCATCTCCTGCACCCTCGATCACGCAATCGTCGACCTAAATGAATCACCCTACTTCACAATAATCTGGTCAAACACACCACCATCCTTGAAGTGGATTTTTTGAGCGAGCTGCCAGCCGCCAAAGACCTCATCAACTGTGACTAACTTAACTGGAGCGAATTGAGAGGCGTATCTTGCCGCAGCCTCGGGATTTCTGGGACGGTAATAGTGTTTGCCTCCGATATCCTGACCTTCTGCTGAGTACAGATATTCAAGATACGCGGTGGCCAGTTTTCGGGTTCCCTTTCGATCGACGACTTTATCCACAACCGCCACAGGCGGCTCGGCCAGAATCGACAAAGAAGGGGTCACGATCTCGAATTTATCTGGACCGAGTTCCTTCAGGGCTAAATAGGCCTCATTTTCCCAGGCGATCAACACGTCGCCAATGCCTCGCTCTGCAAAGGTGTTCGTCGCACCTCGCGCGCCTGAATCAAGGACTTTGACATTGCCATATAACGTTTTGACAAAGTCTTTTGCGCTCGCCTCATTCCCACCGGGTTGCTTGAGCGCATATGCCCAGGCCGCAAGATAATTCCAGCGGGCACCTCCTGATGTTTTTGGATTCGGCGTAATCACAGCAATACCTGGTTTAACCAGATCATTCCAGTCAGCGATTTTTTTGGGGTTGTCCTTACGCACCAGAAAAACAATCGTCGAGGTGTAGGGTGACGCGTGATCGGGCAAGCGAGTTTGCCAGTCCTGGGCTATCAATTTGAAATCAACCAGCGCATCAATGTCATATGCCAGAGCAAGTGTCACGACATCAGCATCCAGGCCGTCGGCAACTGAACGCGCCTGTTTGCCTGAGCCGCCGTGCGATTGACGCACAGAGACCGCCTCACCTGTCGTGCGTTGCCAGTATTTTGCAAAGGCTTTGTTGTAGTCCTGATATAACTCGCGGGTTGGATCGTAGGATACGTTGAGCAAGGTCTGTTGTGATGCCGCAGGCGTCGATGTAAAAATGCCGAGGACGAACAAAATGCTGGTTAAAGTATGAAACGCGCGACGACGATATAACTGAGTATGTTGCATAGTGCACCCTGTGAATGAACGATGTATTCAATTGCTAGCGCGCCGAATCATTCCCGCAGCAACAGTCTGTTTGGTCGCTTCATCAACAAGTACAAAAGAACCTGTCGCCACAGATTCATCAAACAAATCAGCAGCAATTGGTTTTTGTAATACCAGATTGATGCGTCCTATTTCATTTGTCCGAATCGTTTCAGCTCCAATGCCTTGCGTCAAGGTGTGGATATCGAGTACTTGCTCAACATTCTTGACTTTGGCAAAGACCGTGTTGGTGGTGTGTTGCAGCAAATATTTACGCGATAAAGACAAGGGCTCTGCATCCAGCCAGCACACATCTGCCTGCAAGGATTTTGCAAGTGTTGGTACCGACTCTTGTGTCGCCACAATCAGATCACCGCGGGACACATCCACATCATCCGTCAAACGAATCACAACCGCTTGACCCGCTCGTGCCTGCTCTGCCCCGTAGGCAGTTAGCGCAAGCTCGTTATCATTAGCTACCTGAATCTCAGCAACTGTTGTTATCTGGCCGCCTGGCAGGATGGTGACCTGCTGACCGTGATGCACGACACCTGCTTCAATATGACCGAGGTAACCACGAAAATCCTCTGCTGCACTGCCATCCTGACGCGCTACAAATTGCACCGGGATACGCAAGGCGTCGATGCGAGGCACCACCCGCGTATCGACCGCCTCGAGCCACTGCAGCAGACTGGGTCCGCCGTACCAAGGCGTAGCTTCACTGAGTTCAACCACGTTATCGCCCTTCAGGGCGGAGACAGGAATCAGATAAGGCACAGGCAAGCCGATCTTCTGTGCAAGCGCTTCGATTGAGATACGAATTTTATTAAAGAGGTCCTCATCAAACTCAAGCAAATCCATTTTATTGACAGCGACCACCACATGTCGCAAGCCAAGTAAGCGCACAATCGCTGCATGACGTTTAGTCTGTGCGAGCAAACCTGCAGGCGAGGTTGTGAGATCGACACGTGTCGCATCGACCAAGATCACCGCCACATCAGCCTGTGAAGCACCCGTGACCAGATTGCGCGTGTATTGCTCATGACCAGGTGCATCGGCCACAATGAATTTTCGTTTTGCTGTTGTGAAATAGCGATATGCGACATCAATCGTGATCCCTTGCTCACGTTCAGCCTCAAGCCCGTCAGTGAGCAGGGCCAGATCAACCTGTGCATCTTCTGCTTTGACGCGCGCATGCCGGGTTTTTGAAAGCGCCAGCAGCTGGTCAGCAAGCACAGCTTTGGTGTCATACAGCAGACGGCCTATCAAGGTGCTTTTGCCATCGTCCACACTGCCTGCGGTAATAAAACGTACTACGCCCTGGCTCATCAGAAATATCCTTCTTTTTTACGACGCTCCATCGAAGCCTCGCTGGTTTGATCATCCATCCGTGTGGCCCCCCGCTCGGTAATCTGCGAGAGCGCGGTTTCTCGAATGATGTCTTCTGGAGTCCCCGCCGTGCTCGCGACTGGGCAAGTACAACTGATATCACCCACGGTCCTGAAGCGCACGTCCAGATACTCACTGTGATCCGATGGAGTTTTAGGCGTGATGTCCGTTACAGGGACCAGCAAACCGTTCTTTTGCACAACCTCCCTTTTGTGTGTGTAATAAATACTGGGGAGGTCCAGCTTTTCGCGCGCAATGTATTGCCAGATATCAAGCTCGGTCCAGTTCGAAATCGGGAAGACACGCATGTTCTCACCTGTTGACACACGCGCGTTGTACAACCTCCAGAGCTCTGGACGCTGGGCTTTCGGATCCCATTGACCAAACTCATCCCTGAACGAAAATATGCGCTCTTTCGCACGTGCTTTTTCTTCATCACGACGCGCACCGCCCATCAAGGCATCAAAACTGTATTCAGCAATCGTTTCGAGCAAGGTAGTGGCCTGGGCGGCATTGCGAGAGTCTGTAGGTTTGCGCAACTTGACAGTGCCTTTGCGGATCGAATCCTCTACGTGACCAACGATTAACTTCGAGCCGGTACGCGCCACGGTCTGATCACGGAACTGAATCACTTCTGCATAGTTGTGACCTGTGTCGATATGTACTAGAGGAAAAGGTAATTTAATCTCACGCGTGCCAAACCTGAACGCCTTACGCGCGAGGTGGAACATCACAATTGAATCTTTACCCCCCGAAAAAAGCATCGCAGGGTTCGCGCACTGACCGACAACTTCACGAATGATATAAATCGATTCCGCTTCCAGCCAGTCCAGATAATCGTTGCGCAAGGGACTCGTTTCTGTGAATGCAGTTGTCGATGACGCCACAGGGAATACCGATTGCGCGGAGGTAACGGGAGTCGAGTCTTTAACCACTTTCACTACTGCCGCAGGCGTGACATGTAATCCACATTCTTTACTTTCCTTCTGCAACCACCACCAGCGCCCTGCCCGCACATCTTCATTCTCTCGGATCGCACGTGTGCATGGTTCACACCCGATGCTGGCATAGCCCTGATGATGAAGAGGATGAATTGGCAACTGTCTGGATTGGATATATGCCCAGATTTCACTTTCAGACCAGTCATACAACGGGTTGTATTTGGTCATCCCGCGCGCGGTATCTGGCTCCTCAAAGTCAAGTTCTCCACGCGTGACTGCCTGCTCACGACGCTGTCCCGTTAACCAGGCATCTACGCCGACTAGGGCAAGGTTAAGTGGAGCAATTTTTCGTACGAAGCAGCAGGCTTTCTTCGCATCTTCGGATTCGTAGAACCCATTTAATCCATATTGCGCGATATATTGAGCAACATCTCCAGACGCAGGCTGTATTGGATTGATATGCAAGCCATAACGTGACTGAACTTGCTCAATCATCTGCAACGTTTCAGTATGCAGACGTCCCGTATCGAGTGTGAATACTTCGATCGGTAGACCGGTCGTGGCGATCGCATCCGTCACCACCATGTCTTCAGCAGCCAGGCTCGTGGCGAACCGGGTATGCCGATGTGCTTGTGCAATGTGTTTGATACGGGCATGCAGAATATCGATTTTTATCTGCAGTGCCGACAGGTCAATGGTTTGTTCTGGTATGCGCCAAAGCCGGATAGTTTGCTCAATCATCTTGATCTCATCTGAGCACAAATCATGTGCTGGAAGACATTGATCCTACGGACTCATTGGCGAACTGGGAACAACAAAAAATTTATATCTTTATGCGAGTGCCAGTTATTAGCTCATGCATTTCTTAGTGATAGGTAATGGACTGTTTGACATCAGCCACGTCGCTTTCAGTTTGGTCTGCGGCAGCCGGATTGTTCGGCGTCAGACCCGTAAACCACTGCGCCTTGATTGCCAAATCTGACAACAATTGAAAAATTCCCGTTGCCAAACTAGCAGACAAATTTAGATTAACCGGTTGGAGCCCATTCATAAAAAATGTGAAGGTCAATTGATCTTCGCTTCGATTACAACTGGCATTCGCAACCAGGATAATGTCAGTCCCTGTGGAAAGGATATTCCCGTCTGGCTGGCGCTCTTGGAAGGGTGTCTGTCGGTCTAAGGGTGAATCTGGCAGCCGAGACGATCTAGGCAAGCCACGCTGACCATCCACAGCAACCCTAGCATCCTGACCATCATCCTGAGCGTGAGCATGAGCAGCAGGATGCTCAGACTGCCCATCTAACTGTGCGGACAATAACGGTTCCGACGTTCCGACATTCAAAAAAATTCCCAGATTCTCAAGCATGAACCGACAGATGCGCCGGGTCAGCAGCAACGACAGATGTTTGTCCGCATCCAGGTTGATGCGCATGACAATCCGGTCTTCCTGATCGTGATAACTGACTTGGATTTGTGTGATTTCCATAGCATTTCAATAATGAAGCCTGCCAAACGAGGCCCAACCGTCAATCGTCAATCGTTGCATAATAATGCGGATATTAAATGTTTCAGCCCCTATTGAACACCCTCAAAACTTCAAATTAAAAAAGAATCAATAATGAGCATCACTCAACAGAGCAAACCACACAATTCGCCATGGCTTAAAAAAGACTTCAAATTTTTTGAAATGATCACGTTGCGATGGGCAGATAATGATGCATATGGGCATATCAACAATGCACATTACTATTCTTTTTTTGATACGGCAGTCGATGGATTCCTCTTCACGAATGACCTCAGAAAACACATCAGCGGTGAGTGCCAGACACTAGTCGTTGCCTCTGAATGTCGCTATCACAGCCAGGTTTCTTCTCCGGGTACCATCCAGGTTGGCGTGCGCGTCGGTCGGGTTGGCAAAACCTCGGTAACCTATGAAGTCGCTGTTTTTACCAATGATGTTAACCAGGCTGCGGCTCAAGGACTCTTTGTTCATGTGTGCGTGGATCGTGCGACGCAACGCCCCTACCCTTTACCCGAATCATTTTTAAACGCGCTTACCGCCTGCGCACCAAACGCAGACTGACTGCATTTTAGGATCTCGCATCTCGCATTTGGAATCTGGAATCTGGGATCTCGATTCACCACTCTCGAGTCTAGGATCTAAGATCTGGGTACAAGAATCAGGTAACTCGTTTTAAACTAAGCTGTATCAGTTGTACCAGCAATATCAATACAAATATAAAAAACAAAACACCCCTTCAAGGATTGTCCGACATGCCTTCCTTTGCTACAAAAGAGCACGCACTCTCGAATAAGAATTTTTATAAAGTTCCAAATGGCCCAGACTCATGGGTCTCCTCGTGCATCGGTATCAATGCGGTCGAGCGCCGCGTAAAGGGATTGCCTCCCCGGACGCCCGAAGCATTTCCGCCCCCGATTGAGCCCATTGCATTCCTGGTTGAACAAGCCGCCAACAGTCGGCTGCCTGGCCACTACCATCAGGCAGATCAGTTTCAGGTTTTTGTCTCTGGCGAAGGCAGCTTTGGGATCAAACCCATTACCGGGATGACTGTTCATTACGCCATGGCTTTCACGCCCTATGCGCCGATTCACGCAACAACCAGCCCGATTGAATACTACACACTCAGAAATGGCTGGGATCCTGGCGCGCAATGGATGCCGGAGCACAAAGCGGGTCTGATGACACGCACCCATCCTTATCGGCACGGCCTGGGTTTGGTCCCTGCTTTAGCAGGCAATCCAGATGGACCACAGGGTTTGAAGGGGCTGATCGAGCAGAATGTTGTCCCGTTCGAAGCTGACGGCCTGGGCGCAACACTCTATCAATCGGGTCCAGGCATTTCGATCAGCGGCCCCGGACCAAGCTCAGGACGCGGCCAGTACTGGCTGGTACTCAAAGGCCAATGCCAGATCAATGAGCATACTGCGAGCGAGCGCTCTATGCTCTTTGTCGCGCCAGACGAGTTTGCACCCTCCATTACCGCAGGCAATGAGGGGGTTTCGATTCTGATGATGCAGTTTCCTAAACGCTAACAGGCCGCTGCAGTGCTGCATGGCCAGGGCTCAATGACATAAAGGTCGTGAGCGAAGCAATTCGCGCACGACCTTAAGCACCTCGAGACGCGCGACCTTTTGAGAACCCCAAGACTAGCGACCTTTGAAGTCTGCCTGTCGTTTTTCAAGGAAGGCAGCACGACCTTCCTTAAAGTCGTCGCTGGCAAAACACTTTTCAACCATCGCGACCGCACCTGCAATGTCCTGCTCATCGGGATGCGCACAAACCTGCCGGATATTGTATTTACTCGCGGCAACCGTCAGCGGTGCATTTTCAGAAATCATTTTTGTATAAAGATCGACCGTCGCATCCAGCTCAGCACCTGAACACACCTTGCTGACAAATCCCATCCTCAATGCATCAGGCGCATCAAACCGACGAGCCGTCACAAAGATATCAGTCGCATTAGCCAGTCCGATAATATCCGTGAAACGTTTGATCCCCTCATGTCCGTACCCAAGCCCCAGACGTGCAGCCGGCATCCTGAAGGTCGCGTCGTCGGAACAGATCCGGATATCACAGGCAGCAGCCATACCAAGTCCACCACCAAAACAAAACCCACGGATCTTGGCAATCACGGGTTTGGTGCAGTGCACCGGCGCATTCATGGCGCCCGTCACAGCGTGCTCGTACTGCTCCTGAGCCTCTTGCGAGCCGCGGAGTTCATTGAACTGCGAAATATCCGCGCCTGAAATAAAAGCTTTCTCGCCTACGCCTGTCAGCACGATCACACGTACCTGTGGATCCAGATCAAAGGCACGGATGGCCTCTGGCACCCCTGCCCACATCTGGACAGACATTGCGTTCATTTTTGCTGGATTAGAAAAGGTTATGTATCCAACAGAACCCTTCTTTTCAACGATCAGTTCAGCCATGGAGTTTCCTTTGTTGTTTGTCTGGTTAATGTTATTTATATTCTTGCTATCTTTATACCTGAACAGTCGTACGAGTATCTCTTGCAAAAACAGTCAAAGCAACATATAAATCATTCATAGTTTTGTCCGCGAAATTCAAACCTACAGAAAAATGCGGACGAGTCACTTAACCACAAAAAAGAATCCTCAAACTATGTCAAAAATTCAGGCATCCTCTGCCCTCTCTAACTTACGTGTTCTGGATATGTCACGCGTACGTGCAGGTCCAAACTGTGTACGTCTACTGGCTGATTTTGGTGCCGATGTCATCCGTATCGAACCCCCTAAAGGCGTCGATCCCAACGAAGGCATGTTTGCCGCGAATCGCGAGGGTGGAGACTTTCAGAACCTGAACCGTAATAAGCGCTCACTGACCCTAAATCTTAAAAAACCTGGTGCGCTTGAAATCATGATGCGTCTGGTTAAAACTGCCGATGTCGTGGTTGAAAACTGGCGTCCAGATATTAAAAAGAAGCTGGGTGTCGATTATGAAGCGCTCTCTGCAGTGAATCCTCGCATCATTCTGGCCAGTATTTCCGGTTACGGACAGACAGGCCCGTATTCTTCGCGTCCTGGCTTTGATCAGATCATGCAAGGCATGGGTGGACTGATGTCCGTCACCGGCATCCCTGGTGGTGGCCCAGTACGTGCAGGCCTGGCCGTTGCAGACATGAGTGCAGGCCTGTATGCAGGAATCGGCATTCTGGTAGCACTACAGGAGCGCGAGCGCTCTGGTCGAGGCCAGTGGGTGCAAGCCTCATTGCTGCACTCACAAATCGCCATGATGGACTTTCAGGCTGCACGCTATCTGAACGAAGGCGATGTTCCCGGACAAGCGGGCAACGATCATCCGACCTCTACGCCGATGGGCCTGTTTGAAGCCAGTGATGGCGTATTCAATCTGGGCGCATCCGGTCAGGGTAACTGGTTGCGACTGGTCGAAATCTGCAAACGGCCTGAGTGGCTCAACGATCCAGACTTTGCGAATGAGAAAACTCGCTCAGTGAACCGTAAACGCTGCAATGCCGTGATCAATGAAGTGTTCCGTACCAACACGGTCGAATACTGGGTTGAAACCCTCAACAATGCTGGCGTTCCTGCCGGACAAGTCTATAACGTACCTGAACTGTTTGCAGACAAGCACATCGCACAGTCGCATGTCTCTAAAGCAGTGAAAGACAGTGCAGGTAAAGAAAAGCATTTCATTACCCAGCCCGCAATGCTCTCGCGTACACCTGCGGACGTGGTCACCACGGCGCCTCAATGGGGCGAGCATACCGATGAGGTATTGGCAGAGGTTGGCTACTCAGCAACTGAAATTGGTGCCTTTCATGACCAGGGCGTTGTCTGAGCTGAATAGTGATTGTGTCAAACTCAACATGATCTAATGGTGTTGAATAGTAAAGGGCCCCGATCGCAAGATCGGGGCCCTTGTCATTCATAAAAAATCAACTGTAACTGCAAACCTGCTAAGTTAGTCAGCCAGCAAGTGGCTCAGTTAATTTGAATGCAATCGCTATGCGTTTAGCACTCAAACTTCGTCGATGATCGGATTGCTCAGCGTACCGACGCCTTCGATCTCGATTTCGATGGTGTCGCCGGCTTTCATGAACACAGGTGGTTTTCTGGCATAGCCAACACCTGCTGGTGTGCCTGTAATCACGACATCACCAGGTTCGAGCGTCATGCACTCGGTAATCAGCACCAGCGTTTCAACAATGCCCCACAGGAAGTTTTTAGTGTTGGCATCCTGCATGATCTGACCATTCAGGCGTGACTGAATTCTCAAACCATCCGCTGCAATCGGCAACTCATCAGGGGTGACCATCCAGGGGCCAAAGCCGCCCGTCGCATCAAAATTCTTACCAATTGTCCACTGGGTCGATTTACGCTGATAGTCGCGCAGACTGCCATCATTAAAGGCGCTATAACCTGCTACATGCTCAAGGGCATTGGCCGCAGTTAAATGACGCGCCTTCTTACCCACAACAAAAGCCAGCTCGGCTTCGTAATCAAATTTGTCAGAAACCTTGGGACGAACAAGTGGTTGCAGATGCGCCGCAAGTGAGCTGGGGCCGCGCATAAAGAATGCAGGATATTCTGGTCTGGAATGGCCGCCTTCGGCAGCGTGATCAGCGTAATTAAGACCTAGGCAAATAATCTTACCGGGCCGATCGATCAGAGGAATGAACTGCACACCTTGAATCGACTTGATCGCCGCGGTAGGGCTTTTAGCGAGTGCGGCGATATAGCTCAATGCCTGCCCGGAGGCAATCATTTCAAGCAAGGTATCTGGCAGGGTTGAATCGGTCGCAGACAAATCAATAAATTCGCTCGAATCCTTGTCGCGCAGCAATCCAACACGTTTGTTTTTATTCGAATCCTGATAACTGAATAGACGCATGGCCATCCCCTTTTATATGAATGGCCATGATGATATCTGAAGGCGTCAAACTTATCTTGTCATTTATTCAAACTTTTAAACTATGCCGCCTTATAAATAAGTGACTGTGCAGAAATCGACTGCGCGAAAATTTTGCGCTCGGTAAAAATATCAAAAAGACGTTGCAGCGCAACAATATCGTTGGGTTTGACCTCGTTGTAATTGATATACCCACTGATGGGGACTTCTTTTGCCAATTCCCCATCAATCGGCGTAAAGCCCTTCAGGTAGGCATTCGCGGCCAGTCCTTGCTGGCGAACAAAATCCACGCCCGCCGTATAGCCTTTAAGAAAGCCGGGCACCATCTCAGACTTTTCTTTCAAGGTCGTTGCGTTCAGTGCCGCCGCCCCGCCAATCCATGGCAGGTTATTGCCTAATACGTATTTGGTAATGACGCCTGCGCCCAGTGAGCGCGAGATCTTCTGCTGTTTACCGATCACTGCAGAAGGCTCCAGGACATAGGCCGCATCAATCTGGCCAGATGCCAGCGCAGGTAATATCTGGGGAATAGGCAGCTCGATGACTTTTGCATCGGTGATTTTGTTACCTTCGAGGATCGCTTTGGCAAGTGTCACATTGTTGATGCCAGGCCCACAGGCGATCTTCTTGCCACCAAGTTCAGACACTGATTTGATCGTCGATTCAATTGGGACAATGATCTGGTCAAGGACAAACTCTTCATTCGCATAATTCATGCAGGTAAATTTGATTGATCCAGGTGCCTGGGCATCTGCAAGTGCGAGCGCAGTGATTGCGACACCATTGGCACAACCATCCAGACGACCTGCAATCATTGCATCGACGACCTGATTCGGACTTGCGAATTTGACCGCCTCGACAGCGACACCCGCTTCTTTAAATAATCCCCGCTCCATCGCGGCGTAAAAAGGGAGACCTGCAGACAAAGGCCAATAACCGATCATCAGTTTCTTTTCCTGCGCAAAGACAGGTGCCCCAATGCCAGCCAGACTCAGGCCCAAACCGGTTTTGGCAGCCATCGCCAATACTTGACGACGTGAAATATTTGATTGACTCATGATTGCTCCATTGCTTGATATCTTTTACCAAAGCAATTGGCATGCCAGGCATACACAGGATCACCTCAGGCAGACAACCAGATCTGATAGACAAAAACGCACCAAAAATGTGCGGCTTTGTCATCAAACGGAGCGGTCGCACCAGCTCGACTCCATACTATTGCAAACACACACACACCCATCCATACACAACAGTGCTCATCCTGAATAGCTTTGTTTTAGCCCTCCATTTTGCAATCACTTCGAACTTCTGCATTAAGATTGCGAATAGTTAAAAGAGCCACATCAATCAGATCAAGCAATGAAACAACTTTTTCAGAACAGGCAAGGAGCTATTCACAGTGATGTGCTGTGGATCTACAGTGCCATTCTGTTGCTGAACATTGTGGCCTGGTGTAGTGCGCTCTTCGTATTTCAGAATCATCCCGTTTTGTTAGGCACGGCCCTGCTGGCTTTTGGGTTAGGGTTGCGACACGCCGTGGATGCGGATCATATCGCAGCGATCGACAATGTCACGCGCAAGCTGATGTATGACGACCAACGCCCCATCGCTGTAGGGTTTTGGTTTGCTCTGGGGCACTCAACGGTTGTCGTACTTGTCTGCTTGGCAATTGTCTGGGCAACCTCAGCCGTCACAGATTACTTTCAGGATATAAAAGAAACCGGCGGACTTATCGGAACGATCGTTTCTGCAGGTTTCCTGTTCATCATCGCGGCAATCAATGCGTTCATTCTCCGGTCTGCATTTCGCACGTGGCGCACGTTCAAGCGGACAGGGCACTACGCACAAGACCAATTTGATCTGAATGCTTCAGGAGCAGGCTTACTGACCCGTTTTCTCAGACCCGTATTCAGACTGATCAACCTTAGCTGGCACATGTTTCCGCTCGGCTTTCTCTTTGGTCTCGGCTTTGATACCGCAAGTGAAATTGCATTGCTCGGGATCGCGGGTACGCAGTCAACAGCAGGGCTTTCAGCCTGGACGATTATGATTTTTCCGTTGCTGTTCAGTGCAGGCATGACGCTTGTTGATACTCTCAACGGACATCTGATGATCGGCGCCTATGGCTGGGCGCAAATTCAACCGCAACGCAAGCTCTACTACAACATGACGATTACGCTGCTCTCTATGGTCATGGCCTTAGGTATTGGAGTGACAGAGGTCATCTCACTGCTTTCCAGCAAGCTCAATCTTCAGGGAGTAGTCGTGCAGGCGGCAGATATCATCTCTGTGCATTTTGCAATGATCGGCTACGGGGTCATCGGACTTTTTATCGTGCTGTGGACGACATCGATGTGGATAACAAAACTCAAGCCTACGCGTGTCTGACAGACCAACGTAGACCGATTGGACTTTGGCTCAACGTAAACAGATTGGATCGCGCCTCATTTCGACACTGGAGGTACGGCCAGGACTTGATGCGATAAGTATGCGCCGTCAGGTGTAACGTGAACCAGAACCATATCGCCAACGCTCACGACCTCACCTGTAAAAGCCTGAATATTGACGTGATGCGTCACAAGAATAAGTGGAATGGATTTATTTTCATGCAATTTTGTTGCAATCATTTTTTGCAACGCAACGGTCTGCGCCTGATTGAGACGCGCATCATCAAAGAAAGAGCCCAGTGACGGATCAATCAGAACCGGGCCTTTATCCATCAATTTTGCCGTATCGAGGCAACGACACCAAGCGCTACTCATCATTCTGGCGCGAACAACCCCCTGCTGTGCCAACCACTTCCCTATCAACACAGACTGGGTCCGCCCCACCTCGCCAAGATTGCGTTGTGTCGCACAGTCATCGAGCTGATATCCAGGAGGATCGCCAAAGCCTGGGGCATCGGCATGACGAATCAACAAAACATGCTGGCCATCTGTTAAATCGTCAATCAGAGCCGCGCAGGAAGCTGAGCCCCAGAGTCCTAAGACGCAAAGGAGTATGAACAGGAATTTACGCACGATAGAGATTTGTGAAAAGTTTTATTCAGCCTTCGGATGGAGCTGCAAGCCCTTTACGGATCAACGCGTCCACCAGTTCATTCATGCTGACCTGGCGCGATAAAGCCAGAGCGTGGAGCTCGGCAGCGAGCTGCGCATCGAGTTTGACAGCAAAAGGGATCAATCCCTTGGCCTGATCAAGCTTTCTTTGTTCTTTGCGGTCAATCACGCCACCTTGCGCGAAACGATCAGGTGTTCCGGCCTGCTTGAGCTTGCCATCAATTTTGAGGCCTAAATTCTTGTAAAGATCAGTTTTTTTCATACGCCACTGTACATCCGAATACAGATGAACAGTGAATATGCCCTTTTTTAGGGCAAAACCGACCTAAACAAGTGCAATTTAAGACCTTAGGTCGCCAGTTGACGTAATTTCAGGTGACGTATCCACTGAGTAAACAGGACAATGCCAAAACCGACAAATCCAAGCAAATCCGTCGTAAGCGAGGGATATGCCAGCGCCACACCTGCTACCACCATCACAATCCGCTCAAACAAGTTGGTTTTTTCAATAAACCAGCCCTGCAACCCACCAGCCAGACAGATCACACCAACAATCGCAGTAAAGGTGGTCCAGGCGATCTGTACCCAGTCGGCCTGCATCAATGCTTTCATTGAGCCCATCAACAACAGGCCAGAGCCTGAGGTATCAAGCGTAAACATGAAAGGCACCAGAATGGCAGGCGCCACATACTTCCAGGTCTGCATCGTCGTTTTGTAGGGATCGCCTTTGCAAATCGCTGCCGCAGCAAAAGGAGATAACGCCGTCGGAGGTGATACTTCTGAGAGGACCGCATAGTAAAAAATAAACATGTGCGCAGCAAAGGCTGGTACACCGAGGTTAATCAATGCAGGAGCGGCAATGACTGCGCAAATGATATAGGACGCTGTGACAGGTACGGCCAGTCCGACCACCCAGACGACCAGACCGGTGTAAATGGTGGTCAACAACAATGAGCCACCTGCGTACTCAATCACAATCGAACTGAACTTCAGCCCCAGGCCTGTGAGCGTGACTGTGCCCACAATTAACCCTGCGCCCGCACAGGTCACAGCAATCGCCAGCACACCCGTTGTCCCTGCGGCCAGCGCTTTGACAAAATTAGACTGATACAAGCCACTCCAGAAGGGCTCCTTGCCTCTGAGCCAGTCGTAGGAAAAAACAGCCGTGTCCTTGCGCAGCATACTGCTTGCCGCCGAGACAACTGTTGCCCAGAACACAGACATGGTTGGAGAAAAACCATACAGCATAAATATGACGATCGAGATCAACGAGAAAAAATGAAACCAGTATTTTTTAGTCAGCGCCCAGGCGCTTTCAGCCGAATCAAAATGAATATTTTTCATTCCATACTTGCGCACATCGATTTCAACCATGACAAACAGACCAAGGTAAAAAAGGATGGTTGGGATGCAAGCCATCAGCAAAACATCCAGATAGGATATCTTTAGAAAATCTGCAATCAAAAAGGCGGCGGCACCGAGTACAGGAGGAGAAATGATGGCACCCAGACCGCCTGCAGCCAATAGACCACCTGCGGCATTGCGCTCGTAACCAACTTTTTCAAGCATGGGAGCAGCAACGGACCCGACTGTGACCGTCGTTGCGACGCCCGAACCCGAGGGCCCTCCAAGTAAAAAGGATGACAAGACAATCGTGCGGCCCACACCTGAGGACTTGCCACCCATCGCGGCAAAGGAAAAATCAATGAAAAATTTACCTGCGCCGGTGAATTGCAGGAAAGCCCCAAATATCGTGAACAGGATAATCAAGGTTGCCGACACATCGACTGCTGTACCAAAAATCCCCTCCAGTGTCATGTACATATAGCCGACCAGACGATCCAGGTCGTAGCCTTTGTGCGTCCAGGGAGCGGGCAGATAGTTACCATACAGTGCGTACAAAATAAACAGCACTGTGACAGACACCAGAATCAGTCCATTTGTGCGACGCACGGCTTCAAGAATCAGCAGAATAAAAACGACACCTACTGCCACATCCATATGATTCGGCGAAGTATTACGATCGGCAAAATCATCCCCGCCACTGAGGATGTAATACACAATGAAGATCGCCGCCAGTGCGCACACCACGTCCCACCACATCAGGCGGTTCTTGAAATAGTTTGAGAGTGGAAAACTTAAATACACCAGGAACAGCACCAAACCTACGTGCACCGTCCGTAATTCTTGTGTAGGTACGATTTCATAAGCGGCATATAGATGAAACAAAGATAAGGCAACGGCAACCAGCGTAATGAATACGGCGAGCGGCCCCCGATAATCGTTTGCATCGCCTTCTTCCTGCTTAATGAATGCTTCAAGCTGTTCCTGCGTGACATCGGCAATCGCGGCGGTCTGAGTCATTGTTCTGTTCTATCCAAGAAATGAGCACACCAGTGTGTGCTCAGTCAAAAGCGTTGTTAAGTGCCTGATTTATTCGAGCTTGATGCCTTTTTCATTCAGGTATTTAACAGCGCCTGGATGAAAGGGAATCGGGGTCGATGCTGACTTCTGGTCATTGATCGACAGCGTCGCGTATTCTTGGTGTGTACGAACAAGCTCATCCTTGTTATCAAAGATGGCTTTCAAGATATTGTAGGCTTGCGCATCGGGCATGTTGCCATTGACCACCAGAATATTGGCAACCGAAGCAATCTGATTATCCTGAGGCATACCGCTATACGTTGCTTTAGGAATCACATCTTTGAAATACAGATTCCCGTATTTCTTGTTCATGATGTCAACTTCATCGGCATGGTCAATCATCGCGATCTTCATGCCTGGGCTATTGGCCAGATCTGTCACTGCTGCAGTTGGCAAGCCACCCACCCAGAAAAAAGCTTCGATCTTGCGATCTTTAATGGCATTAACCGACTCCGACACACTCAAGCGCTCACGCCTGACATCCTTATCCTTGTCCAGTCCCGCTGCTTCGAGCAGTCGAAAAGCCATAACTTCCGTAGCACTTCCAGGCGCCCCAGTACTGATACGTTTACCCTTGAGGTCTTTCATGGTTTTAATGCCAGTCGCCTCAACCGTTACCACATGCATACGGTTTGGATACAGGATTAAAAGCGTCTTGAGATCGACTTTTTTGCCTTTGAATTTCCCGTCGCCATCCAGTGCATCCTTGGCCGCATCCGCCATCGTGAACGCGAGATAAGGTTTGCCTGAGTTGATCAGATTCAGGTTATCGACTGAGCCGCCCGTGACCTCGGCCGTGGCCGACATCCCTGCAACGTGTTTAGACAGTACGGAAGCAAGTCCTCCGCCCATCGGGTAATAAACCCCGCCTGTCCCACCTGTAGCAATCGAAAGGTTTTGAGCCTGAACGCCCGACAACCCCAAAATCAGCATCATGAAAAATGACTGAATAAATTTCATCTCTTGTCTCCTACTATTTTTAATGAACGGATCAATCAAGTGATCCGTTTCTTATTTCTGCATGATTCCAGACTACAACAAATCACGCCTTGACTCAATCAATTTCAATTCTGGCCAGGCATCACTTTAAATTGGGTGCCTGCAAGAACTCGATCACAGTCTTGTTGAAGAAATCCGGCACTTCAAGATGCGGCACATGCCCAGATTGCTCAATAGGCACTAACTGAGCATGCGGAATGACCTGCGCTGCATTTTTTCCTAACGCCGGAAAATTGCCCAACGCCTTAACTGCCTCGGGCGGTGCAAAGCGACGACCGAACACCGTACGGTCTTTTTGTCCAATAATCAACAACGTGGGCATATTAAGTTTGGGTAAGTCCTGCACCGTTGGCTGGTCTGCAATCATCTGATACGTCAACACAGACGCAAGCGAATAGCGCGGGTAATCCGGACCATTTTTGACCCGTGCATACATCTCGACAAATTTTTCATAGTCAGGCTTCCAGGTTGGAAAGTAACTATTCATAAACCGGCGATAAGTCTGCTCTGTCTGGGCCATCTCAAGCTTGAGTAAGGTCTCATTTGTCTGAGCAGGAATATCCTTGCTGTAGTCCTCAAGACCTAAGGGATTTTCAAGTACGAGCTTTGACACTATTTGTGGATATAGGCGAGCGAAGCGCACGGAAACCATTCCACCCATGGAATTACCAACGACCGATACGTGTTTGATACCAAGCGAGGACAACAATTGCTTTGTTGTCCCAGCCAGTTCATCAAAGCCATACTTCACGTCCGGTTTTGACGATTTACCAAAACCGATCTGATCAGGCGCAATGACCCGATAGCCTGCCTGAGTCAAACCAGCAATAACGGGCGCCCAGTAATCACTGGCAAAATTCTTTCCATGAAACATCAGCACCACACCGCGCGTTTTGCCAACAGCAGGAACATCCATATATGCCATTGTGACGGACTGTTTCTGAAAGCGGGTTGCGTATCGCTTGACCGGATAGGGATATTGCCAATCAGAAATCTGCAGATCCAGCGCTGGAGCGTTGGTGTACATATCAGCCACAGGCGCAGCATTGGCCTGGCCTGGAGTGGTCCCGTTTTTAGCACTCTCTGTCGACGCACACCCTGCGAGCAGGATGCTTGCAAGAGACAGGATGGCAGTCCTTTTGACGTGTTGAAAACCGAGTTTCATGTACAGCCTTATTTAAAAATGAAGTTTGAAATATTTAAAATTAAAACAGTGTGCGCGATGCTGAGGCCGACTCAGTTGTCGAGTCAATCCTGTCAAACAATGCACTACAACGCCTGACGCAATTTTTGTGCAGCCTCTTTTGCCTTGTCATTTTCTGCGCGCAACCTCACAAACTCCTCAGGACTGACGCACTCAACATTGGAGTAATCCTTTTTCCAGGCGTGCGAGTCCGACCAGCGCAGAGAGGACTGAACGGTCGTGCGTGCAGCCGGTGCCGACTCCAGAGTGCGTAGCGCCAGCTCCAGCGTAAAGGTCTGCGAGACAGGATCACCTGGTCTTCCAGCGGCGTTACCGAGCGGAAAATCACTGAACACAAACCGCGGCACCCCGACATGTTCAACGACGTCCTTTGCGCATCCCATGATCACGGTTGAGATACCTGCTGCCTCGAGATCGCGTGCTACCAGACTGCAGGTTTGATGACAAACCGGACAATTCGCCACCAGCACGACCGCATCCACACCGTCCTCACGACACAGACGGAGAATTTCGGGACTATCAACATCCAGGGTGTGGCGTTGACTGCGATTGGTTGGCAAACCATAGAATCTGTCTGAGAGCGTACCTATCCGACCAATCGCTTGTGCCCGGCGTAATGCAGGCAAAGGAAACCAGGTGCCAGAGTCTTGCATTGAGGTATGCGTACGATCAATCGCAACATGGGTAATTCGCACGTCATGATCCTTTGCAGAGTCACCTGAATAGACCTGATAGAACTTTGCCTCAGCGTTATAGGGTGCGCCCGGACTCTGATCGCCGCGTTCGAGCTGGTAGGGTGCGGCCGTCGTGATCAGGGCGACCCTTGAGGACTGCAGCGTTTTAATCAAAGGGTGGAATGGCACCTTATCGTAATGTGCCCAACGATAGGGATTGTCATATCCCAGCGCGAGATACCAGTCCCGTGTGCGCTGCATATATCTCGTCGGTACATCTTCGTCGGGGGCAAATCCCAATTCAGTTTCGATTGTCATCTAATCCAGCTTTACGTTGCCATCACGAATCACACGTGCCCAATAAACCGTCTCATCTGCCATCCACTTGCGTAACTCGGCAGGCGACTGGTTATCCGCAACCGAACCTAGATCGGCAAATTGTTTTTGCATGTCAGGCTGACTGATAATTCTTTTAATTTCATTATTCAGTTTTTCAATGATTGCCGCGGGCGTAGCCGAAGGAGCCATCATGCCTTGAAAGGAGCCCGTCACATAGCCCGGTATACGTTCAGCAATAGCGGGGACGTCTGGAATAGGTCCAAACCGTTGAGGACTGGCTACCGCAAGAATTTTAAAATTCCCACTCCTCACCATAGGATACGTTGCGAGGTAACTATTCATGGTCGCATCAATTTGGCCACCAGCTAGGTCTGTCATCACCTGGGCACCACCTTTATAACCAATAAAGTTCAAAGGAATAGCCTGTTTTTGAGATAGCAGTACACCTGCCAGATGCGGTGCCGCCCCAAGCGGAGCACCAAAATTGATGGGGGTTTTTTGTGCTTTAGCGTATGCAATAAATTCGTCGAGAGTCTTGACAGGAAGCTTATTGGCAACAACCAGGATGTGTGGCGAATAGGCAAGTATCGAAACAGGAGTCAGATCCTTTTCAGGACTGTAAGTCAAATTTGGCATCAGACTTGGGGCCTGGGTCAGCGCACTCAGATCCACAACGAGCAAGGTGTAGCCATCTGGTTCGGAGCGGGCCACCATGGCTGCGCCAATTTGCGCATTACCACCAGGCTTGTTCTCGACCACAATCGATTGCCCCCAGGCCTCAGTCAGCTTTTTTCCAATGATACGCGCCAGGACATCGGAAGCACCGCCTGCAGCAAACGGCACGATGATACGGATCGGCTTATTAGGATAACTTGCGGCGGCTTCCTGTGATTGTGACTGTGACTGTGACTGTGCACCAGCACCAAAACCCATCAAAAGCATCAAGGCACTCGCTGCAACCACACGCATGGCGTGGCGCTTGCCTAGGCCGGTGCATTTGAAAAATTGTGCACCGGCTTGAATCGCTCTGTATATAAACATCGTTGTCTCTTCCTGTTATGTACGTTTTTAATTGAACGTTAGTCGCATTCAATCCACGTCATTTTTATTTTTAACTGCGTTAAATTTTTACAGCTCGCGCCTTTACCGTTTAAACCTTTCAAGCGGTTCCCAGCGAAGTCGTCAGAAAATCATCGTTGACGTGCAAAGTTTTCCCACATTGGCGCAATGCCTCAAAAGTCTGATTCGATACACTCACACCATCACGCTTTGCCAATGCAATAAACTTTTCTGCTTGCTCACCTGGCAATCTGACTGGAACCTCGGGATCGATTGGTGCGTTACTGTGGCACGCATCCACCAGAAAATCCATCTGATCGGTAAACGCATCGAGTCCGGCAAATGCGTTCGGATCAATCAGCTGAAGATACACACTCGCACCCCACTTTGAGGGTGCCTCCCTGCGACCAAAACCACTCAGACCCTGCGTCAACGCCTCAACCATCAACGCCATTCCAAAGCCTTTGTGTCCCGACTCGACGCCACCCAAAAGCATCAACGAACCGCGTGGCTCACTCTTTTCCAGCACAGCAGGATCCCGGGTTGGCTGACCATTTGCATCGAGTAGCCAGGGCTGATCAAAAAGTTTGCCGGCTAGTGTTTTTTCGCGTGTCATGGACACTGTGGTGATCGATGCAGAGGTATCGATCAGAATGGGGAAGGCAGTTGCCGGAAAGCCAATACCAATCGGATTGGGGCTGAATAGGCCTTGAGTCCCACCGTAGGGCGCGACATACTTGCCATGCGGGCCAGAAGACAGCAGCATCGCAAAGTAGCCACGATCCGTTGCTTGTTTGAGCAGCGCGGCAAGGCAGCCGATGTGGTGGCTGCGGCGAATTGAAAAGGTCACAACACCGTGCTGTGGCAAGCGCTCAAAACCAATTTTCATGGCTTTTTCTACGAGCCAGAGGCCTGGCAAATAATCGCCGTCCCAGACAATGGTGGAGCCGGTATCGTTCACGACCGTATAGTCACTGCTTGCAGACATATCGCCTTTTGCAAGCTGATCGATATAATTTTTACACTGCGCCAGTCCGTGTGTATGCCGACCCATCATGTCGGTCAGCACGAGCAGTCTCGCTGTCGATTCTGCCCGCTCCTCATTCAGACCGGCTGCCATGAATAAATCTTGTGTAAAGCGTGTGAGTGGCGCGGCTTGCAGTCGATGCTGAAGCTTAGCGGTTGTCATTTGACTCATTGAGGATGCATTCCTGTTTTTATAATGGGAGCCGAAGTGCTTAAAATGATAACAACAATGGGGCAGGAAGTCTCAGCCATTACTCGTCGGCCTGACGCTTTTGCATTTGCCACATTTGGGCATAAGCGCCATTTGCAGCGATTAAATCTAGATGCGTGCCGCGTTCAATAATCTGACCATGTTCCATCACCAGAATTTGATCAGCATGCACAATAGTCGAGAGCCGATGTGCAATGATAAGGGTAGTGCGATTTTTTGCCAGCCCTGATAGTTCGTCCTGCAACGCGCGTTCAGTTTTCGAGTCCAGTGCGGACGTTGCTTCGTCGAAAATCAACATGGCGGGCTGCTTCAGTAAGGTGCGCGCAATCGCAACACGCTGCTTTTCACCTCCGGAAAGCTTTAACCCCCGCTCGCCGACCTGGGTGTCATAGCGATCGGGTAAATGCTCGATAAACTGATCCATCTGGGCAGCCTGCGCAGCGGCATGGATATCTTCTATGCTGGCACCGGGTCTACCGTAGGCAATATTGTAGGCAATCGTGTCATTAAACAGAACCGTATCCTGAGGCACGATACCAATCGCCTGACGCAAGCTCGTCTGCTGCACCGCACGGATCTCCTGTCCATCGAGCACAATCTTGCCTGACTGGATGTCATAAAAACGAAAAAGTAGTCGCGCAAGCGTGCTCTTACCTGCCCCGCTTCTGCCCACTACTGCTGTGACAGTGCCCGCTGGGATCACAAAACTGATGTCTTTCAAAATCTCACGTTTGGGATCGTAATGAAAACTGACATGTTCAAAACGTACTTCAGGGCCCACCACGGGATTTGCAATATTCAAGAGGGGTGCGCCTGGCGCATCTGCGACTTCCCGATCGGCCGTCAGTAAGGTAAACATGCGATCAAGATCGGTCAGCGACTGCTTGATCTCTCGGTAGATCACACCCAGGAAATTCAACGGAATATAAAGCTGGATCATCAAGGTATTGACCAGTACCAGATCACCCAGCGTCATCGAACCATTCGCCACCCCAAGCGTCGCACGCCAGAGAATCAGCACCAGTCCAACAGCAATAATCGCTTGTTGACCGAGATTCAGCAAAGCCAGTGATTGCTGTGACTTGATGGCAGCAGCCTGATATCGGATCAGATTCTCATCGTAGCGACGCGCCTCAAAGGCTTCATTACCGAAATACTTGACGGTTTCAAAATTCAATAACGAGTCAATTGCCTTTTGATTGGCACGGGAATCCATATCATTCATGGTACGGCGCAAGTGCGTGCGCCACTCGGTCACCGTGATCGTAAAGCCAATATAAATGACCAGGGCTGCCAGCGTAATCCCGGCAAACCAGATATCGTAAAAGACAGTGAAATAGCCAAGTACTAAACCAAACTCAATTAAGGTTGGCAAAATGCTATATAACGAATAAGAGACGAGGGATTGAATCGCCCTTGTGCCACGCTCAATATCCCGACTGACCCCACCGGTTTGGCGAGCCAGATGAAATCTCAGGGACAAGGCATGCAAGTGCTGAAAAACTTCGAGTGCGATCTGACGAACGGCATGCTGGGTGACGCGTGCAAATAACGCTTCGCGCAGTTCCGAAAACATGGAGGCCGAAAACCTGAGCAATCCATATCCTATGATCAACCCGATTGGTACGATCAACAACGCATTGGGTACAGTATTGCGTACATCCAGTGAATCAATCAGGTGCTTAAGCAACACGGGTATGCCCAGATTGGCAAACTTTGCGGCGATCAAACAGGAGATCGCCAGCACCACACGCGTTTTGTAAGCAAGTAAATAGGGCAATAAATCGCGGATCACGCGCCAATCGGTGCGTTTGCCTGTATCAGCCGGGCCATTACGTCCCGCAGAATAATCCGTTGATCGTGTTGAGTTGTGTCGCACAAAGTTGCCTTAAAATGGGTCAGTACCTGCTTTGAGCTCATTATTGCAGGAAGTTGCTAGGCGTTGTCGCGCATGGACGGGAAGGTATTTCCCTGTTTCAAGTCCAAGTGGCGGCTTAAACAATACAAAACGACCCGGGTCGTACACTGGAAAGTTATGAATCAACTGAAAAAAATCCTGCTGAGTGTCGCACTGGCTGCATTGCCCCTAATCGCATTCTCTCAAGACAAATGGCCAACACAGCCCATCACGTTCATTGTGCCCTACCCTCCTGGCGGCCCAACAGACATCATGGCGCGCCTGATTTCAGTGCCACTCGCTAAAAAACTGGGTACAACCGTCGTTGTTGAAAACAAGGCCGGCGCAAGCGGCAACATCGGCACCGCGATGGTCGCACGCGCCAAACCTGATGGTTACACGATACTGCTAGCAGCCAGCGGCAATATGTCAGTCAACCAGACTTTATTCAAAAATCTGAATTACGATCCAATTAAGGACTTTGCGCCGGTCATCCAGATTTCAAAATTCCCACTGGTACTTGAAGTCAAGGCTGGCTCGGATATCAAAACCCTGCAGCAATATCTTGACTATGCAAAAGCCAACCCGACCAAAGTCAGTTTTGGTTCGGCGGGCAACGGCTCCCCACAGCATCTGGGGCCAGAGCTCATGAAAAGCATTTCAGGCGCACCACTCCAGCACATACCCTATAAAGGCGCGAGCCCCGCCATGAACGATCTGCTGGGTGGTCAAATATTCAGTATGGTTGACATCATGGCCGGCTCAATCAATGCCATTAAAGGTGGTCTGCTGCAGCCGATTGCTGTGACCACCTTAACGCGTTCGCCCGTACTGCCGGATGTACCGACGATGGATGAGTCTGGTCTGAAAGGCTTTGATTACTATGCCTGGCATGGCATTGTCGTCCCGGCCAAAACACCTCCAGCGATTATTGCGAAGTACAACACCGTATTGAACGAGATTTTCAGTGACCCGGAATTCAGAAAGCGCTGGGAAGAGATCGGCAGCGAAGTCGTGGGTGGTACACCCGAAGCCTTCAACGCACTGATTCTTTCTGAGTCCGATCGACTTGGAAAGCTAGTTAAAAGCCTTGGCGTCCAGCTCGATTAACTCTTGATATGATGGCATCTTCGTGATGCCATTTTTTTTGTCACTCCAGGCCTTTGCTTATGCTCGACAGACTTGCAAAACTCGACACAAATACCATCTCGGATGCACTGGATTTTCTGAATATGACTGGCGCAACCTATGGATTGCGTCCGTTGTGGGATTGCCCAAAAATTGTTGGTCGCGCCTCCACCATCCAGCTGGGCCCAAAAAGCGATGCCGCACCAACCGTACATTTGATTTCACCGGTCATCGCACGCATTACGACCGACGATCGCATCCTGGTGATTACGGGCGGCCTGGAAGGGATCTCCTGTTGGGGAGATATTCTCGCCAATGCCGCCAGTATGAAAGGCATACGAGGCTCAATCATTGACGGAATGAGCCGGGATATCGAAGGCAGTGAGTCCATTGGCTACCCGGTATTTGGGCGTGGGATCACGATGATCAGCGCCCGTAACCGGCTCATTCAGATCGCATCAGGTACGCCTGTTCAGGTCGCGGGCGTCACCGTGCACGAAGACGATTACGTCATTGCGGATCGCTGCGGAACCGTTTTTATTGCAGCCGCGCGCATTGAAGAAGTAGTAAACCTCGCCGAACGCATTGCCACCAGGCAAGAGGGCATGGTCCAGGCCGTACGAACTGGTCAATCAGTAGAAGACGTCATGCACGACAAAAAATTCGAAGCAATCAAACAGGCTTAGGAAGAAAACAATGGAATGGTTCGATGCACACACACTGGCCCGAATGCAATTTGCGTTCACGGTCAGCTTTCATATTATTTTCCCTTCTTTTTCAATCGGACTTGCGAGTTACCTCGCTGTATTGAATGGACTGCATCTTTTTACTGGAAAGACTGTCTATCTGACCCTGTTCAACTACTGGAAGAAAATCTTTGCTGTAGCTTTTGGCATGGGGGTGGTTTCAGGCATCGTGATGAGTTATGAATTTGGCACAAACTGGAGTGTGTTTGCTGACAAAGTCGGGCCCGTCATCGGACCGCTCATGGGCTATGAGGTCATGTCGGCCTTCTTCCTCGAAGCGGGCTTTCTGGGTGTCATGCTGTTTGGCCGTGAGCGCGTCGGTCCCCGTCTGCACTTCTTTGCAACCTTGATGGTCGCGGCCGGTACGGCCATGTCAGCTTTCTGGATTCTTTCTGTTAACAGCTGGATGCAAACGCCTGCTGGGTTTGGCTACAACGATGTTGGGCAATTTATTGTCAAAGACTGGCTAGAAGTCATTTTCAACCCTTCCCTACCGTATCGTCTGGTACATATGGTGCTGGCAGCCTATCTGACTACAGCGTTTGTCGTCGCCGGTGTTGGGGCTTTTCATCTGCTCAAGGCGCGCAAACTACAAGCAACGGACGCCTCGACGGCCTTGTCACGAGAAGCCACCCGCACTATGTTCTCGATGGCAATGTGGATGATTGCGATCGTTATTCCGCTTCAGCTTGAAGCAGGTGACCAGCACGGATTAAACACATTTAAATATCAGCCACGCAAAATTGCAGCGATTGAAGGCCACTACGAAACTGTGGCGCGCGCTCCACTCATTCTGTTTGGCATCCCGGATTCAAAAGAACAGAAGATGAACTATGTGGTCGAGATCCCAATTCTCGGTAGCCTCATCTTGACCCACTCCGTCGATGGTGTGATCCAGGGTATGAAGCAATGGCCACGCGATGAACAGCCTCCCATGGGAATTGTGTTTTTTGCCTTCAGGGGAATGGTCGGTATCGGCATGCTGATGCTGTGCATCGGTCTCTGGAGCCTTTGGCTCCGATACAAAGGCAAGCTCTATGACACGCCGCTCATGCATCGCGCCTCAGTGCTGATGGCTCCCGCAGGCTTTGTCGCAGTACTCTGTGGCTGGGTGGTCACGGAGGTGGGCAGACAACCTTACACGGTCTACAACCTGCTCACGACAATCCATTCAGCTTCACCGGTTGATGCGGCTGCGGTAGGTTCCACGCTGATCGCCTTCATTGTGATCTATTTCACACTGTTTGGCGCCGGCGTCTTTTATATTCTCAGACTGATGTCACACGCACCACTGCAAGAAGCCTCAGACACCTTGAGCCACGCACCGATGCGGGCAGCCGGCTTTGTCCCTCCAACTTTTCGCGAAAATGACTCCAGGAGCAAGCCATGACGATTGACTATGCACTGATCTGGGCTGGCCTGATTGCTTTTGCCGTGCTCGCTTATGTGTGCCTGGATGGTTTTGATTTGGGAATTGGCATCCTGTTTCCCTTTGCAAAAGACGAAGAGCAACGCGACCATATGATGAACTCCGTCGCTCCCGTCTGGGATGGCAACGAAACATGGCTGGTCCTGGGCGGGGGTGGGCTTTTTGCAGTTTTCCCGCTCGCATACTCCATCATCATGCCAGCTCTTTATGCACCATTTTTTATTATGCTGCTCGCACTGGTATTCCGGGGTGTTGCGTTTGAATTTCGCTGGAAAAGCCACAACAGAAAGTATCTCTGGGATTTTGCCTTTGCAGGTGGCTCAACCGTCGCGACCTTCGCACAGGGTATGGCACTTGGTGGACTTGTCCAGGGAATTCCTGTTTCGGGCCGTGCCTACGCGGGCGGCTGGTGGGACTGGCTTTCGCCCTTCAGTATGCTGACAGGTGTGGCACTCGTGATCGGCTACAGCTTGCTCGGATCGACCTGGCTGATTCTGAAAGCCGAAGGCAACCTTCAGGCCATGGCATATCGTATTGCACGCGTGGCCGGCGTACTGATGCTGATAATGATTGGAATCGTCAGCTGCTGGTCGCCATTCCTGCACGAACACTTCATGCAAAAATGGTTTGCCTGGCCAGCCATGCTGTTTGTAGCGCCTGTGCCAATCCTGGTCCTGCTCTGCGCCTTCATTCTGTTCAGGGGTTTAAAGCATCAGCAGGCGCTTGCGCCCTTTATGGCCACGCAATGTCTGTTCGTCCTGTCCTACATTGGACTCGTGATCAGTTTTTTCCCATATATTGTCCCCTCTTCGGTGACCCTATGGGCCGCGGCAGCACCTGAGAACAGCCTGAAATTCCTGCTGGTGGGTGCCTGCGTGCTGATCCCGATTATTTTGACCTACACCGCCTACTCCTACTGGGTCTTCAGGGGCAAGGTTGGTCAAACGAGCGCTTATCACTCATAAGGCGTTTCGCTGGGTCGCGCTCAGCTCGATCCAGCTCCCCGGCGCCAGATCACCCAGCTGTAGCGTACCCATGCTCACGCGCATTAGTCTGAGCGTTGGATGGCCGACCGCTGCAGTCATCTTGCGGACCTGGCGATTTTTACCTTCAATCAATTCAAGTCCGATCCAGCAATCTGGAATGCTCTTGCGCACACGGATAGGCGGTACACGCGGTGCAACCTGTGGCTGTGGATCAAGCAGCCACGCGTTTGCCGGCATCGTCGTGTAGTCCTTGAGATCAACGCCGCTTGATAAATGCTCAAGCGCCTCAGCACCTGGAATGTTTTCGACTTGCGCCCAGTAGCAACGTGTGTGGGCATGCTTGGGATCCAGTAGTCGCGTATTGAGCCCAGGCTCATCGCTCAACAACAGCATGCCCTCAGAGTCAGCATCCAGACGACCGATCGGGTAGACCCCAGGCGGGAATCCAAACTCAGCCAGTGTTTTGTTTGGCGAGCCGTCCGCAGTAAACTGCGACAGCACCCCATACGGCTTGTTAAAAACAATAATCATTGATAAAACGAGTCCTTACAACAAAAACAGGCTTTGGATAACATGTCGATTATTCTCGTTCGCCACGGCGAAACACTCCTGAACGCAGCACGTGCCTTTCAGCCTTTCGATACAGAACTTGGGCCACGCGGTCTTGAACAGGCCCGTTACGCAGCCTACAGAATAGCCGAGTATGCACCGGCCGCCATTCTGGCAAGCGATATGCCTCGTGCATACAGGACAGCCCAGGCGATTGCCCAACAAACCGGGCTCACGCCATCGACCACGCCGTTGCTGCATGAGCGTAACTTTGGTGACTGGCGCGGTCAGAGCCACGCGACCATTGGAGTGGATCCTAATACCTTTTCCGGCACGCCTCCTGGAGGAGAATCCAACGATGACTTCTACTCCAGAGTCGAACAAGCCTTTATCCTGGCGGTCGGTCTTCGTGCCAAGCTCAGCGGACCACTTGTCGTAGTCAGCCACGGCCTGGTGATTCAGACTATTTTGCAACGATGCGTACAACTGGGGACGTTTCAAATGCCACAGCGTATTGCCAACACCTCAGTGACGCTCATTGATGCCCACGCCCCCTACTGCGTGCACGAATTGAACTGCACGCGCCACCTTGATGGCACAGACGTCACAGAGGATGCTAAAAGCCTGTCCGGCGGTTAATCAGGCCAGACTATCTGCCCAGATGTTGCGCGCCCAGCCCCAGGCATATTCACCTTCGAGCGTTGACGGGCTGGGGGACACACCGCCCGAGCCTGCAACGGTCTTGTAGGTTTTCTCTGCGGCAACATATTGATGCACGCTCGCCACATGTACAACCTGCGTCGCATCAACAAAGCTGTAGCAGGTGTTATTAAGCACAGGATTGGGGTTGACCTCCCAGTTATTGAGTTCAGCCACGATGGCTGCCGCTGCAACCTTGGCATGCTGATTCGCCATATGCGCGGACTTTGGCATGAATGCAGCGTTTTGTACAGAGTCGCCAATCACGTGAATATCTTTGGCAACGGTTGATTCAAAATTCAGATAATGAACCTGCGCCCAACGCTTGTTGGAATTAGCCAGCCCAGCGTTGACGACCAGTGCTCCCGCGCGCATGGGTGGCAAGACATTCAAGACATCGGCGCGCACGTCTTGCTGTATGTCAAACTTCAAAGTTCTGGTTTTGGGATCGACGCCCATCACAGTATGGGAGGGTCTGTATTCGATGATGCCAGGATACAGTTCAGACCAGGCTTTCTTGAATAAGCCTGGCTTGGAAACAACATCCTGATTGGCATCGAATATCAATACTTTAGATTTGGGTTTGTTCTTTTTAAAATAATCCGCAACCTGGCATGCACGTTCATATGGGCCTGGAGGGCAGCGGTACGGCTGCTCAGGAATCGTAATCGCAAATACGCCTCCGTCCTGCATGGCGGCGAGTTGTTTATGTAAGGCGATGGTTTCAGGGCCGGCCTTCCATGCCTGCAGGGTTACACCAGCATCATTGGCCTGAGCCAAGCCCTCAATGCTGTCCATCATGAGGCTGATACCTGGCGACAGTAATAATTTGTCGTAGGCAAGCGTTTTACCAGAGCCTAATAAAAAAACAGTTCTCTTGTCAGGATCAATCTTGGTCACCGTATCCCGCACCAAGGTAATCCCATGATTCGTATGCAACGTGTCATAAGACTGTGTCAAGGCATCCAGCGTGCGTGAACCACCCACAACAAGATTGGATAAAGGACAAGAAATAAAAACTGGATTGGGTTCGATCAGCGTCACACGTGCGGTATTGCCAGACAACAAACGCAGATATTTTGCAGCAGTCGCACCGCCATAACCTGCTCCCACCACAACAATTTCAGCTGACTGCAGGTTGACTGCACGCCCACTCGCCAATGCTGGCAGTCCTGCCAACAAACCAAGCGCTGCAGTACCCTGACCAATAAAATGACGACGATTCATGATGGGCTCCTCATCATTTTTTACCCAGATAATTTGCAATGGATTGCAATTGCTCATCGGTATAGCCTTTGGCAAGCTGCGGCATGATAGTGCCGGCAAGCGCCCCGGTTTTATAGGCGAGCAACTGCGCCAACATCTCTTGCGGTGTCAACTGACTAATCAACGGCATGCCAGCATTTGTAATGCCTTTGCCGTCCGTACCATGACAATTGGCACAACTGGCTGCCAGGCCACGCTGGTAGAGCAATGCCGCATCCTGGGTTTGCGCGCACACAGAATCATTCATTCCAAACACACACGCCCCGATACACAAAGCGAGGGTCAAACAACGATTAAAAATACCCATAAAGCTCGCTCCTGAAGCGTGAAGGGAACACCTGATATACGGTCGCAGTTATGCAGCATCAATCTGAAAATTTCAAGGTCTCACAGCAGGCGTCTCGACCGGCATTCCGCGTGCGCGCCACATTAAATACAGTTCAAGATCAAGGATCTCTTTTGAATCAAAAGCAAAGGGTTCTGCACGTACTCCCGTCATGCAATTACGCAAGCGTCGCTCAAGCGAACCGACCGATTGCCACTCCAATCGGTAAATCGGATAACCCGTCGGATGCGCCTGGGGGATCGGATTACCTGCGAGCTTGAGCCCTGACCGCTCGGCATGGCATTGTGCGCATGACAGATTCAACTGTCCCATACGCTGTTCGAATATTTTTCGGCCTTGTTCAAGATGGCCTTCGATCACAGGCCCCTGCGCCGGCACAATGGGCATTCCCAGAGATTGCGTCCCGACATAGGCAGTCAGCGCCAACAGGGCTTTAGACTCATGTTTGAACGGCTCCGCCTGCTGGTGCTCAGTGCGACACGCATTAATCTGACCTTCCAGATTAACCAATTGATTATTGATAATTTTTGGAAAAGTAGCTGACACACCTTTCATGGATTGTTCCGCCTGTCCATGACAACTGGCACAGGAAACATTTTTCTTGCCCGCCTTCTCTTGCCAGAGGGCCTGTCCGTCCAGCACCCAGAAGGTCGCAGGATTCTGCATGGGATCATCCTGCATGAGCTGCGTCTGCCTGGACATCAACGCATAACTTGACTGTCGAGCCACACCTGTCGCGTCCGCAAATGCGACAGTCGTTAGACCTGCAAATGCAACGAACATAAAAACGAGGGCTCTGAGACTGATCATCACGTCACGGTCAGCGCGCCTGAGGTAGACGAGGCGTAGTCATTGTCTCCCTTCCAGTTAAATTCAAGCGTGCCACTTTCGGTCGCAACAGTTGAAAACATGATCATGGGGTTGGCTCCCATCGCAGGATGCAAATCTGCACGAAACACTTCGGTGCCGTTGTAGGTGCAGATAAACTCGCGAATAATGTTGCGCGGGATCAGTTCGCCTAGTTCGGTATGTCGAAAGCCTGTCTCCATATCGTGTTGAACAATAATACGGATATCAACAATCTCACCCTTTTTTGCCGTAGCAGGCATGGTGACAAGTGTGCGAGAAGTCTGACTCATGATCACTCCGTGCACGCAGCGAGCGTGACAAGTGTGGCGGCATAGCCTTGCCAAAAAGAACCATCGCTCATTTGCGCAATGGCCCAGACACGTTGCGAGTCTGACAGACGCACCCGCGTTGTCACGACAGCACGTCCTGCCCGATTATTCATATGAAAGCTGACAATGTTCGGAAGTGGATTGCCTTCGGCCACGATATGAATCGCGCGCACATGATCCTCTGGCGTCATCGGACTCTCAACCGAAACCTTCATCACAACAGAGTTACCGTTTTCTACCAGGGGTGGAATATCGAGCGTGACACGACCCGATCTGATCTTGGAAGCACCAACAATCAGCTTGATCGCTTGGGCAGCCTCTGCCTCGGTCGCCTGAGCATCCAGCCAGGGATAGAGGCTTGACGCCCCCAGTATGGTGATAAATGCACGACGGTTGATGCTCACGGTTTCAAACTCACTAAAAAAGCCACAACATCCTCAATCTCTTGCGCACTCAAAATCGACTTGCCAACATACTGAGGCAGCTCACGTCTGAAAGGCTCTTTACGATAATACGAAGGCATGATGCTGTCCGGATTGAACTGACTGGCATCCACAATATGCGCCCTGAGCTGTCCAGCGGAAAGAGCCTGGGCGCTGACACCCAGATCCGGACCAAGATTCCCCTGAAAGCGCTCTTCGGGGAACGGTCCGCTATGACACAGGATGCACAGTCCGGTCTGGCGACTTAAAACAATCAAGCGTCCTTTTGTCGCATCACCGGGTTGTCCGGAGAGCGATTCAAGAATGAGACCATCAGTGACCGCTTGTGCATAGACAGGGTCGGTCTGGTCTGTCATGACCAGTAGCGCACATGCGAGCATCAAGCATCGCAGGCTTATACGCCCGACCCTGCGTATGTTCATACAAGCGTTATGCCACTGTTCTTCAAAGGAACCGTACGGTAACGCTTACCAGTTGCGCGATAGATGGCATTCAACACAGCAGGCGCCGCCACACAAATCGTAGGCTCACCGATTCCGCCCCAGTCTTTGCCGCCACCTTGAATAATGATGGTTTCGACTTTTGGCATCTGAGCAATGCGCATCGAGTCAAAATTCGTAAAGTTGGTCTGTTCAATCCGCCCATCTTTTAACGTACATTCTTCGAGGAACAAGGCAGACAAGCCATAGACAAAGGAGCCAGAGACCTGGCGCTCGATCTGCGAGGGATTTACGGCATAGCCACAATCTGTCGCCGCAACGATGCGATGGATTTTGACCTTGGTGCCGTCCTGAACGGAAAGTTCACAGGCTGCCGCGACATAACTGCCATAGGCTTTCATCTGAGCAATGCCACGGAACACACCGGGAGCTGCAGGCTTGGTCCAGCCAATCCGCTCGGCCACGGCATCCAGTACGGCCTGATTGCGTGGATAGTCAGTCATAAATTTGCGTCGGAATACGACAGGATCGACGCCCGCCGCGTCAGCCAGCTCATCCATGAAACATTCCATGAAAATTGCATTCTGATTCACGTTCACACCACGCCAGAATCCTGGCGGAATGTGCGTATTACGCATGGCGTGATCGACCATCAGGTTCGGAAACTTATAGCCGAAAGCATGTTCACCCGTTCCTGGGAGCAAGCCCTGGAATACTGCGGCATCACGGCCATTGTCTTTTTCAACTACAGCGGGACGTATGTAGGCCAGGATTGACTGGCCTGACAAGCGTGCATTGACACCCGTCAGATTCTTGTCCGCATCAAATGTACCAGTCAGTTTACACATCATGCTTGGATGGTAACGACCTTGCGTCATATCCTCTTCGCGTGTCCAGATCAGCTTGATATGCGTACCTGGAATTTCCTTTGCAATCCTGACGACCTGTGTCGTGTAGTCCTGGAAAGCACCGCGGCGACCAAAACCACCGCCCAGATTGACCTTGTTCACATCACACTTCTCAGCGGGAAGACCTGAGGCAGCGATCACCGCTGCAAGTGAAGCCTCACCGTCTTGGGTTGGAACCCAGGCGATACAGCTGTCGGGCGTCCATTTGGCTGTGGCATTCATTGGCTCCATCGTCGCGTGGTTCAAGTAAGGATAGAAGTATGTTGCTTCGACTTTACTTGCAGCACCTGCGAGAGCGCCTTTCATATTGCCAGACTCGTTACCAACAAAGGCTTGCTCAGCTGTCAGGCCCTCTTCAAAAATGGCCTTGATTGTTGCGCTGGAGACTTTTGCATTTGGACCTTCGTCCCACACAATGTCAACGGCGTCCATTGCAGTCTTGGCAACCCAGAAGGTATCGGCGACGACGGCAACGGCGCTATCACCCACCTGTAAAACTTTTTTAACGCCTTTCATGGCTGTCGCTTTGCTGGCATCAAAGCTTTTGACTTTGCCACCGAACACAGGACACTCACGAATGTTGGCAACCAGCATGCCGGGGAACGTCAAATCGATACCATAGACCTGTTTACCCGTGACTTTGTCCTGAAACGTATCCAGACGGTTCTTGGGTTGGCCAATGATCTTCCACTCTTTGGGATCTTTAAGCGTAATTTCTGTTGGCACTTCTAACTTAGAGGCTGCGGCAGCGACCTTGCCAAAGCTTGTCTTCTTACCGCTGGGCTTGTGTGTAATGGTGCTGTTTGCAGCGACGCACTCAGCAACAGGCACCTTCCACTGGTCTGCCGCGGCTTGCACCAGCATCATGCGTGCAGCTGCTCCACCTTTGCGGACATACTCTTCAGACGTTCGGATACCCCGGCTGCCGCCCGTACCAAAGTCACCCCAGATACGCTTGCGCTTTAAGTTCTCACCAGGGGTTGGATATTCAACAGATACTTTATTCCAGTCGCATTCAAGCTCCTCGGCGACGAGCTGGGCCAGACCCGTAATGGTGCCCTGACCCATTTCGGAACGTACCACCCGCACCACGATTGAATCATCAGGCTTGACCACCACCCAGGCACCAATTTCTGGTGTCGATAGCGCAGCCTCAGCTGAACCGATTGCAAAAGGAAAGGTCAGTCCTAAGGACAGACCTGTCGTAATGGCCGTCGAACCCACGATAAAGTTGCGACGGGAAAGATTAGGGACGCGTGCATTCATGGTTGACCCCTTAGGCTTTAGCAAGTGAGTGGATGGCTGCGCGAACTTGCTGAAACGTGCCGCAACGACAGATATTAGTAATTGCAGCGTCAATATCTGCATCGGTAGGTTTGGGATTCTTATTCAACAAATCGGTGACCGCCATCAACATGCCAGACTGACAGTACCCACACTGAGGAACTTGATAATCAATCCAAGCCTGTTGCAATTTAGTCAGCTTGCCATTGGCAGCCAGGCCTTCAATGGTCTGGATTTTTTGTGTGCCTACAGCACTCACCGGGTAGGAACAGGAACGTACGGCCTGCCCTGCCACCATGACCGTACAGGAACCACATTGGGCCACACCGCAGCCATACTTGGTACCCGTCAGCCCAACTTGTTCGCGAATGACCCATAGCAAAGGGGTATTGGGATCCACGTCGACCGTGTGCTGCTTGCCATTAATATTCAACTGCTGAGACATTAAAAACTCCTGATAAATATTTCAAATACTGGTTAGGCGAGCGTCAAGCCGTGCTTGCGCAACGGCAACTCGCGATGGGGTTTACCGGTTGCCGCAAAAATTGCATTCAACACAGCTGGCCCCACAACACAAATAGTCGGTTCACCCACACCGCCCCAGAAATCATGGGTAGGGACAAGCACACACTCGACCTTAGGGGTGTCTTTCAGTTTAGCGACAGGGTAGGCGTGATAGTTCAACTCTTTAACTGCACCATTTTCGATGGTGATTTCCTCATTGAAGGTCGCAGATAACGCCATGACCACTGAGCCTTCGATCTGGGCTTTGACCTGCGAGGGATTGACTTGGTTACCCGAATTCAGCGCAAACACCATACGATGAACTTTGACCTGCCCTGAAGGTGAAACAGAGACTTCGGCGGTCGCCGCGGAATAACTGCCATAACCCATAAACTGTGCAATACCGCGATGCACACCTGCAGGCAACGGTTTGCCCCAGTTGCCTTTCTCTGCAACTGCGTTGAGCACAGCGAGGTGCTTGGGGTGATTCTTCATCATTTCACGACGAAACTCGAGCGAATCACGTCCACCGGCGCGCGCGCATTCCTCGATAAAGCACTCCATGTAAATGCCGTTCTGGTTCGTGTTGACACCGCGCCAGGGACCGACAGGAACATGGGTATTGCGCATCACATATTCTGTCAAGAGATTGGGCACTGAATACCCAAGCTGCGCATCGCCAGGCTCTTCATACCAGCCCTGCAACTGACGGACATCCTTGTTGTTTTTAATCGCGGTGGGTGCGAGCCAGGCGTTAATCGACTGACCTGACACGCGCGCATGCAGAGCAACCAGCTCGCCTTTATCGTTCAAACCTGCTGACATTTTGGCCATCGAGGTTGGACGATAAAAATCATGCGTCATGTCCTCTTCGCGACTCCAGGTCAGTTTGATCGGCGTGTCGGGATACTGTTTGGCAATCGCAACCGCCTGATGGACGAAATCCTGTGTACCACCCCGCCGTCCGAGTCCGCCACCCAGGTCCACAGTATGCACATCGCACTGGTCGAGTTTCAAGCCTGAGGCTTCTGATAAGGCTGCAATCGAGGCCTCGGCGTTTTGTGTCGGCACCCAGGCCTCGGCGCGGCCACCACCCATTTTGACAACACACCCCATCGGCTCCATCGTCGCGTGCGCAACGAACGGCGTGACATACACGGCCTCGACCGTTTTAGCTGCGGCCTTGATCGCAGCAGGTGCATCACCCGTTTTACGTTGCCAGAAATCACCCTCTGCATCCAGGCCTTCTTTCAGGCTCGCAGCAATGGTTGAACTCGATGCCTTGGCGTTTGGACCCAGATCCCAGTCAATCGGCAAATTTTCAAGCGCGTTTTTGGCGCGCCACCAGGTGTCTGCCACAACGGCGACCGTGGCATCATCAACCTTCACCACCCCTTTAATTCCACGCATGGAAAGGACTTTGGACTCGTCATAACTGATCAGCTTGCCACCGAATACCGGACAGCTTTTGATCGCCGCGCAAAGCATCCCAGGCATTTTCATGTCGATGGTGAAAACCTTTGCACCATTAACCTTATTCGCCGTATCCAGACGTGGCAAAGAAGTACCAGCAATGGTCCATTCTGCTGGTTTTTTCAGCACAATTGTTTTTGCGTCAGGCGGAGTCAGTTTGGCGGCAGCATCAGCAACCTTGCCATAACTTGTTTTTCGACCTGAGGCCGCGTGAGTGATGACACCCTTGCTGACTTTCAACTCCGAGACTGGCACTTTCCATTGATCCGCCGCAGCCTGCATCAGCATCATGCGCGCAGCAGCGCCACCGCGCCTGACATAGTCTTGCGAGTCACGTACGCCACGGCTCCCACCTGTTGCCATCGAACCCCAGGCACGCCCACGCGCCAGATTTTCACCTGGCGTTGGTTGCTGCGTCGTGACTTTGTTCCAGTCGCAATCAAGTTCCTCGGCCACCAGCTGAGCGAGGCCCGTACGCGTGCCTTGTCCCATTTCTGAGCGGACGATTCGGATCACAACGGTTTCGTCAGGTTTGACCACCACCCAGACATTGACCTCGTCCGGGGTTTTGAGAGGTATAGCCTCAGCCGCGGTAGCTGAAAATGGCAGCGTAATTCCCAAAGCAAGTCCAGCGCCTGCAGTTGCGGCACCGATCATGAATTGACGGCGTGAGGGATTCAGCGTGTTTGTAATTTGCGATGTTTTTTTCATGTTCATCATCCCGTTAAGCCTTGCTCACGCCAGCTGTGGCGTATTCTTTGAGCACGTCTGCAAGCTTTTTCTGACCTGCAGCGACATGAATTCCGTCCCGAATACGCTGATAGGTGCCACATCTGCAAATGTTAGTCATCGCTGCGTCAATATCGGCATCGGTGGGTTTCGGTACACGCTTGAGCAGTGCCACAGCGGCCATCACCTGGCCCGACTGGCAGTATCCGCATTGGGGGACATCGAGTGCGACCCAGGCCTTCTGTACAGCATGGCTGGTATCTTTTGAAAGCCCTTCAACAGTTGTAATCTTCTGTCCGGCTGCGCCAGAAACAGGTATCGAACAGGACCGTACCAATTCGCCATTGAGCTGCACGGAGCACGCCCCACATTGCGCCACACCACAGCCATATTTTGTTCCTGTCAGGCCAACCACTTCACGCAGCGCCCATAACAGCGGCATATCCGGCTCAACATCCACATTGTGGACGACGCCATTTACATTGAGTTCCATTATTCTTGTCCTTGGTCAAAGGTTGTATTGGTCGCTGCATGGGATAGATCTGGGCCTCACAATGCGCCGTGCACATGGAGCAAATACGCAATTGATACGTACGCCAAATCTCGCCCGATTCTAGCCGAGAGAACCTCTTGAGTCACCAGATTATTCAGGCTTTTACGAGTTGAAATTGCGTTTAAACGAGGCGTACCAAGCAACTCTTATAAAACAGCATAAAATATTGCAGTGCAATAAATGTTAATTGTTCTTAAAAAGAAGTACATTTGGCGGCTATGAAAGCTCCACGCTATTTACATCGTATTTGCCTGCTATGTCTGTGTATCCTTTCAGGCTGCACTTCAGTCGGCCCTGACTACAATCAAAAGCAAGCGACGCTTGTCCCGAATGCCCCCCAAACCTGGCAGGAAACATTACCCCATGGCGGCGATCCTCAGGCACTCAAGGACTGGTGGGCGCAATTCAATGATCCCTTACTGACCGAGCTCATCGAAGCCGCTCAAACTCAAAGCGCCTCGATTGCGACTGCGGCCCTGCGTATTGCCCAGGCACGCGCACTCAATATTTCAGCCAACGCGCAGGCCGTTCCCAACGTGACTGGCGCCGCCTCCTCGACGCGCGGCACCTTAATACTTGGCGAACCCATTCTGATTGACACCACCAGTCAGGCACAACTTCAGGCGAGCTGGGAAATCGACTTATTCGGAGGTGTGCGCCGACGCAGCGAATCAACGCTGGCCAAACTCGATGCAGAGATCGCCAACTGGCATTCCGCTCGCATTTCGGTTGCGGCAGAGATGGCCAATCTCTATACCAACTATCGCGGTTGCGAACAGCAAGTAGAACTTTCGACTGCGGATGTGCTTTCACGCGAACAAACTGCCGCACTAAGTGCCAAACTTGGGGAGGCAGGATTTCAATCTAGTGCAAACGTGGCCCTCGCACGCGCCAGTGCAGCCGAAGGCACCGGGCGACTCGTCACCCAGCGTGCTGAATGTGACATCCATATCAAAGGCATGGTCGCCCTCACCGGTATGACAGAATCCGGCTTACGCGAACAGTTGAAAAACCGTACGGCCAAACTTCCTCGACCAGAGGTCATTACCATCTCAGCGATCCCTGCTCAAGTTCTGGCCCAGCGACCAGACGTGGCCGCCGCCGAGCGCGAACTGGCCTCTGCGAATGCGGATATCGGTGCACGGATAGCGGAGCGCTTTCCTCGCATCATGCTGCTTGGCAATATTGGCCCATTGAATTTCAACACGACAGATGTCGGCGTGACCACCTCTTCCTGGTCTTTTGGTCCGACGGTCACGCTACCGATTTTTGATGCAGGAAGACTTGCAGCCAACGTTGAAACTGCTCGCGTTGCCTATCAGACCTCTGAAACAAATTACAGACAACGCGTGCGAGGTGCAGTCAGAGAAGTTGAAGAAGCACTCGTGCGGCTCAACAGCATGGAAATGCGTGAAAAAAATGGACAAATCGCTTCGGACGGCTATCACGAGTCGTTGCACGCAGCCGAGCAACGCTGGCAGAGCGGACTCGCAAGCCAGCTTGAGCTCGAAGAAACACGACGCTTGTCATTTAACGCAGACTTATCGCTTGTCATACTCAAGCGCGACCATGTGAACGCCTGGATTGCACTTTATCGTGCGGTTGGCGGTGGTTGGGAATCAAAAGAATGGAACAACGGATGAATCAACAGTCAATGCGAGTAATCGCCCGAGCCTTACCTGCCGTATTAATGATGGCGTGGATCCAGGTTGCTGGACTATCCATTGCCAATGCGCAACCCACCACACCCGCACCCGGAAGAGATAGTCGGGCTGGAGTCACGATTACGGTCGTGCATCCCGAATCAACCGCGCTGCAAACAAGCCTGAGTGCAAACGGAAGCATTACCGCATGGCAAGAGGCAGCGGTATCTGTTGAGGTTGGCGGCTTGAGACTGACTGAGCTCAATGTCAACGTAGGCGATCACGTTCAAAAAAATGATGTGCTGGCGGTCTTTGCAACCGAAACACTCGAAGCCGACCTTGCTGTGCTGCGTGCGCAGATCTCAGAAGCCACGGCCGCCTTAGCGGAAGCGAAAGCGAATGCTGCTCGCGCCAAGGGGCTTCAGAATTCAGGCGCACTTTCAAGTCAGCAAATTGGTCAGTACCTGACTGCGGAACAAACCGCGAAAGCCAGATTGGGAGCAATTGATGCACAGGCAAAAGTGCTGGAACTGCGTTTATTAAAATCCCGCGTCCTTGCTCCCGATGACGGGGAAATCATTTCGCGTCAGGCCACCCTGGGTGCGGTCATTCCAACTGGCACAGAACTCTACAGGATTCTGCGCCAAAGTCGGCTGGAATGGCGTGCAGAAGTCACCGCAACGGAACTCGGTCAGATTAAACCTGGCATGCAAGTGAACGTTTATCCAGCGAGTCTGACTCAGGGGGCTGCCCCTGTTGTCGGTCGGGTACGTATCATCGGACCAACCGTCGACCCACAAAGTCGAACAGCCATTGTTTATGTTGATTTACCCAATGCAGGTGATCAGGGAACCACGCTCAGAGCGGGTATGTTTGCCAAAGGTGAATTTATTCTGGGCAGTAACACTGGTCTGACACTCCCTCAAGAAGCAATCGTGACGCGCGATGGATTCAACTATGTTTTCATCGTCCATCCAGACAAGCATGTCACGCAAACTAAAGTCCAGATTGGTCAGCGGCTGGGCCAGCGCGTCGAAGTCCTGCATGGCGTCCAGGCTGCTGACGAGATTGCAAACGCGGGTGCAGGATTCCTGGCCGATGGTGACATTGTGAATATCAGTGACGCTATAGCGCCCTCAGAGCCAAAGAAATAGGGCATGGCATGAATTTTTCTGCATTCTCCATTCGCCACCCGATTCCGGCAATTCTGCTTTTCGTATTGTTGACCATTGCCGGGCTGCTGTCCTTCAAAGCGTTGAGCGTGCAGGACTTTCCAGATATCGAGCTGCCAACGGTAACCGTTGAGGCGACGTTGCCAGGTGCAGCACCCGCGACACTGGAGACGGAGGTCGCTCGCAAACTTGAAAACTCAATCGCGACACTTCAGGGCGTGAAGAATCTTTACACCAAGATTCTCGAAGGGACCGTCTCCATCACCGTTGAATTCATTCTTGAAAAAGACGCAATGGAAGCAGTCAACGACGTGCGGGACGCCGTGACGCGCGTGCGTGCAGACTTACCCGCGGACGTTCGCGATCCAACGGTATTGCGAACGACAACCGCAGGCAAGCCGCTCCTGACTTATGCAGTCGCTTCAGATACGCTTGATGAAGAAGCATTATCCTGGTTTGTAGACAACACCGTTGCAAAGCAGATACTGACGGTCAAGGGTGTGGGACGCGTCAAGCGCATGGGCGGACTCAACCGCGAAATACTGGTTGAACTCGACCCCGCACCTATGGCTGCACTCAACATCACGGCAGCTGAAGTCTCAAGGCGTCTGAGACAAATCCAGCAAGAAGCCCCCGGTGGGCGCGGAGATGTAGGCGGTGCCGAACAGTCCGTGCGCACGATCGCCACAGTACAAACTGCAGGGGAAATCGGCAAACTCGACCTTTCGCTCTCAGATGGTCGACGCATCAGACTCGATCAGATTGCCAGCATTCGAGACACCACGGCTGAAAGACGATCCATTGCAATGGCCAACAGCCAGGCAGTTGTGGCCTTCGAAATCATGCGTAGCAAAGGTGCCAATGAAGTCTCCGTGGCAAACGCGGTCAAGTCGACGGTTGCAGCACTTCGTGCATCGCACCCTGACATCGCGATGACTGAGGTTATCAATAACGTCAATGCAACGGAAGAAAACTTCGATGGCTCGATGCATCTCCTCTACGAAGGTGCCATTCTTGCAGTGATCGTCGTCTGGATTTTTTTACGTGACTGGCGCGCCACCCTGGTTTCAGCGGCAGCCCTCCCCCTTTCAGTGATTCCTACATTTTTAGGGATTTATCTGTTTGGTTTTACGCTGAACATGGTCACGCTACTGTCGCTTGCACTTGTTGTCGGCATACTTGTCGACGATGCAATCGTTGAGGTCGAAAATATCGAACGCCATTTGAATATGGGCAAGACCCCTTTTCAGGCTGCTATGGATGCGGCAGATGAAATTGGCATGGCAGTGATTGCAACGACCTTTGCGCTCGTATCCGTCTTTTTACCCACCGCTTTCATGGCGGGTGTACCAGGTAAATTTTTTAAGCAATTCGGCTGGACTGCGGTCATTGCAATTCTGGCCTCTCTTGTGGTTGCGCGTTTGCTCACACCCATGATGTCCGCCTATCTGCTCAAACCTGCAAAGCCAGATAACCTCGCGCACAAACGCGATGGCTGGATCATGCACACGTATTTAAGAGCTGTGCGTTGGTGTCTGGCACACAGAGTGATCACATTGGTACTGGCTACCTTATTTTTTATTGGCTCTATCGCTTTAGTACCCTTATTACCAAAGGGCTTTGTTCCTCCTGGTGATCGTGGCCAGACCATCGTGAACATTGAACGTGCGCCTGGCAGCACCTTGGCAGAAACTTTACAAGCCACTGAACACGTTAGAGGGCTGCTTGAATCCCTTCCAGAAGTCGTCAGAACCTTCAGTTCAGTCGGTGCCGGCGTATCGGGCGATGTGTTTAGCGGAGGAGCCGCACCCGAAGTGCGCAAAGCCGCGATTACCGTCATGCTGACGCATCGTTCAGCGCGCAAGGAAAACCAGCAACAAGTCGAGGGGAAAATTCGCAACCTGCTCGCCAATGAACCTGGCATTCGCATCACCGTCGGTCCGCAGGATGTGGGCGTCAAAATGCAGATTGTGTTGCAAGGTGAAGATCCCGTCGCGTTGACACAAGCTGCCAGGGCCGCTGAACGTGACCTGCGAACATTAAAAGGCGTGGGCAACATCTTGTCAGGTGCGAGCCTGGTCAGACCTGAAGTCATCGTCAAGCCAGATTTTGCCCGTGCAGCCGATCTGGGCGTCACGGCGCAAAACATTGCGGATACGCTGCGTATCGCAACAGCGGGTGACTATGAGGTTGGACTCCCCAAACTCAATCTTTCCGAGCGTCAAATACCAATTCGCGTCAAGCTTCCAGACTCTGCACGACAAGATCTGGCTGCGCTGGAGCGACTCACCATTCCTGGCCGCTACGGTCCTGTCATGCTGGGCAATGTCGCAACGGTCACGATGGACAGTGGACCGGCGCAAATCAACAGACTGAATCGCAGTCGCAACATCACAATCGAGGTTGAACTCGGTCAACGACAACTCGGCGAGGTGTTTGCCGAAGCCATTGAGCTACCCAGCCTGAAAAACCTCCCTGCTGGCGTGCGCCGAACCGAACTAGGTGATACACAGGAAATGCAAGCGCTGTTCGGCAGTTTTGCCCTGGCCATGTCGATCGGTTTGCTCTGCATCTACATGGTGCTGGTGTTGCTGTTCCATGATTTTGTACAACCCATTACGATTCTTGGTGCGCTACCTCTCTCAATCGGCGGCGCGTTCGTGGCACTGTTACTGACAGGTAAGAGCTTCTCGATGCCGTCACTCATTGGTCTGCTCATGCTGATGGGAATTGTGACTAAGAACTCAATCCTGCTGGTCGAGTATGTGATTGTCGCGCGCCGCAACGGCATGGAACGGCGCGAGGCCTTGATTGATGCCTGCCACAAACGCGCGCGCCCTATCATCATGACGACAATTGCGATGACAGCAGGCATGCTGCCGATCGCGCTGGGCTTTGGCTCTGACCCAAGCTTCCGCTCACCGATGTCCATTGCTGTGATCGGTGGCTTGATGACCTCTACGCTCTTAAGTTTGCTGGTCATTCCAGCTTTCTATACCTTTGTAGATGATGCTGAAGGCTGGGTACACAGACTCTTTAAATCTCGCAGCGCAACACCAGTCAAAGAGCATTGAGCAGACTGCGCTGTGGCAGATCAGCCATTGCAGCGCACACGAATGTGCGCTGCAATGCACAACCGATTCCTTGATGAATGAAGCAAGTTTGACTGGCCATGTGCCAAGCCAGCAGGTAGGATCAGCTCTATTATTTAACTCGCTGAGGTCAGCCATGTACTTGCTAACAGTGATCGCACCACTTAAAAAATCACTTTCTCTTTTTATCGTCAGTATTGCTGCAATCACCCTCAGCGGCTGTGCGACCCAGTCAACTCCGATACGAGATAGCAGTCAGGCCTCGAGTCAAACGCAACTCGTGATCGAAGAATTCATGATCCCGAGCGCAGATAACGACATCAAACTCTATGTCCGCAACAAACGTCTGCCGAGCATGACGAGCTTTAACAAAGACAATGTTTTGCTCTTTGTTCACGGTGCGACCTACCCCTCCGAAACGGGTTTTGATTTAAAACTGGACGATCTGTCATGGATGGATGTCTTAGCGCAACAAGGCTTCGACGTCTATATGATTGATGTGCGCGGATATGGAAAATCTACGCGCCCCGCAACAATGGATCAGCCTGCTGCAGGCAATCGCCCCATCGCAGACACCAATACAGCCGCGCTCGATTACGCTGCAGCTGCAGACTGGGTACGCAATCGCCGATCCGTAGAAAAAATCAATGTGCTCGGACACTCTTGGGGCACAGCCATTACCGCGCTTTATACCAGCCGTCACTCCGACAAGGTCAACCGCCTCGTCCTGTATGCACCAGTATGGCTGCGTAAAACGGCCTCACTAACCGACTCAGGTGGTGAACTCGGAGCATATCGCACAGTCACCATAGACATGGCCAGAAAGCGCAAGGATACTGGTCTCAAAGCCGGTCAGAACCCGCAGCCTGATGCCTGGTTTGAAATTTGGGCAAAAGAAACATTTGCCTCAGACCCTGTTGGCTCCAAGGCAGACCCAAAGTTTGTCCGCGCGCCTAATGGCAGCGTCCAGGATAGCCGTATATTCTGGAGTGCAGGAAAACCTGTTTATGATCCAACCTTGATCAAGGTCCCAACGATGCTGATTCTCGCAGAGTGGGATGCCGACACCCCACTCTATATGGCCGAGACGCTATTCCCGTTGCTCACCAACGCCAATCCTAAAAAACTCGTCGTCCTGAGCGAAGGCACGCATTCGATTATGAATGAGGTGAAGCGCTTTAGTCTGTTTAACGAGGTGAGTCGTTTTTACAAAGATGGAGTCATGCCTTAAACAGCACGTCCAATCAGCGAATGAATCAGCACTTAATTCGAAGGCATTCCTGCGACTAAAAGTACGATCGAGAGACTCGTGGCCATCGCTTTGACCATGGGTTCTTTTTCAACGTCGATCCACTCATCCAGTGAGTGAGAACGTCCACTCTTTTCTGGCGCAGAACGTCCAATTGTCAGCGCGGGGATACCGAGGCTCATCGGCATGTTTGAATCTGTCGAACTCCAGCGGTAATTTGTCTGATAGCCCCCAGCCTCAATCGCTGCCTTGGTCTGCATCACAAAAGGCGTATCGGCCTTGGTTTGTCCTGCTGGCCGATCACCAATCAGTTTTGGGTCTACGGATATTTTGCCTTCTTTGGTCGAACGTGCAAAGTTTTCGGTTTCAGCGGCTTGCTCAACAATTTGCAGCAGACGATCTTCGACACGTTTGAGCTCAACGACCGACTCAGAACGCATATCGACATCCATCCAGGCATCAACTGGAATTGAATTAACGGAAGTCCCTCCTCCGATCAAACCAATGCTGTAGGTCGTTTTAGGAGAAAGTGGCACCTGGATTCTCGAAAATGTATCTGATGCTTGCGCCAAGGCAAACATTGGACTCACCAGACCAAACGCACCAAAACTATGCCCACCCGGTCCTTTGAAGGTAATACGATAACGCTTGGAGCCTACCCCACCATTTGTAATGCCCTCGACGCCACCGGATTCAATTGAAAAAAAGCTCTTCAACTTGCCCGTATATTCGCTCTTTGTAAACAGATAGCGCACGCCCCTTAAGTCTCCAGGACCTTCTTCACCAACGGTTCCTACAAACAGAATATCGTCATTGGTGTTGATCTTTGCTTCGTTCATTGCCCGCACATAGGCAAGAATGACGGACAGGCTCATGGTGTCATCCCCCACGCCAGGCGCATACAATTTTGTACCTTCGCGACGGACTTTCAAATCTGTACCTGCTGGGAATACTGTATCGAGATGTGCAGAAACCACAACAAATTTTCCATCACTCTTGATGCCTTTTCTTACCCCAAGCACATTACCCTCCTGATCGATCTTCACATCAACCAGGCCAACTTCCTTAAACATTTTTTCATAGACTTTGGCCCGAACCTCCTCTTTAAAAGGCGGCGCGGGAATTTCGGTGAGCATGATGCACTCGTCGACGATCCGGGTATGTTGACGATCCAGCGAAGCTCTGGCGATCGCAAAGGCTGGACTTGAATTGATACGAGCTACTTCTGCCGCGTAGTCATTAGCCTGTGCTCTAGCCGCTGTTGTCATACTGACACTGACGACTGCGCAAAAAATACTGATGCTCCGGATCCAGATGAAAGCTCGCATATAAATATCTCCAATGATTCGTTCGCAGCACTTGTTTACAAAGAACTTCTAAAATCACTTAACTTGAATCACCTAACTTAAATTACTTGCCTTAAATCACTTCTTAGGCAAACGACCCAGCAGATAAAACTCATCATTCGGACGCATGGAGATCGTATTGGCAATACGATTCGACATGCCAAAGAATGCGGTGATGGAAGTAATGTCCCAGATGTCCTCATCATCAAAGCCGTGCGCATACAGCAAGGCATAGTCCTCATCGCCGACAGACTGCGAATCCAGACAGACCTTGATTGCGAAATCGAGCATGGCATGCTGTCTCGGTGTGATGTCCGCTTTGTGATGATTGACTGCGACCTGATCGGCAATCTGCGGATTTTTTGCATAAATACGCAAGATCGCACCATGTGCCATCACGCAATACAAGCAGTTGTTCTTGGCGCTCGTGGCGGTCACGATCATTTCGCGATCAGCTTTAGTCAGGCTGCCCGTATCTTTGACCATCAAGGCATCGTGATAAGCAAAAAATGCCCGGAATTCATCTGGGCGCCTGGCAAGCGTCAGAAAAACATTTGGGACAAAACCGGATTTTTCCTGAACAAGTAGAATTTTTTCACGAATATCATCTGGCAAATTTTCAAGCGCGGGAATGGCATAACGTGAAACGGGCTTTGCGGCGGACATAGGATTGGCAGGTTGTTGTTCTTGTGATGTCATTGTGGTCTCTGGTTATATTTTTCTAGTGCGCAGACTGGCATTGCGAATCGTCAAAGGCGTGCTGGTAATGGTCACTTTGCCGCAACGTATTCCTTGGGTCGCACCATTTCAAACAAGCTATTGACTTCAACATAGTCGCCGCGGTACCCGCAACGTCCGAGCGGTCTAGCCGCCGCCGTATCAAAAATTCCATCTTTTAAAAATTCATCATTAATATGGACGCCCACAACCTCACCGAGCGTGAGCCAATTATTAATCAACTCACCTTTGGCATTTTTCATCTGACGCGTTTCAATCAGTTTGCACTCAAGGGCAGCAATCGCTCGCGCAACGCGCGGGACACGCACAATCGTTGACGGTGCAGAGGCCAGTCCTGCGTACTGCATTTCATCCACGCCAGGCTCAAGCGTTGCAGATGTGATGTTCATTTCGTTTGCGAGTTCAGCCCCGACAAAATTAGCGACAAACTCTCCGACGGCATCGATATTGTTGACACTGTCTTTACGTGTAACCGCCGTAGAGAAGCCAATAATCGGTGGTGAATCAGAAAAAGCGTTAAAAAAGCTGTAGGGTGCAAGATTCACGCGACCCTGCAAATCAATACTCGAGATCCATCCGATGGGTCGGGGTGCGACGATCGCTTTAAATGGATTATGGGGTAAACCATGACCTTTACTCGGTTCGTAGAAATAATCGCTCATTTCAATCCTTTTCAAATGTATGCTCAACATCTCAGCATGCCGTTCGGTCAGACGTCAAGACATACGCCATTCAGTTATAAAAATTAACATCACGTCTCTGAAGGCTATACTGAATTGGTATTGCATTATTAAGACTCATTATCTGATATTCAAGGAATAAAATGTCACATCACGATAAGATCATTGCCGCTTTTGAAACATACCAGGCCGAGAACGCAAAGTTCACAGAAAAAGGCGTGAAAGCCTCTGCTGCACGTGCGCGTAAGGCTTTGCAAGAAATTGCAGGTTCGTGCAAAGAGCGCCGCAAAGAAATTACCGCAGAAAAGGAAGCGCTCGAAGCCCAGGCTGCTCCAAAAGTTGCTGGCAAAGGGATGTCCCAGGATGCCGCGCGTCACGCTCACGTCCGTAAATAAATCGTAAAGCGAATAACGCGAGGTCAACTCTGAATCAAATGGCCCTTTAGGGCCATTTAAATATTGTTGAGCAGGATGAATGAACAAGACCATCATAAGAATGGTCAGTCAATCTACAAAATCTATTCAACCGAGACAAGGTAATGATGTCCAGCAATCATAATCAGCAAGTCATATTGCTCAGCCGACCAACTGGCTGGGTCACCCCAGAAAATTTCAAGCTCATTGATTCGGACATCCCTGTTCCGACTCAAGATCAGGTACTTATTCGTAATCATTACCTGTCACTTGACCCCTATATGCGCGGCAGGATTTCAGAAGCAAAATCCTATGCGCAAGGTGTGAATGTCGGTGAACTTATGGTCGGTGGTGCTGTTGGCGAAGTGATTGCCTCAAACTCTCAGCGCTTCAAAATCGGTGACTCAGTTTTGGCGGCGACAGGCTGGCAACTCTATGCAGCGATGCCAGACAGTCAGGTGACAAAAATAGATACAAGCCGAGTTCAAGCGTCTGCCTATCTTGGCGTACTAGGCATGCCTGGGATTACCGCCTGGCGTGGACTCATGGAAATATGCGAACCCAAAGCGGGAGAAACTGTTGTCGTAGATGCAGCGTCAGGCGCGGTAGGCTCTGTTGTCGGCCAACTGGCCAAGCATCTCGGCTGTCGCGTCGTAGGGATTGCCGGTGGGCAGGAAAAATGCCGCTACGTTGTAGAAGAACTCGGCTTTGATGCATGCGTCGATCATCGATCCAGTCATTTTGCAGAAGAGCTCAAAGCACAACTCCCAAAAGGTATTGACTGCCTGTTTGAAAATGTGGGGGGCTCAATCTTCGAACTGCTGCTGACGCTCATGAATCCCTTTGGTCGCATCGCCTTGTGTGGACTGGTGTCTGAATTCAATCAGCCACCCCATGCCTACAAAACCATTCGCTCCATTCTGGTCAATCGGCTCAAACTCCAGGGTTTCATTGTGTCCGACAAAATGGAGGTCTGGCCAGCTGTTCGTTCGAATCTGCATGAACTGGTAGCAACCGGAAAATTAAAATTCCGGGAATCCGTTGCGAATGGATTAGCCAGCGCTCCTGAAGCATTCGTCGGCATGCTTAAGGGTGAGAATTTTGGTAAGCAGATCGTCAAACTTACTTGAACCAGGTGAATCCATTGAACATTCCCCGTCGCTCAATCATTTCTGCTGCCGTCTTGTGTCTGACCGTTGGTCTGACGAGTCATACCGCGCACGCGCAATCTTATCCAAACAAACCCATTCGCATCGTAGCTTCCCAGAATCCTGGTGGTACGACAGATGCGACAGCGAGAGCTTTTGCGGACTATTTCACGCAAAAACTCGGCGTCACAGTTACGGTTGAAAATCGTCCTGGTGCCGGCGGGATGATTGCTGCTGAAAACGTGGCGCAAGCCGCACCCGATGGCTACACACTTTTTGTCGGGCTGCACAGCCAGTTGGCTCAGGCACCTGTCTTATTCAAAAAACCACTGATCGATCCTGATAAGGATCTGATACCTGTAGCGGCCGTGACTGCGGGCGGGCTACCCACCGCAGTGCGTTCGAGCCTGCCCGTCAAGAATGTCAAGGAACTGGTCGAGCTCTCACGCAAACAAGTCATCAATGCGGGGAACTATTCGATTGGCTCGGGCTGGCACCTGTTGCTTACACAGCTCGCCAAGGAAACCGGCGGACAGTTCACCGTCGTCAGTTACAAAGGCACCCCTCCCATGTTCGCCGATCTGGTTGGCCAGCAGACTGACGTCGCGACCGGGTCAGTCATCAGTATTGGGCCTTTCTTGCAGCGCGAAGGTTTACGCGTGATTGCGATGATCTCTGACAGACGCAGTACCAAGTTTCCGGATGTTCCAACCTGGGCGGAACAGGGCTTTACCAGTCCAGCCTTTACCAAGCTACTCGAATACAACATGCTGCTCGCGCCAGCCGGAACGCCGCAAGAAGTACTGGATAAGTTATCAAGCGTTGCAGCAGATGCGGCGACTCAGTCGCCAAAGATGGCCAACCTGCTTCAGACGATTGGCTCTGATGAACCCGTTCTGGTGGGCCCACCCTTGCGGCAAATGATTAGCGAAGTCTGGCCCGTCTATCGCACACTGACAACCGAACTCAAACTCACACCTGAGTAAGCAGATTATTACCAAACCACTAAAAGCAGTAGTATTTGCAATACCCTTGAGATAACTCGAAATAAAAACCAAAGATCCCATGACAACTGCAATGACCAGTGCACCCCGACTATTCAATAAAAACCTCGTCTTGCTCATTCTCTGCCAAGGGATCTTCCTCACCAACAATGTGACCTTCATTGCCATTAATGGTCTGGTCGGTCTGAGTCTGGCAAGTGCTGCCTGGATGGCCACCCTACCCGTAATGGGGTATGTCGTGGGTGGTGCGCTATCCACGACAATTGTTGCAGCGACACAAAAAAGATTTGGTCGTAAAAAATCTTTTCAGCTGGGACTAGTTGTTGCGATGGGTTCATCCCTGCTATGTGGCTATGCGGCCGTGACCAAGAACTTCTGGCTCCTGACCTTAGGAACCTTTATTGCCGGTTACTACAGCGCGAATGGTCAGCTGTATCGGTTTGCAGCTGCGGAGTTAACCCATGTCAGCCTGCGAGACAAGGCCGTGTCATGGGTCCTGGCGGGTGGCATTCTGGGTGCCGTCGTGGGCCCAAATCTGGCTGTCTGGACACGTAACTCATTTGCCACGCCTTTCTTAGGGGCATACCTGACCCTCACAGTTGCCGCAGTCATTGGCCTATGCGTGATGCACTTCATACATTTTCCGGATGATGTCGCAGTCAAAAAAGTATTACCCCCAGGCCGGCCGCTTTCTGAAATCATGCGTCAACCGGTTTTCCTGGTCGCAGTCATCGGCTCCGCACTCGGCTATGGCGTGATGAATCTGCTCATGGCCGCCACCCCGCTTGCGATGCAAGTATGCGGGATGCCATTCTCTGATACCGCACTCGTATTGGAATGGCATGTGATTGGAATGTTCGCGCCTGGGTTTTTCACCGGCTCGCTGATCAGGCGGTTTGGTACCGTTCAGGTGATGGCCGTCGGTGTACTTCTGAATCTGGTGTGTATCGGCATTGCACTGACAGGCAGTGACTTACACCAATTCGTTCTGGCGCTGTTCATTCTGGGGGTGGGTTGGAACTTCCTGTTTACTGGCGCAACGTCTCTCGCAATTTTTGCCTACAGGCCAGAAGAAAAAGATAAAGCGCAGGGCGCGATCAACTTTTTTGTCTTTAGCACCATGGCGGTTTCGTCCTTCAGCTCTGGCGCCTTGGTCACCACACAAGGATGGACGCTCTTGAATATCGGCTCACTCGTGCCCGTGCTGTTGACCGGCGCAGCCCTGATCTGGCTGGTCTATAAGCAGAAGCAGGCAGCACGGGTCACAGCCTGACCCGTCACTACCCGAAATACACCTCAGAGGTTAAACACCCTCGACAATCCGGATGTCGCGGTCTGCTGAATTGGTGCCCAGCGCCGCAATGGCCTCTTGGTAGCCTGGGCTAGTGTAAGCAGCCTGGGCCGCTTCGACGCTCTCGAATTCGATCAGCACAGTGCGTTGATTCAGCCCCTGCTCTTTAGTCGCAGCAGGCATGCCACGTGCCAGGAACGTACCGCCCGCGGCAGTCAGTGCGGGCCCAGCCAATTTTGCGTAGGCCGCGAGTGCCTCAGGATTAGAAATCGAACGGTATGAACTGATCCAATATGCTTTTGCCACAGTAGCCTCACAAAAAATAAATTAATAAAAAATAGAGATTACTCTATCGCATCGACAAGCAGTCGGGCTTTGAATAATTGCTGCGCTGCAAAATGAATATTTCTTGTATGACTATCGCCAGGGTCAGAGTCCTGCTAGGATCAAGCTCACTTGCACAGCGATTCATGGACAATCTCAGTCGATGCTGTCAACCTGCTCGCATAAAAAATAAAACAGCATTGCCACGGAGACAAATATGAAATATTCGTTCAAACGAACAGGTATTCTTGCCATCACAGCATGCCTGTCTGGTCTGTTTGCAATGCCACTCACTGCATATGCGGCTCCAGCATCGGCATCAACACCAGCAACTGCAACTGCAACCAGCCTCGCTCAACAGGACATCGCACTGCAGGGCCAGGTCTCCTCGACAGAAGAGGGAAAAATGGAAGGCGTTGTGGTGACCGCACAAGCCAAAGGCTCAACCATCTCAATCTCTGTCTTGACGGACGCCACCGGCCACTATCAGTTCCCGCGTTCAAAACTCCGTGCAGGTGACTACGCCATCCGTATTCGTGCAACGGGCTTTGACGCTAACAAGGGGCTGACAACAACGATTCAGAATGGCACAACAGATCAACTCAATATTGAACTAAAAAAAGCTGCAGATATTTCTTCACAACTCACGAATGCAGAATGGATTTATAGCGTTCCAGGTACAGTAAAAGACAAAACAGCATTGTTAAATTGCGTAGCCTGCCACACGCTCGAGCGCGTTGTGAAATCGAAATATACCGAGCAAGAGTTCATGAGTGTGATTCTGCCCCGTATGCAAAGCTATGTGAATCAAAGCATGCCAGGTGCGCCACAAATCAGAAAAGGTGAGCGCCAAATGGAGGAGCGTGGTGACCAGCGTATTCAGGTCTATCAGGATCTCGGTAAATTCCTAGCCAGAATCAACCTCAGCGGACGTGACACCTGGACCTATCCACTCCAGCCATTTCCTCGCTTAAAGGGTGCCTCAACCAAAGCGATTTATACCGAATACGATTTACCCAGACCAACCATCCAGGCGCACGATGTCATTCTCGATAAAAAAGGTCAGATCTGGTTTTCGAATTTCGGTGAACAGAAGATTGGCAAAGTTGATCCCGTGACCGGAGCACTAAGAGAAATCGATGTTGAACGTGCTAAACCAGAATGGCCCTCGGGTATCTTAGCGATGCGTCCGGATCTCGATGGAAAGATCTGGATTGGCAACATGTATCAGGCTTCGATCGCACGCTTTGATCCCGAAACAGAAACCTTCAAATTTTTTACACCGCCCAAAGAAGACAACTTGTCTTCGACCCAGCTCAACCAGGTCTCGCCCTTCAATACAGGTGTCGATGGAAAGGTCTGGGCCCAAAACAGTGGCTTTGCAGGCGTGCACCGGTTTGATCTTGAAACAGGAAAAGTTGAGACTTGGGCACCCTTCAAAGATTCGAAAAAAGTGCATAACATCTACGACGTGATTTCTGATTCTAAAAACAATGCATTTTTTACTGACTTCCGTAACGAACACATCGGCCGGATTGATGCAAAGACAGGTGAAGTCAAACTCTTTGAAATCCCAACCAAACTAGCCTCTCCCAGGCGTGGTTCGATGGACGATCAGGATCGGCTGTGGTTCGGCGAATATCGCGGCCACCGGATCGGTATGTTTGATACCCGTCAATCGATCTTCAAGGAATGGCAGATCCCTACGCCCTACTCGGCTTGCTACGATGTTGTGCTCGACAAGGATGCCTTTGCCTGGACAGGCTCGATGACAACAGACCGTATCGCCCGGCTCAATACCCAGACTGATGAAATCATCGAATATCAGTTGCCACGTTCGACCAACATCCGGCGCGTCTTTGTAGACAATACGGGCGCAAGACCTGTTCTCTGGGTAGGCAACAATCACGGCGCGTCAATCGTCAAAGTTGAAACCCTGGAATAAGTGCAAGACACTACAACAAGCCCAATAAAAGTGACGCCTTGAATACTTAAAACCTCGACGATTCAATTCCCTGAGCATACTGTTCAACCCCCTGAACAGTTATATTTAGGAAACCGGAAGTCAGGCAATCTGACATCCGGGCGTTACATCCCTCGCCTCAATGATGACCAAGAATAGGAAAACTGGCATGAAAAAAATAACAGCAATTCTTTTGACTGCAACAGGATTATTTTTGAGCGTGAATGCACTCGCTCAAACCACCTCCCGCCTGGACGAAGTCATCAAGTCAGGAAAGCTTCGCGTGTGCACGCCTGGCGACTACAAACCATTTGCTTTGGCTAAACCTGATGGCACCTTTGAAGGTCTGGACATCGATCTGATCCAGAGCGCAGCTAAAGCCTTGGGCGTCCAGGTAGAACTGGTCAAAACAAGCTGGCCCAAACTGCTCGATGACTATACAGAAAAATGCGATGTCGCAGTCGGCGGGATTTCGGCATCAACCGATCGTGCCAAGCGTGTCGGCCTGATGTCGGCTTACATGGTCAATGGCAAAGCACCCATCGCGCTCTGCACGAATGCCAAAAAATTCCAGACCGTGGCCGACATCAATCAACCTACTGTCACTGTCATCACCAACCCGGGTGGTAGCAACGAAAAATTCGTACGTGCCAATCTGCCCAATGCCAAAGTAGTCGTCTATAACGATAACGTCACCATCTTTGACGAAATCGTGAAAGGCAATGCTGATGTCATGATTTCAGAATCTGTTGAAACCATCGTGCAGCAAAAAGCCAAACCTACACTTTGCGCGATCAATCCCGACAAGCCCTTGCAGTATGGAGAGATGACCTACCTGCTCCCACGCGGCGACTTACCAATGAAAGCCTGGTTTGACACCTGGATTCACTTAAGCAAAGCTAGCGGCGAATATGACCGCATTGTCGACAAATGGCTGAAGTAATTTTGTGTACAGCGCTATCAAATGAAGCTAGTGGCTGTACATAAATTTAATGTCAGTTGAAACGAACGTTTGTTAATTAGACATCTAATTTTTAATAACAAACGTTCAATTAACCAGATTAGTTAAACAACAAAATCATTCCACCGTCACTTTAGCCGTTGTCACAACATCCTTCCATAGTTTATGTTCACTCAGCACATCCGCACTAAAGTCTACAGAAGGCGTGTAGATCAGATCAGCCCCTTGCGCAAGCAGTGCGGCTTTTAGATCAGGCATGACCAACACCTTTTTAACGGCAGCTTCAAGTTGAGCAACGACCGCTGGTGGCGTGCCCTTTGGTGCAAAAAAGCCATACAGATTATCTGCCTGCATATCTGCAATCCCGCTTTCTTTTAACGTTGGCATCTCAGGCAACAAGCCAACACGCTTGCCTGAAGCGACCGCTAAAATTTTTATTTTGTTTGCATTGACCAGGGCCATAGATCCCGGAATGCTGTCAAACATCATGCTCGAAGATCCCGAGGCGAGTTCGGGCAATGCCTGTGAACTCCCCTTGTAAGGGATATGTGTGAGCTGCACGCCAGAGCGAATCGCAAAGAGTTCAGACTCAAGATGCGAGAGCGTACCTGTACCCTGCGATGCAAAATTATATTTACCTGGATTCGCCTTCAGGTAGGCAATCAGCTCGCTCACATTGTTGACAGGTAATGACTCGGGCACGACAAGAATGTGCGGCACGTTTCCGAGTCCTGAGATCGGTATGAAATCATCAATCAGACTCGCCTGTTGTGATTTATAAATACTCGCAGCAATTGCCTGGTTCGTCACACCCGCGATATACAGGGTATAGCCATCAGCAGGTGCTTTGGCTGCCGCCACCAACCCAATCGCACCACCGGCGCCTGGACGGTTTTCGACCACGACCTGCTGACCCAGCTCAACAGAAAGCTTTTGGCTGATCGCGCGTGCCAGCACATCTGTCGCACCTGCAGGTGGAAAGGAAATAATGATCTTGATGGGTTTATCGGGATAAGCCGCCTGGGCGGTGCCTAACAAACACATACTCAGAATGCTCAAAATCAGTATTCGTAAAGCATTTGACGTGATTTTTAAGAAAAAAATGTGTTGCGTGAAATGATGAATACGTCGCATGGTGGGCCTTGAATATTTGTCCCATATCCATCTAGCACGAAGCGTAATGATCAGCATTCAGAATTGATGGCATGAGACACGGTGATTCGGTATGATTCACTCAAGCAAATCTCATGCCAACCAGTCATTCAATAAGCCAACACATATGACTCAAACGCCTTAACGTCTACTGGGCGGCTATACAAATATCCCTGGAAAATCGTACAGCCTATCCCCACCAGAAAATCCTCGTGCTGCTGCGTCTCCACCCCTTCGGCGATCACCTCTAGCTCCAGCGATTGGGCAAGTGAGGTAATCGCCCGGGCGATAATTTCAGAATTGGGAGTGCCGTCGATATCCCGAATGAAGGACTGGTCAATTTTGAGTTGATCCAGTGAAAGCCTTTTAAGATACCGAAGTGAGGAATAGCCTGTCCCAAAATCATCAATTGAAAAATGAATTCCACACGCTCTGAGCATCGAAATTTTTGACTCAACCTTTTGGATATCGTGCACAAGCACGTTTTCAGTCAGTTCAAGTTTAAGCAAATGGATGGGAGCCCCTGTCATTTCTATTGTTTCAAGCACTCTTTCTGCAAATCCGGCAGATAAAAACTCTAAAGGACTGATATTGACTGACAGGGTCAGATGCGACATATGAGGAATTGTTGCCCAGCGCGCGAGCTCCTCACATCCCTTTTTTAACACCCATTCACCCAACTGTACGATATGCCCACTCTCCTCGGCCAGTGGTATGAAAAGCGCGGGGGAGACATTCCCGTGCACATCATGTTGCCAGCGTATCAAGGCCTCTGCGCCAATAATGCCCTGCTTATGATTAACTTGAGGCTGATAGTGCAGACACAACTGCTTTCGACCGATCGCCATGCGCAATTCATTAGCCATCGAACTGCGATCCTGCGCGATCTTCTCCATTGAGTCGTTAAATAAACAGTATGTGTTGCGACCATTTGCCTTGGCATGATGCATCGCCATATCCGCCTGGTGAAACAACGTCGTTGCGCTGATCTGCCGCTGTCCGAACAGTGAAATTCCCACACTGAGGGTAATATGGTTTTCAACGCCTTTGATCGAATAAGACTGAGACAGGCTCTCAGTCACACGTTCAAATTGCCGAATAGCCTTCTGCCTTGCGAGCTCGACATCATTACTCAAATTTGTCATGAGCATCACAAACTCATCGCCACCTATTCTGGAGGCAATAAATGTAGCGTCCGTAAATGTCTGCAGGCGGCTGGCAATTTCGATCAGCAACAAGTCGCCGAATTGGTGGCCGTAAGCATCATTGATATCTTTGAATCGATCTATATCAAAAAAGTACAACGCCCCATACATCTGATGATTGTTAAAGTCGTTAAGTGCAAGTGTGATCTGATCATTGAGATAACGTCTATTCGGCAAACCCGTTAAAGTATCCGAATACGCGAGGCGTTCGATCTCTGCTGCAGCACGTTTTTTTTCAGTGATGTCACGCTGCACTTCAACATAGTGTGTGCAGACGTCTTTCTCATTTTTTAACCCAACAATATCCAGCTCAATCCAATACCCATTACCGTGAATGTCATAGTTCATAACTTCCATGTGTGCTGGGACACCTGATAACAATGAGGCAAAAATCTTTGAATTGATTGAGGCCAGGCTGTCTTGACTATGCAACATACGGGGAGACTGCCCCAGCAATTGCTCCTGCTGATAACCGGTTTTATCCAGGAAGGCTTTATTAACAAATAAAATTTTGGGGCCGTTAAATAAATCCGTATCGGTCACAATCACCGCATCATTGACTTGGCTAACCGAAGCCTCCAGCAACCTGAGCAACTCGAGCCGTTCAAATTGTTTTGTATTATCCTGCACCGTGCCTTTTAAAACGATCGGATTTCCTTCGGAACTAAATTCCCAGCAACCGCGAATGGAAACCCAGCGCTTTTCGTGGTCCAGTCCCCTCGTTATGCGACAGATGTGTTCAAACCTGCCGTCGTGCTCTGACACCAGCCGCATCGATTTAGACAGTGCGCTCTGGTAAGGCTCATCGACCAATGACAACAAATCCTCGAGGCCACGTATCGTCCCAAGCGAGCGGCCAAATATTTCGTCCAGCGAGTCAGAGCTTGTCCAGAAATCATCCTGAGTCTGATATGAATAATTTGCAATATGAGCGATCTGCTGAACTTCAAGACGAATGGCGTCCGTCTCAAGCAATTGCCTTTCTGCTATCGCACGGCTGGTCAGTGCCTGTGCCATTTGCTGGACCTCAATATTGTCAAAGGGCTTTTTTAATATTAAAAACCGATCGCTATAACCAAGCTCCGATTTAATTTCGTCCCATGAAAAATCAGAAAACGCCGTGCAAATCACAATCTGTAAATCAGGGCACGCGTTCCATATATTGCGGGTAGTTTCGATACCATTCCATCCATTGGGCATCTTCATATCAACGAAGGCCAACAAGTACGGCCATCCTTGCTCGATTGAGCGATTCACTTTTTCATGGCCCTCTTGGCCACTCAGTGCGACATCGACTTCATACTCGACATGATTGCCTTGATAACGACCCCCACTATCACCAAAAAGAGCTTGAACAGCATCTTTTAGCGTTTGCGAGGCTTGGGTCGAAGGGATCAGTATTTTTTTAAAATCAGCATGAATCGCAGGATTGTCATCGACAATCAGAATCCGGCGCTTTCTCGTTAGATTCTTTTTATACATTATGCATTTCCTGTTTAAACAGCATCGGGATGAATCTTTGGTAATGTCAGCACAAAGGTGGCGCCTTTCCCAACCCCATCACTGAATACATCCAGCTTGCCACCCATTTCGATTGCCGCGAGTGCGCTCGCATGCAAACCAAAACCATGACCAGTTTTTTTGGTTGTAAAACCATACGTAAACATATTTTTTAAATTCTCTGGATCTATACCCTGTCCGTTATCTTTAATTTCAAGCGTTACAGTTTCATCATCATTGTTCGATGTCGTAATATCTATTAACCGTGGCTCTGCCTGGGCCATCACAATCGACTCCTGGGCATTGACAACAAGGTTTAAAACGACTTGCGTCAATTTGGATCGATCACCCAACATTCCCCAGTTGTTGCCCAGATGCTCCCGCACGAAAACGCCTGCCTCTTTTAAGATCAAGGCATGAATATTCAAGACGTCGTGGATGACATCCTGGATATTGAAACTCTCAATTAATCCGCCTCGCCCACTCAACGACTGCTGCCTGTTTACGATATCCTTGATATGTTGCACACTACTCTCGAGCTGCTCTGTCTCCTTGTGCATCATGCTGTGTTCTGCCTGCCATTGCGTGGCAAGCATTTCTAAGAATTGCGGTAACAACCGACCCTGACGATCCGTGGTGAGATAATGAGCCAGATCCTGCGCATGAGATCGCATGAGGTCCACGGCACGGGGAAGGTCCTTCATGGAGGTGCTTTCGAGTTGATCGCGCAAAATTGAAACGGATACATTTACACTCGTCAGAACATTGCCAACGTTATGCAGCACACTATTTTCAACCTCTGCCATACCCGCACGATGCGAAACAGAAGCAGTCAAGCGATTCGCCACGATCAATTCCTGTTCGATTCGATGGCGCTGCTTAATTTCTTTAGTTAATTCAGCTGTGCGTTCAACCACACGGGCCTCAAGTTGCTCATGTGCGATATGCAGTAATTCCTGAGCCGCCTTGCGTTCGTTTAACTCCTTGCGTAAACGACTATCGGACTTCAGTAAGAAATAGGTTCCGATTGCGAGCAATGTCCAGGCCAGCAAGGTTCGCAGGATAATGCCTTTGACGACCTTGTCCCACTCACTCAGATAGAGCGTGCGTGGAATCACAATGGTGACAATCAACGGAAAATTATCCACCACCCTCGCAGCCGTCATTCTCAATTGCGGTGCTTCGTTCAGCGACATACGTGGCAAGTTATTAATCAGAACACCATTTGTTAATTTGTAGGTGTGGATCATCTCTTGCTTCGCACTTAAGATATTTTTTTTTGCAATCAAATTTTCATCAAAGGGCCATCTGGCCATCAACATCAGATCACTGCTATACAAACTAATCGATGCTTCATCCCCAAAATTTTTTCCGACCTCTGCATAAAAATCTGAGAACGCACTAACCGCAACCGCTACGACCACAAATCCATCCATCTCTCCCATGCGATCGTTAACACGCCTGGCAAGATAGAATATCCAACGCCCTGTTTGAGCACCTTTTACCGGTTCACTGATGTACGTTTTATCATTTGAATGGCTCTCCAAACCGGGAAAATAATGTTCGACCCGACCTTCGATGTCTGGAGATTCGTAGCGTTCTGATTTGGTTAACAGTTTTCCGCTTTTGCTATAGAATCCCGCGCCATCAACAAAGGGATTATTCACAGTCAAATCATTTGTCACTCTTTTGACAAATGGCGAGATGATTTTATTTTCGTAATTTTCAGATTGACCGTCTTCAACTTTTTCTGAAAACTCGGCTAATCCCACCAGCACTGTCTGGGCGGAATAGAGTGCTTGCGTCGCATGCTGGGCGAGCAGTTGGGTGGTGCGCGAGGTCTGCTCCATCCATATCCGCTGAGCACTCTCATGCCGAGTATAGGCATTGACGAGTCCAGAAATACAAATGATGCTGCCAGCGAGTAACGCGACCATTAAAATGGTGTTGCGGCTTGAAAGCATCATAAGGAATCAACAGACCGAATAATTTTGAAATAAGGTCAGTTGATCTTAATGGTCGGCTAGCTCCTGAGCCAACCCACTTTGCGCAACGGTCAGTCAAAAAGTGAAATTCGAGTGAAATCAGCTCGAAATACAAGAAACTTAAACAACGTACTTAGCGACTAAAAAATAATTTAATCCCAAAAGCAATCAAACATAAACCAGCCGATTTTTCGAGAATCATGGGAATCACGGGCCGAGACCTCAGGCGCTCAGCAAGAAAGTACGTCAGCAACACGACCGACAATCCATAGATGAACGTCAAGCATGCCACCGTCAAAGCCATGAACGAAAAGGTAGTAAAGCCTTGGTGATGAACTGGATCCACAAATACTGGAAAAAATGCCATATAGAACACGATAGCCTTAGGATTGAGCAACGTGATGGCAAGTGCCTGGCGCATGTAGTGATAGGGTTTGATATTGAGGATGGGCGCGGCACCGGGCTTGGCGAACAGCATTCTGCTTCCCATGTACGCCAAATAAGCGGCGCCCAACCACTGAACGCCACGAAACGCGGCTGGGTAGTTGATGAGTAAGGCGGAGAGCCCCGCCAGCGCACACCACAATAAGACCTGATCTCCTGTGATCACACCAAATGTTGCACCAAGCCCGCCTTTGATACCACCTTTACTCGTTGACGTGATGAGTGCAAGGTTGCCTGGTCCGGGAATCAATAACAAAATGATAATGGCAATCACAAACGCACCATAATCTGTCACACCAAGCATGCGTCGTTCCTTAATGTTCCACTGCAATAAACAGTCATTACCTGTTTACTCCTCATCACGATTTACTTCGGCAATGCTTTGAAACTCCCCCTGAATTTCCAGAAAGGCGCTCACCACTGCGGGGTCAAAATTCACACCGGCATTCAAGCGGATTTCGTCAACAGCCTCTTGGTGTGTCCATTGCCTTTTGTAAACCCGTCGAGTCACCAGTGCATCATAGGTGTCGGCCACGGACATAATGCGAGCCGACAGCGGAATTTCCGTACCCTTTAATCCGCGCGGGTAACCGGTACCATTCCATTTTTCGTGATGCCCACCTGCAATCTCTATCGCCTTGAGCATCAGGGCCGTTTGTATTTCTCCATTGGCCGCGGTGGCAGACAATACCGTCTCACCTATGAACGTATGGTTTTTCATGATTTCCCACTCTGCTGCATCCAGTGCGCCCGGTTTAAGCAGAATATTGTCAGGAATACCTACTTTACCAATATCGTGAAGTGGCGCTGCTTTATACATGAGTTCGATCGCGCTATCCGACAACTCATTTTTATACACTCCCTTCGCCTGTAATTTCAGAGCGAGCGCCCGAACATAATTTTGTGTTCGCAAAATGTGATTGCCTGTTTCATTGTCCCGAGCCAGAGACAGTGCATTCAGGCTATTAAGCATTTGCTCTTCGATATAGACGGAGCGGGTGTTTTCTTGCCGGAGTGACTGATCGTGCGAAAGACTCATGCGTAACATGAAGTAAGTCACTTGCCTCAGAAAAACAAGGAGCATTGCAGAGAAGACCAATACAAAATTAATCTGATTTGGATCGACTGCGAGATCAAACGCATAGATTTGGGAGAGGGGAATTCTGATAAACCAGATGAAAGCACTTGCTAAAAACAACCCTCCCATTACTTTAAGGAAAGCATTGTTCAATATTTGCAGGCATACCTTAATTTGCCGATAAGCCCAAAAACTCACCGCAGCAAAAATAAGGCCCGCAGTGGGTCCAATCAGATATTTGAGAGAAAAATGAACCAATAAGAAAATGGTACCTGCGGCAATCGCACTAAAAACCAAACCTCCCCATTGGATTTTGTATCGACCAACCACGAGATACTGAAGGCTGTATACGTATAAAAATGTGGAATACAACGCACAGAAGTTCACGACGAAATACCGAACGAATGGCGGCAATTGCCAGACGGGCAGAATAAAAATCATTCCAAGGGTAAATATCAGTGTGCCGGCAATCCAGATATTGGCTGAGACATCACGCTGTTTTCTTTCAAAGAAAAAAACCAGCGCTGCGCTGGTGAGATGCAAGGCAATCGATAATGGATAAAGGGTTTCGACAGAAAACATTGGTCAACAAAAATTTGAGGTATACATCTGTTAATGTAATGCGAGGTGGGCGAGGCGATCTGACGCAAAAATATACTTAACATGTGCGCCATATCCATGCCTTATCCATGCCTTATCCATGCCTTATCCATGCCTTATCCATGCCTTATCCATGCCTTATCCATGCCATATCCATGCTCTTCATATTTATTACTTAGCATGTTTACAATTTCGTACTCTACCACCGATGCGTAACACATCACCAGTTATTGTACAAATACCCACATAAAAATTAGCAGCGACGCGTGACTCCTTAGCACTCTTCCACTGTGAGATGAAGACTGAGCAATGCAATTCCGGCACACAACTTGCTTTCTAACTTAACTTAAATTAAGTATTCAATATCTGATATTCGATATTCGATACCTGATATTAATTACTTCCTAAGTTTTCATTGAAACAAAACCAGGTTTAGCCTAGCCCATGAAAATACTGCTCGCACGCATGAATCACGAAACGAATACGTTTTCACCTATTGAAACGCCGCTCGCCTCGTTTGGTGACAATGGCCCGCTCTACGGCGAGGAGGCGTATCGCTCAGTCAAAGGCACGCGGACCGGCATTGCTGCGTTTATTGACCTGGCCGAGGTCGCTGGTCACGAAGTAGTCGTTGCAATCAGTGCGACAGCCAATCCAAGTGCGCGGGTGCAAGCCTCAGCCTATAGCCATATCTGCGACACAATTGTTGCTGCGGCCCGGGGATGCGATGCCGTCATGCTCGATCTGCATGGTGCAATGGTCGCCGAAAACACCGACGATGGCGAGGGCATGCTTCTCGAACGCATCCGTGCGGTGCTGCCCGACGCACCCATTGCTGTAGCACTGGATCTGCACGGCAAGATGACAGACCGCATCATTAACAATGCAGATGTCGTCATTAGTTTTAAAACCTATCCGCATATCGATATGTACGAGACCGGAGAACATGCGGGGCGATTGCTGCTCGACAAAATTGCCGGTCGCGCACGCCCTGTGATGGCCTGGCGCAGGCTGCCTTTGATGGTGCACACACTGTGCAGTCGTACCGATCTCGGTCCGATGCACCACGCCGTCAATATGGCTAAGCAGGCCGAAGCCAGCGGGATGCTTGGCGTATCGGTGCTCGCTGGCTTTTCCCTCGCAGATATTGCTGCCCCCTGCATCAGTGTGGTCGTAGTTGCTGACGGTGATCAGCAGGATGCTGAAAAAACAGCCGATAAGATTGCGGATTACATCTGGGAGAATCGCCAGGAATTCATCTACCACAGCGAACCCCTCTCAACCTCGATCAGCCGGGCCAGGGAGCAGGCTGCGCTGCCAGGATCGGGTCCCGTTCTGCTCCTGGACCACGGGGACAACTGCATGTCGGGCGGCACCTGCGATGATATGCATGTCTTACACGAAGCCCTGGCACAAGGCCTGGCCGATATCGCCGTGGGCCCGATCTGTGATCCCGAAGCCGTCGAAATTATGATCAGTGCCGGAATTGGTCAGACCGTCACACTGAAGATCGGTAACAAAGTCCCACTGATCCAGCTAGGCATCCAACCGATATCGCGTGAATTGACGGGGACGATCGCACAGATCACGGATGGCGAATACATCATGAGTGGACCGACCTACACAGGTCAACGCATGCGAATGGGGCGAACCGTTCGGCTCGACACCCCTGCTGCACAGATCATCGTCACAGAAACGCCGCATGAGCACTGGGATCTTGGCATCTTTGAACATATCGGCATTGATCCGACAAAGCACTCGTATGTATTGCTCAAATCCCGCATGTATTGCAGACCGGTTTTTGTGCCGATTGCCAAGTCAGTCGTCGAATGTGATGGAGGGGGGGTAACCAGTTCTGACTATTCAATCTTTCCCTTTACAAGTATCTCGCGCCCTGTCTACCCACTGGACAGCGACACGGTGTATCCATCCTGAACACAATAATGACCAAGCGTTCAAACACACACCATTCTCTTTATCTCACGTACTAAAAGGCAGCAGCCCTCACATGAACGATTATTCAATTTTTAATGCTGGCAATATCGTGCTGCAATCGGGTATCACTTATCGTGACACCAAACTGGCATACAAAACGTTTGGCCAGCTCAACTCGAGCAAATCAAATGTCATCCTGTGTATGACGCCCTTCGGTGCACAGCATACAGATGTACTCTGGCAAGTCGGCCCAGGCAAGGCACTCGATACAGACAAATATTTTGTGATCATTCCCAATCTGTTTGGTAATGGTTTGTCGTCATCGCCTAGCAATGCAGTAGAACCCTTCAGTGGCAATCGCTGGCCTAACTTCACTATTGCAGACAATGTTTTTATTCAACACAAATTATTAACTGAGGAACTTGGCATTCACTCTCTGGAGCTCGCGACAGGCTGGTCGATGGGAGGATTGCAGGCGTATGAGTGGGCTGCGGCCTATCCTGCAATGGTCAAGCGCCTTGCAGTGCTCTGCGGTGCGGCAAAATGCTCGCCTCACAATCAAGTCTTTATCGAAGGTGTGCGTGCCACACTCACCGCAGATGCGGCTTATCAGAATGGAAGTTTTGTTCAGCGCCCCGAGCGTGGTCTTCGCGCCATGGCACGCAATTACGCAGCAATGGCCATGTCACAAACGTTTTATCGTGACGAGGTCTGGCGCACGGCGGGCTTTTCTTCACTTGAAGATTTTCTCATCATGTCCTGGGAGGCAAACTTCCTCAAACGTGACGCAAACAATCTCGTCGCACATATGTGGACCTGGCAGCATGCGGACATCGCTGCCAATGATCGTTATCACGGCGACTTTAAAGCAGCGCTAGGTGCCATCACTGCGAACGCGCTCATTATGCCGACCGTGACGGATCTGTATTTTCAAGTCGAGGACAATCGTCTCGAAGTGCAACAGATGTCGCGTGCCAGACTCTTGCCTATCGAATCAGTATGGGGTCACAGAGCTGGATTCCCCATCGCGAACGTAGAGGACGCGGCGTTCATCTCTGCCGCGATCACAGGATTGCTCGCCGAAGACTAAGCGATCCCGAAAGCAAAGTCGCGGCCAGGTGCCGCGGCGAGTAACGCCTGGGTATAGGCGTGCTGAGGATGCATAAACACATCACGGATGGCTCCTTGCTCAACAATTTTGCCTCGTTGCATGACAATCACACGATCACAAATCTGACTGGCCACACGCAGGTCATGCGTGATGAACAAAATACCAATTTGAAGTTTTTGCTGAATGTCGTTGAGCAGATCCAGGATTTGCGCCTGTACAGAGACATCCAGTGCTGAGACTGCCTCATCGGCGATCAGGACTTGAGGATCACAGGCGAGTGCCCGTGCAATCGATATCCTCTGGCGCTGCCCACCCGAAAATTCGCTGGGATATCGGTGTAACGCATCGGGTTTAAGGCGAACAAGTGTCATGAGTTCTTCTGCACGCGTCCAGGCCTCATCAACCGAAACACCAAAATTGGTGGGCCCTTCAATAATTGATTGTCCGACCGTACGGCGTGGATTCAGTGAACGATAAGGATCCTGGAACACCACTTGCACCACGCGTCTGAGCGGGATTAAATCCCTGCCCTGCAAATTCGCCACAGATAAGCCATTTGCATAAATATCACCAGCAGTCGGCTCAATCAATCGCGCGATGCATCGCGCGACGGTTGACTTACCTGAGCCTGATTCCCCGACGATCCCAACCGTTTCGCCAGGCAACAATTGCAGGCTCACATCGCTTGCAGCGTACACGGTATGTTTGCGACGCGGCCAGGCACCCGAGGTATAGGTTTTAACCAACCCGTTCGTGCGAATCAAGGCTGGCGCTTCACGCACAGGCGGACGATCACGTGGCACTAAGCCAGGCACAGAAGCAAGCAGCATTTGCGTATAAGGTTCGCGCGGTTGCTGCAGAACTTGGCGTGTAGCACCCTGCTCGACCATTTCGCCTAATTGCAGCACGACCACTTGATCAGCAATTTCTGCAACGACTCCCAGATCATGTGTAATAAACAATACTGCAGTATCACTGCCACGTTGTAATTCAGCGATGAGTTTAAGTATTTCAGCCTGTGTCGTGACATCGAGTGCGGTGGTGGGTTCATCACAAATCAGCAATGCGGGCTTGAGAATCAGCGCCATCGCAATCACGATACGCTGACGCTGTCCACCAGAAAGCTGATGCGGATACGAGGCGTACATCCTCTCCGGGTCCGGGAGCTTGACTTGCTGAAAGATTTCGATGATACGCGCACGTCTGATGCGGGCACTCAGTTTTGTATGTTGCGCGAGCATTTCATCGACCTGGGCGCCGCAAGACATAATGGGATTCAAGGCCGTCATCGGCTCCTGAAACACCATCGCCATGCTTGCCCCACGCAGCTGTCGCAGCCTGTCCTCTGAGAGGTCCAGAATACTTTCGCCTAATAAATCGATACGACCATTGGCATGACGAAGTGTCTGAGGGAGCAAGCCCATCACAGCCTGAGCGATCACGGACTTCCCGGAGCCAGACTCACCCACTAAACAGACAATTTCTCCTTTTGCGACCTGAAATGATATCTCTCGCACAGCGTGACGTCGATCTGCGCTCGACGGCAAATCAATCGTCAGGTTCTCGATTGTTAACACTGCGGTATTTGTTTGGGTCATGAACTTAGCCGCCACGCTTATTGAACTTTGGATCCAGCGTATCGCGCAATCCATCACCCAGGATATTGACTGACAACACCGTCAGGGCCAAAAAAATTCCAGGAAACAAAACTGTTTGGGGGAATTGATTAAATTGTGTGCGTCCATCAGCCATGATGTTGCCCCAAGTTGCAATGTCTGGTGGCAATCCCACGCCTAGAAATGACAGGATGGCTTCGACCAGAATCGCTGAGGCGCACACGTAGGTGCCCTGTACGAGCAATGGAGCGATGGCATTAGGCAAAATATGTCTGACTAGAATCATCACCGTCGGCGTACCGAGTGAAATAGCCGCCTCGACATATGCCTCCTCACGAATCGACAGCACAATTGAGCGTACGAGTCTGGCAACGCGCGGAATCTCTGGGATCGTGATCGCGACAACAACCGTTAGTAAGGTTGGGCGCCAAAGTGCCATCAAGGTTATGGCAAACAGAATGCTCGGTATCGCCATGACGCTGTCCATGATGCGCATGATGATATTATCGAGCCGTCTGAAATACCCTGCCAGGATTCCAACGAGCATCCCTGCTGCGAGCGCCAGGCATGCTACGGCAACACCGACTGCGAGTGAAACTCTTGCACCAAATGCAATTCTGCTCCAGGTATCGCGCCCAAGACTATCGGTACCCATCACAAAATAGTGTTCGAATGAATCACCAGATAAATTATTGAACTCAGCCGTGGTGCCTGGCAATAGGTTGCCACTCGACGGATCCATGGCAACAGGGTCGATGGTGCCCAACCATTGCGCAGAGATCGCCATGATGATTAACAGAGTCAGGACACCGCCACCGAGTCGCACAGACCAGTTACAGAGCACACGGTGCCACAAAGGCTTTCTGCGCACGGGTGATGCTACGGCATCCGTAGGTGCAGTCATGATTGATTCGCGAAGAGTAGGCATGGATCGACAGTCATCTTTGATTAATAGCGAATCCGCGGATCAAGCACAACATAGCTCAAGTCCACCAGCAGATTGATCAAGACATATACAAAAGAAAAGAAAAGCGTGATCCCCTGAATCAACGGAAAATCACGGCCGAGCACAGCATCAACAGTGAGCTGCCCCAACCCGGGGATCGCATAGACAGTTTCAGTTACAACCACCCCACCAATCAGTAAGCCCACACCGATTCCAATCACCGTCACAATTGGTACCGCAGCATTGGCCAGAGCATGCCGGGTGAGTACGCGTAATTCAGAAATCCCTTTAGAGCGCGCAGTACGGATGTAGTCTTCGCTGAGCGCCTCCGAGACAGAAGCGCGCGTCACACGTGCGATCAGTGCCAGATAAATAATCGAAAGCGTCAAGGCTGGGAGCGTTAGATGCGAGAGCCATCCTCCAAAGCCTTGTGCAATCGGTACATAGCCTTGAACGGGTAATAGTTGCCAATGCAGGGCAACAACCCAAATCAGTAAGTAGCCGATCACGAAAGATGGAATGGAAAAACCAACGACCGAAAACCCCATCAGGGCACGATCGAGCCAACCGCCATGACGCCAGGCGGCAAACACTCCGAGCGGCACCGCAAGCAAAATCGTCACGAACATTGTCAGGAACGACAAAGAAAGCGTTGGTCCAATGCGCTGGCCAATCAATTGTGTGACGGGACGCTTCATGTAATACGACTCGCCCAGATCACCTTTGAGGAGTTGCAAGGACCACTTGTAAAACTGGACGGGTAAAGGTTGATCAAGACCCAGGCTTGCGCGGATATTCGCGATGTCTGCGCTGGTGCCGTTGTTACCCACCAGCGACGCAGCGGGATCTCCAGGCGTCAGGCGCAACATCAAAAAAACGATGATGGCAACGATGACCAGTACAGGTATCGTCGACAACACACGTCGGATAATGAAAAAAAACATGAATACAGTGTCCCGGAAATCTATTAGCCTGGCCTCAGAGGCTGATCAAATGATCCGCGCCTGAGGCCAGAGTTTCATGTTCAATTCTTTTTGAGATTCCAGAAGACGTTGACTGGAGCGTTGATCAAGCCTGTCACAACACCTTTACGCAAGACCGAGTAAAAGTCAAAATTACCCAGTGGTGCGAAGATCCCTGTTGCGTAGACTTCTAGCTGGATTTCGGCGGCAATTTTTTTGCGTTGCGCCTCATCAGTCGCCTTTAAGAAATCAGTCTTGAGTTGCTCAAGCTTTGGGTCTGTCGGCCAACCAAACCAGCCTTTTTCTCCATTCCCTGTGAGGGGTGGGAAAAACAGTGGATTCATCGTATCGCCAGTTGACCAGCCGGTAATGAACATATTCCAGCCGCCCTTGTCAGCGGGCTCTTTCATTGTGCGACGGGTAATCAGTGAAGACCAGTCCATGGCTTGCATATCCACGTTAAAGCCTGCTTGCTTGAGCAATTGCGCCATCACGGGTGGGAATTTGTTGATCACAGCAAAGTCAGCAGGATAGAGCAGGACCACAGGCTTGCCGTCATAGCCAGCTTCTTTAAGAAGTTTTTTTGCAGCTTCAAACTGAGGCTTGCCCGTGAAGTAGGCAGAATCAGTGGATGCCAGGGCTGAGTCGCAGGGATAGATCGAGGTGCATGTGCGATAAAGATCTTTATTCACCAATTGTGCACGCAGCAACGCCTCCTGATTAATCGCCATGATGGCTGCTTGTGCGATCTTTGGATTATCAAAGGGCGGGACCAGATGATTCAAATGCAGATCAAACAAACCCGCAGGGGTTGGCTTGACGAGCTCCAGTTTTGGATTCGCCTTGAATGCCGCATATTGCTCAGCGGGCATCCATTCGATCAGATCGACTTCGCCGTTCGAGATCGCGTTCGCCATGGTTTGCGCATCCTTCAGGATGACCCACTCGACACGGTCGACAAATACTTGCTTACCGCCAGCAGTACCACTCGCGGGTTCACTACGGGGAACATACTTTGTGTTCTTGGTGTAAACAATTTTGGAACCAGGACTGTACTCATCCTGCTTGAACACATATGGTCCTGAGCCGATATATTCCGTGACCTGTTTATCCGCGGGTGTCTCAGCTGTCGCCTTTTCCATGATGAAGGGTGCAATCCCCGACGGCTTGGATAAGGCATCAAGCACCATTGGGAAAGGTGTCTTGAAGACCATCTTGAAGCTGTTGTCATCAATCGCATCAAATGACGCCATGGATTCAAACATCTTTTGTCCGAATACGTCACGCTTGCCCCAGCGGTTGATCGAGGTGATCACATCCGCCGAAGTCACCGGCTTGCCATTACTGAAAGCAAGACCTTTACGCAGGGTAAAGGTCCAGGTCAATCCATCGGGCGAGGTGGAATAGGTATCCACCATTTGAGGCTGGACTTTACCTTCACCATCTAAACCGAACAGGGTGTCATAAATCATGTAGCCATGATTGCGGGTCACAAAGGCAGTTGTCCAGATTGGATCCAGAATTTTAAGATCCGCCTGGGGCACGATACGCAAGACTTTACTGTCGTCTTGGGCATGCGCTCCGACCATAGCGCCTGCGATGGCAGCGCCCAGTATCAGCTTAGATAACACTCGTTTAAACATGCTGCACCCTTATGAATAAGCAACGTAATAAAGATCGAAGAGATCGAAGAGAACAAAGCTAACGATTCAAAATAAAAAAGACAGGCTCAAAATTCATCTGTATTGCCTCATCCTAGCACTCAGAAAAGGGTAAATCCAATCGTACATTTCATGCTCAAAAGCAGTGCGCCGTACTCTAGGGCACAGGAAAAAATATCTGGGCAAAAGATCGCATAACTCCATGAATCTATTCAAAAATTTAAAGGCTGAACAATAGATTTACCCCAAAAGGCTTACAACTACGCCCACTTCAAGTGCATGCAACGCCTCAAGTTGAGGCACCCACCCATTCGACATTTTTCTGCAGTTCAAGGCTTTGCATTTTTTCAAAGACCTGTGTCATATGCTCGACACCAAAATCTCGGGTCAGCATCAGAAACTTTTCTTTGAGTGCGGCCTGATCCATAGGATGCTCTGGCGTCCCCATAAATGCAGTCGTTCGCTGACTCAGAATCCGACCATCCTTCAGAGTAATGGTGACCACACTTGTCATATCCGAACGGTTATCGGGCGCAGGCAGTGCGCGCATGCTGATGTGCGACGCCATGCCCATGATTTTCGGATCTGCGATGGCAGAGGCATCAAAGGAACGGGGATCAACCGGATCGCGATACAACGCTAGAGCGACACAAAATGGAATACTGTATTGCGCAAGCAATATATCCTTTGGCTGACCGTTGCTATTGACACGGATGGCTCGGTCAATCGCCTGGATATCGATGGCTGCGACATCATCGCCCTTGAACTGGTATTGCTTCATCAAAGCTAACGTGCCCTCAACCGGCGTATGCGCAGTGATGTGGCAGGCGTAGCGTTTCATCATCACGGTTTGAGTCAGCCATGTTGTACCGAGCCCCTCAGTCAATGCATCCATGTCGTAATCCGGGCACAAGACCTTCAGAAATCCGAAAGCGCCTTCAATCGCAGTATCTGGTCCCGTAAAGCCAGCACTTGCAAGACTCGCAGCAAGGACGCCAGACTCCGCCGCGCGACCAAGATGCAGGCGCTTGACCATGCCGCCGGTCCCTGACTTTGCAAACTCTAGCAGCCCACTGGCGGTCGAGGCGGCAATCGCCAGTGCATTGCGTGTTTGCTCAGCATTGAGCCCGAGCAAATGTGCGCACGCCACCGCAGCACCAAATGGTCCTGTGGTCCCCGGCGCATGAAAACCATGTTCCTCCTGACTGTGCCGGGTGGCACGCCCAATGCGAATCATGACCTCAACGCCTGCCACGAAAGCGGTGATCACATCGCGGCCACTTGAACCACGCTCTTGCGCCACGGCAAGGGCCGCAGTAAATACCGTCGCACCGGGATGAGAGCCAGAGTTCGGCTTAGTCAGATTATCCAACTCAAACGCGTGAGCAAACGCACCATTCGCCAGTGCTGCAGAGGGAGCATGGACCTGTGCCTCAGGTACGCCAAGAATTCTCGCACGCCCTCCTGAACCGTTCGCACGCGCGTAATCGGCAATCATCTTGCTCCAGGGCAAGGATGCGCCAAACGTCGCGGTCGCAACCGTATCGGTCATCGCATCTTTGGCTAACTGAATGATTGGAGCCGGGATATCCTCAAATCGCAGGGCCGAGGCAAACTCCGCCAAGGTACGGGTCTGACCAGCCGCGACACCTTTTGAGCCGCTCGCGTGCTCGCCTGCCGCAATCGCCTGCGTGGCGATGACCGTTGAGGCCCCTGCAATCAGGGCCTGAGGACCTATCTGGCCTACACCTGCAGCAGTGGCAAGTCCACGCAAAAAGTTACGGCGCTGGGTAGTCGACATGTTTCTTGATCTCCTCGGTGAACATCTTGTGCTTTCTTATGTTTTGCGCTTATATTTTTCTACACCTTAACCGATGGCTAAGGTCCGACACAACAATAACAATGCATGACAGAGGACATATGGAATTAATCCAGGGATTAGTCAGTCGCAGCAGTTGCCGTGGTTTTAAACAAACCCCCGTTTCAAACGATACGCTTGAGACAATCCTGCATGCCGCGAGTCGTAGCCCCTCTTACACGAACTCTCAACCCTGGGAGGTCGCGGTCGTCACGGGAGACAAGCGCAATGCCTTAAGCGATATCCTCTACGGATTGGCTGCCGCGGCAACGCCAAGCACCTCAGATGTCCCTGCGCCTGTGTCCTGGCCCGACGAAATCGCTCAACGCACAAAAGTGCATGGCGCCCGCAGATTTGAGGCGCTTGGAGTGGGTCGTGACGATACGCAACGCCGCAATGAACTCAGACTGATGAATTTCAAGTTTTTTGATGCGCCCTGCGTCTTGTTCTTTTTTATGGATGAGTCGCTCGGGCCCTGGTCAACGCTGGACATGGGGATTTTTATTCAAAGCCTGTCACTTGCTGCACATGGAATGGGGCTCAGCACCTGCATGCAGGCTTCCCTTGCAAATTACCCGGATGCAGTCCGGGATTTTCTGGATATACCGTCTTCTAAAAAACTGTTGGTGGGTATGTCACTCGGTTACGCCGACGAAACAGCACCCCTGAATATTTACACCAGTACGCGCGAGGAGATCGATTCTTTTACGCGCTGGTATTAACTTGAAAATTGCAGTTTAGCCAGGCGGGCATACAGACCGGACTTCTCAAGTAACTGGTGATGTGTGCCCTGCTCGACAATTCTGCCAGCATCGATCACGACAATCTGATCCGCACGCAATATTGTGGCGAGTCGATGCGCGATGATCAGGGATGTTTTGCCTGGCAGCAATATGTTTAACGCTTGTTGTACCTGGCGTTCAGATTCAGCGTCCAGAGCCGAAGTCGCTTCATCGAGCAGCAGGATCGTAGGATTTTTAAGCATCGCGCGGGCAATTGAGATGCGTTGCTTTTGCCCGCCAGACAGGCGCACGCCTCGTTCACCCAGAAAACTTTGATAGCCCTCTGGTAACGCAGATATAAAGTCATGGGCATAGGCATTTTTAGCAGCCGCAATCACTTCCTCGTCGGTCGCATCGAGTCGGCCATAGCGAATATTTTCCATCGCGGTGGTTGCAAAGACCAGCGGTTCCTGGGTCACAATTCCGATTTGATTTCTTAAATCAGCTAATGGCCAGGACTTGATGTCACGACCAAGGATACGGATGCTACCCGACTGAGGCTGATAGAACCTAAGCAGAAGGGAAAAAATCGTCGTTTTACCCGCACCGGAAGGCCCAACGAGCGCATAAGACTGCCCTTTGGGAATATTCAGGGTCAATTGAGTCAGCGCATGCTCCAATGGTCGGGAGGGATAGCTGAACAAAATATTTTCAAACGCGATGGCGTCTACGTTTTTGTCTGCGAGAGACTCAGCCTTGAACTCTGAAACACCTTGATCCGAGGATTCCAGTTCAGGCTTGGCCTGGATCAGCTCAACCAGTCGCTCTGTTGCTCCCGCGGCACGTTGCAAATCCCCCCAGACTTCGGAAAGCGCCCCGATTGAGCCCGCCACGAGCACGGCATACAAAACAAACTGCGTGAGTTGTCCCGTCGTGATCTGACCCGTACCGACTTGAAGTGCGCCCACCCAGAGCACAAACACAATCACCCCGAACGCCAGTGTGATCGCCAACGCAGTGAGAAGCGATCGCGTTTTTATACGTTCTTTTGCAACAACAAATGCCAGCTCAACAGCAGCGCGATATCGTTTCTGTTCGTGCGTCTCCCTGACGAATGCCTGCACCGTCTGAATCGCAGCTAGAATCTCACCCGCAATGGCACTCGTATTGGCAACTTGATCCTGACTGGCGCGAGACATCCTTCTTACCCGACGCCCATAGGCCCACAGTGGCAAGATTGTCAGCAGCAGCAACACCACCATGATCCCCGCCAGCCAGGCACTGGTCGCGAGCATCATCGCAATACCGCCCGCCGTCATGACAAAACTTCTGAGTGCGACCGAGATACTCGTTCCGACAAGCGTCTGAATCAGTGTGGTGTCACTCGTGAGTCTGGAGAGGACCTCACCACTTTGCAGGGTCTCAAAATACGCAGGGCTTTGGCGCAAAACATTTTGAAAAACGCGTTCACGCATATCAGCGACCACACGCTCGCCCAGCCATGACATGAAATAAAACCTGGTCGCAGTCCCGACCGCCAGCACAGCGGAGATCAGCAGCAAATATATGAATTGCCGATGAACCTCCTGACTGGTGAGTCCGATATCAATCAACTGCCTGAATGCAATCGGAACCGAAAGCGTGGCGCCCGCAGCAACAAAAACAAAAACAATCGCCAGGATCCAGCGCGTACGGTACTGTCTGAATATGCCATATTCCTTCAGCCATCGCGCGATACTACTTAACTGGCTCGTTTTCTTGCTCATGCGCCGACTTCCTACATTTTGAATGCTTCATATAGCAGTCCCTCATTTCAATGCCAGCGGGCAAACTAGTGAGAGCGCGTTCTGCTTTTTGAAAGCTAAAGATTCAAAGTGTAGTACGACTGTATGACTTATTTCAGTAATCCAGCGCTTCGGGGTAACGCAAGTGATAACTCAGGGATAATGATGATCAGCATCAACCCGAAAAGCAAAGCACATAAATATGGCCAGTAATATTTAAAATGCTGGGCAACACCAATTTGTGCAAACTTGAGTGCCATCAACAAGCCAACACCCATCGGTGGCAAAAACAAGCCAATGCCAACTGCGGCAGTCTGAACAATATCAAAGTGAATCGGATGAATACCAATTTTTACAGCAATGGGGTACACAACGGGAATAAGTACAACCGCTGCAGGCAACCCCTCCAGGACCATACCAAAGAGCATGGTGATGAGCGCCACTCCCAGCAGGAACGTCCAGTGATACACCGCGAGAGGTTCAAGAATCACTGCAAGCAGTTTAGGAACACCTGAGACACCAAGGATGTATTGGAACACCGTCGCCACTGCCAGCAAAAAAATCACACTCGCTGTCGTGATACCGCTTTGATAGGCAATCGTACAGACCTCGCGCCAAGGGAGATTTTTGTAATAGAACTTCGCGGCGAGTAGCGAATAGAGCGCGACGATCGCCCCAGCCTCGGTGGCCGTAAATGCCCCCATGTAGAATCCGCCGAGAATCACGACAGGAATCACCATCGGGACGGCCGCATTTTTAGCAGCAGTCATCAGACGGTTAAAACTAGGGCGTGAATCTTTGGGCCAACCCAGGATATGCGCTTGCACCAGCACCAGTAGGCACAGGCACACGCCAATCACTGCGGCAGGAATAAAACCCGCCAGGAACAAGGTCACAGCAGATTGATTCGTCACGGCCGAAATCACAATCATAAAGATCGCTGGGGGCACGAGCATACCCATTGCCGTACCTGCTGCAATCAACGAAGCTGCATCCTCTGGCCGATAACCGGATTTTTTAAGAGAAGGCATAAACGCACTCGAGAGTGCCGAGACTTCCGCCATCTTGGAGCCACAAATGTCGGAGAAGAAGTACGACACCACGATCACTGACATCCCAAGTCCGCCACGCAACCAACCCACGAGCGCGCGCGCAAGCTCGACCAGCGCGTGAGACATGCCACAGCGCTCCATGACACTGCCTGCGAATACAAAACAGGGAATGGCCAGTAAGACCCAGCTTTGAGAGGCCGCAACAATACTGGCTCCTAGCTGCTGCAAGGGGTAACCCCCAAGCAGTAATCCAACAACAGCCGCGATACCCAAAGAAAAAACGATCGGTAATGAAATGAGAAGCGAGCATACAAAAACAATGCCCATCACAGTTAATACCATGTCAATGCCCGCCCGATTGATGAACTGAATGCCCTGGCTGCTGCAATAGTCGCGCATTATTGCAAGCATGAAACACCATCAGAACGCCACCCACCGTTGCTGAAACATAAAACAGCCCGAGACTAATCTCGAGCGCAGGAGAGGAAAGCGTGCTGTTGAGAATGGTTAACTTGTAGCAAATCCAGGCAACCAGCCCGGCAAATCCTGCAATCAATAACTGATTAAAGATCGCCATAATTTTTTGCCAGCGAGGAGACAATTTATGCGTGAATACATTCAGGGAAAAATGGCTATGTTCGGCGACCCCGAGCGCCGCACCGATCATCACAAGCCAGGTCAGGGTAAGCTCCCCCACCTCCTCTACCCAGAAAAAATTGACTGGATCCATATCAATCCAGTCAGTGATGGGCAACATGACGTAGCGTAAGAAAACACCACACAACATCACACTGATCGCGAAAAGGACCAGGAACCCTACGATGAATTTAGGGGCAATCGAAATCAGGCGCGACATACTATCGGCTCGCTACGATTTCATCCCACAAGGCCCCATACTGCTTTTGATACTGGGGCCAGATTTTCTTCTCCGCAAGCGCTTTGAATGGCCCAAGGTCTGGAGCATTCACCGTCATTCCCAGTGGCTCGAGAATTTTCTTTGCCGAGGCCAGATTATCAACTTCTTCAGTGATTTTTCTGACGACGCCTTGCGCTTCACGCCCAGCATCCATGATCATTTTTTGCTGGTCCGGTCTGAGTCCATTCCATATGCCAAGATTCATACCAACCAGTGTGGCACCGTAATTATGGTAAGTCATCGAGAAGTGTTTGGATACCTCATACGCTTTGAGGGGGACCATATTGACCACAGGCAGATCAGCGCCATCGATCACGCCTTGTTGTGCAGCGGTGATCACTTCTGACCAGGCAAGCGGCACCGCTACGCCTCCCAGACCATTGACGCAATCTGCAAAAACCTTGGAGGGTTGGACACGAATTTTGATACCGCGCAAGTCTTTAGGCTGTTCAATCGGGCGCTTATTCAACCAGAAATGTCTAAACCCATAGTCATAAAAGTAAATGACTTTTACGCCATATTTTTCCTGGAAAATCTTATCAAGCCGATCGCCAACCTTGCCATTCAGGATCGAATAAGCCTGGTTGTAGTTGCTAATCAGATAGGACACAATAAATGCGCCCATTTCTGGAAATAAGGTTGCGGCCCCACCCGCTGGAGATCCCATCGCGATGTTGCCTGACTTCACGGCATTCATGACTTCGATCTCTTTGGTCAACAGCGTTGCGCCTTGGAATTCAGACGCAATTTCACCTTTCGAACGCTCGGAAATTGCTTTGGCAAACCAGTCCATTGCGACCGCACCCGATTCAGGCACGGGGTTCATATGCCCCACGATCATTTTTTGCGCTGTTGCCTGAGCAAAAACAGGCGCCTGTCCAAAAGCCAGTATTCCAGCCAAGCCACCTGCGCCACGCAAAATATTTCTTCTGGTGAGTACCAGCGAATTGCTACCTGAGTCAATGCCCATGAGATGTCTCCTCGGTAATTATTTTTATAATATTGTGCGCAAACTATATATCTTTATTTCAAGATATAGGAAAAAATTTACGTGATGTACGCTGCGGAAAACCCTTATATGCCTATCCCTGCGCATGAATAATCGTGATACTAAAAATCAAATAAAGCCGTCGGATTATCCACAAGAATTTTTTTGCGCGTAACCGCATTCGGTGCCCAATCACCCAACAGATCAAATAGATCTGTAGTGTTAGGCATATTGCCTTTGAATGCCACGTGCGGCCAATCACTTCCCCAAAGGATACGATCAGCGTGCTCCGTGACTAGCTTGCGGGCAAAAGGAAACAGCTCTGGGTATGGGGGCTGCTCCACAGACTGACGATAAGCACCTGAAAACTTAACCCAGCACTTACCTCCTGCCAACAAACGCAAAAGCGCCTGAAAAGCAGGTTGTTCCAGCCCACCATCGGCGGGCTTCACAAACCCCATGTGGTCAATCACAATGTTTGAAGGCAGACGGGCAAGCCTGGATTCCAGAGCAATCAAATCCGTGGATTTAAGCAAGAACTGAAGATGCCAACCCATCTCCTTAGCCCGAGCCGAAAAAGACTCCAGGGTATCGAGTGGTAATCCACCCGCATGCGCAAGAATAAATCGTATCGCACGCGCGCCTCCCGCGTGAAGTTCTAACATCTCACGCTCAGACGTCTCATAAGGTGCCACCACGACGACACGTGCAGGGATACCTAAGGAATGTGCCGCATCCATCGCACAACTGTTATCCGTTCCGTACACACTTGGCTGAACAATCACTGCGCGTTCAATTCCAATTGCATCAAACAGCGCACGGCAGCTCGATGGCAAGGCATCAGGTGGTGTGTACTCGCGGTCTGCAATATAGGGGAATCGATTCGCCGGCCCGAGAATATGAAAATGTGTATCGGTTGCGTTCGCAGGAACCATCAAGCGCGATGGTTTTAAATTCATATCTGGTCCGGCACAAAGTGCTGTCATGATCAGTTGTCCCTGAGTTTTTAATTTTTAATTATGCTCAAAGCTAACATATTTTTTTATATTTCAACTGCTGGCACCTTCAAACTTATGAATGAATACTCAAAATAATTTATTCATTTTTTTAAGGCGCTCAAGGGCTTTTTCAGTAGGTACTGGATATTTGACACGCTCATCATCTTCGTCATAGCTCAGATTGACCAATTTTTTCTTGATGAGCTTTTTTAGTGCGCCATGAATCGAGGCGGGCGAAGCGATCTCTTTGTGCGCAATTAACGCGGAAACATTCAACCTCTTATTTTCTAAATAAATCGCACTTATAAGATTGAGAATAAGAATCTCTGTCGTCTCAAGCTCATAGAAGCTATCGATTTCCCGAGCACTATAAAAAAACTGAAGGTAGGCACGATCTTGGCTCATTTCAAACGCACTTTTATAAAAATCGAAAAACTTCAAACAAAACACCCATTGAACAATCTACTAAATCTTATTAAGTTTTACAAATTTATCGATAAAGTCAATATATTTTATTGTTTTTATAAATTATCATGTTCTTCTATTTTTGATAAACATGATTTAAATGACAACAAAAGGCGGGCCAGACAATGAACGATCACAATGACCAGGACTCTGCATCCAGCTTTGAAATTACTGCGATGGATTTAGATAACAACTCGGTTGTTGTCGAAGACATTGAATTCGGGCTGCGCATAGAACTGGAATGCACATGCGAAAAGACACGCAGCGTTGAAATTGACGGTCAATACATGCTCATTTGTAACTGCGAGGATGGCACAACTTCATCAAAACCAATTCTGGAATAGGGCTGAGTCAGAGCTAGTGTACGTTCTAAGGAGCTTTACCCGTCCTAAATATATTTCTGTCAGACATCAGTATTGATCAAAATATGTGACATCGTTTACAAATTTCTGGGATCTTTTAAGACAGTTTCATTCAAAGTGGCAAGGTTTACGACTTTTCTCTCAAAACCTCTCTGTTAGCCAGAAGCGGCCACTTTAGAATACAGGATTCAATATATTTGAATGCCTGCTCCAGCCACCCTAGGGCACCCACATTGCCGACATATACTAAAACCTGCATAGCACTCGTGTGGTTGGTTCTCCTCTTCTCGGGAGGCTATCAGACTGCCCATGCACAAAGTGCGACATTAACCGAAGAAACGATACACACAGTAATCGAATACTGTAAAACATCAGACACCACGCACACGCTTGAACAAGCAATAGATTGCACGTATCAGCCCCAAAAAAAGTTAAATGACTGGAAGCTCACGGGCTCAACGCTCTGGATCCGCTTAAACATTTCGAGCTCCAAACCTCAAGCTCAGCTACTCGCTATTCATGTGGCACCCCACATCCTGAATGACATTACGCTATACGAACAAACAGATCAGGTCTGGCAGCGACAACAAGCCGGAAGCGGCTTTGCTTTTGACGCTGAGCGCGCCCAATTAGGCGGCTATACGTTTAAGGTTCGACATCAGGGCACAGGTACCCAAACGTTTTACTTGCGTGTGGCATCAACAGGAATCCCCTTTGTACTTGTCCATGCCACCCCATGGGATCTTCTCGGACTGACCGGAATCAACCAGCAATTAGGTTTGGGTATTCAACTGGGGGCTTTACTACTGATACTGAGCTTCTCGCTTATTAGTTATGTTCTGAATCGTAATATCCTGATGGGTAGATTCAGCATTTTGATGCTGAACTTGCTTCTATGTACGCTTGCGGGCAGTGGCTTGCTTGCTAAATACATCTTTGAGCAGGCACCCGCCCTAGACGATATGTTTTTTAACTGGATGCTCTGTTTGCGGCTCGCATGCTGGATCTGGGTCGGGCAGGCGTTTCTTCTTCCCTATCAGGTACCGCGCTGGTATGGCATTTCATGCCGATTTTTTTACTTTTTAGTCTTTATCTCCTTAGCCCTGGTTTCAATGAGTCAGCAGGCGCTCAGTCACTTACTAATGGCAATTGGCATCACCCTGTTCTCCCTGGTTCAGATTCTGGCAATTATTCGAACGCCAGACATTGAGCGTTTTTATAGAACCATACTGCTTGGGGGATTTTTATGTGCCGACGCTCTCATTGTGCTGACGATTCTGCTTGCAATGTACCCTCTGGCCAGCGAAACCAGCGCAGTCTATGTCGCGCGATTCGTCGACTTTGTAAATCCATTAGTATTACTGAGCATCATGACGCTGCGCAACAGGATCACACTCGCTGAGTTCAGTGCCGTCAAGACGACGCTCTTTCAAACCAGCCTGCGCTCTGAATTTGAACGCAAACTCCTTCATGAGAGACGTGTGCTCATTGATATGTTGACGCATGAACTTAAAAACCCCCTGGCCTCGATCAGTCTGGCCATTGGCTCGTTGTCCAACTATTTTCAGGGGGGTAATGACAATGAAACACGTCGCTTGCATAACATCGAACAGTCGATCCGCAACATGGATGCAGTGATAGAACGTTGCAGCCTGATGAATCAGCTGGACCAAAAGGAGTTGCCTCCCTCAATCGAAAGCACTCAAGTCACGACACTGATACAGGATCTCATGACACATCAGGCGAACTCGGATCGCTTCAGGATGAACTTACTCAAAGATGTCAATATAAAGACGGACGCTTATTTTTTAAAAATCGTACTCACCAACTTATTTGAGAATGCTGTTAAATACTCCCCTGCCGAAAGCATTATTGACATTGCACTCTTTGAAAAAGATCAAGATGGCGAGCCCAAAATATGTATCACGGTCTCAAACGTTACAGGTGAGCGCGGCCACCCGGATCCAGCGTTGCTCTATCAGCGCTTTTATAGAAACCCACTTGCACTTAACGTTGTTGGTTCTGGTTTGGGACTCTATTTAGTAAAAGAACTATGCAGAATTATCGGCGCAGAGATTACTTACCTGCCTGCAGGCACTTCCGTCAATTTTCTTGTTGAACTCCCTAAAACATGTCAATGAATACACTGCAGCCAGCACTGCGCATCGCGATCGTAGAAGACGACGAGATTCTTCGTGAAGAACTCAGCTACTTTCTCAGAGGACATGGGCATGTCGTCACAGAACTGGTGACGGGCAAGTCGCTAGATGATCTGATGCACAAAACCTCCATGGATCTGCTGATCCTTGATCTAAATCTGCCTGGTGAAAGTGGGTTTGATATTGCGATGCGAGTCAAGTCACTCCTGCCCAATATCCGCATTATTATGCTTACGGCGCGCACAGCACTTTCGGATCGAATCCAGAGCTACAACTCGGGTGCAGACCTCTATCTGCCAAAGCCAACGTCACCACTTGAAATACTGGCTGCGGTCAACAGTCTTGGAAGAAGGCTCGCCACCAGTACGGGAGCCAAAGAATGGACGCTGCATATGACTCGCAGCATGCTCACGAGTAGCGAAAACAATCACAAAATCCCCTTGACTCAGATTGAACTCGCGCTAATGATTGCGCTCTCGCATGCACCAGACAGCACCGAAGACACTGAATCGCTCTGTAGCAGACTGACGGCAAAAAACAATAAGCAAATACTTACAAAAAGAGCGCTTGAAAATCTTGTTAGCCGACTACGCAAAAAAATCACAGATACGATGAATGACGAACATACCCCGACGATTCGCTCAGTGCGTAACGTTGGCTATCAATTGTGTTTACCTATCTCAATTCTGGAGTGACTCTGCGCGAGCACTAGAATCGGTAACCAACGCCAACAATAAAGTTCAGAGCGCTCGTGTCTGCATAACCGCTGATCGGTAAAGTATTCAAGTTGCTGCTAAATCTAAGGCTCGCATACTTCATGTAATTGATCTCAGCAAAACCAAATACCTGTTCTGTAAACAGAACTTTTGCACCAAGCCCCAGATAGGCTGCATTCAGATATGCAGGTGTCGATCGTACGCCCGGCCCCTGATCAACTGACGTCGTCGCATAAACCCAACCCAGCTTCAAATAGCTTTGCACCTGATCGGTCAGCATATAGCCAGGCACGACGGATAGGGCGACACGATTACTGATCGGGTTGTACTCGACAAGTCCTCCAAGCGTCGCAGAAGCACCGAGCACCTTGGTATAGCCCAGACCAAGCACAAGAGGGACACCAGAATTCGATACATCCTGCATATCGAGTCGAGTATTAGATCGTGTCAGCTTGACGTCCTTAAACCTTAGCCAGCCTTGCTCGTAGCCCGTTCCGAGCTGAACGCTCACGCCCTCGAGTTGTGCTGCTTGAGCAAAAGCAGTGGAGGTAGTTAAACAATTCAAACAGATGAGAAAAAAAAGCCTTATTACATTTTGAACGGCAAGCAAAGAAGGTTGATACATGGATTCACAGAAAAAAATTGATATAAATTACTTTGACGCATGAAATGCTGTGATGGCCTCAGAATAGGCCATCGCTGTTTTCAGTATTCCACTTTCATTTAAATGACACACATCATTCATCCGGTCCCCATCCGACAATAACTCGTCTGTATTGACGCCAAGGAACACCGTTTTATTATCGATCAGCATACGCTGCCCAGTCGAAACAGGATTTTCCATATGCCACTCTTTCTCAATTCCGCATTTGGTAGAAATCGAAATGAATATCGGTGCAGTGACTCCGGCGGCTGAAAGCGTACTCCGTAACGAATTAAACGAGCCAAAGTAAACCTTGGCTGATGTTTCATTAAAAAAATCATTTTCACCCTGTTGCCAGATCACATCCGTAACTGAATATTTATGATGAAGCTCTTCAATTCTATTAAGGAGCATTTCATTCAAATCACCATCTTTTTGCCAGCGTGAAATCGGGGTGCCACTCATCCCGGAGGAGATGATCACCACGTTTTTGTATGTTCCATTTTTAACAAGTGCATCAGCGAGGGGGGTAATAAATTCACCCTCGGCTCCAACGGACCCCAGGAGTGGCGAGGCAGCTACAAAACACTTGTTATCAAAGTAGTTCACAACTTGATGAGGGTACTGCGTGCTGAACTTTTTTTCAGCTAAGTTCGCCGCATTTGACTGCCCAATAACCAAAAGAACGCCTGTATCAGGTGTTTGAATGGGGCATTCAATCTGGACCTTACCCGGGAAGCTAAGCAATCTTCCAAAACGATCAAATGTGGCAAGCCCAAGGTGGGCAGCTATTGGGCTATTTTTAATGTTGATCAGTACGCTGCTTGGCCAAATATTACGGGGGTAACTATACAGACCAAAAAGATATGCAGCACACAGCCCAAGTATAAAAACAACGATTAGCCATGTTCGTTTATACATTGACGGCCTCAAGTTGCAAGAGCGCGACCTTACGCTCCAGTCCGCCGGCATAGCCTGTCAGACTCCCATCAGCACCCACTACGCGATGACAGGGGGTGATGATAGTCCAGGGATTGCGTCCAACTGCCCCACCAATCGCACGGACGGCTTTGGGTCGGTTGATGATGCGAGCAATTTCACCATATGTCGTTGTCACCCCAAACGGGATGGACATCAAGGTCTCCCAAACCTCACGCTGAAATTCGGTGCCCCAGGCCACGGTGCGTCCGACGGTAAAGGCTTTCAATTCACCTTCGAAATACGCTCGAATTTCGTCCCGTGCCTGATCGAGCACAGGATGGTGATCGATGCGTGACCAGGAAGAATAATCCGGCATATGCTGCTGATTTTTTTCAAACCACACACCCGCGAGTCCCGCATCGGACCCTGCCAAAATCATAGGACCCAGTGGGGATTCAATATGCAAGCGGTTCAATTTCATACTGGGTGACTCCGATAAATGACAGCCATGGAATTTGATACAAAAGAGCTATGAGGGATAATTTTGATTCTTGGTATGCTCGATCAGATAATCCAGGAAAATGCGCGTACGTCGCGGCATAAACTTGCGACTGGGGAACGCAGCATAAACAGAAAGTTGTCCGGTAATCCACGGTCTCAATACCTGCACCAGAGCACCACTTGCAATCAATGGGGCAGCAAGGTCCTGCGAAATAGCGGTAATACCCGCAGCACTCAGAACGGCGCGCATCAGTGTATCGGTATGGTTGACCCAGAGCACAGGCGTGACGGGCACCTCAATAGCCTGTTCAGGTAACCCTTTATGTGTCAAATGTAATGTCTGGGATCGCAGGCCCGAGGTCCGAAGCAACAGACAGTCATGCTGACTTAATTCTTCGGGCTGCTGAGGCACGCCTCGGCGCAAAAGATAAGCAGGCGATGCAACCAAGATCGTGTCTGTAGTCGAAATATGATGCGCAATCACATTCGCATTGAACTGCGTGCTCACAGCCAGCAACGTGATGTCGTAACTCTCGATCGTAAGTGTATTCAAGGGATCTACATGCACATCAAAATGAATGTTTGGATACGCTTGACGAAATCCTGCAACCAGGGGTGCGAGCATATGGGTCGCGAGCACTGGAGGTGCGGAAATATGCAGCTCGCCAGCAACCTCAAGGGTGTGCGAACTCGCTGCCGCATCAATCTCATCAATGTCATGCAGGATGTGCCGTAAACCTTCTGCGTAGACTTCACCCTCAGCGGTCAAGGCCAGATTCCGAGTCGAGCGTTGCAGCAACCGGGTCCCCAGATGCGCCTCCAGATCGGCAACTAGCCGGGTAACCACAGCGGCGGACAAGTCCAGTTCCCGCGCTGCCGCCGCAAAACTGCCCCGATCGATCACACACGCAAACACACGCATTGAAAGTAGTCGATCCATGATTTTTCGCAATCAATTTTGTTAGGATCATTATTGCTGATTTAGCAATGCACAATCGACAAATTTCGCGTTTTTCTTTGTTTGAAAAATCTTTAAAGTGAACATCATGGATTGAGGAATAACTACCTTACCTCCCCGACGCCTGAAAGAGCTCAGCATTTGAACCTTTCTCAGGTCGAATCACTTTATAAAGGATGTCAAAATGAGAACCTCTATTGTTTCAGTTGCGACTCTTTTAGCCGCTGCACTTTTTGCGGGTCAAGCACTAGCTGCGGGTGATGCCGCCCCTTATGCTGCCCCTGCAAGCACTCAGTCGAGTCAGTACCAGTCAGTTGAAGTTCCAAATGATGTGGCAACTGAGCCCGGCAAGACACTAAAAGATGTCTATCCCGACCGTTATCCAAGCAGTCAGCCAGTGATGTCCAAATCCGCCGAGCAGGTTAAAGCCGAGTTAGATGAGGTTGTGCGCAACGGAACCATCATTGACGACGAAGAAGGATGGAAGCCCCGCGAAGCATTTCCCGATCGATACCCTCCTTTACCAAAAGGGCAGGACATCATGAATACGGGACCTGCTATGCGGACGACTGACTTTACTTCCGGCTCATAAAACTGATACGCGTGCTTGAACAGTCACGCCCGGAAGTGAAAGGTCCCGGCTGGTGAGACGCACTCATCAGCCGGGACCATTTTTGTATGCTTATGTTTGTTTTAGCGCAGTGTCCTTGGGACGGTCACGCACCGTTGCCCTTAAAACGCAGGCACAACCACATTGTCATATTTTTTGATAATGAACTCTTTGACAACTGGTGATTGATAAATCGTCACAAACTTAGCAACACGTGGATCAGATTTGTTTTTTTCCTGGACAACCAGAACGTTCGCATAAGGTGAGTCTGGGGACTCCATCACAATGGAATCACGTCCTGGTTTGAGACCTGCTTCGAGTGCAAAGTTCGTATTGACTGCCCCTGCATCCACGTCATCCAGTGCCCTTGGCAATTGCGCTGCATCGAGTTCGATGAACTTAATTTTGCGTGGATTTTCAATCACATCAATCGGTGTTGCTTTCAGTCCTGCATCTGCACGCAGCTTGATCAACCCCTGATCCTGCAGCAGCAACAATGCACGTCCGCCATTGGTTGGATCATTCGGCAATGAAAACTTGCCACCCTGAGGAAAATCCTTGAGGTTTTTGATTTTTTTACTATAAATTCCGATTGGAAAGATCACAGTTTTACCGACGCTTACGAGCTGATAGCCACGATCTTTATTTGCACTATCCAGATAAGGCTGGTGCTGGTAACTATTCATATCCAGATCCCCTGCTGCCAGCGCAGCATTTGGCTGAACATAATCGGTAAATTCAATGATCTGGATATTCAGTCCTTGTTTGGCGGCCTGTTCCTTTACGACCTCCATGATCTGCGCGTGTGGACCCGCAGTCACACCCACCTTAAATGGCTTGTCCTGCGCAATCGCGCTCTGGGACATGCCCAGCAGGCCAATCGCCAGAATTGTCAGTGTTTTAATCGTTGTGCGTTTCATATGAACACCTGAAAAGAATAAATAAAAAATTTGAACGAAAAATATTAAGTGAAATATTTGTACCAAGCGCGGACATCAGCGATGCGATAAACGTCGCACAAGCCAGTCACCCATACTTTGCATGCACTGCACCAGCGCAATCAGTACAACCACCACTGCAAGCATGACTTCTGGCAAAAATCGCTGATAACCATAACGAATACCAAGATCACCCAGACCACCGCCGCCAATGGCTCCAGCCATCGCAGAAAATCCAATCAGACTGACCAGTGTCACCGTCGTTGCAGCAATCAGGCCTGGCAAAGCCTCTGGCAACAACACTTTGCATATGATTTGTGCAGGCGTCGCCCCCATAGCACGGGCAGCAATGATCAGACCAGGATCGACTTCACGCATCGCATTTTCGGCAATACGCGCCATGAAAGGGATTGCTGCAATCGCCAGAGGCACAATTGCAGCCTGCGTGCCAATCGATGTCCCAGCGACCAGACGCGTAAAAGGAATGATAGCCACCATCAGAATCACAAAAGGCACAGAGCGCGTCGCGTTGACGATTCCGCCAAGCACTTTGTTGAGCAAGGGGTGTTCCAGCATGGCGTCCTTATCTGTGATGGTGAGCGCCACGCCCAGCGGAATGCCAAAGAGGACCGCAGACAGACCCGCCACACCAACCATTAGCAGGGTTTCAAGCAGTGACGTCCACAACAGTTCAAGCAATTGCGGGCTCATGCAGGATCTCCTCTATGGTTGCGTGATGGGAATGAATATCTTCAAAAGCCGCGGCAATGCTGGAGGCAGCTGCCTGTACCAACACGAATAAGGTCCCGACGGCGACCCCCTGAATGTCCTCGACCCGGGCCTGTATCAGTACGACCTCCAGTCCATGGGTGCGCGACAGAATGGATATGAGTGAACCCGCGTCTCCACCCGACAATTGCAGGCGCCACAGGACGATGGGTTCTGATGGTTGTAAATACTGCATCTTGACGATCCGCCCCTTGAGGGCAGCCATCGTCTCCTCGGTCAGATCAGAGGCTGTCACAGCACTGACCATACTGCGTGTGATGGCATGCTGCGGGTTGGAAAATACCTCAAGCGTAGCGCCCTGTTCGACGATTTTGCCTGCCTCCAGAACTGCCACTTGATGACATATCTGACGGACAACTTCCATCTGGTGCGTAATCAGCACCACGGTGATGCCTGTCTGGCGATTGATATCCCTGAGCAGAGACAAAATGCTTTGTGTGGTTTCGGGATCAAGTGCCGAGGTCGCCTCATCGCTGAGCAACACATCCGGATCATTGGCGAGCGCTCGCGCAATGCCCACGCGCTGCTTCTGGCCACCACTGATCTGATTGGGATAGCGATCCGCCAGATGCGTCAAACCGACCAACTCAAGCAACCGCATGACGCGAGAACGAATCTCGCCTGCAGGCACGCCTGAAATCTCCAGGGGCAATGCAACATTGCCATAGACCGTCCGGCGCGCAAGTAAATTAAACCCCTGGAAGACCATCCCGATACGACGACGTTGCGCACGCAAAGCAGATTCGGACAGATTCGACAGCAACTGCCCGGCAATAATGATGGTGCCAGTGTCTGCGCGCTCAAGCAGATTGATACACTTTACGAGCGTACTCTTGCCCGCTCCGCTGGGGCCGATAATGCCAAAGATCTCGCCCTCTTTGATATGCAGACTAATACCCTGCAGCGCCTCGAACGTCCCCTGGGAAGTCGAGTACGACTTACTCAAATTGCTAATTTCAATCATGTTCGCATGATGCCGTATTCAAAAAATAAAGAAAACGACATTTTGTTTATGGTCTTATAACCGCGGACATGGATATTAACAGTCGAGCGTAGAGCACAGCCCTTTCGTATGCCACGCGCAATGCAAACGGCATGAGGTTGGCCCTGAATCTTGACGTAAGCACTTTCAATATTGCGTTGAAAACTTTCTGACAAAGATGACCAAAGCTATATGTTCGTGAGCATCGGAAGATTGCTTGAAGCGATTGCATCGCTTAGTGCTGTGATGTGATCGAGTGGGCGATCCAAATTCAATGGGGTTCGTACGATCATATCCAGATCGCCTCCTTCATGCGATCCACTCCATCGGTTTGTACCATATGCCGATAACTTAGCGTCAGCCCTAACCAATCGCGCGCCCAAACAAAAGCCCCGCATTTCTGCGAGGCTATGTTTATACTGCTGTGTACTGCGCTTTACTCAATAAAGCACTTGGTGGGCTGGGCGAGACTCGAACTCGCGACCAACGGATTAAAAGTCCGCTGCTCTAACCAACTGAGCTACCAGCCCCAAGCCCGCTATTATTACTTTTTCGTGAACGTCTGTCAAACGCACTTGTTTCAATCTTTAAAAACTGCTTCAAACCTCTCGCCGAGCTGTAACAAACCGTAGTCGTTCCCATGCGCAGCCACGAGCTGAAGACCAAGCGGCAAGCCTATATTCCCTAGACCCGCAGGCAACGTCAGGCAAGGTGCGCCGAGAGTCGTCCAGATACGATTAAAAGTCGACGCCCCCGTTCCCGCCGCAGTCAGAGGCGCCTGACCTGTTGCGCTATAAGTCAATAACGCATCCACACCCTGCATCGCAGTATGGAACATCAGTCGACAGCGTGCAGCCTGCTTGCGTTCGTTTTCATATTGCTCAGGATTGATACTCAAGCCCAATTCAATAAGCTTGATTGTGCTGGCTCCGAGCTGTTCTGGATGGCTGCGATAAAGGGCCTGATGTTGTCGTGACGCCTCATAGGCCATGATGATACGGTTTGAGCGGCCTACAGCAGCAAACTCCCCGTGAGAGAGTTCAATTTCAACCAAATCAGCGCCCTGCATGCGCAATTGTTCGCGGGCACGGACCAATCGCTCAGCCGAATCTGTATCAGCTTCATCCGCATTCGGTCCCGGATACCAGGCAATACGGGGCCTGTGAGCAATCGACGCAACGTGGGCCGGATGCCCAAGCAAGACTGAAGACAACAGCGTGACATCGGCTACAGAGCGGCCCATCAGACCCATCGTATCCATTGAAGCCGACAAGGGCAGCACACCGCTCAGATCCACACGTGCATAGGTTGGCTTAAAGCCAACAATGCCGCAAAAGGCCGCAGGGCGGATCGTCGATCCACCTGTTTGCGAACCGAGTGCCAAGGCCACCATGCCGTCTGCAACAGCAGCTGCCGAGCCACTAGAGGAACCACCAGGCGTATGCAAAAAATTATGAGGGTTGACGGTCGGGCCTGCGTGCACATGTGCAAACTCAGTCGTGACCGTTTTGCCCATCACAATCGCGCCAGCAGCTTTCAGGCGCTGAATGACCTGTGCATCAGCGCCAGGACGATATTGCCGATAGGCCTGCGAGCCATACTGGGTAGGAAGCTCAGCGGTATCGATGATGTCCTTGATACCAATGGCCAATCCTGCAAGTGGCAACGGACGCGGTGACGCATCAGCCTGCACCCTATGCAACGCCTCTTGCTGTGCCTCGAAATCACGCCTGACCTGTGCGGCATCATGCCAGGCCCACGCCTGAACATCAGGCTCGCGCGCAGCAATCCTTGCAAGCTGGGATTCAAGAATATCGCGATGGGTGATCTCGCCTGTGGCAAGCGTCCCGCTCAGCGCAGTCAGCGTTTGTGCAGACAAGGCAGATAAATCTGCCATCTCTTAACGGGCGCGTGAAATGCGGACTTCGGCTCCACGGCGCTTGACCTCAAGCCCTTCGGAAGGAGAGATCTTCAGGCCTTCGAGACCTTTGATATAGCTTGATCCCTGCATTTGCATGACACGGATTTTGTTACGCATCACGACAGGATTGTGTACGGGCATACCAAACATCAGAACCTCATCGAGGATCCGTGCGGAATTAAATTCGCCAGTGTGATGTGCCGTCGGCCCCAGACAAAGCATATGGCCTTCGCGGCCAAATACTGGCAAGGCATCAAGACCACAGGTCACGGTGAGAACTTGACCGCCCTCATAGCGCCAACCAGTATTGAGATCCCACCAGGCTTCACCGGCCGGCAGATACACCTGAACCTCCGTACCTGGCTGCATGGCAGGAGCCACGAGCAATGCTGGCCCGAGCAGGTACTGGGTATCCCAGCGCTGAGCTTGAGGATCAGCCGGAAACGACAATGCCATCATGCGCTGCACGGGCAATCCGGTGCGGGCGGCATCTTCGATAGCGCCCAACACATAAGGGATCAAGCGATAGCGCCACTGCAACCAGCTCTGAATATGCCCGCGCGTCGTTTCGTCAAACGCAGTTGGAATCAGATCAGGGTGCGACTGAAAATTAAAGTTTGCCGAAAAAACCGCCATGCCCAGCCAGCGCAGATACAGCTCCGGGGTCATCTCATCGGTAGGTGCCATCGCATTACCAATCGAATGCATTTGCACCGGCACACCACTCGCACCAACGGACAGTGCGGTACGCAAGGTATGCTGCAGACCCGCCCAGGTATTGGCGACACGCGGGGCTGATTGCCACAGCAGGCGTTGCGCGCCCACAAACAAATCAGAACTGAACACAACGCCTTCAGGGGGCACTTTCTGTCCGGCTGCGGCATCAAACAATGCGCGTCTTGCAAGCGCGGGGTAAATCGAACGCAGCACAGGGCCCGTCTCACCACCGCGTGCAACGATCGAGTCCGGGAAATCAAATTGCACATCACAAATCGTGGCGCCCACGCCATCTTCGATCAGATGACGATGACGTTCGGACCAGGCATTCAATACGTCGCGATGCGTGAGATCGAGCAACCCAAAGTCCTTACCGCCTGTTGCAGCCACGCCAGCAAAGACATGGGCGTCACCGTCTTCATTCGCTAACAACCAGCCGCGATCTTCGAGTTCGGCAAAGGTGGTGGAGTCAGCAGGAGCACCTGGGATCGTATGCATGGAAACATGCACGGCATGCTTTGCAAACAGGTCAATAATTTGCTTGGGATCGGGGAATCGTGTGCGATCCCATTCAGGGAGTAATTTTGAGTCCTGGTAGGTCCATGCTGTTGGCGGCAGCATCAGCACGCCATCCAGGGCGAGTTGCTGGCTGCGGAACTCAGCCACGATCTCTGCCATCTGCGTCGCAGTCTGGTCGACGTGCTGCTCGAGCCATACCCCCATCGACCACAAGATAGGCTGACCCGATCGCCCAGTCAACTGGGTATATTGATTCAGAATTTCAGCAGGCTCACCCGCAAACACAAACATATCGAGAACCATGTCCTCGATCGTAATCAGGTATTCGTCTGGGGTCTCAGCACCCAGATCATGCTCAACGCGCGCGAGTGTATTGGTATAAACACCCCAGCCTGAAGGTCCCCAGGCCAGTGGCAAGGCACGATGTTCGGGACTGTCAGACAAGACCACTTCACCACGGCGATCCAGATCGCCATGCGTCTCGCCCAAGCCAAAAATCTTTTCTGCGGTCGGGATAACAAAGCCAACAGACCATGAATCGCCGTGAGACTGGATGCCCGTATCGGTCAATGTCAGAACAGTTTTACCGAGTCGCTGCAGCGTCAGGCTAAAGGGCTGAGACGTCACATCAAGCGCGACATCACCCTGCGCCATGCGCCAGCCTTTTACAGACTCGGTTAAAGGTTCAAAGGTCGCCTCGCCAATTGCCTCAGGACGAGCCAGCAACACGTCAGCATGTACTCGCGCACGTGCGCCAGGCAAAATATCTGCAGCAACAGACTCTGGACGACCGCAGCGAATTCGGAACACACCGGGTGCGTGAGGCTCGACAACCAGCAGCATTTCCGCGCCCACGTCAAAGGCAACCCGTGTGGGCAATGTGTCGACAAGTTTGAGCGTTTCGAGATGCATATTCAGCGCGGAGGTAAAAGCGACCAAAGGCGCTATTTTGACGGATTTAGCCGATTTAATAAACTCAGATCGCATAAATACGATAAGCGGCGTTTTTTTGAGGCTTTAATCGTTGCAGCTTAAACACTCACAGCTTAAATTTCACTTACAACTTCGATTATATCGTTTTCCAGTGCAATCGGCTCGCTATTCAGTGCGCCAGCGATTAAATCACCTGCGAGCGTTGCCCAAGTCAGCCCTCTCGAGGCAAATCCAGTGGCAACCCACAGCCCCTCGGCCTGCGCAACAGGGCCAATCGCAGGCAGACGTCCGGGCAGTACGGCACGCCAGCCAGCCCACCCCTGAAAGGCATGTGAAACAACTTTTTCGGGCAAACCAGGCAGATTGAGTAAACCACTGGCCCGCTTCAGATTGCCCTGCACCCCGACTGGCGTCACGGCGATGTCTTTCGCCCCGTGCAAATAACTACTCCCCGCCACGCAAACTCCATGTCGAGAGGGCAGCACATATCCATCGCCCCCCACAATGCAGCGTGGACCTCCGGCCAGGAGGGCATCAGGAACAAAAGTGATTTCGCCGCCTAGCGCATGCATGGCAGCCAGCCGCGAATCCTTCGCCAACAAACCGCTCCTTTCGAGCAGTCCGCGCGTAGAGAACCCTCCTGCTAGTACGACATAGGGAGCTTGCATCACAACTTTGCCATCAGAATCAAATGCTTGCCAGCTGGCACCCTGTTTACGAATCGTCAATACCTCTGCCCGCCGAACCTCAATCCCCGGAGTGTTGGCGAGCGCACCCAACAAACCTTGCGGGTCTATCCGTGCTGCAGTTGGGAAGTAAATGCCGCCACGATCAAGCTTCAGGCCGGCAATCTCACTGGCTTGCTCCCGCGACACAAAGCGTGCCCACTCGTTCGGGAACTGTAAAGCATCGACCACTTCTGCCAGCTCAACAATGCGTCCCTGATTGCGCTGCAACTGAATAGCCCCACAGCGCGACAGGACGGCTTCGGGCAACGCGCCCCAGCGGGCCTGTGCCCGCAGACTACCGGCTCGCGATAGCCGAGCGCGAATATTGTCATCGCGCGCAAGCATCGGGGTCAACGCAGCGCCCGCGTGCTGCTGGTGAGGCGAATCACTACGACCCCACTGTCCATCCAGTACCGAAACACGCCAGCCTCGCAAAGCAAAGGACTGCGCCACGCCCATTCCCGCAAAGCCAGCCCCGACCACCAGCACATGACGGCTATGCGGGAATGGTGACGGTTGCTGCCAGGGGTCTGAGTGACCGAAGACCGTGTCGCGCGCATCGCTGGAGCAAGGCTTGTCGCTCAGTGTTGCGCAGGAAGCACCCAGATTGGTCAGGCCCACACTTGGACGCTGCTCAAGCTGGCTAAGCACCCCAAGACTGGCCAGCGGGCCCAGCCATCGAGACGGCACTCCCGGCATGAACAGCCTGGCCTGCGGTCGGGCGAGAGCACAAACGGTACGTGCCAACTCTGGCATGCCGTTGCCTGTTGACGCTGCCTGTAACCCGGACGCACCCGGGTCACACAAATAAAACGCATCCACACGCGCACGCAGGCGCTTGAGCAACACTGGAGCAGGGCCCACGCCTAAGGTCAGGGTGACCGCACCCGCCTCGAACTCGAGACGATGCAGTCCCGGCAAATTCAAGGGCCACTGCGCAGCGAGCGCGTCGACCTTCGACTTCAGCTGACTGACGCAGCTCTGGCGGATTTCACCTGGACGCACTGGCAGATGATCAAGAAAACCCACGACATGGAGCCGTGCAGACCGGTTGGGGTCCTGACGCCATGCCTCCCATACCTGAAAAAATCTGAAACCCTGGCCAAAATCCGTATCAAGCAACGTGAACTCAGTCCGACCTGCCCATGCAGCGGGCATTCCTAACAGCGACAGCCACGCATCAACCATTTCGCAATGCTCGCCTCAAGATCTTGCCAACCTGACTTTTAGGCAGGTCACCGCAGAACTCAATCGATGCGGGACATTTGTACCGCGCGAGTTGCGTCTTGCACCACTCCAGCAACTGCACCTGCGACAAATCCGGATCTTTACGGACCACGAATAATTTGACACGTTCACCCGCGTGGGCATCCGGCATGCTTATTGCTGCGCACTCAAGGACTCCGGGATGGCTCGCAAAAACCGCCTCAACCTCATTGGGATAGACTTTAAAGCCAGACACCAGAATGAGATCTTTCTTTCGGTCCGCAATAAAAACAAATCCTTCGGTATCCATCCAGCCAATATCGCCTGTGAGAAAAAAACCATCCTCACCCAGCGCGTTCGCAGTTTCTTGGGGTGCATGCCAATATCCTCGCATCACTTGCGGTCCACGAATCGCAATCTCACCACGCTCACCGGGTTCGACAGGACGACGCTGCTCGTCCAGAATTTTAATTTCAGTGCCAGGAACAGGCAGTCCAATGCTGCCGGAAAAGGCGGTGGCGTTGGTTGGATTAGCAGTGGCGACGGGGGACGTTTCGGATAAACCATACCCCTCAATCAGAGTGCGTCCCGTCACCTCAGCCCAGTGTCGAGCGACGATTGCCTGCAATGTCATCCCCCCTCCAAAAGCAAGTCGCAGACCAGAAAAATCAAGGCGACTGAAATCTGGCTCCTGAAGCAAGGCATTAAACAAGGTGTTGACGCCAGGAATAATGTTTACGGGGTACTTGCGCCAAATCCCAATCAATGCCTGCCTGTCGCGAGGATTAATCACCAGCAGACTTTTCATACCAGCATGCATTCCATAAAACGCGCAGATCGTCATGGCAAACACATGATAGAGAGGCAGCGCAGCCAGCATAGTGAGGGGCTGATCCTGAACGTCGCCCAAGGCGGGTCGCGCGACCTCATGGATCTGCAGCACATTTGCAACCAGATTGCCATGTGTGAGCATTGCTCCCTTGGGCTGACCGGTAGTGCCGCCGGTATATTGCAAGACCGCCAGATCATCAAGCTCAATCTCGGGAGCCTGCCAGGGCAAATGACGCCCCTTACTCAGAACCTGCGACCATTGCAAGGCATTGGGCAGATGCCAGGATGGCACCATTTTTTTGATATGACGGGCAGCCAGATTCACCAGCCCCCCTTTAAGCACCCCCAGCATATCGCCGGGCGAGACCACCACAATGTGCTGTAAGTCCTCACAGCCAACCGTTTGCTCTAGGGTATGCGCAAAATTTTCGAGAACCACAATCACGCATACTCCACTGTCCTGGAGCTGCAGCTGTAATTCCCGGGGCGTATACATGGGATTGATGTTCACAATGACATGGCCCGCCCTAAGCGTTCCGTATAAAGCCACCAGATAGGCCAGCACATTAGGCATCATGAGTGCGACGCGCGACCCTGCGGGGAGATCCAGGGACTGCAGCCATTTCGCAAAATGCAGGGCATGGCGATCCAGCGCCTCGTAAGTCATCCCCACATCAAACCCAACCGAGGCAATCCTGCGGGCATGCTTTTTGCTTGCTTGATCAAGCATATCGACTAATGAGGTGTACTTGCCAGGCTCAATCTGAGCCGGCATGCCCTCTGGGTAACTTTTGATCCAGGGATATTGCATTGTCTGATCTGCACTCAGGGTTATTACAAGTGAATAGCCTTTTTAATCCATAATACCTTCAGTCTTCTTTTTTGGCCCAACATCATCATGAAGCTTCTTGAACCATTTTTGAACTGGCAATCCGAGATTCAAGCCATCCGCCGAGACATTCACTCGCACCCAGAGCTCTCCTACCAGGAGCACCGCACTTGCGAACTGGTTGCCACAGCACTCGAAAAATGGGGTATCACGGTGCACCGCGGACTGGGTGGCACAGGCGTAGTGGGCGAAATCACTGGTCGTGCTGGCACCTCTGGCACGCTCAGCGCACGGGCCATTGGCTTGCGTGCCGACCTTGACGCCCTGCCTATGCAAGAACTCAACACTTTTGCCCATGCAAGCCAGCATCCAGGCAAAATGCATAGCTGCGGGCATGACGGACATACCGCCATGCTGCTCAACGCCGCTCACTATCTGGCCGAAAACAGGGATTTCGACGGTACGGTCTACGTCATCTTCCAGCCCGCCGAAGAAGGCGGTGCAGGGGCTCAGCGCATGATTCAAGATGGCTTGTTTACAAAATTCCCCATGCAAGCGGTATTCGGCATGCACAACTGGCCAGGCATCCCCGCAGGAAGTTTTGCCTTGACTCCTGGTCCGATCATGGCGTCGAGTAACGAGTTCTGCATTACGATTCGTGGCAAAGGCGCTCATGGCGGGATGCCCAATCTAGGTGTAGATCCAGTCATGACAGCCGTGCAGATCGCACAAACGCTACAAACCATCATCACGCGCAATCGCCATCCTCTAGAGGCGGCAGTCTTAAGCATCACCCAGATTCACGCCGGCAGCGCAGACAACGTCATTCCTACAGAAGCCGTGATGCGCGGCACAGTCCGCACATTCACAATAGAGACTCTCGATCTGATTGAGCAGCGCATGAGCGAAGTCATCGCGCACAGTGCCTCGGCGATGGGTGCCACAGCTGACTTCTCATTTATTCGCAGCTATCCACCCACGATCAATCATCCGAAAGAAGCTGCCTTTTGCGCCAGTGTCATGCGCGACATTGTCGGTGCGGATCATGTCGATGACCACGTTCAGCCCACCATGGGTGCCGAGGACTTTGCCTACATGCTGCAGGAAGTGCCTGGCTGCTATGTCTGGATTGGCAACGGCCAGGGCGATCATCGCGACGCCGGTCATGGACTGGGCCCTTGCATGCTGCATAACGGCTCCTACGACTTCAACGATGAACTGCTACCTCTCGGGGCGACATACTGGGTCAAACTGGCAGAGGAGTGGTTTAAGCAGTAGTATCTCGGTCAATTCCTAATTACCGATGGCTATTAGCTTATGTCCGAACCACTGATCTCGAGCGTGTCACCCTGGCGTGACAAAGTCAATGGCATGCTGTTTGTGGGCTTGCTTGCTGCCGCAGTTGTACAGCTTGCAGCCATTCCAGCGATCAAAACCCTGGGATTAAGTCCTCTAGTAGTCGGCATTGTCTGCGGCATGCTGTACGGTAATTTCCTGCGAGGCACCATGCCCAAGGACTGGGGTGTGGGCGTGAACTGGACCGCACGCCGCTTACTTCGTATCGCAGTGGCCTTTTACGGCCTAAACATTAGTGTTCAGCAAATTGTCGAAATTGGTCTACCTGGGCTGATCGTTTCTGTAGGCGTCGTATTTACGGTACTCGCCGTGGGGACGTTTATCGGCACACGTGTACTCAAACTGGATCGCGACACCGCCATCCTGACAGCAGCAGGCAGTGCAATCTGTGGTGCTGCTGCCGTACTCGCTTTCGAATCCACGCTGAAAGCCGCTCCTCACAAAAGTGCGGTGGCTGTGGCCACTGTGGTGCTATTTGGTACGATTTCAATGTTTCTGTACCCCCTCATCTATCAATTTGGATGGATGGATATGGATCCTCGCACCTTTGGAATTTTCCTGGGCGGCACCGTCCACGAGGTTGCACAGGTAGTCGGGGCCTCAAGCAATATTGGTCCCGTGACCACAGAGGTCGCCACCATCGTCAAAATGACCCGCGTTGCATTGCTGGTTCCTTTACTGATTGTGCTTGGCATCTGGTTGCAGCGTTCGACAAGCTCCGGCCTGGCTCCGCACGCTGCCAAACCTAAATTACCCATCCCCTGGTTCGCGATTTTCTTTCTCGTTTTTGCACTCATTAACTCTGCTGGGGTCATCCCGCCCAATGTTTTGCAAGCCATGCGTGCGCTCGATATCTTTGCATTGACGATGGCGATGACGGCGCTTGGTATCGAAACCCGGTTCTCACAGATGCGCAAAGCGGGACCACGTGTCCTCGCCTTAGCCTTCATTCTTTTTATCCTGCTTGCCTTTGGTGGCTATGCGCTGGTCAAGCTGGCCGTGTAAACACACAAGAAAAAGTAATCAACTGAAACACGGGCGCAGCATTTTTCCTGCATAATCGGGAAGTCCACACGTTTGCCAGCAGATACGGTATTTCATGACGCAAACCCCCTTTGATACGCCCGCCTCAGTTCGCCGGCTAGATCCTGAAGATGCACAACAAGCTCTTGCACAAGTCCAAGAGTTGCTGCATCGTCACGAGCTCGTCGAAAACCTTGTGCACCGGCAAGAAGAAGGAGACGAGCGCGCAGAACTCGTTGAGGGCCTGCTCCACCGTCAGCACGAAGCCGAGATCAAAGCCTTAGTCAACGATCTGCACCCTGCAGACATTGCCTTTATCCTCGAATCCCTCCCAAAAACCAGTCGCCAAATGATTTGGCGACTGGTTGCGGCAGAGCATGATGCAGATGTGCTGCTCGAAGTCGATGACTGGGTCCGCGAATCGCTCATTGAAGCAATGGACAGGCAAGACCTGGTCGCCGCAACCGAAGGCATGGATGCGGACGAGCTTGCCGACCTCGCACCCGATCTGCCGCCAGATGTGGTTGCCGAAGTCCAGAAAGGTCTCACCATCGAAGAGCGCGCACGCCTGATCGAGGCTATGGGCTACCCTGACGATAGCGTGGGTGGCATCATGGACTTTGAAATGGTCCGTGTACGTGATGACGTTTCTCTTGAAGTCGTGCTGCGCTATTTAAGACGACTGCCAGAATTACCGGACCATACGGATCAGATCTTCGTTGTAGACCGCAACGAAAAACTCCTTGGCACCCTCACACTGTCATCATTACTGGTCAATGAGCCTGAAATCGAAGTGCGTCAGGTCATGGGGACCGACTATTTGTCTTTAAGCCCGCTCGATTTGGACTCAGACGCTGCGGGTGCATTTGAACGCTACGATCTGGTCTCAGCACCGGTAGTCGATGACTTGGGCCGGCTGATTGGCCGCGTGACGATATCCGAGGTTGTCGATGTGATCCGCGAGGACTCAGACGAACAGGCCCTGTCGCGCGCGGGTATGCAAGAAGAGGACATCTTCGCCCCCATCATAATGGCCCTGCGCAACCGGGCCCCCTGGCTATTGCTTAACCTGTGCACCGCTGCAATTGCATCCTTTGTCGCCTCACGCTTTGAAGAAACCGTCAGCACCATCGTGATGCTTGCCTTTCTCATGTCAATTGTGGCGGGTATCGGCGGCAACTCGGGCAACCAGACCATGACCCTGATTATCCGAGCACTTGCGGTTGGACGCATCACAGAAAAAAACGTCTGGCAACTCGTCAAACGTGAAATGCTCGTCACATTTTTGGTCGGCCTGGTTGGCTCTGCCGTTGCAGCAGTGTTTGCCTGGGCAATCTCAAATTCAATTCCGATTGCGATCGTCATGATGGCAGCGATGATCTGCAACATGCTGATTGGCGCGATGATCGGTGTGCTCGTGCCTGTCGTGCGTACGCGCTTTGGCAAAGACCCCGCCATGGGTTCCTCTGTGTTGCTGACCTTCGCCACAGACTCGCTGGGTTTCTTTATTTTTCTGGGTCTGGCGACGATCTTCCTGCTCTAAAGTACACAGGGTCGGCGTGCTGCCGAATTAATGCTGGAGCGCCAGCTCAGCCCAAGGTAAGACTCGATTCACATGCGATCCCACCCGCCCTGAATCAACACCATACACATGAATCGAAACTGCCGGTGCACAGCCGGAATTTCCAAGACGGTGGATCAGCTCCATACCAGCATGCCCACACACACTCTGGCCTGCTGTGCGTATAACTTTATTAAACAGATATGCCTGCTGAGCCGTCCGATCCCACTCATAGTGTGACTCCGTCAACTCGCCTTCAAGGACCCGATAGGCACACCAGGTATGGTGTGCGTGTACCGGACTGAACTGCTGGGCACCCCAAATCAGTGCAACCACCGTAAACCGGCCCATCGGATCTGCATGCAGGATATGGCGTGTATAGGTTTGCTCGGAGCGTGGCATGCTGCCGAGCAAGGTGCCGAGCTGAGCGGCATCCTGAGCATCCGCCAGACCATCGTTTAGCGCCTGCCTGACGGCATAGGGCACCAGATTGGCCTGCCCCATGCAAGCAAGCTCAATCTCGCCAGCAAGGCCTGGCAGGCACCGCTCAAGCAGAGATCCCACAGGGGATGCGGCAAGCTTGATGCGTGGAGATAATTCAGAGACGTTCAGCAGGTTATCCATACTGACTATCTTATTCAAACAAAATGAAAATAATTTGCTTATTATGATGTAAATATAGTAATTTTAGAATTATTTACTATTTTTATAAAAATAAAGAGAAAATAATGCCTGTAGACAAGAAGGATCGTGAAATACTGCGATTATTGCAAGCGGATGCGACCATTTCCCTCAGCGATCTGGCCGCAGCAGTCAATTTGACACAAACGCCTTGCTGGCGTCGGGTACAAAAATTGCAAGCCGAAGGCGTGATTCAGAAGCAGGTTGTCATCTGCGATGCGAATAAATTAAATTTGGGACTCACCACATTTGTGACCATTCGCACGAGCCAACACAGCGAAGAATGGATGAAGAAGTTTGTCGACGGCGCCACCAGCATCCCAGAAATAGTTGAAATCTACCGCCTGAGTGGCGATGCGGATTATCTGCTAAAAATTATGGTCCCAGATATCAGCCGCTACGATAGCGTGTACAAAAAACTGATCAAATCAGTTGAGCTGCTCGATGTCAGCTCAGCCTTTGCCATGGAAACAATCAAGTGCACAACGGCGCTACCGCTTGATTACGCGGGATAGCGACTGCAGGGTATTGCGGATATCGAGATGACCGACTGGACCTTCGAACCTTAGTCTGCTACGTCAGTGTGGCGCACTTCAGAAGTCCAGGATTGCATCAGCGTGTAAGTGACCGCCAATGCCACTGGTCCTACAAAAATCCCAATCAGCCCAAAACTCAGCAAACCACCAATCACCCCCACAAAAATCAGTAGCAAAGGCAAATCAGCACCACGTTTGATAAGAACAGGTCTCAAAAAACTGTCAATACTCGCCACCATCAAGCTCCAGACGAACAAAGCCGTGGCCCATCCGTGATCGCCAGTCCAGTACATCCAGGCGACAGCAGGAAACAGCACCAGACTGGGTCCGACCTGAGCAATACATAACATCAGCATCAGCGCGGACAACACCCCGGCGTATGGCACACCGGCAATCGCCAACCCCGCACCTCCCAAAAATGTTTGAATGATCGCCGTAACCCCAACACCCAGGGCAACACCGCGAATGGCTTGCCCGGCCAGGATCATGGAGTTTTCGCCGCGATCACCAGCCAGCCGGCGTCCAAAACTTCTGACCATTTTTACAGCCTCTTCGCCCGAAGAGAACAAAATTGCCGCAATAGCCACTGCTAGCAAAAACTGGATCAACATGCCACCCAAACCACCAAACTGGGTGAGTACCCACTTGCCCGTTCCCGCAGCGTAAGGCGTGATGTGCTCAAGCACACCTGCAGCACCGCCCGCCACAAAATCATTCCAGTAATCAAAAGCCTTGGAGCCTATCAAAGGGATAGTTTTGACCCAGGGTGGAGGCAAAGGCAAGCCGTTCGTCGCCAGATTTTTGCCTAAGGACACGACCTCATCCGAGCGATCAACAATCGTACTGATCGCCCACCACAAAGGCAACACAAGCAAAAGCATCATGCCACTGGTCATCACCGCAACAGCAGGCCCCCGCCTGCCACCAAAAAGCTTTTGTAAAGCGTTAAGCCAGGGCCATGTCGCCACCACGATCATCGTTGCCCAGACTGTAGCCGCAAGAAAAGGTCGCAGAACCCACAAGGAAAGTCCAATCAGTCCCACGATAAAAAATACCGCCAGGGTATTACGCGTCAGGTCGTGATGCATGCTCGGATCCGATAAAAAATAAATCTGTGACAATGCTGTTTGTATAACCCAAAAAATCAGGCTGTGCGATGACAACACAAGAACAAATCATTCAGACTTTGCACGCCACACCAGCCAAAGGCTTTGTGGCAAAACGCTTTTTTCATGTCATTGCCGAACGGCATGTTGAAAACATATTCGAACGGCTCCATGAAAACGAAACGTTCTACAGCTTTATTTTGCTACCAAACTCAAAAAAACAGCCAAATGAAGCCCTGATTTGTACAAACACACGAATCATGATCTGGAACAATGAATTTGCACAAGACGAGGATATCAGTCTCGACCAGATTGAGTCGACCCGCCTTGACCGGGGCTGGCTCTCCAGCACACTGTATCTTTTTGCCGCAAATACTGAGCAACAAAAATTCTGGAAATTCAAATGCGAAACTGAAGTCATCATTGCTTTTGAGCAGGCCTTGTTAAAAGCCAAAGCCCTTCGATAGTTATAGCGTAACCAAAGCGCCCTGAACGCCTTTACTTCGGAACACCAGCCTGGCCACAGAACCAATCGAAAGGCTCTTTCTGCGCTCGGAGTCAGTTCAGCGGCTGATAGGTTTGCACCATGTTCATTTTAATTGTTTGAATTGCTTTGGCGTCCAGATTGGCTTTTTTAAGATCAAACGCCTGAGCATTGGTGTTCTCAAAAGGCTTCACGTAGTACATCATATTCTTGTTGTCTGCCACAGTCGTCCATTCTGTGATTTCAAAGCCGCCCGATCCACCACCGTATGGATTACTGGCTGGCAGCGTAATCGATCCTGGCGCAATATCAAAACTCCCGAGGATATGCCAAGCGGTGTTGACCTGCTGTGCAGTCGTCAAATCAGTTGGCGCTGAGCTCGATAGAAAGATCGCTCGAATAAAGCGGCTCGGACTTAAATAGTCCCCAGGCAATCCGTGCAAACCACTTCCAGAACTTGGTGCATTAAATGTTGCGCCGTTAATCACTACGGGAGGTCTCTCAACTTTGCTCAGATTCGCATAATTACCGATGCTGTTGAGATGATCACTGAACTCTGGATCATTCGTCAGAACACTCGTTGGATTATCCGTAATCACAAGCTTGCCCTTGAGATATTCCACCACGATGCTTTTGCCAGATTTATCATGCAAGGTCATATGGATCGGTGCGGACTGATCGTGATAGGCCGGAATTGTCGACCGATTGACTAGCACCTGTTGAAGTCCGACCTTAGCTTCTTCGGTCGTAGCAAAGTTGGTCAACGTATAGATCAAGAGTTGGGCAGAGGAAATACTCCGGGACGAATCAGCTGCAGACACATCCTGGTACATTGCCGTGTTTGGGGCATTGAGCAAACCACCCACCAGTCCCTTTTCATTGATCCCATCCAGCAAGATTGGCAGGTTGACGCCATTCATACCGACAGCTGCATATTTTGTGGTCCAGTTCAGTCCCGTGCCTGGCTTGCCATCGATTCCGACGCCCTCAAGCTTGAAGTTCCTGGGTACAACAATGACATCCGAGTTCAACGGAAAGCCAAACTCCATCGTGCGTCCATAAACAAACCCGTCATCATTTCCCTTTAAAAGAAAACTTGTGCAGGCAAAACTAGTCAGAGGCGAAAAGCTCACTGATCCGGCAATCAGACATGCCAGAACTTTCTTCATAAAGGTTTTTTTCATTTTCATTCTCCAAAGTAAAAACCTCATTGAATCCATTATCCAATGAGGTTTTGACTAAATCATTCAACCGCTACCAAAAATTTACGCGATTTTGCCGTGGCAAGCTTTGTATTTCTTGCCACTCCCGCAAGGGCAGGCTTCATTACGACCAACCTTAGGCATGATGTTGCGCATAGGACTCTGCACCGCATCTTCAGCAACTTCCTGACTTGCAGCCTGCTGCGCCTCGTCAAAATCAGTATGCTCATAGGTCACGTTTTGCAAGTGCGCCTGGGCAGCCTCCTGTTCAACTTGTTCGACCTGTTCAGGAGACTGAATTCGCACCGTCATCAGAATACGGATCACCTCATCACGCACGCGATCCAGCATGTCTGAAAACAATTCAAAGGCTTCACGCTTGTATTCCTGCTTGGGATTCTTTTGCGCATAGCCACGCAAATGAATACCCTGACGCAAATGATCCAGCGCAGACAAATGTTCTCGCCACTGCGAGTCAATGACCTGCAACATGATCGAACGCTCAAATTGAGACCAAGACTCCGCTCCGACCATTTCTGCTTTTTCGGCATAGGCGCGCTGAGCCGCCAGAAGCACTTGTTCGAGTACGTCCTCGTCGGTCATGCTCTTGGCGCCTTTGACCATATCGGCCAAAGGCGTCGTCACTTGCCAGTCAGCTTCAAGCGCCATTTGCAAGGCAGGAACATCCCACTGCTCTTCGACTGAACCGACAGGCACAAACTTGGCCACCAGGTCGCTGACCGCACCATCACGCATATGGCTGATGGTTTCATTAATATCTGTCGCCTCAAGCACCTCATTGCGCTGGGAATACAGAACTTTACGCTGGTCGTTTGCGACATCGTCGTACTCAAGCAATTGCTTACGTACATCGAAATTACGTCCCTCAACTTTGCGCTGAGCGGTCTCAATTGAGCGAGACACCATGCCTGCCTCGATAGGTTCCCCCTCGGGCAACTTCAGGCGCTCCATGATGCTCCGTACGCGGTCACCTGCAAAAATACGCATGAGGGGATCTTCGAGGGAAAGGTAAAACCTGGACGATCCTGGATCACCTTGGCGCCCCGCACGTCCACGGAGCTGGTTATCAATCCGGCGCGACTCATGGCGTTCTGTACCGATAATGCGCAGACCGCCAGCCGCTTTAACCTGTTCATTCAACGGTAGCCACTGCTCACGGATTTTTTCGATATGGATGAGCTTGTCTGCCTCGCTCAGCGATTCGTTCGAACGAATCAGTTCGATCTGTTTTTCAATGCTGCCACCCAGCACAATATCAGTACCACGCCCTGCCATATTGGTCGCAATCGTGATGTTTCCAGGCTTACCCGCCTGGGCAACAATTTCGGCTTCGCGCGCGTGCTGCTTGGCGTTAAGCACCTCATGACGCAGGCCGACCTTGTCCAGCATGGTGGACAGCAACTCTGAGTTTTCGATGCTGGTTGTACCGACCAGTACGGGCTGCCCACGTTCCTGACAGTCGCGGATATCAGCAATGATGGCGTTGAATTTTTCGGGGGCTGACTTGAAAATCTGGTCATTCTGATCCGCACGAATCATAGGGCGATTCGTCGGAACGATAACGGTTTCTAGACCATAAATTTCCTGGAATTCATACGCCTCGGTATCGGCCGTACCCGTCATCCCGGAGAGTTTTTCGTACATCCGGAAAAAGTTCTGGAACGTGATCGAGGCCAGCGTCTGATTTTCGAGCTGGATCTTTACACCTTCTTTGGCTTCGACCGCCTGATGCAAGCCATCAGACCAGCGGCGTCCGGCCATTAATCGGCCAGTGAACTCGTCAACGATCACGACTTCATCATCCTGAACAACATAGTGCTGATCACGATGAAAGAGGTTGTGTGCACGCAAGGCCGCCATCAGATGATGCATCAGCGCGATGTTGCGTGGTTCATACAGGGATTGCCCTTCTGGGAGCAAACCAATGCGCGTGAGGATGGCTTCGGACTGCTCATGACCAGCTTCCGAGAGATACACCTGATGACTTTTTTCATCAACCCAGTAATGCCCTTCTGGTTCTGGCTCTTGGGGTTTAGGTTCGGTCGCCATCCGCTGCAAGAGCACGGGCACGGCATTCATGCGCATGTACAGCTCGGTGTGATCCTCTGCCTGGCCTGAAATAATCAGCGGTGTGCGGGCTTCGTCAATGAGGATTGAATCCACTTCATCGACAATTGCATACACCAGCGAACGCTGACGGCGGTCCGCGACACGAAACTCCATGTTGTCACGCAGATAGTCAAAGCCGAACTCATTGTTCGTACCGTAGGTAATATCGGCACGGTAGGCCTCGATCTTTTCGTCATTGGGTTGCTGCGGCACCACCACACCAACGCTCATACCCAGATAGTTATACAGACGCCCCATCCACATGGCATCACGTCTTGCCAGATAGTCGTTCACGGTCACCACATGAACACCACGGCCAGCCAGCGCATTCAGGTAGACAGGCAAGGTCGCCATCAGGGTTTTACCCTCACCCGTGCGCATTTCAGCGATTTTGCCGTTATGCAAGACCATGCCGCCCACAAGCTGCATGTCAAAGTGACGCATGCCAAACACCCGCTTGCCAGCCTCTCTGACTACTGCAAAGGCTTCAGGCAGCAGTGCATCAAGCGTCTCGCCCGCCCGCAGCCGTTCACGGAAGACGACCGTCTGGGCACGAAGCGCCTCGTCAGAGAGTGCTTGCATACTGGGTTCGAGTGCGTTGATTTGCAGAACCTGTCGGCGTAATTGCTTGAGCAGTCGATCATTACGGCTGCCGAAGATTTTTTTAAGCAGTGAAAACATGCGTATCAGACCCAAGCAAACCCGCGCATTCTATTCACGAGCCCGCATCTAAAAGGGTTAAGGCAAAAGCTGCCAATTAACCCTAGAGTTTAACGCAGGCGAGGCCGCCACGTTATAGAGGGTGATCCGGGCACGCTCTGAATCGTTGCAACCGAACGATTCAGCGGTTGATCCGCCAGATAAACCCTTGGATCCAAAGGCTTATCGTCCTGACGCACCTCAAAATGCAGGTGTGGCCCAGTGGACAATCCAGTCGACCCCACGCGCGCAATCATCTGCCCGCGCGTGACCAGCTCACCCTCTTTGACCAGAACGACTTTGGCATGTGCGTAGCGGGTAATCAACCCTGCGCCATGGTCGATTTCAACCATATTTCCATAACCACTGTGCACAGTGACGGTCCGCACAACCCCTCCCGTAGATGCCCGGATGGGAGTGCCTGACGGCGCACTGAAATCCAGCCCTTCATGCCTACTCATTTGCCCATTAAACGGATTTCTGCGCCAGCCATAAGAAGAGCTTAGGTAAGGATAAGACTCAATCGGCATCGCAGTCGGTAAACGTGCAAGGCTGGCTGCCTGCTGAGTCAGTCTGGCGTCCAAAAGTGAAAAGTAGTCTGTCTGACGCTCCAAACTGGCTTGTACCTTGTTGAGCTGCCTTTCAAGCTCACTGGTTGGCACCTGTGGGGCATCGAGGTCGGCCAGGGTCAACATTTCATCCAGAACCAGAGTGGCTTCAGGATTGTCCCCAGTGGTCGTGACGTGACTGTCGGGTAATCCGGCAACCGTTGAGACGCGTCGACTCAACCCGTTGAGTTTGAGGACGCTTGCCTGCAACTCGCCCACCCTTGCTGTGAGAGCCTGAATTGCGTGATGCTCCGGCCTGCCGATTGGCGCGCTTTGTGATAAGGCCAGCCCTAATGGCTGAGTCTCTGGCTGCAGCGTCCAGACGAATCGCTGCAACCCAGCCCCCGCCGCGACTGCAGCCGCGAGTAATACAACAGCGATGACAACCAGAAATCCGACATGAATCGATATAATTTCTCGCTGCCCATGCTGCGAAGGCATAATCAGTAGCTTCATCCCGTATGATCCTTAAATGGTCACATCCACTTTCCGTCGCGCACGACCCAATGCAAACTCTGGTAGCTCCCATTTGATCGGGTGGCTAGGAAACGAGCCGCAAGCCGCAAGCGTTCTTGCCACGGCGCAACTTCACATCAAAATACGTAATGCTGTTTCGGCTGCACTGCCACTAGCTATGCGTGGCGCCTTTGAAGTGATCAAAATAGAAAGCAATATCCTGACGCTCACTGTTTCAAGTGCAGCATTTGCTGCGAAATTCCGTCAGTTAGCTCCCCGGGTCACCACCCATATCCAGTCGCTTGGATGGAATTTGACTGAAATCAAACTTCGCGTTCAGGGTGGTATGAGCCTGCCTCCGGTGTCCAAGCCCCCCAGAGAGGCCAGAATACTGGATGCTCAGGACTTGAAGTCTTTTGAAGACCTGAATCAGCAACTCAGGCCAGGGCCGCTCGCGGATGCCGTCGCGCGGTTACTCAAACACCACCGCTCACAAGCACAGGTGGTTACGCCAGCTTCCACTCATGGCGAAACGCCTGTGGAGCCTGGTCTTGGGACGTATAAGTAACCAATTCCCAGGCATCTTGCTGCGCAAGGAGTTCGCGTGCGAGCTGATTGTTCAGCGCATGGCCTGATTTACAAGCAACATATCGTGCAACCAGTGGCTTGCCGATCAGATACAGGTCACCGACCGCATCCAGAATCTTGTGCTTGACGAATTCGTCGTCATAACGCAATCCGTCGCTATTGAGAACACGATATTCGTCCATCACGATCGCATTATCAAGACTGCCACCGCGTGCAAGACCTGCGGAACGTAATGCCTCGACTTCGTTCACAAAGCCAAATGTACGCGCCCGGGCAATTTCTTTTACGTACGAGTGCGTACTGAAATCAACCTCTGCAAAATTCGCTGTCGAGTTGATCGCAGGATGACGAAAATCAATTGAAAAAGCCAGTGAAAAGCCATCGTGCGGCTCAAGTCTCGCCCATTTAGCCTGATCGCCCTCGCCTTCCCTGACCTCGATGGTCTTTAAGACGCGAAGGAACTGCTTGGGCATCGATTGCTCCTCGATGCCCGCTGAGCGCAATAAATAGATGAATGTTGCAGCACTCCCATCCATGATGGGAACTTCTTCTGCGGTGAGGTCAACATGAAGATTATCAATCCCCAGACCCGCCAAGGCAGACATCAGATGTTCAACGGTGGATACGCGGGCAGTGCCTTTTTGGAGCACAGAGGCCATACGGGTATCGGACACCATAGAAGCCTGTGCAGGCAAGTCCACAACCTCGGGCAAATCAACCCGATGAAATACGATCCCCGTACCAGGCGCGGCTGGCCTCAGGGTGAGCTCGACGCGGCGGCCAGAATGAAGGCCCACGCCAGTCGTCTTAACGAGTTGTTTGATGGTACGTTGCTGAAACATAAGGGTATTGTACCGTTTTTTTAGTAATTGCTGCACTGCATTTAGGATACGACAAAGCACTCGGACTGGGGCGCCCGAGTGCTTACCAAGGGTTTAAAAGAAAACCCTGGTTGAGGGAGGTATGACCGAAGAGCTCAATATCCCTTTCAGGACATTGTTCTCATTACCATATACCTTAGTCAGCCTGACGACGTAAAAACGCAGGAATGTCGTAGTGCTCCATTCCTGAAGTTTCCAGCGCACGCACCTGTGCCGAAGCATTAGAACGTGGATTACGCATCACTGAAGGCACGCCGTAGTCTGGCGATTGTCCAACGGGCATATTGTCCGTTCCAGTACGCAACATCTCGACGGGAGCTTGCACAGGCACGAGTTGTGGACGGCTCTGTGCACGACCCAGCCCGGTTGCGACAACCGTGACACGCAAATTGTCGCCCATGGAGTCATCGTATGCGTTACCGAAGATGACGGTGGCGTCCTCTGAAGCAAAGCTACGGATATGGTCCATGATCGCACGGGTTTCTTTCATTTTCAGCGAACTGCTTGCGGTGATATTCACCAGCACGCCGCGCGCACCATTCAGATCCACACCTTCAAGCAGTGGGCAGGCCACGGCTTGTTCGGCTGCAAGCTTTGCGCGGTCAGGACCACTTGCAATGGCCGTTCCCATCATGGCCTGACCTTGCTCGCCCATAATCGTCTTGACATCTTCAAAGTCAACGTTCACGTTACCTTCGACGTTGATAATTTCGGCAATCCCTGCGCAAGCGTTGTGCAGAACATCGTCGGCGGCTTTGAAACAGTCAGCTTGAGTTGCGTCTTCATCCATCAGATCGTACAGGTTCTCATTGAGGACCACGATCAGTGAATGCACATGCTTGGACAACTCGTTAATGCCGTCTTCCGACATCTTCATACGCTTGTTGCCTTCAAACGTGAAAGGCTTGGTGACGACACCCACGGTCAGGATACCGAGTTCTTTGGCGACTTCAGCCACGACAGGACCCGCGCCAGTACCCGTACCACCACCCATACCCGCAGTAATGAAGACCATGTGTGCGCCAGTCAATGAGGCACGAATTTCTTCGCGAGCAAGCTCTGCGCATGCGCGACCCTGATCAGGTTTGGCACCCGCTCCCAGACCTGTGCGGCCCAGACGAATCTGAACCGGGGCATTGGTCGCAGCCAAAGCCTGCGCATCCGTATTGCAGCAGATGAAATCTACGCCCTGCACACCAGCGCGAATCATGTGGGACACAGCATTACCGCCTGCGCCACCGACACCGACTACTTTGATGACAGTACCTTTGTTCACGGTATCCAGCATTTCAAATTTCATAATTGACTCCCTCAAGTCTTAACTTCGTAACGATTCTAAAAAAAATCCCCAACTACTTTTTTAGAAATCGTTTCAAACGCGCTGCCGACTATATGTCCGCACCGAGTTTGAAACGCCTCTCTATCAGACCGGTCTGTTCAGGATGAACGCGCCCATCTGCATGGTGCCCCAAGGCCCCAATTCTAAACAATTCCTTCAATGCATAAACCATTCTTTCATGCGTGCCATCACACTTTTAAAACTTCCTGACTGCTGGGCAACTTTACGCCCCCTCATTCGTTGCATCCGCGCCTCACCCAGCAAACCCATCACCGTTGAAAATCTTGGATTTCGCATAACATCAGACAAGCTTCCGTCATAATCTGGCACCGCAACACGCACTGGTTTTAAAAATACATCTTCAGCAAGTTCAACCATACCCGGCAACAATGAGGTTCCGCCAGTCAGGACAACCCCTGAGGACAGCAAGTCTTCGTAGCCAGAGTCACGAATGACCTGCTGCACGAGACCAAACAATTCTTCAATACGTGGCTCAATCACCGCGCCCAGAGCCTGGCGTTTAACGAGCCGCGGTCCACGATCACCCAAACCGGGAACTTCGACACTTTCATCAGGATTTGCAAGCACCTGCTTGGCGACGCCAAACCGGAGTTTGATGTCTTCTGCATCAGGTGTAGGCGTCCTCAGCATGGCAGCAATATCACTCGTAATCTGGTCCCCTGCAATCGGCAAGACCGCCGTATGCCGGATCGCTCCACCCGTATAAATAGCCACATCTGTCGTACCGCCACCGATATCGACCAACACCACACCCAGTTCTTTTTCGTCTGGGGTCAGGCAGGCCAGGCTCGAAGCCAGTGGCTGGAGAATCAGATCCTGGACTTCCAGGCCACAGCGTCGGACACATTTCACAATATTCTGTGCAGCACTCACAGCGCCAGTCACGATATGCACTTTGACTTCGAGACGCAGGCCGCTCATACCGATCGGTTCACGGATGTCTTCCTGACCATCCACAATGAACTCTTGCGTGAGCACATGCAAAACCTGCTGATCTGTCGGAATATTTACCGCCTTGGCAGTTTCGATGACCCGGGCCACATCAGCGGCTGTCACTTCCTTGTCTTTGACTGCGACCATTCCACTGGAATTGAAGCTGCGGATGTGATTCCCGGCGATACCGGTATACACATCGCGAATCTTGCAGTCGGCCATGAGCTCAGCTTCTTCAAGCGCCCGTTGAATAGAGTTCACGGTGGTCTCGATATTGACCACCACTCCTTTGCGCATTCCGCGGGATTCATGCTGGCCCAGGCCAAGCACTTCAAAGCGTCCCTCAGGCAATATTTCGGCAACGACAGCAACTACTTTGCTGGTGCCGATATCGAGGGCGACGATCAGATCCTTGATGTCACGTGTCATGGCGTTATCGTTTCTTTTTGGGTTGAGTTGGTTCGGGTAATGCAGCAAGCGTCAATGCAAAGCCTGTTGGGTAGCGCAGATCGGCGTGCGTGACAGCACGACCGCCGATCCGTTGATTCACCACCGGCCAGGCTTGGACAAACCGCTGAATACGTGCTGCGAAGGGAAGTGCGCCTGGAATACCAACCTGCAAATCCGGGGCATCGGCACCCGGATCGCGGCCCAGGGCGAGCGTCATTCCATTGGACAAGGTGACCTGCCAGGCATAGCGTTCGCTTAGTTCCAGGCTGCGCACACTCACATCGAGCGGCGCAAACCAGCGCGCCAGTTCGGCAAAACGCTGCACGACGAGGTTCTCTGCGCCTTCCGGTCCCTCGAACTGTGGAAGCGACGCGTCGTCGTCCAGTTCGCCCTGGTTGGCGGTAAACACCTGCCCCCAGGTATTGATCATCTGATTTTCGTTCCAGACCGCGAAGGGCTGCTGCTCCTCGATCGTGACACGTATGGCATTGGGCCAGATCCTGCGTACCGTAGCGTTGCGTACCCAGGGCGCCTCGGAAAAGACTGTCTGCGCATCGGCAAGTTTCATCGTGAAAAAATTGCCTGACAACTTGCCCGCAATCGCCCCTCGAATGGTCTCCGGCGACACATACCGCAATGCGGTATTCGGTGCTGCCTCGATTTCTACTGTGCGCAACGTAAAGAATGGTCGTTGAATCAGCCAATAGACCCCGCCTGCCAGCATAGCCAGCACTGCCAGCACCGCGAGGGTGTTGGCAAGACGATTGATCGTACGGGCTTCGTTCCACACAAATAGCTCCGGTTAACTTTTTTTAACGTTGTGCTGCCCGACCTTGCATCGCGCATCCGAAAGAATGTGCATACACAAATCGGGATAACTCATTCCAACTGCCTTAGCCGCCATTGGTACAAGCGAGTGACCGGTCATTCCAGGCGACGTATTCATTTCAAGCAACCATGCTCGACCCTGTGCGTCCAGCATGACATCGGCGCGTCCCCAACCTTCACAGCCCAGTGCCTGATAAGCACGCACACACATCTCGGCTACCGTTCGAGCGAGATCCACCGACAGCGGGGCAGGACAGAGATACTGCGTGTCATCCGAAAAGTACTTGTGTTCGTAATCGTAATTCCCTTGTGGCGCAACGATTTCGATCACCGGAAGCGCGTGCGCAGTCTTGCCAGCACCGAGTATCGCAACCGTGAGTTCGCGCCCTCTGATAAATTGCTCAGCCAGTACGACCTCATCAAACTTGGCTGCCTCCAGATATGCATCAAGTACTTCGTTCTGTTTTTCAGCCTTAAGGATGCCCAGTGTCGAGCCTTCTAGCGGCGGCTTCATCATCACTGGCAAGCCAAGCTTGGCCACTGCAGCGTCCAGCTCAGACGGATCATTCAATGCGACATAACCTGGAGTTGGTAGTCCCGCTTCCAGCCAGACACGTTTGGTCATGACTTTATCCATGGCCAGGCTCGAGGCCATCGGACCACTGCCGGTGTAAGGAATACCCAGCAGTTCAAGCGCGCCTTGCAGCGTGCCATCCTCGCCATAGCGTCCGTGCAAGGCAATGAATACACGATCAAACTTTTCTGCTGCCAACTCCGCAATGCTTTTCAGACCTGTATCAAACAGGTGCGCATCCACGCCGCGGCTGCACAGCGCCTCATGGACGCCCGCACCAGACATCAGCGAGACTTCGCGTTCAGCCGACTTGCCACCGTAGAGCACGCCCACCTTACCAAATGATGTCTTCATACTGGAACTCCTAACTGGCCAGGGACTTTACTAATGGAGCCTGCACCCATCACAATGACAACGTCGCCCGCGACAGCAAAATTCATGATTTCCTCGGGCATGTTGGCAACATCTTCTACAAACAAAGGTTCTACCTTGCCTGCCACCCGTACGCCACGCGCCAGGGCTCGACCATCGGCAGCCACCAGAGCAGGTTCACCTGCTGCATAGACTTCCGTCAGCAATACGGCATCAGCTCGACTCAGAACCTGTACAAAATCTTCAAAGCAATCACGTGTACGTGTGTATCGATGCGGCTGGAACGCCAGGACAATTCTGCGATTTGGCCAGGCACCTCTGGCAGCAGCTAGCGTCGCGGCCATTTCAACCGGATGATGCCCATAGTCATCAATCACAGTAAACGTTCCACCGTCCTTCGTGGGGAAGTCTCCGACCTGCGTAAAGCGTCGTCCGACACCACGAAAACCTGTGAGCGCCTCACAGATCGCCGCATCTGCCACACCCAGCTCAGTCGCCACAGCAATCGCAGCCAAGGCGTTCAAAACATTATGCAGTCCAGGGAGATTGAGCTCAACCGTCAACGTGGGGAGCACTTCATCGCGGATTTTTCGCTTCACTTCAAAATGCATACGCGTACCTTCAGCCCTGACATTTCTGGCTGAGATTTGCGCATCATCACTTAATCCGTATGTCGTAATCGGCCTGGACATAAAAGGCATGATCTCGCGAACATTGGCATCATCGGCACAGAGAATGGCGCTGCCATAAAAGGGCAGGCGTTGCGTGAACTCAACAAATGCTCCCTTGAGCTTGGCGACATCATGACCATAGGTATCCATATGGTCAGCATCGATATTGGTAATGATCGCCATCACAGGCAATAGATTCAAAAACGAGGCGTCCGACTCATCGGCCTCGACCACAATATAGTCACCCTGGCCCAGACGCGCATTAGCGCCCGCTGAGTTCAATCGGCCACCGATCACAAACGTGGGGTCGAGTCCTCCTGCGGCTAGCACACTCGCCACCAGGCTCGTCGTTGTAGTTTTACCGTGCGTCCCCGCCACGGCAATACCGCGCTTGAGTCGCATCAGTTCTGCCAGCATCACGGCGCGTGGCACGACCGGAATGTGCGCATGACGGGCAGCGATCACTTCCGGATTGTTATTGGCCACAGCGGTCGAGGTGACGATGGCATGTGCGCCCTGAACATTCTCGGCGCTGTGTCCAACAGAAATTTTAGCGCCCAGAGACGCGAGTCGTTGGGTCACGGCCGACTCAGCCAGGTCGGAACCCGAAATCTGGTAGCCAAGATTCAACAGCACTTCGGCAATGCCGCTCATTCCTGAGCCGCCGATTCCGACAAAATGAATATGTTCAATACGGTGCTTCATATGCCTACCCCAGCCAGTTCTTCACAAATATCAGCAATACGCACTGCGGAGTTCGGTTTTGCATGCGCCCTGGCACGAAGCGCTACGGCGCACAGCTCATCGCGCGTGCGTGCGCCAAGCCACTGCGCCAGCCATTCGGGCGACAGATCGCGCTGTTGCTGAAGCCACGCCGCTGAATCATGACTCAAGAAGCGCGCATTAGCGGACTGATGATCATCGACGGCAGCAGGAAAGGGTACAAACAACGCAGCGACACCTGCAGAGGCAACTTCGGCAACGGTCATTGCGCCCGCGCGGCAAATCAGCAGGTCAGCCTGACCGAGTGCGTCGGCCATATCATCAATGAACGCAACACACTGAGCCTGAATCTGCGCATCCTGATAGGAATGTATTAAGTTTTCTAGATGCTCAATACCTGCCTGATGCGTCACAATCGGACGCTGCGCGGCGGGAAGTTGTCCCAATGCTTTTGGCAATATTGTGTTCAAGGCTGACGCGCCCAGACTCCCCCCCACGACCAGCACACGAAGTGGGCCACTGCGTTGTGCGTACCGCACTGCGGGATCGGGCAACATTGCCACCTCCTGGCGTACGGGATTACCCACGACTTCAGCACCCGGCAAGACCTGCGGAAATCCAGTCAATACGCGTTGTGCAATCCTGGCCAACCAACGATTCGTCATTCCAGCAATTGCATTCTGTTCATGTAAGACCAGTGGATTGGAGCGAAGTGACGCCACAACACCGCCGGGAAACGCAACATAGCCGCCCATGCCCAGGACAACATCAGGTCTAATTCGTGCAAATTGCTTCCAGGCCTGAACCATTGCGCCTAGCAACCTGAAGGGAGACTTGAGCTTAGATAACAAGCCCTTGCCCCGCACACCAGCAAAGCGCAGTGGAACCAACGGATATCCTCTCGCAGGAACGAGCCTTCCTTCCATTTTGTCTGGATTGCCAAGCCACTGAATATTCCACCCCCGAGCTTTGAGCACATCTGCCACGGCCAAGCCTGGCATGATATGCCCACCTGTGCCACCAGCCATAATCAGAAGAACAGGTGCGTGATTCATGCCCGTCCTCCTCTCATCAGGTTGCGGCTTTCGTAGTCAACACGTACAACCATTGCCAGGGCCCAGAGATTCATCACAATACCGGAGCCGCCATAACTCACGAGCGGCAAGGTCAGACCTTTTGTCGGTAAGAGGCCCAGGCACACGCCCATATTGATAAATGCCTGCACGCCAAACCAGATGCCCACGCCTTGTGCAAGCAGACCGCCAAACACACGCTCCATCGCAATCGCCTGGCGACCAATTTCAAAACACCGCTGCACGACGATGCCAAACAGGATGATCATCAGCATCACACCAGCAAAACCCAGCTCTTCGCCGATTACGGCCATAATAAAGTCGGTGTGTGCTTCAGGCAGGTAATGTAATTTTTCAACACTCGAACCCAATCCGACGCCGAGCCACTGCCCGCGTCCAATTGCCATCAGAGAGTGTGATAACTGGTAGGCGCTCGTTAAGGCGTTATCTGGATTCCAGGGGTCTAGATAAGCAAACAAACGGTCCCGTCTCCATGGCGAAAACCAGATCACCATCGAAAAAGTCGCAAGCAATACAGCCGCAAGCCCCGAGAAGATCCGGGCATTGATACCACCCAGAAACAGGATCCCCATTGAGATCGCAACAACCACCATCAGGGCACCAAGATCAGGCTCTTTGAGTAGCAAGGCCGCAACAATTGCCATCGCAAATGCCATCGGCAAAAAGCCACGAATAAAACTATCCATATGATCCTGCTTGCGAATCGTATAGTCGGCCGCAAACAGCACGGCCGCAAGCTTCATCAACTCAGACGGTTGAAAATTGATAGGCCCAAGTGGTAGCCAGCGTACGGCATGATTCACCCGCCGACCCACTCCAGGAATCAGCACAATCAGCAATAAAACCGCTGCAATCACAAACAACCAAAAACTGACTTTCTGCCATGAAGAGACTGGTACGGTCAGCACAAAGGTCGCGACAAAGAGTCCTGCAGTGACAAACAAGCCCTGCCGAATCACGAAATAATAACGGCCGAAGTTCGCATAACGAGGTCCATCCACAAGGGCAATCGATGCGGAATAGACCATCAGCATGCCCATAGCGACCAAAATCGTTGAGGCCACGACCAGAGGCAAATCATAGTTACGCATTGTGGTGCGTCCAGGACGCACTGCATTCACGCTATTGGTGAGGTCGGCAAATAGACTCATGCCACCTCCCCTTGATCCAGGGCAAGATCATTGACGGCATCAATAAATACCTGTCCACGATGCGGATAATTGCGAAACATATCCATACTTGCGCACGCCGGAGACAAGACGATTGCATCGCCTTCAGTCGCCTGACCAAATGCCATTGCTACCGCCTGCGGCATGTCATGCGCGAGCATACAAGGCACAGCAGTCTCGGCCAGAGTATCCAGTAGGATCGGCGCATCCTGACCAATCAGAATGACCGCTTTGACGTGCTGCGAAACGACCGGGACTAGCGGAGAAAAATCCTGCCCCTTGCCCACGCCACCAGCAATCAGAATCGAGCGTCGACCCAAACCCTCGAGTCCGGACACAGTTGCACCGACATTAGTGCCTTTACTATCATTATAAAAATCAACGCTGCGTACCGAACGGACAAAGGACATCCTATGTGGCTCACCTGCATAATCATGTGCGGCACGCAGCATCGGGGACCAGCTTGCGCCGGCTGCTCGCGCCAACAGCATCGCCGCCTGACAATTCAATGCATTATGCAAGCCACGAATAGTCAGCGCATCTACCGGCATCAACCTGACCGTGCGGCCGGGTTGACGTACAGGTGTTGGCGCGCCTTTTTTACGACGAGGGGTCGGTGCGACGTCATCATCGAACGCAGTGGGCTCTGAGGTCACCAGCCAGCTGACATCGTGGCTGGTTTCCAAGCCAACATCGCCCGAGAGCATCGGTTGATCGCGACCAAAACTTCTGACCTTCATCTCATCAAGACTGCCAATCATTGACAGTACGTTCGCATCATCGCGATTAACCAGACATAAGTCTGACATCTGAAAGATGCGTGCTTTAGCCGTGGCATATGCCTGCATGTTGCCGTGCCAGTCCAGATGGTCCTGCGTCACATTCAAGACGACTGCAGCTTGCATATGCAAACTGGACGTCGTCTCGAGTTGAAAACTTGATAGCTCAAGCACCCAGACGTCAGGCAATGCATCCTGATCGAGCGCATCCATCAGCGCATGCAATGCCGCAGGACTGATATTGCCAGCTACACGCGCATGAATGCCTGCTGTGCTGAGCATGAGACGGGTCCATGCAGTCACCGTCGTTTTACCGTTCGTGCCCGTCACACCGACTACGCGCGGCGCGTAATCTCGCGTGAGCTTGAGTTGCTCAAGCGCGCGTGCAAACAACTCGATTTCACCAATGACCTCGACTTGCGCACGGGCGGCATCTTCGAGCAACTCTTTTACAGGCGACAAACCTGGAGCCAGTCCTGGACTCAACACCAGCTGATTGACCCCATCCAGTAATGAAGGATCAAAGGTATCGCAACCCAGATAAAACTCGACCACAGCGTTCGCAAGCTCGAACTTCAGGTCATCAAGACCCACAGGAGCCAGACGTGTATCGGCGATGCGCAACTCCACCCCATTGCGTGCGCACCAGCGCGCAGCAGCAATGCCAGTCTCGCCTAATCCAACGATCAGGACGCGCGACGCAGCCAGAGGGGTGACAATTTCTTCGTTCATCGAATCTTTAGTGAGGCCAAACCGATCAGCACCAGCATCATGCTGATAATCCAGAACCGAACAACTACTTGGGTTTCTTTCCAGCCACCGACTTCAAAGTGATGGTGCAGCGGTGCCATTTTTAATATCCGTCTGCCCTGTCCATATTTGCGCTTGGTGTATTTGAACCAGGCGACCTGCAACATGACTGAGAGTGTCTCCGCTACAAACACGCCACCCATGATGAACAGCACAATTTCCTGGCGCACAATTACGGCAATCGTGCCCAGCATGCCACCCAGCGCCAGTGCACCAACATCACCCATGAACACCTGGGCGGGATAGGCGTTAAACCACAGAAAGGCCAGTCCGGCACCTGCCAGGGCTGCGCACAAAACCATTAGTTCGCCAGCACCTGGTACATAAGGAAACAACAAATATTTTGAGTAGTCGACACGTCCCACTACGTAGGCAAAAATCCCTAACGCAGAGCCCACCAACACGGTTGGCATAATGGCCAGTCCATCCAGACCATCAGTCAGATTGACCGCATTACTCGTTCCCACGATCACGACCCAGGTCAGTGAAACAAAACCCAACACACCCAGTGGATAGCTGATGCTTTTGAAAAACGGCACGATTAGATCTGCACGAGTGGGCAGGGTCAGAGAAAAGCCACTCATGACCCAGTCCTGAATCAATGGCCATACATTGGCAGTACCGGGAGCTGAAATCGCAAAGGTCAGATAGACCGATGCCACCAAACCAATCAACGCTTGCCAGAAAAACTTCTGCTTTGCAGGCATCCCTTCTGGATCGCGGTGCACAACCTTTCTGTAGTCATCACGCCAACCAATCCAACCGAAACCAAAGGTCACCAGCAAAACAACCCAGACAAAACGATTGCTCCAGTCAGCCCAGAGCAGTGTGCTGATCCCGATTGAAATCAGGATCAATGCACCGCCCATCGTGGGGGTACCTGTTTTAACCAGATGCGTTTCAGGGCCATAGCTGCGCACTGCCTGACCGATTTTCAGCGAAGTCAGCTTTCGGATCACGAAGGGTCCTGCGATCAAACCAATCAGCAATGAGGTCGCGCATGCCAATACCGCACGCAGCGTGATGTATTCAAACACTGCGAAGCCACGCACATGGTTGTCTGACAACCAACCGAATAATTCATACAGCATGGTTCACCAATCCCTCGGGCACAACACCAAATCGCTTCAAATAATCCTGCACAACTCTTTCCATTCGCATGAATCGCGAACCTTTGATCAATACACTTTTTGCCTCAATCGTTGCCAGCGCATCACAAAGCTGCTCGACCGTTGCGCAGATACGCGCGCCCTCGCCAAATGCACGCGCCGTTTCCCGGGTTGCATCCCCAAGTGTCAACAGGTGCTCAATACCCCGCTGACTCGCGTAGGTACCAACTTCTTGGTGCATGGCTGGGCCGTTCTCACCGACTTCGCCCATATCTCCCAGGCAGAGCACACGTGGTCCGGCGAGACTGGCCAGCACATCAATGGCAGCCCGAACGGAATCAGGATTCGCGTTGTAGGCGTCATTGATCATCACGCCCCCACCAGGCAGGCGATGCGGCTGCATACGTCCTGAAACCGCTTGAAAACCTGCCAACCCACTTTGAATATATTCAAGCGGCACGCCGGCCGCAATCGCGCAAGCTGCCGCAGCGAGTGCATTGCGCACATTGTGCATACCAGGCACAGGCAGAGTCATCGCACACTCACCCATCGGGGTGTGCAATAAAAATGAAGCACCCAACACATCTGAAACAAGGTCGCTCGCCCATACCTCAGAGTCTGGTATCAGACCAAACCGAACTTTGCGATGACATCCTGACATCTCGTCCCATAACGCAGTGAATGCATCATCAGCGGGATACACACTCACGCCATCGTCTAAAAGATAAGCAAAAACTTGACCGTTTTCACGTGCGACAGCTTCAACGCTCACCATGAATTCCTGATGTTCGCGTTGCGCATTATTCACAAGTGCAACCGTAGGTTGTGCCGTATGCGCGAGCACTGCGATTTCACCCGGATGATTCATGCCTAATTCAATAACTGAGGCTTGATGAATATTTTCTAATCTCAACAGAGTGAGTGGCACACCAATTTCATTATTTAAATTTCCAGTCGTGGCCAATCGGCGCGACTCGCCCTGCCATGCAGCAAGTATCGACGAGATCATTTCTTTAGTGGTGGTCTTGCCATTGCTACCCGTGACAGCAATCACTGGAATCTGAAACTGCATGCGCCAGGCTTGACCAAGGGCCAACAATGCCTGACGTGTATCGCCCAGAACAATCTGCGGCAACGCCACTGAAGGATCGGCTTGAGCAACGATTGCTGCAATCGCACCCTGACTGGCCGCCTGGGCCAGATAGTCATGCCCATCAAAACTTTCACCGCGCAACGCCAGAAAGATCGAACTCGATTCAATTTTCCGGGTATCGGTCTGTATTTTTTTTCCGCTTTTAAGAAGCAATCCTGCCTGCGCCCAATGCCTGTCATCAAAGGGATGTCGTGCGCCGTGAATTTCCTGATATGTTTCGTGCCCTTTACCAGCGATCAGAACGACATCCTTGGATTCTGCGCACAATACAGCATGAAGAATGGCCTGGGCTCGATCCTGTTCGATGATGACATTCTGCGTCGATGCAGGTAAGGCGACCGCGATCTGCGCGAGAATGGTTTCAGGTTGTTCGTCGCGAGGATTATCACTTGTAACAATCAGCTGATCCGCCAGCTTGTAAGCAACAGCCCCCATCAGCGGACGCTTGCCTGCATCACGATTACCACCGCAACCGAATACGCACCATAACGTTCCGGACCGAGTCTGGACGATTGGCCGCAAAGCCTGAAGCACGCGTTCCAGTGCATCAGGCGTATGCGCATAATCCACCACAATGACAGGCAGGGAAGGTGCTGGCGAAACAGGCAATATTTTTTGGAGCCGGCCTTCTGCCGGCAATAATTGCTGTAGAGCGGAGCCAATCTGATCGAGGGACCAGTCAAATGTATTCAGAATCGCGGCGACACATAAGAGATTCGAAACATTATGCTTACCCAGTACATGCGACTGGACTTTCACGCACGCATCGCCATGTGAGAGCGTAAAGAGTACACCCTCGCCATGCTGGTGCAGATCGCGCGCCACAAAACTTATACCCGTCGCAAGCGACTCCACACCATAGCTGACGACTGTATCGCGATAAGCCTGCGCCAAACGCTGTCCCGCCTCATCATCGATATTGACAACACGATGCTTCAGTCCCGGCCAGGCAAACAACTGCGCTTTGGCAACTTCGTAGGCTTGCATAGTGTTGTGATAATCCAGATGGTCTCTGGACAGGTTTGTAAACGCAGCCGTCATCAACCGTACCTGCGCGAGTCGTCCCTGATCCAGTCCAATCGAAGAAGCCTCGATTGCGACAACCTGAGCACCAGCGTCTAATAACGCAGCCAGATTACGATGAACGGACACGACATCCGGTGTGGTCAGTCCGCCCGTGCGCACGGAGCCATCTGGAAACCTGACACCAAGCGTTCCAATTACACCCGCAGGCACGCTACGACTGAGCATCGCGTCTGCGAGCCATTGGACGCATGAGGTCTTGCCATTCGTTCCTGTAATCGCCACGACGGCCAGCTTGGCAGAAGGCTGCTCATACCAGGCATCGGCAATCGCACCCAGCTGATCTTTCAAGCCTTGCACGATAAAAGATGGAACAGGCAAATCCAGCGGGACGCAGGTCTCGCTCTCGCCTATGTGCAGGAGTACCGCAGCAGCGCCGTGTTTGATCGCATCGGCAATAAATGCTTTGCCATCGCCGGCAATTCCAGGACACGCAACAAAGATATCTCCAGCCTGAATCGCCCGAGAATCCAGCTGCAAATCAGAACCGCACTCGACCTGCCGTTTTAATAAGGCGATCAGATTCTGCAATGAGAACTGATGGTCAAGAGTAACGGAACGAGTCATCGAACTCCTCCCGAGACGCTCGCAACCACAGCCGACTCAAACGGCGCATCAGGCTGGACACCGAGAATGCGCAGCGTGCCTCCGACGATATTTGCAAATACTGGCGCTGCAATCTTACCGCCGTAATACACGCCAGACTGAGGTTCATCAATCGTAACGGCCACCACGATACGGGGATTTGATGCGGGAGCAAAACCCACAAATGATCCGCGATATCTGCTTGTGCTGTATTTACCATCGACAATCTTACGTGCCGTACCACTTTTACCACCCACACGATATCCCGACACCATGGCGGCTTTTGCACCATCAGGTCCCGCAGCCGCTTCAAGCATGGTGCGAATCGTCTGTGCAATTTCAGGCGGATAGATTTGTACAGAGGTTGGTGCGCTATCGCGCTTAATCAACGACAAGCCAACCATATCACCATTACGTGCAAATACAGTATGCGCGCGCGCCATTTGCAAAAGCGAAACGGATAACCCGTATCCGTATGCCATTGTTGCTTTTTCAATCAGACGCCACCGCTCCCAGGGTCTGAGCCGGCCTGCGGCAGCACCTGGAAAACCAATTTGTGGAACCTGCCCAAGTCCCAGCGCGGAGAATTTTCCCCACATCTCACGGGCCTCAAGTTTTTCTGAAATCAGCGTCATGCCGATGTTGCTTGACTTTAGCAATACACCGGCGGGATCGAGTGTACCGTTATGACTCACATCACTAATCGTTGCACCCTGGTAATAAAACTTACCATTTCCCGTATTGAACAAGGTACTGGTAGTAATGCGCTTGAGTTCAAGTGCAAGGGCCACCGTAAAGGGCTTCATGATCGAGCCCGGCTCAAACGTATCGGTCAGTGCCTGATTACGCAAGTTGCCACCGCGAAAAGAATCACGATGATTCGGATCGTATGTCGGCATATTACCCAGTGCCAGAATCTCACCATTCTGCGCATCGATCACCACGGCTGCCGCGCCTTTTGCTTTGTTGGTCACCATGGCTTCCTGCAAAGCCCGATATACCTGGTACTGAATTCGCGTATCGACAGCTAAAGTAATGTCATGACCGTCAACTGGCAGATTGACCGCACGGACATCTTCAATCACATGACCCAGACGGTCTTTCATGACTCTGCGGCTACCTGCGCGTCCATATAACTGGTCATTAAACGCGAGCTCTACGCCCTCTTGCCCCTGATCCTCTACGTTGTTAAAGCCAACAATGTTGGCCATCACTTCACCCTCGGGGTAGAAGCGCCTGGTATCGGGTAACTGATTGACACCTGGAACATGAAGGTCTGCAATTTTTTGCGCCACATCCAATGGCACCTGACGCTTTAGGTAAACAAAAATCTTATCTTCATTAGAAAGTTTTTTTTGTAATTCCGCGAGAGGCATTTCCAGCAACTGGGCTAATGCGGTTAATTTTGCCTTGCCTGCGTCATTGGCATCCTCAGGGTATGCCCAGATACTGCGTGCAGGAATACTTGCAGCCAACACGACACCATTACGATCAAGAATTTTGCCTCGACTGGCCGGTAACGTTAAAGTACGCTCATAGCGGCGCTCACCTTGCTGAACCAGAAATTCAGTCGTAACGCCTTGCAGATAAAGCGCCCTCACTGCAAGCGCAACAAACGACAAACCGAGCAAAATTAAAACCAGTCGCCCACGCCACAACGGAAATTTTACGTGCAGCACGGGGCTATTAAAAAAGGGCATGCGCTTCATCGCGCCACCCCATTCTGCTTGGTAGGTACTGCAGCGCTGGCGACCGGCTGATTAATGTAAATAGTCCGATCAGGAACAACCGAGATCATTTTGAGTTCTTCGCGGGCGATCTTGTCGACATGCGCATTGCGGGCACTCTCGGCACGATCCAGCTGCAGCTGACGCCACGTTATATCTAGTTCACGCGCCTTGGTGCGAGACTGATCCAGCTCCACATAGAGCTGCCTAGCCTGATAGCGTGCCGTGACAAGTGAAATTGCCGATAACATCAGGACAGCCGCCGCAAAGAAACTCAATCGCCCCATTAATGCCCCCCTTTCTTGCTACGTCGTTTTGCAACAATGGGGGCTGGCGAAAATGCAGCTGCGCCTGCGGGGCCAAGTGGGGTGTCGGTGCGTTCTGCCACACGCAACACGGCGGAACGAGAGCGTGGGTTTTCGCGAATCTCTGTGTAGGTCGGCAAAACCCTGGCCAGAGCCAGCAAGACCGGCTGCGGCATTTCACTCTCACGCAGAGGCAAACGCGCATACGCAGCCTCCGGACGGGATGCTGCGGTGATGAACTGCTTGACGATCCTGTCTTCAAGAGAGTGGAAGCTGATCACGGCCATACGTCCGCCAGTTTTTAATAAGGTCAGAGCTGCCTGGAGGGCGCTCTCGAGTTCTTCAAGTTCCCGATTGATGTAAATCCGTAAAGCCTGAAAGGTGCGTGTAGCCGGGTGCTGACCCTTTTCGCGCGTGCGGACGGTGCTTGACACGAGCTCGGCGAGCTCGAGGGTGGTAAGCAATGGCCGTGTTGCGCGGCGAGTAGCAATCGCCTTTGCAATCTGAAAAGCAAACCGTTCTTCGCCATATCGAACTATGACCTCCTGCATGTCTTCTACACTTGCCTGCGCCAACCACTGCGCAACCGTTTCACCACGAGTGGTGTCCATTCTCATATCAAGCGGACCATCCCGCATGAATGAAAATCCACGCTCTGCATCATCGATCTGCGGAGATGAAACCCCCAGATCTAGCATCACGCCATCCACAGCATCAATACCAAGCGCCGCAAGGGCGTCCAGCATGTCTCCAAAACCTTCGTGCACCACAGTGACCCGTGCATCTTGCAGAGCAAGCGCTTGTGCCACTTCAATTGCCTGGGGATCCTTATCAAAGACCACCAGTCTTGCGTCTGGCCCTAATCGCTCCAGCAGTGCACGTGAATGCCCGCCACGACCAAAAGTTGCATCTACGTACAAACCTGACAGGCGTACCTGAAGCTCCGTTTCCAAATCGACTGACAACGTCGAGCGTTTGCCATATGCCGGCAGCACCAGGGACTCAACTGTCGCCTCTAGCAGAACCGGACGATGCGTGAACGTAACCACGGCTTAGAAAGAAAACTGATTCAGTACATCCTGCATTCCTTGCGACAAATCCTCTGCTTCGCGACGCGCCAGTGCAGCTGCGTCCCAAAGTTCAAAATGTGCGCCCATTCCCAACAACATCACGTCACGCGACAATGCTGCCGCCGTTCTTAATTCGGGGGCAATTAACACGCGCCCCGAACCATCAATCTCTACATCCTGGGCATTACCAAGCAGCAACCGCTGTAAAGCACGTGCCTGCATGGGGAATGCGGCAATTTGCTCGCGCTTACTTTCCCACTCACGCCGTGGGTAAACCAGCAAACAGCCATCCGGGTGCCGCGTAATCGTCAGACAGCCTTGCGCCTGCTCTACCAGAGCATCGCGATGCCGAGTCGGAACATTAATCCGACCCTTAACATCAAGCGTGAGCGCACTACTACCTTGAAACACAGCATTACCCCACTTAATTACACAAAAACCTACTTTTCACCACTTTAAGGGAACGACAAACTCTGGTCAAGTCGAAAATCGATTTTTTCCAATGGGGACAAGGACTTAGAGATACTTCTGCAAGTCAAATGAAAAAATAAATATGAATAAAATCAGTAGATTGCAACGTTAAGTAAAAGTTATTACTCACCATGAGACATAGGGATAACCTGCATAAATATTTTTATGCAGTGAATTGCGATATTTGGGTGGATGTGCAATTGAGGGTTGCATGTATATGCAGACGAAGTCCGGATGGAGGGCAGAAGACACAATGCAAAGCAGATCTATAGGCCGGATTCTGTAAACCAGCTTGCGCTGGCTGGCAATCATTCCTCTGGGCGACTCATTGCTGAGCCGCTCTAGCCACCTACCCGCATACTTGAGCGAGCCGCCCGTCATGGTCTAAGACCATACGCATGCCTATTTGGTGTTGCTCCGGGTAGAGGTTGCCGCGTTTCACCCTGCAATGTCGGTTTTGCGTGAGCAAACCCATCATCACGGCCAGGCCGTGACGGAGAACACCCGAAGGCATACCCCCACTGAAGTCTCGTCTCTGTGGCCCTAGTCCTCAACGGACTCAAGCATTTGCATACCTGTTCCGCCGGACGGTCGTTAACCGTTACCCTGCTCTTTGGAGTCCGGACCTTCCTCGATGCCATGAAGACACCGCGACTGCCCAATCTGCTTTGCGGCTCTATTGTAAGGCGCAATCGAATCATGTTCTTCAGCGAGAGTAATGTTTTTCTGCGAGAGCAACACACACTAACGAGAATTCTGTACTTCTGCGAGAGCAACATACACTAACGAGAATCGTGATCTGCACCAAGAGTCATGTTCCTCAGTGCAAAGTCAGCCACTATTTTCGTCCCCATACAGCTTTAATTACTTGCCAATCTACAGATTTAGTAATTTCCCCACCGCGGATTCCCGTGTCCTGCGACAATAGCAGTCTGTTGAATCAATTGCGTGTATTGCGCCTCCAAGTTACTCCATGTCAAATATCGCTTTAATCACCCTCAATAACGTTCATTTGGCTTACGGCCACCATCCATTGCTCGATGGCGCCGACCTCGCAATTCAATCGAACGAACGTATTGGCCTGATCGGTCGCAATGGCGCAGGCAAGTCCTCGCTCCTACGGCTTCTCGACGGACGCACGCAGCCAGATGATGGTGCGATTGCGATTGCAGGCCACGTGCGTGTAGCAACCGTTGAACAGGAGCCCGAACTCGATGAGTCACTGACTATCGAGCAAGCAGTATTTGGCGAGTACGATCCAGATGACGAAGACTGGCAGCGTGGGTCGCGCGTACGCGCACTCATTGACAAACTGGGACTGCCTGCCGAAGCAATAGTCGGCACGCTCTCAGGCGGAATGCGTAAACGTGTCGCCCTGATCAGCGCCATGGCAAACGAGCCCACACTCCTGCTGCTCGACGAACCCACCAACCACCTCGATCTCGAGGGTATCCAGTGGCTTGAAAATGCGCTTCGGCAATGGCCTGGCAGTGCAATTATCATTACCCACGATCGTAGATTTCTGGATGCAGTCGCGACACGCATTGTTGAACTCGACCGAGGCAAATTATTAAGTTTTCCAGGTAATTTTTCTGAATGGCAAGTGCGCAAAGCGCAATGGCTTGAATCACAGCGCCTTGAAAACGCACGTTTTGACAAGCTGCTGGCCCAAGAAGAAATCTGGATTCGCAAAGGCGTCGAAGCACGTCGGACCCGCAACGAAGGCCGTGTCCGACGCCTGGAGCAATTACGCGTTGAACGCGCCGACAGGCGAGATCGTCAGGGCAACGTGCAACTTGCACTCGACTCTGGACAGCGCTCTGGAAAACTCGTGGCTGAACTTGAGCACGTCACCAAATCATTCGGTGATCGCTGTGTAGTCAATGACTACTCCACCACGATCATGCGCGGGGATCGCATCGGTATCATCGGCCCCAATGGCGCAGGCAAATCTACCCTGCTGAAAATCATCCTGGGTACACTCACACCCGACAGTGGCACAGTCAAACTTGGCACCAACTTGAGCGTTGCTTATTTTGACCAGATGCGCAGTCAGCTAGACGAGACCTCCACCCTGGCGGACGTGATCAATCCAGGAAGTGAGTGGATTGAAATCGGCGGCGCTCGTAAACACGTCATGAGCTACCTGGGTGATTTTTTGTTCGCTCCTGCACGGGCCCAATCTCCAGTCAGCAGCTTGTCTGGCGGCGAACGCGCCCGGTTGCTGCTTGCCCGCTTGTTCGCACGACCAGCCAACATTCTGGTGCTCGACGAACCGACCAACGATCTCGATATTGAAACACTCGAACTGCTGGAAGAACTGCTTCAGGACTATCCGGGAACCGTACTCCTGGTCAGTCATGACCGGACATTCCTTGACAACGTTGTCACGCAAACTATCGCCAGTGAAGGCAACGGTGCCTGGAAAGACTACGTTGGTGGCTACGCAGACTGGGAGCGCCAGCGCAAAGCCAGCAAAGGACCATCTGCTATTGCTAAACTCAAAAGCACTACAGTCAGCAGCGCTGAACCCACATCGACCGCACCATCCGCAACAGTTGCCAAATCAGTCAGTGCAGCAGAAAAAGCGACTGGCAAATCCTCTGTAAACAAAACCGCTGCCGCCCAACCAGCCCCAGCAAAAGCGCGAGCAAACAAACTCACCCCTTGGGAGGCCAAAGAGCTTGAGCAACTACCGGGCGACATCCACACACTTGAACAGGAACAAGAAGCACTTGTCCTGCAAATGGGAGACAGCTCAATTTACAAGGACGACCCAAAAAAGCTGACCACCATCCAGACACGGATGAAGGAAGTCGAAGCTGAGCTTGCCAAACATTTTGCCCGCTGGGAAACCCTCGAAGCAAAAAATCTCGCAACCTGAATCTGTGTACCTGAATCTGTGTACCTGAATCTGTGTACCTGAATCTGTGTACCTGAATCTGTGTACCTGAATCTGTGTACCTGGATTTAGGTACCTGAATTTTAGGTACCTAAATCTAATTGTTTGATTTCAATTTTTCTGATTTCAGGAATTTTGAATCAATAGGCCACAAAATACAGACGGCTGATTTTAAAATCTTCAATCAGCGCCTACATCGAGAAAATTAGTTTGAGGTCACTCCGGATAGCACCTCAAATAATACCTAGTGCTCAGTCCACTTTCCAATTAAGCGTCTCACCTGCAGCGAGGGGTACCAGCGTTAGGTCACCGAATGGAATCTCTGGTGGCACAACAAATGGTGTGCGACTTAGGGTGAGCGTACTTGTGTTTCTTGGTAAACCATAAAAATCCGGGCCGCGCATACTCGCAAAGGCTTCGAGTCTGTCAATCTTACCAACTTGATCAAAAGCTGTTGCATAAAGTTCCATGGCATGAAGTGCCGTGTAACAACCTGCGCAACCACAGGCATGCTCCTTCAGACCCTTTGCATGCGGTGCGCTATCTGTTCCCAGAAAAAACCGTGGGCTATCACTCGTCGCTGCCTCGACTAACGCCAAGCGATGCACTTCGCGCTTTAAAATTGGCAAGCAATACCAATGGGGCCGTACACCACCCTGAAAAATTGCATTCCGGTTGTACAGCAGGTGCTGCGCCGTAATAGTGGCCGCAACAGGCCCCTCGGCGTCACGAACGTAATCGACGCCATCCTTGGTCGTCAGATGTTCAAACACCACACGCAGAGCAGGGAACGCTTTACGCAGGGGGATCATTACTCGATCAATGAATAGCGCTTCTCGATCGAATACATCCACAGACGGGTCAGTCACCTCGCCATGAACCAGCAGCGGCATACCCACGCGCTGCATGCACTCCAGCACACGGCTGCATTTACCGAGCAAATCACTCACACCTGCATCAGAATTCGTAGTCGCACCTGCAGGATAGAGTTTGACTGCGATCGCCGCATCCGTCTCTTTAGCCAGCACAATTTCTTCAGGAGAAGTATTGTCTGTGAGATAGAGGGTCATCAGCGGTGTAAACGCATCCTGCTTGATCCCTGCCAGCTTCAAGGCATCCTCAATCCGCGAACGATACTCGAGCGCTAGCTTCACGGTCGTGACAGGAGGCTTCAAATTCGGCATGATCACCGCACGCGCAAATTGTTTTGCGGTATCTCCAATCACTGCCTTCAGTGCATCACCATCCCGCAGATGTAAATGCCAATCGTCAGGTTTGATGATTGTGAGTTTCTGGATCGTCATTGCTTATATTCCAAACGAAGTGATTGCTTATATTCAAACGTAGTGATTGCTTATATTCAAATGTAGTGCTTGCTTATCCATTGAAGGTTGACAGTGTATTGTGTCTGTTCCAATGACTTAAAGCCTATTGCGTATTTTCTACATTTTTACAGTCATTGCTTTTGTTCCAACGGCATGCTGCGTTCGACTAGCGCCGCAAACAACGCACTTCCAACTGGAATAACTTCATCATTAAAATCAAACTTGGGGTTGTGCAACAACTTACCTTGTTCCGCACCACCCTGCCCCAGTCTGAAATAGGCACCTGGCTTTTGCTGCAACATATACGAAAAATCCTCAGACCCCATCGACGGAATTAAATCTCGTACAACATGATCCGCTCCAAAAAGCTCCGTGGCAACATCGGCCAAAAAGTTCGCCTCTTTATTGGTATTGATTGTCGCGGGATACTGGCGCTGATAATTGATTTCAGCGGTTGCACCAAAGGCCTCTGCAGTCGAAGCAATAATCTTGCGCATCCTTGACTCAACTGTCTTTTGAACTTCGTCGCTAAAGGTCCGAACCGTACCGATCAGTGTGACATGACTCGGAATCACACTAGGAGCTGCTGGGCTCCCGGCCTGTATATGACCAAAGGAGAGCACGGCAGACTCAACGGGATGGATATTACGTGAGACGATAGTTTGCAACGCAGTAATAAGTTGAGCGGCAACAATGATGGGATCAATCGTCTGGTACGGATGCGCACCATGACCACCTCTGCCATGAATTTTGATTTCAAAGCGGTCAGAAGCAGCCATCATCGGACCTGGATTAATTCCAATCACACCAGCAGGTAGTGCTGGCCAGTTATGCAATGCGTAAATCTGATCGCACGGAAACTTTTCAAAGAGACCATCCGAAAGCATCGCCTTCGCACCGCCTAGCCCCTCTTCGGCAGGTTGAAATATCAACACAGCTTTACCATTAAAATTTCTATTCTCTGCGAGATATTTTGCTGCGCCAAGCAAAATTGCGGTGTGCCCATCATGACCACACGCATGCATCAGACCACTCTGCACTGAGCAGTGCGCCATCTCATTCTCTTCGGTGATGGGTAACGCGTCCATATCTGCACGCAATCCAACCATCCGTCCCGAATCTGTTTTTTTTCCTTCGATGACCCCAACAACACCCGTTTGACCAATACCTCGATGCACTTCGATGCCGAGGGCTTCAAGTGCTCCAGCCACAATTCCAGATGTACGCAATTCCTTGAAGCCCATCTCAGGATTCGCATGTAAATCACGCCTGAGGAGCGTCAACTCGTTATGAAATTTACGAATAGATTCAAGAGGTGATCTAGGATACATGTCTGCCTTTAGGGTAAACGTGATGACATAAATGGTTTATAAATTGGTACAAAATAGTTTACCTTGTCCCGAATATTGGTACATTTCAGGGGTATTCTTATAACTATTGACGAATTACTTTGTCTTTAATGTGCAGAGCAGTTAAGCTGCAACTCGAAGTAAATACAATCCGCCTCATAAGGAGAGCCCGAATGGCCACAACAGCCAAACCCGCTGCTAAAAAAGTTGCAGTAAAGAAAACTGCCGAACGCAAGCCTAACGCTGCGTTTATGAAACCCCTGACACCCAGCCCTACGCTCGCAGCCATTATCGGTGCGACACCTGTGCCACGCACAGAGGTCACAAAGAAAATCTGGGAATACATTAAAAAGCATGATCTCCAGGATCCCGCCAATCGTCGCAACATCAATGCTGATGCACTTCTCAAGCCTTTGTTTGAAAAAGACCAAGTATCAATGTTTGAGTTGACCAAGATTGTTAGCGTTCATCTTAAATAATTAATTTCATTGAACTTACAGTGTCGTGATACTTAAGTATCCTTCTTACTAAAGTTCATATGAAAAAAATAGGGCACTCTTAAGTGCCCTATTTTATGTGCGAACTGGAATCTGCATATAACAAAACAAAGAAGAAATTCTTCTTCACAAAATGACTTAATCCAGTTGCCTTCAATTCTTCAGTTAGCTAGACCTCTGACGGTGAGCGACCTTCAAGCAGAGCCAGCCAACCTTTTATCAAACGATAAAGAATCCAGATACTGACAGCCACTACACCGAGCCAACCAATATAAATGTAAATGGCAAGTGCGCTGAGTCCTAGCCAAAGCAGCCCCCACCAGAACGTATGCGATAGCCAATCAAAATGACTGGCATACACCGTACCTGCGGCATCGGCCCTCTTTATATAAATCAGAATCATTGCCGCGATCGTAGCAATACAAAAAAAACCTGCTGTGAGAAGGCCTAGTGCGAACAGACCATAAGTCACATTTGTGATTGTGCGCAAATTGATTGAGCTACCTTCATTTACTGTAGGTTCAGTCATAGCAGACTCCGTTTGATGATTACATTTCAATCTTACATTAATGCAAAGTGAATAGACATACCGAAGGCCCAAAGACAAACCCCCGCGAGCCATAGGCTTGCGGGGGTTTGAGGGGTAAGAGCTTGACAATGTCCTACTTTCACAGACGTACGTCCACTATCATCGGCGCTAAGGTG